>Ga0209406_1000022_pt1 | contig 191650 bp, 163 predicted proteins | sample COGITO_mtgs_1204_FD_184808 | JGI IMG/M metagenome (GOLD analysis project Ga0209406, IMG submission 184808) | Pelagic marine microbial communities from North Sea - COGITO_mtgs_120426 (SPAdes) (version 2) | ecosystem: Environmental > Aquatic > Marine > Epipelagic ... | reverse complement strand
AAGCGCTTGTTATTATGCGGTGATATTATTAATGGCGCATCCCAATTCCATCGAAGAGCTGGATCTCCCTTTTTGTGCTGGGGTTTTATTGTTACTCTTTCGCCACTTTGTTTATCGTATCGAACTAACCAACCATATTGACTTTGTGCATAAACAATATCTGGGTCAATTGGGTCAATCGCAGATTCGAATCCATCACCTCCATTGGTAATAAACCAATCTTCATTCATGATTCCATGATTGGTAATTGTGCGCGATGGACCGCCTTGGCTATTATTATCTTGTGTTCCACCATAAACATTGTAAAAAGGAAGGTTGTTATCTACCGCTACTTTATAAAACTGCGTTAACGGAAGATTTGGTTTGTATTGCCAATTTTCGGCATGATCCCAAGTTTCGTAAAGACCTCCATCACAACCAACAATCCAATGATTTGTGTTTTTAGGGTTTATCCACATACAGTGATTATCAACGTGCTTTGATTTTTCTCCGGTTTTAACAAATGTTTTACCACCATCGGTTGTGTGATGCAGCCAAGTATTCATTGAAAATACTTTATCAACGTCAATTGGATCACAGTATATTTCTTGATAATAATTTCCACTGGTGCTGTAATCACTCATTTTACTCCAACTAGCACCTCTGTTTGTAGTCTTAAAAAAACCACCCTTTTTATCAGAAGCTTCAATAATAGCATATAAATAATCTGGATTTACCGGTGAAATGGCGAGACCAATTCTTCCAACATCAACGGTTGGAAGACCAGAGGTTAGTTTGTTCCAAGTTTTACCACCGTCTGTTGTTTTGTGTATGCCAGAACCAGGACCACCTCCAATATAAGTGTATACATGCCTTCTTCTTTGTTGAGAAGCTGCATATATCACGTGTGGGTTTCTTGGGTCCATTACAATATCAGAGACACCCGTATTTTTATCAATTTCTAGAATCAGTTTCCAAGTTGTACCACCATCAACCGTTTTATATACTCCTCGTTCTCCTCCTTCATTCCATAGAGGGCCCATTGCCGCTACATAAACGATACTTGAATTATTGGGGTCTACAATAATTTTTCCAATATGCTCAGATGTTTTTAATCCAACATTTTTCCATGAGCTTCCACCATCTTCAGATTTGTAAACACCATCACCATAGGCAACACTTCTTTGGTTATTGTTTTCTCCTGTTCCAACCCATATTACGTTTTTATTATTTGGGTCAATTGTTACGCAACCAATAGAGTAGGAGCCTTCATTGTCAAAAATGGGCTCATAAGTTGTTCCAGAATTAACAGTTTTCCAAACCCCTCCAGAGGCTACTGCTATGTAATATTCGGATGTGTTATTTGGGTTTACAGCAATGTCTGCAATTCTTCCTGAAGTTAATGCAGGTCCTATATTTCTAAATTTCAACCCATTAAATGTAGAGGATTTATACTTTGTCTCTTTTTTGTCCTTTTTACCTTTTTTATCTATTGCTAGATTAGCGTTAAAGGAAACAATTCCAATAAGTAGTAATACAAATTTTATTTTTTTCATTGGTTTGGTTTTTCGTGACTCCGAAAGTAATTCATTCTCATCAACAATAGAAAAAATTTCCATAAGAGGTAAGAAAGGTGCCTCAAGGAAAGCTAGGATTTGAACTTTACTAATAGTTAACTTAGCTCTTGTTGCTGTGTTGTTATTTAATCTAAAATAGCAGCTATACCTGGTAGTACTTTTCCTTCAAGGTATTCTAGCATTGCCCCACCTCCAGTACTAACATGGCTAACTTTATCGGCTAAGTCAAATTTATTCACAGCTGCCACACTGTCTCCTCCACCAATTAGAGAGAACGCTCCATTTTGTGTTGCTTCTGCCACAGCGAGTGCTATTTCCTTTGTCCCTTTCTGAAAATTATCCATTTCAAAAACTCCCATAGGACCATTCCATAGAATGAGTTTTGAATCCAATACGGCCCGTTTAAATTTGGTTATGGACTCTTCAGCAATATCTAGTCCCATCCATCCATCAGGTATAGACTCTGTGGAGCAAGATTTTCTATTTGCATCATTTGAAAAAGAATCAGCAATAACTGTGTCTATCGGAATTAAAATATTAACTCCTTTCGCTTTAGCATTTGACATGATAGCTTTAGCCATTTCTAGAAAATCATCTTCGACTAAAGAGTTTCCTACTTTACCACCATTTGCTTTTGCGAATGTGTAAGCCATTCCACCACCAATAATTAAATTATCTACTTTATCGATAAGTTTATTAATGATGGTTATTTTGGAAGAGACTTTAGCTCCCCCAACAATTGCTGTAAGCGGCTTTTCAGAACTGTTCAGTACTTTGTCTACGCTTACAATTTCTCTTTCAATTAAATAGCCGAACATTTTATCATTCGGGAAAAATTCAGCAACTACTGTGGTAGATGCATGAGCTCTATGGGCTGTTCCGAAGGCATCGTTTATATAAAGATCTCCATGTTTAGCCAATTTTTCGGCAAAGGATTTATCTCCTGCTTTCTCCTGCGGGTAAAAACGAAGATTTTCTAACAATACGACATTCCCTGGCTTTAAATTTGAGGTAATTTCAAAAGCATTGTTTCCAGTGCAATCTCCAGCAAAAATAACTTCTTGACCTAATTCTTTTTCAATTTCGGAAACTATATTTCCTAATGAATACTTCTGTTCTGGACCTGATTTTGGTCTTCCCATATGTGACATCAGTACAACACTTCCCCCCGCATCAAGAACTTTTTTAATCGTTGGAATCGCTGCCTTAATTCTCGTATTGTCAGTTACCGTTAATGTCTCTTTATTCATAGGAACATTAAAGTCTACTCTAATCAAAGCTCTTTTACCAGAAAAATTGTATTTGTCGATTACTGCCATTATTCAAATTTTGAACAAATGTAAAAATGATATTCACAGTAACATTTTTTAAAAGTACTTTTGATCAAATAATTTTGATATATGGCACAAAAACTAATTTCGTGGAATTTAAATGGCATTCGAGCCGTCGCAAAAAAAGGATTGATTGATATTTTACATAGCGTTAATGCTGACGTTTATTGCTTTCAGGAAACAAAAGCCCAGGATGATCAAGTTCTTGAGGCTTTAACAGGTTTGGAAGGCTATCACATTTATTCTTTCAGTGCCATAAAAAAGGGATATAGTGGAACGGCTATTTTAACAAAAGAAAAACCAATTTCTGTTACAAACGGATTAGGAGTTGAAGAACATGATGATGAAGGGAGGGTATTAACCGCTGAATTTAAAGATTACTATTTAATTACGACTTATGTTCCTAATAGTAAAAGTGGCTTATTGCGATTACCGTATAGAAAGGTTTGGGATGCAGCTTTATTATCGTACATGCAAGAACTGGAAAAAACGAAACCTGTTATTATTTGTGGAGATTTGAATGTAGCCCATCAACCATTAGATTTGAAAAATGATAAAGCAAACTTTAATAAAACTGCTGGATATACTGAACAAGAAATAGGAGGGATGGATAACTACATTAAAGGTGGGTTTACCGATAGTTTCAGACACTTTTATCCGAATGAAGAAAAATATTCTTGGTGGAGTTACCGAATGAATGCCAGAGCAAAGAATGTTGGATGGCGGCTCGACTATTTTTTAGTAAGTGATGGTTTCATGAATAGAGTAGAAGACGCTTTTATTTTAAATGATGTTTTTGGTAGTGACCATTGTCCAGTTGGAATCGTTATAAAATAAAAAAAGCCGATTCAATTGAATCGGCTTTTCAATAATCGAATACGTATTATTTTTTATATTTCTTTTTAATTTTTTTGACTTTTTCTTCAATTTTGGATTGACTTTCGTCTAGTTTGGAATGTTTCTCATCTATTTTAGCTTGTTCTTCTTTTGCTTTTTCAGCATCCATCTTTCCTTTCTTAATTTTTTTATCTAGCTTTTTCTGCTCAGCATCTATCTTACGTCTTTTATCATCGATACTAGATTGACTCGACTTTAATTTTTCAAGTTCAGCTTGGTATTTTGCTTCTGCTGCTTTTGCTTTTTCAGCTTCTTTCACTTCCTTTTCCGCTTCTTTTTGTTCCTTTTCTGCCTCTTTTTGTTCTTTCTCTGCTTCTTTTTGGTTTTTTTCTGCTTCTTTTTTAGCTTCTTCTTGCTTCTTTGCTTTTTCCTTTGCTTCCTTTTCTTCTTTTTCCGCGTCTTTCTGTTCCTTTTTTGCTGCTTCTTCTTTTTCTTTCGCTTCTTCTTCTATTTCTCCGGTTTCTTTTTTAGCTTCTTTTTCTGCCTGATTAACCTCTTTCTTAGCATCCTTTTCAGCTTTTTTTGCTGCCTCTTCAGCTTCTAATCTCGCTTGTTCTTCCTCTAGTTTCGTTAAGTTTTCTTCTCTTTCTTTTGCTAATCTCGCTCTTTCTTGAGCGCTTTTTGCTCTATCGTCAGAGGTATTTGAAATTTCCTTCTCCACACCTGTACTTAACTTGGAAGCTTCCTCGCGTGTGTTATCTGCATTTGCTCTTTCTTCGTTGGCTATCTTTCTAGATTCTTCTGCCTTCTTTCTTATCGCTTCTGTTTTGTCATTTGCAGAAATAACAGCATCTTCCGTTTTTTTAGCATCTTCATTATACTTTTCTGTCTCCTCATGTGCTTTTTCAGTGTCTGAGACATGATGTTCCGCCTTTTTCTCAATTTTATTTACTTTGTCTTCAGATTTAGAATAAATCGATTCAACCTTACTCTCTATAATAGTAGTTGTAGAACCTGTTCCTTTTATTAGGCTAATGTTAACCGATTTACCATTACTCAATGCAGTACCTTCAATTGTGTTACTTTGATATCCAGCTAAAGATGTTGTAATAGACACGAGTTTGCCATTGTAATTAGCTATGTTAAAAGGAGCTGTACCGTTTATATTGCTAGTGGCTGATCCAATACTTTTACCTTCTTGCATAATATTTACAGAAGCTCCGGGAAGAGGCTTCCCAGAATAGGTAACATTAACAGAAAATTTTACGTTCGAAACGTTGGTAGTTTGGTTAATGTTTTCTTCTATCGAATTGTTGATTGCAGCTGCATTCAAATTTATGGTAGCTGCTATAATTCCAAAAAGGATTAAATTCTTTTTCATAATAAGTTTTCTAGTGTTACAAATATAGCGTTATTCATAAATCATTCCAATTTATATTTTATTTGGGTTTTTTTACCCATCCACTTCTACCGCTTTGTTTTAGTGCCTTTTTTGCTTCGTTTACAGTTGAAAACATACCTAATGAAACACTTTTTAAATTTCCATTTTGGAAAATAATTGCATCATTGTATCCTTCCTCTTTGAGTGATTTTATCAAGTTTTTTGCATTTTTTTCTTTAGAAAATGAGCCTACAACAGCATAGTAACTTGCTTTGTCTGCATTTTCTATCTGGGTTATCTCTTTAGGTTCAATTATCGTTTCTTCTACTAAAACTTCTTCCTCTTCTGCGCTATCCAAAGTTTGATTGTCACCCTCTAAATTTTCGATTTCTTCAGGAATTATTTCCGGTTTAATAATTTGTTCTACCTTTTCTCCTTCTTCTTCTATAGTAATTTGTTCTACAAGTTCTTCTTCGATTTTTTCTTCCTCTCCATTGTTGTCCAATTCAGAACCTACTATTGTATTGGAAGATGGGTTATGCGAAAGTTGCTCGGAGTTTTCAAACCAACCTACAATAACGCCCTGTTTTAAGTACCCTATTATACTGCCCCCGCTGAGAATACAAATTAGCGCCAACCAAAAAATAATTTTATTTCTTTTTCTCCCTTTAGCTTCCTTTTCTATCTTGATTGCTCCTTCAGTAAGTGCGACCAAATCTTCCTCTTCTTTCGTTTCTGTATTTTCAATGTCCTTCTTTTTTATTGAAGGCATTGTAATTTCTGTTTGTATTCCCTTTTTTTGAGTCGGTACGATTACCTCTTCTTTCTCAGGAATTATATTATCCGCAATTTCTTTTTCAAGAACTATTTTTAATATATCACTTTCTTTGGCCACTTGTTCTTTAACTTCTTTTTCTGAACCCTCTTTAATAGCAATGCGTTTGACGTCTTTATTTTTATCTGGTTTTATTTGAGAAGCTTCTAGGATATCTAATTCGGCATTATCAATATTATTGAGTGACTTTAACTTTTGGTTTAACGTTTCAATAATTGATTTTCTTTTGTCACCTCTAGTAAAATAAATAATTTCTTGTTTGTCTTTAAATGCTTTTATTTTTTCCTGCGCTTCTTTTACGGTAAAATCGATAGAAAAAATATCAGCTGTTTTTTTAATTTGTTTTTCCTTGGGAGCTGGTTTATCTTCTTCTTTTTTAGCAGTGAAAGACAATTGTTCTAGTTTTATCTTACCATCTATTAGGTTTAGCGTACCAATCTCATTTAAAGAAAAACTTCCTGTTGCCGATAGAGCGGTCTTTATTTCTTTAATGAAATCATCAATTCTAATATTTGCCTCTTCTACGCTAAGCCCATCAGTTTCTTGTAAGAACCTAGAAAACTTTCCATCATTAAATTTTAGGAATTCGTTAAACATGTAGGATGAGCCCATTTTCATGATTCCGCCGAAATTAGGAAGGGTAACGTTGTTAGAGCTATTAAGGGCTTCTAATAAGGATTTTAGCATTTAATATATTATGTTATTTAACAGGTGATAAAAATAGAAGAGTGATAGGTATTTTCAAAACTTAACTATCAACAATAGTTAAGTTTTTATTAATAATTATTCAATAACATCTACAGTAATGAATAAATCTTCAATAGGTCTATCATAAGCATCAGTGCTTTGTGTTGCAATTTTATCTATGACACTCATTCCTGAATAAACCTCTCCAAACACGGTGAAATCACCATCGAGGTGTGGCACTCCTCCATACCTGTTATAAGTTTTTCTGTTTTTAGCAGGGATGGTAAATTTATACCGCTTTTCAAGTTTGTTCATATAGTTTTCTGATAGTGGTTTTTGTTGAACAATATAAAAATTGTATGGGCTTGACCTTTTGTCTTTCTCGCTTTCCGGGATGTCGTATTGCTCGTGAACAGCCATTGCTATTACTCCTCTTTTATGTATGTGGTGAGAATGGATTTCATCGGGGACTCTGTATTGCCCAATTCTAGCCATTTTTACAGCTACATTGTCTCTGTCTGAGTTTCCACCTTGGACTACAAAGTTATTGATCACTCGATAGAATAGGGTAGAGTCGAAATAGTTCCTTTTAGTGAGCATAATGAAATTAGCTCTATGTAATGGAGTATCTTTAAAAAGTCGGATTTTTATGCTTCCAAACTTGGTTGTGATATTCACTTTAGTTTCCTGATTTTCTAAGCCATATTCTGTTAGTTTTTCCAAAACATTAGAATTGTTAATTAAATTTTGTTGTTTTTCAACAATAGTTGAAATAGGAATAAAATTGTTGTCAATAGTTTCAACAGAATCTTCTTGAATGTCAACTTTAGAAATGAGTGGGCCAGAATGATTACCTTCCTTTTCTGGCGAACATGAAAAGAGTAGTAATGGAGTTATTAATAATGTAATAATACTATATTTCATAAAGTGTAAAATTACAATAAGGCTACTAATAGTGAAATAAAAACGAAAATGGGTAAATAAGCATTTACATGAACAACCACTAAATAAAGTGTGTTAGGGCCTCTTATTGCAAAATTTAGAATCGGTAGAAAAAATAAAACAATAAAAATCCAAAAAGCAATATAAATCGAAAATCGGTTAAGCATTGATGTCTGGTATGTATCATCTGCATGAGAAAAAGAAATGTTTTGATTTAATATTCTCGACTTGTAAATTTTTATAAAACTATTGTATTTCAGGTCCTTGAAATTGTCACTAGAAAAAGCTGTAGAAACTTCATATTCCCTTTTTTCTGTTGGGATTTGAGCGTTTAAATCATATACATTGTACACTACATTATCAATGTTATAATATTGGTTCAATATTACAGCTGTTTCAACCTTAGGTTTTAAAACTGAATAATCAAGGAATAATATAGATCCAATGATAAGGCTACAAACAGCTACAATATTGGAAAATTTATAGAGGAATGATTTTCTTAAACCCTTGTAGGAAATTGAAAGAATGTATTCTTCATACATTTCTTTGTATTTAGAATGTTCTCGAGCCTTTTGCCTCCTTTTTTCTACATCTTCAGTGGTTAGATCTTGGTTGTATTTTTTGTAAAACTCATTCGCTTCAGGTTGAATAGGTTCTTCAATTTTTTCAAATGTCCCATCAGATAACTTTTGATATGCATCACATACTTTAATGAATTCTATTTGAGCATTGTCGTTTGGGTTTTTATCAGGATGAAATTGTAAAACCTTTTTTTTCCAAGCTTTTTTTATTTGCTCATCACTAGCATGCTCTTTTAGTCCTAATATCTGTAAATACTCTTTCCTCACTGGCTTTTGAACTCCTTTAAGTTTTAAATAAACGACTAAAAATTGTTTTTTCAATGCATAATATAAAAAATTAAAAATGATACAATCGGTTAATTTTTATATTTGCAAAGAAATTACTTAAACTTTAACTGGTTAAACCATGTCAAACAATTTATTAAAAGGAAAACGAGGGATTATTTTTGGTGCTTTAAATGAGCAATCAATTGCTTGGAAAGTTGCAGAACAGGCCCATGCACAAGGAGCAACATTTGTATTGACAAATGCTCCTATAGCAATGCGAATGGGAGAAATAAATAAATTAGCTGAAACTACTGGAAGTCAAATAATTCCAGCAGATGCTACTAGTGTTGAAGATTTAGAGAATTTGATTTCTCAGTCCGTGGAAATATTGGGAGGTAAAATTGATTTTATACTCCACTCCATTGGTATGTCTGTTAATGTGAGGAAAGGAAGGCATTACACGGATGAGAAATATGATTGGACGATGAAAGGGTTAGATGTTTCGGCTTTGTCATTTCATAAGGTTCTTCAAGTTTCTAAAAAATTAGATGCAGTAAATGATTGGGGTTCTATTGTAGCATTAACTTATATTGCTGCGCAAAGAGTTTTTCCTGATTACAATGATATGGCTGATAATAAGTCGTATTTAGAGTCTATTGCTCGAAGTTTTGGGTACCATTATGGTGTTGATAACAAAGTACGTGTAAATACAATCTCTCAGTCACCTACAATGACTACTGCAGGAAGCGGAGTTAAGGGGTTTAATGAGTTCATTAACTATTCAGAGGCAATGTCGCCACTAGGGAATGCAACTGCTTTGGATTGTGCTAATTATTGTATTGCCATGTTTTCTGATTTGACGCGTTATGTTACAATGCAAAATCTCTTTCATGACGGAGGATTTTCAAATACTGGCGTGACGAAAGAAGTGATTGATAAATTTTCGGATTAAATAGTATTATATATTTTACAAAAGGTCATTCTAAATTATAGGATGGCCTTTTTTTATGGAAATTATTTTTTCGTATCTTTTAGGAATATAGCTAAATATGAGTCTAGGTAAAACGCGACTTACCATTAATAGATTTGGAATAATCGGATGTCCATCATTTTGATTTTTAGTTACAATAGTTCCTTTTGCTTTCAAGTAACATACCTACATTTGCATTATGATGGGACTATTTTCAAAAGATAAAGGCGAGACGATTAATTGGAAAATACTTGAAACAGAAGCTCAATTAAAGGAATTTATAGCGCTTTCTAAACGTAAGCCAATAGCCATATTTAAGCACAGTACCAGATGCTCCTTGAGTTCTATGGTCAAGTCTCGCTTAGAGAGAGGTTGGAATATTAATGATAATGATATTGAGATGTATTATTTAGACTTATTAAACTATCGCAATATTTCGGATAAAATTGCTTCGGTTTTTAATGTAGAACACCAGTCTCCTCAATTAATAGTATTGAGTCAAGGAGACGTTTTGTACCATGCTTCTCATGGAGAAATTGATGCAGGAATTTTAAAGAATAGCATCTAAAATTGACTCCATAGGTAGGCAATAAAAAAGCCACTTTAAACAGTGGCTTTTATTTATCTAGAAAGGATTTAGTTATCTGTTGTCTAATTCAACAAATGGTCTATCTGTTTCACCATTATATACTTGCCTTGGTCTACCAATAGGTTCTCCGTTTAATCGCATTTCTTTCCATTGAGAAATCCAACCTGGTAAACGGCCAATAGCAAACATCACAGTAAACATATCTGTTGGTATTCCTAGAGCTCTGTATATTATGCCAGAATAGAAGTCTACATTTGGGTATAAGTTTCTCGATTTAAAATATTCATCTTCTAAAGCAACTTTTTCTAATTTCTTTGCGATATCTAAAACAGGATCCTCAATTCCCAAAGCTCCTAAAACATCATCAGCAGCTTTTTTGATAATTCTAGCTCTTGGATCAAAGTTTTTGTAAACTCTATGTCCAAATCCCATCAAACGGAATGAATCGTTTTTATCTTTTGCTTTTAAGATAAATTTATCTATGTCTCCACCATCAGCTTTAATAGCTTCTAACATCTCAATTACTGCTTGATTAGCCCCACCATGAAGAGGACCCCATAAAGCAGAAACTCCTGCAGAGATAGATGCAAATAATCCAGCGTGGGAAGAACCAACGATTCTTACTGTTGAAGTTGAACAGTTTTGCTCGTGATCAACGTGTAATATTAATAATTTGTCTAGTGCATTAACTATTTCCGGATTAATCTTGTATTCCTCTGTCGGGATTTCGAACATTAACCTCAATAGGTTTTCTACATAACCTTTAGAATTATCATAATAATTTAAAGGGAGTCCAACATGTTTTTTGTAAACCCAAGAAGCAAGAACCAAAAATTTACCGAGCATTTTGCAAACAGCATTATACAGCTGAACTTCAGAATTAATGTCTAGCGATTTTGGATTGAATGCTGTGAGCGCACTTGTAAGTGAAGACAAAACTCCCATTGGGTGCGCTGATTTAGGAAATCCATCAATAATGTTTTTCATTTCCTCATCAATCATTGTGTGCTTTCGAATATCGTTTTCGAATTTAGTTAATTCAGCTTTAGAAGGTAAATTTCCAAAAATTACTAAATAAGAAGTTTCTAAGAAATCAGCGTTATCGGCCAAGCTTTCTATTGAGTGACCTCTATATCTTAATATGCCTTTTTCACCATCTAAATAAGTGATTTCACTTCCACACGACCCCGTGTTTTTAAAACCTGGATCAATGGTTATATATCCTGTACTTCCTCTAAGTTTTGAAATATCAATTGCTTTCTCATTCTCTGATCCTTCAATAATAGGGAATTCAAACTCTTCTCCGCCAAGTATTAATTTTGCTGTCTCACTCATGTTTAAAAAGGTTTTTTGTTTTCAAAATTTGAAGCGTAAAGATAAGCAAATTGTCAAATTTTAAAAGCTTTTCGCTACTAAATTCTTTTGTCATTGTTTCCGTTTAATCTGTTTTGTAGAATAAATAGAAGCAGTAGGAGTCTATCTTAAAATCTTTCTAACAAATGCAACCGTAAAATAGCTCATCATAAATACACCAATCCATCCTTCTAGTGGTGCTATTATTTTGAAAAATCCTTCTGGAGTGCATTCTCCATATCCAATAGTTAAGAAGGTAACCGCACTAAAGTAGAAAGAATCAATTATTTTTTCCCATGCAGACATGTTTTCAGTGATACAGCTAATTTGCCCATGTCCTGTTAATTCAAAGAGTACATATAATAAACTATAAAGCCCATAAACCATATAGATACTCAATAAAACTCTGAATGGGCTTGTAGCATAAAGTCCCATATAATCAAAAACAAGTTTTTGTGCAAAGGCAGATGGATATGCCCAAATTGCACTCCATTTATTCTTCTTGATTTTGTCTATTGTTTTGTATTTTAGTTCATAACGTTTAAACTCTACATACGCTTTATCTTCATCGTTGTATTGACCAGAGTCGTGAAAGTCTTCTTTTAGAATTCGGTATTGATCTGCTTTTTGAAGAGGTGTAGTTTTGGTTTGTTGACCAATTAGTTTAGGTATGTTATTGAACCTCCATGACACAAATATTTTACCCAAGTTCTTAACACCATAGATGTATAGAGTGTCAATGTCAACTTTGGAAACACCTGGTTTTAAATCGATAATGTCTCGAATTATTGTATTGGATAAGTCGAGTACTTTGCATTTTTCTACCCGCATATCTGCGTAGTTAGAAAATCGGCAGTTTTTAAATGAAATTTTTCTGGCTTCAGCTTTTAACAAAGAAAGGTTTCCGCTACCAAATTCTGTTTCATCAAAAATTACATCAGCATCACCAAAAAGCGCCATCTTAAAAGAAATAGCACCTGTGCCAAATTTTGCTCTTCTAAAGTTAATTCTTTCATTTCCATGCTCCATTTCTTCAAATGAAACATCAGCATCACCAAAATCAGCTCTTCTGAAATCTAACTTGCCACTGCCGAAATCAACTTTACTGAAGTCTACACTTTTACCATTAAAAGTTACTTTATCAAAAAAGATGTTCCCATCGCCGAATCTGGAAAATTGGAATGTAACACTCCCATCTCCAAAATTTACATTTTTAAAATTTGCAATTCCCTTTTTAAAATCGGCATTAATAAATGAGATGTTTCCGTTACTAAAAGAAGCGTTTTCAAATGTAAATGTTCCATTTCCGAAGTCTACATATTGCCAACTGTTATTTCCTTCACTATAAGAAGTGTTGGAAAAATCTACATCTACATCAACAAATATGCTTCTATAATAACTTAAATTTCCAGAACCAAAATGCGCACTTTCAAAATGCGCTTTTTTACCTTTAAAGCGGCAACGGGAAAAATCAACAGTTTTATCAGATTCAAAAAAGGCGTCTTTAGCACAAAAGTTATTAATGTCAACAAATGCATCCTTTTTAAGGTTGAATTTATTCCGGTAATCATTAGAAGAAAAGTTACCTATATAACAATGGGTTAAATCGATATCATTGCCTTTATTTATACTCTCATATAGAGCGTCAATATCAATAACGCCATACTTTCTTTTTTCGATTATGTTTTTATTACTATCACGGAAAGTAATACGCGCTGTTTGTTCAAATTTTCTATCATTACCAAAATCGAAAGATTCGTCGGTAATTTTAAGGGTATATGAAAAAACAACTCTATTCAGCTTCATAATCTAATTTTGACGAAATTATTTTACCTCTTTTAATGCATTTTCAATTAGCAATAGCAAATGATTTTTATGCGCTTTTGTTGAGGTGTCTCCAGCCGAGTTATTAGCTATTTTGTTTATTAATTTTAAATTGTAAATAGCGTTTGATCTAACATTGTGAATGTGGGTTTTACTTTTAGGTTCAGTTACCATTTCAATTAACATTTTGGTATATTCTATTTGTAAATTTTGTCTGAAAGAATTTACAGAACCAGAGATATCACTTTTAAAAATACTATTGTTTAGGTCAGACATGAAGTCTGCTAACTTGTATGAATTCCCATATAATTCAGAATTGACAATACGTTGCAGCGTATTTTTATGCAACAAATGGTTTAGAATACTTTTTTGATTGGCCAGCACTGTTTCGTGAATTTTTGGATCTTCACCTGCTCCGAAAAAGCCAAAACCTCTTCGCTGTAATTGAAGGTAATTGTAAATGTCATTTGGAAATGTAAATGCATTTGGAGAAAATACATATTCATCTAAGGCCTTCATGGCTTCTTTTTGTTTTTCTAAAGAAACAGGAGTAAAAGGTTTTGTCGCTCCTTTCTGACCAATAAATGCTCTATCTACATAAACGCCACCTATGTATCTAGAAATCGTTGTAGCAGCCTTTGATTGTTCTCTTAGCAAAGAATGGTAAGAAATACGATGGTCATGATAAGACTTTCCGTCCTCTTTCAGGCTTTTCAATAAACCGGCGCCTACTAGGCGTGTAAGTTCAAATCTTTCAGTCGCATAGGCGATCGCATCGCTTGTTAGGTCTCCTACATTTACTCTTGGGTCCATAGCTTTACCGGCTGATCGCATATCGTCTGCGTCATTTCCAAATAGTAAATCATGCTGGGTAGATTGCGCCATTAAATCAATTGTTTCTTTATCTGTTCGTCCTGTTTGATAGGCAAATTTAATTGCCCACATGTCATAAGGCCCCGGTCGTGTTGTCCAATATTGTCCTTGTTTTGTATTGTCCAATGCAAAGTTAATTGATGGGTAGTCCATAACAGATCCAATTAAGCCAACTTTTGAGGTTAATTCGGTATTGTGAATATTCGCTAATGAGTGCAACTGACTAGATTTCATGTTGTGGTTAAAACCTAAAGTGTGTCCCATTTCATGCAGTACTAAATAGTATAAGAATTGTTCAATAATAATGCTTTTTTCAATTTCTTCAGTTCCTAATGTTTTTAGCGCAAAAGTGGCAAATACGTTATCCATTTGAGCCATATCTCCAGCATAACAATTTGTGTGGTTGCAATGTGCTAAATCGATAGGAAGTTCATCATTCTCCATGCTATTATCACCTAATAATTTTTCTACACGAATTTGACTGGTTAATGATTTGTATTCGAACATAATGTCCGCGCCTAAAATCTCTCCTGTTCTAGGGTTTACGAAACTTGGCCCGTATCCACCAAATGGAGGTCTAGGAGAGGAGGTCCACCTTAATACATTATAGCGAATATCTCCAGCATCCCAATCTGCCTCGTCGGGTTGTTGCTTAATTACAATAGCATTTTTAAATCCAGCTTCCTCAAAAGCAAGGTTCCATTGCTCACCTGCTTTTTTAATGATAGGTCTAATTTCTTTTGGTGTTGTGTTTTCCATCCACCAAACAATGGGTTCAACGGGCTCTGAAATAGCTGCATTGGTGTCTTTTTTCTTTAAATTCCAACGATGTACTAAATCTCTGTAGTTTGCAGAAGTAATAGTTGTCATGTCGGTTACTTGTGTAGTAAAGAACCCAACTCTAGGGTCATCTATTAATGGTTCATAATCATTATTAGGCATTTCAATTAAGCTATGATATACTTTGATGCTAACATTCCTTCCGTCTGCAACAGACCTTGTTCCGTTATTTAATGTATTTGATTTAGAATAAACATATTCAATTGCTAAGTCGGTATTAGCGGGGTAATTTCTTATTCTATTAATTTTTGTTTTATCCTTATTTAAATTTCCTAAATCAAAAGCGTAAGGAGATTGTTTAGGACTTTTTGCAGGTTTTATCTGCGAAAAAGTTTCGTTTAAAAATAGCTTATTCGCATCAATTAAATAAAGCCCTTTATCCGAATGGGCATTTTCAATTTTAAGGCTGGCTAAAACACCGCTACTCATATTTGCTGCAGCTGATTTTGAAACTTCATTTTCAGGATCAAAGTAAGAAGAGGTGTTTTGATAAATAAATTCAATTTTGTCAAAATACTTCTCGATTTTAAAAACTTTTGCTCCTCTATATGACCCTCTAAATGCTCCAACTTCAACGACGCCATCTGCAATCTGACTAAAGTAAATGTATTCTTTTCCAATTTGGTCTTCTTTAATAACCATTTTAATATCGCCAGTTACACTATCTTGATAAATTGCGAAAAGCCCTTCATAGAGTACACTTTTTTTTACGATATCAATTATTGATTTTTTATCACCCTTCTTTTCTATAGATGCTTCAGTCTTAACTTTTTTAGATTTCTTTTTTTTCTGAGCATTAATAGGCTGAACAGAGAATGTAATTAAAATAAAAAGAGTTGCTGCGAGAATGTTCTTTTTAAAAAGAGGAGAAGTCATCATTACTTAGCTATTGGTTCGGTTCAAAAGTGAATGTTCCAAATATAACGAATGAACACAAGAATAAAAGTCTTATTCGAAACTTTCTAAAATATCTCTAAATTCACATTGTACAGTCTGACCTTTATCCTGAATATACCATTTCTGAAGTTCAACCTTAACTTCATCAAAACTTTTCACAGGATTTTCTTTATGTGCGATAACTATTTGTTGAGCAGGCTTTGGCCTGGCACCCCAATTTGCAAGTTCATTGAAGTTATCATCCAAGAAAATTACAATAGGAATTGCTCTAGCTCCATTGGTTAAAAACCTATCCATAATTTCTGGGTTTTCGTCTCGAAGTATTATTTTTAAAGAAATTTTTTTCTCGGCTTCGGCCATTTTAACAATGCTTGGAATGATGTTTACAGCGTCTCCGCACCAAGCTTCACTGATAACTAACCAATTTATACCTTTAGTTTTATTTAATGTCTCAATTACTTTGCTTATAAGGGTTATTGTTTTTAATCCTCTTTTTACTCTTTGAATTCCGAGTTTCGTAAAATATATATAGTTTGGAGACTGATTATCGCCCGTTGTTTTTCCTTGTGCAAATAATTCTTTAACATGCTTGTCGTACGTTTCAAAATCCATTGCATTGTTAAATATTTCTTTGGTTATTCTCATCGGTTTAGACTTTCTGTAAAGATAGGTTTCAGTTTTCACTCGCCTGGTAAAATGGCGATATATCTTAATTTAATAGCGACTGAATTGCCTTTCCTATTCCTTGCAAAGTTAGTGGGTACATTTGATCCTTCACAATGATTTTCATCATGCCAATTGAACGGCTGTATTTCCATTCCTTTTCTTGAATAGGGTTCAGCCAAACAATATTATTAAATTGTTCTGTAAACCGACGCATCCAAGTTTCTCCTGATTCTTCATTGTAGTGCTCTACACTTCCATATTGAGAGGCAATTTCATAAGGGGACATGCTAGCATCTCCTACAATTATTACTTTGTATTCTTTATTGAATTTGTTTAAGATATCATAGGTAGAAATATGCTCATTGTGTCTTCTGATATTGTTTTGCCATAGGTTTTCGTAAATACAATTATGAAAGTAATAATGTTCCATGTGTTTGAATTCATATTTCGCAGCTGAAAACAGTTCTGAACACAATTTTATATGGTCATCCATGCTTCCTCCAATATCAAAAAACAACAAGACTTTAATGTTGTTTTTTTTACTCGGTACCATTTCAAGATGCAGCATTCCGGCGTTATTTGATGTACTCTTCACCGTTTTTTTTATATCTAATTCTTCTTGCTTTCCTTCTCTGGTAAGTGTTCTTAATTTTCGAAGTGCCATTTTAAGATTACGTGTTTCTAAATCAACATTTTCATCTAAATTTTTAAATGCGCGTTTATCCCATACTTTAATAGCTTTTCGGTGCCTGCTTTCATTCTGACCTATTCTAATTCCTTCAGGATTATAGCCGTAAGCGCCAAAAGGAGAGGTGCCTCCAGTGCCAATCCATTTGCTACCTCCTTCATGTCTTTCCTTTTGCTCTTCAAGTAGTTCTTTTAATCGATCAAGAACTTTATCCAAGCCTCCCATGGCTTTTATTTGCTCCATTTGTTCAGGCGAAAGCAGTTTTTCTGAATTTTTATTCATCCATTCTTCTGGAATCTTAAAAAATTCTTCATTTGATATAGATTCCATTCCTTTGAAGTATTCTCCAAAAATATGGTCAAACTTATCTAGGTGTTTTTCATTTTTTACCAGCATCGATTTACTCAAATGGTAGAATTCATCTACCCTCTGGTTAATAACGTTTTTGTGCAAAGCTTCTAATAAAGAAAGGTATTCTTTTAATGTTACCGGTACTCCTTGGTTTTTTAATATGAGAAAAAAGTCTAGAAACATATCTTTAAGACATTATATTAATGTCTCGGCTATGCGTATTGCGGGATTTGAAAAGCGGAGTTTTCAAATTTGCACGTAGCCAAGAGTTTATATTTTGTTTTTAATTTAATCACTTTAAATACCAAATTAAAGTATTGGCGGACTTCATTAAATGCACTGATCTTTGATTTAGTAGAAAACCCGTATTAGGTATAGCCATTGTTAGCAACTGGCTTTTTTCAGTTAGTATTCTTAAAGATTATTCGGGTCTTTCAGGAATATAAACAACATCAACTTCTATATTATTGCCATATGCCATTACTATGGAACATAATACAGAAACACTTTCTCCATTTTGGGTTGCAGGTTTCATCACCGGGATTTTTCTTAGCACTCTTAAGATTTCTGCTTGAACGGTTACTTCTGAATTTCTAACTTTCATTCCAGTCAGGTTTCCGGATTCGTTGATTATAAAAAAAACATCTACTTGTTTAAGTTCTGAAAGATTTAAATCTTTAGATACACTCAAGTTAAATTCTCGCTTAATAAATGTCGATACTTTATCGTTAAAACATTCTCTTGTTTCTTCTTTTGAAAGATCTTCACAACCATTAAACACTGGTGTAATTTCTACGTCTTTTAATATCATACTATTGTCAGTAGTATAAGTTCCTAAACCGTCATCTTGCGACACAATGCTGCATAAACTTAATAAAGCCTGTTCTTCTACTTCTGTCATATTTCCTTGTGCCATCACTTGTTCCTGAACAGCATTTATTTTCGTGATTAAATCACTTTCTGTGTTTTTTAACGAGTTGGATTCTTCTTTACAAGAAACGCATAATAGAACCATAAAAATGGTTAAGAGAACCATTATATTTTGGAATTCAAATTTTGTTTTTCTGTGAAATGTATATTTCATAAGGTTTGATTTTTTTTGCTTGTTGCCAATAAGACACTACTTGAATTGAAAAAGTCTAGTGTCAAGATTTTATATTTTAAGCGTAATTAAATCTTGTTCATTTTTTATGAGGGCTCCCGAATAGGGGAAATCTCCATTTCCTGGCTGCCAGCCATCTAATTCTTTGGCCGTTATTTTTCCAATGGTTAGTAATTTTATCCAATCGATTATTTCTGAGGTTGAAGGTCTTTTCTTTATGGATCTAATATTTCTCAAGTCATAAAATACCCGCATAGCAGAGTTAATCATTGTGTCTTCGAGTTTCTCATAATGGACATTGATGATTTCTTTCAAAGTATCCCTGTCAGGGAATGAAATATAATGAAACAAACATCTTCTTAAAAAAGCATCTGGGAGTTCCTTTTCATTGTTTGAAGTAATAATTATTATTGGGCGTACTTTCGCTTTTATTGTCTTTTTTAATTCATAACAATAGAATTCCATTTTATCTAATTCTTGCAATAAGTCATTTGGAAACTCAATGTCAGCTTTATCCACTTCATCAATCAACAGAATCACTTGCTCTTCGCTATCGAAAGCTTCCCAAAGTTTACCTTTAACGATATAGTTTGCAATATCATTTACTTTTTCATCGCCTAATTGGGAATCTCTTAATCTAGAAACAGCATCATATTCATATAAACCTTGTTGAGCAGTTGTGGTAGATTTAACATTCCAAGAAATTAACTTTTTACTTAAAGACGCTGCTATTTCTTCTGCTAATAAAGTTTTTCCTGTACCGGGCTCTCCTTTAACAATTAGTGGCTTTTGCAAAGCTATTGAAGCGTTAACTGCAATCTTTAAACCGTCAGAGGCGATGTATGTATTTGTGCTTTTAAAACTCATAATAATATTCTTTTGTCTCTATAAAAAATAAAACCCTGCAACAAGTTATCGAAGCAGGGTTTTAAAAAATTTATCGAATTTTATTTTTTAAAATTACCTGCTACAATTAGGTCTTTAGTGCCGTGACCCCAAGAATAGAAACCTTCGCCAGATTTTACACCTAATTTTCCTGCAGTAACCATGTTTACTAATAACGGGCAAGGTGCATATTTAGAATCTCCATATCCATCTTGCAGTACTTTAAGAATTGCCAAACAAACATCTAAGCCAATAAAATCTGCTAATTGCAGTGGGCCCATTGGATGAGCCATTCCTAATTTCATAACAGTATCAATTTCTTCAACCCCAGCAGTCCCTTCATGCAAAGTGATGATAGCTTCGTTAATCATGGGCATTAGTATTTTGTTGGCAACAAAACCTGGGTAATCATTAACTTCGGTAGGAACCTTTTTTAAGCTTTTAGAAGTCTCCATTATAATGTTGGTTACTTCATCTGAGGTGGAGTAACCTCTTATGATTTCAACTAATTTCATTACTGGAACAGGATTCATAAAGTGCATTCCAATAACTTTATCAGGACGAGAAGTTACAGCTGCAATTTTAGTAATAGAAATGGAAGAAGTGTTTGTAGATAAAATTGCATCCTCGGGAGCATATTTATCCATGTCTTTGAATATTTTTAATTTCAAATCCACATTTTCCGTAGCCGCTTCAACGACTAGATCTGCATTTTTTACACCTGCTTCAAGACTTGTGAATGTAGTAATATTGTTAAGTGTAGAAGTTTTATCTCCCTCTGTAATTTTTTCTTTTTTCACCATTCGATCAAGGTTTTTTGTAATAGTAGTAATAGCTTTATCTAAAGAATCTTGTGCTACATCAACTAGTGAAACCGAATAATTATTTTGAGCAAATACATGCGCAATTCCATTGCCCATTGTTCCAGCTCCAATGACTGTTATGTTTTTCATGAAAAAATAATTTAAAATTTAGAAAGGCTAAGATAGGAAAATGGTAGAGTTGGAAGATGATTAAGTTTATATTAATTCGTTTAATATAAAATGAGATGACTAGCTAAATTCTACTTTCCAGCACCTTTTAATACTATTAGTACAGTGTAAATCAGAATTTTAAAGTCTAAAGCAAGTGACATATTCTCTATGTAAAGTACATCGTATTTTAGTCGAGCAACCATCTCATCTACATTTTCAGCGTAACCATACTTAACTTGTCCCCAAGAGGTAATTCCCGGTTTTACTTTTTGCAAATGTTTATAATGTGGAGCTACTTCCATTATTTTATCAATGTAGAATTGGCGTTCAGGTCTGGGCCCTACTAATGCCATATCTCCTTTTAAGACATTAAAAAACTGTGGCACTTCATCCAATCGAGATTTTCTTAAAAACCTACCAATAGGAGTTATTCTAGAATCACTTGAACTAGAAAGTTGAGGGCCGTTTTTTTCAGAGTCATGATACATTGACCTGAATTTATATATATAAAAAGGTAGTCCATCTATTCCTATTCTTTCTTGTTTAAAAATGACGGGGCCTGTTGAAGAGGCCTTTACTAGGATAGATAAAAGAATTAAAACTGGACTAAGGAAAAGTAATGCAATAATTGATGCAGATAAGTCACTTACGCGTTTTAATGTGACTTGCCATTGTGGCATTATTTCTTGGTTGACTTCAATTAATAAAGCTCCAAATAAGGCTGTCATTTTAACTGATCCTGTAAGAATATTGTACGTATCAGGAATTAATTTTATTGAAACATTACAATCGCTCAAATCATCTATAATTCGTTTCAAGTTTTCATGTTCAGAAGATTCGATGGCTACAATTACTTCTTCAATTTGTTCCTCCTTGATAACAGCTTTGATATTCTCATATTTACCAAAATAGGTAATGGGAGTATCTAATAATACTCTGTCAACTCCATTCGTGCTAACGAACCCTCTAAAGTCGTACCCGGGGTTTGCTCTAAGCGCTTTAATTTCATTATAAATTCCAAGCGCATTTTCATTACCCCCAACAATTAAGGTCGGGAATCCAATTTTACCGTAGTGAATTTTTCTTACGGTAGCAGAAGTAATTATTAACCGCGGTATTAATGTACATATAAAATGAAATCCAAATAGAGCAATCAATAATTTATAATAATCTTTGTATTGATTTATTTCATCATCAAGGAGTAATACAAAAAACAATATTAAGCATCCGATTGCTGATATCATTAGAGTTTGACCGGTTTCCTTGAGTCTGTATTTTCTGAATATCTTTTTGTAACTGCCTATGGATGTGTAAAGAATAACCCAATAAGAAGGGACCATTACTAATCCATAATAAAAATTATCACTTGTTGTAAATACAGCTTGTTCAATGCTTGTTTTACGAAAATAATAAAATGCTATCCAGGCTACCAAGGACATTAAAATGTCTGAAAGTACATACTTTGTTACTTGTAGCTTACTGTTCATTATTGATTGTAAATAACTTTAATATTGTCAATAAAGATTTCAATGCCATCTTGAGCATCCGTATTAAGCACTTGAATATAGAGGTCGAAGTCTGTAGCGGCTGGAAAGAAATTCGTTCCATCTGAGATATAAACGTATGTTTTATTCCATTGCGAAATACCATTGTCATCATCAGTAGGGTAAAATGTGACTAGGGGCATCTGCTGGTAACTTGGCACTGAATTGTCTTTATGGAGCAATCCGATGTAGAAATCGTGGTTACATTTATAATCGAACTCTATATAGGCTGGAATGTCTAATTGTTTTGGGAAATTATTAAAACTTAATTCATTTGTTCTCATTTCGCAAGAGAAATTATCAGCGTCCATAAAGATAGCTCCTGCGTTTCCTTCTATAAGGTCTGTATATGGAGGGTTTGATACAACAACCATGGTGTCATCACTCGTTGAATGAGGGTTTAAATCAAATCCTGAGTCCTCAAAGTCTTCTATCCAAATACTAAGACCACTTTTATATTGAATGGATGGAGTAATTGGGATAATTGAATCTTGAATAAGCTCCATATTAGCCTCATGTGCAGTGTAAAAAGGATAGATAACTCGATATCCAGATGCTCCATTTTTTTTAATCCCTGGATACAAACTTACTTTATGGCTTCCGTTATAGTGCAACGGAATGGTTGCTGGAAGTTCCCACATCCCCGCTAAGTTATCGTCTACATAAACCCATACATCTGTTATTTTATTACTACTTGAACCTTGACTTGCAGATGGTTGAAAATCAAAGTTTTCCACATAAATAAATGAAGGTACTTCCTCAGGCTTATCAATAATTTGACAACTGTTTAGAAGCGCCAAGAGTATTAATGTAGGTATAAATACAATTGATTTCATGAACAATAGATTTTCAACGCAAAAGTAAAATTATTATTGTTGAGAGTAGTAATTAAAGGAGTGAATTCCCTCATTTGTAAACGCTAGAAGGTTATACAAGGTTATAATTTTTTCATTATTTCATGTGCTGCATGTAAAGCCTTGTAACCAGCATAAATTGAAACTGAAGGTGTTAGGTCATTTTCGATAGAATTTACAAAGGATCTTAATTCATCCTCTATTGCATTGTTGGGTTCTATCTCTTCTGAAAGAATATCGATTTGTTTTTTACCTTTTTCACCCAAATCAATAGTTACAGCGAATGGATCCTCTTCCGTAACATCATGCATTTGAATTACTTCATTTTTCTTTTCTAAAAAGTCTACAGACACATAAGCATCTTGCTGGAAAAATCTTGATTTACGCATGTTTTTCATAGATATTCTACTAGCAGTTAAGTTAGCAACGCAGCCATTGTCGAACTCTATTCTTGCATTGGCAATATCTGGTGTGTCGCTTAAAACGGAAACTCCACTAGCGTTGATTGCTTTAATTTCAGAATCAACTACACTTAGAACAATGTCTAAATCATGAATCATTAAATCTAAAACAACAGAAACATCTGTTCCTCTTGGATTGAACTGCGCTAATCGGTGTGTTTCAATAAACATAGGGTTTTGTAAATGTTTAACGCTAGCTGTAAATGCTGGGTTAAACCTTTCTACATGCCCTATTTGAACTTTGACCTTCGCTTCCTCCGATAAACTAATTAAGGCTTTAGCTTCTTCAATAGTATTCGTGATAGGTTTTTCGATAAACACATGCTTGAAAAAACGCATAGCAATAGCTGCGCAATCAAAGTGAGCAATAGTTGGTGTTACAATATCTACTAGGTCACATGCTTCGATTAAACTTTCAATGGAATCAAAAGGTGTCAAGTCCATTTCTTCCTTAACGTTATTTCTAACCTCTTCACTTTGGTCAAAAAAACCAATTAACTCCACAAAATCAGCATTTTGTAAAATTCTGAGATGAATTTTCCCTAAATGTCCAGCACCAACAACTCCAATTTTCAACATAATAATTATTTATCTGAATCAAAATTAATACTAATGTTAACTAGTAATTGGAAACAATAATCTAATTATCAACACCCTTGTTTTATAAAATGAATGATTTTTATCCTTGTTTGTTGAATTAGCGTATTATTTTTGAATAATGAAAGACACGTTAAGAGATCAGGGGAAGAGAAAATTGCTCGTTCAAGAGTTACAGGAGAAGAAAGGGATTACTAATGCTAATGTATTAAAGGCAATTGGTAATGTGCCTAGGCACTTGTTTTTTGACAAAGTATTTCATGATAATTTTGCATATAAAGACGTTGCCTTTCCAATTGCAGCAGGCCAAACAATATCACAACCATTTACAGTTGCTACCCAATCTTCGTTACTGAAAATTGAAAAAGGAATGAAAGTTTTAGAGGTTGGTACCGGTTCAGGTTATCAAACTGCTGTATTATTAGAGTTGGGAGCTAAGGTTTATTCTATAGAACGCCAAAGAGAATTATTTCAGTCAGCTAAAGTTAATCTGTCGAAACTGAACTATAGAGCTAATTTGTTTTTTGGAGATGGTTACATTGGTAAAGAAGCTTTTGCTCCATTCGACAGGATAATAGTCACTTGCGGTGCTCCGTTTATTCCAGAAGAACTGATTAATCAATTAGCTCCTAATGGAATAATGATAGTTCCTGTTGGAGAAGGAGTTAATCAAACAATGATTCTTATAGAGAAATCTGAAAATGAAGAAATTATAAAAACAGAACATGGAAGCTTTAGTTTTGTTCCAATGTTAAATGATAAACAATATTAACTTATTCGACTCGTTAAGGATTTACTAGATAAAACATAGCTATGAAAAACATTAAATATTTACTAATATTAATTTCTTTCGGAATGTTAAATCAGTCTTTTTCTCAAGATACGATTGGTAAATTAACTTTTGAAACACGTTACCAATTAAGACAAGATAGTACATATGTACCTAATCTTAATATCCGCTATTTTTTTAAAGAAAATAGTGCGTTGAGAATTGGGTTGGCTTATCAATACTCTAGTATATTAAGAGAAATAAAAGAGATAGATGGAGATGGTGTAGGAACTGTTGAGAAATTAAATGATCTGTTTATGTTTAACATTGGAATTGAAAAGCATTTTAGAAAAAATAATGTTTCACCCTACTTAGGAGGTGAGTTGCAATTTGGAATAGGGAAAGATGAAGAGTATGGTAGACGAACTGATTCTGTAATATTTATAGCTGATTATAATTACTCAGTAAAAAAACCAATAAGCCAGTTTGGTGTGCATGTTTTTTCAGGTGTTGATTTTTACGTGTTTGATAATTTATATATAGGGACAGAGTTAGGTGTTTTGTTTTCTAGCATTCATGCCAAGACTGGAGAGTTTAAAATAACAGACGAGAGTTCACTTACTGACCCGGAGATTATAACAAGTATTCCTTCTGTTAAGACCAAGTCATTTGGTGTTACTAATGTTGGAATGATAAAAGTAGGGTGGAGGTTTTAATCAGTTAGAATGAATTCAACTATTGTATCTTCAAAATGGTTAAGTGATAACCTTTACTCCCCTAATTTAGTAGTTTTAGATGCAAGTCAACCGAGGGGTAAATCAGAATCGATTTCTCAACAAATAATAGGAGCCAGACCTTTTGACATTAAAGGAGCTTTTAGTGATAAGTCAAATTCTCTTCCAAATACATTTCCTTCGAAAGAACAATTTGAAGAAGGTTGTCAAGAATTAGGAATTAACTCTTCAAGTAAAATTGTCGTTTATGATTCTCTAGGAATTTATACAAGTCCTCGTGTATGGTTCATGTTTAAAGCTATGGGACATGAAAACATAGCTGTATTAGATGGAGGTTTTCCAGAATGGATTGCTATGGGTTTTGAAACAGAAACAATAGTAGAAAAGACTTATTCAAACGGTAACTTTAAAGCTACATTTCAACCAGAAATGATTCGAAGCATTGACTTCGTTAGAGAAAACTTGGCTAAAAAAGAATCGTTAGTAATTGACGCAAGTTCTGTGGATCGGTTTAACAGTTTAGTTCCCGAGCCGCGCGCAGATTTAAGAAGAGGGAATATACCTAACTCGATAAATATTCCTTTTCAGAATACCCTTGAAAATGGAAAGTTTAAATCAGTGGAAAAACTAACGCGTTTATTTAAAGAAAATAAGAGTGAGAATAAATCGCTGGTGTTTAGCTGTGGTTCCGGAATTACAGCCTGCATTGTATTGTTAGCTGCAGAGTTAGTTTTTGAAGGGAATAAAGCCATTTATGACGGTTCATGGACTGAATGGGCGCAATTAGAAAATTAAAAGTCTTTTTTTAGTCGATCCATTTCTCGTTTAGCATCTTTATTTTTCATGTCTTCCCGCTTATCATGCAATTTCTTTCCCTGAGCAACCGCGATATCTAACTTAGCCATTCCTTTCCCATTAATAAATAGCTTAATTGCAACTAATGTAAGACCTTTATTTTTCAGCTTTTTCTCAATTTTAGTAATTTCTGTTTTATTTAATAAAAGCTTTCTATCTCTTTTCGGTGAATGATTGTAGTGTGTACCGTTTTCATATTCTTGGATATACATATTTCTAAGAAATATTTCCCCTTTTTCAAAAACACCATACGATTCCATAATGCTAGCCTTGCCCAAACGAATTGATTTAATTTCTGTACCTGTTAGTTGAATACCAGCAGTGTACTTATCTATAAATTGATATTCAAACTTGGCTTTTTTATTTTTTATGTTAATCGCGTTACTCATTCTGTTCTTGAAAGACAAAGTTAGCAAAGGTTTTTGAGTTTTTAGAAATTAAATTGAACCAATATGAACTTTGGATGTATCTACCACCAAACAAAAAATAACAGACATGAAAAACTCAATTATCCACTTATTTCTTTCTTTATTATTCTTCAATGCATCCTATTCTCAAATGGGGATTACAAGTGCTGAATTCGATGCACGCATAATGAGTGAGAGCAATTCGGTATTTGGAAATGTTGCTGTTGGTAACTCTTATGAAGTAATAAGCATTGATGTAGATGTGAAAATGAAAGATCAAATTGCTGAAGTTTCGGTAACACAAAAACTATTGAACTCTACGGATAGAGATTTAGAGATTGAGATATTTTTCCCCCTTCCAAATGGTGGAATTGTTCAGGATTTTATGATGATGGTAGATGGTGTTGAGGTACCTGGAGAGTTATTGGAAAAAGACAAAGCAAAGTCAATTTACGAAGGAATAGTTAGAAGAAAACGAGATCCTGCCTTAATGGAATATGTGGGTTATGGTTTATTCAAAACCAGTGTTTTTCCTGTTCCTGTTGGAAAAGAAAGAGATATAACCGTGCGTTATACGCAAGTATGCAATCGAAAATTGGATATGATTAACTTCTCTTATCCTTTTGGGACACAAAAATTTTCATCTAAACCATTAAGGTCTGTAAAATTTCATGCAAGAATACAATCTAGTGAGGAAATAAAAAATATCTACAGCCCTACGGATGATATATTGGTTAAAAGAGGAAGTGATAAGACTGCTGATATAAGTTATGAGAAAACGTATTATACACCGGAGAATGATTTCAAAATGACTTACTCATTACAAAGTGGGCCTTTAGGAGCAACCGTATTATCTTATATGCCTGAAGCAGGAAAAGATGGATATTTTATGCTATTAGCAAGTCCTTCAGTTGCCGAAGATGTAGTGAATAAAACTGCAAAGAATATAATTTTTGTTCTGGATAGATCTGGTTCAATGTCTGGAAAAAAGATTGAGCAATCGAAAAAAGCATTGGAGTTTGTCTTAACCAATTTAAATGAAGGAGATAATTTTAATATTGCAGATTACGATGATAGAGTTGAAATGTATAAACCTGAAATCCAGCGATACACAACCGAAAGCTATAAAGCAGCCATTAATTACGTGGAGGGAATTAGATCGGGAGGAGGAACCAATATAAATGACGCCTTGGTAAAATCTATAGCAATGTTTCAAGATGAGAATAGACCAAACTACATATTATTTCTAACAGATGGATTGGCCTCTTCAGGAACTACAAATGAAATGCAAATTGCTAAAAATGTAATTGATTCAAATGGAATAGGAGCAAGGATATTTGCTTTTGGAGTAGGAAATGATGTCAATGCAAGATTATTGGACAGGCTTACTTCTAGCAATGGAGGAGTTACTGAATATGTTAAGCCGCATGAAAACATAGAAGTTGCTGTCGCTGATTTATATGGAAATATAAGTAGCCCAGTTATGACAGATATACACGTTAGCTTTAGTAATACAGATGTCAGAAGTATGTATCCAGATAAACTACCAGATTTATTTAAAGGCGGTCAATTAGTTTGGGTAGGGAAATACAACAAAGCAGGAAATAATACTATAACTGTAATAGGGAAAGTAGGAGGTACGGAACAAAAATTTGTCTTCAAAGTTGATTTGGCATCTGCAAAAGATGGCGATACGTTTGATTACTTAGAGCAAATTTGGGCATCAAGGCGAGTAGGTCACCTTATTGATCAAATTGATTTAAATGGCAGAACCGATGAATTAGTCAATGAATTAGTTAGTTTGAGTAAAGAGTTTGGAATCCTGACTCCTTACACGGCTTTTCTTGCTAGAGAAGATGTAATGTTATCTGATGACGTTTCAATTAAGAGAGAAAGTGAAAATAACCTAAAACAATTGGAGATTGTGAGCGGTTCTTCTGCCAATAACTTAAGAAGTCAAAAGAAGGGATTTGCATCAAATACAAAGATTGCTTCAGCTAGTGAAGCAATGTCATATGAAGATGCGGAAGGGGAATTACAAACAGTTAATACAATAAAACAAATTGGAACGAAGACATTCTATCTAAGAGATGAAAAATGGGTTGAAGGAACGCTCGATGATAGCGAATTAAAAGCAGCAATTGAAATCAAGAAGTTTAGCGATGGTTATTTTAAAGTGGCGAAAGGACAAAAAGCAGAATTTAACAAGTATCTAGCTTTTGAAGAGGATATTATTGTAAGGATTGATGATAAGGTTTATAGGATAGTGAAGTAAGCTTTAAGATAATAAGGTGTATTTCATTTTACCATCCACCAAATATAAAAAACAATTGGCCAAATCCAGCAGCCATTCCTAAGAAAGCGCCAATAAGTATTAATTTAAGTTCATCTTCCTGAAAAACCGGTCGTAAAAAATCTACAAACTCGCTAGGTAATAGAGCTTGCATTTTTGTTCTAAATATTTTTTCAAGCCCCATAGCTTCTTCGGCATACCCAAAAGCTGGTCGGACAGATGTGGGCATGTTTCGAATGGTTTTATCTACAATTATGTTTTTCATTTTCTCATAATTTCTTTTGCCAGAAACTATGGTAATCAGAGGTTTAGATATGCCAACTCCATCATCTATAGCTTTATTGGCGTGACCCGCAATCATAGTAACAAATCTTTCTTTAGTTGGGCCACTAATAATTGCAGCAAATATTCGATCAAAAGTAAATATTTCGTTGGCCAACATTTGCGCATATTCTGCAGAAACTTCATTTTGACGTTTAATGAAAAGTCCTTGAAATTTCATTCCTAAAAATATCTTCGGTTGAACAGGTTGGAAAATTAACTTTAATGCTAACCAATTAGTAGCAAACCCAACAATTAACCCAAATAAAGGTAGAAGCCACCATTGATGGAAAAAATACCATACAGCCATTTGTATGAGGCCAAAAGTAAAACCAAAGTATAGACCAGAACGTTCAATGAATTTAAATTCATCTTTCCCGCAATTTAAAAAGATATCATTCATAAGCTGTTTGTCCTGCGTTAGCCTTTTAACAACCATATCTTTTATGTCAAAAACATCTTCAATGTTTTCCTTCACATCTTGCATTATTCCCTTAACTACATGCGGCATGTCTCTCGAAATACGTGCATACACGACCTTTTTAGCAGATTCTGGTATTCTTTTCCATACCTCTGGAGATTGATCTACCATTATTTCATCCATTATCTCTTTAGATAATTTATCAAATTCTGGGCGCATTTCCTCAGCAATAATTTCAGGGTCAATTTGTGAAAATAATTCTTGAACATCAATTAGTTTAGTTGTCCATAAATCAACTGATATTCCGGACATTTTCTTTGCTTTACTAGGGATAATTCCTTGCCAACCGAAGGGCTTTATTCCGATAAACTCAATTGGGTAAAATGTCATTTTCAAAGCAAGAACATTTGTTCCCCATCCAACAATTGCACTTGTTAGTGGAATAGAAAGGTAGAGAAATATCTCTTTATATTGTTCGAAAAAATCAAGCATTACTTTACAAAAGTAGCATACTACCCGTAATACGAAAGTTTATTTTAGTATCTTCGAAAAAATAATTCAATTAAATGCGTAAGTTTTTATCTATAGTGATTGTTTCGGTTTTGTTTTTTGGTGCAACATCTTGTTATAAGGTTCACCATAACTATATCGTAAAAACGGAGTGGTACTTAAATGCTTTGGAATTAGACGGTGGATCTACCAATTTTATGAATGGGATTCTTCCAGATTACGTTGATGGTGGTGGGTACTATAAAATTTATATGTTGGATAATGGACTTACAAGAGGTGAATACTATGTTTACGATACATTGAATTATTTTGTAACGGGTACATGGGATTTACTATCTCCTGATAGTATCTATATTGAGTTAGACGATTACGTTGAAGGAACATTCTTTATTGAATTAGTTGATTTGAACGAAATGATATTATCTACTGACCATAATAATGTGAAGTTTTTTGGAATAGGAGATGTGAAAGCGGTAGTTCGTTGTTCAAAAGGAGAAACAACTAGTCAAGCTAGTACAACTCCTTAGCTTTGATTTTAGGGAGGTATTGAGGTAAGAGCATTTTTAACTTCTCGGTAGGAATTATTACCCAATAAGAATACTTACTCTCATATTTTTTTCAAGAGTCATTTAAAGTCTTTGAAGTGGAGTGCATACTCCATCAACACAGCTATAGCATTTTAGTTTATCTTTAAATACAGATGATTTAAAAATGGATTTATTTAGGAGCATTCTTACACATTCTTGAATTCCTTCAATAATAGAAGGGTGAGGATAAATCATTTCTGCTAATTCCTCAATACCCTTATCCATCTTCATCAATAAAGCCACAGCTTGAATTGCACTAGAAGCATGTTCTCCGATAGCACGCATTCCTAGTATTTTCATTTCCTTGTCATTGGTGACAATTATTTTAAAGAACCCTTCTGTTTTACGCATGGCGATAGCTCTTGCAATACAGGAATAATCAATTTTTACAACTTTTACGTCAATGTTTTTCTCTATGCATTGTTTTTCATTCATGCCAACAGATGCGACTTCAGGTTGTAAAAACATTATTGTACTAACATTATCGTAAGAAAGAGGTGCTTTTTTACCATCGAACATTCTTTCCACTGCATGCCTTCCTTCAAGTTCTGCAATATTATAAAGCGCAATATGGCCACTTGCATCTCCACAGGCATATATGTTTGGAACGTTAGTCTGGGTGTCGTCATCTCCAATATGAACACCTCTTTTACTCATGGACACACCAGCATTTTCCATTTCAAGTGAATCTGAATTTATAACTCTACCAACTGATAATAAAGCTTTCTCAACGCGAATAACTTCTCGCCTTCCATCTGGGTATGAAAGTTCATATTCCACTTCACCGTCTTTCTTTTCAAGTCTTTCCAAGTTAGCTCTATGATGAACAATAACACCATTCTTGGCTAAGTTGTTTTCTATCATTCCAGAAATATCATCATCTTCAAAAGGAAGCACTTTATCAGCTCTGTCTATTAGATGAACTTTTGTTTTACCAAAGTTTGAAAAAATAGTGGCAAATTCACAACCAATTACACCAGCACCAACTATAACTAAACTTTTTGGAAAATCTTCAATTTCATGAATACCATCACTTGTCATGATAATTTTTTCATCAACATCTACGCCTTGCAATAAACGAGGCTTACTACCAATTGCTATTATAGTGTTTTCAGCGTATATCTGCTTTTTTTTGCCATTTTCTTTGGAAATTTCTATCACATGATTATCTACAAATGATCCAAGACCTCTTTCATATTTAAAGGTTTTGTTCATAGATTCTGCCTCCAATAATTTTATATGGCAGGAATATTGAAATTTTCTATCAAAAATTGCTTCATTAACTGTTTTATTGATTTCTTCCCAAGTAACTTCCAGCTTCTTTCTACCAACAGATACAATACTTTCATTAACTGCTTTTACTTTTTGAGAAAGTTCCCATAAAGTTTTAGATGATAGAGCTCCTTTATAAAGTCCAGCGCCACCAACCTTTTGTTTTTCAATGAGAACAACTCTTTTTCCGAAATCTATTGCACGCATGGCAGCCGCATATCCTGCTGGTCCTGCACCTATTACACATAAATCGTATTTTTCCATAAGGCTACGTGCTCATTATTGAGAAGACCAAATTAAAAATTATTTGGTACATAATCGTTTCTTATCCCTTTATTCTTGAAATGAAAGGACAATGAAGCACCTGTTAAAGGTGATTGATCAATATAAAATACTTTTGGCTGAACTATAATAGATAAATCATTACTACTGTCAAAATGAAGCAGATTACCCGAAACATTCGCATCTACAATATTTATCAGATATACTCCAAGCACTGCAACAATCGATAAATCCCTCCATCTGGAATATTGGTCGGTAATGGATTTTAACTGAGAGTCTGAATATCCGCTAATGCTATACAGACTATTTATGTCATTTTGTAAATCAAGTCTTTCATTTCGATAAAACGTATAGGATTTTTGATTTTGAATAACAAAGTAAATACTGGTTCCGATGCCTCCGTAAATTAAAGGTAATTTCCACCAAAGCCTAGATTTAAAACCTTTAGGTTTTTTAATGTCATTATAGATTTGCCCTAGACCAGGTATCGCTATAGACATCATAGTAGCCTTTTTTGGAGAATGACTAGAATCAATACTGGTATAAGTACTGTCTTTTTGGCCGTGCGCTACAAAAGAAAAAAGAGTAATAATTGCTATACAAGCAATGAGTTTATGCAGTGAAAGATTCATTTTTTAACTTACCAATTCGACTTTAAAACGATATATTAGTCTAAAAGGTCTAAAATACGTTTAAGGTGTTCTTCATCATCAAAAGGTATAACGATTTTCCCTTTCCCATTATTGCTCTTTGCTATTTTTATCTTACTACTAAAATGAAATGATAAATCTTCTTGTACTTTCTTCTCAGATAAAGAAAGGGTAGAAGCACTCAATGACCTTGATGGGGTAGATTTTGCAGTCTTTGTTTTTTCTTCAATGGCTCTAACCGAAAGGTTGTTTTCTAAAATGTCTTTATAAGCTGCTAACATTTCTCCTTCTGTTTTAAAGGAAAGAAGCGCCTTCGCATGGCCCATTGTGATTTTGGCATCTCGTAAACCTGCTTGAACCGCACTCGGAAGATTTAATAAGCGAAGGAAATTTGTAACAGCAGATCTACTTTTTCCAATACGCAGGCTTAATTTTTCTTGCGTAAGATTACATTCATTAATTAATCGTTGATAGCTTAACGAAATTTCAATAGGGTTAAGGTCTTTACGTTGAATATTTTCAACAATAGCCATTTCCAACATGGTTTGATCATTAGCAATTCTAACATATACAGGTATTTCTTTTAGTCCTGCAATTTGGGAAGCTTTGAACCTTCTTTCTCCTGAGATTATTTGGTATTTGTCATATCCAATTTTACGAACAGTAATGGGTTGAATAATGCCATGTTCTTTTATAGAGTTGGTTAGGTCAACCAAAGCTTCTTTTTCGAAATGTTTTCTGGGTTGAAAAGGGTTGGCTTCCACTTGGTGAATTAAAATGGATGCAATAGCTCCAGCTGAAGGTAGGCTAACAGAATCGTCACTTCTTGATGAAGTAATGTCTGTGTTTGCATTTTCTAATAATGCACTTAAACCTCTACCTAAAGCTGGTTTTTTAGTGTTCATCAGCAGCAGTTTTTTCTACTTCCATTAACTGAGAAAGCGTGTTTTTTAATAAAATTTCTTTCGCTAGGTTAAGATAGTTTATAGCTCCTTTACTACTTACATCGTGCATTATTATTGTTTCACCATGGCTAGGAGCTTCTCCTAGTGTGGTATTTCTATGAATCAAAGTGTTAAAAACTAATTGTTGGAAATGCATTTTGACTTCTTCAACAACCTGGTTAGCTAAGCGTAAACGCGTGTCGTACATCGTTAGTAAAATCCCTTCAATGTCTAGTTCGGGATTCAGTCTCGTTTGAACAATCTTAATCGTGTTTAATAGTTTACCCAACCCTTCTAATGCGAAATATTCACATTGTACAGGTATAATCATAGAGTCCGCAGCAGTTAATGCATTTAAAGTAATTAACCCTAAAGAAGGAGAGCAATCAATTATAATATAATCATAATCTTCCTTAATACCTGCGATAGCATTTTTCATTATATACTCTCGTTCAGGAAGGTTTATCAATTCGATTTCTGCTCCAACTAAATCAATGTGGGCAGGAAGTATGTCCAAATTCGGACTGTTTGTTTTACTAATTAATCCAGCAGGGTCTTCACCATTAATCAAACAATTATAGATACTAGTGCTTACGTTCTGGGTACTTATACCAACTCCTGAAGTAGAGTTCGCCTGAGGGTCAGCATCTATTATTAATGTTTTTTTATCAAGCACTCCTAAACAGGCTGCAAGGTTAATTGCTGTTGTTGTTTTTCCTACTCCTCCTTTTTGATTTGCTATTGCAATAACTTTTCCCATTAACTAAATTGTTATAATATATGATTAAACATTTATTGTTTTTCAATCATTGTAAAAATAGAAAGGATACTTATAAAATTTACCAAAGGTCCAATTGTTTTATACACACTTTTCTGTTTATTGGTTGTTAGTCTATTCGGTTATAAACATTTTTGAATTAGATTTGCGCACTTAACTACAATCAATATCCAATAAACTAAGAGATTGGTAAATTAAAAATGAGGTATTGTATTGTTAATAACTAAACACTTAATGACTACTGTAATTTGTGGAACCAATAGAGAGAATAGTAATAGTTCTATTATTTCAAAGGTATATGAAGAGTTAATTGAAAAAGAAGAAGAACAAGTAGCTGTTCTTTATCTAAAAGATTTGCCTAAAAGTTTTGCGTATGATGAAATTAACGGCGATAAATCAGATGAATTTAAGTTTGTTATCGAAAATTACATCAAACCGGCTAATCGTTTTGTTTTTGTCATTCCAGAATATAATGGTGGTTTTCCAGGTGTTTTAAAATCATTTATAGATTCTGTTCCGCCAGAAGAGTTTAGTTATAAGAAAGCAGCTTTAGTAGGAGTTTCGTCTGGTCATGCGGGTGCTTTGCGTCCATTAGATCAGTTTACAAATGTACTGCATTACCTTAAAGTTGAGGTGTTTTCAAATAAACCAAAATTATCATCTATAGAAGCGTTGTTAGCTGCAGATAAAATAAATGATGCCGATGCGTTAAAAAGGTTATCAGACCATGTAAAAACATTTTTAAAATATTAATATGGAGGTCGTAAAATCGAAATTAATGGAAATGAAAAATATAAATAAAGGAGTAGGTTTAGGGAGTTTGAAATTTGGAATCTATACTACTGATGTAGAAGAAGAATTGGGAAACCCATCAGAAGCTGATAAAAACGAAGATGAAGGCGAAAATTGGCACTATGATGATTATGATATGTCTATGTCTTTTGATGAGGATTCAAGATTGGTTACAATTGCTGTAAGCGATGAATCTTATTTATTAGAAGGCGTAAGTTTGATTGGGAAGGACGTTGAATTTGTGGAAGAACAAGTTAAAAGTATGAACTTGGGAGAATCATTTCATGAAGAGATGTCTGAAGAAGAGGACGGAGGAATAAGTGTTCTTGGTTTTGAAGACAGTAGTATGAATCTTTGGTTTGAAGATGGAATTTTAACGGAAATTCAATTTTGGCCGTTGTTTAAAGATGAGGACACGATAGTTTGGCCAGTCTAAAGAAGAAATAGTAAACAAAAACGGAGGGTAAATACCTTCCGTTTTTGTTTAAATATATTTGAATTAATTACAAATCGTCAAAGCTTACATCGGTAAAATCTTCGCTGCTTTTTTCAGGCTTGGGTTCTTCACTATTTTCATTAAAGTTATCACTTTTTAAATCTGGATATTCTCCAGATTCTTTTAGTTTTGAAATAGCTTCTAGTGCTTCTCTAAAACCTTCTTCGAACTTGTCAAAATCTTCTTTGTATAAAAACAATTTATGTTTTTCGAAAAAGAATTTCCCATCATCATTAAACCTTTTTTTACTTTCTGTAATTGTTAAATAAAGGTCTTTCCCTTTTGTAGATTTTACATCAAAAAAATAAGTTCTTTTCCCTGCTCTTACGGATTTTGAAAATATTTCATCTCTGTAATTTTCTTGTTCCTTTCCTTCTTCCATTATTGAATGATATATGAGTTGTTACTAACAAAATTAAACTTATTTGCTTAACATCAAAAAATAAACAGACATTAATGTGTGATAATTCAGTGTTTCAGCGTTGAATAAAGGCTATTTGTCGAAGCAATATCTTAATTCATTTTCTCCTCAAGGAGTTGTTTTTCGAACGTCGTTGAATAATACCCCTTATTGTTAATCAGCTCAGAATGTGTGCCTTTTTCGGAAATCAATCCTTCGTCTAACACAATTATGTAATCCGCATTTTTAATGGAAGAAATCCGATGACTTATAATTATAGAAGTTTTCTCGTTCATTATCTCTTTTAAATTAGAGAGTATTGCTTCTTCCGTCTTCGTGTCCACTGCTGATAGGCAGTCATCAAAAATTAAAATTTCGGGATTGTTGATTATAGCCCTTGCAATCGAAATACGTTGCTTTTGGCCTCCGGATAAGGTAATTCCTCGTTCTCCAATAACTGTATCAAAACCGTTCTCGAATTGAATTATGTTGTCATAGACTGCAGCTTTTTTTGCGGAAGATTCGACTTCTTGGTTATTCGGTTCATTTGATTTATTTCCAAAAGCTATATTGTTGGCTATAGTGTCAGAAAACAGAAAGACTTCTTGTGGAACGTAACCTATGTTTGTTCGTAGCGATTTTTTTTGAATACTTTTTACATTCATTCCATTTATAGAAACTTCCCCAGTATTAACGTCAAATAAGCGGCAAATAAGATTGGCTAAGGTAGATTTCCCTGAACCTGTTTTTCCTGTTATAGCTAAGGTTTTACCTTTTTCTATTTCAAACGATACATTTTTTAAAGCTTCTTTATTGGTGTTGGAATATGCAAAACAAACATTATTAAAAATAATTTTTCCATTTTCGAATTCAACAGAATTCTCCTTATCAGTAATTCCCGGATTTTCTTGAAGAAATTCATTCACTCTTTTTTGAGAAGCAGCAGCGCGCTGTATTAAAGATGTTACCCAGCCTATTGAAGCAATTGGCCAAGTAAGCATGTTAATGTAGAAAATAAATTGTAAAATTTCACCGATACTCAATTCATTATTTATGGACTTTAAGCCTCCGAAATAAACAATAATTACGGTACTTAATCCAATGAGAGAAACTATTACAGGAATAAAAAAGGCGTTGGTTTTAGCTAGACTTAAAGAAGCCGTTTTATAATTTTCACTCTCTTGGTCAAATTCATTTTTAAAAAAGCTTTCCCTGTTATAAGCCTTAAGAACTCTAATTCCTGAAAAAGTTTCTTGAACGAAAGTGGATAATTTTGACTGCTGGATTTGGGTTATTTCACTTTTTTTATTTATCCGATAACTTACCTTATAAACGAGAATAGACATAATTGGTAAAGGAATCAAAACATATAAAGTTAATAACGGACTGATTTTTATCATGAATGAAATAACCATAACAATTAATACAGCAACATTAATTGTATACATAATAGCTGGCCCAAGATACATTCTAACTTTACCAACATCTTCGCTTATTCTATTCATCAGGTCGCCAGTGTTATTTCGCTTATAAAACGACATGCTGAGTTGTTGATATTTATCGTAGATTTCATTTTTTAAATCATATTCAATTAATCGCGACATGATAATTATCGTCTGTCTGGTTAAGAATAGAAATATTCCATTTAATAAGGCATATAACATGAATAGCAGTCCAAGGCTAATTGCTATTGATGCAATGTCTTCAGATGTGTACTGTTTAATGTTATCTAAAACATATTTAATTGAATTAGTAGCGTTTTTTAATATTTCAGGCATCAGTACCTTAAAGATATTGGAGACAATAATAAAAAGAGTGCCCAAAAGTAGTCGTCCTTTATATTTGACTAAATATTTATTTAAGTACGATAATTCTTTCATTTAATTCAGCTCTAATTCTATCGTTAAATCCCTATTTTTAATAGATAAATAATGAAAAGATAGTGACTTAATATTTTAATAAAACAAATGGTTTCTTTCACTTGTTTATGCTATTTTTGTCTTTCCTAAATTAGGAGGAACAAAAGTAATTATTCATAGCGTAATATAAGCAAAATGGAAGTGAAAGATATTTCAGGTGTGATGCCAGTAAATTCTGGTGTACTGTCACAAATGGGCAGCATGGGACATGAACAAGTATTATTTTGCCAGGACAAGGATGTTGGATTAAAAGCAATAATTGCTGTTCATAATACTGTGTGTGGACCCTCTTTAGGCGGTACAAGAATGTGGAACTACGCTTCTGATGAGGAAGCTTTGCAGGATGTTCTTCGCCTTTCAAGAGGTATGACTTATAAAAATGCAATATCGGGTCTTGATTTAGGAGGTGGAAAAGCTGTAATAATTGGTGATTCGAGAAAAGACAAATCAGAGGCTTTAATGAGAAGATTTGGTCAATTTGTGGATTCGCTTGGAGGAAAGTACATTACTGCAGAAGATGTTGGTATTTCTCCGCAAGATATGTCTTGGGTTTCTATGGAAACAAAACATGTTGCAGGTTTGCCGGGGAAGAGTGGAGATCCATCTCCAGTTACTGCCTATGGTGTATATATGGGAATGAAAGCCAGTGCTAAAGTTCAATTTGGATCTGATTCATTAGCAGGAAAGAAAGTTGCTGTGCAAGGTGTAGGACATGTAGGGGAATATTTAGTAGGATATTTACAAAAGGAAGGAGCTGAAATTTATATTTCTGATATTCACGAAGAAACATTAAATAGAGTTTCAAGACAATATGGAGCTAGTGTAGTTGGATTGGATGCTATTTATGACATTGATATGGATATTTATGCTCCTTGCGCTCTAGGGGCTACAGTGAATGATGATACTTTGCGTAGATTAAAATGTTCAATTATAGCTGGGGCTGCTAATAATCAGTTGGCGAATGAATCAGTGCACGGAAAGAAGGTAATAGAGATGGGAATGATTTACGCACCCGATTATTTAATAAATGCTGGTGGTGTGATGAATTGTGCAGGTGAAGTTTATAACATAGATAATGATAAAGTAATGTCAATGGCTGAAAATATTTACAATACAACATTAGCAATTATTAAGAAGTCAAGGGAAGAAGGTATACCATCTTATTTGGCTGCTAATAAAATGGCGGAAGAGAGAATAGCAAGCTTGATAAAGGACAAGAAATAATGTTAAACAGAAGGCATTTAAGAATTAAAGTACTACAAGCGTTGTACGCATTTTCATTATCTAAAAATGAAAATACAGTTGCTGGGGAAAAAGAATTATTGCACAGTGTTAATAAGATGTATGATATGTATATCTACTTTTTATTAATATTCGATGATCTTTCAAATTTTGCAAATATTCGGATAGAAGATGCGAAAAGAAAAAGAATTCCAACGAAAGAAAATTTAAACCCAAATATGCGATTTGTTGACAATAAGTTAATTGCACAGCTTAGTGCAAATATTTCATTGAAAAAGGCATCAGAAAAAGCGTCCGCCAATTGGGTAGGGGATGTAGAACAGGATATGCTCAAGAAGATGTTTGTTTATTTGAGTGGGACGGATATGTTTTTGGATTATATGCAGAAAGAGTCTTCTGATTATAAATCGGATAAAAACTTCATCGTTCAGTTATTTAAGAAAGAGATATGCAATTTCGAATTGATGCATAATTTCTTTGAAGATAGGAGCATTTACTGGCAAGATGATATGGATCATGTCTGCTCAATGGTGCTTAAAACGCTAAAGTCATTTGAAGAAGACACGGACGAATTTGGCCTAATATCAGAATTATATAAAGATGATGAGAAAGACTACATCATTCAGTTGTTTCATAAATCAGTCCAATTAGAGGGAGAGAATTTAAAGATGATTGATTCTTACACAAAAAATTGGGATTCGGATCGCTTAGCTAAAATGGATATTTTATTAATGAACCTTGCTATCACAGAAGCAAAAGAATTTTCTTCTATTCCTTTAAAAGTGACTTTAAACGAATACATTGAAATTTCTAAATTTTATAGTACGCCTAAAAGTAATAGCTTTATTAATGGTGTGTTAGATAAAGTTTTTATGGAATTAAAAAATGATGGAGCAATTAAAAAGGTTGGAAGAGGTTTAATGGAATAAAAAATAAACTATGAAAGGGCTAATTATAATTTTTACATTATTAAGCATTACTATTGGTTGTCAGATTACCGATAAGAATGAAGACAGAGCTATTACATCTGCTATGCTAGAGAACCCAACTAGTATTGAGTTTGAAGATCCAGAGCATAATTTTGGAGAAATATCATTGGGAAGTTCTGTTGACTTTTCGTTCAAATTCAAAAACACAGGAGAATCTCCATTAATTATTCAATCCGTTAAAGCTGCGTGTGGGTGCACCGTTTTAAAGGATTGGCCAAAAGAAGCTATAATGCCAGGAGAATCGGCAGAGATTCCTATCGTGTTTACGGCAAAGTATCCGGGCGATCAGAAAAAATATGTGTCTATAATAGCGAATACGAGACCTTCAATTACAAAAGTTTACTTAATAGGAAAGGCAATAGGACCTGAATAAATTAAAAATTAAAAAACATGAATAATATTACAATTTTACAAACGGAAGTGCAAGGCAGTTCTATGAGTTTTTACATAATGATGGGGGGGGTGATTTTTGTTATGTATTGGTTTATGCTCAGACCTCAAAATAAGAAGAGAAAAGAAGCTCAGGCTTACAGAGAAAACATTCAAAAAGGGGATAAAATAGTAACAATTGGAGGCATTCACGGAAAAGTAGATAGTTTAAAAGATACAACAGTAGTAATTGTTGTGGAAGGAGGTATGAAGATTGAGATGGAGAAAAGTGCTGTTTCAATGGATGCTTCTATGCAAATGACGGAAGAATCTGTTAAACAAGCAACTTAATTTATCGGGTTTTTAGTTGACATTAGTTATGCTAAAAGTAGGGCTTACAGGAGGAATTGGTAGCGGAAAAACTACCGTAGCGGAAATATTTTATTCGTTAGGAGTTCCTATTTACAATTCTGATGAAAGAGCTAAATACCTAATGGAGAATGATCCTTCATTAAGATTGGCTATTATTGAATACTTCGGGGAAGAATCTTATAGAAGTGAAGGCTTGAATAGGTTGTACCTTTCGAAAGAAGTTTTTACAGATACGGCAAAACTACAAAAGTTAAATAGCTTAGTTCACCCGGTAGTAGGAAATGATTTTGCTGTGTGGTGTAAGAACCAATCAGCTCCTTTTGTAGTAAAAGAAGCTGCAATATTAATCGAATCTGGAGCTTATAAAGGATTAGATAAAATAATTATAGTTACAGCTTCTGAAAATACCCGGATGGATCGAGTGATGGATCGCGATGATGCTAAAGCGAGTGAAGTTAGAGATAGAATAAATAATCAAATGGCGGATTCGGAAAGGCTGAAATATGCTGACTTCATTATTGATAACGATGGAAAACAAATGCTAATTTCTCAAGTTAAGGAGATTTTTCTGGCACTTTGTTCTAAATAGGGAAAAACATATAGGAAATGATAATAGCGGCTATAATCCCCGCTAAGTCAGCCATTAACCCTGCTCCTAAGGCATATCTTGTGTTTTTAACACCAATAGAACCAAAGTAAACAGCCAATACATAAAATGTAGTCTCAGTTGATCCTTGCAATGTAGAAACAAGTCTTCCCACAAAACTATCTGCCCCATGAGTGTGCATGGCTTCAACCATCATGCCTCTAGCACCGCTTCCACTTAATGGTTTCATAAATGCGGTTGGCAATCCTTCTACAAATTCAGTTCTTACAGTAAATAATTCTACAAACCATTTAATTCCTTCTATCATAAATTCCATTGCTCCTGATGCACGAAAAACTCCAATTGCTACTAGCATAGCAACCAAGTATGGAATTATTTTTATAGCTACAGAAAAGCCGTCTTTTGCTCCTTCAATAAAAGCATCATAAACATTGACTTTTTTCGTCAGGGCTAGAACCATAAATAAGGTTATGATAATCATTAGAATACCATTTCCTGCAATGGAAGAGTATGAGCCAATTTGCTCCGGCGCCAAGGAGCTGAAGTACCATATTATTCCAGCAATAGCTGTAGAAATGGAAAGTAAATATAAAAATACAGTAGGGTTTAGTAGACTTATTTTTTGCTTGATGGCAACAACAGATAGCCCAATCAAAGTTGAAAAATAAGTTGCCAGTAATATCGGGATAAATACATCTGCTGGATTCGCTGCACCTTCAGAAGCCCTTAGAGCCATAACGCTAACTGGAATTAGTGTTAAACCTGAAGTATTTAAAACCATAAACATTATTTGAGAATCAGAAGCTTTATCCTTTGTCGGGTTTTCTTCCTGTAATTCACTCATAGCTTTTAATCCTAAAGGGGTGGCGGCGTTGTCCAATCCAAGCATATTTGCTGAGAAATTCATAAGCATGGACCCGTGTGCCGGTGAATTATGTGAAATGTCAGGGAATAATTTTCTAAACAAAGGGCCAAAAATCCAGGCCATTCCTTTTACAGCACCACCTTTTTCGCCAATTTTCATAATACCCATCCAAAGTGCCATCACTCCAATAAGATAAATCGAAATATCGACACTTGTTTCTGCCATGTCAAAAGTACTCTGAACAAGATCATTAAATACGGTAGCATTAGATTCATCAAATAACCATTCCGAGCCTATAGAATCTCTAAAGTAGTAGCCTATAGTTCTTATTGATGCCACAATAAAAGCAACTAAGAAAAACGCAATCCATATGTAATTTAGAACCATTTACTTAAATATTACCGCGAAGATGCTACAAATAAAGAAAATAAATGAAGTGATTAGAAACAAGTTTTACAGAAGTTTTTCAACAATTGTAATCCACCTCTTTCACTTACCTCTGGATGAAACTGTACTCCAAATAGTGGTTTTATCTTATGTTGCATAGCCTCATTCTTACAGACTTTTGACGTTGCTAAAAGTTTAAAGTCTACAGGGAGGGTGACTTCTTCAGTGTGATCCTCAATCATTTTATAAGGCTTTCTGAGATAATTAAACAGAGTAGAGGACTGTTCAATGTTTATATCTTGCCAGTTTCGGTCTTCTTTACAAAGAGATACTTGAGCACCATGAAGAAGGCCTAGAAGTTGATGTCCGAAGCAAATACCTAACACCGGTTTTTTATAGGTTTTTAAGAACCCAAGCGCTTTTAGGTAGGGTTTTGGGTCTGTTTCGGTCAAGAGGATAGGGCCTCCACTAATTATAATTCCACCAAAATTATTTAACTTTCCAATGGTTAGGCTATTCCATTTCTCGGTTTTAAAGGCAATGTTTATTGCTTCTAGTTGCTTCTCGATATCAACAACTTTACTGCTGCCACAATCAATTATAAGAATGGACGATCTCACTTTTTTATCTTTTTATATAAAATCAATTTCACCAATGCCTTCACGAACGACTACAATATCTCCAGAAGTGCAATCCAATACCGTAGACGGAACATTATTGCCAAATCCAGCATCAATAACTACGTCCACATCATTTTCATGTTTTTCAAATATTGCTGCTGGATCAGTAGTGTAATCAACAATTTCATCCTCGTCATGCACAGAAGTAACAGCTAATGGGATACCTAGTTTCAATACAATTTGTCTAGTTATATTGTTATTAGGAATTCTAATTCCAATCTCTTTCTTTTTATTTCCAAATAATTTTGGAACTTCATTACTAGCATTTAAAATAAAGGTATAAGGACCAGGTAAGGCCTTATTTATGGCTTTGTATACCTTTCGTTCCATCGGTTTGGTATAGTCGGCGATATTACTTAAATCATAGCAAATTAAAGAGAAATTTGCTTTAGAAAGCTTTTCTCCTTTCAGCCGCGCTAATTTTTCAAGACCTTTTTTATTCTTTAGGCTGCATCCAAAGCTATAAACTGTGTCTGTAGGGAAAACAACAATACCACCTTTTTGTAAAACTTCAACTATTTTAGAAATTTTACGTTGGTCAGGATTATTATCAAACAATTCTATAATCATTGTTTATAATTGAAACTATTAAGAAATAATTCCTAAGCGTTTACTTTTTTATAATCAGCTAAGAAAGTTGCCAATCCACTATCAGTTAATGGGTGTTTTGCTAAAGCAGTAATTGCACTTAATGGCCCAGTCATTACGTCCGCACCAATTTCAGCACATTCAATAATATGCATTGGGTGTCTAACGGATGCCGCTAAAATTTCTGTAGTGTACATATAGTTATCATATATGAGGCGAATTTGAGCAATTAAATCAACTCCACTTGTAGATATGTCATCTAATCTGCCAATAAAAGGAGACACATAGGTTGCGCCAGCTTTAGCAGCTAATAATGCTTGTCCAGCAGAGAATATTAATGTACAGTTTGTTCTGATTCCTTTATCTGAGAAATATTTAATAGCCTTAATTCCTTCAGGAATCATCGGTACTTTTACAACAATATTATCATGTAAATCAGCTAGTTTTTCACCTTCAGCAACAATTCCTTTAAAATCTGTAGAGATAACTTCTGCACTTACGTCTCCATCAACAATATTACAGATGTCTATGTAATGTTGAATAATGTTTTCTTCTCCAGAAATACCTTCCTTTGCCATCAACGATGGGTTAGTAGTTACACCGTCAAGTATTCCTAAGTCCTGTGCTTCCTTTATTTGCTCTAGGTTTGCTGTGTCGATAAAAAATTTCATACTTTTTATTTATTACGTTAAATTCTATGCAAAAATAAAACGTTTATTGAGGTAGCATTATAAAAGTAATTAACAATCGTTAATTTTTATTGAGATTTAATTTATATACAATACCAGAGCAGATGCAAATACTTTGTTTAACTGGGCAGTTGAATGCATTATTTTTACATTCTTCTTTCCAGGTAAAATCTAAATTGTTCACTTTTATAAATTCATATTTACCAAGTATTTTTCCTAGATTGACGATACCATTATATTCCCAAGCTATTGTATAAATCGATGAGAATTCTCTTTCCAATATAGAAATTGCTTTCTGTACCAAATGGCTTCCATAACCTTTTCTTTGGAAGGAAGTAGCTACGCAAACCGAATCAATATGACCTACACTTTCATTTAGGTTTAGACCATACATTTTGTTACTGTATTCCGGATAGGTGACACTAATAATTAGAAATCCAACAACTTTGGCTTCTTCCATGACAACAATCCCTTGCTTTTGTTGAATAGTTTTTTCAAAATAAACTTTATCGTGATAATTTACTCCAAATAAGTCATTTGATATTGAAATACAAGCATCTAGATGTTTTGTCGATAAAGTTTCTATAATACCCATAATATCTACTTCTCGATTTTTCGAATCAACCAAATATACCAAACAATAGCGATAAAGTAGAAGATAGCTGTGTAAGAAAATATATACATGAATGGAAGATTGAGAGCGCTCAAGTAAGCGAATAACAACCCACTTATTACAAAGCTACCATTCCAAATTAAAGCAAATAACGCACTGACAATCTCATGGTTTTTCTCTCCGACATATTTCATTATAATGTCTGTGGTCATAGGTTGTGCTATATTCATTAATGGCTGTCTGATAACAAAAAAGAAAATAGCAAAATAGAAGATATATGGTATTGAACTATAACTTTCAAAAACACCTAATATTAATAAAGCTAATACAGCTAAGGTTTGCGTGATTGGAATGGCTTTTTTGTATCCAAATTTACTTTTGACATAAGGAGATTGCAAGATCATTAAGAAAACGAAACAATGCGTTACAAAACCAAGAGCAGCATAATTACCAAAACTCATGTTAAATGTTTGCTCAAAGTATATGTTCATAAAAGGAATGCTCATTCCTGCCCCAATTGCGATAAGGAAAGTAGGGAAGAGGCCCTGAAAAATTAGGCTCCAGTCATAATTTTTTAATTTAAGGTTATTGTTGGTGTGGTCAATATTTCCTAGCTTTTCGTTAGGGTCAACTTTATGTAAAAAGTAAAGGGAAAAATAGCTAAATATTGCAATGAAAATAATACAGTTTTGAGATGTGAAAATAGTTGGAAATATATTACTTAAGGTGAAGATAAATATCCCTCCCAGTACATTCCCAAAGCTCCATGTAGAATACGATAATGTTATTCCTTCAGTGATTTGGTCTTTGGGACAATGGCGTAATATAAATGGAAGTTTACAAATTTGTGAGAAACTAAAAGAAAGTCCCCATAAAAAGAAGGTAAGAATAATTAACCATTCAATATTTTCATGAATAGCATACACCATAAGTAATGTGATTATGGGTAATGTGAAGGTACTAATTTTAAAAAATGGGAGTAGTTTTTTTCCTTTTATCCACAGCCCAAAAGGGAATGAGAAAAAAAGCACACTGGTAAACCTAAATACAAAATAAAAAGCCTTTTCTGAATTTGAATAACCTAATTCTCCCATATATAGGAATAGAATGAGCATTAAACTTCCATTGATTAGTTGTAAAAAAGATTCAGATATAATTAAGTTTAAAGAGTTCTTTTCTAGGGTTCGATATCTTTTAAAGGTGAAGATCAATTTATTTCCTTATCCAAGTAATTAAGGATGTCGTTTAATTTATTTGGTTCAAACCAATTAGTAGTCCGATCTTTTTTGAACCATGTTAACTGTCTTTTAGCAAAATTCCGAGTGTGTTGTTTAATGAGGTCTACCGCCTCTTCTAAGGTTTGTTCATCGTCTAAATAAGCAAAGAGTTCTTTGTATCCAACTGTATTTAATGCATTTAAATCTTTATTTTTTTCTAATGATATAACTTCATCCAGTAAGCCTTCTTCCATCATCAAGTCAACACGTTGGTTAATTCTATTGTAAACAACTTCTCTATCCGCGTTCAAGCCAATTTTAATAATGTTAAAGTCACGTTTTTTAACAGTGTTTTTTCGAAAGGATGAATACGTTTTTCCAGTTATTCTGCATACTTCAATTGCTCGTACTAACCGCTGTGGGTTTTTAGTGTTCATCCTTGCATAGTGCTCGGGGTCTTTTTCTTTTAATTCTTCTCGAAGTGGTTTGGGCCCAAAGTCTTCCAGTTCTTTATTTAATTGTTCTCTTACTTCCAAATCAAATGGAATATCATCAATACCATCGCAAACAGCATTTACATATAAGCCAGAACCACCAACAAGGATAGCCACATCATTCGTTTTGTGTAATTCTTTCAATTTTGCAATCGCTTCAATTTCAAAAGTACCGGCTGAATATTTTTGGTCAATTGATTTGTTACTTATAAAATGATGCGGTGCTTCTGCTAATTCAGTTGTTGTAGGTTTAGCAGTTCCAATAGCCATTTCTTTAAAAAACTGACGACTGTCTGCTGAAATTATGTCGCACTTGAAATGTTTTGCTATTTCAATTGATAAACTAGTTTTACCAATGCCTGTTGGGCCAACTATTACGATTAAATTTTTCATTGTTACAAAGAAATGAAAAGGAATTGAACTCTCCTTAGAACTTAATCTTTTTAATTATTATTAGCTTTTCCGTTTTAACTTGAACAAGTTGAAATTAATAGGAGTTAATATCTAGATTATAAAAGTTAATAAATATTGGATTGAAAAAAGTTGAATTGAGAGGTAACTTTTTATCTTTGCGACATGCAAGAAATGATATTGATATTGGATTTCGGTTCGCAGTACACGCAGTTGATAGCCAGAAGAGTGAGAGAGTTAAATGTCTATTGTGAAATACACCCTTACGATAATATACCTCAGATTGAAAACGATATCAAGGGAGTAATTCTTTCAGGAAGCCCCTATTCGGTCCATGATCCAGAAGCTCCAAACCCAGATTTGTCGAATTATCGTGGGAAATTTCCTTTGTTAGGAGTTTGTTATGGAGCACAATTTCTTGTTAAAAGCAATGGAGGTTCAGTTGTTCCTTCGGATATTAGAGAATATGGTAGAGCCAACCTGTCTTTTGTAGATAATGGACACGAATTAATGAAAGAGGTGAGTAACCTTTCTCAAGTTTGGATGAGTCATGGGGATACGATAAAGAATATTCCGGCATCATTTGAGATAATTGCAAGTACAGAAGATGTCGAGATGGCTGGATATCATATAAAAGGTGAAGAAACTTATGGTATTCAGTTTCATCCAGAGGTTTATCACTCAACAGATGGTCCACAATTATTAAAGAATTTTGTAGTTGGAATTTGTAAATGTTTACAATCTTGGACTCCCGATTCATTTGCTGAGAAAACAGTACAAGAATTAAAAGACAAGTTAGGGAACGACAAAGTAGTACTTGGTTTGTCAGGAGGTGTTGATTCTTCAGTTGCAGCTGTTTTATTACAAAAAGCTATTGGAGATAATCTACATTGTGTTTTTGTGGATAATGGACTATTAAGAAAAGATGAATTTGAAAGTGTTCTTGAGAGTTATATGTCTATGGGTCTCAATATTACTGGAGTTAATGCTAAGGAAAAATTCTATTCTGAGTTAGCTGGAGTTTCTGACCCTGAATTGAAAAGAAAAGCGATTGGAAAGGTATTTATCGATGTTTTCGATGAAGAATCGAATAAGTTAGAAAATGTAAAATGGTTAGGTCAAGGAACAATTTATCCCGATGTAATTGAGTCCATATCAGTTAATGGAGGTGCTTCTCAAACAATTAAATCTCACCATAATGTAGGAGGTTTACCTGATTATATGAAATTAGATATAGTTGAGCCACTTAGGTCTTTATTTAAGGACGAAGTAAGGAGAGTTGGTAAGTCTTTGGGGGTTTCACCTAATATTTTAAATCGTCACCCTTTTCCTGGTCCTGGGTTAGGAATTCGTATATTGGGAGATGTGACTGAAGGAAAGGTACGCATTTTGCAAGAGGTTGATCATATTTTTATTGAAGGTTTGAAAACAAGTGGGTTATATGATGATGTTTGGCAAGCAGGAGTAATGTTATTGCCTGTACAAAGTGTTGGAGTAATGGGAGATGAAAGAACTTACGAAAATGCGGTTGCCTTAAGAGCTGTTTCTTCTACAGATGGTATGACAGCAGATTGGTGTCATTTGCCTTATGAATTTTTAGCAAAAGTATCAAACGATATTATCAATAAAGTAAAAGGAATAAACAGAGTGACTTATGACATTAGTTCTAAGCCACCTGCAACAATAGAATGGGAATAGATCATTTTAAAATGACAAATATGTTGACTAGAGTAATATTAATTTTATTTGGAGTACTTTTTTCTATTGGCTTTTTTGCTCAACCTGGAGAAGTTCCGGTAGAAACAAAAGATGGCATCAAGGTTCATGTTCATACTGTGGATAAGTCTCAAACAGCATATGGTATAAGTCGTCTATATAACATTACTTTAAATGAACTATATGAATCTAATCCTGAAGCACAGCAGGGACTAAGTATTGGTCAAAAATTATATTTCCCGGTTAAAGGAGAGGTTTTACAACAGGAACCTGTATCAATCGATACTGTAAGTGATAAAAATAGTATAATGCATACTGTGGAAAATGGTGAAACATTGTATTCTATAGCCCGAAAATATGGAGTACCTGCAAAAGACGTTATTGCGGCAAATTCAAATGGAACATTAGCATTGGGTTCTAAAGTAAAAGTCCCTTTAAAGAATGTTGTTAAGGATGATGTGATTATACCAATAGTTAAAGATCCAATAAACCCAACTGCCGATCCAGGTGATAGCATTATATTGCATAAGGTGAAGAAAAATGAAACCATGTATAGTCTTTCCAAGCAGTATAATGTTTCAATTGAGGCAATTACAGCTGCGAATGATGGATTATTGGATGGTCTGAATAAGGGAATGAAATTGAGAATTCCTCTTAAGAAAAAAGTAACAAATAGAGTTGATGATATTGTGCGAGATACGTTAACTGGTACTCCATTTGATTCATTAAATGTGAATACTACCTTAGTGCAAGAAGTTTATGATATAGCAGTTATGATTCCTTTCTTTTTTGATGAAAATAATGCAAGGATAGCGAAATGTCCACCGATAGGAGATTGTCCAATTTATTCACATACATTGAATGCATTGGATTTTCACCATGGTGTTATGATGGCAATTGATTCTCTTAAAAATGCGGGTTTAAATGTAAATGTTCGTGTGTATGATACAAAGCACGATACTGCTGTAGTTAGAGGGTTGCTGCGCAAGGCAGAGTTTTCTGAAATGGATTTAATAATTGGGCCATTTTATGCCAATCAAATTAAATTGGTAAGAGAGTTTGCAAAAACGAATAGAATTCAACTCATTTGTCCAATACCGGTATCAAATAAGGCATTGTTTAATAATCCTTTTGTAACGAAGATGACAGCATCTACACCGACACAAATTAAGTTTATGGCGCAAGAGATAGCTAGAAAATATCACGATCAGAATGTTATTGTTGTTCGAAATCAAAAAAATGATGAGGACGAATATTATTATAGGACATTCAAAAAAGCGTTTGCAGAGGAAATACAGAAATATCCAAATCGTTATTTAGACTCAGCTAAAGAAACGTATATAAACACTAAAGGAAGCAGACTTTCTACTGTTGAATCTAAAATGGTTTTAGATAAGAATAATATAATTGTTGTTCCTTCTCAAAGTGTTGGTCATGTTAGTGATTTCTTTACAAAGTTAAGTTCTACGACTAATTCGAACCCTTATAGGAATTATTCATTGCAGGTTTTTGGTTTAGAAGATTGGAGTGAATTTCCTACAATTGATGAAAAGTATAAGAATAAGTTTAAGTTAAACCTTGTAACAAGCAGTTATGTGGAATACGAAGACCCGAAGGTTTTGGAATTTATTAGTAACTATAGAACTAAATACGCTACTGATCCTAGTAACTTTTCATTTATCGGGTTTGATGCTGCTTTTATTAATCTCAAAGGGGTTTTACTTTATGGCACAGGCTTTTCAAATCACTACCAACATTTAATTAATACAGGATTTAACACGAATTCATTATTTGAAAAGGTTGATCCAAAAGGTGGTTATGAAAACAAGAATGTATTCATGATTCGATATGACGATTATACTGTGATTAAGGAGTAATCCACAATTCCTTCAACTTATATACATTTTTCATCATTCTCAATTGTATAGTTTAAATTTGAGTACAATCAATTGTGTATTTAGATGAAACTCTGTATTGCCGAGAAACCAAGTGTAGCTAAAGACATTGCAAAAGTATTGGGTGCAACTACCATGAAAAATGGTTATTGGGAAGGTAATGGTTATTGGGTATCATGGACTTTTGGACACCTCTGCACTTTAAAGGAGCCTGCAGATTATACAGATAAATGGAAATGGTGGGATTTGGAAACACTTCCTATGCTTCCCTCTAAATTTGGAATTAAACTCATTCAGAATTCTGGAGTTGAAAAACAATTCAATGCAATTGCTGATTTAGTTGCGAAATGCGATGAGGTTATTAACTGTGGTGATGCTGGTCAAGAGGGAGAATTAATTCAAAGATGGGTACTGGCTAAAGCTAAGTTAAATAAGCCCTTAAAACGTTTGTGGATTTCGTCTTTAACAGAGGAAGCTATTAAAGAAGGTTTTCAAAAATTAGAAGAAGGATCCAAATATGATAATTTATATGCGGCTGGTGCAGCTCGTGCAATAGGTGATTGGATGTTGGGGATGAATGCTACGCGTTTATTTACACTTCGATTTGCAGATAAAAAACAAGTTCTATCTATAGGTAGAGTTCAAACCCCTACTTTAGCCCTAATTGTAGAAAGGCAAATTCAAATCGATAATTTTGTTTCGGAAACATATTATGAGTTAAAAACAACCTACAGAGATGTAGTATTTTCTAGTACGAAAGGGAAATTCAATTCCAAAGAAGAAGGTGAAGGGATATTGAAAGAAATTGAGACTGAAGAATTCGAGATAGAAGCCTTTGCTCAAAATGAAGGGAAGGAGCAACCGCCGCGATTATTTGATTTAACTACTTTACAAGTAGATTGTAACAGAAAGTTTGGCTTTTCTGCTGAAGAAACATTGAATCTAATTCAAAACCTTTACGAACAAAAATTAACGACCTATCCAAGGGTTGATACAACCTATTTATCTGAGGATATTTATCCAAAAGTACCTGGTATATTGGAAAAGTTACAATTTTATAAGCGATTTACAGATAAGTTAAAAGGGAAGAAAATCCGAAAATCTAAAAAAGTATTTGACGATAAGAAAGTAACCGATCACCATGCGATTATACCTACAGGTGTAACTCCGAGTGGAATTTCTGCAAATCACCAAAAGGTATATGATATGATTACCAAACGTTTTATTTCGGTGTTCTATCCAGATTGTAAGGTGAGTAATTCCACTGTTTTAGGGTTTATAAAAGAAGTCAAATTTAAAGCTACAGGTAAACAGATTCTTGAAATGGGTTGGAGAGAAGTATATGCTGATATCTCTCCAGAAGAAGAATCCAACGAACCGCAGAAAGAAGAGCAGGTAATGCCTGTATTTGTAAAAGGAGAGAAAGGTCCTCATACTCCAGATGTTCAAGAGAAGCATACTAAGCCCCCAAGTTATTATTCTGAAGCTACATTACTGCGTGCTATGGAATCTGCAGGGAAACAAGTAGACGATGACGAGTTACGCGATATTATGAAGGAGAATGGTATAGGAAGACCTTCTACCAGAGCCAATATTATCGAAACGCTTTTCAAAAGAAATTATATCGCTCGTCAAAAAAAGAGAATCATTGCTACTCAGACTGGTCAGCACCTGATTTTCTTAATTGAAAATGATATTCTAAAATCCGCTGAACTTACAGGTCAATGGGAAAAGAAAATTAGAGATATAGAAAGAGGGGAGTATGCCGTTGAAACGTTTAAAGCAGAGCTTTTTGATATGGTAAATGAGTTAGTACATCAAGTGAAACATCAAAAAGCAGAGCCTAAGAAAATAGGGTGCCCAAAGTGCAGTAAAGGCCATATGATTAGAGGTAGGTCTGCTTGGGGTTGTTCTGATTGGGAAAGTGGTTGCAAGTTCACGCTCCCATTTAAATTTAAAGAAATTACCTTTTCCGATAAAGACATGAAGTCTTTAATTGAAGAAGGTGAGTCTCATTATCGTTTCAAGCGTATAGTTAAGAAGAAGGAGGAGCTGTCAAAAGTAACTTTGAATAAGAAGCTGAAGTTAGAGTGGTAGAATTAATTTAACAACTCTTGTACAATCCAACCTTTAATCTAGCGTTATTTGCACCAATGAGTCGAACACTTTTCATCTTATTTATTTTAATTTCAAGTATAGGAGTTTCTCAAAGCGACTCAATATTTCATGTTATTGATGTCCGTGTAGAAGGAAACCAACGAACGCATGAGGATGCTGTAATAATACATTCTCGGTTAAAGATTGACAGCTGGATTAGTGTTCCTGGAACACAAACCATTCATGCAATGAAGGCACTGTGGCAAACTGGGAATTATAAATCAGTGGAGATTGTCCGGGTTAATGTACAGAAGGGAATAGAATTAATTATTAAAGTCGAAGAGTATTTTAAACTTGGGAGCATTCGTTATATAGGGTTGACAAAAAGTGAACACCGGAGAATGGTTGAAAATTTGTCTATAAAAGAAAGAATCGTTTATAGTCCACAATCATTAAAAGTGATTGAAAGTCAATTAAATAATTACTTAAATAGTAAAGGTTATATTGAAAACAAGTATTCTTTAGATTCTGTTATAACCAATAATGGATCTGTTTCACTTGTGTATAAAGTAATAAAAGGACAGCGGTTTAGAGTAGATAATGTTGAATATTTAAACACAGAATATATCTCTAATAGACACTACAATAAGTCCTTAAATAAAATTCGACCTTCCATATTTTTATGGCCCGGTAGCTTATACGAAGATAATGGTGATAATGAGATTGAAAATATTGAAAATATTGCCAAAGCAAACGGTTATCCATATGCAGAAATTGATTCATTAAAGCTTGAGTTCGATAAGCGAAAAGTAAATTTAGCCTATTCTTTTAATGAATCAACACGCTACAAATTTGGGGAATTTAAATGGGAGGGTAATGCCTCCATTCATGATACTGTTTTAAATAAATTGGTAGAAAAATTCAAGGGATCTATTTATAGTATTGATTTAATTAATGAATTACTTTATTTTTCAAATAGTTACAATGATGTAAGCTCTTTATATTATGAACAGGGATATGCATCAATGCGGTTATATCATCAATTAGTGCCAAATGAGGAAACAGGTATTATTGATATTGATGTCCATATAGAAGAAGGAAATATAATGCGTTTTGGAAGCATCTCGTTTTCTGGCAACATTCGAACAAAAGAATTTGTTTTGTTACGTGAAGTATTAACTGTACCCGGGGAAAGGTTTACGCGTTCTCAAATAATTCTATCACAACAAAAACTCTCACAGTTGGATTATTTTATAAATGCTGGAATGGATGTAAAAATGAATACTGACACAGTAACTAAAACTGTCGGAATAGAATATGTGGTTAAGGAGAGGATAAGTGATAAATTATACATCAGTGGAGGATATGGAACGAGGTTAGTTGGTACCGTTGGGTTTGATTTTAAAAATTTTTCTGGAAATGATTTGTTTAAAAAAGGAACGCGATGGAACCCGCTTCCCGCTGGAGGAGGGCAGCACCTTTCATTAAAAGGCCAAACTGACGGTGTCGGCTATTATGGGGGTTCATTCAATATCTATGAACCTTGGTTAAGAGGAAAACCAATAGGTTTAGCTTTTAATACAAGTTTTGCATCAATTAATGACAGTTTGGGTAACTTAGGGATATTCAATATAAGCTCTACGCTTTCTCATAAGCCTTTTAAGAATGATCCATTTACTTACTTTAATTATTCTTTAGGTTACAAAACCTATAACGTAGATAATTTTGATATTTTTGGAGAAACTTCAGGGAAGTTCAACTCGCTGACTTTGCAAGTGGGAATGCTAAAAAACACTACTTCTGGTGTTGTGTTTCCTACAAACGGAAATAGAATCGAAACATCTATTATATCAAGTTTACCGCCTTATTCAAGATATACGGAAACAGAGGCGTTAAACTTATCTACTGAAGAAAAGTTTAAGTGGTTTGAGTATTATAAGTTTAAATTCTCGTTGAAACATTATCAGAGTTTAAACCCCGTTAAGAATATAGTGTTAGCATCAAAATTCGGAATAGGATATTTGGGGAATTTTAATAGTGAGGTGGGAACTGTTCCATTTGGGCGTTACTTTATGGGGGGGACGGGTATAACGAATTTCGATGTTTCTGCAAATGAATATATAGGGTTACGGGGTTATGAATCCGATGATATATCTTCTGCCATAGGTGATCCTCTCGCAATTAAGTTATCTTTTGAATTGCAAAAAAAAGTAATTGAGACAGATCAATTTATGTTTTCAACTCATTTGTTTGGAGAATTTGGAAATACCTATCAATCCTTAATGGATTTAGATCCATATAGTTTAAAGTCATCGATAGGGTTTGGCGCCAAAGTATATGCACCAATACTGGGTGTAATAGGAATTGATGTAGGATGGGGCTTAAATAAAACGGATTTTAGCTGGCAATTACCTGCTGTTCAGTTTACAATTGGAATGGATATAGGTGATTTTTAGCTTATTTATTTAGCTGACTTATCAAAGGAAGTAAACACTTTTTCAGAAAGCTCTTCAAATACAGCAATATCCGTAAGAGTATCCGTGCTTCTAACATCGGCTAATTCAATATTTCCATACTGGGAGTAATTATCCCAAGTAGTACTAAATGCAGGATCTTTCATTGTCGGAGTGGGGAAGAAGTCCCATTGTCTTATTTTATAATCGTATGTGTCTACATAAATAATGTACTTATTATCTGGAGTCTCTCCGACACCACTAAAGGTAAGTTCTAGAGCATAAGCATATTCATTATTGAGCATCATTCTTTTTTGTCTAGACTTTAAAGTGACTCCACCATCTTTTAGTTTGAACGGCATAAACATCCAATAAGAATCATTGATCCACATTTCTTTAGCTAAATCAAGATATTTATCAAGAGAATCAGCTTTAGTAGGCTCTACATCCCCTAGTTTAACTTTTCCTTCGAGTGTATTTATATTCATAAGAAAAACAGCATCCGAGCTTGGGATTTCAATTCTAATGTCGCCTGTTTCCTTATTCCAGTAATGTAAACGTTTTCCAAAAAAATTCCACCTAAGATATTTTGTGTTGTCCCAATTTTCTCTTCCTCCAATTGATTTCATTACTTTATCTGCAATTTCAATGGCTTTTTCATCGGAATGCAATAAATCAAAATCTACATGAGCCGGATTCACTTCATTTTCAATAATGTCTTCACTTTTTGAAATCTCTTTTTCACCGCAAGAAGAAAAGAGGATTCCTGCAAATACAAAAATGAATAATAATGACTTGTTCATAGGAGTTTACTTTTTATCCAAAAATAAAACTTTGAGTTGATTTATGGTAATTTATTGTGTTAAAAAACCTATATTAGGTTCGTTTTATTAAAATTAAATTTATGGGTTACATAGAAGAGTTATTAGAAGAAAAGTTTAATGCCTGTTTAGCAGATTTGGAAAAAAATGCAGTTCAGCCTAAAGAAAAAATATATTTTAGGTCATCTGTATTGCCAGAAGATAAATTCTCTGAGTTCATTTCTATAATAAAGACCAAAGCTACTTTTGACGAGGTAAAACTCCATGAGGAATTGACAGCAAAACTCATAAGATATGGGGATATAGATGCTTCCTTAAGTTCCAAAGAATATAAAGAACATACGTATAGTGCAGTTAACAAGGAAGGTATTGAATGTGAGATTTTTGAATCCATGGGTATTGATGTCGAATTTTGGGATATTAAAGATGAAATAGAGCCTCTTTTCGCTAAAGCTTTAGTTCCTGGCGAAGCTGGGTTTCAATATTGGAAGTTTGATGAGTTAATGAAAGACATTCTTGTTGACACTTTTGGTTCTAATATGAAAAAAGATGAGTTACTCGAGGTCGTTAGAAAAAATAACTTCTCAAGTGCGTATTCCCAAACTCTTGAATCATTGAACAGTTGTGAATTACCAGATGCAGCAACTGAAATTGTTTACACCTTGACAAGTGCTAATTTCCGGGATTATATTAAAGTGGAATTCGAGGAGGAGATAGAGATATACAACAAAGAATGTACAGTCGACGATTGCGATCATAAAGGCGATGAGTTTACTTGTGAGAAGCTCAGCGATACAGTTGATTTGGCTATGTTAAGCACCAAAGAAGCTTTTTTTTGCTACCAATACAACAATGAAGAATATTTTGATGCTAATCCGTTGATAAAAAAGATTGAGTTCCAGAAAAGAGAGAACGGATTGTATTGCAAGGTTATTTTTTGCCTTGATAGTTATACTTTTGAAGATTCGTTTTTATCGGATGCTTTCGGGTTTGATAAAACCGGAACAATGAATTTTGAGAATTGCTCAATTAAAATTGGAGATTATCTGTGTGCATTTTTTTTATCGCCTGTGCATGGTGATTGCGAATATGTTGATGAGTGCTAATAATAGTTAAGAATTTATCGTTTAATTTATATAAGCCTCATTAAAAAGAGGATTTACGATTCGTTTTTTTCGTTTATTACCTAACCTGTTAGTTCTATAGACTCTAAAAGAAAAAAGCTGAAATACTTAGGTATTGAGACTATGCAATAAGTGTCATTATATAGTGTGTTACTTGCAGAAAGTGACTTTAAATCATGCATGTAATTGCCATTTACGACAAATTGTCACAGTTTTTTGGGTGGCACATCATTTGACTAAGGTGGTTTTCAAATAAATTAAATAATTGAAAATGGAAAAAGGAACAATTAATATACAAACGGAAAATATCTTTCCGATTATTAAAAAATTCTTGTACTCAGATACCGAGATATTTGTTAGAGAACTTGTGTCTAATGCGGTTGATGCATGTCAGAAATTAAAGACAATGTCTGCTGCTGGAGAGGTAAAAGGAGATATAGGAGAATTGAAGGTAGAAGTTATTTTAGACAGTAAAGCAAAAACGATTACCATTAAGGATAATGGAATCGGCATGACAGCTGAGGAAGTAAATAAATACATAAACGAGATTGCATTTTCTGGTGCTACTGAGTTCGTAGAGAAATACAAAGACAAAGATGCCAATTCTATTATTGGGCATTTTGGGTTAGGGTTTTACTCTTCTTTTATGGTTTCTGATAAGGTTCAGATTAAAACATTATCTCATAAAAAAGAGGCGCAAGCAGTACAGTGGGAATCTGACGGAAGTCCAGAATACACAATCTCTGAAATAGACAAAAAAGATAGAGGAACTGAAATTGTTTTGCATGTTTCAAAAGATTCCAAGGAATATTTAGAAGATGCTAGAATTAATACTGTTTTAAATAAGTATTGTAAATTCTTACCTATTAATGTTATTTACGGGGAGAAATCGGAATTCATTGAAGATCCTAAAGGAGAAAAAGATGAAGAAGGAAATGTTAAGAAAATTGAAAAGAAAGTTCCTAATGTTTTAAACAATACAGCTCCTGCTTGGATAAAAAAACCAGCTGATTTAAAGGCTGAAGATTATAAAGGGTTTTATAGTGAATTATATCCTTTTTCTGAGGAACCAATGTTTCATATTCACTTAAACGTTGATTATCCATTTAATTTAACGGGAATTTTATATTTTCCTAAATTAAGGAATCAAGTAGAGGTGCAGAAAAACAAGATTCAATTATATAGCAATCAAGTTTTTATAACTGATTCTGTTGAGAATATAGTTCCGGAGTTTTTGACACTTCTGCATGGGGTTATTGATTCTCCAGATATTCCATTAAATGTTTCACGTTCATACTTGCAAAGTGATAGCAACGTGAAAAAAATCTCGAATCATATTTCTAAAAAAGTAGCAGATAAATTAGGTTCAATGTTTAAGAAAGACCGTAAGGATTTTGAATCTAAATGGAGCGATATTGAAGTATTTATCCAATATGGAATGCTTACTGATGATAAGTTTGGAGAAAGAGCAGAGAAATTTACGCTTTTAAAGACTACTGATGATGAGTTTTTCACTTTTGAAGAGTACAAAGAAAAAGTAAAAGATGCGCAAACTGACAAGGATAGCAAACTGGTTTATCTTTACTCTCATAACGTAGAAGAACATCATTCACTGATTGAAGTTGCGAAGTCAAAAGGTTACAATGTTTTACTGCTAGATGGTCCATTGTCAAGTCATTATATTCAGAAACTTGAGGAAAAACAAGGTGTTTCTTTAGCTCGTTTGGATGCTGATACTATCGATAAGTTAATTAACAAAGAAGAAGCACAGCCTTCAAAATTGTCAAAGGAAGAAGAAGATAAAGTAAAGCCTGTTTTTGAAAGCAACGTTACTAAGGATAAGTTTACCGTTCAGTTCGAAAGTATGAGTGAAACTGAACAACCCGTTGTTATTACGCAAAGTGAATTTATGCGAAGAATGAAAGAGCAGCAAGCTATGGGTGGAGGAGGAATGCAGATGATGGGAGCATTCCCTGAAATGTATAACTTAGTTGTTAATAGTAATCATCCGCTCACTTCTAAAATACTTGCCGAAAAAAATAAAGGTAAGAAAGAGAAATTAGCGAAACAAGCTGTTGACTTAGCTTTACTATCTAACGGAATGTTGAAAGGTAAAGATTTGTCAGAGTTTATTAGTCGAAGTGTTGAGATGATTGATTAAGAGATACGTGCTGTTTTGATTATAGAGGAGAAATCGAATTTCTCCTCTGTTGTTCTAAATACTATGTGGAAAGATATCTTGCTAAGTCTTAAAAGAAGGACTTAATTATACTTTTGAAATAACCATTTTGTTCCCCTGGAGGTTAAACTCCCAGTTTTGATCAAACATTTGGCCTAAGTAACGATTATAAAGGTTTAGCCTTTTAGCCGGAAATTCATCATGCTCAGCAGCAGTTGGTTCACCGACAAATTCATAAATCTTTACGTTTGGATGCTGTTCCATATAGGCCTTTACAATAACAACAATTGTTGTCATTACTCTATAAGTTTCTCCTTTGTTGGTAAGCGAATATTCTTCACCTTCAAATTCATCATTGAGGACTCCAAAGGCAATACTTGTATGCAATAAATTGTTTTTTTTACGTGCAAAACGAACCTCGTACTCAATTTCAGATTGGGTCTCGAATTTGTATGTGCTACCTGATTTTATTACAGGGAATTCTATTTCGTAAGGAAAAACAGCCATTAATGGTCTAAAAGTAAAGATAAAAAATGATAAATTTACAGGCAGAATAAAAAATCTATTTAGAATAATTTGATTTAATAAAATGGGAGGGTTAATAGGAGGATTAATAGGGTTTTTATTATTTAAAGGAATTTGGGGAGCTATGGTTGGCTATATGATTGGCTCGGCTTTTACGAATGTGAAAACTTTTCGAAATGGTGAAGGACCTGGAAGAAGCTTTGCTGGCGGATTTGGGAATATGGGCGGCGGACATAATCAAGGCTATTACCGACAACAGATTAATCAAAATGATTTTGCTACGGCATTATTGGTATTGTCTGGCGCAGTAATGAAAGCGGACGGAAAAGTATTAAAATCCGAGTTGGATTATGTAAAGGCTTTTTTAAATCAACAATTTTCACCGCAATTTGCAAATGAACAGCTACGTAATTTTAAAGATATATTAAAAAAGGACTTTAATCTAAGTCAGGTTTGCGGAGATATCGTAGGTGTTATGCCGCATCAACAGCGTTCTGTTCTCGTTCAATATTTATTTGGTATAGCCAAAGCAGATGGCCATGTTTCTGAATCTGAGGTTAAAGTGATTCAACAAATTGCGGCTTACTTGCGTATTTCTTCAATGGAGTTTGAACAGCTAAAGGCAATGTTTTACAAAAGCACTTCAAACGCATATATAGCACTTGGTGTCGAAAAGAACGTTACTGATGCAGAGGTGAAGAAAGCATATAGAAAAATGGCTGTGCTCCACCATCCAGATAAGTATGAGCAAATGGGAGAGGAGCATCAAAAAGCGGCTAAAGAAAAATTTCAAAAAATACAAGAAGCCTACGAAACAATAAAAAAAGAAAGGGGATTTAGTTAATGTACAAAAATGATAGAAAATCGCTTTTAAAAGGTGCGTTAGTTCCGTTTTCCATTCTTTCTTTGATGTGGATTGTCCACGCTTTTAATTTACATTATCAATTGAATTTATTTCAATATGGCGTAAAACCTAGAGATTTTTCTGGGTTACGAGGAGTTTTGTTTTCTCCATTAATTCATTCAACTAAGGACTTTTCCCATATCATTAACAATTCTGCTCCTTTATTGATTTTAGGATGGGCTTTATTTTACTTTTATAAAAATATAGCTTGGAAAGTCCTTGGTGTTTCTTGGTTAGTAGGTGGGCTATTTGTTTGGATTTGGGCAAGGGATTATAGCACGCATGCTGGAATGAGTGGTGTTATTTATAGCTTAGCATTTTACCTTTTTTTTAGTGGTGTTTTTAGAAAAGATGTAAGACTTATGGCTATTTCTCTTTTCGTTGTATTTTTATATGGAAGTATGATTTGGGGTCTATTTCCTTTAGACCCATCCGTATCCTATGAGTCACATTTTTTAGGGGCATTAGTTGGTGTTGTCCTTGCCTTTTTTTTAAAAGAAGAGGGAGCAACATTTAAAGAAAAAAAATACCAATGGGAAATTGATGAAGAAAAAGAAAGGGAAATGGAGGACATTGGCTATACGTCAATAAGTGATCCTGAATCAGGGTTTATTATTCACTATGAATATAAACCAAAGGAAGATTCAAAAAAAATAGATTAAAAATCAGAAGCCATATTAAAAGCAAAAGGGACAACTTTTATGAGTGAATGGATATCTTCTTTTCCTAATTTCAGTTTTCCATTAAGGCAGATAAAGTCATCATTCATTGTATCGTAATACATTTCGAATGATTTAAAATCAAACTTATTGATTGTTGGGATTAATAGTGCCTGAAGCATGTCTTTTGGAGGGTAGTTTGAAATAAGTCCTTCTATGTCCATATTAAAAGCGAATGTAGAATAGACAGGTTCATACTTAAACCCCAATGGAGTGGAAGAGAGGAGTAAGTTATTCTCTACTATTTTTATATAAATATTTTCATTTATAAGGTTCGGTATTTTTGTATAGAAGTATTCATCCTTAGCAGCTATTGTTGAATCTGTTTTTAATAATTCAACAACCGTTTTTGCGTCTTCAAGTTCTATTGCTAATACGAAATGTGGCAAGTTCACCAATCGAGATAGTTCGACCGTATCAATTTTAATTAAAGTGTCTCGTTTAATATTGTCAATAATAGTATCTGTTTGTATTTTGTAAATGGGTTCGTTTCTAAACCCAATAACACTTGTGCAAACTTGACCTGTCCAACCATCTGCAAGAAAATATTTGTCAGAAGGAAGTAGCGTACGAAAGTAATCTTTAAATTTCTCTGGATTTAAACTCATGCTTAAACGAAATAATTCTTGCTCATTGAGGGGGATTACCTCATTACTTTTTTCGATAATTAAATCCTTTTGGTTCAAATATAAATGAACCTTAGTTTCTATATTTTCATCTTTTAAATTTACAGATATCGCCTGACTATTAAACATTTTATTAATACCAATCATTTCTCCACCAAATCCTTTTAATAAACCTTCTCCGTTTGGGGACCAAATATTAACATGGTTCTTTTGTTTACAGGTTTCAGAAAAGCTTGAGCTTTCATCCAAAAGTGAAATGGCTCCCTTCGAAAAAACAGACATATAATGTTTTTCTCCGATGGCCATATTCAATTTAAACGCGAGGTAAACGGGCTCAATTACAAGGCCAATATCATCCTTGATTAATACAAGTTTATTATCTTCTTTAAAAAAGTGAACCTGACCTCCTTCAATGTCCTTTACAGTTGCTTTTTCTCGCATACCATTCATCTTTTTCAAAAACTGAGACTTATCTGATAAGGTTGCTATGAAACATCGAAAGAATTGTTGGTCCTTGGTTTCGATATCTTGATAAAGATAAAAAGCCATTTTTTCCAATGGAACAATACCCGGTAATTCAGTAGATAATTCAGGATCACCTTCTCCTTCTCCAGGGGATAAGACTTCATCTAACTTTGTCGGGTTAAACTTTAATAATTCGTAGAAATCATTCCCCAAATATTTTGAATCTAGAATAACTACAGCTTTTACATTTGATGGTATGAAACCTAAATGTTTATTGACCGCTTCAGCACTTATGTAAGTGTATCCAATTAAAATAACTGCGACTAGTATCGGCCAAAAAGACCATTTTATGAGGTTCGGTTTATTCATGCTTCGTTCTACCTTCTGTAAATATAATCGTTTGCTTTAAAAAAATCAATAATATTAAATAGGGATATTGTAAATTCGTGTCATGTTTTTTGGGCATGAAGAAATAAAGGGTCTAGCTGATGCAAAAATTAAAGATTTTTGGCAATGGACTTATTCTGATATTTTAATAAATAAGAACCGAGATGATTTTGGGTTGTATTTAGTCGCAAATGCTCTTGAACTAACAAAAATGCCGAGAATTGATTGGGGTAATGTAGACTTTAGGTACCGCAGAAAAAAAATTGCGGTAAAGACTTCCGGTTACATACAAAGCTGGAGACATAAAAGACCAAAAAGGGTTCTCTATGATATCGCACCAAAAAAAGGATTAGATAAAAAAACAGATGACTCTGTCACTTTTCGAAACAGGGAAGCGGAGATCTATATTTTTTGTCTATTGGATCAAAAGGATGTCACAAAAATTGATGTATTGGATTTAAATCAATGGAAATTTTATATTGTGAGAACAACTGAATTAGATGAAAATTTTCAGGACAAAAAGAAGATAGGAATTCGGCCTCTTAATCAATTAGCAAGTCCCGTGCATCATTCAAGAATTAAAGCGATTCTAGATGATATAATCGAATTAGATTTAGGTGAAAAGATGGTTTTGTAATTAGACGCTAGAATAAAAGACATTAGATACTAGACTAGTTTAATCTAGTATCCGCCTGTAAAAGCAAAGCGATCTTTTGTCTAATTTGCAACCTCTAACTTATTCTTCAACTCACCTAACACTTTTCCCATTCTAGTCATTGCTTCCGTTAAATTTTCTTCGCTTGCAGCGTAAGAAATACGTATGCAATTCGGAGCACCAAAAGCTGCCCCTGTAACCAAGGCGACATTTGCTTTCTCTAAAATATAAATGGTCAAGTCGTCAGCGCTATTAACTGTTGTAGTTCCATCTGATTTTCCAAAGAAAGAACTGATGTCAGGGAATACGTAAAATGCTCCTTCAGGTAAATTAATTTTTACACCTTCCATTTCTCCTAGCATTCCAAGCACAAGGTCTCTTCTTTTATGAAAAGCCTCTTTCATTTCATCTGTTACACTAGGCTTTGCGAGTACAGCAGCTATAGCAGCTCTTTGCGCGATTCCACATGTTCCTGATGTAATTTGCCCTTGCATTTTAGTACAAGCTTGTGCAATCCATGCAGAAGCACCGATATATCCAATTCTCCAGCCTGTCATGGCAAATGCTTTAGAAACCCCGTTAATTGTAATTACTTGGTCATAAACATCCGGAAATTGTGCTAAACTTTGATGTTTTCCAACAAAGTTGATGTGCTCATAGATTTCATCACTAATTACAAGTACATTTTCATGCTTTACGATTACGTCAGCCAAGCTGCGTAATTCATCTTTACTATATAATGATCCAGTTGGATTACAAGGAGAACTATAAATCATCATTCTTGTTTTATCCGTTACGGCAGCTTCAAGTTCCTCCGCAGTAATTTTAAAATCGTTATCAATAGAAGTTTCAATAATAACAGGAATGCCCTCAGCAAGAGCTACAATATCCGCATATGTAACCCAATATGGCGCAGGTATAATTACTTCATCACCAGGGTTAACTAGACTCATCATAACATTCGCAATCGATTGTTTAGCTCCGGTAGATACTACAATTTGTTCAGCATTATAATCTAAATCATTATCTCTTTTAAATTTAATAGATATTGCATCACGTAAATCTTCATAACCATTTACAGGCATGTATTTCGTGTAGTTTTGATCAATACCTTCTTTGGCTGCTTCTTTTATAAAATCTGGCGTGTTAAAATCGGGTTCACCCAAGCTCAAACTTATAATATCTCTTCCTTGTGCTTTTAACTCTCTACTCTTACGAGCCATAGCAATGGTAGCTGATTCGGTGAGTCTATTTAATCTGTCTGAAACTTGTTGCATTTTGCTGATTTTTAAGTGTTGCACAAACTTACAAAAGATGTTTTTTAGGAGCTTTGATTTTTCAATTAAAGTTGTCAAATATTTTCTAATGATTGTTAATAGCTGTTATCTATTTATAAAAAAATAAATTAATTCCGGTATCTTTTAACTTTATTTGCATTTACACGTAGTAGGATAAAAATTGATAGAAAGATTCGCATAGTTATGGAGCATGTAATTGAAATAGTAAAAATATTAGTACCAGCATTGATTGTATTTTTTGCTGTCTATATAATTTTAAAACAATTTTTTGATAGGGAAAAGTCGATTCGGAAAGATGAATTAAAAATGAATGCGACTAAACAATACATTCCCCTTAGAATGCAGGCTTATGAGAGAACGGTTCTTTATATGGAAAGAGTTGATCCGAATAATATGATTATGCGCTTGCATAAGCCCGGAATGAGTGCGAGATTGCTGCATTCGGAGATGCTTAAGGCTATTCGTGAAGAATATGTTCACAATATGACCCAGCAAATTTATATTTCTATTAAAGCATGGGATGGCGTTAAAACCGCAAAAGAAGAAACAAGTAAGATTGTTAACATGGCAATGCACAATTTAAAAGACACAGCTACAGGAATAGATTTGAGCACAAAAATATTTGAGATAATAGCTAATCTAGAAAAAACGCCAACTGAAATGGCAATAGCTGTTCTCAAAAGAGATTTTCAAAAGGGAATGCGTTAGATTGCTAAGTTTGGCTCCCTAGAATACTCAGGAAATTAAATGGTTATGGATGATTAATATTTGACTATCTAAAACAAAAAACGGCCCCATTGAATTTTCAATCGGGCCGTTTTTATAAAAATTAAGATTTATTTAGATTCCTCCTCAATTACTTCTAGAATAATAGGTAATTCAACTTTTTCAATTGGTTTTACCGGCTCTTTAACTAAAGTCATTTCTTTAACTAAGTGTCCAGCACCTGCATACTTGTCAATAATAAATAATGTGTATCTAATATCAACGGAGATAGTTCTTTGGATATTTGGTTCGAAATAAATGTCACCACTCATCGCTTCCCAGTTTCCATCAAATGCAGTTCCAATTAATTCCCCTTTAGCATTTATAACTGGACTTCCAGAATTACCACCAGTAATGTCATTGTTTGATAAGAATCCCACAGGTAATCTACCATCTTTCATGGCATATTGACCATAGTCTTTACTATTGTACAAGTCCTTTAATTTCTTAGGTACATAAAATTCATGATTCTTATTATCTGTAATTACCTCTTTTTGCATAACCCCTTCTAATGTTGTTATGTGGCTGTAATGAATCGCATCAGCACCATCATAAGCGAGTACATTACCGTAAGTAACCCGCATAGTTGAGTTTGCATCAGAAGCGTACGCTTTATCTTTATTCATTTGTATTGTTCCATCAACAAACAAACGCATCCCTTTAGCTAAAGATTCAGCAGATAATTGTTGAGGCATAATAATTTGCTGAATATATATTTCGATAAATTCATTCATTAAGTTGTAAATAGGATCTTTCTCAACTGTTTTTTTACTAAACTTATCTAACCATATATTTAACTTATCTTCTGAAGCAAATGGAGATTTAGAATAATACTTTTTAGCAAATGCTTTAAAATCTCCTTTGTACTTAGTTTTAATTTCAGTCAAAGTTGCCGGATGATAAGCAGCATCTACATTTGTGTAAAACATCTCAAGCATTGAAGCTAAAAGGTTCTCATCAATTTCTTGGTTGTAATCTTTAAAGTAGGCTGGAGCAGCTTCTTTAATTCCTTTTTTAGCTGCTTCAATTTTTTCTTCATCTTCACTTGCGAGTGCTCCTTTCATTTCCGATCTAAAACCAAAGTTTCCCATTACAAAAGAAAATACATCAGGTCCTTGAAAAATAGCTTCTTCAAAGTAAACATTTGGTAATGTATATTGATTATTTTTTTTATAGGCTTCTTCAATTAGAGTTATAGCGTTTCCATATTTTGCAGCGCGCTTTTTATCAGCGTTTGCCCATTTAACATATGCATCTTCAATAGCTTTCTTTTTATCATAAACATGGTTTTTTACCAACTGTGCACTTTGCCCAACAAAATATTTCCAATAGTTACTTGTTCTTGCATGCTTAGAGGCATATTGAATACGAACTTTTTGTTCTTTATTCATCCCAATCTCCATAATGTCTAATTTTGTTCTTCTAATAAGAACTCTAGCTGGTTGTTCAACTGCAACAGCATCTTGCACTCCATAAGAAGTTAAATATCTATCTGTGCTTCCCGGGTATCCCATTATCATTGCGTAGTCTCCTTGTTCCACCCCAGCAATAGAAACGGGTAAATGATGTTTTGGTTTGTAAGGAACATTTTCTTTAGCAAAATCAGCTGGGTTATTGTCCTTATTAGCATAAACTCTAAACATACTAAAATCTCCCGTGTGTCTTGGCCACATCCAGTTATCTGTGTCTCCACCATATTTCCCAATAGAACTTGGAGGTGCTCCAACTAAACGCACATCATTAAATACATTGTACTTAAACATGTAATATTCGTTTCCATAGTAAAACGATTTGATTTGTAATCTAAAGTCATCTCCTTTTTCAGCACTTTCTTTAGCTTCTAAGGCAGCAATATTTTGTTGAATTAAAGCAGTTCTTTCACCTTCTTTCATTTCATCTGTTACCCCGGTCAATACAATATCTGTTACATCGTCCATTCGGTCTAGAAACCAAACCCCAAAATCAGCAGGGATTTCTTGCTCTTTGTTCATCGCCCAAAAACCATCTGTAAGGTAATCGTGTTCTGTTGTACTGTTAGCTTGGATAGTTCCAAATCCACAATGGTGGTTTGTTAACATTAAACCTTCTCCAGAAATTATTTCTCCAGTACAAAAACCTCCACCTAATGCAACAATTGCATCTTTTAAACTTGAGTTATTTACGGAGTAAATTTCTTCAGCAGTAAGCTGTAATCCGCACTTCTGCATATCTACATGGTTTAATCTTTTAATCAATAAAGGAAGCCACATTCCTTCGTTAGCTTTAACCGTAAATGTGCTTGATGCAAATATAAATGCGAGTGCAATTGCTATATTTCTTTTCATGTTTAAATTGTTTTTTACAAATTATATTTAGAATCTTATCAAGATCTTTTTTAAAAATATCCTCGCAAATTTAATAATATAATTGAACCGTGCCATTTAAAGCTTAAAAAAATGAGGTGTATATATTGAATTGTAGAATTTTTAAATTCGTGTTTTGTTATCGTCTGTTTTTCAATTCAAATGTATTGGCACGTTTTTTTCTTCCCGATTAAATACTATTTTTGCAAACCAATAAATTAATAATATGAAAACCAAAGTAATAATTATGACAATGCTATTTGCAGGTGGTTTGAGTGTGTCAGCTCAGAAGAATAATAAAAACAAAACAGAAATGAAATTAGAAACAAAACTAGATTCAGTAAGTTACGGAATAGGTGTTAACATTGCTGAGAATTTAAAAGGACAAGGTTTAGGGGACGTAAACGTTGAAGCAATGGCTAAAGGGCTGCAGGACATACTGAATGGTGCAGAATTGGTTATTAGCAAAGAAGAAGTGGGTCCTTTATTGAATGAATATATGATGCAACTGCAAGCTGAGAAAGCAAAAGGAGCTTCTAAGGAAGGTGCTGATTTTTTAGCGAAAAACGGTAAACGAAAAGAGGTTACTACACTTCCAAGTGGATTACAGTATGAAGTGTTAACTTCAGGTTCAGGTGCAACACCAGGGTTAAATGATAAAGTTACTACGCACTATACAGGAACATTAATTGATGGAAATGTATTCGATAGCTCTGTTGAAAGAGGTCAACCAGCATCTTTTCCAGTTAGTGGAGTAATAAAAGGATGGACGGAAGCTTTACAATTGATGAAGGAAGGTGATAAATGGAAACTATATATTCCTTACGACTTGGCTTATGGTGACAAAGGGGCAGGTGCTAATATTGGACCATATTCAGCACTCATTTTTGAAATTGAATTAATTTCAGTAGATAAATAAATATGAAAAATTTTTGGATACTTGCAATTGGGTCATTATTAGTGACTGGTTGTACTGAAACAGAATCAACAGAATCAAATATTTCTGAAGCATCGGTGAAATTAGAAACAAAACTAGATTCCGTATGTTACGGATTAGGTGTTGACATTGCTGATAATTTAAAAGGGCAAGGTTTAGGAGATTTAAACGTTGAAGCAATGGCTAAAGGATTGCGGGATATTTTGAATGATTCAGAATTGGTAATTAGTAAAGAAGAAGTTGGTCCTTTGTTAAATGAATACATGGGGCAAATGCAAGCTGAAAAAGCAAAGGAAGCTGCGAAAGAAGGTGAAGAGTTTTTAGCTATAAATGCGACTAAAAAAGGAGTTGTCACTTTAGAAAGTGGAATGCAATATGAAGTGTTAACTTCAGGTTCAGGTGCAACACCAGGGTTAAATGATAAAGTTACTACGCATTATACAGGTACATTAATTGATGGAACGGTGTTCGATAGTTCTGTAGAAAGAGGTCAACCAGCATCTTTTCCAGTTAGTGGAGTAATAAAAGGATGGACGGAAGCTTTGCAATTGATGAAAGAAGGTGATAAGTGGAAACTATATATTCCTTATGATCTAGCTTATGGAGAAAGAGGAGCTGGAGCTAATATAGGACCTTACTCAACGCTTATTTTTGAAATTGAATTAATTTCAGTAGATAAATAAATATGAAAAATCTTTGGATACTTGCAATTGGGTCATTAGTAATGACTGGTTGTATTGAAAATACATCAACAGAAATTGGAAAAGAGGATAAGAAAGAAGTTGTTTCTACAAGTAATGAGATCAAAAATCCTCCAAGGGTTGAAAATCCAGCGGATGTTAACTTAAGAGAAGGTGAAAATTTTTTAGCAAATAATGCAACTAATGAGGGTGTCCAAGTTCTTGAATCAGGAGTTCAATTATTAGAGTTAATTCCTGGTTCTGGAGAAATCCCTACCATGGAAAATAATGTAACTGTGCATTATCATGGAACTTTGATTGATGGAACTATTTTTGACAGTTCTGTAGAAAGAAATGAGCCTTTTACACACAACATGTCTGATCCATTGATTAAAGGATGGGTTGAAGGATTACTTCATATGAAGACAGGTGCAAAATATAGAGTTTTTATTCCTGCTTCATCTGGTTATGGAAATGGAGGGCAAGGTCCAATTGGGCCAAACTCTGCTTTAATATTTGAAATAGAATTATTATCGATTAATAGCTAGTAATTGTTTTGATAAAAAAAGCCGAATCAATTGATTCGGCTTTTTTTTTGCTTAAATATGCTTGGTGTTATAATATACCTTGATAACTACAATGAATTAACGCATTAAATGAATGTGACCTTCTTTAATTATCTCTTCATCAAACCAATCTAATGCACGTGCTTTAAATACGTAAATATCATTGTTCTGAAGAACTCCGTTATAAAACCCATCCCATCCAATACTAGTGTCTGTTGTAACAAATATAAGTTCACCCCATCTATTGTAAATCTCAAATTCATACAATTCTTTTATTCCCCAAGTTTCTAGGTATATGATATCATTTATGCCATCTCCATTAGGAGTAAAGGTTGTAGGTACTTCTAACAGTGTTTCAGGAATAATTTCAATATTAAAAACATAGAGGGCATTATTGCAACCATAAATATCTGTAGCATTTAAATAGTAAGTTACATTTTCTAATACAGGGTCAACCAATGGGTTGCTGCATTGTGTGCAACTCAAGCCATCTTCTGGCTCCCATGTGAAAATTACCGTATTATCTGGGTATTCGACAGGTAAGTTAAGCGTCTCTCCAACTACGATAAGCGTGTCAAATGTATTACCGTTAATGCTAGAATATATAAAGACAAAAGCAGAATCTTCAGAGGTGCAATTTGTTGTTATATCTTCAACAGAGACATAAAAATATTGATCCTGCGTTAATGCAACAGTTGCGGTTGTTTCACTATTAGGCGAAACAACATCGGCTATAGGTTGCCATGAATATGTATAATTCGGGTTTTGGTTTCCTGCTTGTGCTTGTAAAATTGCTGTTTCAGAAGAACAAATAGTATCCCCAATAAGGTTTAAAATAGGATCTGCCGCAACGATTACTTGTTTTGTTATAGTGTCTTTACACCCTAGAACAGAGTTTTCAACAAACAAAGTAATATCGAATGTATCGGCAACAGAATATGTATAATCGAAATTTGTAGATGAGTTCGAAGTGCCGCTATCACCTAATGTCCATGAATAGGTATCTGAGAGTGTCGAGTTATTTGTTAATGTTAAAATTTCACCTATGCACAAAACAGTATCAATTCCATCATTCCTTGTAAAACCAGCTCTTACTTCATGGATAAAAATATCTACGGTGGCTATTGCAGGACAAGAAGTGTTAATGCCATAAGCCGTTAATGAAGCAAACGTTTGTCCGGAAGGGGGTAAAAAGTTATAAACGTGCGTGATTGCGCTAAAAGGGATAGTATCGGTTACAACAACACCATCTCCAAAATCCCATGATAAAAAATCAACTTCCGAATAATTATCTATTGTAAAAGTAATAGCTTCTCCCTTACAGATATTGTTATTGTCTATGATAATGCTCGCTTGCGGTCCTATAACATATATAGGATAAATAGATGTGTCCGTACAGCCATAACTTGTAGAAACAACTAATTCAATATCGTAAGTTCCAGCAGAGAAAAATGTTGAAGGACTTTGTGCATTATCAATTGGTCCTCCAGTACCAAAATCCCATTGGTATGCTAATGCAGGTCCAAAAGTAAAAGAAGTGTCTGTAAAGTTTACCTGTTGATTAGGGCATACCGCAGCTAAGGTGTCAATGTTGGAGTAGAATCCTGCAATTGGATAGTCTTGCACATTAACTGTAACAGTTGATGAATCTTCACAACCCGTTGCTATTTCGGTGTAGAATAAAACAACATTATATGTTCCGGAAAGCAGATATTCATTTGAGTCGTTTTGGGAGGAAGAAGTATTTCCATCATCAAAATCCCAATTAAAAATGAGGTTGGACCCTTGACTTGTGAAATCTGTAGCGGTGAAATCAATATTTTCACCAACACATACATTGGCAGGGCTTGGACTTACTCCAATAATACTTGTTGGCTCATAAACAGTAAGGTTGAGCTGAGCGGTGGCGATACAACCCATAATGTCGGTTGTAGTTAACGTTACTGGAATAGTGATTCCAGGGGCAATAGAATAAATGTTAGTGGGGTGTTGAACAGTTGAAGTATTCCCATCTCCAAAATCCCAATCCCAATTTGTTATCACGGTGTCTGCTACTGTGGAATCTCCAAACGTTAACGTTGAAGGAATACATATGGTTGTATCGCTAACAGAAAAATTTGCAATACCGCTAAAAACTTTAATTTCTTCAATAAGTGTGTCAACACAACCATTAATATCTTCTACAACTAATCCAATCGTTTGTAAATCTGTACTGTTAAAAACAATTGATTCTGTAGGAGAACTTCCGGTTAAGGGGCGTAAAGTAGTGTCGCTAAAAAACCAGGTATATCCTCTATGACAAAATTCGTTAACACCTGTAGATGGAGTAGCATCATAATCATAGGATATTCCTCCGCAAAGCAAAGTATCTGTAGTAAAGTTCGCTATAATAGTTCTAATATGGACAGTGACAGAGTCTTTTGAATCAGGACATCCTGAAGTTGAGCTAGACGCGGTTAACACAACATTATAATCCCCGGTGGCTATATAAGTATGGGCTACTGTATTTGTCGTAGAATTATTTCCATCTCCAAAATCCCAAGAAATAGATGTTGCTTCACTACTTGAATCAGAAAGTAGAACGTCCAAAGGTGTATCGCAGTCTTGTCTGAAGTTAAAGTCTGCAATAGGACCCTTAACCTCAATATAGTTAGGTTTTGTGATTGTTGACCAACATCCATTGTATTCTCCAGTTAAAGTGACATCTTGAAATCCCGTTACGTTGTTATAAGACCAAACAGCATTTGAATCTTGGTAGCAATGAAATTGCCGGTCTTCATCAGAATAATAGTGCCAGGCATCTATGTTAGATGGTGAAGGCGTTAGGCTAGTAAAAGTTACAGGGTCTCCAGGACAAACGCTTGTAAAATCAGCAGAAAAATCAAGAGCAACAAGGTCGCCAACTTCTATTCTAATAGTATCTGATGTATCTGTACAACCTGAACTATTGGTAATTATTAATACAACATCATATTCACCAGGAGTATTAAATACATAGCTATTCGGATTATCATTTATGAAAGTAGCTGAGTTTCCATCTCCATAATCATACTCCCATTGCACAATGGGCTCCGAAGGAGTATTAGACATGCTTGAATCAGAAAATGTAACCGTTAAAGGAGCGCATCCATTCACAACATCTGGCATAAAACGTGCCCAGGGTAAATGAATTGTGTCAAGGTCTGTAAATTCAACAACGCAACCTGCTGTTGTGGTAATCGTTAGCGTTGTGGTAATAATGTTTTCTCCATGCTCAGAATAAGTAGTATCGCCAATAACATATTCATGCGAAATAATGTTTCCTGTACCTGTGCTATCATCTCCAAAACTCCAGTCCCAGCTTAATACGTCATTAGGCGAACTTCCGGTGTAGTTAATTGTTGCAGGTTCAAAGCAGAAGTAACCAGGCGTAGAAATAAACGAAACAGTAGGGTCTTCCACAAAAATTTGCAATGTAGTGTCATGCGAACAACTTCCTGAGGTTGTAGTTAAGGTAATCGATTGCAAACCATTACTTGTGAATTGTACGGTTGGTTCCGCTATGGTGAGAGGTGTTGAAGCAATAGAGTTGCTTCCAAAGTCCCATAAGTAGCTTCCAGCAGAGGAATTATTTAGAGGGTTGAAATCTGTATTACTACAAACGGTATCTGGAATGACAAAACTTGATGTAGGGCTCCCTACACTAATATCTGAAGAAAAAGAATTTGCACACCCGTTCGTATCGGTGGTCGTTAACACTATTGTGAAGTCGCCTATACTAGAGTATGTTTGGCTTGTAGGGTTTTGAAGTATGGATGTGTTGCCATTTCCGAAATCCCAAAAATAGGAAAGGGGTGGAGCATTATTTGTAGATGAAGATTCATTGAAATTAACAGTCAAAGGAGGATTACACCCCGCCGATGCTGGTATAATGCTAAAATCAGCAGAAACGGTACTTACAGAAACAACATCTAAAAAATTGACTGTAGTGTCGCAAGAAGCCATATTTGTTGTTACATTCATTGAAAGATCATATACACCAGCATTGTTGTAAATAAATGTAACTGGAGATCCAGATATTGCTGGTCCAGTGGAAGTCCATGTATATCCCGTAATATTTACTCCACTTGGCGTAAATGTATTGTCATCTTCAAATGTGACAGCTAAAGGGGCACATCCTTGGGTAGCAGTAAGAGCTGAATATTCAGGTACTATCTTATCGTAAACCGTTATTGTAACTGTACCAAGTATAGGCCCTGAAACTGATTCTGAATATTCGACAATGTAAGTTCCAGTAGTAAATGTATGAATAGGGTTTTCAAGCGTTGACGTGGCTCCATCCACAAAGTCCCAAAACCAAGTAGTACCTCCTGGAGCCGTAAATTCAACTTCTAAAGGTGAGCAACCTTCTATGATATTAGCTGTTTGAGATAGAAAGCTATTTGCAATAAATACAAAGAAAAGGATTGAAAAATAAATACGTGTTTGCTTCATTAAATTTTTTAATTAAAATTAAAAACAATTTATTCCTATAGCTTGTTAAACAAAACTACGTATTTTTACCTACTTTTGAGTTACATATCAAAGATAATTATGAAGTTTACCAAACATCTTTTATTTTTCATTGTTACTTTTATTAGTACGATAAGCTGTTTTTCTCAGGTAATAGACAGACTTCCTTGTTTAGATAAGAAGTTCTCTGTGGTGGTTCATATTGTGCAAGATAGTATAGGGAATGCTGTGGTTCAGGAAGCTGATATATTAACAAACATAGATACTTTAAATAGATACTTTAGTCCTATATGCGTTTCCTTCGAAGTTTGTGAGTTTAAATATGTTGATGATTGGAGATACGATGAATTTGATGTTGACAGCCATTGGGTAGAAATGCAAGTTAAATATCACGAGGAAGAAAGAATAAATATTTTTTACGTGTTCAATATTACAAACCCAGCTGGAGCTTGCAGTTACTCAGATCAAGGTTATATTGCACGTACCGATTCAAGTGGCCTTGTAATTAAAAAAGATGGGAATGGTTGTTATCAAGATAATTTAAAAGCATTGGTCCACGAAATGGGACATTATTTTGGTCTTTTAAATTCATTTGAAGGAAGTGAGTTGGTAGATGGTTCTAACTGCAGTACTGATGGGGATGAGATATGTGATACACCCGCTGATCCAGAGGGTACATGCGATCCGACAACTTGCAGGTTTTTAGGTTTGGATACTGATGGTAATGGAGATTACTTTACTCCACATGTTGGCAATGCTATGTCCGGTTTTCCCGGAGCTTGTATGTGTGAATTTACATATGAACAATTGCTTTACATGGCAAACTTTTATCTAACTGGAACTGGAAATTGGTAAATGAGATATAGAAGTCTAACCATATTGCTATTGTCATTTATTTTTGTTGGAGAATATAACGCTCAAGATATTCACTTATCGCAATTTTATGCTTCGGATCATTTATTGAATCCATCTAAAATGGGTGATTTTGAAGGTGATTTTAGAATAACAGGGAATTACAGGAATCAATGGAAACAGATTAACCCTCCAGTGAATAAAGGAATAACAACATCTATTATTTCATTTGATAAAACTTTTCGTTTGCGTTCTCAAGAGATTAATGCGGGTATTTTAATTGCGCACGATGAATTCGGAGGGATTAATTTTTCTACAAATAAAATTCTACTATCTGGAGCATATGCTTTTTCATTGGGTGATCATAATTTAAGAGCTGGAGTTCAAACAGGTTTAGTTTTTCGAAATTCTGATTTATCCGCGCAGACTTTTCCAGTCCAATGGGATTATCCTACAGGGTCATTTAATACAGCAACTCCAAACCAGGAGTCTGCATTGTCCCCCTCACTAAATTATTTTGATTTTAATATTGGGATGCAATGGTCAAAGCAAATTGGAAAACTGCAGCCTAAGATAGGATTAGCTTTAAATCACCTGAATAGGCCTCGAGACTCTTATTTTGCAAATGACTATTTCTCGGAATCTAAGGAAAGACTAAGAATTAGGATAGTGCAACATGCTGAATTTAATTATGATTATTCTTCAAGCTTAACTATCCAACCAAAATTTCTATTAATGTGGACTGCAAAGGCAAATGATTTTATTTTCGGATCTAATTTTCGGTATAAAACCGGTAATAAAGTTATTCCTGCAATTTTTGGCGGCGTCTTTTACAGAAACGGAATAGAAACCAATAGAGATGCTGTTTATCCGGTTATTGGTGTTAATTACCTGAAGAATTTTGATTTAGGTTTTAGTTATGATGTAAATATTTCCACGTTGAGTCAAAATGTTGACAGGAAAGGGACCTTTGAAGTGTCCATTATTTATATTGCTCCAAATATTAATTCAAAGAGATTAACAGTTCCTTGTGAAAGATATTAATGATATTTAAGTTAAATAAAATAGTAATTATCACCTGCTTTCTATTGCTTTCTAATTGTGGAATAGCGCAAGATACAACATTTCAGATAGTTGAAAAGAAAGTAATGCAAATCAAGGGACTGGCTAAATCAGCGGAAAGAACTGGTAATCCATATATTGCACTTGAGTATTATAAAGAATTAGTTACGCTTAAACCTGAAAAAGATCGCTACTTATTGAAGTTGGCTAACCTTTATATGTATACACGAAATTATTTGGAAGCTGCGAAGTGTTTCAAGCAAATTGTTGACAAAGGAGGTGATGATAAAGATGCTAAATACCCTGATGCAATTTTTTTCTTGGCCGTTATGCAAAAACAAACAGGAAATTATGAAGATGCCAAGGCTAATTTATTGAAATTTAAAAATGTAGCCAAACGCGCAAGTACGCCTGGAATAAGCGTTTTGTTTAAAGCGGAATTGGCTGGATGTGATTTAGCAATTTCTTATCTGGATTCAAGCGAAAATGCGGTTGTGGAGCATCTTCCAGAAAGTGTTAATAATCCACACATTGATTTTTCGCCAATTCCACTTACGCAAACTAAAATAGTTTTTGGATCCTTAAGGGAGGATCAAGAAAAATATTATTACCGAGATAGTATTGATAGTATTGAACTTCCGATGCGTAAATTTTATGTTGCGGAAAAAGTAGATAACGTCTGGGAATATAAGGGAGAATGGAAAGGTCCTTTTAATAGTCCTGATGAAGATGTTGCTAATGGAACTTTTTCCTTGGACAGTTCACGGTTTTACTTCTCAAGATGTGCAGAAGATTGGAACAATAAGGTGAATTGTAAAATTTATTTTTCAGAAAAAAATGGTTCAGACTGGGGCGAGTTAGAGTTAATGGGAAAAGAGGTTAATGTACCGGGCTTTACATCTTCGCATCCAACTGTAGGAAGAGATTCGGAAACAAAGCAAGAGGTAATTTATTTTATGTCTGATAGACCCGGAGGAAAAGGAGGAACAGATATATGGTATACTGAATATGACAATGAAAATAATAAGCTTGTAAAGCCTTCGAATGCAGGAGATGAAATAAACTCTCCAGGTGCAGAAATGACGCCTTACTATAATGTGAAAACAAAAACTTTGTACTTTAGTACAAATGGAAAGCCGAATTTTGGAGGACTGGATATTTTTAAAGCTGTAGGTGAGAGAAATAAATTTGAGCCATCAGTAAATATGGGGATACCTGTTAATTCGAAAGAAGATGATTTAGATTTTATTCTATATCCAAATAGTAAAGGTGGTTACTTTGTGTCTAATAGAGAAGGAGGTCAATCTTTGTACAATGCTACTTGTTGTGATGATATCTATGAATTTATGTATAATGATGTTATCGAATTAAACTATTGTGGAAATATTATTGATAAGGAAACTTTAAACTGTGTAGATACTAAAACTAAATTAAAAATTTACATTGTTGATGAAGATGGCAAGTTTTTATCGCAGGAAACTGATGTGCTTGATTGTAAATTTAATGTAAAGTTATATCCAGGTTTCAATTATCTAATTCAAACCATAACTGGTGGATACCTTAATGGGAAAGTTAAAGTATCAACGCTCAATTTACAAAAGTCAGATAGTATATGTGAAGATATTATAGTTGAAAAAATTCCAACTGGGCGCGTGGTTTTAAAAAACATTTATTACGATTTTGATAGCCCAGATTTAACGGATATTGCAATGAATTCAATTGATACAACGTTATTGATAATTTTGCAAGATAATCCTGATATTGTGGTTTTAATTGCGTCGCATACAGATAGTAAAGGAGAACATGGGTACAACGTTAGATTATCGCAAAAACGTGCTGAAAGTGTAGTTCAACATTTAATTAAAAAAGGTATCGAAATTGAAAGATTACAGGCAAAAGGATATGGTGAAACAATTCCAATTGCGGCTAATACAAATGAGGATGGCTCAGATAATCCTGTAGGTCGACAAAGAAACAGAAGGACAGAGTTCAAAATTTTAGGAAAGTTAGATCAAGAGCTAATTTACGATGATGGTTTTGATGATCTTGATAAGGAAGACTAGTATTTAGAATAGTAAATTCATCGCTTCTTTATTTCTTTCTAGCAGCAACTGCTTTACGAACACTTCCATGTTCTTGTAGAAGTTTATTTGCTTCATCATAAGAATTCCCTAATTGATCCATCACCATTTTTGTTCCCCTATCTACTAATTTAGCATTACTCAGTTGCATATCAATCATTCTGTTACCTTCTACACGGCCTATTTTTATCATTACTGATGTCGAAATCATATTAAGAACCAATTTTTGAGCGGTTCCAGACTTCATCCGCGTGCTTCCAGTGACAAATTCTGGACCAACTACCGGAACTATAGAGTGTTTAGCTAATAGGTCCATTGGGCTTCCTGGATTGCACGTGATGCATCCAGTTAAGATACCTAATTCATTACATTTATTAAATGCTCCTATTACGTATGGAGTCGTGCCGGAAGCTGCAATTCCAATAACGGTATCATCTTTTCCAACTCGATATTCTTGCAGGTCATTCCATGCACCGTGTTCATTATCTTCAGCAAATTCAACAGCCTTTCGTATTGCGTCGTCTCCTCCTGCAATAATGCCTATTACCATTCCATGTGGCACACCAAATGTTGGAGGGCATTCACTTGCATCTACAATTCCAAGTCTTCCACTAGTACCTGCACCAATATAAAATAAACGACCACCTTTGTTAATACGAATTACAATTTCATCAACTAACTTCTCGATAGCCGGAATTACTTTTTCTATAGCATCAGGAACAGTTTTATCTTCTTTGTTCATGTTTACAAGAAGGTTCCTTGTGCTCATTTTATCCAAATTATAATGATTGGATTCTGATTCCGTAATTCTGTCTATCGCCATATACTGCAATGTTAGTGATTATATATGTAATCCAAAATGTATTCTACGTAATGTTCAAAAAATAAACATATGTTGATTAAAAAATGAGTTGTTGATAATTTTGTATATCTATTATTGATATATTAGCCAAGTATTCGGTCTTTTGTAGTCCAAACTAACAAATTATGAGTGATATTAAGGAAGGAGTTAAAGCTCCTAATTTTAGTGGAGTAGATCAAAATGGAAATACAGTTAAGTTATCTGATTTTTCTGGAAAAACATTAATAGTGTATTTCTACCCAAAAGATAATACACCAGGGTGTACAATGCAAGCATGTAATTTGAGAGATAACTATGCGTTATTGTTGGATAAAGGATTTGCAATTGTTGGAGTAAGTGCTGATACAGAAAAGAAACACCAAGGATTTATTGAAAAATATGATTTACCATTTCCATTAATTGCAGATACGGAAAAGGTAATGATCAAGCAATTTGAATGTTGGGGATTGAAAAAGTTTATGGGAAGAGAATATGACGGAATTTTTCGTAAGACATTTATAATAAATGGGGAAGGAATGATTATTAAAATATTTGAAAAGGTTAAAACAAAACATCATACACAACAAATTTTAGAAGAATTGGAGGGTTAAAAACACAACGTAAATAGCTTACGTTCACCTTCTCGTATAATTGTAGAAAAATTATTCATTATGGCAGTAGCAAAAGAAAAAGTAGCAAACACAGAAAAATTAAAAGCGTTACAAGCAACGCTTGACAGATTAGACAAATCGTATGGTAAAGGTACGGTTATGCGATTAGGAGATAACGCAATAGAGGATATGGAGGTTATATCTTCTGGTTCTGTTACAATAAACAGGGCATTAGGGGTTGGAGGGTTTCCAAAAGGAAGAGTTGTTGAGATTTATGGGCCTGAGTCATCTGGTAAAACAACTTTAACAATTCATGCAATTGCTGAGTGTCAAAAAGCAGGTGGAATTGCAGCATTTATTGATGCAGAGCACGCGTTTGATCAATTTTATGCTAGATCATTAGGTGTTGATGTTGAGAATTTATTAATATCTCAACCCGATAATGGAGAGCAAGCATTAGAAATTGCGGATAATTTAATACGTTCAGGCGCAATTGATTTAGTGGTAATTGATTCAGTTGCAGCCCTTACTCCAAAAGCAGAAATTGAAGGAGAGATGGGAGATAGCCAAATGGGACTTCAAGCTAGATTGATGTCTAAAGCATTGAGAAAGTTAACAGCTTCTATTAATAAGGCAAACACTTGTTGCATTTTTATTAATCAATTAAGAGAAAAAATTGGTGTAATGTTTGGAAACCCGGAAACGACGTCAGGTGGTAATGCACTTAAGTTTTATTCTACTATCAGATTAGATATTCGTCGTTCCACTCAGATTAAAAATGGAGATGAAGTAGTTGGGAACAGAACGCGTGTTAAAATTGTAAAAAATAAAGTTGCTCCACCTTTCCGATTAGCAGAATTCGATATCATGTACGGAAAAGGAATTTCCAAAATGGGAGAAATAATTGACCTTGGTGTTGAATTTGAAATCATTAAAAAAAGTGGATCTTGGTACAGTTATGGAGACACCAAGTTAGGTCAAGGTAAAGATGCAGTTAAAGATTTATTAATGGATAATCCGGAGCTTTCTGAAGAATTAGAAAAGAAAGTAGTAGCTGCTTTGGAAGCTAAATAAATAAATTGGTAAAAGGCTAAGCCAAGTTATTGATTGGTATGTAATATTACCTATCAATTGACTATATTTGGGCGCTATCATTCATTTGGTAGCGCCCATTTTATTTAAAATTAATGAAAAATATATTTTGGTTACTTTGTTTATTGTTTGTTACTAGTTGCGGAACGAAAACGGATGGAGATACTTCTGAGACAGAAATTAATGATAACAAGGATTCTATTATTGATAATGCTATTGTAGCAAATCCTTTAACTTTATTAGAAGAGGAAATTTTAAGTAATCCAGAATCTCCAAATGGTTATTACAAACGAGCGTTGTATTATAAGAACCATTATAAATTTAAGAATGCTGTGGATGATATTAATAGAGCATTAAAACTTGCTCCGGAATCAGCAGCCATGAATTATGCAAAAGCAGAAATACAATATGCAGCTGCTATGTATAAAGGGGATGTGTCTCTATTAGATCAGGCTGAAATTTATTTAAATTATGCACTAGAATACGATTCTATTAATGCTGATGCATTGTTATTATTGGCAGAACTTAAGGCTGCATATAGTGAACCAGATAAGGCTATGACATACGTAAATAGAGTGTTGAAGGAGAATCAGTATTTACCGCGTCCTTACTATGTTAAAGGTAAGATATACGAGTCATTAGGAAACATGAAGTTGGCAGAGTCATCTTATCAGACTGCGATAGAAATGGATGCTAATTATTATGCTGCTATGATTCAATTGGGGTTGATTTATGCACAACAACAAAATGATTTAGCGCTTACGTATTATGATGCGGCATTGGAAATTTACCCTGAGAGTATGGAGGCTATTAGGAACAAAGGGTTATTTCTTCATTTTGCTAATAAGCCATTTGAAGCCAGAGCTTATTTTTATAAAATGTTGGAAATTGATTCTACTTTTGAAGAGGCATATTTTAATATCGGAAATACGTATGTTGGAATTTATCGTGACGATATGGTTCAGTATACTAAAGATACAATAGTTGAGAAAGCATTGGAGAACTTTCAGAAAGCCGTTGATATAAACCCTGGATATATTCAAGCTTGGTATAATTTGGGACTTGGGAATGAAGTGAAAGGTGATAAACAAACTGCTAGAGAGGTTTATAATTATATCCTTACAATTGAAACGAATTATGAACCAGCTATTGAAGGCTTAAATAGATTATGAAGCTTGTTGTCAAAATAGGAAAGTGGGTATTATCAATTATCATTGTCTTATATATTACTGCTTGTGCATACCTATATTTTCAGCAGGAGAGTATTCTATTTCACCCTACTAAATTAAGTGCAGATTATAAATTTGATTTCGATGTTGATTTTGAAGAAAAAGTTATAGTTGGGCAGGATGGAACGAAATTAAGTGGCGTTTTGTTTAAATCGTATAATTCTAAAGGACTTGTGTTTTACTTGCATGGTAATTCTGGAGACATTACACGATGTGAAAAGGATGCTTATGTTTATACCAAATTAGGTTATGATTGTTTCGTTCTAGATTACAGAGGGTTTGGTAAAAGCCAAGGTGAAATAATAAGTCAAAATCAATTTTATACTGATGTAGAAATAGCATATGATAGTCTTTGTGAGCATTACAACGAAAGCGATATCATTATTTTAGGCTATTCGATAGGGACGGGTCCTGCGGCTATGCTTGCTTCTGAATCTAATGCAAAGCACTTGATTCTTCTAGCGCCATATTACAGTATGGTTGATATGATTAATAATCAATACCCCTTCATACCTAGTTACTTTTTAGAGTATAAGTTAAAAACGTATGAGTTTATCCCGGAAGTAAAATCCCCAATTTCTATTTTCCATGGAGATACTGATGAAATTATTTATTATGGGGCATCTGTTAAATTAAAAGAACACTTTAGTGGTAAAGATGAGTTAATTACTCTTTCCGGACAAACCCATGTAGGAATGAATCAGAATCCAATTTTCGTTGAGTGGTTGAGAAATAAATTTTAGATTAAAGGTCTCTTTTCTTTAATATCAAATTGGATAAAAACACAAATATTGCAATGTATATTGTTGCCACAACTGTTCTTATAGGCTGAGATATAATCATTTTTACCTTTTCCATCCCTTGCGATTGTGCCTCAGGATCAGGATTAGATTGAACCAAATCCGTTAACCATTGAAGTGGGAATGGTGTTAATTCAGAAATTGAATTAATTGGAAAAAACTGAACAATAGAGTTATCTCCTATAGTTAATGATATTGTCAAAGAGATTAATGGGTTTACAACTATAATAGCAAGTGTGAAAATTATAATTGATAAAGCCGTTTTTCTTAATAGAATTGAAAAAAGAAATGCAAGTGTAAAATAACCAATGGTTTGAATAAAATAAATTCCTACGTAATATATATCATCAAGCATATTACCTCCATCCGAAAAAATAAATCCAAATACTGTTCCTAGCAAAAATGTATATAGAGTAACCGCCATGGCTAATGCTATAAGAAATAAGAATTTTGAAGCTATAACTTGCTGCTTACTTAAGCCATCTATGACGTTTTGTTTAAATGTTCGATAATTAAAATCGTTGCAAATAATTAAAACAATTAAAATACCAAGCAGTAGATTAAACCAACTTGCAACCCAGGTTACACCATTCCATACAACAGGGAATTTAAAAACTGAAGATCCTTCCCAATACATAGGTGTTCCTTCTTGTCCGAAATGGAATGCGGAAATTCCCCAAATAATTAATGGGATTAGAGTAGCGTAAATGATAAGCATTACCCAAAAAGTAGTGTAATTCTTTACTTTACTATATTCTATGCCTAATAGGTGTAGCATTATTTAATAATCTCTAAGAACTGTGTTTCTAAACTCTCCGAATGAGATTTTAATTTTGATAGTACAACTCCTTTATCAAAGAAATATTGATTTATCATTTCTGTGGTCATTTCTTTAGATACCTTAATTGTTATTTCAGTGTCAGCAGATTTAGAAACTTCCATTTGATTATTGCTGCTAATAGCAGTGTTAAGCGCAATCATATCAGATGATGAGATTATCACAAAATTATCACCACCAATGATTTCTCCAATTGTACCTTGTCTAATCAGGTTGCCAAATTTTAATATAGCAACATGCGTACATACTTTTTCTATTTCATCTAACATATGTGAAGCAATGATAATCGTCTTGCCTTCTTTCGATATTTTTATAATTAATTCTCGTATTTCAGCAATTCCTTGAGGGTCTAATCCGTTTGTAGGTTCGTCTAAAACCAAAACCTCAGGGTCGTTTAACAATGCGCCAGCAATAGCAAGCCGTTGTTTCATTCCTAATGAATAGGTTTTGAAATTTGAATTTCTTCTATCGTATAAATTAACGACTTTTAAAACCGATTCAATTCTATCAATTGGATGGTCTATTTTTTTAATTTTTGCAACAATTTTCAAATTTTGAATGGCTGTTAAGTATGGATAGAAATTAGGTGTTTCTAATAATGCGCCAATTCTTAATCTATTTTCAGCTGCATCTCCATTTCCAAACCAGGAATAACTACCCGCAGATTGTCTTAAAACGCCTAATAAAATACCAAGAGTGGTTGTTTTACCACTCCCGTTTGGTCCAAGCAGACCAAAGACAGTTCCTTTTTCTACTTTTAAACTAAGATTGTTTAAAGCAAGTACATCTTTATACTTTTTGGATAGTTTATTTATTTGAAGAATTGTTGAACTCAATGTTGTTGTATTAATTGCACTAAATTAAATTTTACACAATAAGGAGAGGGGTAAAATAGTATAAACGGTTATAAAACGAAAAAGGAGAAACATACGTTTCTCCTTTTTCTAATAAGTAATAACAAAGTATTTATTTTACTTTATCGACAACAGCTTTAAAAGCATCCGGATGATTCATTGCTAAATCAGCCAATACTTTTCTGTTTAATGAAATTCCATTTTTATTCACTTTTCCAATGAATTCAGAATAACTCATTCCGTACTCTCTGGCACCTGCGTTAATTCTTGTAATCCATAATGAACGGAAATTTCTTTTGTTTTGCTTTCTGTCTCTGTAAGCAAAAGTAAGTCCTCTATCAACTGCGTTTTTAGCAACTGTATGAACGTTTTTTCTTCTACCAAAGTATCCTTTGGCTTGTTTTAATATCTTTTTTCTTCGGGCCTTTGCGGCTACGCTGTTTACTGATCTTGGCATTTTTCTAGTTTTTTAATAATTAGTGGCTATTTAAGCTCTCTTTGTTTTTTTACTAATTACTTGGTTAAACATTTAATTAATTAAACCGACTTAGTGTTTCTAAGCACAAAGCTGCGTCTTTATGTGAGCTACATCTGATTTATGAACCAATCCTGATTTTGTTAGATTTCTCTTACGTTTTTTAGATTTTTTCGTCAAGATGTGACTTTTAAAAGCGTGCTTTCTTTTGATTTTTCCAGAGCCCGTCAATTTAAAACGTTTCTTGGCACTAGACTTAGTTTTCATTTTTGGCATTTTGCTTCTTTTTTATATAGTTATTACTTACTTATTCTATTTTTTCTTAGGATTGATCATCATAATCATCCTTTTACCCATTAGCTGCGGCATTTGCTCTACTACACCTAAATCATCAATCTCTTGGGCCAACTTTAATAATAGTATTTCACCTCTATCCTTAAATACAATTGTTCTTCCTTTAAAAAAAACATATGCTTTAACTTTAGCTCCTTCAGCAAGGAAAGCTCTAGCATGTTTTAATTTAAAATCAAAATCATGATCATCAGTATTTGGTCCATAACGGATTTCCTTAACGACAACTTTACTCTGATTCTTTTTTAGTTCCTTGTCTTTACGTTTTTGCTCGTAAAGAAACTTTTTGTAATCTATTATTTTACAAACAGGGGGAACTGCTTTTGGCGATATCTCCACTAAATCTAAATCTTGGGCAGTTGCTAATTCAAGCGCTTCTGCAATCGGATAAACTGCTGATTCAATTCCATCTCCTACAACTCGTACTTCTCTTGAAAGAATTTTGTCGTTTATTTTGTGAGCGTCCTCTTTAAAGACTCTTCTCCCTCTGTTATTTCTTCTAGGTTTAATAGTACTAAATGTTTAATTATACTTACTCTAAAAATTATTCAGTTAACTGAACTAATTTTTCATTTATTTCTTTTTGGACGATTTCAGCGAACTCTTCTAATGAAAATACACCTAAATCACCTTCTCCTTGTTTTCTGACAGAAACCTTTTTTTCGTTCATCTCATTCTCTCCAACAATCAACATATACGGTATTTTCAGCATTTCTGCATCCCGTATTTTTTTGCCGATTTTCTCGTACCTTTCGTCAACAAGTCCGCGAATATCGTAATTATTTAACGAATTAAAAACTTCCTTTGCATAATCATTGTATTTCTCACTAATTGGAAGGACGGTAACCTGCTCAGGATTTAACCACAAAGGGAACTTTCCAGCAGTGTGTTCAATCAATACAGCAATGAATCTTTCAAGCGAGCCGAAAGGAGCTCTGTGTATCATTACCGGCCTGTGTTTTTGGTTGTCAGAACCAACGTATTCTAATTCAAAACGTTCAGGTAAATTGTAGTCAACTTGTATGGTACCTAGTTGCCAGCTTCTACCTAAAGCATCTTTTACCATAAAGTCAAGCTTTGGTCCATAGAATGCTGCTTCACCATATTCTACAACGGTGTTTAGTCCCATTTCTTCAGAAGCCTTAATTATTGAACCTTCAGCCTTTTCCCAGTTTTCATCACTTCCGATGTATTTTTCATTATTATCAGGATCTCTTAATGAAATTTGTGCTGTATAGTCATCAAAATCAAGTGCATTAAATGTATACATTACTAACTCAATCACTTTTTTAAATTCCTCTTCAACTTGGTCAGGACGACAAAATATATGTGCGTCATCTTGCGTAAACCCCCTAACGCGAGTTAATCCGTGAAGTTCTCCACTTTGTTCGTAGCGATATACTGTGCCAAATTCCGCTAGTCGTAAAGGTAAATCTTTATACGATTTAGGAGAAGTTTTATAAATTTCACAATGATGTGGGCAGTTCATTGGTTTTAATAAAAATTCTTCGTTTTCATGCGGTGTTTTTATGGATTGAAAACTATCTTCTCCATACTTTTCATAATGTCCAGAACAGACATACAGATCTTTATGTCCAATATGCGGAGTAACCACTGGTGAATAACCTGATTTAACTTGCGCTTCTTTCATGAAATTAATCAAACGTTCTCTTAAAGCTGCTCCTTTAGGTAACCATAAAGGTAACCCCATTCCAACCCGCTGCGAGAATGCAAATAGCTCTAGTTCTTTTCCTAATTTTCTATGATCTCTCTTTTTTGCTTCTTCAAGCATTTCAAGATGAGCAATTAACTCTTTGTTTTTTTGAAACGTAATACCATAAATACGCGTCAATTGCTTTCTGTTTTCATCACCACGCCAGTAGGCTCCAGCAATGGAAAGTAACTTAACAGCTTTTATGTATCCAGTATTTGGAATATGCGGTCCTCTGCACAAATCAGTAAAGCCACCTTGCGTATAAAATGTGATTGTGCCATCTTCTAATCCTTCAAGTAGCTCAAGTTTGTATTCGTCATCCTTTTCTGTGAAATATTTAATCGCATCAGCTTTGGATATCTCTTTTCGAATGTACGCACTTTTAGTACGAGCAAGTTCGATTATTTTTTCTTCAATCTTTTTTAAGTCACTATCGTGAAGTTCATAGTCCATGAAATCGACGTCATAATAAAAACCGTTCTCTATATTTGGTCCAATGGCTAGTTTTACACCCGGATAATGAAACTCAATAGCCTCCGCCATAAGGTGAGCGGAACTATGCCACATTGTACCTTTTCCTTCTTTGTCATTAAAGGATAGAAGGCTAACCGAAGAGTCCGTAATAAGCGGTCGGGTCAAATCCCAAACTTCTCCGTTTACTTTTGCAGCAAGCACATTTCTAGCCAATCCTTCGCTAATACTTTTTGCAACATCCCATGAAGTTGTTCCACTTTCATATTCTCTTACACTATTGTCCGGTAACGTTACTTTTATCATTTTAAAAAAATTAAGTCTGCAAATGTAGAAATATTGAGCAGAAATTCTCTCGATTTTGATAGTGAATTCATTGATTTATTGAGATTACATTGTTAAAAGGTAATTGTTTTCCATATTGTTGTTTCTTTGTTCTTTAATAGTGGAGCAATGGATATACTAGATATATATAATAAATACAACAATTTTGGCCGCTTCTTCGATATGGATCATAAGGTAGTTGCACCAGGTCATATTGAATATAATATGGTTGTAAAAGAGTCGCATTTAGCTACACCAACTGCTATGCATGGAGGCGCAATGGCTGGATTTATGGATGGCGTTCTGGGGGTTGCTGCTCTATCTGCGGTGGAAGCTGAAAATAAAGTTGTTTCGACTATCGAGTTTAAAATCAACTATCTATCTGCTGTATTTCTTGGGGACGAATTGAAAGGCGTTGGCGTAGTGATTCGCAAAGGCAAGAGGATATTACTTGCTGAAGGTAAAATATACAATCAAAACAACGAGCTTGTTGCAACGGCGACAGGAACCTTCAATGCATATTCATTTGAAAAGAGTGATATGTTTGAATGATTTAAAAAAAAACTTATGAAATACGATGTAGAGAAAGAAGTTTACGATGAAATTGCGAAAGTCATACACAGTGATAAGAGTCCGGTAGGAATTGATGCTAAAAAAACACATATTCTTATTTTGAACAAACTCCAAGAGATTACCGAGCGATTAGACCGGATAGAGACAAAATTAATAAAGAATTTATAAGCTAAATAATTCATCTACACTCCATGCCTCAGGTGGAGAGCAAAAGCAAGCTTTGGTTTTTTTCCAAACACCGCCGAAAAGTTCTGATTTTCGGTATTTTTCCACAAACTCTTCCCCTTCCCATTTACTATACGTAAAAAATACATTGTCGTATTTTTTGTCTTGAAGAAGTTCAACATGTAAGCAGCCTTCAAAACCTCTAATATGCTCTTTGTTGGTAATGAAAATGGATTTGAATTCTTCTTTCTTAGAAGGAGTAATGGTAAGTTTAACTATTCGAGTAATCATGGTTGTCAGTTAGGTTTTGCGTTTTATTATCTGCTTCTTTGAATTCAATAGTGATAGTGTCATTCATTTTTAACCCAAAAAGTTTGTTGGCACCACCTCCAGAACCTTCGACTCCTTTATTGATAGCAATTTCCAAGTTACCTGAGCTGCTAAAAATTGCAATTTTCTCACCTTCTGGAACATCGCTGTATTGTTGGTGAATTTTAGTTATCATATAGCCTGCACGGGTTAAATAAATCCTAAATTCTCGTCCCTTTCCGACTTCTTGAAAAATGTTTTTTGAGATATTAGTTATTATATTTCCATAGCCGTCAATGTAAGCAACGGTTCCTTTTATCACGTGATTTTCAACGGTAGCCCTAAAGAGTTGCCGTTTTTTGATTTCTGTAGTCCGTTTTCCAATAATTTCAGGAGTACCTCCTCGAGCAATGTGACAAGCTGCTTTTGCAAATACATTTTTTGTAGGAAAACATTGTGTGTTTTCTTCTTCTCGTATGGTTAGTTCGAAAATATTATCAGGCAATTTGTCAAATAACAATGAAAAAATACCATTGTCAGCTCCAATAAAGTAATGTCCAAAGTTTTCTACCAATAAATGTTTTGTATCGGAACTGTTTCCTGGGCTTATACTGATAATATGGATAGTTCCTTTTGGAAAGTCATTATAACAATTTTTTATTACAAAAGAGGCTTGAGCAATATCGAATGAAGCAATCTGGTGACTTATATCAATAATGTTAGCATCCGACAATTCACTCAATATAGCGCCTTTGACAGAGGCTACATAGTAGTCTTTGAGCCCCATGTCAGTTGTTAATGTAATAATTCTCATACTATGAAATAAACAAACTGTTCAAAAGTAATGATTTCATTGAATAAAAATAAGCAAATTATAACTTTGGATTGTATTACTTTTGAATGCTGAATTAATAAAGAAACATTGCACGAGAAAATTATTGAAATATCTGGTATTAATCCTCTTGAATTATTTGGGGTAAACGAAGTGAAACTTAAGTTGATTAAGTCTTTCTTTCCTAAACTAAAAGTAGTTGCGCGAGGAGCTAATTTAAAAGTCTTAGGGGAAAAGGTATTGCTTGACGAGTTTTCTGAAGCAATAAATCTTTTGATTCAACATTTTGAAAAGTACAATGATTTGACGGAGAATAATATAAAGAATGTTTTAGGGGGTAAATTAGGCAGTGTTGTGGATAGTTCAAAAGGAGATGATATTATTGTTCATGGAAATAGAGGTCGGCATGTAAAAGCCCGTACTGTTAATCAACGAAAAATGGTTGATGTTCTGGAAGAGAATGACATGCTTTTTGCTATAGGTCCTGCAGGTACTGGGAAAACGTATACAGCTGTTGCTTTGGCAGTAAGGGCTCTTAAAAACAAAGAAGTTCGAAGAATTATTTTAACTAGACCAGCAGTAGAAGCTGGAGAGAATTTAGGATTTTTACCAGGTGATTTAAAAGAAAAACTAGACCCCTATATGCGGCCTCTTTATGATGCATTACAAGATATGATTCCTGCTGAGAAATTAGCAGAATATCTGGAAGAAGGAGTTATTCAGATTGCTCCTCTTGCTTTTATGAGAGGTAGAACTTTGGATAAAGCTTTTGTGATTTTGGATGAAGGGCAAAATACAACAGAAGGTCAAATGAAAATGTTTCTCACGAGAATGGGGAAAACTGCGAAATTTGTAGTTACTGGAGATGTAAGTCAAATTGATTTACCAGGGCATCAAAAGTCTGGATTGAATAAAGCAATTGAAGTTTTGGGTTCCGTAAAAGGAATTGGGTTTGTGCACCTTGATGATAAAGATGTAATAAGACATAAGTTGGTGACTAGAATAATAAATGCATTTAAAAAACAGTAATAAAATAAAAGAACAAAGTATTAAGTATGCTGTATTAAGTTTTGAGTTGAGAAAAACTTAATACTTTTGGCATTATACTTAATACAAATAAAAAACGCTATAATGGAAACAGCGCAACAAAACATGGAAGCAATTACAAGTACGGATTTTAATTTCGAAGGTCAAAAAAACGTTTATCACGGAAAAGTAAGAGATGTCTATAATGTCAATGATGATTTGATGGTGATGATAGTAAGTGATAGAATATCAGCATTTGATGTGGTGTTGCCCGAAGGAATACCTTATAAAGGACAAGTGTTGAATCAGTTGGCTGCGAAATTTTTAAAAGAGACAGAAGATATCGTTCCGAATTGGGTTATTTCAACTCCAGATCCGAACGTAACTATTGGGCACAATTGTGAGCCTTATAAGGTTGAAATGGTTATCAGAGGTTATTTGACTGGTCATGCCTGGAGAACCTACAAAAGTGGAGAAAGAGTATTGTGCGGTGTTCAAATGCCAGATGGAATGAAGGAGCACCAAAAGTTTGCTGAGCCAATTCTAACACCCTCTACAAAAGCTGATTTTGGAGACCATGATGAAGATATTTCTAGAGAAGAGATTCTTTCACGAGGAATTGTTGCTGAAGATGAGTATGTTAAGTTAGAAAAGTATACTAGAGCTATATTTCAAAAAGGAACCGAAATTGCTGCAGAACAGGGGTTAATTTTAGTTGATACAAAATATGAATTTGGAAAGAAAGATGAAAAAATCTATTTAATTGATGAAATTCATACGCCAGATTCTTCCCGTTATTTCTACTCAGAAGGATATCAAGAAAGACAAGATAATGATGAGCCGCAAAAACAACTTTCAAAGGAATTTGTAAGAGAATGGTTAATGGCTGGAGGTTTTCAAGGTAAAGAAGGGCAACAAATTCCTGAAATGACTGCTGAGTTTGTGAGTTCTGTAACTGATAGATACATTGAGTTGTTTGAAAAAGTTTCGGGAGAAACTTTTAACAAAGATACTAGTGGAGATGTTATGGGTAGAATCGATAAAAACGTTTCTGCATTTTTAAAAGAATACTATTCTTAGAAGAATAAACCTATATTTTATTAAGCCTAGCTTACCAATACGTATGCTAGGCTTTTTATTGAACTTCTCCATTTAAAATAACTGTCTCAATCAGATTACTTCCAAAGCTATAGGGTAAAAAGGCATAAGAGTTAATTTCTTTAGTGATAAAAACATTCGCTTTTTTACCAATTTCTATACTGCCTAATTTGTCACTAACTCCCATTGCGTAAGCGGAATTTATTGTTGCTGCATTAATAGCTTGTTCTGGTGTCAATTTCATTTTAATGCAAGCTAGGGAGACAACAAAATTCATGTTTCCAGATGGTGTAGATCCAGGGTTGTAATCACTTGCCAAAGCTATCGGTAAATTGTTTTCAATTAATTCCTTTGCTTGCGCATAAGGAATCCCTAAAAAGAAAGAACAGGAAGGGAGTAAAGTTGGCATTGTTTCGGATGTTTTTAGCGCTTCAATATCTTCTTTGTTAACAACTTCCAGATGGTCAACAGAAAGTGCATTATTGTTAATTCCAGTCTGAATGCCTCCAATTGTAGTAAATTGATTTACGTGAATTTTAGGTGTTAGTCCGATCGCTATTCCGGCCTTTAATATGCGATCAGTTTCTTCTGGTGTGTAATAATTAGTTTCGCAAAATACATCTATGTATTCAGCTAAACCTTCGCTTTTTATAACCGGCATCATTTCATTGATTATCAATTTTATATATTTATTCCTATCAGTTTTATATTCTTTGGGTATTGCGTGAGCTCCAAGGAAATTTGCCTTTATTGTTAAAGGTGAATTTTGTTTCAGTCTTTTAATAACACGGAGCATTTTTAATTCTGCTTCAACCGTTAAGCCGTAGCCACTTTTAATCTCAACTGCTCCAGTACCTAATTTTATGATTTCACGAATTCTAATCATTGCGGAGTCGTATAAATCGTCTTCTGAAGTCTCTTGAAGTTTTTCAGCAGAATTCAAAATACCACCTCCTTTTAGTGCAATTTCTTCGTATGTTAATCCATTAATTCGATCAACAAATTCCTCGTCTCTGGGAGCTGCAAAAACAAGGTGTGTGTGTGAGTCGCACCAACTTGGGAATACTAGTTTATTTTTGGCGTCAATAACAGTGGAATTATCATTTTCTATTGAAGTTAAATCAGTCATTTCCCCAAATGATTTAATCAATCCATTTTCAATAATTACAAAGGCATTTTGAATAGTAGAAAGTTGGTTCATTTCTGCTCCTTTTTTCAGTAAAATGCCGGAATGTGATATTCCAACTAGTTCTTTTATGTTTTGAATTGTAATTTTTGACATGCGTCTAAGTAATTAGTGTTTCACAAAAATAACAACAAAGATTGTTCAATTAATGAATTTATAAAAATATAACTTATATTCGAAACTAAATTTTGAGCTTACTCGTTTTATTGGATGTAATTTGTAATTTAAGGAATGGATAATATATTTATAGAGCAAACATCTAAAACTCCTAGAGTCGATTTTAATGCGCAGACGGGGTTTTTGCATTTAGCGGGAATTTCGATCCCGGAAAATACTGTTGATTTTTATCGTACTCTTATTTATTGGATAAATGAATATGCACTGAACCCTTTGCCCGAAACAACATTAGTTCTTAAGTTAGAGTATTTCAATACAAGTACTTCGGTTGTTTTGCTGGATATGTTTAAAATATTATCTACAATAACAGGTGCTAGAGTTGATTGGTATTTCGAAAGTGATGATGTTGAAATGGAAGAAGTTGGGAAAGATTATGCAAATATGATTAACATTCCATTTAAGCTTATTTCCGTCGATGTTTTTTAGTATTTCTTTTCATCAATTTTCACATCAATTTTCGGGTGCCTTAGCATATTCAAAATAATTCTCAAAACAGACAATTTATTGAAGTCGTTTTCCTATATTTCGCATAATATAGGACGGCTTTTTTATAATAATGCTGAATATCAATCATAGAATGCAAAGAGGAGTAACATTTATTTTATTATTAATAACGACCTTGTTCTCTCAAGCACAAGATTACGGTTTCTTGCTAAAATCACAAGAGTATAAACTGGATCAATTTGATCAGAATGTTGGGTTAAATAATCCTTTTATTAATACAATAGACCAAGCGGATAATGGGAATTTACTTGTAGGTACCGGTGAAGGTGTGGGGGTGTTTGATGGCAAAAATTTTGAAATGTATTACACGGATGATCACTTAGCTGAAAATTTCATTTCTGCTAGTTTCAAAGATGATGTAGGTAATATTTGGTACGGACACCAAGCGGGGGGAGTTAGTATATTTGATGGAGTTAGTTTTGATTTAGTTCATCCAGGAGCAGGCATTAATAGTATAATAAATGACATTGATCAAGACGACAACGGCTTGATTTGGTTTTCAGCAAAAGATTTTGGGCTTTTTAATGTGAATGAAAAAGGTAAATGTGAATTTTTCAATAATCAGTTTGAAGAACAACATATATATTCATTCACGATTACTAAGGATGGGTATTTTTTCGTAGGGACAGATGTGGGAGTTGATGTTTATAAGTACTACAAAGAGGAAAAAATTCTCAGTAAAGTCCAGGGTATTAGTGGTATTTCAGGAGATCAAGTTGCTGGAATTATCGAAGTTGAATTAGGAAAGATTGTTGTATCGACTTTTACTTCTGGTTTGTATTTGATAGAGAAGGAGAATGATGTTTTTTTAACTTCTAAAATTGAATTTTCAAATTTTAAAGACGACATATTAATCAGAGATGTTAAAGAGTTTGGAGATGCTATTTGGATTAGTACTCTGCGTTCGGGATTGCTAAAATGTAAATGGAATAATAAGGAGTTTTTGGTAGTGGAAAGCTATCATTCAAAAAGTGGATTAAGAACAGATGCGGTTAACACAATGTTTATTGATCGTGAAGGCACCTTATGGATAGGAACTTTTGGAGAGGGACTTGCATCAAAAGGAGATAATTTATTTACTTTTTATTTCGCTAACCCGAAAGGAGCTTATAAGGTGAGAAGTATCTTAGCAAACGAGAATGAAGTTTGGGTTGCAAACACAGGTGTAATATCTGTTCGGAATAAACATACACTAAAAGAACTAAAACATTTTAATAAAGAAAATGGATTACCTGTGGATGTAATATCAGCAATGCATTTTACTGAAGACTCAGCTCTTTTTATCGGTACGGAGCATAAAGGAATATATCGGTACGTTTCCGAGACAAATTCATTTAAAGAAATTTTACTATCGGGGGATGATTTGTCATTAACAATAACAAGTTTAACATCACGCGAAAATGAGCTTTGGATAGGTACTTTAAATGGTGCTTATAAGATGAACGTAAAAACAGAGGGTATTGTAAGTTATAATGTTTCTTCTGGCCTTTCTCATAATTCTGTGGGAGATATTTTAATAACAAAAACGGGGGATATTTTTATTGGTACTAGAAGTGCATTTTTAGACAAGTTTAATGATGGTATTTTCGAAAAAATCAGATTAACACCGGAATATGATATTGTAACTGTGAATAAATTAATTGAATCGAGCGATGGTGCTATTTGGATAAGTACTTCGGATAATGGCGTGTTTAGAGTTGGTGAAAATATCCTCAATATATCTGTTCTTGATGGCTTAGCCTCTAATTATTGCTACGGAATCGAACAGGATGTAAAAGGAAGAATGTGGGTTATGCATAGCGGAGGTCTTAGTAGGGTAGTTTTTGACATTGAGTCTAAAGGCTTTAGGATTGAACTTTATGGAGCCAAACATGGGATGAGCAAAAGGTTTTTAAGGAATTCAATATCTAAATTTAATAATCAGCTATGGTTTGGTTCAGAAAATGGAGCGGTTCTCTATAATGCAACTGAAGATAAGCAAAATTTGATTCCTCCTTTAACAAGTTTTTCTGCAATTACAATAAATGAAATAGAGTATGATTCAAATAAGGATATAATTTTGCCATATGGAGAGTATGATGTCTTCATAGATTTTAAAGGGGTTAGTTTAAAAAAATCAGAAATGGTTACGTATCAATTTATGTTGGAGGGACACCAAGGTAAATGGTCAGAGAATTCTGTTATTAATTTAGCTAAATACCATAAGGTGTATGATGGAGAATATACTTTTAAGGCGAGATCATTTAATGCAGATGGAATAGTTAGTGATACTATAACAATTAAGATTAGTATAGCAAAGCCTTTTTGGAAAGAGTGGTGGTTTATTATTGCATCAGGCGCTGCTTTAATTTTTATAATAGCTTTTATTGTGAAAATGAGAGAACGCAGCCATTTACGTTATCAAAAAGAATTGGAGCATCAATTGGCTTTAAGAACAAAAGAGGTTGTTCATCAAAAAGAAGAGATTGAGGAAATAAATAAAGACTTAACGGATAGTATTAATTATGCTAAACGAATTCAAACAGCAATTTTACCTGAAGACGATGAGTTTGATAAGATGTTCCCGAAAAACTTTGTGGTTTATAAACCAAAGGATATTGTTAGTGGTGATTTTTATTGGGCGAGAAAGTTTAATAACCTTCATCTAATAGTGTGTGCTGATTGTACAGGTCATGGTGTTCCTGGGGCTTTTATGAGTATGATTGGAATGATGTTATTGTATGAATCGTGTGTTTTAAAAAACATATTAGACCCTGGAGAGATATTGAAGGATATAGATAGTAGCTTGAAGGAAATTCTTCGACAAAATGATGATTTTGAATCTAACAAAGATGGGATGGACTTATCCCTTTGTATAGTTGATGTAGATTCAAATAAGATGTATACGGCTGGTGCAATGCGTCCAGTCTATGTTTACCGACAGGGTATGCAGCATATTATAAAAGGGGATCGCTTTTCCCTAGGAGGGACCATTGTGAAAAATAAGATTTTCAATACTAGGGAATATGATTTAATGAAAGATGATTTAGTTTACATGTTTAGTGATGGGTATGCAGATCAATTTGGAGGTCCTAACAAAAGAAAAATGAAAGTGCTGAAATTAAACGAACTCTTAGATCAAGTTTCCCAATTAGATATATCAAAACAAGGTAAAGAGATTGATTCCTTTTTTGAAAGTTGGAAAGGTGATACACCTCAAATGGATGATGTGCTATTAATTGGTTTTCAATATTAAGTATTACGGTTGTATAGAAAATAAAAAAGCCTTTCAATTCCGATAGCTATCGGAAGAAAAGCTTTTTTTGTTTTGTTAGGTAGTTTTATTTTTCTTCTGAAGACGTAGATTCATCTTCCTTTTTTTTCTTGGATGATTTCTGTTTCTTTCCTGTTTTAATTAGGATTTCACTAGTTTTAGCATCTAAGTCAACATTTATAATGTCTCCCTCGGTTAAGTTGGATTGTATTATCTCCTCCGCTAAAGGATCTTCAAGGTATTTTTGAATTGCTCTTTTCAGCGGTCTTGCTCCATATTTAGCATCAAAACCTTTGTCAGCAATATAATCTTTTGCTTTTTCAGATAATTTAATAGAGAAACCAAGTTCTTCGACTCTTACAAATAACCTTTTAAGTTCAATGTCAATTATTAGGTGAATATCTTCCCTTGTTAATGAGTTGAACAATACAACATCATCAATTCGATTCAAAAATTCCGGAGCAAACGCTTTCTTTAAAGCAGTTTGAATAACAAATTTCTGATTGTCATCTTTGCCTTCTTCTTGCGCTCTTGTTCCAAATCCAACCCCTGTTCCAAAATCTTGCAATTGCCTTGATCCAATGTTAGATGTCATAATTATAATAGTGTTACGGAAATCAATTTTTCTCCCCAAACTATCAGTTAACTGACCATCGTCTAGTGCTTGCAATAATAGATTAAACACATCTGGATGTGCTTTTTCTATTTCATCTAATAATATAATGGAATACGGTTTTCTTCTTACTTTTTCAGTCAGTTGACCACCTTCTTCATATCCAACATAGCCCGGAGGTGCTCCAATCAATCTAGAAACAGCAAACTTCTCCATGTATTCACTCATGTCAATTCTGATTAGAGCTTCTTCACTATCAAACATGTTTTTAGCCAACACTTTACATAGCTGAGTTTTCCCAACACCTGTTGGTCCTAAAAAGATAAATGTGCCAATTGGTTTATTTGGATCTTTTAATCCTGCTCTGTTACGCTGAATAGCTTTAACTACTTTTTTAATTGCTTCGTTTTGTCCAATAACCGAACCTTGGATAGCTTCTCCCATTTTGATTAAGCGTCCACTTTCTTTTTCAGCTACTCTCTGAACAGGGATCCCCGTCATCATGGCTACAACTTCTGCAACGTGCTCTTCAGTTACAGTTTCCTTATGGGACTTACTATGCTCTTCCCATTTTTTCTTAGCTGCATCTAATTCGTTATTTAATTTTCTTTCAGTATCTCTTAATCGAGCAGCTTCTTCATATTGTTGGCTTCTAACAACTTGATTTTTCTCTTCTTTTATATCATCCAGTTTACTCTCAATCTCAATTATTTCCTTAGGAACATTCAGGTTCGTAATATGAACTCTTGAGCCGACTTCATCTAAAGCATCTATAGCTTTGTCTGGTAAGTGTCTGTCAGTAATATAACGAGCGGTTAACTTAACACAAGCTTTTATTGCCTCGTCCGTGTAATCAACATTATGGTGATCTTCGTATTTGTCTTTTATGTTATTTAGAATTGTAATAGTCTCTTCAATATTAGTTGGTTCAACCAATACTTTTTGAAATCTTCTTTCTAAAGCTCCATCTTTTTCAATGTACTGTCTATATTCATCCAAAGTCGTAGCACCAATACATTGTAGTTCCCCTCTTGCTAAAGCTGGTTTAAACATATTAGAAGCATCTAAGCTTCCAGAGGCTCCGCCAGCACCAATAATAGTGTGAATCTCATCAATGAAAAGAACGATTTCTGGAGACTTCTCTAATTCATTCATCACTGCTTTCATTCTCTCTTCAAACTGCCCTCTGTATTTTGTTCCAGCAACTAAAGATGCTAAGTCAAGAGAGACAATTCTTTTATTAAATAAAACCCGCGATACTTTTCTTTGAACAATTCTAAGAGCTAGTCCTTCAGCGATAGCTGATTTGCCGACTCCGGGCTCACCAATAAGTATAGGATTGTTTTTCTTTCTTCTACTTAAAATTTGTGATACTCTTTCTATTTCAGCTTGACGACCAACTATCGGATCTAACTTTCCTTCTTCCGCAAATTTTGTTAAATCTCTTCCGAAATTATCTAAAACAGGTGTCTTAGATTTTGAGTCAGAAGGCTTTCTCGAAGAACCTCCTGAAGAAAAATTTTCTTCACGTTCATCGTCATCAGTGCTTCCTGGTAGTTCTGCTTTTGGGTTTTGATATCCTTGTTCCATCATTAGTTCCAATTCGTCTTTTACGAGTGTATAGTCTATTTTAAATTTATTTAATGTTTGCGCAGCAACGTTGTCTTCTTCTTTCAGAATAGAAAGTAATAAATGCTCCGTACCTATCATATTGCTCTTAAATAATTTTGCTTCCAAATAGGTTATTTTCAGTACTTTCTCAGCTTGCTTGATTAATGGAATGTTATTCGTGTCTACCTGTTTACTATTCCCATTTTCCAAATTACTTTCCAAAACTTTCCTTAGTTCCTTTAAGTCAATATTGGAGTTTTCAATAATTTTAACAGCAACACCATCACCTTCTCTTATTATTCCAAGTAGCAAATGTTCAACACCAATATAGTCATGCCCAAGTCTCAAAGCTTCCTCTCTACTGAAACTTATTACATCTTTTACTCTTGGAGAAAACTTCGCTTCCATATCTATCTTTCTTTAATTAAAATTTCATTCATCATATCAGTGAATGCAGAGTTACAAAAATAACACCAAACATTCGTCTTTTTTTATAAAGAATTATACAAAAAAGAACATTTCAAAGATAAAAAAATCAATTGGAAAATAATTGTCAACAATTAGCTTATTTTTCACAGAATTTTGTTAGCAAGTAGCGATTGTTTTTATGCCTCTATGAATTAAGGATTGATTATTTTCGAACCGTATTAAACCAAATTTAGTCCGGTCTAGTATTATAGACGTTTTTTATATTGTTAGGATGCTTTTGGGTTAAATAAATTTGAATAGTTAGATTAAAGAAAATATATGTCAGAAGAAGAAAAAGGAGAGAAAATTATTCCCGTTAGTATTGAGGAAGAAATGAAGACAGCCTACATCGATTATTCGATGTCAGTTATTGTTTCGAGAGCTTTACCAGATGTCAGAGATGGTTTAAAGCCTGTTCACAGAAGGGTGCTTTACGGAATGTTAGATTTAGGAATAAGAGCGAGTGGGAGTCATAAAAAATCTGCACGTATTGTTGGTGAGGTTTTAGGAAAGTATCATCCACACGGAGATTCATCCGTTTATGACGCAATGGTTCGTATGGCTCAAGTTTGGTCTTTACGTTATCCTTTGGTTGACGGACAAGGTAACTTTGGTTCAGTGGATGGTGATAGCCCTGCTGCGATGCGTTACACTGAAGCTAGGCTTCAAAAGACAGCAGAAGAAATGTTGAACGATTTAGATAAAGAAACGGTAGATTTTACTGCTAATTTTGATGATTCGTTGATGGAACCTACAGTTCTTCCAACCAAGATACCCGCATTATTAGTAAACGGTGCTTCTGGTATTGCTGTTGGTATGGCGACTAACATGGCTCCGCATAATCTTACTGAGGTCGTTGATGGTATTGTTGCTTACATTGACAATAGAGATATTGATATTGATGGTTTAATGGAGTATGTTAAGGCTCCTGATTTTCCAACTGGAGGAACTATTTATGGTTACGAAGGTGTAAGAGATGCATTCCATACCGGAAAAGGTAGGATTGTAATGAGAGCAAAAGCTTCGATCGAAGAAATTCGTGAAGGTAGAGAAGCGATTATCGTTACAGAGATTCCTTACCAGGTAAATAAAGCTGATATGATTCAGAAAACTGCTGGATTGGTTCATGAAGGTAAAATAACAGGAATTTCGGAATTAAGAGATGAGTCGGATAGAAATGGAATGCGCATCGTTTATGAATTAAAAAGAGATGCAATTCCTAATGTGGTATTGAATAAATTATTCAAGTACACAGCATTGCAAACTTCTTTTTCTATTAATAATATTGCTTTAGTTAAAGGTCGTCCGGAAGTATTGAATCTAAAGGATATGATTCACCACTTTGTGGAACACAGACATGAAGTTGTTGTTAGAAGAACGAAGTACGAATTAAGAAAAGCCGAAGAAAGAGCACATATTTTAGAAGGATTAATTATTGCATCAGATAATATTGATGAAGTAATTAAAATCATTAGGGCTTCTAAAAACGCTGATGAAGCAAGAGAAAACTTAATCACGCGTTTTAAATTATCTGAAATTCAGTCGAAAGCAATCGTTGAAATGCGATTAAGACAATTAACGGGTCTTGAACAAGACAAGTTAAGAGGTGAGTACGATGAAATAATGAAATTAATAACGAACTTAAAAGATATTCTAGACAATGAATCTAGAAGAATGCAGATCATCAAAGATGAGATGATAGTTATCAAAGAGAAGTACGGTGACGAAAGAAGATCTATTATTGAATACTCTGCAAACGAAATGCGTATTGAGGATTTAATTCCAGATAACGAAGTTGTTATTACAATTAGCCATGCAGGTTATATTAAACGTACCAACTTAGACGAATATAAAGTTCAGAATAGAGGAGGAGTTGGTTCTAAAGGATCTACGACAAGGGATAAAGATTTCTTAGAACACTTGTTTGTTGCGACTAACCATAATTATTTATTAGTATTTACCGAAAAAGGTAAGTGTTTCTGGATGCGTGTGTTCGAAGTTCCAGAAGGAGCTAAGGCAACAAAAGGAAGAGCTATCCAAAACTTAATTAATATTGAGCAAGATGATAAGGTGAAGGCGTATATCAATGTTGGAGATGTTAAATCTGAAGAGTATATTAAACGACCTGCTACGCAAGAAGATGTTGATAATGAATTAGCGGAAAACATTGGAGATTTAGTTGATAGACATTACATTATAATGTGTACCAAAAAAGGTGTAATAAAGAAAACTAAATTAGAAGCTTATTCTAGACCTCGTACGAATGGAATCAATGCAATTGGTATTCGAGAAGGAGACGAATTGCTTGAAGTGAAATTAACAGGAGGTAAACATGAAGTTTTAATGGCTTTAAAATCGGGTAGGGCAATTCGTTTTAATGAGGAGAAGGTTCGGCCTATGGGAAGAACAGCTTCTGGTGTAAGAGGAATAACGCTTTCTAGTGATTCTGATGAAGTTGTAGGAATGGTTACTGTAGAAGATTTTACAAAAACAATTTTAGTTGTTTCTGAAAAAGGATATGGTAAACGTACCTTATTAAACGATCCAGAAACAGGTGAGGCTATTTATAGAGTAACTAACCGTGGTGGTAAAGGTGTTAAAACATTAAACGTTACAGATAAGACAGGGAATCTTGTTGCGATTAAAGTTGTAACAGACGAAGATGACTTAATGATTATTAATAAATCTGGAGTTATGATTCGTATGCATGTTGATTCTTTGCGTACAATGGGTAGAGCGACTCAAGGAGTTAAGTTAATTGACCTCAGAGGGAAAGATACTATAGCAGCCGTGGCTAAAGTCGAAAAAGACGATAGCGAAGATGATTCCGTACAGATGTCTGAAGAAGATGTAGAAAACTTGGACGAACTAGCAGGTGGAGAAACGTCTTCAACGGATGAGAATACTACAAACGAAGATTCATCTAGTGATGATAGTTCAGAAGGAGATGATTCATCTGAAGAGGAAACGACAGAAGAATAAATTATCAAAACCTTTAAATACTAATCCCTCATTCTTTAATTGGTTTGAGGGATTTTTTTTGAAATTTTAACAATGGCAAAGATTTTGGTAAATGCATTATGAAATTATTAGTAATATTGCATCATAGTAAAAAAACAAACAAAATGAAAAAGTCAATTATTATATTATCAATGCTATTTATTGCAATAGCAGGAAGTGCGCAGAAAAATGAATTAATCAACGCAGCTATTGAAATGAAAGGGATCAATCCTTTACGATTGGCGATGTCTATTGCTCAGAAAGCAGAAGGTCTTGATGATTTGAAAAAGAAAATAATTAAAGCAAAAGAGGAAATTGATCTTTGCCAAGCAAAACAAAAGGAATCTGGGTCTTTAACAAAAGCAAAAGACCTTGGCAAGATGCACTATTATACAGGTCTAATATATATGTCTTATCCAATGTTTGCAGAAGGAGATGAAACTATTAAAAAGGATGTTGAGGCAAATGAAGAAGTTTATGCTAAAATGGGTTCTGAATCATTTAAAGCTAGTTTAGCTGCGAGTGACTATTATAAAGAAGAAATTACGGGAATGATGGGGCAAATGAGAGCTATGGCAATCAATGGTGGTGTTCAATTGTTTCAAGATAAAGATTTCGTAAATGCTTATTTAGCATTTACATCTTCTGTAGAGGCTTATGATGTTTTAGGAAAACAAGATACAGTTGCAATGTATTATGCAGGTTTATCAGCAGATAATTTAGATGAATACGACAATGCATTAAAATACTACGGAATGGCTGCAGCATTGAAATACGGAGGTGACTCTAGAACGCACCAATTAATGGTAAAAGTTGCTACTCGTAAGAATGGAGGAAACCCTAGTGAAGAAACGTTTAAAATCATTCAAGAAGGAAGAGCATTGTACCCAGGAGATTTAAACTTGATTTTGGAAGAGTTCAACTACTACTATAAAACAGGTGATGCTGTAAAAGCTCAAAATAGCTTACAAGAAGCGGTAAAAGCAGACCCGAAAAATCCTGTTTTGCACTTTAATATCGGTGCTACTTTTGATGAAATGTCTACAGCTGCTCACAAAGAAGGGAAGCATGAAGACGCAGCACAATTCGTTTCAAAATCTGCGGATGCTTATAAAAAAGCAATTGCGTTAGACGCTAGTTACATGGATGCTTACTTTAACTTAGGAGCATTATATTATAATGAAGCAGCGGAATTGAATAACATTGCAAACAAAATTGAAGATGCTACATTATACGAAGCAGAAAAAGTAAAAGCAGATGAAATGTTTAAAGCTGCTGTTCCTCAACTAGCAAAAGCAAATGAATTAGCTCCTGAAGATATTACTACTTTAAAAATATTGAAAAATATCTACATTCAAATAGATGATACAGCAAAGTTTACGGAGGTAAATAATAAGTTAAAGGCTTTAGGCCAATAAGCGTTTATTTCAATTAACAAAAAGGCTATTGATGTAAGTTAATAGCCTTTTTTTTGTTTAAATTTAAAACATGATTTACACAGGCAACATACGCAAAATGCGTTCGAAATTGGAAGATGAAGTACAATACGAATTACCATTGTATAATGTACTTGAGCCTGGGGAACTTGTTTCGATGAACCAACTCATTGGGCAAGATATTTCTATCCGTTTTGAGCATGTAATTAATTGTGTGGTAACCGGTAAAAAGATCAGAAAACTCTATGGGGAAGGAATGAGCTACGATGCTTTTATGTCTTCACCAATGGCGAGTCCAAGTATTATTCGTCCCGAATTAAGCAGAATACACGAAGGGATAGCTTTACGAGACGAAGAGTGGGAGCGAAAACACCACCTTACTCCGCATTATGTTTATCTATCCAAAACCTCTGGGTTAAAAGTAGGTGTTACTAGAGCAACGCAAATACCTACCCGTTGGATTGATCAAGGGGCAGTAGAAGCTGTAATAATCGCTGAGACCCCTTATAGAGGTGCTGCAGGGATGATAGAAGTTGCTCTTAAAGATTATATAGCTGATAAAACGAATTGGCGTAAAATGTTATCCAATGATGTTAGTTCAGAGTCCTTATTGGATAAAAGAGAAGAGTTGATTGAGTTAATACCAGAAGAGTATGAAGATTTCATAGAATATGATGGAGAGATTACGCATATTAACTTCCCGGTACTTAAATATCCAACTAAAGTTAAAAGTATAAAACTAGACAATGTGCCTATAATTGAGAAAAAATTAGTTGGAATTAAAGGGCAGTACCTTATTTTTGATGATGAATCTGTTATCAATTTAAGGTCACATTCTGGGTACCATATAACATTAGAAATCTAACTTTACTATAACATCTTTAATAGTTGATTTTATTAGAGAGTTGTGATTTTTTTATTGCTTATATTTCGTTGAATAACACAATAATTTCGATAGATATTAAGATTGTTGCGACCGATTGTTAATATCATTTATTTGCTAAAATTTGTTAAATTCAAATTTTAGTATCATTTTAGACAAAATAAAGTGGAGAGAGCTGAAAATCCAATAAATAACAGAGTAGGTAAAAATAAAAAATAAAAATTATGACTGAACAAAAACCAGCACAAAAAAAGATGATGATGGCTTTAATTTGTTTTTTTCTTGGTGGATTGGGTATTCATCGTTTTATGATGGGGCACACCGGGATTGGAGTATTAATGATTCTAACCGGAGGATTATGTGGAATTTTGACGTTAGTCGATTTTATTAGAATTCTCATGGGTACATTAAAAATGGCCGACGGAAGAGATTTAATAGCATAATTATATAAATGTAAGAGTCTTTTTTAAAAAAAAGCACCGATTTATCGGTGCTTTTTTTTGCTCTAATAATGAGACTTTGTTACTCAAATAATTCTCTGTTCTTTGCTACAATTTCACCTTGTAAACGTAACTTTGGATTTGAATAAAGCAAAAGTTAGAAGGTGGTTTTGGCCTCAAATACTGATTGAGGAGAAACGCAGTAAAGCATTAGTAAAAAGGGTAGTTCTGAGGAACGAAGAAATCACCCGTCTGAGCTTATGTTTTACAAGTTGAACAATTGAAGGATTTGCAGCCTTGACTTTTTTTCATTGTTTTTGTGTCAAGACAAAAATAATGTACCCCCACGATAGCTATCGGAGCCGCATAAGGGTTATAATGAATATGGTTTGGGTTAATTACGTTACTCAAATAGTTCTCTATTCTCTGAAACAAAATGCATTCCCGTTTCGAGGCCTAATCTATAATCATCTTCAATTTTTTCCAACGTACTCGCGTAACTGGTAGTTTTTAAATACTTTTCAGGAGCTAGCTGATAAATGTCTACATCCTTGTGCTCTTTTTCAAGAAATTCAACTGTCTTATTGTAATAAAGGTAGTCATCCGAAAAACGTTTACTTAATTTTGGGTTATTCCGGTGCCAGAACCCTCCAAAAACACCAAAGTAACTCCAATCTTCCTTGTGGTCTTTAGGAAGTGTTCTAATCACCACGAGTTTTTTGGCTCCCTTTTTTATTCCTCGTTTTACCGGAATAGCATCGCTCCACCCACCATCCATTAATTGGCGTCCATTCACATTACAAACTCCTCTAGAAAAAAAAGGTAACGTTGCAGATGCTCGAAGATATAAAAGCCACTTACGTATTGTAGGTTGTAAATAAACTGGATTTCCGTTGGCCATATCTGTAGCTACAATTTCAAAAGTTTTACCTTTTAAATTACGCATTGCAGATTTAACATCTAAAGGATATTTTTCCTGTGTAAACTTCTCTAAATATTCTAAGTTGACAAATCCCTCTTCAGAAAACACATTTTTAATATTAATAAATTGATCATCGTGTGACAGCTCTTTTAAAATGGTTAGTAGTGTACGGTCTTGTCCGCTCAAAAAATAGGAAAGACTCATAGCTCCTCCAGACACACCCGCATAATAGTCAAACGGGTTAAACCCCAATATATTAAACGCATCTAACACGCCAGCAGAAAAAACAGAACGTAGCGATCCTCCCTGTACTATTAAGCCTATGTTGTGTTCTTTTTTCATTAAAATTTAAATCCTTTATTAATAGTTAACTCCATTAAATACAAAATGTTTATATTTATTGACGAATTAAAACATTTTGACGATGACATTTTACGACCAGCTGAAAGAATTTTTCAAAACCAACGATCCACATAGGCTTTATATGGCAAATAAAATCGCTAGAAAGTTTCGTACGGGAACTGAACAAAAAGTAGTTTTAAATAGATTGAAAATAATTTATGAGAACGGAGGCCCTTCCGAAATTGTATTAGGTCCGCCAGCTGCGGTAACAATTGCAGATTCTGTTGAATCTGAAGTTTCTGAGCTAATGACCGAAACAGCGGAAGATCGAGAATCTTTAGATATTGATATTGATATTGATATTGATGGAGAGGCTCCTGAAATTACAATTGAAACTCCAGATGATGAAAAAGAAGCATAATTAGAAAATAATATTTACAAGAGCCATTCGTTATTTCGCGAATGGCTTTTTTTTTATTTAGCATGAAAAAGATAATAGTTGGATTTACTGCATTGATATTACTAAATGGCTGTAATGCGGTAGATGAAAATATTGATAATGATGGCCAAGCCGAAGTTTCGGTATCGGAAGTTGAAATTGAAGAAGAAGGTACTTATCGAAAGTTTGTTCTCAAAAATAGGATAGAAACCAAAAAAGCTTCAGCTTTTCAATACAAATTTGGAGAGCCAATCGAACAAGGGATTTTAGTTTATGAAACAAACTATGATCGTAAAGGAAATATCCTAGATTCTATAGTCTATAACGCAAATAAGATTTCTTTTCATGAAAAATATACTTACAATGAAAAGAATGAGCTGATAATACGAGTACTAATAGATAGTTTAGGGGTTGAAGTTCAGAAGTCAGAGAGATTGCTTAATAATAAAGGGTTAGAAAGTGGATTTGTTATGTATCATAAGGACAGTATTTATTATCAGCAACAAAGAGAATACAATGAGAAAGATGAATTAATAAGGCTAACTGAATTCGATGCAATAGGAGTGAATGACGGAGTTTCCAAATTGGTCTCTGAATATACTTACAATGAAAAGGGAGAATTATTATCGCAAACAGAATTAAATAACAGTGGTGACATTTTGTCAAAAGTTAGCTATACCTATGATAGCGAAGGGAACAAGATGAGCATTTCTAACTATAATTCCCTTGGAGATTTACAAGGTAAAACGTTATTGAAGGCGTATGAAAATGGAAATTCCAAATTGGTTGAAAAATATGATGCTTTCGATAGTCTTTATGCTTTTTATAAATATGAATATAATTCGGATGGAGTGGAAACTAAGAATGTTATTTTAAATGGAATAGGGCAAGTAATAAGGCAGTCAAATACTACAATAGATGAGCATGGAAACAAAATTCTGTTTGAAATATATGAAGGAGAGGTTGGCTTTTTGGGAAAAGATGAAGTTAAGTACAACCAAAATGGAAAAGAAACTGAATTAACTGTTTTTGACAATAAGAATAAACAAGTGAAAAGGAAACTGACTGTGTATAGTGAGAAAGGGCTTGTAACGAAAGAAGTGAATTACAATAAAATTGATGAACCAATTTATCAGTTTGTGTATGCTTATACTTATTTTAAATAAACAATTTTATCCAGGAAGACATGCCTAGGAATTCAGATAGGAAAGAAGATGAAGTTACAGAGTGATTTTTTAGCTAAAACAACAAATACTCCATTCAATATCGAAGTTGAAAAAGCAGAAGGAGTCTATATTTTCGACAAACAAGGAAAAAAATATTTCGATTTAATTTCGGGTATTGCCGTCAGTAATTTGGGGCACAATAATTTGGCAATTAACGCTGCTATAAAAGAGCAAGTTGACAAATATTTACACGTTATGGTGTTTGGCGAGTATAGTCAAACTCCGCAAATCGAATTAGCCAATAAATTAAATGAGTTATTACCGGATAACCTAACTACCAGTTATTTTGTGAATTCGGGTACTGAAGCGAATGAGGCTGCCCTTAAATTAGCAAAAAGATATACAGGAAGGACAGAGATAATAGCATTCTACAAGTCGTACCATGGAAGTACACACGGTTCTTTGAGTGTATCGGGTAATGAGACAAAAAAAAATGCATTCAGACCTTTGTTGCCGGATGTAAGATTTATCCATTTTGATAATTTATTGGACTTACAAAATATTACAAAAAAAACGGCTTGTGTAATTGTTGAACCCATTCAAGGAGATGCTGGAGTTCGCATTCCGACGAAGGTTTTTATGGAAGCTTTAAGAAGCAAATGTGATGAAACGGGTACATTGTTAATTTTTGATGAAATTCAGACGGGATTTGGCAGGACAGGTAAGTTTTTTGCATTTGAGCATTTTAACGTTGTTCCCGATATCTTGACAATAGCGAAAGCAATGGGAGGGGGAATGCCAATTGGGGCTTTTATAGCATCAAAAGAGATAATGGATGTATTAACGCGTAATCCAGAGTTAGGTCACATTACCACTTTCGGAGGGCATCCAGTAAATTGTGTTGCTGCTCTTGCAAATATTAATGAGCTTTTAAAAGACAACCTTATTGCTTCCGTTGAAAAGAAGGGGCAGCTATTTGAGGAAATTATTACGCATCCTTCCATTAAGCAGATCCGCCGTAAAGGGTTGTTTTTTGCAATAGAAATGTACAGTCCAGAAACTGTACAAAAGGTTGTTGAGGGCTGTAAAAATAGGGGAGTACTTAGCTTTTGGTTTTTATCTTGCCCAGAAAGCTTTAGAATTGCACCGCCATTAACAATTTCAGAAAATGAAATTAGGATATCTGCTAAAATTATTTGGGAGGTGATTAATGAACTTGGCTAATTTTCTTTTTTAGTAGAACAAAACCCTGCAACGTTTCTGCAGAAAGCTATCCGTTGTCTATCGGGTCTTAGGCAAGACTTTTCTTTAGCTTTGATGTTGGTTTTGTTTATTGATTTAACGAACTGGCTAAACTGCGTAAAAACGTTTAAGTTGGGTGGTTTATGTGTTTTAGGTAATGTTGTGGTGTCGTTATTTTTCCTTGATAAATTTCATTTTTATAGCATTCTCCACCCTCAGAAATAAAATGACTGAAGTAATTACTATTAATCCTAAACCTATAAACACACCTATATTCCCTGCAGGTTCAAAGAAAAAACCTAAGCATCCGCATATTGCTAATAGCCCTCCGAGTTTTATCATTTCAAACGCTGAATACTTTTGAGCAAAAGACCATCTTTCGTTGTTTTTCATCGAGTTTTTCGTCCGGTAACCGTATAATGAGTTTATGTTTTTTGGAGGAAATTTTAACATTATTATCCCAGCGACCATAAAAATTACTCCAGTCATTACAGGAATTAAAAAGAGTGGGTTATCAAATGTAGTAGACATATTCAATCGATATTATTTATTTTTTCACTGTTACCTTCTATAAAATGTACCACAACATGTGTCTAGGTAACTGTATTATTCTCTCTTCAGTTTAATTTGGTAGTCTTCTAAGTCTCCTTTAATTTGGATATTCACATATCGAATCTTTTTACCTTCCTCTGCATATATTATTTCGTCTTCTTCATCTGGGTTTACAGTTTCGCCTTTTTTCTTTCCAAACAGTTTTGAAGCGCCTGCTTTAGTGACCATTTTCCACGGTACTCTTAAATAATATTCATAGCTGTAATCATTGTATTGTACGCCAGACATTTCGACAAAACCAAGGGAGGTGTTTATTTTCATATTTGGAATATTTAATACACCACCTTTCACGTCTATGTGGTTTTGAAGTGTATCAAATAAGATTTTGGATACGTTTTTATCAGCAAAATATTCTGCTAGGTATTCCATTGGCCCAAAGTTCTCCAGCTTACCAGAAAGAACATTAAAGTCAAGGTGGATTTCACTATCATCGATTATCGGAACCAAGTCTTTGTGGATGTGAATTTTACCCCATAAATTACCACTTATTTTACCGTGAAGATTTTCCGAGACTAAATAATCTTGGCCAAAATTTTCAAATTTAACGAGCAATTTATCCAGGTTAACTTCTGTTATTTTCATGTTCGGACTGAAGTAAATGAGGTCAGGGTTTGATCCATTAAAGTATCCATTCATTCTAATATTTCCCCCTGCAGCATCCAATGATAGTGTATCTAAATATATGTAATGATTCGGCTGAATTCTAATGGACCCATCAAAGTTTTTTATTTTGTAAAGGTGGTAGTTTAAATCTTTAATGTTTAGGTCAACTTTTAAATTTGGAAATGGATCTTTGTAGATGTTGAATCCTTCTTCATGCTCCGCAGGAGAGTTAGCAAAGGAGGAATCTGGTTCCTCGTATTTAAATAGTTCATCAAAATCCAATTTAGAAGCTTTAATACTAATGTGATTGTCTTGGTTTTTAAGAAGCGTATCGATTCCTATGCCTAGTTCTGCATTAATAACAAAGCTGCTCTTTCCTAAGGTGCCTTTGAAGTCCTCTACCAACAAATCATTGTTCTCAAAATGCAGTCTTCCTCCAAAATCTTCAAACCTTAAGTGGTGTATTTTCATCTTAGCTTCAAAGACATCAAAAGTTACATCTGTGGAATGAAGATTTTCTTTAAAATGTAAATCAGCAAAACCATGAATTTTTAATTCGTCAAATTCTTCATGTCGATAATCTTCTGGAACGAAGTTTTCTCCTCCGTAAGAAAAAAGATCCTCTAATTGAAGCATTTGGGAAGTTAAGTTAAACTCAATCTTGGTGTCCCCTTGTGGGTGTTCTTGAAACCACATGTCATAATGAGTAAGTCCACCAGTAAAATGAAAATCACTTTTATCTATTAGGCCTGAAAAATCAACCAGTTTTAGATTGTCTTTTTCAACAATGAGGTCGGCATGAAAATCGTGAAAATTGTGCGGGTAATGTTTTAATTGAGCATGAAAATCATCGATAAAAAACTCACCAATTGGGAGATTTGGGGACTCAGTAAAATCCCTTGCAGAACATTCGAAAGACAAACCTAAACTCATATTAGATAGAGATTCATTTATTCCCGCAATAGTGTCTCTTGTGGAGCTTGTTAATTCAAGAATGTCTAATTGGCTTGATGAAATTTCAAGGTGCGTTAAAACGTCTTTGTTTGTATGGTGCAAAATAGCAGGAAGATCATCTACCTTCCCCTTTATGTGCAAATCCGAGCTGCCAAAAAGTATATCGAAATATTCAATATGCGCTTCATGGCCATCCATAACAGCGTAAATATCAAGATCTTTTATTGGTAAGTGAAAATCTGGGAGTTCAAAACTAAGGTCGGTAACTTTTAATTCTGTGAAATAGGATTCGTTCAGTTTTTCAATACTCTTTTCAGGGTGCTCTAGGTCAATAATGTCATGAAAATTCATAGTTAATTCAACATCACCAGAAAGGTCTTTTAAATCTTCAAGGTTTAAAAATTTAGCTAAAAAGTCCAGCTTAAAATTTGAAACTAACCGTAAGTTAATATCTGGCTCTAAGAAATTCACTACATTAAGATCTCCACTGAATACACCTGCATCAGGGTTTACGGAAAAATCAGCGATTGAGAATTCCATGGAGGATAGATCTCTTTTATCTCCAGTCGAAAAATGACCATTAAACTGAAGATTGTCTAATTTTTTATCATTTGAAGCATTTTCGATAAAGGCTTCAGAACATCCGAATACGGCGTCAATAGCTGGAGTATGCCCATTAATAGATTGTCCTAAAATGGAGCCGTTGAAGAACACTTTGCCTCTGTTGTTATACGCTTTTAATGTAGGAGCTATTTCTTCTGGAGCAAATGCAATAAGTAAGTCGAAATTTGGCTTTTCTCCCTTAAAGTTGATGTCCAAAAACATATTATTTGCAAAGTCGATATTGCCCTCCATGTTAAACACGGAACCTTCAAGTGCAATTTCAGATGGAACAATTTTCAGGATTTCTTTTTCGGCGATATAATCTATTTCTGTATGTACATCAAGGTGTTTATCATGAATAAAAGTTGTATCTCCATTATCGATATAGGTAATAATAAACTTAGAATCCAAAAACATTTGAACATCATCGTCTACAGTTTTGAAATTCGATTGTGCCTCATTGATAAATAAATCAAAGTACATTCCATTCGCTTCATTTAGCTTGTTGACGTCAATATCTGTAAGATTTATTGATTTTAAATTTAAATGAAAGTCCTCCGTTGGGTCTTCAATTTCCTTTCTGGTGGATAAAGCTTCGGTAATGTTAAAACTCCCATCTTTATGCTGCACCAAATTGATTGATCCTTGATTTAACAATATTGACTTAATTTCCATATTTCCAGATAATATATCCCAAACATTAAAGCCAATATATACATCGTGTATGTCAAAAATGTGTACCCCTTTTTTTGTGTCATTCTCATAGAGGGTCAAGTTTTCTAGATCAATAGATATGTAAGGAAAATTTTTGAAAGGAGAAATGTGACTTTCTCCAATTTCAAAGTGACCTTCAAAGTCCTTATTCAAGGTGTGTAAAAGTTCTTGAACAACCTGATCTTGTTTCCAATAGAGTATCGAAATAAGAACAGTTGATAGTATTAAAGGAATTAGAATTAAAATTGAAATACTTCTAATCCAAAATCTTCGTTTTTTAAAAAAATTAAGTTTCATTATTACTAATATAAAAACTAATAAGCAATTAACTAAAAAGGATCATAAGAATTGATATTTATTATGTTGGTTTCTGAGCCAATAAAAGTAGGTAACAATCAGGCTTATTGTATTTCTTGTCAATGTTAAGCTGTTTTCAGCCAATTCAGCACAACGTTTGGCTAAACCAAGTTATGAAATTTGGTTTAGCCCTTGTTGTACTCAGTTTAATCATTGATACCTCCAGCAAGTTCAACAAAGTCAATTGGACTACCCGTAGTTTGCTTAATCAACACATTGTCTGAATACAGTTTTAAGGTTAAAATTATACTAGTATCTGAATCGTAACACCTTAAATTATAATCAAAATCTTTTTTACAGAATGTAATTCCTTGTATATATGGTAAATTAATATTTGATTCAGTTATAGATTCACTGGGGTTTGAGTATGATTTTAATCCGCTAACCAATCTAAAATCTAACTGATCTATTTGTGCATTGGCCCCAGTAATTTCAATTTTCAAATCACGGCAATGATTTTTTGAACATCCAATAAATGAATATGCCAGAATTGTTAAAATTATAAATCTTCCTTTCATAATTATTTAATTAAGCTATTGAGTACAACAACTGGATAACACACATATGTGTGTTATCCATAATATATCTTTACCGTAAATGTATATAATAAATTGGTTTTTATTCCAAAATTACCCTTTTGACTCTTCCAACTTCTCCAGTTTCTAATTTAACTTTTATTCCATGTGGATGATTGGGAGATTTTGTAAGGATTCGCTCAACATGTCCATCTGTAAGTTCACCACTACGTTGATGATTTTTTTGAACGATTTCAACATAACACCCTATTTCTATATTTTCACGAATTGATCCGTCAGTATTACTCATTTTTTATTTCTTTTAGCAAATCTTTATTGTATTTCTGTTCTTGGTTCAGCTTAGTTTTAACCGTTTTTTCTGCTTTACCGATTTTTTGAATTTTGTGCAACTGAATTTTATACAAACTCTTTTCATAATGAATGTCAGCTTTGTATCTATGTTGTTCTTTACCAGTTTCCGCTAAATACTCTTTACGAGCAGCCTTTATGTTGATTCTATATTCTTTAAACCAAGCCATGAACGAATTATTCCGTTCTTGAACTCTTGTCATAATTTCACCTAAATTTGAAAGACGGTTTAATGATATTTCATTGAGAGTTTTCAACTCAGTAATGTAGTTTTCAATTGACCCGTTGCTGGAGACTGTTTTCAAAAGGGTGTAAGCTTTCTTTTTAATTTGATTAATGTTATTCAATTCCTTTTTATAATTTGAAAGTGTTTGTTTCTGGAGCCAGATAAATTTTTTCAGCAAAGAATCAGCCAATTTTATATGGTGAAGATGAAGTTCATTTACTCTATTCCTACAAGAGAAATACGTTGAATCTAGGTTATGGTCATAATCCTCAACAATGAGCTTACTCCTTTTAATCCAGGCCGTTTCTTGAAGTAAGGAGTCTACAATATTCTTTTTTAACGACGTAAAATCTTCTCTAAGTTGTTCGTCAAATTCATTTTCTAAACTGTCCATTTTTACTTTAATAAGTAGTGTGTTAGAGAAAAGTATTTCGATTTTTTTTATTGTCTGATTATATACTTTGTCAGAAACAGGTTTTGTTTCCTTGAAGTTGGGAGCCCATTCTTGGTACTTCCGTATTTTATGGTTATGCGCCCCAGATCTCTCATGAATCTGATGGTTTTCATTTTTAAATTGTTTTGATAATTGAACAGTTTTATCTTGAATTACCGAAAGTTTACTCTGTCGCTTTCTATTCTCACTCGTTACAATTTTATTCCTCGTTTTATGCACTTTTATATTCGATGCATATATCTTCTTTTCTATTTGATTAGCATTTTTTAAATGAGATTTTGCTTCGTTTAGTTTTGAAAATAAAGAATCAATTTCGATTAATCGATCTGTAAACTGGTCTTCTTCATAAATCGGTTTTTGTTTAAATAGACTAATGGACTTATTTACAAAATTTACTTCTCCATTTGCTAGAGCAACAAAATTGGTGTCATTGTGTTGATTTCCATCCGTACCTTCAACCAAATCAGGGTGAACTGAAAATACATAGTCATCAATTTCCTTGTTATAGTCGTATTCATATTCTCCAGAAGAAGATTTAATATGCGCTTTTCGCTCCCACAGCTTCTTTCTGTAAATATTCGATGAAATAGTATCTTCCGATAATTGCCACATAGGCATTAACGGAAAATGTGTCTCCATCATTTCTTGGTTTTTTAAATAATAATCTCGGGAAGGCTTGTGTACAAATTTTGATTTTTTTTTAATAAAATAAAAACGTTTAATGCCTCCTGGATAGGGGATCTTAATGTTTTTCTCAATGAATTTTTTCACGGGGTATTTTTTCTTTTTTATATAACCCGCATCAAATGTGACATCTATTACAAACCAACTCCCATTAATTTTAACAGCATTCCATGAATGATTGCTGATTTCATATGCTTTTGGATTGTAATTGGCAGAATATTCGGGAGTGACGTTGCCTCTTACTATTTCGCTTTCAATTTTAGCAAATTTGCACATTTCATCGAATAGTATTACGTATGAACTTGCTGGTCCTTTTCTTTTAAAAAGTGCTTTTTTTACAGTTTTATACGAAGTTTCATATGCTTTTGAATTCTTCCACTTAAGCTGGTGTGTAACCCATTCGTGTATGGCTAAAACTTTATCTTCTTCAGAAGACATGTCTTTAGTCACGTTGGCTGTTAGTTTAGCAATGTTGCCGCGGTTGAAGAAGTACTTTTCTGTGTTTTGAGAAATACCCTCTAACCCGAATAAACAGAAGAGTAGTAGAAGATGTATTTTAATTGGTGTGGTCATTCGTAAGTGTAACAAAAGAACAACCAAAAAGTTACAATTTTACTTTCCAATAGAAATATCTTTATTTTCAATACCTCTTATTCTACAAAATTCATCAACAACTCCTTTGTGCGTCACTGTTTTGGTTTTAAATAACTCAACAATTTGTTTCTTCTCAGCGTCTGTTGCTTCAAATTGATTTAGAATATTCAACAAGTGCATTTTCATATGCCCTTTTTGTATTCCTGTAGTAACCAACGATCGAATAGCACCAAAATTCTGCGCTAATCCTGCAGTAGCAGTTATCATCATTAATTCTTCTGCATTAGGGTTTCCCAATAGCTTGTGTGAGAATTTTACAATAGGATGTAGCTTGGTAAGTCCTCCAACGGTTCCTAATGCCATTGGTATTTCTATCCAAAATCGGAATATTCCATTTTCTACAGATACATGCGTTAAGCTTTTGTATTGTCCATCTTTTGCAGCGTAGGTATGCCCACAAGCTTCAACAGCTCTAAAATCATTTCCAGTAGCTAATACGACTGAATCTATTCCGTTAAAAATACCTTTGTTGTGGGTGGTTGCTCTATAAGGCTCTATTGTAGCAACATGAATTGCTTGCACAAACTTCTCTATAAATAATTCAGGAGACATATCTGTTCCTTCTGTTAATTCTTCCACTTTGCAACTTACTTCACTTCTAACTAAGCACTCAGGAGTATAGTTAGAAAGAATACACATTATTACTTGAATTTTTTTCTCTTCATCCGTAAGAATAGCGTCGTTCTCTATTTCAGTAGTTAATGTTTTCGAAAATTCTTCCAAAAGGCTATTTATAAAATTCGCACCCATAGAGTCACAGGTCTCAAATTTTGCCATTAGCTGGTAGTAATTAGGCTCTAAGTCACATTTATTAACCAGTTGGATGTCTAATATTCCACCACCACGAGTCCGCATGTTTGCAGTAAGGTTTTCTGTATTTTGAAAGAATTTATCTTTCACACGGTTAAAGAAATCAAGTAACCTTTCGTATTCTCCATACCAAGCAAAATGTACATGTCCAACTTTAATTGTAGAAATAACTTCAGCTTTAAATCCACCTCTATTTAGCCAAAAAGATGCAGATTTTGCCGCCGCTGCAACAACAGAGCTTTCTTCAATAGCCATTGGAATACAGTAAATGGTATCATTAATCATAAAGTTGGGCGCAACTCCAAAAGGCAGGTAAAAATTTGTCAACGTATTTTCGATAAACTCATCGTGTAACTTCTGAGTTTTTGTATCGTTGTGCCAATAAGATTTTAGTAATTCAATAGAAGCATCATCTCCTTCTAAATACTCCTTGGTTAACCACTCAATTTTAGCTTCTTTCGATAGCTTGCTAAATCCTTTTATTGTTTTATTCTCCACAATTAAATATTTTCGTTATGCAAATATAAAGCGTTCTTTTTCTAATAAAGAACATTAAGTTGAATAACCTTATGTAGAGAATTAAAGTATCGTTGATTTTTTAAAGTTTGTTAGGAGAAATTTTCTTGTTCAAAATGTGTTTAACTTCTACTCTTAAAATGGTTTAATTTAAATAAACCGGCATACTATTAATATGAACTAAAGCGTTTATAGATTCATTATTTTTAACTCGGTTTATAATTCCATTGATAATTTTGTCCAATTGATTTTCGGAGCAAGAATTCACTTGGCCCTTTTCATCGAATAAGGACCAAAAACTTAAAATAAACGCTATTTTTTCAATTCTTGTCATGTTGTTTAATATTATTGTACGTGAAATGAATAGAAAAGATTGTGCCAATTATTAAATGGGCAGTTTTTAGGTGTAAATGCGCCTTATTTAATGTTATTCGTAATTTTACGAAAATGAGGAAGCTAAAAGATTATTGGAAAAAGTATAATTCATTCTTTGTTGATATCTGGCAATATCTCATTATTATTATTTTGTTTGCTTTGGCAGCAATTTTCTTTTTGTAACTAACAAAAAGTTAAATGTCTTCGTATAGTTTTTCCACAATTTCTTTGGTGTAATTTGCAAATTCTTCAGGTTTCTTATTAACGAATAATTCGGCTTTTATTGGCTCACCTATATTAATATAAACTTTTCCTGGACGAAATTTGAAACCTCCCGGTTTGTGCAATATTTCACTACCTTTTATTGCAATTGGAATAATATCTATTTGAGAGTTACTTGCTATAACAAATGTCCCTTTTCTAAACCTTTCTATTTTGCCGGATCTTGATCTTTTTCCTTCTGGAAAGGCAATTACATTTTTTCCAGATTTAATCAATTCACCAGCAGCTTTCATGCTTTCTAAAGCTTTCATTTTATTTTTTCGGTCAACAAAAATCATTCCCATGGCAGCAATACACCAGCCAAATAATGGAATTTTCTTTAGTTCCTTTTTTGCAATAAAATGTAAGCTTACGGAAGTGATGGTAAACAGAATTGGGATGTCAAAATTTGACATGTGATTAGCAGTATAAATGTATGTTTTGCTTGGGTCAATATTTTCTTTACCCTTTACAATTAATTTTCCTCCGACTAATAGCAGTAAGATAGGTCCCCAAATTTTTCTACCTACCCAATACGAAGCCTTTGGGAAACCAAAAAGTGCAGGGATCAAAGCTAAAATAGTACACAAAAGCGTATGTGTAATGATTAGTATTGATTGAATGCTATTTATTATAAACCACATGTCTGGAAACAAAAAAACCTTGTATTACCAAGGTTTTTTTGAGTTTTTATGTTTTTGAATTAATGCGTATTTACAAGCTTTATTCCGTATTCACCAGCGTTTAATTTTTCTTTCACTTTTTTAAATGTCTCAATCGTGTAGTCAACATCTTCTAAAGAATGAGAAGCTGTAGGGATTAACCTCAGTAGGATCATTCCTTTTGGAACAACAGGGTAAACAACAATTGAAGTAAATATACTATGATTTTCTCTTAAGTCGTGAGTTATAGCAATTGCTTCATCAACCGTTCCTGAAATCATAACAGGTGTTACACAAGAATTTGTTTTTCCTAAATTAAATCCAGCATCAATTAACCCTTTTTGTAAAGCATTTGTAATGGTCCACAACTTGTCTTTTTGTTCAGCTTTTTTAAGCATCTCTAATCTTTTAATTGCTCCAACCACTAATGGCATTGGTAAAGATTTTGCAAATACTTGAGAACGCATATTATAACCTAAGAAATTGATTACATTTTCGGAACTACAAATAAACGCACCGATACTTGCCATAGATTTAGCAAAAGTTCCAAGTAAGATATCAATTTCTTGATGAACACCTTGCTCTTCACCGGCTCCTTGTCCTTTTTCTCCTAGAGTTCCAAATCCATGCGCATCATCAACCATTAAGCGGAAGTCGTAGCCTTGTTTCCTTAATTCAACAATTTCTTTTAATTTTCCTTGATCACCACTCATCCCAAATACTCCTTCAGTAATCAATAGAATACCACCACCAGATTCTGCAACAATTTTAGTTGCTCTATCCAATTGAGTTTTGCATTTGTCTATGTCATTATGCGGAAATACAAATCTTTTTCCTTGGTGTAATCTTACACCATCAACAAGGCAAGCGTGACATTCACTGTCATAAACAATAACATCATTTCTGCTTACCAAAGCATCAATAGCAGACATAAAACCCTGGTAACCGTAATTTAGTAGGTAACAAGATTCCATTTCCATAAAGTCAGCAATTTCGTCTTCTAATTGTTCGTGTTTATTAGTCTGACCTGACATCATTCTAGCCCCCATAGGGTATCCTAATCCCCATTCTGCTGCTGCATCTAAATCTGCTTTTCTAATGTCTGGGTGATTTGACAAACCTAGGTAGTTATTAATACTCCAAGTTAGAACCTTCTTTCCTCTAAACGTCATGTGAGAACCTATTTCTCCTTCCAGTTTAGGAAAAGTATAGTATCCATGTGCTTCTTTTGAATATTGACCTAATGGCCCTCTATTTCCTGCAATTCTTTCAAAGATATCCATATAATAAAATAATTTTCATATTAAAAAACAATGCAAATGTAAGCTATTGCGAGTATTGTTCAAATATTGTTTTAGAAAAATATAAACAGAAAATAGTTAATTGTGTATAAACAAACTTTCTAATATATTGGTTTTAAAAAATAATATAGCCCTCACATAATTTACTTTATGTATAATCGTTAGAAGCACGAGTTTAAATTTCCTACATTCGCGAACTAGATGAAAAAAATGAAATTAATATTACTACTGTTTATTGCTTCATCGGCGATTTTTGTTGGGTGTTCTGAGCACAGTAAAATTGTAAAGAGCACAGATTACGACCTTAAATATAAAAAGGCGATTGAATATTATGAAGCTGGAGATTGTTATAAGGCTCTTCCGCTATTTGAAGAGTTAATGACCTACTTTAGAATGACTGAAAGAGGTGAGGATGTTTATTACTACTATGCTAATACACAATTTTGCTTAAAGGAATATTATTTAGCGGCCTATTATTTTAAGAGATTTACTGTGAATTATCCAAATAGCCCTAAAGCGGAAGAATGTGCTTTTAATTCGGCTAGATGCAGTATGTTAAATTCTCCGGAGTATAATTTGGATCAATCAGATACCTATAAAGCAATAGATGATTTCCAGTTGTTTATGAATCATTACCCAGAAAGTGGTTTAGTTGATTCATGTAATACTTTGATAAGTTCTTTAAGAAGTAAGCTGGAAACTAAGAGTTTTGAAAAAGCAAAGCTGTATTATAAAATGGAGAAATATCGATCAGCTGTCATTTTATTTAATACAACATTAGAAGAATTTCCAGATACAGACTTCAAAGAAGAGGTCTTATATTTAATCATTAGGTCTAATTTTTTGTTTGCCAGTAACAGTATAGAGACAAAAAAAGAAGAACGATATGATAATACTATCAAATCTTATTATACCTTTGTCGACCAATTTGACTCAAGTAAATTTCTGAAATCAGCAGAAAGCTATTTTAAATCGAGTCAAAAAGAACTAGATAAACTTAGAAACGTCAATTAATATGGCTTATAGAGACAGTACAGCAGAGAGAACTACAATTACTAGAAATATTGGTGATTTAGAAGAGAAAACAGGAAATGTTTACGAATCAATTGTGATTCTTTCAAAAAGAGCTAATCAAATAAATGCTGAGTTGAAAGAAGAGCTAACTTCTAAATTAGAAGAATTTGCTTCATCTACAGATAACTTGGAAGAAATTTTTGAAAATAGAGAGCAAATAGAGGTTTCTCGTTTTTACGAAAGATTGCCTAAGCCAGGTGCAATGTCAATGCAAGAATTCGAAGAAGACAAAATTTACTGGAGAAAGCCAGATTCTGAGACTAAGTCATAAAACAGTATGCTCAACGGCAAGAAAATAATTCTAGCTGTTTCGGGTAGTATAGCCGCTTATAAGTCGGCGTTAATCATACGGTTATTAATTAAAGCTGGAGCTTCTGTCAAAGTAATTATGACCGAAGCGTCCGAGGATTTTATAACTCCATTAACACTTTCTACTTTGTCTAAAAATCCTGTGTTAAAGGATTTTACAAAGGATGATGATTCAGGAGAATGGAATAATCATGTAGAATTGGGATTGTGGGCAGATGCAATTATCGTAGCTCCCGCCACAGCAAATACAATGGCAAAAATGGTTTCAGGTCATGCTGATAGCTTGTTATTAGCAGTCTATTTGTCTGCTAGGTGTCCAGTGTTTGTTGCTCCTGCGATGGATTTAGACATGTACAAACATGAATCAACTCAAGAGAACCTAAAAACACTTATTGAAAGAGGTAATTTGATTATTCAACCGGAATTGGGTGAGCTCGCTAGTGGGTTGATTGGTGAAGGGAGGTTAACTGAACCAGATCACATTCTTGAATTTTTAAACAAGTACTTTGCTGAGAAAGCATCGCTTTATGGCTTAAAACTTATGGTGTCGGCTGGTCCTACGCACGAACCAATTGATCCAGTTCGGTTTATTGGAAACCATTCTTCAGGGAAAATGGGGTTTGCATTAGCAGAAGAAGCAGCAAAAAGAGGTGCAGATGTGACTTTAATTGCTGGTCCTGTTAGCTTGGAAACACCACATGGTGTAAATAGAATAAATGTCAAAACGGCTCAAGATATGTTTGATGCTTGTACAGGTAATTTTGATAAGCAAGACATAATTATAATGGCTGCTGCTGTAGCAGATTACGCGCCAATTGATATAGCTTCAGAAAAGGTTAAAAAGAAAACTGAGGAATGGAATATTGAGTTGAAGAAAACTAAAGATGTTTTGGCTTGGATCGGAGAGAACAAAAAAGTGAATCAAAAATTAATTGGTTTTGCTTTGGAAACCGAAAATGAACAAGCAAATGCATTCGGAAAATTAGAAAGAAAAAATTTAGATATAATTGTACTCAATTCATTGAAAGATGCGGGCGCAGGTTTTCAACACGACTCGAATAAAGTAACAATTATTGATCGGAATAATAAAGTGACTAGTTTTAAGTTAAAGAGTAAGCAAGATGTAGCCATAGATATTTTGGATACAATAGAAAATTACTAAGTTTGGTATTAATGTATTTGATTAGAATAAATATAATATTGTTGATGATTGCTCTTTCTAGCTCCTTAAAGGGGCAAGAGATGAATTGTCAGGTACAGGTTATTGCACCAACATTGCAAAGCTCTCCAGCAAATTCAGAGATAATGCAAGAGTTGCAAGCAACGGTTTTTGAGTTTATTAATGGTACGAAATGGACAAATGAAGTTTTTCAGGATGAGGAGCGTATAGAGTGTAGTATTTTAATAAATATTAATTCAAAAACAGGGAGTGACCAATTTAGGGCAAGTATACAAGTCTCATCTTCTCGTCCTGTTTATGGATCAAGTTTTAAAAGTCGCCTATTAAATTATAATGATAATAGTCTTACTTTTCAATATCAAAGGGGTGGTTCGTTAGTTTTTACCCCGGATAGACACCAAAACAATTTAGCCGATGTTTTGGCTTTTTATGTTTATATGGTTATTGGATATGACTATGATTCATTTTCATTAAAAGGAGGGACGCCTTATTTTGATAAAGCACAGCAGATTGTATCGAACTGTCAAAATGCACCTGAGTCAGGTTGGAAACCACAAGAAGGTACTAAAAACAGGTATTGGTTGGTAGTTAACCATGTGCAGAATTTGTTTGATCCATTACGCGTTTGTTTTTATGAATACCATAGACAAGGATTTGATTTGTTGTATTCTAAAAGAGATGACGCAATTGAAAAAGTAACAAATGCAATACAATTATTAGAGACTATACACAAAACGAGACCGAATTCCTTTAATGTACAAATGTTTTTTACAGCCAAAGCAGACGAGATAACGGCTCTTTATAAAGGGGCTCCCCCCGATGTTAAGAATACTGTTTTTAATACTTTAGTGAAATTAGATCCGGGAAATATTTCCAGATACAACAAAATGAAACAGGGTAAATAAAATCTGTTAATTTTAATTTAATCAATAATTTTTTATAATCCTTTCTCTACATTTGTAAGCAAATTAATAATTGAATAACATGAGCATGTTTAAAGGAGTTGGAGTTGCATTAGTAACACCTTTTCAAAGTAACGGGCAAGTTGACTTTACCGGTCTTCAAAGGCTTGTTGAGCATCAAATAAACAATGGTACGGATTATCTAGTTGTACAAGGTACTACAGGGGAATCGGCAACTCTATCTTCGGATGAAAAGAAGGCTGTACTGGATTTTATAATTGAAATTACCGCAAAACGATTACCAATTGTTTTAGGAATAGGAGGGAATAATACCGGAGCAGTAGTAGAAGCAATTAAGTCAACCGACTTAAAAGATGTTGATGGGATCTTATCTGTTAGCCCTTATTATAATAAGCCTTCCCAAGAAGGGATTTATCAACATTACAAAACGATTTCAGCGGCTACTTCAAAGCCAATTATCCTTTATAATGTTCCGGGGAGGACAATGAGTAATGTACTGGCCCAAACAACTTTGAGAATAGCAAGAGATTGTAAAAACATTGTTGCTGTAAAAGAAGCATCTGGAAATTTAGAGCAAGTAATGGAAATTATTAATAGTAAACCGGAAGGGTTTGTTGTTCTATCTGGTGATGATGCATTGACATTGCCTCATATGGCAATTGGTGGTGATGGCGTTATTTCTGTAGTAGCAAATGCCTTCCCAAAAAGATTTTCTACGCTGGTTCATGCCGCTATGGAAAATAATATGGATTTAGCTAGAGAAAAGCATTATGAGCTGTTTGAAGTAATTCAACAATTATTTGCGGATGGTAATCCAGGGGGAGTAAAACATGTTCTTAAATTATTGAATATTTGTGACGACAACCTGCGCTTACCATTGGTTCCAGTAAGTAAAGAAGTTGCAGACAAGTTATATGCGTTAACTGCTAAAATAGGAGAGAAGGTGGTTTAACTAAACTTATAGTTAATATTTTGAATAAGCTTCAATTTGTCTTCAAGTTGGAGCTTATTTCGTTTTGGGCAGTTTAGTTTTACAAAACAATCCAATTGAAAGTCTTGTTCTACAATTTCCAATTCAAAAGATTTGACCAATCCCATAATGGCGTTCATGCTTTCGTATTTAAAGTTAATAGTAAGAGATTCAGTGATTTCTTGTTCGATAATTGTAGCATTGTTAAGTGCATCTTTAGCAGCTTCTTTATAAGCTGTAATTAAGCCACCAACTCCTAATTTAGTTCCTCCAAAATAACGAATAACAATAATAGCAATATTGGTGACTCCAAACGATAATAGTTGTCCGTAGATGGTCTTTCCAGCAGAGTTGTTGGGTTCTCCATCGTCACTATATCTGTAAAGTTTCCCTTCAGCTCCAACACTAAATCCATAGCAATGATGGCCAGCATCGTGATATTCTTTTTTAATTTTTGAAAGTTCTTCTTTGAACTGAGGTTCCGAATTTATTGGAATTGCAAATGCGATAAACTTGCTTCCTTTCTCCTTGTAGATTCCTTGCGAAGGAGCTTTTATTGTTTTGAATGAATTCACCCAAATAAGTAATGTCCAAAACTAAAAATAGCAATTGCACCGCAAGCAAATAATATCCCGACCCAGTTTCCCTTGGTTAGTTTTTCTTTGTAAAGAATAATGCCAATGATAGATGATAATACAACAACTCCCATGCTAACCATTGGAAATACTACAGAAGCTTCTAAGCCAGGGGTGCTAAGTGCCTTCAGCATAAACAATAATGAAAAGAAATTGGGTACACCTAGAATTACTCCCCAAAGTATATTCTTTAATTCAAATTTTGGCGGGGATGCTACCGATTTTCCTAAAAGAATTAGTATCCCACTGATAGAAGCCATAAAGAAAAGAACAATAAAGTATAGCATGTCTTCTCCAGACTTGAGCATTGTTTTCGAATCATTAAATATCGAATCAGCTATTCCTTGTCCAACAAATACTAAAATAATTAACCAAAGGTATTTAATGTTAAAACTGAGTTTGCCTCCTTTTGTTGAGGCTAAATAAATCCCAATTAAAGCGAGTATAAAACCGATAATTTTTTCCGTAGAAATATTGTCATTTTCTTCAAGGATTAGTGCAGCTGCAACAGGAATAACCAAAGACATTTTATTAGCAACAGTGGTAATAGCAATACCAACTTTTTGTGTTCCGAAGGCATAAAAATTAAAGACAACGATGAAAAGAAACCCTATTGCCATAGCATGGTATAACCATGGAGCAGAAAGGATGTGCTGCAGGTTAATTGACTTCTCTGATAAAATAAAGCCAATAGTTCCTGCAGTAATATAATTTACAATAAGTGCCTGAAGGTTATCTACTTTAAACCTTGCGAAAAGTTTAAAGATAATAATCAAAAGGTTGAATACCAGTATTGTTAATATTACGTAAATCATTTTATGTAATAAGTGATTTTGTCTTTGCCAAATGTAAATTGTTTAGCGGGTTCAAGATTTAAAAGAGGAGCTTTAACTCCTTCCGCAAAGAAAGGCTTTCCTGTTAAAACTCTGGCTTCATCCCAAAATTCTTTTTCAATAAACTGATTTAGGGTAAAAGCACCTCCTTCAATAATTAATGAAATAATGTCATTTTCGGCGCAAATCGACCATAAATCATCAAAAAATGACTCAAAATCAACTTTTTTGTGCAAAATCGAGTCATTTTCTTGATTTTTCAATTCATTAAGAATAATAGTTTTCGATGCAGAATTGAATATTTTAAGGTCTTTTGACAGTTCCATTTTTCTATCAATAACTATCCTAATAGGATTTTTCCCATCAACTGCTCTGGTTGTTAATTCAGGGTTGTCGTTAATTGCTGTGTTTTTCCCAATTAGTATAGCATCTTCTTCACTTCGCCATTTATGTGTTAATTGCTTTGTGTTGGGGTGGGTTATCCAGTTTATGGTAGGACAGGAATCGGTTCTTTTTTTATCCATAAACCCATCTTGCGATTGCGCCCATTTTAGAATTATGTAAGGTCGTTTCTTTTCGTGAAAAGTAAAGAAGCGTTTATTTAATTCAAGACATTCTTTTTCAAGTATTCCAACGCTTACAGTTATGCCAGCATTTTTTAGTTTTTCAATTCCCTTACCAGCAACTTGTGCAAAAGGGTCGCTACAACCGATTACCACATTTGGAATTTTCGATTCAATTATCAAATTGCTACAAGGCGGAGTTTTACCAAAATGCGCACACGGTTCTAATGAGACGTAAATTGTAGCTTCGGAAAGAAGTGATTTATCTTTAACCGCTTTTATTGCATTGACTTCAGCATGTGCTTCTCCATAAAGCTGATGGTAGCCTTCACCTATTACCTTGTCATTATGAACCACAACTGCACCAACCATAGGATTAGGTGACACATTACCAACTCCATTTTGTGCTAGTTCAATACACCGTTGCATATATGCTTTGTGCTTCATTTATGCGAAAATACGATTTTGAGGGCAATAAAAAAGCCTCTTTTTACGGAGGCTTTTAATATTTAAATAAGCTTTAAACTTATTCCGGGAGCTGGTATTGATTCCCCTTCTCTAATTTTATTGAGTCTTTTGAAGGCAAGCCTTCGATTATTTTGTATTTGATATAAGCAGAGTCCCTATAACACGCATTAAAATGCCACCATTCTGTTTGAATGTTAAAAAACCTTCCAGCACGCATAGACCTTCTTAAAAATTTTCTATTATCAACCTGTTGTTTCGTAAGTAAACTGTCTTCCAGCATTTGTTTTTCTTTTATGGGCCAAGCTAGTATTCCAAAATGATCAAAATCAGTTCCCATATCTAAAGCTTTTTCTGAAAGAGCATTTGCCAAAGTAATATCCACTGCAGCACCAAAATTATGTAATGATCCTTTTTTTGGATTAGATACAAATTTGGTTTTTTCATTGATTGGCATGTCCAGTAAATCCCACATGTATTGTTGCACGCTTCTTGGTCGAACACCATCGTAAATTAGTAATGTAAGAGTAGAATCTTTCTTTTTAAGATATTCTTGACAAAGCTTTAATCTATCTGCTATGTCTGGTTGTAAGTAGCAATTTGTTAAGCAACCATACATGTTTTTTTCCATAAAGTTGTCTGTTGTTGAATATTTTAAATCAACTAAGATGGAAGAATCGAGACTCTTTATATTAATCAATCCTTCGTTAATAAGATACGCATCTAATAAACAAGAAGACTCTTTTATTATATTTTTCTGAATAGGAGCAATTGATTCTATTTCAATAGTATCCATGGAAATTTTCGGAGATGGGTCTGCATTTTCATCCATCAATTCCGAAGTGCATTGTAATAAAATACCTGAAAATAAACAGATTAAGAGTATATAGTTTGGTTTTCCCATTCGTGTAAAAGTAGAAAAACAAATTCAATCCTACTTTTTTATTTTCTACTCATAGCGTATATTTGATGAAACAATAAAAATTGACGAATGGCTTCATTTGATATAGTTAGTAAAGTTGACGGACAAAGTCTAGACAATGCAATTAACTCTGTAAAAAGGGAAATTCAAAACCGTTATGATTTTAAAGGCTCAGATACTACGGTTGAGTTAGATAAGAAAACGAATCAAATTCATGTGGTTACTGATAATGACATGAGGATGGGACAAGTTGAAGGTGTGATTATTAGTCAATTAGTTAAAAACAAGATATCACCGGATTATATGGATATGGGAAAAGAACTCTATGCAGCCGGAAAAATGCTTAAAAAAGATATTGTGATTAAACAGGGTATCGATAGGGAAACTGCAAAAAAGATTGTCAAAAGTATTAAAGCTACTAAGTTCAAAGTTCAAGCGTCTATTATGGATGATCAGTTAAGGGTAGTTGGAAAAAAATTAGATGATTTGCAAAGTGTTATTGCTCATTGTAAAGGCGAAGATTTTGGCGTTCCTTTACAGTATAATAATTTCAAATAAGAATTGATTACGGGTAATCGGTATTTAATCCGCGAAATCTGCTAATTCCATCCATCTTTCTGATTTAGTATCTATTGCATTCACTGTTTCTGTCAGTTCATTTGAAATTTTCTCAATTTCAGAATAGGGGAGGTCTCCTTTGTTCAATTCCTCAGAGAGTTTGTTTTTTATGGCCTCTAGATTTGCTATTTCCTTCTCCAGGTTATTAAATTCTATTCTTTCTTTGTGGGTTAACTTGGTTTTTTCTTTTTCAACTTTGACAGTTGGTTTTTCGTTTTGCGTTTGGATTTTCTTTCCGAGACTTTTCTTTTCTCTTTTAAATTCTCTGTATTTGGTGTAGTTACCAAGAATATCATTAACAGTGCCATCACCATTCATTACAAATAGGTGGTCAGCAATTTTATCCATAAAATATCTATCGTGAGAAACGATAATTAAACAACCTCCAAAAGAAAGTAGATAATCTTCCAAAATTTGAATGGTAAAAATATCCAAATCATTGGTAGGCTCATCCATTATTAAAAAATTCGGATTTTGCATCAATATAGTAATTAGATAGAGCCTCTTTCTTTCCCCTCCGCTCAATGTTGAAACGAATTGATAATGCATTCTATTGTCAAATAAAAAACGCTCCAAAAGCCCAGTAGCACTCAATTTTTTCCCATTACTCATAGGGAGATATTCTCCTATGTCTTTGATAACATCAATTACTCTTTTATCCTCCTTTAAAATTAATCCTTTTTGGGTATAATAACCAAATCTAATCGTCTCTCCAATAACAACTTTCCCACTATCTACAGGTTCTATTTCAGTAATAATATTTAAAAAAGTAGATTTGCCTGATCCATTCGCTCCTACAAGACCAACACGTTCTTTACGTTTAAAAATGTAGTCAAATCTATCCAATATGATTTTATCACTATAGGCCTTTGAAACCTTATGCATTTCTAGGATTTTATTTCCAAGGCGTTCCATGTTTACCTCAATTTCAACTTGATCTTCTTTTATGTTTTTCTTCGCTATTTTTTCGGTTTCATAAAAATCATTGATTCTAGCTTTAGATTTTGTCCCCCTTGCCTTAGGCTGACGCCTCATCCATTCTAATTCCTTTCTGAAGAGGTTTTTTGCTTTGTCAATGTTCGCTTGCGTGTTCGCATACCTTTCAGCTCTTTTATCTAAGTAATAGGAATAATTTCCTTTGTAACGATGCAAGTCGCCACCATCCAATTCAAGAATTTCATCACAAACTCTTTCTAAAAAGTAACGATCGTGTGTAACCATGAAAAGGGTAATGTTTTTAGCCGCTAAAAATTTCTCTAACCACTCAATCATGTCTAGGTCAAGGTGATTCGTTGGCTCGTCTAAAATGATAATATCTGGATCTTCAATGAAGATTTTAGCCATTGCCAATCTTCTTTTTTGTCCACCCGACATATTTCCAATCGTTTGATTATGGTCGTCTAATTTTAACTTCGAGAGAACCTCATCTATGGAACTTTGAACACCCCAAGCATCTAATTCACTCAGTTTTTCAAAAACTTCTTGCATTCTATCTGCCTTCTCAGGTTGGGTGAGAAGCTCCTCATATTCCTTTGAGAGCTTTATTTTTTCACTGTCTGTATCATAAATGGTTTCAATAACCGTTTTAGAATTATCAAATTTTTGTTCCTGTTCTAAAAAACCAACCGTAATTTCCTTTCGATAAACAATTGAACCTTCATCCGGAACATCCTTTCCGGTTAAGCAGTTTAATAAAGTAGATTTACCAGACCCATTTTTTGCAACCAGGGCAATTTTCTGTCCTTTGTCTAGTCCAAAAGAGATCTTTTCGAAAAGAATTTTTTCCGCGTAATTTTTGCTAATATTTTCAACAGATAGATAATTCATGAGTGCAAAGGTAGTTTTTGAACTGAGTAAACATAAAAAAAGCGTTGAACCTTTTGTGAACAACGCTTTTTAATTAATTAACCTACCGTGTTAATTGTAAATCTTATCAAATACAGCTGTGTAATTCGCCATAATGATTTTTCTTTTAAATTTAAGAGTAGGCGTTAATTCTCCAGATTCAACTGTAAATTCAGCAGGAAGTAATTCAAATTTCTTGATTTGTTCCCAATTTCCAAAACTTGCGTTGTATTTTTCAATTTCTTCTTGGATTCTTCCAATTACTCTTGGGTTTTCAATTAATTCTTGATTTGAACTTATCGCAATACCTTTTTCTTTTGCCCATGCTGTTACAAACTCAAATGCAGGAACAATAAAAGCAGCAGGCATTTTCTGGCTTTCACCAATAACCATTATTTGCTCAATGAATCTAGATTCTTTGAATTTATTTTCCATTACCTGTGGCGCAATGTATTTTCCTCCAGATGTTTTAAAGATTTCTTTTTTTCTATCTGTTATTTTTAAATATCCATCGTCCGATAGGGTTCCAATGTCTCCAGTATGGAACCAGCCGTCTTTATCAATAACTTCGTCTGTTAAATCTTGACGTTTGTAATAACCCATCATCAAGCAAGGTCCCATGGTGCAAATTTCACCATCTTCCTCAATTTTAATTTCAACGTTGTCCAGCTTTTTCCCAACTGATCCAAATTGCACTCCGGTAGCAAATGAGTTTACCGAAACAACCGGAGAAGTTTCTGTAAGGCCATATCCTTCAAATACAGGGATGCCAATGGCGTGATAAAACCTTGCTAATCTTGGCTGAAGAGCCGCTGCCCCAGAAGCTATTGCTAAAATTCTTCCGCCTAGTTTTTCTCTAATTTTACTGTAAACTAGTTTGTCTGCAATCTTTCTTTGGAAACTTGGATGTTTTCCATACTCATACGTATCTGTTAGTCCAATTGCCCACGAAAATATTTTAGCTTTCACACCTCCTCCAGCAGTTCCTTTGGTAATTACACTGTCATATACTTTTTCTAATAATCTAGGTACGGCAGTAAAAACATGAGGTTTTAGTTCAGAAATGTTATCTACCAATGTATCTATTGATTCAGCATAGTAAAGCGAAACACCCGAAATTTGATACAAATAAGTAATCATCCTTTCGTAAACGTGGCAAATAGGTAAAAAACTTAATCCTATTGAGTCCCTTGTTACTGGTAATCTGGGGAAACTTCCTTTAGCATTTTCAACTAAGTTTTGGTGAGAAAGCATTACTCCCTTTGGTGTTCCAGTTGTTCCAGATGTATAAATTAGTGTAGCTAAATCTGTTGCTTTTATTCCATCTTTTAATTGTTGGACTTCTTCATCACTTCCGTCTTTACCATTTTCTAGAATTTCTGTCCAATGTTTAGCACCATCAACTTTGTTGAATGTATAGATTTCGCCAAGAGTAGGAACGGAGCTTTTAATGTTTTGAATTTTTTTAAATAAATCAGCATCAGAAACAATACACATTTTAATTTCTGCATCATTGAAAATGAATTTATAATCATCTTCAGAAATAGTAGGATATACTGGTACGTCAATAGCTCCAACTTGTAAAATTCCAATATCCATAATATTCCATTCAGGTCTATTGTTAGATATCAAGGCAATTTTATCACCAGGCTTAATTCCCATTTTTAAAAGGCCTTTGCTTATTAAATTTGCTTGATCTACATATTCTTGGGTAGAGTAAGTAACCCATTTCCCAGTATCCTTTCCTGCGATACAAACATCTTGGGGAAAATTGTTAAGTTGGTAGTAAGGGACATCGAAAATTCTAGTAATATTTTTCATTATAGTATCTTTATTTTTGCTAAATATAGGAAATAGCATTTAGATAAAAGTAAAAATCATTTAGTTAAGAGTCAAATAATTGTAGATGAACATAAAAATTACCCATTTATATAACTATTCTTTTCAGTCAACGTATTAACTATTGTTTTAGTTATTCAGATTTTTCAATAGAATTAGGTATGTTTGTTTCGAATGAAATATCATTTGGTGTTTTTAGTGTTGAAAAATAATTAGAATAGGTATTAAATTAGGCTTATGATGAAAACTAATGGATTGTTAATTTGGGTTCTGTTGCTATTTATTATGGCGGGAGGGAACAAAACAATTATTGGACAAGATCCTATATTCACACAGTTTTATTCAAATCCAATGTATTTGAACCCGGCTTTTGCTGGTTCTAGAGTATGTCCTCGTTTTGCGTTAAATTATAGAAACGAATGGCCAAATATCTCGGGAAACTTTATAACTACCGCTGCTGCTTATGATCAAAAAGTAGAAAGTTTATCTGGTGGTTTGGGTTTAATCGTTTTAACGGATAATGCAGCTAAAACGGTAAAAACAACGAGAGTGAGTGCTGTATATGCATACAATCAATCTATAACAAGAAAGTTTTCTATTAACTTTGGCATTGAAGCAACTTTTTTTCAAAAATCACTAGATTGGAATAAGTTAACTTTTGGTGATATGATCGATCCACGTAGAGGATTTGTCTATCCAACTAACGATTTATCAAGAGGAGGCACTTCTAGTGGTATTGATTTTTCAGCTGGGGTTATTGGTTATACAGATAAGTTTTTCTTTGGATTTGCAACTCATCACCTAAATGAGCCAAACGAATCATTAATGAATAGTGTAGATGTTCCATTACCTAGAAGGTATACAGCTCATCTAGGGGCTGTAATACCATTAGAAGTGAATAGGGGGAGGTATGCAAAGACGGAGGATTTCATTTCTCCTAATATAATTTTCACGCAACAAGGAACATTTCAGCAATTGAATATGGGACTATATATTAAGAAAAGTTCATTGACAGGTGGCGTCTGGTATAGAAACAAGGACGCGTTTATTATTACCTTAGGATTAGAATCTGAATATATCAAAGTTGGATACTCCTATGATGTCACAATTTCAAAATTATCTTTGGGGTCAGGTGGTTCTCATGAAGTATCGATGGGATTCAATTTTGCATGTAAGCCTAAAAAGAAATCATTCAGGACGATAAGTTGTCCATCATTTTAAACACTTCGGCTACGCTCAGTGTAAACTCTTTAATATAAATAAGGTGAAATCTTTTGTTATTATATTGACTCGACTATCTGTTTCGTAATCATAACAATTCCGCTGATTACCATAATCACCATCACATAAATTCTAAAATCCTTTTTACTAGTCCGCTTTAACAATGCTTTTCCAATGATGTTACCAACTGTAGCGCCAATCCCTATTGCTAATCCATATACCCATCTATCACCCATTAGACTACCTAAATAACTGTAGGTGCCAATTTGCATAATCCCTGTAAAAAAGGAGTTAGCAGCTTTAGTTGCTATCATCTCTTCTTTTTCAATTCCAGTATTTAAATAAAAGGGGTTAAGAACAGGTCCCATTGCCCCAATGATAGTTCCTAGAACTGCAACGGTAAACCCAAGAGGAATAAATCCAATATACTTCATTTTAAAGGATTTAGATTTTTTTCCAAATCGATATTGAAATACGGTACTGACCAAAAATAAGCCAATGAAAATCTGAAGCCATTGTATTTCTATGTTCACAAATAGATATCCACCTATCACGGCTCCTATCATTGATGCAGGAGTGGAATAGAGGACAATCTTCCAATTTATGTCCTTCCAAAACAGAATCAAACGAGCTGGGCGGCCAATTAAAGCACCTAGGTTAATAATCGGTGCTGTAGCTGGAACCCCTACTAATAAGTTGACTATTGGGACATTCATTAATGAACCTCCGCCACCGCCAAGAGTAGATATTGTAAATGAAATTGATCCTGTAACAAACAATGCAAATATGGTTAAGTATTCTGTTTGTATGGTGGTGAAAAATTCTTCCATTGCTGGTGCAAAGTTACACCATAAACAAAACTCATAAATTTCTTTTTTAGAGATGTGTACTATTGACTTACTACCAATTGTTTGGTGTAAACTTCACCTTCCAAATTAATAGTTACTAAATAAAGTCCATTTTTTAAATCCTTAACTGGAAGTTGAATGTTGTTTTTTCCATATATAAGGTTTTGTAATTTCAGTTTATGAATTTTTTTACCACTTATGTCATAAATTGTCAACTCACCATTATTGGTCGGGTTGGTTAGGTTAAATGATAATAATGCATTTGAACTAGCCGGGTTTGGTATTATTGCTAATGAATGTATGTTCGAAGATTCTTCTATAGCCGTCGCTGAAGATATTTTAAAACCAATATCAGCATGATAAATTCCATTGCTAGAAGCTATTCCAGGCCAATATTGTTTGTCCCAGAAATTACTATTATCTTCATACCTTGCAGCATGAGAAGCAATTACCCCATGATTATAGGAACCTGTAGCATGAACAAAAAGGTCATCAAAAAAATAGTACATTATAAAATCATTAATTTGATTTGTTGGAGTAGGATTGTTAAAATATGTATCTAAAGTATCACCTATATTATAAGAGTTTCCGGGAATATAGGTGACGCTAGCACCTACAACTTCTCCAACTCCAATAGTTTCACCGATAGCATATTTTTTTGTTTGCCAAACGCTAGATGTATCGTTGAAATCTAATATTTCTACGATTTCAAGAAAGGGATCATCTCCTCTTCTTAATGTTGAATCATAGGATACTCTAGCATATGATCTACCTCCAAAGGTTGGGTCTCCAGCCCATGGGTCTTCATATAAATTAACAAAATTTGCTTGCTTAAAGAATTGTATTATTAGCGTATCTGGAGCACCTGTTTGATGCCTGAAATAACGGTATGGAAAATTAATTGAATCAACTGTATATCCAATTGAAGGATCTACTGCTCCAGCAATAGTATTATCAAATATATCTGAATATGGATCCATAACTTGTCCTAGACTGTGCATCCAAACAGAGCCTAATCCTGAAGAATAATCCACGATTACTGTAGAATCCGGAAAAATATGGGTTCTGTAATATCCCGTATTAAATCCAATATCATATTTTAATACTTCACCGTAGTTATACCAGTCTCCTGTTTGTGCTTGAGCAAATGATGCTGCTAATAGAGATAAACTAATAAATATATTTTTCATATAAATAAAATTTATTCACCTCATGTAGGTGGTTATGCTTGAAACCATTAAAAGTAATAAAAATATTATATATGCTGTGATAATTTATTTTTGAATAGACTATAAATCGGGAACATGGTATATACTGATTATGAATGTTATACTTAATCCTTATACCAACTAGAATACTTCACGTAATTATCTGCAATTCTCATAATCTCTCCTTCAAATAATGCTTGGTCAACTTCCTTGATTTTCTTAGCTGGAGTGCCAGCATAAATGCATCCGGATTCAACATGCGTTCCTTGTGTTACAACTGCTCCGGCTGCAATTATTGAGTTGCTGTCTACAATACAGTCATCCATTACAATTGCTCCCATTCCGATGAGGACGTTGTCTTTTATAGTGCACCCATGTACAATTGCATTGTGTCCTATTGATACATTACTCCCAATTGTAGTTGGATGTTTTTTGTAGGTACAATGAACAATTGCTCCATCTTGTACATTGACCTTGTTTCCCATTTTAATAAAATTGACATCTGCTCTTACAACTGCATTAAACCAAAAGCTACAATCGTTTCCACAGGTTAAATCCCCAATTATTGTTGCGTTTTCAGCTAAGTAGCAATTTTCTCCAAATTGCGGAACTTTGTCATTTATTTGTTTTATTAGTGCCATAGGTTTTTCTTTCGAATCAAAAGTAACTAGTTTTACATCACAACAAAATAAAAATTATGAAAAGGCCTGTTAATATGTATGCTGAAAGTACTCCAAATCCTGCAACGATGAAGTTTGTCGCTGATGTTATGCTGGTAACTGATGGAAATACTGCAGAGTATGTTAACCAACAAGAAGCTAAAGGAAGCTCAAGCTTAGCGGAGGCATTATTTAATTTCCCTTTTGTAAGTGGTGTTTTTATTGCTTCTAATTTTATAGCAATTACAAAAACAGAAGCCTTGCAATGGGAATATGTTTCAGAAGAATTAAAAGCATTCGTTTTGGATTGGTTGCAAAACAATGAGGTGATTATAGAAAATGTTCCTGAAGAAAGAGAGGTTGAAGTAACGGAAATGGGGAATACAGAAAAAGTAAGTTCTGCTCCACAAATAAAAACAGATGCGGATAAGAAAATATTTGAATTATTGGAAGAATTTGTACGCCCAGCTGTTGAGAGTGATGGAGGTGCAATTGACTTTCAGTCATTTGATGAAATCACTGGAACTGTAACAGTAGTTTTAAAAGGTGCTTGTAGCGGATGTCCTTCATCTACTGCAACATTAAAAGGAGGGATTGAAAGTTTATTAAAAACGCACATGCCGGAAGTTCAGGAAGTAGTTGCTTTGGAGGGATAGAAGTTTCCTACTTTCGTAAGAACGAAGGAAAATAAGAATAATTTACTCTCTTTTATACAGCCTTATGCAAACAACAAGTAGTATAATACTTAGAACAATTAACCCATAGATGAAATAGTTGGGTTTTGTTTTCTCAGCTTCTAAATCTTGGTTTATCTCTTTTAGCTTTTTATTATTCTCGATAATTATTTCTATCTGTTCCTGTTGATTTTGAAATTGGAATTTAGCTTCCATTTCATGCAATTTATCAAATTGGTTTATAGAGAAAATGTCTTCTTGCAGTTCTGAGTATTGTAAATGAAATTCATAAGCTTTCTTATAATCCTTTAAATGATAATGCAATTCAGAAAGGCTTTCGTAAATTTCTTTAATATTTGATTTTGAGTCAATTAAACTGGATAATCGCAAGCTATTATTGTAGTAAAATAAAGAGCTGTCATAGTTTTCTGTGTAGAGAAAATAATCACCTAGATTTCTTAAACTTTCTGAATAGGTAAGTGTGTCTCCTAACGCTTTACGTAAATTCATTGCATATAAAAAATTGCTATATGAATCTTTCATTTTTCCATTTAAAAAATAGATGATTCCCAGATTATTATATTGATGCGCAATTTTATGCGTGAAATTAATTTCGGAATAGAAAGCGAGCGCTTTTTTGTAGTAGAATTCTGCAGAGTCAAGTGTTTGGAGGTTTTGAAAATAGATTCCTCTAAAGTTACAAGCATTCGCATATTCCAAATTGTCGTTTGTTAGCTGACTTATAATAAGTGATTGATTGTTATATTCAAGCATTTTTTCATTGTCACCAATATCTAGATAGAGGTAGGTAATGTTATTTAGTGTTGCGAGTAAATAGGAAGAATCAGGATCTTCTTTTTGTAATTTTTGAAGTGATAAAAAGTAATATTCTAAAGCTTTATCATAATCTGTTTGTTCATGATGAATTCGTCCTATCCAATTAAGTGTGTTTGCTGTTTCTGTTATTTTTCCATGTTTATATCTAATTTGTAAAGATTCTATAAAGAACTCTAGAGCATCCATTCTATTTCCTCTTCGGTATTCAATGTGCGCGAGATAATTTAATCCATGATGTTCTTCTTCTTTGTTTAAGTTACTATAGCCTGAGTGCAATAGTTCTTCGCTGTATTTTTCTGCAGAATCTAAATCAGTTTCCAAATAGTTTTCGATGATTGGTTTTAATTCTTGTAGTTTATCCTGTGAAAAGCCTAAATTATAAGTGCTTAAGAATAGTATAAGGTATAGAATGCGATTGCTCATTAATCAATAAATCTAGGCTTAAGTTTAAGCATCAAAACAGATAAAGAATGTGCAATAAAAAATGAAGCGAAAATATCAATGCTGTAATGACCATGAGACATTAGTACAATAACAACCATTATAATAGAGTAGATTATTGCTATCCATTTCACACGTTTTACACTTGTTAATAAGGCATAAAAAAACGGAGCACCAACATGGCCTGAAAAGAACATGTCTGCATTAAAAGAATAATAGGATAATTCTTCAGGGACAATTAATAGAGTTTCGGGAGGGCCAATATGCGTAAGAGCTATAAAAAAGCACCTTACGATTACAAATAAACTAAGGGAAACCAGAATAAACGGAAATTCTTTTGGAAAAATTAATCTATATATAATGTTGCCTGCCCAAAATAAAAGAACCGCCCAAAAGAATATAAAGTTTAAATCATAGATTGGGATATTATCCAATATTAAATCCCCAACTGCTTGTCCTTGGACATGGTCTACATAAGTGGAAACTTTATTGTTAACAGCGAATGCAGATAATAGTGCGGCAATCCCAACAACGAAAAGGGATGTTTTTTTGTTGGAAGAAAATATTTCTCTCCACTGCGATTGTTTGGATGTCATTTAGTAATTGCTAATTTTTCGTTTAGGTATTCACCTGTATAGGATGAATTGCAATTTACTAAATTTTCTGGAGTTCCTTCAAAAAGGATGTTTCCTCCTTTCTCACCTCCTTCAGGGCCAATATCAATAACCCAATCTGCGCATTTAATTATTTCTGCGTTATGCTCAATAACTACGATGGAATGTCCGATTTCAATTAAAGCATTGACCGCAGATAGTAACTTGCGAATATCATGAAAGTGCAATCCAGTAGTTGGTTCATCAAAGATAAAAAGTGTTTTAGATTGTGTTTTTCCTTTCGAGAGAAATGAAGCTAACTTAACTCGCTGAGCTTCTCCGCCACTTAGCGTATTACTCGATTGACCAAGTTGAATGTAACCTAAGCCTACATCTTGTAATGGTTGAATTTTCGCAACAATTCGTTTTTCAATTCTTTCGTCAGACAGAGAAAAGAACGCAATAGCGTCATCGACAGTCATACATAAGATATCGAATATGTTTTTCTCTCTATATCGAACTTCTAAAACATCATCTTTAAATCGCTGAGAATTGCAAGAGTCACATTCCAAGTAAACATCTGCCATAAATTGCATCGAAACTTTAATTGTTCCTTCTCCTTCACAAGCATCGCATCTTCCTCCTTCCACATTAAAGCTAAAGTGCTTGGGTTGGAATCCATTTATTTTTGAAATTTGTTGATTACTGTAAAGTGCTCTAATTTCATCATAAGCCTTAACATAAGTCACTGGATTTGATCTAGAACTTTTTCCAATAGGGTTTTGATCAACAAATTCAATGTCTTCTATCAATTTAAAATCTCCAGAAAGGTTATCATATTCTCCAGTTCTAGCAGAAGTTCCTCCTAATTGTTTTTTTAAAGCTGGATATAATATTTGACGAATCAATGTCGACTTTCCACTACCACTAACTCCTGTTATAACAGTAAGTGTTTCCAAAGGAATCTGAACTGTAAGGTTTTTAAGATTATTTTCTCTAGCCCCTTCAATAGTTATCGAGTTTTTCCAAGGCCTTCTTTTTAACGGAACAGGAATAACTTCTTTTAAAGTCAAATACTTAGCAGTTAAGCTTTTCTCTGAATGAATCAAGTCATTGTGATTTCCCTGAAACACGACTTCACCTCCATGTGAACCAGCCATTGGTCCCATATCAATTATTTCGTCAGCATTTTTCATTACTTCTTCTTCATGTTCAACTATAATAACTGTGTTACCTAGTTTTTTTAATGAGTTTAAGACCTTAAGTAATCTTTTGGTGTCTCTTGGGTGTAAACCAATACTTGGCTCATCTAAAATGTACATGGAGCCTACTAGACTGCTGCCTAATGATGTTGCCAGGTTAATGCGCTGTGATTCTCCACCAGATAGTGAATTAGACTGCCTATTGAGTGTTAAATACCCTAATCCAACATCGCTCAAGTATTGAAGTCGAGAATTAATCTCCAACAATAACCGTTTAGCAATTATTTGGTCATGTTTATTCAATTTAATTCCATCCATAAACTCCTTACATGAATCAATGTTCAGAGATGCTATTTCCATTATAGCTTTACCTGCAACAGTAACATAGCTGGCATCTTTCCGAAGTTTATTGCCGTTACAATCAGGGCATAAAGTTTTCCCTTTATACCGACTTAACATTACGCGGTATTGGATTTTATAAATTTTACTTTCTAAATATTTAAAGAAGCCATTAAGTCCGCTGAAATATTTGTTTCCTGTCCATATTAGTTTGACCTGTTCTTTACTCAACTCATAAAATGGCTTGTGTATTGGAAAATCAAATTCATGTGCATTCATTACTAATTCGTTTTTCCACATCTGCATTTTTTCTCCCCTCCAGCAAATTACAGCATCATCATAAACTGATAAATTCTTATTTGGGATAACTAAATCAGCATCTATTCCAAGAACTTTTCCAAAACCTTCACAAGTAGGGCAAGCCCCTATAGGATTATTGAAAGTAAAGAAATTAACCGAAGGCTCAGTAAATGCCATGCCGTCCAGTTCAAACTTATTTGAGAATGTTTTGACCACTTCTTTCTCACTAACTATAATTGCACTACAATCTCCTTCTCCTTCTAGGAATGCTGCTTCCGCAGATTCACCCATCCTCGCCTGATTTTCATCACTTTCATCGTCGCAGATCAATCGGTCAATTAATAGTTGAATAGTTCTGTTTCTCTCTAGTGTTTTTGAAGCTAATATTTTATCTATTCTTTCAATTTTTCCTTCCAGATAAATTCGACTAAACCCTTGGGCGATAAATATTTCCAATTGTTTTTTTACGGTCCTATCTTTTTGTACAATAACAGGAGATAAGATTAAGGCTTTTGTCCCTTTTTCAAATGAGTTTAGGAAATCAACAACATCTGTCGCCGTTTCTCTTTTGACTTCCTTGCCAGAAATAGGAGAGTGGGTCTTTCCAATTCGAGCATATAGTATCTTTAAAAAGTCATATATCTCAGTGCTCGTTCCAACTGTAGATCTGGGGTTACTCGTGTTTACCTTTTGCTCAATGGCTATAGCTGGTGATATTCCTTTGATTCCATCAACATCTGGTTTGTCAAGTCTTCCCAAAAATTGGCGCGCATAAGAACTTAAACTTTCAACATAACGTCTTTGACCTTCGGCATATAAGGTGTCAAAAGCCAATGAAGATTTACCAGAGCCAGAAAGCCCAGTAATTACTGTCATTTTATTTCTTTGAATTGCTACGTCAATATTTTTTAAATTATGAACTCTCGCTCCTTTAATTAAAATGTGGGTTTTATGTGATTTACCTTTTAGCATTATTCAAGCAATGAAGCTAAGTAAAAAAGTGAATTTATTCGCTAACCGCTGGGAATATTTATGTGCTCATAATTAATAACTAACCATTATCCTCTAAAACAACCCTTTAAATAATTGAAAGTGCCAAAAGATGTTAATATTTTGGTGTACTTGTTTCATTGCTATATATTTGTTGTAATAAAAAAAATGCGTTTTGGGCAACCTTAATTCATTTTTTAAGTTAACTAAGAAAGAAACCTTAAATAATAGCCTATTGATATAAAATCTACTTTTTAACATTTTGAATTAAAGTTAAACCTAAAGGTAGATATTATGCTATTAAGTAAAGTTGAGGATAAGCAATTAGTGCGCGAGTACCTAAATGGAAAGGAAAGAGCATTTGAAGTTCTAATCTCCAGATACAAAGACAGAGTTTTCGGGTACGTTTATAAAATGGTCAAAGATGAAGATTTGACCAACGATATATTCCAGGATACCTTTATCAAGGTAATTAATACACTCAAAAAAGGAAAGTACAACGAAGAAGGTAAATTTTTACCTTGGGTAATGCGAATTGCTCATAACTTGGTAATCGACCATTTTAGAAAATCAGCCAAAATGCCCATAGCTGGTCGTGGAAATGGAAATGAAGATGATGAGTTTGATATTTTCAATGTTTTACGACTAGAGGACTGTACAGTTGAGGATGATTTAATTGAAGAACAGATTCATGAAGACGTTAGAGCATTGGTAGAGTTATTACCAGATGATCAAAGACAAGTTGTTAAAATGCGTCATTATATGGGGATGAGTTTTAAAGATATTGCTGAAAGTACCGATGTATCTATTAATACAGCTTTAGGTAGAATGCGTTATGCATTAATTAACTTAAGAAAACTAATTGAAGAAAAAGACATTATGCTTACCGTGCATTAATCGCTGCATGAAAATGTTAATTTATACATCCACGTTATTATTAGCAGTTTGTTTTTCTTGTAAGAAAAATGATCGGTGTATCGATGAATCAAAAATAAACGTTGATGGGGCTTGCACAATGGATTATACTCCTGTTTGTGGTTGCGATAACGTAACGTATAGTAATGAATGCCACGCAACAAATTATGGCGTGACTTCTTGGACATCTGGCGAGTGCAATTAATCACTTTGGCACAATTCTTTCTAAGTAGATAATATGCCTTTTTTAGTATTTGTAAAGTAAGACTCATGGTGACGATTATTCAACATATTAAATATTGAAAAAGAATCCCATCAGGGAATTGAAATTTTGAATCTATTGATTAATGCAAACCATACCCGTTGGGTAGTAAGTGCCAATAGACTTAACACAGGTTAGTAGCATTTTGGTAATGCTCATGGTGACCGTTACCAAGCTACAACCAATTGTGTTTTAAAAAAAACCTCCTTTCAATAATAAATAAAAAAACTTGGCGTTAATTAAGTAGCTTGAGAGATACTTAAGCATATAATTTAAACGAATCCTTTATTTCGCCTATGAAAAAAGTTTTTACTCTTAATGAAAATGCCTTATTTACTCAAATTGAAAAAGACCTCTGTAATGAAGTCTTAAAAGAAAAAGTTATTAGTCCTAAAAATACAACAATTGATACTATTTTAAATTATTCTAAAGCTTTGAGCGTAAGGAAATCATCAATAATGAACCATATAGAAATGGTTTTAAATTAAATTAGTTTAACTTTTAGTAAAACCCCATTAGCATTTTGTTAATGGGGTTTTTTTATGTCTTGAAATTAGAAAACAAAAAAGCCTGCTACAAAGTAACAGGCTTTTTAAAATAGTGTACTAAATTTTATCCTTCAACAACTTCAAATTCGATTTCTACAGAAATCTCTTTGTGTAATTGAACGTTAGCTTTGTATTTGCCAATTGTTTTGATAGCATCTCCGATAAGTTTAATATTCTTACGTTCAACTTCAAATCCAGCAGCAACTAAAGCTTCAGTTACTTGTACGTTAGAAACAGAACCGAAAATCTTTCCGTTCTCTCCAACTTTCGCTGCAACTTTAATTTTAGCTTTTTCTAATTTAGCAACAGATTTTTCAGCCTCAGCTTTAACTTTTTCTGCTTTGTGCGCTCTTTGACGTAAAGTCTCTGCGTTCATCTTCTTGATGGACTCATTAGCCAATACAGCCTTTCCTTGTGGGATAAGGTAGTTTCGTCCGTAACCGTTCTTTACAGAAACAATTTCGTCTTTATCCCCTAGGTTATCTACATTACTTTTTAATAAAACATCCATGATTTGGGTCCTCCTTATTTTAATTGATCTGCAACGTATGGTAAAATAGCTAAGTGACGTGCACGTTTTACGGCAGTCGAAACTTTTTTCTGATACTTTGCAGATGTTCCTGTTAATCTTCTCGGTAAAATTTTACCTTGCTCGTTTATAAATTTTAATAAAAAAACAGGATTTTTGTAATCTACGTACTTTATTCCTGATTTCTTAAATCTACAGTATTTCGATTTTTGAACGTCAATACTGATTGGGGTTAGATATCTAATATCTGATTCTTTTCCAGCCATGTTAAATAGTTTAAGTTAATTAATTAGGCTTTCGCCATTGTTCTTCCTTTGTCTGCAAATGCAACGTGATCTTTATCCATTTTCATGGTTAAAAAACGCATTACCATTTCATCTCTTTTAAATGCAACCTCTAAGTTTGCAATTACACTTCCTTCAGCTTCGAACTCAATTAAGTTGTAAAAACCTGTGGATTTCTTCTGGATTGGGTAAGCTAATTTTTTTAAGCCCCAATCTTCTTCATGAAGAACTTTTGCACCACTGTCTTTAAGAACTTTCTTAAACTTCTTTACTGCTTCCTTTGCCTGATCTGCCGACAAAACGGGAGTTAAAATGAAAACAGTTTCGTAATGATTCATATTCTTTGTTTTGTTATTAAGAACCATGGTCTATCCATAATTCGGGCGGCAAAGGTATATATATTTATCGGAATTAAATATAAATAGATGTAAAATTTTCATACTATTGTTTAATCTTCAAAATAGCCAAATAGATAACGATGAGATGCTTACTAACATTGCTTTTACTATGTAACATTGCTAGTGCTCAGGTGTCTGGTTATCTTGGAAGAAGATTAAATGTGGAAATGAATACTTTTTATTCACCGACATATTTAGTTTTTGAGAATAAAGATGAACTGGAATACAACAACGCGACAAGATTTAAATTTAATCTTCAATTTGCATTAAATTATTCGATTTCTAAAAGAATGGAATTGACCTTTAAATATAGAAGGGGGGCTGATTTTGTTGAGTACGCAAATTGGATGGAAACGATTGTTGGTGGTGTTGTTACTGATTTTAGATTTACTAAAGAATTTGATGACCAACCCCTTAATTATCAATATTTCGATATTGGTGTGCATCTATTTACCCGACCATTTATAGCACCGGTTGGATGTTATCATGAATTAAACATTGGTATTGTACAATTTTGCCACCCTGAACAAAATATAGATGGTGGATATTACTATGAATATGCTCCCGTATATGATTCAACCTACGGGTTCTGGGATAATACATGGGAAAGAGCGCCTGTAAATGTTCAAAAAAAAGGCTACCATTATAGGGTTGGTTATTCTATCTCTCATAAAAAGGTATTAACAAATAGATTAATGTTTCATTATACCTTTTTGGCAAATTGGCATATTAGAAAATTTGGTATGGAATCATGGGGGAGTACTATTTCCATAAGAGAAGCTGAAGAAGAAATTCTGAATTCTGTAGCCATACGATATAAGCGATGGACGGACATTTTTACAATTAAACTAGGCCTTAGTTATTCATTATTCTAGTAATGGCTATCAACCTTTAATCGATCATCTTTTTCCGCTTTTGTGAAAATGATACTGTTAAAAGGTAATATTGTCTCTGTTGATTTAAGCTTTACTTCTTTTCCTTTTAACTTTGTAATCTCATATAGAGAGTTAGATCCATTGTAGGTCCAAGAATCTTCATGAAGTAATAAATAGTCTTTCCCATCATAGAACTCCCATAATCCTTTTGAAATTCGATTATAATTTGTGTCCGCTGCAGAAGATAATAGAAAGCAATCATTGTAATAGAATATGCTATTGTTTGTAATTGTTCTTTCCACGAGTGCGTAATTGCTTTTTTTAAATTGATAAAAGTGTTTTTTTTCAATCGTTATTGAAGAGACTAGCGTGTCGCCACTAGCACAAATACGAATCAAGGAATAGGACGTGTCAATATTGAAGTCATTGCCATTAGAAAGGATATAAGCAGCTTCCCAGATATTTTTAATCTTAGCATTCTTCGTTAGGTTAAAATCTGAGCACCTTGAAAGAGAAACTAATATAATAACAGTCAAACAGTAGCGTAGTGTTTTCATTTAGCCTTTTAATTAAAAGTAATAATTTTTGTTGATAAAATAGCTAGTTTGTGGGGTAAATAAAGAAGTAAAATATTAATTTTGCAACAGTAAAAATGTCAGAAGATCAATTCATAGTATCCGCAAGGAAATACAGACCGACAACTTGGGAAACCGTGGTTGGACAAGAGACGATTAGTTCTACGTTACAACATGCCATTGATACGGGACATTTAGCACAAGCATATTTGTTCTGTGGTCCAAGAGGAGTAGGTAAAACAACTTGTGCTCGAATTTTTGCAAAAACGATTAACCAACAAGAAGGAGACGAACAGGAGGATTTTTCCTTCAATATTTTTGAATTGGATGCAGCTTCGAATAGTGGGGTTGATGAAATCCGGTCAATTACGGATCAAGTTCGGATTGTACCCCAGGTAGGAAAATACAAAGTTTATATAATAGATGAGGTGCACATGTTATCGACAAATGCTTTTAATGCATTCTTAAAAACGTTAGAAGAGCCACCTCCTCATGCTATATTTATATTAGCAACTACAGAGAAACATAAGATTATACCAACAATATTATCGCGTTGTCAAGTTTATGATTTCAATCGCATATCGATTCAAGATATGGCAAATCACTTGGCTTATGTTGCAAAACAAGAGAATATTAAGTTTGAGCCAGATGCTTTGCATGTTATAGCAGAGAAAGCAGATGGAGCTTTACGTGATGCACTTTCTATATTTGATCAAATTGTAAATTACTGTGATGATCACATTACTTACGATGCAGTAATTAAAAACCTTAATATTCTTGACTACGATTATTATTTCAAAATAACAGATCATTTATTAAAAAACGAAATTCATCAATCGCTTTTGGTTTTTAACGAAATCCTTGAGAATGGGTTTGATGGCCACAATTTCATTAATGGTTTAGGGAGCCATTTGAGAAACCTCCTCGTAAGTAATGATGCTATTACATTGAGGCTTTTAGAAGTCAGTGACAATGTAAAGACTAAATATGATAAGCAATCAAAATCAGCAAATCTCAAATTCCTAATCGATGGACTCAAGATAATTGGCGAAACAGATGTCCAATACAAGTCCAGTAAAAATCAACGATTACATGTTGAATTAGCCTTAATGAAATTAAGCTCTCTAACTGCCATAGAGGGAGAAAAAAAAAAGTAGCTCACCCCACTGGGAAATAATACCACCCAATTTTTTATCAGAAGGTTTACCAGTTCCCCCAAACCCCGTTAAAATTACTCCAGAAAAAATTAAGGAGGTTGTAAAACCTACTGAAGAGAAAAGTTCTGATAAGGCGCCGATAGAAGTTAAACCTGAGCCTGAACCAAAAGTTCAGGTAGAAAAACGAACGACAGGAAATGTAGTTGGAGTGCAAAGAACTTATGCCGGTAAGAAGCGATCAGGAATATCTATATCTGCCATGCAAAATCAGAAAATAGAAAAGCAAGAAGCGGAAGCTATAGAGGATTTAACAAATAAAGCTAGAACCGATTTTACGCTAAAAGAGTTAATGTCAAAATGGAATGCGTTTTCTTATCAGTTAAAAGTAAAGGGTAGGCAAGGACTCTACGTTACTTTAACGAAAAGAAAACCAACGTTAAAAGAGAATTTCATTTTAGAATTTACGATAGATAACGAAATTCAAAAGATTGAATTGGAAGAAGAAAGGTCTAATCTCTTAATTTTTTTAAGAACAGCGTTAAATAACTATGGTATCCAATTAAAAGTTCTGCTTAGCCAAGAAGACAATTCAGTAAAGCACCTTTCGAGTAAAGATAAATTCATGAAAATGGCAGAGAAGAATCCTGCCCTGCATGATCTAAGAGAAAAGTTGAATTTGGATATTGAATATTAAGCCTGCATAGAAAGAGAAAAGGTTGTTTTATTTATGAAACAGCTTTTATTGATTGCAGTATCTTGTTCAATGTAGCACTTGGACGCATTGCTTTAGCTGATAAGGAATCATTTGGATAATAATACCCTTCTAAATCAATCGCGCTTCCCTGAGCATTGTTTAATTCCATTACAATTTTTTCCTCATTTTCAGTAAGTTGTTTGGCGAAGTCTTTAAAACGATTACTTAGTTTAGTATCGTTGGTTTGAGCTACTAATCCTTGCGCCCAGTACATTGCCAAATAAAAATGGCTTCCTCTATTGTCTAATTCACCAACTTTTCTAGAAGGAGATTTTCTGTTTAATAAAAATTTCTCTGTGGCGTCATCCAACGTGTCTGCTAATATTTTTGCTTGCGGGTTATTGTGTCTTTCACTCAAATGATCAAGTGATACTGCCAATGCTAAAAATTCACCTAAAGAATCCCATCTTAAATGTCCTTCTTCGTTAAATTGTTGAACGTGTTTTGGCGCGGAACCACCAGCTCCAGTTTCAAATAATCCTCCACCGTTCATTAGTGGAACAATAGAAAGCATTTTCGCACTTGTTCCTAGTTCTAATATAGGGAAAAGGTCAGTCAAATAATCCCTCATTACGTTGCCTGTCACAGATATTGTATCCTTTCCTTCTTTAATTCTTTCTAAAGTAAATTGAGTTGCATCTTCCAAAGACATTATCCTGATATCCAATCCTGATATATCATAATCTCCTAAGTATTTGTTTACTTTTTTAATTACCTCTGCATCGTGAGCTCTGTCCTCGCATAACCAAAATACAGCAGGAGTCCCGGTTGCTTTAGCTCTATTAACAGCTAATTTTACCCAATCCTGAATAGGAGCGTCCTTCGCTTGACACATTCTCCAAATATCTCCTTCTTCAACATTGTGTTCAATAAGTACGGTGCCATTTGCATCTACAACACGAACAGCCCCATTACCTGACATTTCAAATGTTTTATCATGTGAGCCATATTCTTCTGCTTTTTGCGCCATCAAACCAACGTTAGGAACTGTACCCATTGTTGTTGGATCAAAAGCGCCATTCTTTTTACAGAAATTGATAGTTACTTGATATAATTCTGCATAGCTATTGTCTGGTATAACTGCTTTAGTATCTTGCGTTTTCCCTTCAGTATTCCACATCATTCCAGATGTACGAATCATTGCTGGCATAGAGGCGTCAATAATAACATCACTAGGAACATGTAAGTTGGTGATGCCTTTGTCCGAATCTACCATTGCTAGGTCAGGACCGTTTTCAAAGCAAGTTTTAATAGTAGCTTCAATTTCCGATTTTTTATCAGAAGGTAATTGTTTTATCTTGTTGATTAAATCTCCAAAGCCGTTATTAACATCAACTCCAAGCTCTTCTAGAAGCTCTCCATGCTTTTCAAAAACTAGAGCAAAGAATACTTTTACAGCGTGTCCAAAAATGATTGGGTCAGAAACTTTCATCATTGTTGCTTTCATATGTAATGAAAGCAATACGTTTTGTTCTTTAGCTTCTTTAAATTGTTCTTGAAAGAAACTAACGAGTGCTTTTTTGCTTAAAATAGTTGTGTCAATAATTTCCCCTTCTAGTAACGCTAGGTTCTTTTTAAGAAAAGTTGAGTTTCCGCTTGCATCTATAAATTCAATATTTACAGCGCTTTCTTTGCTCATGGTAATTGATTTTTCATTAGATCGAAAATCTCCTGCATTCATATGTGAAACATGTGTTTTGGAATCACTACTCCAAGTTCCCATTGAGTGTGGGTTGTTTCTAGCATATTGCTTAACTGCTTTAGGAGCTCTTCTGTCAGAATTACCTTCTCTTAAAACAGGATTTACTGCACTTCCCTTAATTTTGTTATAGCGCGTTTGAATTTCTTTTTCAGTTTCACTCTCTGGGTCTTCTGGATAATTAGGTATATTAAAGCCACTTTCTTGCAATTCTTTAATTGCTGCTTTCAATTGCGGAACTGAAGCACTGATGTTAGGAAGCTTAATGATATTTGCATCCGGACTTTTTGCTAAAACGCCTAACTCAGCAAGCGCATTTGCTTGTTTTTGATCCTCGTTTAAATTTTCAGGAAAATTTGCAATTATTCTTCCTCCTAATGAAATGTCTTTAGTTTCTATTTCAATACCTGATGGTCCAGTAAATGCTTTTATAATTGGTAGAAAAGATTGAGTTGCTAAAGCAGGTGCTTCATCAGTTTTAGTGTAAATGATTTTAGCCATTTTGTTGATTTTTTTTTAAAAGGTTTTATCAGGGGTAGCAAATGTACTATTCGGAAGAGGCTTTTCCTAATGATAACATTGATTTTTAATGGGGTATTTTACTGCTGAAATTAACAACTTTATTACAACAGGTTATTTTTGGCTAAGCAATAATTTCACCATTATTAACTGCTCGTTCGTCATGGAAAATTAGTAGTTAAAACAAGTTTATTTTACATAAAATGTGTATTTTTTTGTTTTTTTTTATCCATTTTTTCTCTTTGAGAATCCAATAATTTATTTGATTTACAAATTAACTTATTAATGTTTGTAGTGGGTTCAGTGGCTTCTGCTAATTAATAGCAATTGATTTGAAGTTAAATTTTCCAAACATAAGGAAGTAAATGAATCATGTATTTAATCGTTACACAATTTAAATGTCCTATATTGGAATCGAAATAACCAATTTTAATCCATATGTCCATCAAGTTCTCTTTTCGTGCAATCCTTTTTTTCGCTCTAATATTTTCATCAATATCTGTTAAATCTCAGCAATGGGTAGATTTAATGTTGCAACCAAATGCCAATTTTTATGATATCAGAGATGCTTTTGAAACAGAATGGGGGAGTGATGAATACGTCAGAGGAAAAGGATTTAAACAATTCAAACGATGGGCAAATTTTTGGGAAACGAGAGTGCTAGAAGATGGTAGCTTCCCCGTTAATAGTAGAGATTGGGGTAACTTTAAAAAATTAATTGTAGGGAACAAAACCAAGTCTGGTGGCGTTGGGGACTGGCAACCAATAGGTCCATTTTCTCACGTTAATACAGATTCTTGGAGTGCTGGATCGGGAAGAGTAAATTGCATTGTCGAAGATCCTAATGACCCTAATACCTTGTTTGTTGGAGCTCCTGCAGGAGGTGTTTGGAAATCAACAGACGCAGGAAGTACTTGGGCTCCATTAGGAGACGAGCTCTCTGTAATAGGTATTTCTGGTATAGCTATCGATCCAAATAATAGTAATATCATTTACTTGGCTACTGGAGATACGGATGGAGGTGATACATATAGTATAGGTGTATTGAAGTCTATTGATGGCGGTGCATCATGGTTGGCAGCAGGAAATGTAGCTGGAGAAACTACCGAGTTAATAATTGACCCGACAAATTCAAATGTGATTTATTTAGCTACGAGTTCAGGTGTTTATAAATCTACTAATGCAGGAAACTCCTGGAATAACATCCGAAGTGGAAATGTAAGAGATATAGATATGAAACCCGGATCACCGAATGTCATATATGCTGTCACCTCTTCGGAGTTTTTTATTACTACAGATAGCGGTACTAACTGGAATACTATTGCGTCTGGGTTGCCAACTACCTCAGGAAGATTGGCAATAGCAACTACTGCAGCAAATGCAAGTTATGTATACGTATTAAGTGCAACTACTGGAAACGCTTTTCAAGGGTTGTACCGTTCTATAAATTCTGGCACTTCATTTACAGCTATGAATACAACTACGGATATTTTTGAATCTACTCAAGCTTGGTACGATATGGCAATAGCCGCTTCTCAAACAAATGCAAATGAAATTGTAACTGGCGTATTAAATCTTTGGAAATCAACTAATGGAGGCAGCTCGTTTACGCAATTAAACAGCTGGAGTTCACCTTCAGCCTCTGCATATACACATGCTGATATTCATTATTTAAAATACTACGGTGGAAATTTGTATTGTGGAAGTGATGGCGGAATTTATCAATCAACAAATAGTGGTAACGATTTTACTGATTTAACTGACGGGCTACAAATAGGTCAGTTTTATAGAATTGGAGGTTCTCAAAATGATGTTAATACCATTAGTGGAGGTCTTCAAGATAATGGAGGTTATGTTTTAAAATCAGGTGTTTGGAAAAATTATTATGGTGCTGATGGAATGGAAGCAGGAGTGGATCGTAATAATTCTAATCTTATTTTTGGGATGATTCAAAACGGAGATTTATATAGGTCAACCAATGGAGGAAATACTAGCAGTGGTCAAGGAAGTCCAATGTCAGGTAGATGGGTGACGCCAATGCAAATGGATCCAAATAATGATAGGTTATTAGCAGGATATGATGATTTACATGAATTTGATTATGCCTCTGGATGGAATCAATTATCAGGATTTACTTTTCCAGATCAATTACGTTGTATAGAAATATATGATGGAAATTCAGATGTCATTTTTGTAAGTACGGATGATAATATTTATAAAACTATCAATAATGGAGGTGTTTTTACTGATATTACAGGTTCATTGCCTACTAATTCAGTGATAACTTCAATTGAAGTTAATCCTTCAAACTCGAATGAATTATGGGTTTCCAGAGGTGGATGGGATGGGTCAAGTCATATATTTCACACTTCTGATGGTGGAGCAAATTGGAATAACCTTACCGGTAATCTTCCTAACTTACCTTGTAATATTGTTAAATATGATGATGGAACCAATGGAGGAATTTACGTTGGTACCGATATAGGAGTCTATTACAGAGATAATGATCTAGGGAATTGGATTCAATTCATGAATAACTTACCCAATGTAATTGTAAATGACGTAGAAATACATGAGGCAAGCAATGTTATTCGTGCGGGTACTTATGGGCGCGGTGTATGGGAATCTTCCAATTACAATGCATTTAATAATGATGCGGGAATAAGTGAAATAAGTAGCCCAGAACCCTCCATTTGTAATTCATCTAGTTTCGACCCGGTTATTACCTTAATAAATTATGGATTAGATAATTTAACTATAGTTGATATTATTTATGATGTAGATGGTTCGAATCCACAAACATTTAGCTGGACTGGAAATTTGGCGCAAGGAGGCACAGAAGTGATTACTTTACCAACCATTACTTCTGCATCAGGGAATCATATATTTAATGCAACGACCAGTATGCCAAATGGAGTTATAGATGAAGCTTTAAACAATGATAGTAAATCTAAGTCATTTTTGCTAACATTAGCAGGCATGCCTATCACATTAAATTTAGCTACGGATTGTTGGGGTTCTGAAGTTTCGTGGCGCGTGTTAGATGATATTGGTGATTTGGTTGTCTCAGGAGGTCCATATACTGATAATACAGGTGGCGATCTTTTTACGGAAATATTATGTCTTTCAGATGGTTGCTATGATTTTATTATTAATGATACTTATGGAGATGGTATGTTTGGTTCTCAGTATGGATCTTGCAGTATTGATGGTGATTATAGTTTAATTGATGACCAGGCGAATGTGTTAGTTCAGATGACAGTAGTTGATTTTGGTAATGAAGCAATCCACAATTTTTGTATTACCGGGGTTGGTTTGATTGCTGATTTCACATCTAATGCGACATCAATTTGTGAAGGAACCACGATAGATTTTTCTGACGCTACAGCTTCTGGAACCCCTACAAGTTGGAGCTGGGTGTTTAATGGTGCAACGCCATCCTCTTCGACCGACCAAAACCCGACAGGGATTCAATATGCATCGTCTGGAATTTACGCAGTTGAATTGACAGTATCTGATGGCGTAAATTCTAATACTATTACAACAACTTCATATATTAATGTTGATCCAGTTCCAATAGTTTCAGTAAGTTCAACAGATCCAGCTTGTGGGTTGGATAATGGGGAAATAAATGCTTTCGGGAGTGGAGGAACCGGAACTTTACTTTATTCTTGGTCGAATGGAGCAAATGGTCCAACTATTTCAAATCTAGGTGTTGGTACTTATACAGTAACCGTTATGGATGGTAATGGTTGTTCTCAAATTGCCTCTGCAACATTGTCAAATGTAAATGGCCCAACAGCAACTGTTAATCCTGATCAGACTATCTGCTCTGGTGATACGGCTACCTTAACTGCTGGTGGTGTAGGTTCTGGAGGGTCTTATAATTGGGATCAAACATTAGGGGCTGGAATTACACAAAGCGTGTTCCCAAACTCTACTACAATCTATACGGTGATTGTAACGGATGTCAATGGATGTAGTTCTTCGGTTTCCACAACGATTACTGTTGAACCTACTCCTGTTCTCGTTTTTTCACCTTCGAGTCCAAATATTTGTGAATCAGATAGTGTGACCTTAAATGTTACTGGTGCACAAAATTATTCTTGGGATTCAGGAGAAACAGCAAGTTCAGTTACCGTTTCTCCAGATACACAAACGATTTATACTGTAACTGGTCAAGATGGAAATTGCAGTAGCACTGCATCGATTACGGTAAGTGTTTCACCAAATCCAGTTGTTGTGGCCGGAGCTAATAATTTCACAGTGGTAACAGGCGAATCAATTAACTTCACAAATGCGGGCTCAAATGGCACTAGTTACAATTGGGATTTTGGAGATGGAGGGAACTCTACATTGAACTTCCCTTCTTATAATTATGCCAACGTGGGTACTTACACCGTTATATTGTATTCTAATTTAGGAAATTGTTCAGGGTCAGATACTATCGTTATTAATGTTGATGTAAATGGTATATTATCTCATCAGCAGTCAGGAGCTTATTCGATTTATCCGAATCCAGTTTCTTCTGAATTACATATTGAAGCAATCAATAAATTTGAAACAGTTAAATATACTATTGTAGAAGCGCAAGGTAAAGTTGTCTTGGAAGGCATTTATGAATTTAATTCAACGATTGATGTTTCAAGTCTTGCAAAAGGTGTTTATATAATTCAAATAGAAAATATGGAAAAAGGTTTATTGCAATTTGTTAAGCAATAAAGAATTAAATTTTAGCTAGAAAATACCTACTATTGCTTGTCTTCTTTAACGAATAAGAAGATAACTTCATTCGCCTTTTTCATTCTGTAAGTTTCACGAGCGAATTTCTCTAATTCTTCCGGATTCGTAGTCAATTCATTTATTTTGACTTTAATTTCTTCAATTTCAATTCTTTTTAAATCATTTGCTTCCTGCAATACACTAAGCTTATTTAATGATTTAAATTGCCGGTAAATATTAGTGTCCTCAAATACTATCAATATTACAAGTAATATAAATGTTGATAGGAAATATTTATTCTTTATTAATCGAAAAGATTTCTTCATTATGCCAACAAAAATAGAAGGTAAATAGGAAGGATAGTTTTATGGATTAAATTATTGTAAACAATAATTTGTGAGTTTACTGTAAATTTTAACTTTACAGAGGCAAACACAGAATGAAATCTTTTTTCAAAACATATTTATTAGAAATGCTCATGATATGGGGTGTTTTAGGGTTATATTCCTTAATCCCTTTTGGAGAGTTAGCTTACGATCTTCAGTTAGGGCTATATTATCATGAAAACAATTCAATAGCAATACTATTTTATTTGGCATGTTTGTATTCAGTGATTGGAATTCCTTTATTCCTTGTGAAAGGAAAAGAAGAAAGTGGATCTAAGCTTTTGTATTTGGTTAATTCTTTAGTTCAGAAAAATTTTGACCATAAAGCAAAAACTGTTGCTTTGGCTTTTGGTGTAAAGTTGTTCTTTATTCCGCTAATGATTCCTTGGACAGTCGAATTTGCTGTTGTGATAAAAGAGATGCTATTTGATACTACAAAAACATATAGTTCTTTTGTTTTGTATTTCAATGGATATTTATTTCTGCTTATATCATATCTTATAGGCTTTACAGCATTGGTGTTTTATAGCTTTGGATATTTAATTGAGTCACGTTTTTTGAATAATAAAATTAAGTCAGTCGAGCCAACTGTATTTGGCTGGGTAGTTACCTTAATTTGTTATCCTTTATTTATAACCTTTGTTCTTATTGCTATCCCTTTTTACACAAACGATATGGCGTTTTTTAAGAGCCAGGAGATTACGTTTATTATTAGAATATTCTTATTACTTGTAATGACATTTAAAATCTGGTCTATAGTTATCTTGGGTGCTAAATGTTCTAATCTTACTAACCGAGGAATTGTGACTAAAGGTCCTTATAGATGGGTACGTCATCCACATTATTTAGCAAAACTAATTGTATGGTGGGTTACTTTAATTCCTGCCTTCGCACTTTATGATTTTTGGATTGTTGGAACTATGATTTTTTGGACAGTAATTTATGTTTTAAGGGCTTTTACAGAAGAAAATCATCTGCGCGAAGATGAAGAATATGTAGCTTACTGTTCTCAAGTAAAATGGCGTTTTATTCCTTATATATTTTAAGCAATAAAGCTGTTTTAATTAAAGCTGCAAATAGGAGAGCTGTTTTATTCTTAACATTTCTCAGTACCGTATTGATATAATAACTACTTTAAACATCTAAAATGTAAATAAATGAGTACAGAATTAACTACACACAATTTTTCGGATATAGATATCGCACAAAATGCAAAGATGCAACACATTAGAGATATTGCCTCTAAACTAGGTATTTCCGAAGATGATCTTGAAATGTATGGCAAGTATAAAGCTAAGCTTCCGCTGACTTTAATTGATGAGAGTAATATTGCAAAAAACAACTTAGTCTTGGTAACTGCACTTACTCCAACTCCGGCGGGAGAAGGTAAAACAACTACTTCAATTGGCTTGACAGAAGGATTGAATAAATTAGGGAAGAAAACAACTGTGGTTCTAAGAGAACCATCTTTGGGTCCTGTGTTTGGAATTAAAGGTGGCGCTGCTGGTGGAGGATATTCTCAAGTACTTCCTATGGAGGACATTAACCTGCACTTCACGGGTGATTTCTCTGCCATTGAAAAAGCCAATAATTTACTATCTGCTTTAATTGACAATAATATTCAAAGTAAAACAAGAAACTTAAATATTGACCCACGAACTATTGTATGGAAACGTGTAATGGACATGAACGATCGTTCGTTAAGGGATATAACAATTGGATTAGGTGGCACCGCTAATGGTATACCTCGCCAAGATGGGTTTAACATTACACCTGCATCTGAAGTGATGGCGATTCTTTGTATGGCCGAGAATTTTGTAGATTTAAAAGCAAGACTAGGAAATATATTCGTAGGCTTTACATTTGCTAAAAAACCTATATATGCACGTGATTTGAAAGCAGAAAATGCAATGGCAATTTTATTGAAAGATGCTGTGAAACCTAATTTAGTTCAAACATTAGAAGGGAATCCAGCAATTATTCATGGAGGTCCTTTTGCAAATATTGCACAAGGGACAAATACCATCCTGGCTACAAAAATGGGGTTGTCTTTAACGGACTATGTTGTTACTGAAGCTGGATTTGGAGCTGATTTAGGAGCAGAGAAATTTTTAGATATAAAATGTGTGTCTGGTGGGTTAAAGCCAAAAGCTTTGGTTTTGGTTGCTACAATTAGGGCATTAAGACATCATGGGGGTGCACCAAAAGAAGAATATAACACAGCAAGTGTAGAAAGAGTGTCAAATGGTTTTGCAAATCTTGAAAAACACATTGAAAACTGTAAGAAATTTGGATTAAACCCTGTGGTTGCGATCAATGCTTTTCCAACGGACTCGCAAGAAGAAGTAGATGTAATAAAAGAGAAATGTGGCGCAATGGGTGTTGAAGCAATTGTTGCGAATGGATGGGCAATGGGAGGTAATGGAATGACTGATCTTGCAGAAGCAGTTATACGAGAAGTTGAATCTGGAAATAATGAATTCAAACCACTTTATGATTGGAAGCTTCCAATTAGAGAGAAGATTAAAATTATAGCAACAGAAATATACGGTTCCGATGGTGTTGAATATAGTAAGAAAGCAATAACAGATTTAAGAAGAATAGATGAGTTAGGATTAAATGAATTACCAATCTGTATGGCGAAAACCCAGAAATCACTTTCAGACAACGATAAACTATATGCTCGTCCAACTGGATTTACTGTTAATGTTCGTGAGTTTGAATATGCTGCAGGAGCAGGATTTATTATTCCAATACTTGGTAAAATGATGCGTATGCCTGGGTTACCAGCTACACCGGCTTCGGAGGGGATGGACATTGATGACAATGGCGTTATATCAGGGCTGTCTTAATTAGATTAAATGGCAATACTCGATTATCAAGCAATAAAATTTGAAGGTACATCTTCTGAAAATAGGTTAGATGCACTTACAGTTGAAGAAGCTCTTCAAGTGAATGTGAATGGAAAACCATTAATGATTACGATGCGTTCGCCTGGTAACGATATTGAGTTGGTAAGAGGTTTGTTGCATTCCGAGGATATTTATACAGCCGTAAATGAAGATGTTGAAATTATTGTTAAAAGTGAGAACAAGCAAGGGGTAATTTCTGCTGTAAATGTTAATATTCCTGAAGATAAGCTGTGCGATGGTTATAAAAATAGCCGGAGCTTTTTATCTGTTTCTTCTTGCGGTATCTGCGGACAAACGGAGTTGCAAGAATTAAAAGGAGAGTTGGAAAATAAAGGAGTTTTTAATCCTTTAGATTTAAAATATATGTTTGAATTGATGGATGGAGAACAAAAAACTTTCCGAAAATCTGGAGGATCTCATGCTGCAGCTGCATTTGATGAAAATGGTGAAATGCTGTGTGTTATGGAAGACATTGGACGACACAATGCAGTTGATAAAGTAATTGGAGCATTGTTGTTAAAAAAACAGTTAAACAAAGCGGTTGCAATAACCGTAAGTGGTAGAATTTCATACGAAATTGTTATGAAAGCGTTTAGAGCAAAAATTCCGGTTTTAGCAGCAGTTTCAGCGCCATCTTCTTTAGCTGTTGACTATTCAAAAGAACTAGGGATTACTTTATTTGGATTTTGTAGAGGTAAAAATGCAACCTGTTATTCAAATACACATAGAGTTAATGCTATCGATCAAACAAAATAAATAGGATAATTGAAAAGGTATGTCAAAAAATTTAAGTGAATTATCAGGAAGGAAAGGAATAGAAGATAACTTATTCGATAAGTTAGGAAAGCTTTCTGTAAACGAAGGAGCACCTAGTAAAAAGGAATTACAGAAGTTAGCCGACGAATTCTTAGTTGGAAGTGCAAATACTTATGGGACTGCAACTTTTTATGATTTCATGAAACCGGAAAATAAAGGAATGAAGGCATATATCTGTAATGGAACTGCCTGTGTTTGTTCGGGTAAACAGGAGGCTGTAAAGACGGAGTTAAAAAAACACTTGAAGGACGATGAAATTGGACACATGACTTGTCTAGGACGTTGTCATGAGAATGGAGCGTTTAATTTTAATGGAGAGAATTATTCAGCAAAAAGCAATGCTGAAATAGCAAGTATTTTAGCAGGTTCTTCAACGAATGCGAATCAAGATAAGTATATCGTTAAGGCAACAACAGAAAACCTAACATTACCCTACGAAGGTTTTGAAGTGCATTACGATGTGCTAAAGTCAGCTTTGAAAAGAGATTCCTCAGAAATTTTAGAAGAAATAAAAAAATCAAATGTCAGGGGTAGAGGTGGAGCAGGTTTCCCAATGGGATTTAAATTGGAATCGTGTAGAAATGAAAATTCTGATACGAAGTTTATTATCTGTAATGCTGATGAAGGGGATCCAGGAGCATACTCTGATAGATATTTGATGGAACAACGACCACATTCTGTTTTATTTGGGATGATGATGGCTGGTTATGCTACGCATGCTGAATGGGGAATATTATATATTCGTGCGGAGTACCCCGAATCCATTACCATTATTCAAGAAGCAATAGACGAATTAAGGTCAAATAATTTACTCGGAGAAAACATTGACGGGAGTGGTTTTAGTTTTGACCTGAAAATAATTAAAGCCCAAGGAGCTTATATATGTGGTGAAGAGACAGCGTTAATAAATTCAATTGAAGGACAGCGTCCCGAAGTTAGAACGCGACCTCCATATCCTACACAGCAAGGTTTGTTTAATAAACCAACCATAGTCAACAATGTAGAAACTTTAGCAGCTGTTTATCCGATTATTAAGAGTGGAGGGGAAGCTTATAAAGCTATCGGTACAGAAAAATCAAGTGGAACAAAATTGGTTTGTTTAGATAGTTTCTTCAATAACCCAGGAATTTATGAAGTTGAAATGGGAGTACCGTTGTCTACTATTGTAAATGAATTGGGTGGAGGCTTTAAAGAGCCGGTAAAAGCAATGCAAATAGGAGGTCCTTTGGGAGGACTGGTTCCAGTAGAAAAAATTGATGCTTTGAGTTTAGATTTTGAATCCTTTGCGCAAGAAGGATTTTTATTAGGACATGCCTCTGTTATTTGTGTGCCAGAATCATTTCCTATGATAGTGTTTTTGGAGCATTTATTTGATTTTGCGGCTTACGAAAGCTGTGGAAAATGCTTTCCTTGTCGTTTAGGTACAAAACGCGGACATGAAATGTTGAAAAAGGCACATGAAGAAGGAGAGAAAATAAGTAAAGAACTTTTTGAAGATTTGCTTACAACCTTACAAGAAGGATCTCTGTGTGCCCATGGGGGTGGAATTCCATTACCCGTAAAAAACGCAATGCAGTATTTCGAAAATGAATTAAAAGAATATTTTAATTGATGAGCTTATTTACTCCAAATACAGACTCTATTGATGACTTCTATGATAAGGGCAAGTTTCTTTTGGCTTACAGGATTTCATTATTTTTTTTAACTGCTTTTACCTTGCTTTCAGTTATTTATTTAATAAATGATATCAATTCAATATTACCCATTTTACTAACAGATATAGTTGTAGTATTCGCTTTTTTTCATTTGAAAACAACAAAAAATGTTCAACCTTTTTTTTGGATTTACACCATTAGTGGATCCTTAATTATTCACTTTTCATTAAATCATATGTTGCAATTAACGCATTATGTTGATTTAATTTGGATAATGGTAATTGTTTCACTTGCTTTTATTGGTTTAGGGGCCAAATATGGACTTCTATTTTTGACTTTAAATGTATTAGGAATAGCTTATTTTTTTTGCTGTACGCTTAATCATCATATCAGAGTATTGGAAGTAAGGGATCCGTTAGAGCTTATAGGTGATGTTATAGAAATAACCTTTGCTTTATTAATAATCGGGTATTTACTTTTGGAATTTGTACGGTATCAAAAACAAACGGAGAAAGTACTTCGAGTAGTTAATTCGAACTTAGAAGAGCAGAACGCACTTATTCAGTCTAAGAATTTAGAAAATGAAACCTTGTTGAAAGAGATTCATCATAGGGTTAAGAATAACCTTCAAATAATCATTAGTTTGCTAAGGATGCAAAGTATGGAAATGAAATCTGAAGAAAGTAAAATGTATTTTACAGAAGCCATTAATCGAATTATGGCAATTTTTTTAATACATCAAAAATTATACGGAGAGAAAGAGTTGTCAAAGATTGATTTGAAAAAGTACATAGAAGAATTGGTGAATGATATTATTTCTATTTCTTTTGATAAAAACAATATCGAACTTTTTATAAAAGTAAACGTAAAGTATTTAAGCTTGGAAACTATAATGCCACTGGGGTTATTGATTAATGAGCTGGCATCAAACTCATTGAAACATGCATTTAATGATCAAACGGGACAGATTTCAATTGTGATAAATCAAACTGGGGATAAATTTGATTTTGATTATTTGGACAATGGTATTTGGAAAACACCTGTTTCTGACCGTGTAAGTTTCGGAGTAGAATTGATAGATATATTGACAGATCAAATGAACGGTAGTAAGGTTTTACAAACAGAGAAGGGCACCCATTATTCATTTAAACTAAAGAACCTTTAATTATGGAGAATATAGCTTTTATAGACAATATTAAACATGAGTTTAATGCGGGTGAATCGATACTCAGTTTTGTAAAAAGAATTGAAGGGGAGAAAATTATTCCAACACTTTGCGATGCTCCAAACCTTGAAGCGTTTGGAGCTTGTAGAGTTTGTAGCGTGGATGTTGCGCTAGAGCAAAATGGTAAGACCAAGACGATGGCTTCTTGTCATACACCCACAGCTAAGGGGATGTATATATATCCCAGCTCTGAAAGCATTCAAAAATTAAGGAAAAATATTATTGAACTGGTGTTGACAGATCATCCATTGGACTGCTTAACATGTGAAGTAAATGGGAACTGTGAATTACAAGATGTGGCTGCGGAAGTAGGGATACGTGAAGTACGATATCCTGCAGGAGACCATCATTTGGATAGAGCTAAAGATTTAAGTCACCCATATATGACGTCTGACTTGTCGAAATGTATTAATTGTTATCGCTGTGTTAGAGCTTGTGATGAGGTGCAAGGTGAGTTTGTGTTAAATATGTCAGGAAGAGGATTTGATACTAAAATAATAAAAGGAGCAGACGAAAGCTTTATGGAATCTGATTGTGTGAGTTGTGGAGCCTGCGCCCAAGCTTGTCCTACGAGTGCTATTTCCGATGTGTTTCAGTCTAAATCTTTAAAAGGTGATGAGATAACCAAAACTATATGTACATATTGTGGTGTTGGTTGTAATTTAAATGTCTCTACTAAAAATGGTAAAATATTATCTATTCAAGCGCCATATGAAGCAGAAGCAAATGCGGGACACACTTGTTTGAAAGGACGATATGCATTTAAATTTTATGATCACCCAGATAGATTAAATTCTCCGATGATTAAAAGAAATGGAGAATTTGAAAAAGTTAGTTGGGACGAAGCATATGAACATATTGCAAGTGAGTTAACGAGAATTAAAAAGAATAATGGGGCGGATGCTATAGCAGGAATCTCTTCTGCTAGAACACCCAATGAGGAAAATTATTTAATGCAGAAATTTATTCGAGCTGTTGTTGGGACAAATAATATTGATTGTTGTGCAAGGGTTTGTCATTCACCTACCGCTCTTGGTATGCAAAGAGCTTTTGGTACCGGAGCTGCAACTAACTCTGTGGATGATATAGAATACACAGATTGTATTTTTGTTATTGGAGCAAATCCAACGGATGCGCATCCTGTAACAGGAGCGAAGATTAAGCAAAGAATGATGAAGGGCGTAACCAGTATTGTTGTGGATCCTAGAAGAATTGAATTGGCAAGATATGCAACTTATCACCTTCAGTTAAAACCAGGTACCAATGTAGCGTTGTTAAATATGATGTTATATTTCATTATAACGGAAGGGGTTGCTGATGAAGATTTTGTTGGTAAAAGAACAGCTGGTTATGCAGAATTCAAAGATGAGATATTAAAATTGGATATTGATGAATTGGAACAAATTACAGGGGTAGATAAAAACCTTGTTAGAGATGCTAGTGTTGCTTATGCAACAGCCAATGCAGCAATGGAATTTCATGGTTTAGGAGTTACAGAGCATACGCAAGGAACTTTTACAGTCCAATTGATTGCTGATTTAGCAATGATTACTGGTAATATAGGAAAAAGAGGAGCTGGAGTAAATCCATTAAGAGGTCAGAACAATGTGCAAGGAGCTGCCGATATGGGCGCACAACCACATCAAGGTGCAGGTTACATGGATGTAACAGATCCAGAAATGAATCGTAGATACAATTCTTTTTATGGTGCTGAAACTCCAAGCCATGTAGGGCTTAAAATTCCAGAGATGTTTGACGCGGCGATAGCTGGAGATTTAAAAGCGTTATGGATAATAGGGGAGGATGTTGTACAAACAGATCCAAATACAAAAAAGGTAATAAAGGCAATGGAGAGCTTGGAATTGTTGGTGGTTCAGGAATTATTTATGACTGAAACAGCGATGAGAGCTACTGTTATATTACCCGGAGCTTCATTTTTGGAAAAAGATGGAACCTTTACCAATGGAGAAAGAAGAATTCAACGCGTAAATAAAGTTGTAGAGCCAATTCCAGGATGTAAAACAGATGGACAAATCATTGTGGATATTATGAACAAAATGGGCTATGCTCAACCTGATTATACGGCTGAAGGAGTATTGAAAGAAATTGCTCAAATTGTACCTTTCTTTAAAGGAGTAGTTTGGGATGATTTAATTGAGAATGGTAAGCAATGGCCAGTTCTAGAGGGAGGACAGGATACGCAGATGCTCCATATTGAGGAATTTAAAAATGGTAAAGGTCAATTTTCATACTTTGATTTTAAGGGGTCTCAAGAATTAGAAAAATACAGTAAAGATTTCCCATATATAATAACTACTAATAGAGAGTTAGAGCATTACAATTGTGGAGCGATGACACGTAGGACAGGAAATGTGGAGATATTGACAGAAGATGTATTGTTGATTCACCCTGATGATGCAAAAGCAAACTTAATTGAAGATGGAGAATTTGTTTGCGTTGAATCTCCAAGAGGGAAAGTCGATATAAAAGCAAAAATTACCGATGAAATGAAACCTGGTATTCTAAGTTCTACTTTCCACTTCCCAGAAGTTATGTTGAATATAATCACTTCGGATGAGCACTGCTCAGAAGCAAAGTGCCCTGAATATAAAGTAGTTTCCTGTCGAATTAGAAAAAGTAAGGGGAAGTATAAACAGTTGGCAGAGGTTTAGATTGATTGAGTAATCCCGATTAGTTTACGCTGCATGAATCGAAAGAAATAGATGTTACGGTTTAAAGAACTCTCTTGTTGCCAACAGAAATTTCTGACCCTTCAGCTAACATAACAGATGTCGGTTGTTGGTGATTTAAAAATTCAAAATCAGCTCCATAGCTTGCTTTAAAATCAACATTAACCCTATAATCTAGTACATTGTAAATTTTCCAAGCTGGGTGTTTTACTTCGTATTCATTGGTTTGTGCGTTGTTTATTTTGGTGTAACCCCAGTAATGTTCTGTAATAAAATCAGCTTCACTATTTTCGTTAAAAGCAAAAGGAGTGCTTTCGGCATTTACACTAACGGAATTCCAGAAACCTTTCAATTTCCAGCTGTATTCAATGTTTAGTTCGTTATCCTCTGACCAACTATGTTTCATCGGCAGTGTTTGATAAGGTTCTTTATAGATAGTTCTGGCTACCGCAGTTATTAAAGGTTTAGGGACCATCTCTTTAATAAAACCGACCCCGCGTCTTACTTCATCTCCATTTTGATGTTTGATGTAGTAACGTAAGTTGACCTCTTCGAAATTAATGTGTCCTGGTAATTTGCAGCCTTTTACTTTTGTGTTTAAAAACATAAACCCAACTAAACTGACATAACATTTCCCTTCCCATAAATCTAATTCTGTTTTATGGGGGAGATACTTTTTTAGAATTTCTGGATCGACAGCATAATTAATAAGAATCAACTTCCTCCATTCAGCGGTGAGAAAAGGTTTTTTCATATGAATTTGCTCTTATAGTTAACATTCAAAGGTAACTCACAAGCTTTTCTTTTAAATAGTTTATAGCGCATCTTGGCAATAATATCATAAAAGAAATCTCTAATAAATCTTGGAAAGATCTTAAGTCCGTATATAAATTTTCCTAACCCGCCAAGCAAGTATAGTATTTCAAATACGGCATTTGTTTTAATGAAAGCGTTTCCATCTTTGTGGATGAGAACAACAGAATCTACTTTGTCATCAATGTCATGTTTGTCTTGGTAATAAATTCCAGCCATTGACTGCAATGAAGCGAAGCGAAATTGATCATGTTTATCCCGTTTTAGCACAAATTTCACCCAAAAACTGCAGAAAGTGCATTCGCCATCAAAGAGTATAATATTTTTCTTCTTATTCATGGATAAGATTATTTAAGGCTTGGTCGATTTAGAGCACAAATTTTAGCAGAAAAAACATACTTGGAAATCAAAAACCACGAGCCATTTTGGGTTAGTAAATATCTATTTAAACTGACAAAACTTTTCGGAAGTCCCATCTTTGTAACGAACAATCACAATGCCGTTATAAAATTCATCCACTTCTTGTCCTAAAAGATTTATTCTGCCTATTATCTCTTTAAAAGAATCATCTATTCTGTTATCAATACTGATGGTGTTTGAATATTCAAATTTACCATCGAAATCGGTTTGTTTTAAACGATAATAATTAATTGTTTTGAGAATGTTGAAATCTGTTAAATTGTAATTTATAATTTGTGTAGAAGGAGAAGACCCGTCTTGGGTTCCAACCCATTCAAAGTCGAATCCGTTATACGATTTCTCTATTGTAAAATAAGCATTGTTTATTTCACTCGCAGTTGTCCAACTCAATATGTTTCTATTGTCCTTTTTCTCTCCATAAAAAGAAACTAATTCTATCGGTAAAACATTTGTAGATGAACTACTTCCTAAAGTAAAAGGGCTGAAAGTACTTACCGCGGAACCAGAAGTAATTACACCTGATGCATCCGTCCCCACCGGTGATGCTGTTATCATATCCCAATCTGTTCCATCAAAATGCGCAAGTCTTAAATCAGCATAGGCTAAGACTGCATTATTCGCTACCCATGGAATTGCAATTTTTGCATTTGAAGGTGTACCATCGGTGCCCCTATCTAAATCCCAATATTCATATGAACTAATATGATCTAAATCACCAGAATTGGACCCATATGGATCTAAAGTTACGGCTAGGGGTGCATTGGCTTGAAGAAAGTATTCCGCGGTCCAAACAGTAGAGTTTCCCGAGGAAGGTGTAATAGCAATTGATTTATACTGAGTTCCATCACCAAGAGGGAAAGTGAATTGTGAAGTAGACTCAGTGGTTTTAATCATCGTTCCAATAACGTGTGATGCATCACTTCCACCTGAAACAGTTGCACTTGAAGTAAGTGTTAAGGTGTTAGAACTTGCATCAATATCTCCAGATGTGAAAGTTAAAACTCCATCAACAGAAATTTCAGTATCTAGTATTACATTTCCAGATGCCTTATTAATGGTAAAATCTTTGAACGTTGCACTACTTGGAGCTGTTAAGTAAGTAAAACTAGTACTAGCTTCCAATTCATCTGTGGTTTCATCCCAGCCACTGGTTGCATCGGTATTTGCAGCATCATCAGGGTCGCTTAGAGTCGCCACCTGAGTTCCACCTAAACTTACTGCAGTATGCAAAAACCAAGAAGTGCCATCCCAGCTATCATCATATTTGTCAAAAGCATTTACGTAATAAGTTGTTCCTTTAGTAACCGTTAGGGGTTGATCGGTAATGAGACCTGCACCATTGCCAATTGTGCCATTTCCTTGAGCCCATAAAGTTGTTCCTGTATTATTTACTCCTGTTGTTACTGAAAGCCATTTTTCAGAATAGTAACTACCCCCTGACGAAGTTAAATATAAAGTTGCCGTAGAGGATCCAGCGGTTACACCTGCATGCGTAATTGTCTGATCGCTAGCACCATTCATTGTTATGGAACAAGATGCATCACTCACATCTAAACCATCAGTAGCTCCAACTATAAGGTTTCCTCCTTGGTTTAAGTCATAGCTAGAAAGATTTAGTTTACAAGAGGCAGTTGCTGCAGTTGTTAAGTTTCCATTAACATCGAGATTTCCTGTAGCAGTTTTTGTGCCGGTGGTTGAAATCGATAGGTTGTTGTATGTATCTGCTAAAACATTTTGTGTGCCTCCGTCATATGTTACGGTTCCGTTATCAGTAGTTAAGACACCTAGACTAGTTACCGTGCTTGAACATTTTAATTCTCCAGCCCCGGTAAATGTAATATTTCCATTGGTGGCATCAAACGCAGCATCAGCGTCATATATACCGGTACTAGTAATCGAAAGTGTTCCGTCAATATCTGAGGATCCATTGGCATTAAAAGTACCTGTGCTAATAGAAGTCGTTCCATCAATATTACTTGTTCCAGTAATGGTTGCTGTTGTAGCAGCAAGCGCAAAAGTTGCTGATGACTGCACAGTTAAATTCCCAGCCGCAGTAATATTTCCTTGGGATGTTTTGGTTCCTGATTGATCTATTTCTAAGTTATAATAGGCGTCTGCTAAAACATTTTGAGAACTTCCATCATATTCAACGGTACCATTGTCAGAGTTTAAAGTACCAAGACTTGTAACAGTATTGGAACATTGTAATCGACCAGCCCCAGTAAATGTAATATTTCCATTGGTGGCATCAAACGCAGCATCAGCGTCATATATACCGGTACTATTAATCGAAAGTGTTCCGTCAATATCTGAGGATCCATTGGCATTAAAAGTACCTGTGCTAATAGAAGTCGTTCCATCAATATTGCTTGTTCCAGTAATGGTTGCTGTTGTAGCAGCAAGCGCAAAAGTTGCTGATGACTGCACAGTTAAATTCCCAGCCGCAGTAATAGTTCCTTGGGATGTTTTGGTTCCTGATTGATCTATTTCTAAATTAAAATAAGCGTCTGCTAGGACATTTTGAGTACTACCGTCATACTCAACAGTTCCCATTGCAGCATCTAAGGTACCCAAAGAAGTAACTGCTGCGCTTAATATTAGGGTTCCTGAACTATTAGTGAAGTCGATTGTTCCACCTGTGAAATCAGCTGTGCCATCAGCATTAACGGTTGCGTTATCGATATATAAATTGTCGTTTATGTCCATTGTTCCGGTTACTGTAAGTGAATTACTACTAACAGTTAAACTCGCTCCTGAATTAATTGTAAGCCCACCTAAGGTCACATCAGAAGTAATAATAGGGGTGTTTCCTGACCCTGAGCTTACATCTGGAATAGTAATATTTTCACTTGTTCCAGGAACTGTTCCTCGACTCCAGTTAGATGAAGTGGCCCAAGCTGAACTTGTTGTTCCAGTCCAGTTATTAGGACTGTATTCATAACATCCCATATCAGGACTTCCATCTCGAGTAACTCCTAGTATGTCTGCATCTGGACCACCAGAAGTGCCAGCATCAACCGCTGGAGAAACGCTTGTCAGTGTAAAATCATTACTTGCAGCGTCTGAGAACAAGGGGTCAGAGGTTGAGTTATTTCCCCCATCAGTATATGAATCTCCACCTGAACCACCATTTAATAAAGAATAGCTTATTGTTAAATCTCCACTATAACCCTGTATAACTTCATTTCCAGAATCATCAGACTGGAAAATACAATTTTTAGCAGTAACTGTTCCATCTACTTCTAATGCAGTAACATAGTAATCATTTACATTTGAACTTGTATTTTGGGCAAAGGTTGAATTATAAACACTACCTTGAACATTATATACTGTACAAGAAGCTCCATTAGAAGCACTGTTATCATGGAATAAAGAATTTTCTAATGTAAATCTACTGGAAACTCCGGAAGAACTTCCCAAATAACTAACATATAAACCACTACCATAATAATAATTGTTATTGTTAGAGAATGTACACTTTCTAACTGTTACACTATAACCTCTATCAATCATACAAGCTCCATGTGATGATCCAGAAGTAGTAACATCATTATTGTCAAAAGTAGTATTCTCTAAAAGGACCGAATAGTCGTAATCATAAGAGTATGAACGAATATCTAAAGCACAACCACCTGAAGCTTCTGCACTAGTATTGTCCGAGAATGTACAGTTTTTGATTACAACACTGTCGCTGGAAGAAGCTCCTGGGTCATGAAATATGAAAACGGCACCATCATAAATATTGGCGCTTACATAACAACTATTAACAGTGACATTTTCCATGACTACCTTATTATCTCTTCCATATGTATACAAAGCAGCCCCCCCTCCATCTTTGAAGTCTCTTATAGTCATATCCTTTATGGAAATATCTGCACCGTCAGTTGTTACTCTGAAGCAACGTTGACCAGATACATCATCATTGTCTATGATAGTGCCAGCTTCCGAAGTTCCCTGAAAAGTAGTGGAATAATCAATGTCCATGTCGTTTTCGTTATAGGTGCCGTCTGCAATTTCTATTCTGGTGCCATCAGCAGTTGTAGCAGTTATAGCAGATGATATGGTTAGTTTCGGAGCAGATGGATCATTTCCTGAATTCGAATCATCTCCTGTTGTTGCTACATAGAAAACGTACGCAGTTCCGCTTGTGGTTAATTCACATCCTGTACAGCCTGATCCTGACCCCATCACTGTACCAGAACCTGTAACGGTAAGTGTTCCATAAGTTATCATTGTTCCCGTCCCTGAAATTGAAGAACCGTTTCCTGCAGAAAAATCGCCCGTACAAATTAAGGATCCATTTAAAGTTGTTCCAGTAGAGTTATTTCTCACTTCACCAGTAGTACATTTTATCGTTCCTCCTGTAAATATGGTAACAGTACATCCGTTAAAAAACTCTAGACCATCAGCATGGTCAACGATTAAATATCCATAAACAAATAATACTCCGTTGTTCCTTACTTCTAGCATCGCTGAATTTATCGTAACGGTATCACCAGCCGCTATAGTAACAAAATCACCACTACCTATTACTTCACTTGGAGCTACACCACCCACCCATGTTGCACCTGAAGTCCAGTTACCGTTAGTTGTTGAAGTTTGGCCCGAAATAACAGCCGCAAATGCCACTAATATAATTGCACAGAAGAGTTTTGTGTTTTCCATAATTTTCAACTTCTATTTATTCGTTAGCTCTACTTTTTATTTTTTCCTCTTGATACAGCACCTTTCTTTTTTCTTTACACAGTTTTATTAGTTCTCTGTAGTTTTCAAATTTAATCTGAAAATCTGTTGTTTGATCAACTGACAATTTTTCTTTTCTTTCCTCCATATCATTTTTGAGATGCTCAGCTCTCCATGATAAATGATTTTGAGCAAGGTCAGCATCTTCAATCGTTTTAAGAAAAACCAATTCAAAAGAGCTGAAATCTTTCATTTTTTTTTCAACAAAATTATCTAAGTCGGCAGTGAATTTTTGCTGTTCTGCTGTTTGAGCCACAATATTAAGATTGGCTATGAAAAATAAGCAAATCAAAATTCTTTTCTTCAGTTGCATAGTCTTTATTTATTACTTTAGTATGAGCAAATATAATCAATTGTTTGATATTTTTTAAAAAAAGTTAAACAAAAATACAAAAGAATTAATCTGATAATAAAGTTATTTTAGCAAATATAACAAGTGTAATTTAATCCGATTATTAAATTTATTTGCAATTTAGATGGAGTTAGCTTTTTTTGTATCTGTCCAATCAATGATTAATTGGTAATTCGCACGGATTCGCCATCAAAGAGTATAATATTTTTCTTCTTATTCATTGATAAGATTATGTAAGGCTAGTTCTACGTTGTCGAATTTAAAAATAAAACCAGCGTCAAGCAAACGTTTTGGTTGTACAAATCGACTTTTTAATATTAATTCAGGCTCTGTTCTAAGAAAAAAGGTGCCAATAACTAACATCCACTTAGGAGTTGGGATGCCGAAAGGAGCATGAACTGTATGACGAAGTGTTCGCATGAAGAACCTATTGTTTATTGATTCTGGAGCCGTACAATTAATTGAGCCTTCCTGGTCATTGTTTGTTTCTATGAAATCAATAATGCTAATTAAATCTGCTATATGAATCCAAGCAAATTTTTGTTTACCATTACCATGCTTACCTCCAAAGCCTAGCTTAGTTAATCTCTTTAAAACTGGAAGAACACCTTCATTTTTTCCGAGAACTAAAGAAATACGTAAAGCAACTTTCCGTGTAGATGGGGTAGAGGAGGTGAAAAAAGCATCCTCCCATGCTTTTGCTACATTCATGGAGAAATCGTTGCCGAACTCTCCATTATCCTCTGTCATCGCTTTGTCTAAAGAATAACGATAGATGGTAGCTGTGCTGGAGTTAATCCAGAGCTTAGGAGGTGTTTTACATTTTTGAATCGCTTTCCCGATAATTTTTGTCGAATCAACTCTAGAATTTAGTATTTCCTGTTTATTGTCCTCTGTGTATCTACAATCGACTGATTTACCAGTCAAATTAATAACAAGATCGGCTCCCTCTAATTCAGTTGCCCAAGGCCCTAGGTTTTTTGCATCCCAGCAGAGATACTGAACCCCATCCCTTATTTTAGAACTTCCGCGCGTAAATACAGTTACAGAATACCCTTTGTCTTTAAAATGTTGGGAAATGTTTTTTCCAATAAAACCACTCCCTCCTGCTATGATTAACTTTTTCATACGCTACGTTTTAATCTAAACTTTGATAAAATTCTATTTTCTTTTCACTGATTTTAGATTTCTTTCTTCCTCTAAAAAACATAAAGAGGTTCAAAAATAACATGATTCCAAGATAGATTGAGAATCCCCCTATTTTAACTGCTAATCGTTCAATTAATTCCTGTGAAGAGTCAATTGGGTTGTAGCCATCGTACAACTTTAATATAAGTAAAGCAAACCCAATATTCATTAGGTAGAACCCAATTTCAAATAGCTTATTAGTAGCTAGCGCAATGTCTTCTTTTTGATGAAAGATATCTAGCATAAATACGCGAGCGTTTTTAAAAAGTGATTTCGCAACAAATAATGTTAAGAAAATAGCTATTGGTAAATAAATAGCATAACCGATTGTGAGCATTAAATTTTCCATGATGTTTAGTTTTAGTTAATATTAATTTGATGTTTATTTTTATAATAGCTCCAAAGAGCAATAGATGCAATATTGAGATAGTGCATTAACGTTAGCAATAGAATTATATAAGCTGTTCTTAAACTGATTTCTTCAATCAATTGGTGTAAATTAGAAATGTGTTCCCATTTTATGATTGATATAAATGCATAACCTATATTGACTAAGTAGTATCCAATTAATAGTAAGTTGTTAAGAGAAGTTGCAATTTTTTTTTCAGGAATTATTGATTTGATATAATGTATGCCATGTTTATGAAAGCTTTTGCCAACTACAATAGTTATAAAAGCAGTAATCGGTAAGTAAATCAAGTATCCTATTGCATTGAATGTCATAACTCATACTTTTTAAACTTTCAGTAAAAAATGAAAGTTTTTATTAAAAAAATAGAACATCTTTCAGCCCTATTAGTTTTTCCTATTTCATTATTTTCATAAATACCTTTAAAAACCAAGTTCTTTCAGAATTACTAATCTTCGTTAAAGACTTATCCGCAAATTCAGAAATATCTTTAATGTTTTTAATTTGCTTGGTAAAGGCTTCAACTTCCTTTTCATTATTTTTAGTAGACTTTACATTTTCTAATTGTAAAAGAACGTTTAACATTGGCTCTAGTTCCTGTCGTTGTCTAGCTCTCATAACTCTTTGTCCAACTTTCCATATGTCCTTCTCTCCAGTAAAGAACTCTCTTCTTTCACCCACTTTAAACTCTTTGTAAAGTAGGCCCCAATCTAAAAGAGTACGAATGTTCATATTCGTATTTCCTCTAGAGATCTGCAAAGATTCCATAACATCCTCTGTAGATAAGGGCTCTTCTGAAATTAAAAATAGCGCATGGATTTGGGCCATAGTTTTGTTGATACCCCAATTGGAACCTAAACTCCCCCATGATTGTATGAATTTATCTTTTGCTTCTTCTAATTCCATGGTGTAAATATAATAAACTTTTTGAAGTTTCAAAAATAAATGAAAGTTTGTTTAAGTACTAAAAAGTAATAATTATTGAAAAAGGCTTATTTTAGCCATTCATTAATATACATATTATGATTAAAAATGTACTTTATCTATTGATAACTTTCTTTATTTCCACAAGTCTTTTAGCACAAACATCACATAATGTGGTTGTTGCTAGTAATTCTTTTACGCCTTCGGCCTTAACAATTGAGGTGGGAGATACAGTTTTCTGGACAAATACAAGCGGAACGCATAATGTAAATGGATCAATGACAACTTTTCCTTCAAACCCCGATAGTTTTGGAAGTGGAGCTCCTTCGTCAGGCTGGACCTATTTTTATGTATTTACAACTGCTGGAGATTATACTTATCGATGCGACCCGCATGCTGGAGGAGGAATGACTGCTACTATAGCTGTTAGTGAATCTAGCGTCTCAATTAATGAATCTAAAATTGAAAATGGTACGAATGTTTATCCAAATCCATTTACTAGTTATTTAACAATAGCTTTAAATAAGGAGTTGATAAATGATAATTCTTTAATTGAATTTATTTTATATGATTTATTAGGGAATCAGGTTCATAGTATAGCAAACATGAACGCTGAGTTAACTAAAATTGAGACAAATCAATTGTCTAATGGTATTTATATTTTTTCATTCAAATCGAACGGAAAAACACTTAGAACAGGTAAGTTGACGAATAACTAAATTAAGAGAATATTGCGAATTGAAAGGGTCTTTATTTATAAAGACCCTTTTTTTGTCTCAGAATTTAACTAGCCAAGGTTAAATAAGTATTATTTAAGAATTTTTCATGGATAAAATAGCTAAACCAGCAGGTGTCTTGATGGTGTATTAATAGGATTTGGTTCAAAAAAATGTTAGTAATTATGTTTTGTATCACTTATGCGGATGTAAAAAGGGTTATCTTTGCACTTTATAAGCTAATACATTGAGCTATGACTTTAAAGACGGTAAGATTTAACACAAAAGATAAGCCTGAGTTTTATAAGGTTTTGAGAAAGCGCGTAAATAATTATTTCAAAGAAAATAACATTTCAAAATTTGCAAATGCAAGAATGAAATGGAAAACAGCGATTATTTTAATAGCCTTTTTCACACCATTGGTATTGTTGTTAGCAGGTTTGGTTCCTAATCTTTACATTCAAGTATTACTTTGGATCTTTATGGGGGTAGGTATGGCTGGCGTTGGGCTAACTATAATGCACGATGCAAATCACGGTTCTTACTCTAAAAACCAGATGGTTAATAAATTATTAGGAATGACTATTAATTTTGCAGGAGGTTATGCCTTAAACTGGAAAATTCAACACAATGTTTTACACCATACTTATACCAATGTAAGCGATCTTGATCAAGATATTGACACGGGTAAGCTAATGCGATTTTCACCAAGACAACCACATTTTAAATTTCAAAAGTTCCAAGTTATTTATGCATGGTTTTTTTATGGGATTATGACATTCTATTGGGTAGTAGGGAAAGATTTTATTCAAATAGCATCTTTTAAGAAGGATGAACTGCTTAAAGCTCAGGGAAAAACATTAGGAATGGCCTTGCTGGAAATATTTGCGGTAAAAATTGTTTACCTATTTATATTTGCTTTTTTACCACTTTACTTTATGCCTGAAATCAATTTCGGGTTTTGGTTCTTGTGTTTTTTCTCTAAACATTTTGTTGCAGGATTAATTTTAGCTTTAGTGTTTCAACCGGCTCATGTAATTGAAGATACTGAGTTTCCAGAGCCAGATGGCGAGGGTAGTCTAGAGAACAATTGGGCTATTCATCAATTTAAAACGACGGCTAACTTTGCACCTAAAAATAAAGTGCTAGGTTGGTATATGGGTGGTTTGAACTATCAGGTAGAGCATCATTTGTTTCCAACAATTTGTCACATACATTATCCAAAGATTTCTAAAATTGTAAAAGCTACTTGCGAAGAATACGGCGTACCCTATTATTCAAAAGATACATTTACAGATGCTGTTGTTAGTCATGTAAAACTGTTGGCGAGATTAGGAAAAGGAGAGTCTGTTGCGCATACTTAATACTTAATCCAACTATGCTATTCATTATACTTTTCGTGATTATTCACTGGTACACATCTTTATTTTTTCAAACTTTTTTTCTACATCGATATTCGGCCCACAAGCACTTTACGATGTCTCCATTTTGGGAGAAAGTATTCTATATTCTTTCTTGGATTACACAAGGGTTTACAGCGCTCAGTCCGCATGTTTACGGTAAACTACATCGACTACATCATGCGTATGCGGATACAGAAAAGGATGTCCATTCACCCAAATATGACAAGAGCTTGGTAGCCATGATGCGTAAAACAGATAAGATATTTAGAGGAATTAAACACGGTAGAATCGTATTAGAAGAAAAGTTCTGCAAAAATCTTCCTTACTGGGGGTTTATGGAAAAATATGCATATAGTTTAGGAGCAAGAATTTTGTGGGCAGGAATTTACATTGCTATTTACTATATGGTTGTTCCTTCTACGGCATTATGGTTGTGGGCATTTTTACCTCTCCATTTTATAATGACGCCTTTACAAGGTGTAGTCATCAATTGGTTTGCGCACAAAATTGGTTATCGTAGTTTTAATGTAACAGACACTTCTACCAATCTTATGCCTTTTGATTTAATAACTATGGGCGAAGGTTATCATAACAACCACCATGCACACTCTGGTAATGCTAACTTTTCTCAAAAATGGTACGAAACAGATTTAAGCTATCCTTTCATTGCTTTATTCGATGCAATTGGGGTTATTAAGCTAGTTAAGACAAAGTAGGGTTTGTTGACTGAGCGATGAAACAAAGTGTTATGCTTTATTGAATATTTTTAGTTTTTGAGTAAATTAATTTTTTATATATTTAAATAAAAGGCGCTGCAGTTATTCAAATAAAGCCTTAAAGCTAGGTTAGTAAAGTCCGAGTCTGTTGCCTAAAACACTCCTTAATAGCTTATTATTAAGTTTAAGTTGGTGATAACTTTGCTTTAGTTCTCTTAAATCAATTTATTTTAATCTTATTATTACTCTTAATTAACCTATAAGTAAAAGATGTTATGAAACATTTTTGATAATTTAGAGTTAAAACGGGTTAAACAAAATAAATTATTTAGAAGAATTTTAGATTAATTTTCGTAGAACTAAAACAAGGATATGGAGATATTATATAGATTGATAAGGGATGTATGTCTTTTCATAATAATAGGCGTTTTTTTAACGGAAGATCCGATTTTAATGAAATTACTGATCAGCGCATTTGCATTAGTAATTTACTTCATTTTCGATAAAAGTATTGAAGCTGTTGAAAGTAACAAAAACTAGTTGATCAATCTGAATAAATTTTCTGGAGGATTTCAATCGATTGGGAAATGAAAAAAGGAACACTTACTAATTATATCAATGCTTGTTTATTTTAGCTTAATTAAAGAGTAAATTAAGGAAAGTTCAGTAGCTCCCCAATATTAATCAATAAATTCTTGTATTGGAATGATGATTTAACTATTGAAAGCATCGACGGTTAACTGGATTAGTGTAATATCATCAACTTATTAACATCTTCTATTGAGCCAAAAGCTTTTTCGTATCATTGTCTACTCTAAAAAAAAGGACAAATGATAAACGTAGAAACAGCTAAATTAGGTCAGCTAGCAATTCATAGAGTAGGAAATAAGCACAAAGGAGAAACCATCTTTGTTTCACAAGAAGCTGTTAAGCTTACAGATGACTTATCGCAATTGTTAACTGATTATTTTTTGAAACCGTTTGCTAAAACTACAGAGAAATTTCATTTTGTTCATGAGATAGATGTAAGTTACAATCCGTTAAATGGAATAAGTGAAAATATCTTTTCAGACAAGTCTTCCTTTTTTGAGAACTCTGTGTTGATCCTTCGTCATTTGTTCGACCAGTCAAATCATCCCCATATAAAAACAGGAGATTTGTTTATTGCTTATTTTGACAAGATGCACCATTTGGGGGAGCAGGTAAAAGCAATAGGTATCTTTAAATCAGAAAGAAAAGACGCTTTTTTACAAGTGGAGGAGAAGAATAAAAAGCTGACAATTAATACTGAAAAAGGCATAAGTGTTAAGAAGCTAGATAAAGGTTGTTTGGTTCTAGAGACGAAGGAAGGCTTGAAGGTTTTATCAGTTGACAATAATAACTACGATGCAGAATATTGGAAAAAAGACTTCTTAAAAATTGATTATGTTCATGATGAGAATTATGAAACAGATGCATTTCTAGATTTATGTAAATCCTTTGCTAAAGATGTAATAGGCGAAGAGACCAAAAAGGATGAGATCGATTTTGTAAATCATTCTATGCGATTTGTAGAGGGTAATACAGAAGTTTCCGTTACTGATTTTAGTGATGCGTTGTTTTCAGATGAAGAAACCAAGGGAGAATTTAAAGATTATAAAAAAGCTTTTGAAGAGGAGTTTGAACTAGAAATGTCAGATTCTTTTCAAGTTTCTGAACTTGTTTTAGAAAAACAAAAGCGAACGATAAAAAATGCTATCCAGTTAGATACAAATATTCAACTTCGTTTCAATTTTGACGATCCTGATTCAATGGGGAAATTTGTCGAAAGAGGTTATGATGAGGAGAAAGGAATGCATTACTATAAAGTATTTTATAATGAAGAGCTTAAATAGTTGGTTTTCTCAACCCTAATTTTGAGCACAACCGATTGTTATATGTCTATTATGACTGCGTTAAAGAGGTTTTTTGCTACAGGAAAAGACCATTAAAATTTTACGCCTATTACGCAGATATCGTCCACTTGTTCATGGTCTGAACGCCATTCTTCAAACCTTTCATCTAGCAATATTCGTTGCTCTTCGATAGGTTCTTTCGCGATAGAAATAAGGAGTCTTTTAAAAGACTTGTACATGAATTTTTTTCCTTTTGGTCCCCCAAATTGATCAGGGTAACCATCTGTAAAGAAATAAATACAATCCCCTTTTTCCAGCTTAATAGAATGATTAACAAATTGCTTAGTGTGTTCAGAAGGTCCAATTGGTCTTCTGTTTCCTTTTATTTCGTATAAATTTTCTAATTGTTTGAGGTTTAGAGTATTATTTTTTTCATCTGTAACCGCATTATTATTTTTTCGTACAATGTAAAGTGGGTTGTTAGCTCCGGAAAACTCTACAATGTTATTTTCAAGATCTATCGAACAAAGTGCTGCATCCATTCCATCTTTAATAGCACCTTCTCCCTCCTCATCATTAAAAGCTTCAATTACGTACGCTGACAGTTGTTCTAGTATTTCTGCAGGTTTCCTTAAATTATGTTCATTTACAGCACTATTCATGCCCGAATGACCAACCATACTCATAAAGCCACCCGGAACACCGTGACCTGTGCAATCTACTGAAGCGAGAAGGAATTTGTTGTTGAATTTTTTAAACCAGAAAAAGTCACCACTAACAATATCTTTTGGTTTGTAATAAACAAAGCAATTGCTCATCTCTTCTTTTAACGAGTTATTCGGTAAAATAGCTTCTTGAATTATTTTAGCATATTTTATACTGTCAATAATCTCATGGTTTTTTTCTTCAATAATCTTGTTTTGTTCTGTTACCATCTGATTCGATCTTTTAATCAGTTTATTCGAGGCTTTAATCTTTAAATAGGAATAAACAGCAGATAAAAATCCAATAAAACAAAAGGAATAAAACCACCAAGTCTGCCAAAAAGGAGGAAGAATTATAAATGAAAATTCAACAGGGTTTTTGTTCCAAATTCCTTCGTCATTAGAAGAGATAACTTTAAAAGTATAGCTTCCTGGTTTTAAGTTAAGGTAGTCAGCATTTTTTTTTGTTTCTGTCAAAATCCACTCTTTATCGAGCCCTTCCAGCATATATTTATACCGCACTGCACTTGGGTTTTTATGACAAATACCTCTAAAGTCAAAAGTGAAATAGTTTTGATTGTAATCTAATTTAATGTCTATAGGATATCCTCTTTCATCTAAATTGTCAGAATATAAACTCCAATCCGTAGGTTGAGAAAATAATTTTATATCTGTTATCGTTGTAATAGATTCTAAAAAGTTGAATTGATCAAATTCTTTATTGTAGGTAAGCAAGCCTTTGTCTGTTCCAATTAAAACTCTTCCTTCAGAATCTAGTGTTATTGCATTGTTATTGCAAAAGTTTGCAAGAAAGCCTTTGCCCTCCTTGTAGTGCCTAACCTTACTTATTTCGAATTTATTTAGAATTAGTTTGTCTATTCCATCACGCTGGCCAACCCATAATTGGTCATTATTATCAAAGCATAGCGAGTATATTGTATTATTACTTAATCCGTCTTTTTCAGAAAGATGCGTAAATTTCCCTTTGGAATAGACATATATACCTTCACTGGATCCAATCCATAAATTATTGGCCTTATCTTTTACAATGCATCTTATTTTAATTGAAGGAATCCCATGGTTTTCATTGTAAACAGTAGTTGAGGTACCGTCATAACTAAATAAGCCCTCGTCTGTAGCAAACCAATAAACACCTTGATGATCTCTTTCAATATCCAATACTGGAGTCTCAGGCATTTGAATAGAGTCGTTTATTATTTTTATGTAATCACCTTCAATTATTCCAATACCATTAACCCCACCATACAACACACCTGCACTGTCCATGAAAGAGCAGTACCCCATAAAAAATTGTTGCTCACTCTTTAAATTATATATTGTTGAAATCTCATTCCTGATTATTTTAACCCCAGATCCCATAACTATATGTATGTTGTTATGTGTGTCTTCATTTATTGCGCGAATATCGTTGTGCTTGGCACTATTTGTTCGTTCAATTATAATGTCTACTAATTCATCTCCTTTATTAAAAATACCACTCTGCGTGCCAACCCAAATTTGAGACTTACTATCCGTGAATACGGATTGGACGTTGTCATTAGGTAAACCAAAATCCGAATTTGTTAATTCAAATGTTTCGTTTGGTAAATTCGATATTCCTTTGGTTTTCCCACCAAACCACATATTGTTTTCTCTATCTTGAAAAATTCTCCAGCAATTGTTATCGCCTAATCCATTTGCTTCAGTAAATAATTTCTCTTTTGTCCCGCTCAATTTTATGACACCTCTTTTTTTTGTGGCAAACCAATAATCCCCATTATTGTCTTCATAGCAATGGTGGAAATAGGTGCTGGTGTACTCCTCAAGTACGTTGAATTTTTTTTCCACAATTGAATCACCTATTAATTCAAATAATCCTTTATAGGTTAAGAACCAAGTTGTTGTGTCATTAGGGTGAAATATAAAAAAGGTATATTTCATGTCTTTTCCTACAGAAAACTGTGTTACTGTGCCATCTGGAGAGATTTTAAATGAGCTCTCACCCATAGTTCCTAGCCAAATATTTCCTGCATAATCCTCATTACAAAATATGATTGGAATTGCATCAAGGATATCATTTCCAGAATGAAATTTAACAATACTGCTGTCTTTTAATTGAGCTAAACCTTCTCCCGTGCAAAACCAAACAGTGTTTTTCGAATCAATAAAGGTTTTATATATTCTTTTATGGACAAGTGTATCAAAACAAGGAATAGAATCAAATGTTTTTCCATTGTAAACGCTAACACCATTATTTGTAGAGATCCATACGTTTTCTGATTTATCATTTAGAAAATCATAAATAACATTGTCAACTAAACCATTTTCTTTTGTAATTGACTGAAAAGAGTTTCCGTCAAATGTGTTGATTCCCCCTTCATTCGTACCGATCCAAATTTCTCCACTCTTTAACTGCGTTATATCAAGAATGGTAGTGTTGCTTATTCCTTGATCCGAATTATAATTTTTAAAGTTGTTTACTTGACCTTTTACACTTACGCTAATCAATACCAAAAATAAAATTATATGAAAGTTGAATCTTTTCACTGAATTAAAAATAAAAAAAGGACTGGTGAAAGTCCTTTTTTATAATAGTTTTTAGGTTTTACTTTTTTATGATTCTTAAACACTCAACGCTTTCTCCAAGTGTAACTTTAATTAGGTATATTCCTGCATCATTTATACCATTAACAGTGTAGTTCGTAGAACCTAAGTTCAATTGTTCTTGAATTACCTTATAAACCAACTTACCGGTGATATCGTAAACATCTATACTAATCTTTGTTTCAGATTCAGTGTCAATATTTACTATAGTATTATCTACAAAAGGGTTTGGATAAATCTTAACTCTTCTAGATTGATTAATAGTAGGTTCATTTATTGAGGTAATAACCATGCTTGTAGGGAAAATCTCATCAGCTCCAACTTGAAAGTTTAAACCACTAACTACAGTGCCATTAGCAACTGTGAAATTATAAGTGCCAGCCATAGGAAGTCCAGGCATGTCAACCCAAATTTTGTAATCTCCGTCATCAAGTGCGGGGATGGTAAATTCCCCAAAGATATCTGTGTTCGTTTCAATAACTGGTTCTTCCTCTGGGTCTCTTTCAACAATAATGTCAATCCCAGGTACAGGGTCATTATTCTTTAACCAAGTATTAAGAGATAGATTTCCTTCTAATGAGCTTGTCCCAACTTGAGCAGCACCATAAAGTACGTTAATATCAATTCCTGCAGTATCTCCTGTTGTTATAGCTGTTTGACAATTAACCCAATCTGTAGTGTCTCCATAATAGGTAGTGAAAACATTTGGATACATTCCTAAATTTGGTCTTGCTGCTATTCTATATTCTCCATAAGGAATAGAATCAAACTGATAAGTTCCATCATTGTTTATTTCAGTAGTTGCTAAGATATCATTTTTTGTAAAGTTTGAATTTTCACGGTATAAGTACATTTCTCCAGTGGTAATTGGTCCTCCGGTCGTGTCGTATACTGTACCGCCAATAGATCCAAAATCCACTGGTAAGGTATACCAGCCGTATCGCGCAATAGTTTCAGTAGCATCCGTGTTAATTTGCATCAAGTGAGTACTTGCAAAAGTATTGTTTCTTAAAAAATGAAACCGATGTGTAACGTCTAACAATTCAGTAGCGAAAGTATAGTTTCCCGTTCCAATGAAATCAACGAAAATAGAATCTATTTGATTAATTACTTCTTTTCCAAGCATAACTTCCGAATAGGTAGCGTCTGGTGTAATTAGCGTTCCATATCCATCAGCTGACATAATTTTAGTCATAGTTCTAATAACTCTTACTGGTGTTCCTGAATAATCAAGAAATCCTTCATAGCGACTATTATCAACTATGGTATCTTGATAAGCAAGAGTCATTGGCAATACGAATTCAGGTGGACCGGCCGTAACTAAACCGCTAGAAGTTGATTTATCTGAATAATATCCTAAATTTTTTATTCCAACAGTATCAACAGTAAAGTACAACCACAACGAATCCGCTAGTCCGAAAGGCGATCTTAAAAAAGAAGCGTGCGTTGCATCTGGGAAATAAGCTACATGTGGTGTCGCAATAGGGTCTTTAACCGCTAATTCGAAAGTGTCCGAAATACTTCCAAAAGCACCCGAGTAATCCCATACTTGGTTAGCACCAATAGTTGGAATCGGCATAGTAGTAGCCGCAGTGTCCCAAACTTGTAAAATTCTTGTGTTTTTAACCGGTAAATAAGTTCCTTCAATTGTAGTTTGCGAAAAGGTGATTAGATTAATAAAAGAAAGTAAGACTGAAGGTATGATTGATTTCATAATAAAGCTATTTGAGTTTCTACGAAGATACTTTTTTTGCTATATTAATAGCAATTTACTGCCGATTAATTATTAATAGTTATTATAAATATCTAGGATTCCTATATGCTGGATGAGTTTCTAAGACTAGGGATTTAAAAAAAGTTATTATTTGTCGGAGAACATAGGTGATAGCCATTGAAGATTTTCAGAAAGGTTAACTAATGTATCGGAAAATGCTCCGGCTTCAATTAGTGCTGTAATGTCACTCTGCAACAAATTCCCTGCGTAGTAATAATCTCTTGATTCTTTAGAGCTATTGATGAGGGATGGAGGAGTTAGTTCAATCAACTTATCCTTTTCTATTATTTCAAGTAATTTATCGTTGTCCAATAATTTTAATAAGATATCATTATTGTCTAGTTTTTCAATTTGAATCACTTGCCACATTCCATTATCTTCTAAAATGTTCAGTATAAAATATTTTCCAACTTTCTTTAAAATGATGTTGTTATTTAAACCATGTTCTACATTCTCTGTAGGCTTTTGAATAAATAATGTATCTCTAATCAGGCTGTACTCTCCTTTATATTCTAGATGGTCTCCTTCAAAGTTGTAAATTGTTTTTTCACTTTTAACATATGCGGAAGAAGTGTCAAGCGTGCTTAATGGGATTTTAATTGTTTCAAAACCAGACTGAACTATCGAGGATTTGCTTATGGTTAAAGTATTTAGTTTGTATTTCCAGGTGCCCCTATATTTTTTTGGAATTGCAGTTAGACGTTTCCCATCAATAGGTTGTGGTTTGTCAAAATACACCATTTTACAGCCAAGCATTGCTGTAACAATTAATACGAGTAAAGTTCTTGTGATTAATTTCATTTTTTCACTTTTAGTAATATTGAATTTCCAATTACGACTATATCCGATAACCCCATTGTTGCAGTTGCTATAATTGGACTTAGAAACCCAAAAGCCGCTACCGGAATTGCTAATACATTGTAAAAGAAGGCCCAAAATAAATTTTGCTTAATTGTTTTAAAAGTAAGCTTACTGAGGTGGAGTGCATCGGTTAATTTATCAATTCCGTTGGTACCTAGCAGAACAACTTGTGCGGTATTTATCGAAACATCTGTTGCGTCACCAAAAGAGATGCCAACCGTTGCTCGTGCAAGGGCAGGGGCGTCATTAACGCCATCTCCAACCATTACAGTGTTTCCTTTGGAACTGTATTCTTGAACTTTAGTCAATTTTTCTTCTGGAAGTTGCTCAGCGAAAACAGTTTGAATATTTAATGTTTTCGCAAGGGCATCACATTTACTTTGTTTGTCACCGCTTAGAAGGATAATTTCAATACCTTGATGGGTAAGTTCTGCTATCATTTCCTTTGCTTTGGGTTTTATTTCATCTTCAATATCTAATGTTGCTATTAGTTTATTGTTTTTTAGGATATAAACTTCATGCAATTTGTCATCTGTCAATTCACTCGCCATTCTATATGATCCCACTTTCCAGTTATTACCCATTTCATCGGTTGCAGAAAGCCCAATTCCTTTTACCTCTTCAATGTCTGATAGCACAATGACTTTTGCTTTTTCTTTTAAGTTCTCTACAATTGATTTAGCAATTGGGTGCGCGCTTCTTCCTTCTATGTTAAATAATACGTCAATAATTTCTTGCTCATTGCCGTCTATTACATTGAGAGATTTGATTGTGAACTTACCCGTGGTTAAAGTTCCTGTTTTGTCAAAAATAATGGTCTTAGTCTTCGCTAATTCTTCCAGTGTACTCCCACCTTTTATGAGAATCCCCTTTTTTGCGGCTCTACCTATTCCTACCATAACAGCTGTTGGCGTGGCTAATCCCATTGCACACGGACAAGAAATAACCAATACGGCTATAGCTTGCAGCATGCTTTGTTGTGTACTTAAATCAAAACCAAATTTACTGAGTAGAAATGTTGTCAATGAAATACCAAGTACTATAGGAACAAAAATAGCACTGATTCTATCTCCTAATCGCTGAATTTCAGGTTTGTCTTGCTGAGCATTTTTGACTAAGTCAATAATTTTGGATAGAACCGTATTTCGCCCAATAGCTTCAGCTTTAACGATTATGTTTCCATCTGTTAGGATGGTGCTACCAACTACTTTGTCTCCTTTCTCTTTGTTTAACGGAATACTTTCTCCAGATATCATGGACTCATCAATGGTTCCATTTCCTTCCATAATAATTCCATCAATGGGAATTACATCGCCTGTGTTTACCAAGAGTAAATCACCGATTTGAATAGCGTTGTAAGTAATTTCTTCGGGCTCTCCATTTGAATTGAACCGCATAGCAGTTTTGACTTGCATAGCAGATAAATCCTTAATTGCAGATGTTGTTTTGGTAATGGAGCGATGTTCAAGTAAATTACCAAGTAGCACCAAAGAAACAATCGAAGCAGAGGTTTCAAAAAACAGAAAATCGTGGGTTAACGGTGTGCCATAGAACGTATATGCACCCCAACTGCTGTAGAAGAAAGCAGAGGCTGATCCAATAAAAATAAGAACATCCATGTTAGGTGCGCCTGTGCGCAAAGAGGATAATCCACTTTTTCCAAAGTGAAAAACGCCTAATATAAAAACAGGAAAAGCTAAAAAAGCCTGTAAAATCGGATTTTGCATAAACGAATCATGTGGCAAAAACATGTGCGTTATTAAGGGCAAAGTAAAGATTAAGCTGAACCAAAACTTTTTTTCGATAGATGAAAGTCCTTGCTTTTCATCTTTGTCATGTTCTCGAATACGCGATTTGTAACCGATTTGCGTAATTCCTTTTGCAATTTCATCTGCCGAAATAGAAATTGGAGCAATAAAAGAAGCTTCGCCTAATGCAAAATTGACTTTAATCTCACCTGCACCCAATTTTTTCAATTGGTTTTCAACCCCAATAGCACAATTGGCACAGGTCATTCCTTCTACATCGAGTAGAGTTGTGGTTTTTTCTGATTTGGCTTCAATCATTATAGCACTAAGGTACGAACTTTAATAGAATCAAACTGTTTTTAATATTCCCAATTACTATATTCTGTATGCTTTTCTTTCATGTTTTCAAATAGCCAAACCATTCTATCTAAAAACCACATTTTTCCAGCATAGATCAATACCATTCCTAGAATGGTAGTCCAAAAATGAAAACTGTATAACCCATAAATAAGAAAAGGTAAGCCCAATCCATTAATGGTGTTTAATAGCGTAGCCATAAATGCATAATCTTTAGGAATCGGAATCTTTCTACGGTTGATCCAAACGCGTTCGCCCAATACTGCTTTAGGATTAAGAATTCACCAAATAACGAGTATCCCTACAATTATCCAACATACCAGCTAATCCAAACTCTGCTCCATATGGCAAATACTAAAAAAGTACGTTATCATTCTGGTCCATACACTTAATGGGTTTGCATGTTTTTCCCATGTTTCATGTTAAGCAATCCCATATTTTAGTTGTTGATTAAGTTTGGTTATTTCAATGGTTCTAACGATTAGCTAAGCGGTGTACATACCAAATTTAGCTCTACCAAACTTAGTAATATTTGCGATACTTTGCTAACCTACTTTATTTATAAGTGCGACAAAGCACTGATAACAGAAGGCTGGATGCAACAGACCGCATCTATAAATGCCTACCAGCAAATATTACGAGCAAACAGACAAACCTTTCAGAAAACTACAAAGTTAGGTATACCGCTTAGGTGCTGTTACCAACTGTTTCTTTTTTATAGAATATTATTGATGTCCTGTTTTCCGACTATAGACATAATCTCAATATCTTCACCATTGACTCTGAAGTAAATGCTGTCAGAACCACAAACACTGCGTCTATACCCAGTTTTTATGTAATCAACTGATTCAAATGAAAATGGTCTCTGGGTAATAATATCAAATTGGCTAAAAAATGAATCAAAGTATTTGTCAGCTTGATTTAGTCCAAATTTCCGAACTCCATAATGATGAATTCTTATTAAGTCTTCTTTTGCGTCATTACTTAATTTATATTTAGTCATTAAGTAATGATTTTGATTTAGCTAATATTTGTTCTTTACTTTCTTGAGTAAATCCACTTTTTTCAGCTTTATCTAATTTTGCCGCTATCCAATCAATTTGTTTTTGCTGCTTTCTAGCCTGTCTGATTAAGTCATTGATTAATTCACTTTTGCTAGAGTACTCCTTCTTGTCAACTTGAACCTTTAACCATTCGTCATTAGGTTGGGTAAATGATATGCTTTGTCGTGCCATAATATTAAGTTTGATGTAAATATACACCAAAAATGCACCAAAAACAAATTTCTTTTTTTGTTCTTGTCAGAAGCCTTATAGTTGGTAACGTTAAGTGTATGGGATGGCTCCTTGGAGCTATTCTATACATGATGTTATGTTTAGTTTTTATTTCTTAATTATTTATTCAATTGTAATTCATAAAAATACAATTTAATTGAAGAAAAGAAAAACGTAGTTCATTCGAGCCTCAAGACAACTGCGCGCAAAGCTTATCAAAAAGTAATTATGGATTATATCTTTTTAGGTCCCAGCTAAATAATGTAATTCATAAGTGATAGGATTTTATAAATCATTTTTATTCCTTTAATCATCACAAAGAATCCAGCTTTCGAATGAATCCTCTTGAAATTGTCATTTCAATCCGATACCTTCACAAAGTCTTTTTGAACGATTTCCTCGTCACAAATGCAAAAGCAGTTTGCACAAGTAAAACGACAAGACTTTGTTCCTTAAAATTCATTGCAATCATTTTAACCAGATGTATTCTTTGTGATAGCCTCCCTAAGATCTTATAAAAGACTTTTTTGATAAGTTTACGAAAGGCGAGAGTGAATTAAACCTAACGTTTTGTGTATGGTGTCGTAGCATCCCGTAGGGTGCTATGCACTATACATATTGTTATGCCCTTTTATTCTTTTTCTTCTTTATTTTCAAGCATGAATTCTAAGAAAAGTAATTCTGATTTAGCTTCATCATTTTCAAATTTTAAATCCCAACGTTTTTCCATAAATTCTAATAACTTATTTCCTCGTTCAAGGATAGAATCAGCGTTCCATTCTTGATAGTTTGCAACTTCAATTTCAGAGTGTGAACCATCTAAATAACCTTGTCTTATTTTTTCTTTTCGGTCATTGTATTTTGGTTTTTTCTTATCGTCAAAACAATCATTTTGTAAACTTGAATTTATACTTTGAGATAGAGGTAATAAATTACCTAAAGAGCCTTGAAAGAATTTTTGATTGCTCTTTTTCTGTCCCTTAAAACTACTTTTCCAATCTTTGTGGTCAGGCGTTTGAGGATAGATATGTTCTATCGAGACTTTATCTTTTTCTCCTTTTACGAATAATTTCCAATCAATTTTTTGGCTACCACGTTGTCTAACTTTGTCCATTTCATATTCATAAAGAAAATAACGAAGTCCATTCCAATAATAGAATCCGCCACCTCTTTTGAATTTTTTGTCAATGAATTTTTGAAAGTAAGTGTAATCAAAATAGTTTTCTTCTGTCTCTTCTGGTGTGTAGAAACAATAATCCATTCTCTCTTGTAGAATTTGAATTATTGAATCAATAGACAATTCGTTTTTCCGAAGTTTTCTTGAAGCTCTATAAAATTCACTATTCCTATAGGTTGAGAAAGCTCTACTTAATCTAAATGTTACAAAAATGAACCGTTCAATTTCTTTGAACAATTTTACTCTTTGTTCGGAATTGATTTTTTGTGATAAAAAAGAAGCTGTAACTAAAGGTCTAAAATAGATAATTCCAATACGATTAAGTCTATCAATCCATAAGCTTTCTTCAGGAGTCAAATCTGAATTGTTTGCTGGATTATGTGAGTTATACCAATGAACTGCTGCCGATTTTAAACTATTTACATAGTCTTTGATTTGTTTAGGTGAAAGTTTTGAACGCAAAACAATTTCGTCTTCAATTCCATTAGTTTCTACTTCCTCTTGATCGGTTTCTTCATTTTCTCTGACTTCCTCAAATTCCTCAATAGAACTTACCTTAATCTCCGTTTTGTTGTAGATATTTTGAGGTGTGAATTTTTGCTCTAATAAAAACCTAATATAATCGTCTCCTTTTTCTCTTGTATATTGGAAATACATAATCCAATGCGCTACAAGAAAATCATCATCGTTTAAAGGGTTCTTTTTATTTCTGCCTAGTTGATAGTATATTTCTTTCCAAGCGTCATTAATTTTAGTACGTAAAGAGTTTCTTTCATCAATTTTTAATTCGTCCTCTTCATAAAGAGTTGTGAGGTAGATTAGTCTGTTTTTTAGTAGCTCAAGGTTAGATAGCTTTTTACCTCTGTTGTTCATTGTTTCAAACGCAACAAAAACATCAAAGTCATCACTAATTTCGTAAACGTTGAACATTAGGTTTTGAGTCAATTTTTTAAAGAGGGTTTCAATTTCTTTAATCCCAAATTCTTGGTAAAAGCTATTAAGGTTTTCTACAAAAAAGTTTTTTGCATTTTCAAGATTCAACGTGTAAAATGTTTCTTGAATAGTTCCACTATTTGGCTCCTTAAATATTCGGTATTTTAGAAACTGAAAACTTGGGTTGTCAACTTCATAACTGAATTTGTATGCTTTAATGATAAATTGTGGTGGTCTTTGAACTACCAAATATTCTTCTTTGATAGATTTTAGACTAAATGAACCCAAATATATTTCATCATCATTTTTGTTCTTGTTCTCGGGAAGGCTTTTTAGCAATTCAGTAATTGCTTGTATGAAAATCACAAATGTTGTTAGTCGTTGTTGTCCATCTACAACGTGAAAAGGTTTATAGCCTCTGTCCTCAATTAACCAACCATCATCATTCCAATTCTGCCAAACTTTTCGTTCAACTTTTTTGAGAGATAACATTCCTGTATAGTGAAATCTTTCGACAGGCAGATTTACGGTGTCCTCCCAAAAATCCTTTAAATGCCTTTTAGTCCAAGCATAACCACGTTGATAGTCAGGAATTTTAAAAAGTCTGTCTTTAAAAATATCTTTAAGTGATTGTAATTCGTTCATTGAATATTGTTTGTTCTAATTGGGCATAACGTTAAGTGTATGGGATGGCTCCTTGGGAGCTATTCTATACATGATGTTATGTTTAGTTTTTATTTCTTAATTATTTATTCAATTGTAATTCATAAAAATACAATTTAATTGAAGAAAAGAAAAACGTAGTTCATTCTAGCCTC
>Ga0209406_1000017_pt1 | contig 246580 bp, 191 predicted proteins | sample COGITO_mtgs_1204_FD_184808 | JGI IMG/M metagenome (GOLD analysis project Ga0209406, IMG submission 184808) | Pelagic marine microbial communities from North Sea - COGITO_mtgs_120426 (SPAdes) (version 2) | ecosystem: Environmental > Aquatic > Marine > Epipelagic ... | reverse complement strand
TAAATAGGAGTTTAGTCAATTAGTTTTTTTTAATTTATATATTTATCTATGTGAGAAAGAAGAAATTCCCACTTATCCCAATCGATAGTCAATCGATATGATTTCTATTTTTGAATAATAGTTTACTTGGTCTACCTCACTTTTCTAATTTCTCAACAGAGGTTTTTTATGGCGCAAGATGCTTTTATTAACATTTGATGTTGGATCTTTTTATTTCCAATAATGCGGTGTTTATTTGCTCATCAACTTTTCCTATATGCATCTTATTAAAGTTTTTTATCTTTTCTTATTTTTTCATGTAACCTTTCAAGCAAACAGTCAACATGACCTGTTTGATCATCCTGAAGCCATGAAGTTAGTGAGTAAAGGGACTGAAAAGATTTATCAACTCGACGCAGATTCGGCTTCGTATTATATACGGAAGCTACATAAATTAATACCTAATCATCCTGTGATTCCTTCAATGGAAGCTTTTTTAATTCAATGGGAAAATATACCCATCATAGAAGGACAAACATTTGTACGGTTCGAAGCAAAACTCAGAGAAGCGATTGCAGCAGCTAAAAATCTTAATCCTTTAGACCCCTATGATGAAGAGGCCGTTTTTTTTGAATTGGCGACTCGGGGGTTGCTGGCAGAACATTATGCTGAAAATAATAAGTATTTCGAGGCCATCAATGAAGCCAATAAAATGTACGGTTTGATTAAAAAAGGGTTTGACTTGGTTGAGGATAATCCAGAGTTTTTATTTACTACGGGGCTCTACAATTATTTTAGAATAATGTATCCTCAGAAGCATCCCATTTTTGCTCCGATAGCTATTTTTTTTAAAAAAGGGGATAAAGAGTTGGGACTAGAACAGATGGTCATGTCCACCGAGAAAGCTTTAATCTCTCAGATCGAGGCCTCTATTTATCTGTCCTATATCTATTTGCGTTATGAGCAAACCCCAGAAAAGGCATTTGTCTTGCTTCAAGATCTGATCAAAAAATACCCAACTAATTACTATCTTCTTTCCAAATTTTTGGAAGCTGCTTACGCTACGGGTCAATACGATCAAATCATGCCTTGGATGGTCGATACAATGATTAATACAGACCGAACATATTATAAAATGATAGGTTACATCTTCAGAGCGGCTTATCTTGAATTTGTAGAGAAAGAGACAAATGAGGCCTATATTTATTATGGAATGGGAGTGGGATTTGGTAATGAAATATTAAATCACGGGGAATACTTTAAAAGTGTAGGCTATTTAGGACTTGCACGACTCAGTCAACAATTGGGCAATGTAAATACAGCCAAATCCTATTATAATTTATGTTTGAAGTATGCCGAAACTGAGGATATTGAAAAGGCAGCTCATTTGGGCTTAAATCCATGAAATATCTATTGATTTCTAATCAAGGAGAAGGATTATATAAAGAGAAGGGGAGTAAATTTTTGAGTTTTGCCTATCTACTTACTCATGCGGGTCATGCCAAAGAACTCATAGATGAAATAAAGACCCTTCATTTTGATGCCAATCATTATTGTTACGCTTATTCATATGGTTTAGAGACACCCATGTTCGGAATGCATGATGATGGTGAACCCAAGTACAGCGCAGGAAATCCCATTTTAGGTCAGATAAAGGCTTTTAATGTGTCCAATGTCTTAGTAATTGTTATACGCTATTTTGGAGGAACTAAATTGGGTGTAGGAGGCTTGTCAAATGCTTATCGACAGGCGGCAGCTGCAGCACTTACCCAATCGGTATTGATTCCTTACATCGAAAAGGAGCGATTTAAAGTTTTTTACGATTACGATCAAACTAAATTACTATTAAGTTTATTTAGAGATTATAATACAGAGATTATAGAAAAGAAGTATTTGCAAAAATGTTGGATGCTGGTAGACGTGAAAAAGGAAGAAGCTATGGCATTTGAGGATCGCTTACAAAGCAACGCGTTTCAATTAAAAAACGAAATCAAATAAGGGAATCTTGGAGTTGTATGTAGTCTTCTCTTGCGGGGGTAAAGGTATCTATAACGGAACATGGGGTGAGCGCTTTCCCGGAGTGTAGCTCATTGGCATCAATGACCACCAGCTCTCCAGCATTGAATACTCGTGTTACATCACTAATACACAATTCTAGTTTACCAGAAACTACATGCGTGGTTTGAGTATTTAGATGTTTATGTAGTGGCAATACGGAATCTTTGTCTATTTCCCAATATACGATTGTTAAGTCACGGGTATGGACCATACGGCCCCTGAACCCATCCATGGGGGAGAGCGCTTTTATTTTTTCGATATTATAGATTTGCATCTTGTTTAAATATATCCTTTTTTAAGCAATAATACATACATCTCATAGCAGACCCATGCGTCTGTGGCGGCATATTGCTGTTGACCTAGGGTAAGTACTGCATTTTCCCAGTTTGAAACTTGCTGATTTTTTGAAACGCGTTTCTCAAGAAGGATACCGACCAGGTTTCTAACGCCAATTTTTTCAACTCCTAGCGTGGGCATCAGATCATTTAAGTCGATACAGTTATGTTGAGTAAAAGGTTGAATTTGTTTAAGTTCGACAAAATCATCGCGCATACCTACTCCAATTTTTGCAATCCTATCAGATTCAAAAAGAGCGATGAGATCGTCATGAAGGCCTATTTTATTGATTCGAAATAAAAAGACTTCTGTAGCTGTGCTTAATTGAATCAATGCCGTTGGATGATATTGCCCTTTTTTAAAAGTAGGTTTTTTCTCTGTATCAAAGCCGATTATGTCTTGACTACTTAATTTTTTGATGGCTTGAAACATTGCCTTGTGATCATTGATCACTTGAATGGGACCTTCGAATTTGATGAGGGGAAGTTGTGCGATTTTCTCCTTAGTTATCGATAGTGGAAAGGTCATAGTGGACGATCTGGTGAAGTTAATTTTCTAAGTTTAATATTTGCGTAGGCAAAAAGGATACTCATGAAGGGACTGATGATGTTGAAAAAACAAAAGGGGAGATACGTCAATGTGGCTACACCCAAGACATTGGCATGGTAAGCACCACAGGTATTCCAAGGAACCAATACACTGGTAACCGTTCCTGAATCTTCCAAGGTACGACTTAAATTTTCTGGGGCCAATCCCTTTTTTTTGTAGGTATCCGCATACATTCGTCCAGGGATTACGATAGCCAAATATTGATCTGATGCCGTGATATTGAAAAACACACAAGTTCCGACGGTGGAGGCTACTAAAGATCCAACGGAACTGACTAAGGTTAACACCGTTTCTGCAATTTTTTTGAGGAAGCCGGCCTTTTCCATCACGCCACCAAAAACCATTGCAGAAATAATGAGCCAAATGGTTCCAAGCATACCAGACATACCTTTTGAATGTAAAAGTTCGGTGACTATGTCGTTACTGGTTACAATAGACATACTTCCATAAAGCGCTTTCATAATGCCTATATACATGGCACGAACATCGGTACCACCCCCAATTTCTGCTACCATGTTGGGTTGAAAAATTAAGGCAAAGACCCCCCCCATTAATGCACCGGCAAGTAAGGCGGGGAGGGCATTTACTTTTTTAACAATTAAAAAAATAACCGTTATTGGAACTAAAAAGAGCCATCCGTTGATTACGAATTTTTCAGTAATGGCATTAAGGATTAAGTCGGTTTGCACAGTTTCAAGTTGACCATCAAATCTCAATCCAATGGTCAGGAAAATAATAAGGGTAATGGTGATCGAAGGAACAGTGGTGTAAACCATATACTTGATGTGGGTGAAAAGATCTGTTCCGGCCATGGCAGGTGCTAAGTTGGTCGTGTCTGATAATGGGGACATCTTGTCACCAAAATAAGCGCCTGATAAAACGGCTCCAGCGATCATTCCTTCTTGAATGCCCATCGCTTTACCGATACCAATCAAAGCAATACCGACCGTGGCCGCAGTGGTCCAACTACTTCCTGTTGCCATAGAAACGATGATGCATACGATACACGCCGCAAAAAGGAAAATATTTGGGTTCAATATTTGAAGGCCATAATAGATCATCGCCGGCACGACACCACTCAGTAACCACGTTCCTGTGAGTGCACCGATCATCAGCAATATGAGCATTGAACTCATGGCTGAGCTGATACTTTTAACAATTCCAGCACGTAAATCAAGCCATTTATAACCATTCTGGCCAGCTACGATGGCGGCAACCGCTGCAGAGAGTATCAATATAATCTGGTTAGATCCGTCTAAAGCGCTGTCACCAAATATGAAGACATTTATAGAGATAAAAATGACTAAAAACACTACGGGGATAAAAGCTTGGACGATGGTCGGATCTTTAGATTGAGGCATAGATTAAATTTGATCAGCACACAAATTAACATAAATCTTTAGAAGAATTGCCTAAATGGGTCAATACCCGTATTTTTAAGGGCTGATTGAGTCTATTTGTTGCTCTAAGATCATATTTTGCTGGTTGGATATATTTTTGATGGCGCCAAATAACGGTCATCAATTGCAGGGCTCAATTGCTATGGGCTCTTTTTCCTAGGAGTTTCAGTCCTATAATTGACTCTAATGATCTCGGCATGGATGTCGTTTGATTGCATAAAATTTAACCAAAACAATTGCTGAGAAGATAGGTGATCATTGGGAGATTTAATTTCATACAAATGATATTCGTCTTTTTTCCAGATAAATAAATCTGGAAACCCGGTAGCATGATCTTTTAAGTTTTTAGACATTTCGATTAGGATATTTTTAAGTGCCAGGAAGGGGAGTTGTGAAACCAATTGAATCAAATGAGGTTTGATCTTTGGGTTCCAATAGACCATGGGATTGGCAATACCATATTTTTCTTCAAACCTTTCTTCGAGGGAAGTGATCATTAATTTTTTACTACGAAAGGACTTTAAAATTTTCAGAATCTCATCCTTTCTTTTTTCATAAAAAGATTTGGTATAAAGATCTGATGCACTCCTTTGAATGGGGTTGTGATAATCTCCGTGGGTTTGATCAAAAAGCTGATCCCATAAAAGTAGGCCGAACAGACTTTTCCACAAGTAATTTTCACCATGAATACCTTGAAAGCCTAATTTTTTGTAATACTGCAGTGCTGAATGTTCTACGCTCTGATCGGTGTTTAACGAAACTTCAATGGAGGGTGCTTCACTTAATTTTTTTGAAGTACTTCGCGTGATACGGATATTTTTTTTGTCAAGGAAATCCTTGGCAAAAAGGTATTCGCTGGGATTCCAATGCTGTTCTATGACATCGAGCGCTAGGCTTTTAGCCTTTTCAACTTCACCTAGTCGATGGAAAATTCTTATTTGACGTTCCCTTGCAGGATGTTTAGTGGCTAACTGATAATAGCTTAAGGCCAATTCATAGGCTGTCTCACGCTCCAATTGTTTACCCATCAAGAGGAACAATCGATCACCAATGTGGTGCGTTTTTGGACTCAGTAAATATTTTTCCCAAGGGATGATCGCCAGGGCATCATGTATGACTAGTGCCTTAATTTTTGAAAGAGCGCCTCTTACTAAACTACTTAATTTATACAATTCGAAAGCGGCTAGGGCTTCTTGACGGCTTTCAAACCAAGGGGTAAATTGGGTATCATCCAATGCTTCGAGCTTAATATGACCGATATCCCTGATGACAAATTCAGTCATTGGTTTTTTGTATCGGCCAAAATAGAGCATTTTTAAAAATTCCAGTACTTCTTGGCGCACCACTTCTATCAATGGGAATTGAGTTAAAATAGGTGCATAATCATGGGCTTCATTTAATTGAAGAATGGCTTCGTCTTTGGTTTGTTTGCTCCAATCAAGTTGTGTATAGCTAGTTTTCAATTCGGCTTTGGTAAAGACCTTAAAAATCCTTTCATCAGGATCTAATTCTCTAGATATGAATCCCGATACTTCCAATTCCTTAGCCGCTGATTCAAGGGATGATATTTCATCATACTTCAGTTTATCTAGTCTGAAATAAGGCCCTCTGCGATTGCTTAAACGGATGAAGAGGCATTGTGCATCTAGGCCAAGTTTGTGGAAATCATGGATGAATAATTCTTCACTAGTGCCCATCAAGTGCACTGAGTATTTTTGGACGAATAATAGGAGTTCTATGAAATATTGATGATAATATTTTTCAGGAAGAATAATCGGTGGTTTTTTTGATTTAGACATAGATGTCCGCCTTTCTTTAGCTTCAATAAGTCGAATTTTTTCAAATTGGGTATATTCGGTAAGTTCGATACCGACACACAATTTTAAAGATTTATGTCACTTATTTCTATCTTATTATTGCACTAATATTTAGATAATACGGAGTTTAGCGAAGGACAGCAATAATGTTTTTTGACCGTGCACATCAAAATCAATATTGGCCTTTTTACTGGTCCCGTTGATCTCAACATCGATGACTTTTCCGAACCCAAACTTGGGGTGTTCGACTTTCATACCACTGGCAAGATCAGACACATCACTGGGTTTAAAATCAGCAGAGGGTTTGTGATCGGGTACTTTCTTTGCTTTTCCAGGGGCTGTATTTGAATTTTGCTTGATAAAGTTACGCGCATATTGTGGATTGGAACTGGGAACAGCGGTCTCACTTACAAATTTCCTATTGACATGAATGAGATTGGGATCAATTTCTTGGAGAAAACGACTGGGTTCACAATTTTTTAACCTTCCATATCGGTACCGGTTCAACGCATAGCTCAGGTGGAGTTTTTTTTCTGCTCGGGTGATGGCGACATAAAAAAGACGGCGCTCTTCCTCAAGATCAGCCCGGCTGCTTAACATCATTTGAGAGGGAAATAGTTCTTCTTCTATCCCCACGATATAGACATAAGGAAATTCTAAGCCTTTTGCCATATGTATGGTCATCAAGGTTACCGTATCCTCATTATTCTTGTTTCGATCTTCGTCCGTCAAGAGGGCGACATCTTGTAAAAATGAAGCGAGAGATTTATCCTCACGGTCTTGGTCATCTACAAATTCTTTGATGGCATTGAGTAATTCCTGAACATTTTCAAATCGACTCAGTCCTTCTACGGTTTTATCATCGTAGAGTTCTTTGAGTAAACCTGAATTTTTAGCAATAATGGAGGCCGCCTCATATCCATCTTTATTTTTTATGGCTATTTTGAAGTTCTTAATTAAATCCACAAATTCTTCAATTTGGTTTGCCGCTCGGCCCCCTAGAAGTTCCTGAGCATGGCAGAGTATATCCCAAATATCAGCGCCTTGCTCTTCAGCCGCTACAAATAATTTCTCTACTGTTCCGGGCCCTATGCCACGTTTGGGTAGGTTAATGATTCTCCTCAATGCAGTTTCGTCATTGGGATTGATGATGAAACGGATGTAAGCAATTAAATCTTTTATTTCCCTGCGTTGATAGAAGGAAACTCCTCCTATTACACGGTATTTAATGTTCATTCTTCTCAAAGCCTCTTCCATAGCTCTGGATTGGCTATTGGTTCGATACAAAATAGCAAAATCGGCATTTAATGCATGATTTTGCATCTTGGTCTCAAAGATGGAGGAAGCGACTAATTTACCTTCTTCATTGTCAGAGGCCGATTTAATGAGCTCAATCAGTTCACCTGATTCGTTTTTGGTCCAGACATCCTTTTTAAGTTGTGCTGTATTTTTGTCAATTAATGAGTTGGCGGCTTGGACAATATTTTTTGTAGAACGGTAATTTTGCTCAAGCTTAATGAGTTGGAGGTCTGGGTAGTCCCTTTCAAAGTTTAAAATGTTTTGAATATCAGCCCCACGAAAGGCATAGATACTTTGTGCATCGTCACCGACTACACATATATTTTGTCTTACAGCGCCCAACTTTTTAGCGATCATGTATTGTGAAATATTAGTATCTTGAAACTCATCAATCATCACATAATGAAAGCGCTGCTGGTATTTATTGAGTACGGCGAGATGTTCCTGAAATAACACATTGGTGTTGAATAATAAATCGTCAAAATCCATGGCATCGGCCTTGAAACATCGTTGGGAATAAATGCGATAAATGCGCCCCATTTCAGGCCGACCATTGATCTCATCGTCATCTTTATATATGGGATTTTCATTATACTCTTTCCAACTAACTAACCTATTTTTAGCGCCAGAAATTCTATTATAAACGACATTGGCTTTGTATAACTTATCATCAAGATTAAGACTTTTGACAATGGCTTTGATCAGTGATTTAGAATCTTCTGTATCGTAGATGGTGAAATTGGTTGTATAGCCTATATGTGTAGCTTCCGTACGTAATATGCGGGCAAAAACAGCATGAAAGGTCCCCATCCAGATATTTCGAGTCTCTGGACCGATCAGCTTTTCAATACGCTCTCGCATCTCTTTAGATGCTTTATTGGTAAAAGTTAGGGATAAAATATTGAAAGGATCGACATTGTGCTGATCCATTAAGTAGGCGATTCGGGTAGTAAGCACCCTTGTTTTGCCAGACCCAGCTCCGGCGATAATCATCGTGGGACCTTTCACATTGATTACTCCCTCATGTTGGGCAGGATTAAGGTCTTTTAAGTAGGAATATTCTCCAGTTGACATGGTGCAAAACTAAGCCATCGAATGTTTTCATCCTTATTGAATGAAATAAAAGATCACGCTTCAAACATTCAATAAGAAGAGATCGACTTCTGTATGATTCTGATCAAAATTTATCTAAAGGTTAATGGGGTAGTTTAGATAATTTACTCAATGAAATGAATAAATTTGCGACATGGATGAGCCAGAGATTTATTTTCATGTAGGCCTAGGGAAAGTTGCTTCAACTTATTTACAAAATAAGGTGTTCAATAATCTTGAGGGAATTCATTATATCCCAAAAAATAAGTATCGAAGCAGTATAGATATCATTAAAAAAAAAGGGCCAAAAAAGTATTTGGTGTCCTGTGAGATGGACAGACAGTTTGATGATGAAGTCGCTCGCTTTACATCACATTTTTCTAACGTCAAAATAATTATTTTGTTTCGAGATCATGGAGGCTGGATTGCTTCCCAATATCGTAGATATGTCAAGAATGGTTGGCACCACGATTTTGAAGAATTCGTTACGCTAGATCCTCATCAACAAGGGATGTGGGATAAAAAGCATTTGAATTTTTATTCAAAACTTGAAATCATTGAAAAACACACCCAACAAAAACCCTTAGTTTTATTTCATAATGAGCTTAAAAAAGATCCTTGGGCATTTTTTGATAAAATATCGCAATTTTCGGGTACAGGTTATACCAAAGAAAATATTTCCTTGAGCAAGGTTCATACTTCTTATACGGAAAAGCAATTATTAGTGCTCAGATCTTTTTGTCGTAAGTACGTTGGATACATTCCTAGAGGTAGGAGAAATAGAATATTGAATTGGTTAATGTTCCGCCCTTGGTGGGCCTTTTTTCATTTGGTCATGTATGTGGCCATAATTTTCCCTAAGTCTTGGGTACCTAAAGGACCCCTCATAGCACCTGATTACCTCAAAAAAGTCAATGATTTGTTTCTCGATGATTGGAATAAAATCAATCAATACGCGCAGAATAATAATCCTTAATTATCGGCGAGTACGGTTCTGTTTTTTATAGCCCATATAGCTTCAATATCAGTAATCAATTGTTTCAAAACTGCCGGCTTGATCGACTGCTTTGGATCATCTCCAATACCTCTTTGCGGGTCTAAATGACTCTCAATGATCACACCATCAGCTCCATATGCGATCGCCGCCAACGCCGCCGAAGGCACATATTTAGCTCTACCGACGGAGTGACAAGGATCTACGATGACAGGTGCCCAAGTCTTTTCTTTAAGCAGCGGTGTGATTGACTCATCTGGGTAATTACGGTAGCCATCCATGGTTGGATTGGTTCCTCTCGGACACAGCATGATATCTGGATTTCCAGCTGCTGCGATGTATTCTGCTGCGGCAATGAACTCATTGACAGGGCCCATGCCCATCGATCTTTTGAGTAATACAGCAATTTTCTTATTTTGAGTCATCTGTCCTATGCTTTTTAGTAAGGAGTAATTCAAAGCATTTCTCGCACCGACTTGCAAAATATCAACTCCGGCTTCCACGGCGATTCTTAATTGATGTTCATTCATCACTTCAGTATCTACAGGCAGACCTGTTTGCGATCGAGCTTCCATAAGTATTTTCACTGACGCATCATCTCCTTGGAAGGAGTAGGGCATGGTTCGAGGCTTCCAAACACCACCTCGTATGGCCTTTGCACCTGCTTCCTTTACCGCATGAGCAGATTCAATAAATAAATTTGGATTTTTAGGATCGATAGTACAATGTCCTGCAATGACAAAAGGTCCTTCTCCCACAATGTGATTTCCCAGAACTATTTTGTGTTGTGCCAATTCAGAACTGCTGTCCATTAATTTAAAGGGAGAATCTACAGCATCAAAACGATCTATAAAATCAAGTCCTAATATTCTATTTACCATTACTGTTTTCCTTTCTTCACCTAAGACGGCGTAAACGCTTCTATGGTGACCTACAATTACTTGTAGTTTACAATCATACTCTTCTACAATTGCAGTGACGGCTGAAAGTTGTTCAACGGTTAATTTGGGTTCTTTTGGAATGATCATGTTCAATGCTATAAAAAAATGCAAACCTACGATGATCTATTGATTTAGATTCTTTTTTTTCTTTTTTTTATTTTTTTTTGAAGGTAATTTTTTTGGATGAAACGAAAAATTTGCATTTAATCTTATATGTTTCTAGTTAAAAATTGATTTCAAACCATGCTAAATGACTATTATGAGGGTAAATTTGAAGAATGGAAATGGAAGTAGTCTTAGGATTTAAATCCGATGAAGAGTTTTATACAATAAATAGCACGCAAAATCGTGTAGAGATTGATATGTACGGGCCAGAAAAAAAACAAGCCCAATCCCCCATGGAATTATTATTGTCGGGCATCATTGCATGTGCTGCGGTTGATATTGTTTCAATGATTAAAAAGAGGCGCAAGATACTTAATGATTTATCGGGAAAAGCGAGTGGTCAGCGTAGAGCGCAGGCTCCAAGATCCTTCACTGACGTGCACATTCATTATGAAATTAACTCACCTGACCTTACGGATCAAGAGGCTGAAAAAATAATATCTTTGGCGGTAGATAAATATTGTTCCGTAGCTTCATCTATAAGCAGCGATATCCATTTATCACATGGATTTAAAATCAAACGCTAGACCTTTTTTAGGCTTCGATAGCTTGGGCTAAATCAGCAGTTAAATCACCTATGTCTTCAATGCCCACACTCAACCGGATGAGTGAGTCGGTCAGTCCAGATTTCAGCCTTTCTTCTTTTGGAATAGAGGCATGGGTCATACTGGCAGGATGTCCAATCAAAGACTCTACGCCACCTAAGGACTCCGCAAGGCTGAATAATTTGAGCTTTTCCATCAACTTGAAAGCAACATCAATGTGGTCCTCTTTGAGGGTAAATGAGATCATTCCTCCAAATTGACGCATTTGTTTCTTGGCAACTTGATGATTGGGATGTTCTTCGAATCCAGGCCAAAAGACTTCGTCGACCGAAGGATGATCTTTAAGAAAATGGGCTATTTTGCGTCCATTTTCACAATGTCTATCCATTCTTATGTGTAAAGTTTTGATTCCTCTCAGGACCAAGAAGCAATCATTTGGGCCCGGGATGGCACCGGCGGAATTTTGAATATATCCAATTTTATCATCTAAGGCTTTATCATCGGTGATGACCGCACCCATGACCACATCGGAATGGCCAGAGATATACTTAGTTACAGAGTGAACAACAATATCGGCACCTAAGTCAATCGGATTTTGTAAATAAGGTGTGGCAAAAGTATTGTCTACACAGACCCAACTATTATAGGTTTTGGCGATGTTTACCATGGCGCTGATGTCTACAATGCGCATCATGGGATTTGTTGGAGACTCAATCCAAATCATTTTGGTCTTTGGATTAAAGGCTTTCTTTACTGCTTCGACGTCTTGAAGGTCAACGAATTTAAAAACGATACCATAGCTTTGGTAGATGGTAGTGAAAAGTCGATAGGTCCCCCCATAAAGGTCATGCGTACAGATGACTTCATCTCCAGGAGCTAATAATTTAATGACGGCATCTGTGGCACCCATACCTGATGAAAAACAGCGCCCATATTTTGCGTTTTCCAAGGCCGCTAGATTTTCTTCTAATACCGTTCTTGTGGGATTTTGTGTGCGTGCATATTCGAATCCTTTGTGTTTTCCAGGAGCCTCTTGTACGTAGGTAGAGGTTTGGAAAATGGGTGTCATGATGGCACCTGTCGAAGGATCGGGGGCAATACCTGCATGCAAGACTTTAGTTCCGAATTTCATTTTTTTTGTTTTTCTTTAATATCATTTGCAATGATAATACAATGGTTAATAAATCAGTTATTTAATGACATTTTAGCCAATAAATCATCGATATTTGATTCAATAATAATCAAATTTCGACTTTTGGCATCTAAAAATCCCTGGGTAACCATTTGGTCTAACAAGGCGATGAATGCATCATAATAACCGGCTACATTCAAAAAACTACAAGGTTTGTGATGATAGCCTAATTGTAGCCAAGTATATACTTCTGTTATTTCTTCTAGCGTTCCGATACCTCCGGGCAAGGCGATGAAACCATCTGATAATTGAGCCATCAAGGCTTTTCTTTCATGCATGGTATTTACTATATGTAGTTGAGTTAAGCCAGCGTGCCCAACTTCCCATGCGTGTAGTTTTTCTGTTATGACGCCTGTCACTTGACCTTTCAATGAAAGTACTTCATCCGCAACGACGCCCATCAGGCCTACGGATCCACCTCCATACACGAGGTCATATTTATGGGCGACCAGTTTACGTCCTACCTCTTGTGCACACGCTTTGTAAATAGGATCAACACCCATGGATGAACCACAAAATATGGCGATGCGCTTATTCATTGATGAGTCGGTATATCAGCACAGCTGCGCGCTGGGTAAGCACCTCAAAGGTTGCTAAGTCAATGGTTTCATTAGGTGTGTGCCCCCCAGCTCCCATAGCACCCAATCCATCGATACAAGCTACATATTGTGCAACAAAAGAGACGTCTGCTGCGCCACGCTTTGAAGGATCCCATGCTTCTACTGGCCCATGTCCCATATCTGTACTGACTTGACTGAATGTTTTTAAGAGATCTTCATTTTCTTGAGTAGGGGGCATGGCAGGATAACTATCGAAGAACGTTATTCTAGCCGAGGTTTCAGGTAGATTATTTGCGACAATTGCTCGCATTTTTGCCCGTGTTATTTCTTTTTGTTCTTCTGAAATGAATCTAAGATCGCCGTCAATGATCACAGATTGTGCGACTACATTGGTCTTACCAAAGGCATTCCCCGTATTACTAGGTTCATCATAACTCATTTCAGTCCCTCCAATAATGATTCCAGGGTTAAAAGTTAGATAAGCCTCACCTTTTAAGGTTTCATAGAAATCATTTAATATTCTACCGGCCTCAAAAACAGCCCCTGCCCCGACACCCGGCATGAATATTCCGCTAGAATGTGCTCTTTTCCCTTCAATTTCAACCTTCCAACCCGAGGAGCCTCTACGCGCTAAGGTGACATTATTAAATCCCGTTGAATTTTCAAATCCTAGGGCAATGTCACTGCGCTTGCCTGCATCGATAAGGTCTTTACGACTCAAAGAAATGGGCTTTCCTGTCAGTTCCTCATCCCCGGTGAGGGCCACAATAATTTGAGCATCTGCCAAGTGCCCCGCTTCATGGAGGGCCCTCAAGGCAAAAAGCAGAATGACATCGCCCCCTTTCATGTCGTTAGTTCCAGGACCTTTTACGGTACCATCCGGGAGTCGTTCCATTTTTTGAAAAGGGCTATTTTCAGGAAATACGGTATCCAAATGACCGATCAACAAAACTCTTTTCCCTTTATTTCCTTTGGTTTCAGCAAATAAATGGCCTGCTCTATTCAGGTTGGACAAATCAATCCACTTGGTATCCATTCCTATTTGATCAAATTGACCCTTAAAAAGCATGCCAACTTCTTTGACGCCCTCAAGATTCATGGTGCCGCTGTTAAGGTTCACGGCTTGCTCTAGCAACTGGATGGCTGCGTCATTATTTTTTTGAACAATTGAAATTATTTTTTTTTCTTTTCTTGACAGCTTTTGTGCTGGGTTTTCTAAAAACTGGACCAGTAGAAAGCAAATAATGATTATTCTAAGCATGAGTATTTAAATTTAAATGAGTGATCAGTGGTTGGGGTCGAGTGTTCTAGGGATGGTCATTAGTTCTGTTTGTCTGCCGTCAATATAACGTACAACATCACCATCAAAATAGGCATCTTCCTCCAACATAATTCTGATCTCTTTATTCCATTCTTTAATGAAAGTTGCATTGTTAAGTTCTATGGAGTAAGCTGTGTTTGGGTATAGTGGATAATCACCTGCAATAGGCACCCCCTCTTGTTGATCCCACATACCTATTGTCGGTCCGGCGGCATGACCGTGGTAGCCAATGGGATGGGTGTAGATGGTAGGTTTTAATCCCATATCTCGAGCTTCAGTGAGAGATTGTTGTAAAATCTCATTTCCAGTTTTTCCAGTTTTAAAGTTATTTAAAAAAATATCTTGGACTTGATTCCCTTGTGCAAATGCTTTCACCAAAAAATCAGGAGGGTTTGTTTCTCCTGATTTAAGAACGTATGCATGTTGCTGGGTATCTGTATTAAGTCTCAAATAAGTGATTCCAAAATCAACATGAAGCAGATCACCTGGCAAAATAATTTCATCTTCAGGTCGATCAGAAAAAGATCTGAGGTGCTCAAAAGAGGCCTCATCTTTTCTTTGAATAGAGACCGAGGGATGAAACCAAGTGGTATAACCCGCAGATCTTATTTTGTCTCGGTACCACCAGACTACATCATCCGTGGTGGTGACGCCTGGTTGTATCACTTTTTCTGAAAAACCTTCCGCAATGATTTGATGAGCCATCCTTATGATATTGGGATATACGATCATTTCGCTTTCCGTTCTTGTTTCAAGCCATCCAATGCCTAACGACTCAGCACTGGTCAATCTTTTTACGTACTTATCTTCTAAGTTAGAGGTCAGCATATCATAGTGGGTCGCACTTAAGCCATCTGCATGACCAAAAGTGACCGATTTATTGATCCCGATTTTTTTGGGATCTTTTTCTTTGATCAAAGCAGCCAATGCTTTCCACTGGTCAGGCTGAGTTTCCTTATCCCAGACTTTGCGAAAGAGGTCTCCAACAGCATACCTTGCCATAGCCATGGTTTCCAAAGGTTTTTGATCGCCGGGATCATAAATGACTAAAATCGTTGTACGTCTGGCCGATTGCCATGTGGAGGGGAGCATGGTTCTTAAAATGGGGTCTTCATTGTATTCACGTGCGATGATTAACCACATATCGATGCCCGTTCTTTTCATCAAATCTGGGAGTACTGTGGCCATGCGGTCTTGAAGCCAACGATCGACAATCACTGCCCGCTCTTTCATATCCAATGTTTTGGGCATATAACTGTTTTGGGCGTATGATGTAAAAAAAAGGGTTAGAATCAGGCTAAAAATTAATACTCTCATATCTGTAGACAAGTTTAAGATGTGGTTAAAATTGCATTATTAATTTCAATTGAAAAAATAAATAACATCAAAATGAAATTTAAGGTAAGATAAGTTAGGAAAATGATTTTCTTGATTTTTGAGAGATCCATTCATAGACCTAAGAACTTAACCGCTGAGCGTGAAATAGCCTTTATTTTTTTTGGATTTAGTTTTAGAGATGAAGATAGTGCAGCCCTCTTCAAAAAAAGCGGACTAAATTCATCACTATTCTTCGGCATGATCCATTTCATGAACACCAGAAATTTTGTCTAAGTAGGATTCTCGAAGATTTTCCCAAACCCCAAAAAGAAGTATAATTTTTTTATTTAAAGAAGGAGATTCAAGGATTCTTTTTAGATAGATTTTTTGGCTATTTTTGTAATTTCTTGATTGTATAAATATGAAATATTATAACAGTATTGTGGACACTATTGGCAACACGCCACTGGTAAAGTTGAATCACGTATCCAAGGGTGTCCAAGGTACGATCCTTGTGAAAGTTGAATATTTTAATCCGGGCAATTCAATAAAGGATCGGATTGCTGTTAAAATGATTGATAATGCTGAACAAGAGGGGTTATTAAAACCTGGAGGCACCATTATTGAAGGAACTTCGGGCAATACAGGTATGGGCTTGGCACTTGTGGCACAATCAAAAGGGTATAAGTGTATTTTTACTTTAGCGGATAAGCAATCACAAGAAAAAATTGATATTTTGAGAGCCGTGGGTGCAGAGGTGATTGTTTGCCCCACCAATGTTGAGCCTTCAGATCCCCGCTCTTACTATTCGGTTGCTAAAAAGTTAAATGAAGAAATTCCCAATTCTTTCTATCCCAATCAATATGATAACCCTGGGAACTGGACGGCCCATTACGAAACGACGGGTCCAGAAATATGGTTGGATACCGAGGGTAAGGTTACCGTCTATGCTGCGGGTATGGGTACTGGAGGAACCATCAGTGGGACCTCAAAATATTTGAAAGAACAAAACCCATCCATAACTACCTTAGGTATCGATTCATATGGATCTGTATTCAAAAAATTTAAGGAAACAGGCACCTTTGACGAAAGTGAGATTTATCCCTATTTAACTGAAGGTATTGGGGAAGACATCTTACCCGAGAATGTTGATTTTAGTATGGTGGATCAAATCGTTAAAGTGACTGATAAAGATGCAGCGATCATGACCAGGAGATTGGCTAGAGAAGAAGGATTGTTTGTAGGATGGTCGTGTGGTTCTGCTGCTTTTGGAGCCATAGAATGGGCAAAAAGTAATCTTAAAGAAAATGATGTTATGGTGATTATTTTACCTGATCACGGTACCCGGTATTTAGGTAAAATATACAATGACAATTGGATGAAAGATCATGGATTTATTGAGTCGAGAAAATTTGCCTCTGCCAAGGATATTATTAGGAATAGGGAATATCCAGTGGAGCTCTCGACGATTGATAAAAACATCACCGTGGGGGAGGCCATTGTACTGATGAATGAGAAAGGAATAGATCAAATACCGGTGACTGAAAATGGCACCTTTGTAGGTAGCCTGATTGACTCAAAAGTCCTGAAACAATTAATTGAAAATCCAGAGATAAAGAGCCAACCAGTAGCGGAGGTGATGGACGCCTCTTTTCAGTTTGTATCAATGAATAATACCTTGGATGTTTTGTCATCGTTAATCTCAAAAGATAATAAAGCATTACTCATCAGAGATGAATTGCAAAAAGTTCATATCATTACACAAAGTGATTTATTAATGGCCATGAGCCATTAAGTTGATTGGAAGTGCTAAAAGGAATGATCATGTTCAGAAACTTTTTATTCATTTTCTTATTTACATCTATACCTTTTTTGTCTGGTGCACAATTGAGAATAAATGAATTTATGGCCTCTAATCTGAGTGGCATTGAAGATCCTATGTTGGGTCAAACCAGTGATTGGATTGAGCTTTACAATACGGGAACAACCACTCTTGATTTATCTGGTTATTACCTCACAGATAATTTGAATAAACCGGATAAGTGGCCCATACCAGTAGGTACGGTGATTGAAGCAGGGAGCTATTTTTTGTTTTGGGCAGATGGAGAAGCCGTTGCTGATCATACCAATTTTAAACTTTCTGCCAGTGGAGAATCCATAGGAGTTTTCAACGCGGAATTTGATGTTGTTGATTCTGTTACTTACCCGGAGCAGCGATCAGACATTTCTTATGGTAGGAATGATGACGAGTGGGTGTTCTTTGAAACCCCAACCCCAGGCGCCCAAAATGAAGCGATCTTTTATTCGGATTATGTAATGAGCGTACCTTCTTTTTCAAAACCAGGAGGTCTCATGGTGGGTGCCCAATCGATCAAATTAGGCACAGATTTTGGAGGAGAGATTAGATATACCCTTGATGGATCATGGCCTAATGAGCGTTCATTTCTTTATGAAGCGCCGATCATTTTTGAAGGGAACACGATCATCAGAGCAGCCATTTTTAAGTCTAATCAGCTTCCTGGACCCGTGAAAACACATTCTTATTTTGTAGATCCAGAATTCTATGAAAATGAGTTACCTGTCATCTCAATAGCAGGAGATCCAGATGATTTTTGGGATGAATACAAGGGGATTTATGTACAAGATTTTAAGCCTGACTGGGAAATCCCCATCAATATTGAGTTCTTTGAGAATCTTGGAGAAGATCGGGCTTCTTTTAATGAATTGGCGGGGACTAAAATTAATGGGTTAAACTCATGGGAGTTGCCTCAAAAAATGCTGGGTATCTATTTTAGAAATAATTATGCTTCTAAAAGCTTAAATTATCAGCTTTTTGCAGATCGATCACGTAATGAGTTCGAAAATTTTGCTTTAAGAGCTGGGGGGAGTGACTGGGGTCATGCATTTATGCGGGATGCTTTAGCTATGGGTTTAACTCAGGGTAATATGAACTTATCTACTGTTGGTTATCGTCCTGCGATGGTCACCATCAATGGTGAATATGTGGGGATTCATAATATAAGATCTAAAGTCAATGGGGCTTACATATCAGAGAACTTTGATGTTCCCGAAGGTGCATTTGATATGATTGAGCATGGAGATCATGCCGAAGTGGGGGATTTAATCGCTTATAACCACTTATTAGAAGTTTTGAGTCAAGATCTTTCTGATGAATCCAATTTTGATCAAGTCAGAGAGCTTATAAATATTGAGAACTACACGGATTTTGTCATCATGCAGATTTTTTTGGTAAACGGGTCTATAAATCATAATACCATGGCTTGGAAGCCTAAGGAGAATGGTAAATGGGAGTGGATATTAGTTGACTTAGACAGAGGATTTTATAATGAAGGGTTTTATATTGAATGGTTTTATGAAAAAGAAAATTTATTATTAGACCGTATGGTTACTAATGAGGGTTTTAAAAATTACTTCATAAAAAGGTTTTCAGATCATTTATACACTACATTCAGTGTGAATAGGGTAAGTGAAATGATTGCTGATTATAAAGAGGTCATCGATAAAGAAATGCCTAGACATATTGCCAGATGGCAAGGAACCACTTCTAATTATGGTAATGCTTTACCCTCTTATCAACAGTGGCTCGATGAGCTCGATATTATCAATGAATTTGTGGTTAATAGGAGGACTGTTCTTTGGAATTTTTTCGAAAGATTTGGATTTAATGCTCGTATTGAATTAGGAATAGGCGTATATCCAGAGGACGCAGGTACGGTCACACTAAACGGTATGCCTGTAGAAACTAACGAAGCTCTTTCTAAATATCTCGAAAATGTAGCTTTTAATTTAGAAGCCACTCCCCAATTGGGTTTTGAATTTGTGGGATGGTCGCATACTCCGGGGGGAGCCATTATCGATGCTAAAACTAATATTGAGGCGATTGCTACCGAAAACGTCAATTATTATGCCGTATTTGAGGCTAATGAAGTTTGCTTGATACCTTCATTAATAGACGGCACCACAGTGCTCAATAAAGAATGTAGTCCATACTACATGAATACGGACGTATGGATAAAAGAAGCGGCTGTTTTGATGATTGAGCCGGGCGTGGAGATACGCATTGCAGAGGGTACTAATTTCATCGTTAATGGAGCCATCATTGCCGAGGGAAATTTGGAGGATGGGATTGTCTTTAAGGGCTTGGCAGATCAAGAGGCCTGGGGGGCTATTACTTTACTTAATACTACGGATACTTCTATTTTTAATTTCGTGACGATTAAAGATGCTTCTGTAGGATCGATTCCTACCCGAGACAAGGGAGCCTTGTCTTTATTTAAAGCCAATGTTAAGCTGAATCACTTGAACATTACCGAGGTTCATAACAATCCTATTTTTGCGCAATATTCATGGGTCTCAATGGACAATAGTATTTTACAATCCAAAATCACAGGTGATTTAATTAATGTTAAGTACGGTAATGCTTTTATTCAAAACACGACCTTTGTAGGTAATCTACAACCTGATACGGATGGTATTGACTACGATGAAATTTATGATGGAGAGATTAAGAATTGTGAGTTTTATGATTTTATGGGATTCAATAGTGACGGTATTGATATTGGAGAAGGCTGTAAAAACATTAAAATTGACAGCGTGATCATTTATAATATTACTGATAAAGGTATTTCGGTAGGTCAAAAGTCTAGCGTTTCCATAAATCATGCTTTAATCTTTAATACAGGAATAGGAGTCGCGGTTAAGGATTCGAGCTGGGCCAGGATTAAAAATAGCACTTTTTACAATAATCGTCAGGGTGTGGCGAGTTATGAGAAAAACCCAGGTATGGGCGGGGGAAATATGGTAGTCAATCAGAGCATTATTTCTAATGCGGCAAATACGCCTTTTTTGGTAGATGTATTTTCTACTTTAGGCATTAATAATAGTATTTCAGATACCGATGTAATGCCGGGCACTGATAACAGCCTAACCAATCCCCAATTTAAAGCTCCTGGAGATCATGATTTTAGTTTGATGCCGAGCTCTCCTGCGCTACTATATAACCCAACGAATGATCGAATTGGGGCACCGGATTATGTGGTTGATGCGCTGAAGAATATTCTAATGGTACAAATCTATAACGATACTACAGGAATAGGTATACCAGAATTTATTGCTTTGTTTAATCCAAACTTGGAGCCGGTTGACTTGAATGGCTATCAATTTACAGATGGTATAACACATATTATCGAGGGAGCTCCCTTGCTTGAACCTCAGGATACTATGTGGATTTCCGCACTTGAATCAGGGTTATACTGGCCGAGTACAACCAATGTCCAAGCTTGGTCGTCAGGTAAGCTGGCAGATGATGGGGAAAAAATTACTTTAGAAAATAGCTATGGTATCGTGATAGACCATGTAGATTTAAGGTCTAATAATGGATGGCCTGTCTATGAAAATGAAGGAATACTATCTCTCAAAGAGGTATCAATGGACAATCATATTGGGTCGCATTGGTACTATATAGAAAATAAAGCGGAGGTCATAGCTGGAGTTTCTACAATCGGTGTTTCTAATATCTATCCAAACCCTGCCAGAGATTGGGTCGACATCCTTTTGACATCATCTGAACCCGTTGAAATCGTCATTTATTCATTAGATGGTGCCATAGTAGATATCAAATTCACTCAGAAAGCTGATAAGGGTGAGGTACGCATTCCGTTAACCGGATATCCAAAAGGACTCTTAATATTTCAAATAGGTAATGAATACCGCCGGATCATTCATCGTTAATCCATAGTTTTTTTACCTTCTCATTTATCAATTAAACTTGTATCTAATGGGAATCATGTTTACATTTGATACAAATAAATTTCTAACTCTTTGCTTGCAGAAGAGGCCATTTTATAAGTGGCCTCTTTCTTTTTAAAATGAATGAAGCAGGACCTATTGGTGTTTTTGACTCGGGATATGGTGGTTTGACCGTCCTCAAAGGACTTGTCAAAAACCTTCCCAAACACGATTTTCTGTATCTTGGAGATAATGCGCGTGCCCCCTATGGACCGCGGTCTTTTGAGCGTATTTATGAATTCACCCTCGAAGGGGTAAAACATCTGTTTGATCAAGGTTGTTCTCTTGTTGTTTTAGCCTGTAATACAGCCTCTGCAGAGGCCTTAAGAACCATTCAGCAGAAAGACCTTCCCTATTTGGGAGCCCATAAAAGAGTATTGGGCGTTCTGCGGCCAACTACAGAAAGTGTTTTAGATTATACCCAAACTAAAGAGATTGGTATTTTAGGGACCCATGGAACGATTCGATCCAAGTCTTACCTAATCGAAATTAAAAAATTCTTTCCGCAAATTCAAGTACATCAACAGGCCTGTCCCATGTGGGTACCCTTAGTTGAAAATGGAGAGTTATTGGGTACAGGAGCAGCCTATTTTGTGGAAAAAGAAATTCAATCTTTATTACAAAAGGGGCCAAGTATAGATGCTATTTTTCTTGCGTGCACCCACTATCCGTTGCTGTATGATTTGATTCGTAGTAAAGTACCAGAACATATAAACATCTATGGTCAAGCTGAGATGGTGGGTCCAAAATTGGCAACTTATTTATCGAGGCATCCTGAAATGGACATAAAATGTCTCAAAAACAGCAAAGTGAGTTTTAGAACAACGGATGAACCTGAAAATTTTGAAAGTCATGCGCAATTATTTTATGGTCAAACCCTTCATGCACAACGAGTAATTTTAGACGTTAAACAAAGCTAAATGATCCAAAGTAACCATTTTAATTGAAAATTATGCGCGCCGAACTACTCCTTAATAATAGCCTGAATTTAATCAAATTTGACCGTCATAATGCTATCTTTGTAGTGAATTAAAAGGTTTCTCACGTGCATACTTTTTTATTTTATTTACCTTTTTTGCTTTTTTTTGTTTTGGTAGCAGTATACGGTGAAAGAAAGATTGCAGCCTTTATTCAAAGTCGATTCGGTCCCATGGATGTGGGTCCGAAAGGAATATTTCAAACTTTGGCAGACCTTCTTAAAATGATTCAGAAGGAAGATATTGTCCCAAATGCAGCTGATAAACCTATCTTTTTATTAGGACCTATCCTTTTTTTTACTGCTATTTTTGCTGGTTTTTCGATGTTGCCGTTAAATGCCAACGTTGCTGGAGCTGCCGTAGAATCAGGGGTTTTGCTACTCATGGCCGTGGTCTCATTGGATGTCTTGGGTATTTTAATGGCAGGTTGGGGTTCTAATAATAAATTTTCTTTGTTCGGGGCGGTTCGTGCCATCGCTCAGATCGTTTCATTTGAGATTCCTTTGGGATTAAGTGTACTCTGCGTTGTCATGATTTGCCAGTCGATGGACCTGCAAGAGATCACTCGACAGCAGGGTCTTTATACGACGGATCCCATATTTCTTTTTGGGTTGAAGGGTATGGATATTGAAGTGACCCAAATGGGAGGGCTACTATCTTGGAACGTAGTGAAGAGTCCCCTTTTGTTGTTTAGCTTTTTAATATTTTTTATCGCTGGGTTGGCCAAGGCCAACCGGGCTCCCTTTGATTTGCCTGAGTCTGAATCAGAATTGGTAGGCGGATATCATACCGAATATAGTGGATTCCGATGGGGTATATTTATGCTGGCAGAATATGGAATCATGCTTTTGATTTCTTTTTTAGCGGTAATTTTATTTTTTGGTGGCTGGAATACACCTTTTATTAATATGGGATCGTTTCAATGGGCGCATTGGACGATGGGAAGCTATTGGGAAGTCTTCTGGTTACTCTTTAAAACTTTGATATTGGTATTCGTGCAAATGTGGATTCGTTGGACCTATCCTAGGTTGAGGGTTGACCAATTGATGACACTTTCGTGGAAATATTTGACCCCTTTTGGTTTACTATTGGTATTTTTATGTGGAATTTGGAAACTCATGATGCTTTGATAAAATATTTCTCAAATATTACCCATTCTGTACAAACGCTGAGTAATGGTCTTAAGCTTACCTTAAAACATTTATGGGAAGCAAGAACAGAAAGAGATCCCATGGGTATTGCAGATGAAGATTATTTCTTAAAGAATAAAGGCATTGCTACTTTACAATATCCAAAAGAATCACTACCAGTCCCTGATCATGGGCGCTATAAACTACACAATGAGATAGATGATTGTATTGTATGCGATTTATGTGTCAAAGTATGTCCCGTCAATTGCATTGAAATTGAGCCCATTAGGGCGACAGATATCATAGGAAAAACTTCAGATGGAACTAATAAAAGGATCCATGCGGCTAAATTTAATATTGACATGTCTAAGTGTTGTTTTTGTGGATTATGTACAACCGTTTGCCCAACCGAATGCCTAACGATGACCAAGTCTTATGATTTTAGCACTTTTGATCGTGGAGATCATATATACGAATTTGCTGAAATGACACCCCTTCAGATATTGGAAGCCAAACAAGCATTTGAAGAAAAGCAAAAAACAATGCCCGCGCCTTCGGCACGAGTTATGAAATCGAGTAGAGATAAAGTCGTTTTTAAACCTAAAATGATAAAATCTAAATTACCTAAGAAAAAGGATGAATGAGGTTGGGATGTATTTCTTTGGATTGTTGATTTTCTTATCAGGTTTGACTTTGATTTTCACAGAAAATCTTATTTATGCCGCTTTTTTGCTGGCTTTGTGTTTGTTGAGTATCGCGGGTTTTTATGTCATTTATAACGCAAGTTTTCTGGCGGTTATTCAAATATTGATTTATGCCGGTGGTATTTTGATTTTAATCGCTTTTGGTATTATGCTGACCAATAGATCTCCTGATGGTAAAGTCATTGTAGGATATCACTTGCTTTTTTTTGGATCTCTGGTCACATTGGGTATGGCCCTGCTCATTTATGCATTAATGGGTAGTTCGACGATCGGACCCCAAGAGGTTCTTCAAACTACAGGTCAAGTAAAGGAGATTGGTCTACGCTTTTTGACCCAGTATATTTTGGCATTCGAGCTTATTGCTTTTCTGTTGTTGGTCGTATTGGTAGGCGCTTCATATTTAGGTAAAAAATCGCAACATGCTTGATCCTATTATCTTCGGGTTGATGATAGGTGCTTTTTTGTTTTGCACGGGGCTGTTGATTGTTATTATAAAGAAAAATGCCATTTTTGTCATGATAGGAATCGAACTCATGCTGAATGGAGCTAATGTTAATCTCGTTGTATTTTCGGGTTCTGACCCCAATATTCAGGGGCAATTGATGGGAATTTTTGTGGTCGTATTGGCGGCGGCAGAATCTGTAGTTGCCTTGGCTATTATGCTTAATATTTTTAGGCATTTTCAAACCTTGGATCTCAATTCATTAAAAAAACTGAAGCATTGATCATGGAGGATTATCTATTGGCTCTTATATTGTTGTTGCCTTTATTGGGTGGTATAATGGCCTATACTATTCCTTCGAAATCCGGAATCATCGCTAGTATTTTTTTATCATTAACTACTATTTTAGCAGGTTACTATCTCAGTTTCGTTCAAGGGACGCTTTGGATGTTTCAGTTTGAATGGTTGCCAGGATTTGTAATGGGTTTTGCTGTAGACAGATCCTCAGCAGTCCTTATTTTACTGGTAAGCTTGATTTCTTTTTTAGTGCACCTCTTTTCAATATTTTATTTGTCAGAAGATGTCCATAAGGATCGTTATTATCTAAAATTAGGATTTTTTACTTTTTCTATGTTGGGTCTCCTGATGTCAGACCACTTAATATTGCTCTTTATCTTTTGGGAACTGGTAGGCTTTTCATCTTATTTGTTGATTATTTTTTGGTTCCAAGATGTTAAAAATGCGATTGCTGGAAGGATTGCTTTTATGACCAACAGGATCGCAGATTTGATATTATTTATGGGTTTATTGATGCTTCTGGGATCTGGAAACGATGGTTTTATCTCCAGCCTGGGTCCATTGCCAGAGAATGATAGCAGCACAGCGATAGGCATTTGTTTATTGATTGGCGTCTTGGGTAAATCGGCCCAGTTCCCATTTTTCACTTGGCTGCCGCACGCCATGGTAGGCCCTACGCCTATATCGGCCTTGATCCATGCGGCAACCATGGTAGCGGCAGGAGTATATTTATTGTTTCGCCTATTCATTGTATTTGATCCCTATTTGTTGGACTGGATTGCTTCTTTGGGAATCATTACTGCCTTTTTGGGAGCATTGATTGCCGCTTGTCAAACGGATATGAAGGCGGTATTGGCTTATTCTACTATTTCCCAGTTAGGTTATATGGTGATGGGTATGGGAGTAGGTGCTTACGATATGGCTTTATTTCACCTTTGGACGCATGCTTTTTTTAAGGCAGGTCTTTTTTTATGTGCAGGATCGGTAATACATTATTTAAGTATCCAAGATCCTACAACAGCTCCCCAAGATATGCGCAGAATGGGTGGATTGAAAAGCTATTTACCGATCACATTCTGGTCCTATTTAGTTTGTATGATGGCCTTGGTAGGATTGCCTTTTTTCTCGGGATTTCTTTCGAAGGAAGGCATTATATTAGGGGTATTTTCTTGGGCAATGCAAAGTGAAAATGGGCTGGCTTTCGCTCTTCCCATCACGGCTTTAGGGATATCTTTTCTTACAGCTTATTATATGGGCAAACAATTACTGTTGGTCTTTTTTGGTTCTTACCGAGGAGAAAAATCACTCAAAATGCTTCAAAAATCATGGACTGAAATCTTACCAATATCGGTTTTAGCCATCCTTTCATTAGGTGTTTTTTATCGTATTCATCCGTTGGGTGGGGATTTGAATTTTCTAGAATATTGGTTGGGGACCCAACCCAAGGTAGAAGGGAGTTGGGTGACGCCAATGATTGGATCTTCAATCCTATTGGTGTTATTAGGTTTGGGTTTTAGCTATTGGACATATGGTAGGCAAGGGATGCGCAAAATGAAATCATTTAATTCCTCAAGGTTGTCTATTTTTGTTCAAAACGGATTTTATTTAGATAAGTTCTATATGGGGATACTGGTGCCTTCTTTCGATTGGCTGGCATTCAAGACTTCCAAGGTAGATACAGTTTTGATCAATCCTTTTTTTAATAAAATATCGGTTTCTATAGTGGTGTTGAGTAAAGTGACAGATTTATTTGACAGACTCATAGTCGATGGATTGATTTCCTTAATAAAAAGCGTGGTGCAAATACTGGGATCAATGTTTACAAAATTTCATCCAGCGCGTGTTCAAATCCATTTTGTTTCTGCGATCATTGGATTAGTAATAATACTGGTTTGGTTAAAATTTGCTTTATAAAATGAGTAGTTATATACTTTCTTTGATCATTTGGATGCCTCTCTTGGGTGCTTTTACCCTGCTTTTTTTTAATGAGCGGCAGACCTCAGGGATCAAAATAGTGGCTTTGATATTTTCTTTGATTCAATTGTTATTCTCCATCGGATTGGTATGGAGATTTGATCCCAACTATGGAGATCATCTTTTGACCTCATTTCAATTTGTTGAAAAGTTTTCATGGATTTCAATGAGCCTTGGCTCATTTGGAAGCTTCAATATTGATTACCACCTAGGGGTAGACGGTATGAGTCTTTGGTTGGTCGTACTTTCGTCCTTAATCACAGTCCTTGGGGTACTCGCCTCTTGGAAGTTAAAGCAACAGGTGAGAAGCTATTTCATGTTGTATTTATTGCTCAGCACCAGTATCGTTGGCTGCTTTCTAGCCCTTGATTTTTTCTTATTTTATTTATTTTTTGAGTTGGTGCTTTTACCTATGTTTTTCCTTATTGGACTTTGGGGTGGGCCAAGAAGATCTTATGCTTCGATTAAATTTTTCATTTATACCCTGGTAGGCTCGTTACTTATTTTGGTAGTTATGATCGCCCTTTACCTAAGTGTTGGGGTACTAGACCCTACCAGTGAAATGATGATTCATAGTTTTAATCTGCTGCACATGATGGATTCCAATTATTTCATAGAAGGCAGTAGTTTGGCCAAAGATTCAGTGTTGACTTTTATGGGTATGCCTTTAAGAGCAGTGGCTTTTCTTGCTTTATTTTTAGGGTTTGCCATCAAGCTACCTATCGTACCTTTTCATACATGGTTACCGGATGCCCATGTGGAAGCAGCCACACCTATATCTGTGATTTTGGCAGCATTGCTTTTGAAGTTGGGCGGCTATGGTCTCTATCGAATAGCCTTTTCTATTTTCCCCGATGCAGCGCTTCATTTTGGTTATTATATTGCCATTTTTGGGGTTTTAGCTATCATTTATGGGGGACTGAATGCGATGGCGCAAAATGATCTGAAACGAATGATCGCCTACAGCTCCATATCACACATGGGATTTGTATTGATCGGCTTAGGTTCCTTTACGGTTGAAGGTGCTGCAGGAGGAATGTTTCAAATGATTGCGCATGGATTCATTTCAGCAGCGTTATTTCTCATTGTGGGTGTACTCTATGATCGAACTCAGAATAGGAAGATCGAAAATTTCAGTGGATTGGCCACAAAATTACCCGGCTATAGTTTTGTGGTAATGATTGTATTTTTTGCTTCCCTTGGATTACCTGGTTTAGCGGGTTTTGTGGGAGAACTATTGGTATTGATGGGTGCTTTTAACGTGAGTGCAGTTGATGGGATGCTGCCGAACTGGATAGGAATCGTCGCTGTAATGGGCTTGTTGATTACGGCTGCTTATTATCTGTGGACGATACAGCGCATGTTTTTGGGTAAATATTGGGTACGGGAGCACAGTTGGGAGCCGAAAATGAAAGATTTAGAAATAAGAGAATGGTTGATTTTCACACCATTGATATTGGGTATCGTTGTTTTAGGCATGTATCCAAAAATCATTTTAAATACGATGAACCACAGCATTGAACTGTTCATAGCCCATGTAGGAGATTTAAAAATTAAACTATAAATGGCATTTTGAAGATCAACGAGCAACTTATAGAAATCCAAGAACATTTTGGAGTGATCTCCTCCGAAATAATTTTGATTACAGGTTCTATCATCTTGTTGATATTGGGCATATTGAGGTTGCCCTTATTTTGGATCAAAGTATTCGCTGCTGTTGTATTGTTAGGTTCTTTTCTTTTTGCACAGCAGGTATCCGGGTTTTTTTTCACACGAACCATCATCAGAGATGATTTGAGTTACCTAATGACCCAATTATTGCCTTTGATTACTCTAGGTGTATTGTGCTTTAAAAGGCAAGCGCACCAGTCCTATGAATTCTATTTTTTGTTGATGAGTGTACTGATAGGATCTCTTTTCATGGTAGGCTCCCATAATTTATTGATACTTTATTTAGCTATTGAATTGACTTCATATGCTAGCTATTTGCTGACCGGCTTCCATTTCAATGAAAAAGGTAGTGAAGCCGCGATGAAATATTTATTATTTGGAGGCGTAAGTTCTGCCGTGATGTTATTTGGAATTTCACTTTTGTATGGGGCACATGATTCGCTCTATTTTGATACCCTAGAATTTTCATTACTGGGCGCAACGGGATTGTTTTTTTTCTTATCTGGTTTATTTTTCAAAACTTCTATTGTTCCCTTTCATATCTGGGTACCGGCGACCTATGAAGGCGCGCCAACGGATGCAGTCGCATTTTTTTCCACGGTACCTAAAATTGCGGGTTTTGCTGCACTTTATCATGTCTTCAAGTGGACCAATGGATTATTTAATCCCTTTTTAGAGCAGCTCATTTTGCTCTTGGCCATTTTGACTATTGTTTGGGGTACTTTGGCTGCTTTAAGGCAAACAGATGTTAAAAGAATGCTGTCCTACGGGGCGGTAGCACATTCTGGTTTCATACTTCCATTGTGCTTGGTTATGGATACTTATTCCATATTTAAATATTACGTCATTATTTATGCGTTCATGAATATTTTGGCCTTTCTTTTTGTCCAGCTTCATGAAAAAGAAGGGGAGAACTTATCCTTAAGTAATGTGTCTGGTTTAGGCATAAAATTTCCATTATTAGGCGTGATAAGTGTGATCTGGGCCGTTGCTTTGGTGGGACTTCCACCGACAGGCGGATTTATGGCTAAATTATTTCTTTTTTCTACTGCATGGCAGCATTATGGATCCATGGACTCATTATATTGGTTGACCTTTATTTGCGTGGGTGTTTTGAGTTCGGCGGCTTCTCTTTATTTTTATTTAAGGGTCCCTTATTTTTATTTTTTCAAAGAAGATCAAGGCAAAAAAATAAAGATAAACAAGAGGTATTTTGTCATTTTGACTTTGTTGGCATTTACTTTAATTCTTTTGTTTATTCAACCCAATATTTTAGATAGATTTGCACCAATGATAAACCCATGAGTGACGCCATTAAACACGAATGCGGCATAGTTCTTCTCAGATTGAGGAAGCCGCTACAGTATTATATAGATAAATACAAAACACCAAGTTATGCGGTGAATAAAATGTACTTATTGATGCAAAAACAGCTTAATCGAGGTCAGGATGGAGTAGGTGTTGCCAATATTAAAATAGATATGGAGCCGGGTTATCGCTACATCAGTCGCTACAGAACCATTGATTCTCAACCGATCGAAACACTTTTTCAAAAAATCGGAAGGAAATATCAAAAAGCGCTTAAGGAAGGAGAAGAAAAATACATGGATGGTGCATGGCTCAAACAAAATGTAGCTTTTTCAGGAGAAGTTTGGATGGGACATTTGCGTTATGGAACGCATGGAAAAAACAATATTGAGAATTGTCATCCTTTTCTGAGGCAGAATAACTGGAGGAGTCGTAATCTGGTTGTGGCAGGTAATTTTAACATGACCAATGTTGATGAACTTTTTGAAAAACTGATCGAATTGGGTCAACACCCCAAGGAAAAAGTGGATACCGTGACGGCTATGGAGAAAATAGGACATTTTCTTGATGAGGAAAATGAGCTCATTTTCCAAAAACATAAAAACACACACAGTAAAGCAGAGCTCACGCAGCTGATAGAAGAGAAAATAGATTTGCAAAGGGTTTTGAATAGATCTTGTAAAGATTTTGACGGAGGATATGCCATCACCGGTATGGTAGGTTACGGAGCTGCTTTCGTGGCAAGAGATCCTATAGGGATTCGGCCAGCCTATTATTATGCCGATGATGAAGTAATCGTGGTGGCATCAGAAAAACCAGCCATTAAAACAGCCTTTGAATGTAATTATGAGGATATTAAGGAAGTCAGTCCAGGCCATGCTTTAATTATTGATAAGCAGGGCAATTATGAACACAAACAGTTCCTTGAGCCACAAAAGAAAAAGGCCTGTAGTTTTGAGCGTATTTATTTTTCTAGGGGAACAGATCCAGATATTTATCGGGAGCGCAAAGAACTAGGTAGGTTGATGGTTCCTCAAGTCTTGAAATCGATCAATTTTGATTTAAAAAACACTGTTTTTTCTTATATACCCAATACCGCCGAAATTTCATTTTTGGGCATGATGTCAGGAGTTGAAGATTACTTAATAAGTAAGCGCAAGGAGATTATTATCGAGCATAAGCCCAGTGCGGATTCATTGGAAGATTTATTGACGTTCAAACCAAGGATAGAAAAATTAGTATTGAAAGATGCCAAGTTAAGAACTTTCATAGCGGATGCCTCACACAGGGATGAATTGGTAGCGCATGTCTATGATACCACTTTTGAAGTCATCCAAAAGGATAGAGATTCATTGGTTATTATTGATGACAGTATTGTCCGGGGCACCACCCTCGAGAAAAGCATTTTGACCTTACTAGACAACTTGAACCCTAAAAAAATTGTGATCATTTCATCTGCTCCACAGATTAGATTTCCTGATTGTTATGGTATTGATATGAGTAAAATGAATGATTTTGTAGCCTTTAGGGCGGTATTGGCCTTACTCATTGATGAGGGCAAAGAATATTTATTGGAAGACGTATTGGAAAAATGCTTAGCGGATCAAAACAAGGTAAACGAGGTCAATTATGTGAAGGAACTCTATGCGCCTTTTTCTTATGATCAAGTATCTCAAAAGATTGGAGAGATTGTTAAACCTAAAAAAATGAAAGCCGTACTTGAAGTGGTTTTTCAAACGGTCGAGGGTTTACACAAAGCATGTCCTGATCATCTTGGGGATTGGTATTTCACAGGCGATTATCCGACCAAAGGAGGCAATAGCGTTGTAAATATGGCCTTTATTAATTTTATGAAGGGAGTGGAGGTTAGGGCTTACTAAAAGCGATGAATGTTCAGTAAAACTTAAGATGTTATATGGAGAAGCTTTCGCCGCATCCGCAGGTACGACTTGCGTTGGGATTTACAAATTGAAAACCTTTACCGTTCAATCCATCCGAAAATTCAAGTGTGGTCCCTAATAAATACAACAAACTTTTTCTATCGACGATGACTTTGACTCCTTGATCTTCAAAAACATCATCTTGCGCTGTAACCGTATCGTCAAAAGCAATGTCATACATGAGACCAGAACAACCACCACCTTTTACTGAAACACGCAAGTTATGAGCATCACTGTAACCTTCAGTGGTGCGTAAAACGCTTATTTGATCTTTGGCTTTCTCACTTACATTTATCATTGATACAAAAATAGTGTATTATCCGTCATTAAAAATTATAAAACTGAGAAAAGTTCTTGTTTCTTTGTGAGGATAAATACTTGGATTAAGATGATAAAAGTAGAACACATAGGCATTGCAGTAAAAAATATTGAGCAAGTAAATGCACTTTATACCAAGCTATTTAATCAAGGGCCATATAAGGAAGAGCGAGTGGATCAGGAGTCTGTGGACACTTCTTTTTTTCAGATGGGACAAACAAAAATCGAATTTTTGGCATCTGAAAACCCTGAAAGTGCCATTGGTAAGTATGTGAAAAAAAATGGATCAGGCATTCATCATATTGCTTTTGAAGTGGATGACATTCAATCAGAGATCAATCGATTGGAAGTAGAAGGATTTGATATGATATACAATCCAGCACGAAGTGGCGCTGACAACAAACTAGTGACCTTTATCCACCCTAAGGGTACAGATGGCATACTTATTGAGCTTTGTCAAGAAATTCATAACTCCAAATAATCTCCAAAAGATAGCTATTCTGAGCTTCATTCACTAGTAATAGTGGACGTATCAACCACTATTTATAGTGAGTCATTTGACCAATGATAGTCATATAGAATGGACAGCATCATCTCTAAGTTTGCAATAGTATTACCAACCAAAGCTAGAATGAGTTTGTTAAAAAAATTATTCCTTTACGGGCTAGCTGCAAGTATAATCTTTCTCCTGAGTTGTGAGGAAGAATCGATCAATGTAACTGGAGAAGTTATTGAAGATGAAACCGACACTGAAAACGAAATCGACACTGTAACCTTAATTGAGGCAGATACTGTTATATTCGGATTTGCCGTTCCGGAAAAGTATCTTTTTGTTAGAGATGCAGACGGGGATGGCGTAAATGATACTACTGTCTCATTTGATGGACAAACCACTCGATTGAAAATGGCCGTTGAATTGATTGATGTGCTCAAGGATACAACTGCTTCCGCAGCCAGGTTAACGTCTATGTTTGCACACGAAGAGGGTGTTGAAGACTTTTTAGATGTTGAGTTGAATACTTCTTCAAAGCAGATCAGGAATAAGATAGGGGCAAATACGGGCAGTACCGTGGATACTGATGCTGTGAGAACAGATGTAACAACTTGGATGACTTCTCAAGTCAATGACGTTTTTCCAAATTGGTCTACTGAAGCATCATCAGGTGTGGCCGGAAAGATTCAGGAAGCAGGTGGAGGAGCTAACAGATATGTAAATGCCTATGGTTTAGAGCTTGATCAAGCAGTTAGTAAAGCCTTAATTGGCGCCTTTGTAGCAGATCAAGCACTCAATGGTTATTTGACTCCAACCAAGCTTGACGGGGGCACCAATCGGGCAGACCAATCATCGGGATCAGTTTTAGAGGGTAAGGCCTATACCAATATGGAGCATTATTGGGATGAGGGTTATGGCTATATTTATGGTTTAGCCGAAGACGGAATGGATCCTGTAACTACTCCGGGAAGTGCTGATAAATTCTTGTTGAAATACATAGAAAAAGTTGATAGTGATACTGATTTTACAGGAATAGCTTCGAGAATTTTTGATGCTTTTAAATTAGGAAGGGCGGCTCTAGTAGTTGGAGACTATACAACAAGAGACGATGCAGCAAAAGATATTATGGCGGAGATATCCAAAGTTATTGCCATCAGAGCTGCGCATTATCTCAAAGCAGGCCAAGAAGGTAAAGCTGAGGCAACACCTGATATGGCCAATGTTTTTCATGATCTTTCCGAGGGATATGGGTTCGTATACAGTTTGCAGTTTACTTATAATCCTGAAACGGGCGTACCTTATTTTACAAGGGCAGAGGTACTATCAATGTTAGATAAGGTCTATCCTACGAGCGATGATCAAAAAGGATTTTGGGAGGTCACTCCTGAGGTTTTAGAGGCGGTTGCAACTGAGATTACCACAGCTTTTGGTTTTACTTATGAAAATGCTTAATTCAACAGAACTAACGCTAACTATTTACTGTTAAAAAGAGTGATCTTTTTTTAAAGATATCTCTTTGTTTAAATAAAAAAATGAATAAAAAATTAGTAATACTTTCCGTTTTTGCTGCTTTATGTTTCACCAATCTCATGGTCTCGTGTTCGGATGATGAAAATATTGAGGTAGGAGAAGCAGATCAAAATACTGTGGATGCAGTGGATAATATTGATGAAGATGCTGTACTTGGCGAAGCCTTTACAAGAGGTGAAATGCTCACCAATTGGGCTGATCACATAATCATACCTGCTTTTGAAGCGTTAGCAGACGATATGGATTCACTTTCTTTGGCAGCGAATACATTCACGGAAATCCCAAATCAAGAAAACTTGATCAATTTGAAGCAATCGTGGTTGAATGCTTATTTGGCGTGGCAGACGGTAGCTATGTTTGATATAGGTATGGCAGAAGAAATTACTTTAAGGAATTACATGAATGTTTATCCACTAGATGCGGAAGGAATGACGACTACGCTCTTGGCAGGCGGCTATGATCTTACCTCTGTAAACAGACAAGATGAGCAAGGTTTTCCGGCCTTAGATTATTTATTACATGGATTGGCAAATTCAGAAGCAGAGATCATAACATTTTATACAGATGAGTTCAATGGACCCAAGTACAAGATTTTTTTAACTGATCTGGTTGAGCGAATGCGGTCATTAACGTACATGGTATTAATAGATTGGAAAGAGCGCTATCGAGAGGAGTTTATTGAGCGGGATGGAAGTGGGGCTACCGAGTCAGTGAATTCAATGGTCAATGCCTATATCTATTATTTTGAAAAGTTTTTGAGATCAGGAAAAGTGGGTATTCCTGCCGGTATATTTTCAAATTCTCCATTGACCGATCGAGTGGAGGCAAGATATAGGGGAAATGTTTCAAAAGAACTGCTCACAACAGCCTTGCATGCGACTCAAAACTTTTTCAATGGATTACATTTTGATGGAGGATCGTCAGGTATGAGTCTTCAAGGGTGGATTGATCATTTAGAAGAGACACGTGACACCAACGATTTGGATTCTTTGATCAACAATCAATTTGCTTTAATACATGCGCAGGTGGTAAACTTAAACGATGATCTAGGGGTACAAGTGACAATAGATTATAGAGGCATGCTTGAAACCTATGACCTCATGCAAGAAAATATCATTTTTATGAAAGTAGATATGTTGCAACTATTTGATATAAAAGTAGATTATGTAGATGCTGACGGTGATTAATGTTGAGCGTGAATTCATACTTTTCTAAAACTACTTCTAGCGCTCCTTTAGCCATTTTTAGAATTGCCTTTGGTCTTTTGATGTTCATCAGTATGATCAGATTTTGGGCCTTGGGTTGGATAGACAAGTTCTATATTCAGCCTCATTTATTTTTCTCATATTACGGATTTGAATGGATTAAGCCCTTGGGTGATCTCACTTATGTATTATTTTTTATTTGTGGTCTATCTGCACTATTTGTTGCCCTAGGTTTAAAGTATACATGGGCGATCATTACTTTTTTCCTTTCTTTCACCTACATCGAGCTGATGGACAAAACCACTTACCTCAACCATTATTATTTGGTCAGTGTCATCAGTTTTTTATTGATTTTTTTACCTGCAGGTAATTATTTTGCTTGGGATAGCCTTAGGGGTTCTAGGAAGTCATTTCTACAGATTCCTAAGTGGAATATTGACGCCATTAAATTACTCCTTTGCCTGGTCTATTTATTTGCTGGAATGGCCAAATTAAATTCAGAATGGCTGCTACAAGCGATGCCATTAAAGATTTGGTTGCCTACGAAAGAAGATCTACCGCTAATTGGATTTTTATTTCGCTATGATTGGATGATTTATTTGTTTGCATGGGGGGGAGCTTTGTATGATTTACTTGTTCCTTTTTTACTCTTAAATAGAAGAACTAGAAGTCTAGGATTTATTATGGTTGTTTTTTTTCATTTATTAACAGCAATTCTTTTCCCCATTGGGATGTTTCCTTACCTCATGATCTTTAGTGCGTTGATCTTTTTTAATTACCAATTTCATCAAAAAATCATTGATGGATTGCATCAGATCTTGAGGATTAAAAATCATAAAACCCATCAAATCCAAAATGTACCTTTTCAACATTCACCAATAAGCAAGTTTAAAACAGTTGTTTTAGCAGCGTTTTTTTTGATTCAAATAGGTTTGCCTTTTCGGTATATGCTCTATCCAGGCAATCTGTTTTGGACCGAGGAAGGATACCGGTGGTCTTGGAGAGTAATGCTTATGGAGAAAGCGGGTAATGCACAGTTTAAGATTGTTGACAATGCATCTGGAAATTGGTTTTACGTTAACAATGAAGATTTTTTATCTTCTTTTCAGGAGAAACAAATGGCAACACAGCCAGATTTCATACTTCAATATGCCCATTTTTTATATGCCCATTTTTCGCAACAAGAGATGAAAGATCTGAGCATATTTGTGGATTGCTTTGTCGCTTTGAATGGCAGAAAAAGTACTAGATATATAGATCCTGAATTTGATTTAACAGAAGGATACGACTCTTTTGCACATAAGTCATGGATATTACCTTTCAATGAATAGTTTTCTGCGTATTAAGTTGATTTTTTTTTTATGTTGCGCGGGTCATTTCAGTTGGTCGCAAATTGCAGTTTCCGGTATCATATATGATGAAAAAGGGAATCCCAAAGAAGCAGTAGAAATACAAATTGAAAACACCAATTTGAACGAAAGAATCGATGCTTCAGGTCGGTATAGACTGGAGGTCGCTGAAAAGGGAATCTACAAGTTGATAGCTTTTGCTTATGGTTATCAAATCTTCGAAAAAGTAATACAAATTTCTCGTGATACCCTTATGGACATTTCACTGGTTAAATTAAGTCAAGACTTATCGGAGGTAGTAATTTTAGATCAAAAACAACGCGTATTTAATTTGGGTCGATTAAATACCGTTGAGGGTACCCGAATTTATGCGGGTAAAAAGAATGAAGTTATTTTGGTCGATCAAATTGTGGGAAACAAGGCAAATAATAACGCCAGACAAGTTTATTCACAAATTGTTGGACTCAATATATACGAAAGTGGTGATGGGGGATTACAATTGAGCATTGGTGGTCGTGGTTTAGATCCCAATCGGTCTGCGAATTTTAATACCCGACAGAATGGATATGACATCAGTCCAGATGTACTGGGATATCCTGAGAGTTATTATACGCCACCCGCAGAGGCTTTGTCACAAATTCAAGTAGTCAGAGGTGCTGCGGCCCTGCAGTATGGAACACAGTTCGGAGGATTGATTAATTTCAAAATGCATCAACCCGCTCCCGATAAAAAGCTAGAACTTATCGCCCGTCAGTCAGTGGGGAGCTTTAATTTTTTCTCTTCTTTCAATAGTTTGAGTGGTACCGTAGGCAAGTTGAGCTACTATACCTATTATCATCACAAGCAGAGCGATGGATTCAGACAAAATTCGGGTTACAAATCAAATAATACTTTCACTTATTTGAACTATCAATTTAATCCGCAAACCAGTTTATCTTTTGAGTATACCTACCTCAATTATTTGGCTCAGCAGGCAGGTGGATTGACCGATACGCAGTTTGGGTTAGATCCTATTTATAGTAATCGTACTAGAAATTGGTTCGAAATAGATTGGAATTTAGCCGCGCTTAATTTTAATCATAATTTTTCTTCCAAAACGAAGTTATCTGCGATGATTTTTGGCTTGGTCGCGGAGAGAAACTCACTAGGCTACAGAGGAAACCCCATCAACTTGAATAGCAATCCCGTGGCTGAAGATGATTATAAAGACCAAAATGGAGAATTTATTTATAATAGGGACTTGATTGCAGGAGCTTTTCGGAATTACGGTACCGAACTTAGATTGTTATCTAGATATAAGATAAAAGGAACGGCGGGTGTTTTTTTGTTAGGAACGAAATTTTACAAATCACGAAATACGGCAAAGCAAGGACCCGGAAGTATAGGGATTGATGCTGATTTTGATTTTGAGGATGAACGTTATCCAGACTATCCCAATCAATCGGACTTTACTTTTCCCAATCTGAATTTTTCATTATTTGGTGAAAATATATTTTTCATTAATGAGAAATTTGCGGTCACACCTGGGTTTAGATTTGAACATATCTTCACCGAAAGTGAAGGTGTTTACAGTGAAGTCCTTTTTGATATTGCCCAGAATCCCATAAGTAATGTTGAGCAGATAGACGATCGCTCTTTCAACCGTTCTTTTATGCTTTTTGGCTTGGGATTAAGTTATACTACAGGACCTAAAGCTGAAGGGTATGCCAATATTTCTCAAAATTACAGATCGGTTACTTTCAGTGATATACGCACGGTAAGTCCTACCTTCATTGTGGATCCCGATATCACCGATGAACAAGGCTATACCTTAGACTTGGGTATCAGGAGTTTGACCACAAAGACGCTTAATTTCGATGTCAGCATTTTCGGATTGCTGTATGATGATCGAATTGGAATTATTTTGGATGATCGTGCCAATAGGGTGAGAAAAAATATTGGAGAAGCTTTTATTTATGGCCTTGAGATATTTGGAGATATTAACTTGTTAAGTGCCCTGAACAAAGATTGGAAGGAGGTTAAATGGAATGTTTTTGTCAATACCGCATTTACTGAATCAAGTTACCTAGCTTCAGAGGAGAACAATGTGAAAGGTAAAAAGGTGGAGTTCATTCCCATGCTTAACTTTAAGAGTGGTGTAAATTTCGGTTTCCGAAATTTGATGGGGAGTTTACAATGGATTTATCTTAGTGAGCAATTTACGGATGTCGAAAACTCTACCATTGCTGTGGATGGAGATAATAGAAATGGGCTTATTGGGGAAATACCGAGCTATCATGTCATGGATCTTTCTTTTGCCTATAGTTTTAAAAATTTCAAAATAGAATCAGGAATCAATAACCTCATGAATACATCTTATTTTACCAGAAGGGCTACTTCTTATCCAGGCCCAGGGATCATTCCTTCGGAGTCTAGAAGTTTTTATACAACCCTCCAAGTTAAATTTTAATGAAGGCCAAAGCAGTTATCAGTTTCCGTTTAATAGTCATTGTGATGGACGGATATCAAAATCCTCTTTGAAAATCAATAGCCCTGAGGAAGGCTATTATTTAATAAAATTATAATTCCATGTTAACCTTGTTATTTTTGCATTAAATATCAGATGAATTTAAGAGAATAGGTAGCCGTTCATACCGCCCAATGCAGTGGTAATGTATCATTAAAAGGGAGTTATAAGGCATTTATCAGTCATAGAAAATAATGAAAATGGATACACCAAAGCGTACAGAAATCGGAGCTATAGGAGAATTTGGACTTATAGATAAAATTAATCGGGGTGTAGTCCTTCAACACGCCTCAACATTAAAGGGCATTGGAGATGACGCTGCCGTTATTGATGTAGGAGCAGATCATAAGAAGTTAATCTGTACTGATATGCTGTTGGAGGGAGTCCATTTTGATCTGAGCTACATGCCATTGGCACATCTTGGCTACAAGGCGGTAACGGTGAACGTTTCGGATATTGCAGCAATGAATGGAATACCCAAACAAATGACCATCAGCCTAGGTTTGAGTAATCGCATGTCTGTGGAGGCTGTGGAGGCACTTTATGAGGGGATTCATGCGGCAGCAAAAGATTATCAGATAGATATAGTAGGAGGAGACACGACCTCTTCAAGATCTGGTTTGGTCATTTCGATCACCCTCATCGGTGAATCGGCCCCTGATAACATTGTCTATAGAAATGGGGCCAAAGAGGGAGATATATTATGTCTTTCAGGAGACATTGGCGGTGCGTATATGGGTTTGCAAATTTTGGAACGTGAAAAAGAAGTTTTTAAAGTAGATCCAAACATGCAACCGCAATTAGACAAATATTCCTACATCGTGGGCCGGCAATTGCGTCCGAAAGCTCGGATGGATGTCATTCATGAATTACGAGACTTGGGCATTTTACCTACTTCAATGATTGATATTTCGGATGGGCTTGCCTCTGAAATCTTCCATTTATGCAAGCAATCCCAAAAAGGAGTTTGTATTTATGAAGATAAGTTACCCATTGAAAAGCAAACCTTTGAAACCGCTGCTGAGTTCAGTATGGATCCCAACACCGCAGCGCTCAATGGGGGCGAAGATTATGAACTCCTTTTCACCATCGATCAAAAGGATTTTGAGAAAATGAAAAACCACGATGACATCACCACCATTGGTTATATACATGCGCCCGATTTAGGTAAGGTTATGGTTACCAACAATAAAAACACCATTGAATTGACCGCACAAGGCTGGATTCATTTCTAAGAGCCTTTTTTTAATATTTTCTGGAGTGTTTATACATAAAGAAGTAAGAACCGCTCAGTTTTGATAAGGGTCTGATTATTGAAAATAGTTTATTAGACATCTAATTTTGAATAGAGGGGTTATAGATGTCGTTTTATATCCTTGGATTTTCATGTGGGTAGCAGGGTCTTTTGCTGAGTACATGCTATAAATATATTCAATATTCTAGTAATATGAATCTATTTGAGCGTGGGGCAAAAAATAAGCGGTTGACTTTTTGATCAACCGCTTACACTGTTTAAATCTATAGATATTCCTTTTAATTAGATCTTCTTGTTAGATTAGTTTTGAGTGACTACCGATATAGCCACTTTTATTTCATCATAAATCAATTTATCACCTAAGTCCATGAAAAAATTTCCTGATCGATGCTTTACTTCATATTCCGAACGGTCAAAAGTGAAGGTGGCCGATGCTGTATAACCATTTCCAGTAGGTGTTAAGGAGGCATCAAATTCAATAGATTTTGTAATATCTCTAACGGTAAAATCAGCGACGATTCGGTATAGGTTTCCTTTTTCTGCAGTAGCTTTCACGATGACCAATTGTGCGGTTGGAAATGTATTGGCATCAAAGAAGTCTTCAGATTTAAGATGATTTTCTAATTTACCGCGATAGGCCTCTGAAACATCTAAATTAGTGATGGATGTCATATCAACTTCAAAAGTACCCCCGGTCAATTCGCCATCCGAGATCTCTAGAGTACCAGATTTTAAACTGATAAGTCCATTGTGAGTGGTAGTAGCACTGCCCCCTTCCCATTCAATAGTACTTTCTTGAGTATTTACAGATACCGTTTCAAGTGGGGATAGGTTTAAGGTCAGTAAGGATAAAATAAGTGTTAAGGTCATAAGATATTTTTTTAAGTAATGATAAATTATTTTTTTATTGGAGCAAAGTAATTGATAAGTTCTGAGTTCTGAGTTAATCTAAATTAATAAATAATAAATTTTTATTTCGTGGTTAGTTTTGTTATTAAGCAGTAGTTTTAGAGCCACCCTAAGGTTCTATTTGATCAGCATAATGTTTGGAATTTCCAATTCTTTATATCGTCAGTAACTATCCCTATAATACGACCATGAGCCAAAATTCAAAACAGTTGAAGGTTATTGAGGCTTATTGGTTAATTTTAATCTTTCAATGTACTAACAATGATCATAATAGACAAAACCGTAATTTCTTCAGATATTTATGAAGAACAGTTCATCTGTGACTTAGACAAATGTAAAGGAGCTTGTTGTGTGGAAGGAGACCTTGGGGCTCCTTTGGAACTAGATGAGCTACCGCTGATTGAGGATGCTGTCAAAGAAGCAAAAACTTATTTATCCCAAGAATCGAAAGACATATTGGATAAAGAAGGCGCCTATATCCTAGATGAAGAGGGGGATTTCTCCACAACGACCCTCAAGGGTAAAGAATGTAGTTTTGCCTTTTATGATGATGAAAAAACTTTAAAATGTAGTCTTGAACAGACATGGATTGATGGTAAATCAAACTTTCGCAAGCCCATAAGTTGCCATTTATATCCCATAAGGATTGTCCAATTGCAAGAATATGAAACCCTCAATTATGATCGATGGAGTATTTGTGAATGTGCCAGGATCTTAGGTAAAAACAAAGGCGTAGCGATTTATAAATTTTTAAAGGAACCACTCATTAGGAAATATGGCGAGGATTGGTATCAAAAGTTGTGTGATGAAATCGAGTTACTAAAGTCGGATACGCCCAAGGCATGAAAATAAAGAGAGGTGAAAGGAGCTCAAGGAATAAGATACGATCAAATAGCAAACTTTCTGGGAGCCAAATTAAACCCTAGCCACGGGCAAACAGCGCTATTTACAGATCATCATAGCGACGTCACAAGCATAGAAATGGATGCGGCGATGCAATTATGGGCCGGTGTAGATATGCGGGTGTTTATGGCATTCATCTCATCCAAGACCCTGCGTCAAGTTTTGGACTGCAATAGGGACGTTTTTTCTGATTCATCAGAGAATAAAAAGGTGAAATTAGTGCCTATGGAGGTAAATTCCTCACAAATCCAGGGCAAAAAACGACTCATTTACTATGATTTTTTCGAAAGTATGTTTGGAAACATGATCATTGGATCTTCCAGTAAAGGCGTTTGTCATTTGATGTTTTACCAGGACATTCATGAAGCCTTAAGAGGCTTGCAACAACAATTTCCAAATGCCCAAATTATAGCAAGGCAAGATAGGTATCAAGATCAGGTTAAAAACTTTTTGGCCGGTACTAAAGGGCTCAAGGAAGGACTTACCTTACATTTACAGGGAACACCTTTTCAATTCCAAGTATGGCAGGCGCTGTTGAATATACCGAGTGGGGTACTGAGTACCTATGGGGCCATCGCCAAATATCTGAAGAATCCTTTGGCCTCCAGGGCAGTAGGTACTGCCGTCGGAGCTAATCCTATTGCCGTATTGATACCTTGTCATCGGGTATTGGGTGCCTCAGGATCGATGGGTCAATACAGATGGGGTACGATTCGGAAAATGGCGTTGATAGGCTGGGAAGCCGTGAAAATTCACACTCAAAAATCGGAAAAGCTACTTAAATTTGTCTAATTAAATTCATAAGTACCAAATGAAAACTATTCTACATAAAGCCAGCAGCAGGGGTCATGCCCAGCATGGATGGTTAGACTCTTATCATTCTTTTAGCTTCGCTGATTACCACCACCCGGATAGAATGAATTTTGGGGCACTCAGAGTGCTCAATGATGATTGTGTGGCACCTGGTAATGGATTTGGTACCCATCCCCATAGCAATATGGAGATTATTTCCATTCCGCTAGCCGGCGATCTGGAACACAAGGACAGTATGGGCAATGTGGCTATTATACGAGAAGGTGATGTGCAAGCCTTAAGTGCGGGCACCGGCATTCATCATAGTGAATACAATAAAAACAAGGATCAAGAAGTCCGGTTTCTTCAGATTTGGATTTTCCCAAAGTTGAAGCAAGTAGCGCCTCGCTATGATCAGGTTTCCTTAACATCTATAGAGAAAAAAAATCAATTTTATCAAATTTTATCACCCAATCCAGCAGATCAAGGTGTTTGGATCCATCAGGATGCTTGGTTTCATTTGGGGAAGTTTCAAAACGGTACCGGTGATACGTATCGGCTCAAACAAGCAGGAAATGGTGTCTATGCCTTTGTTTTGGAGGGTAGCATTGTTTTAGGAGGTCAGGTTCTGGACAAAAGAGATGGTTTTGGACTTTGGGATGCAGATTCTTTTGAGATGACGGCTATTACAGATAGCAAAGTACTCCTCATGGAAGTGCCAATGGCCCTTTGATTTCATTAAAGCAACTATTTCAGACCACTCAGGATGTACTCATAGATAGGATCGATTAGCTGGTATTGTGGCTGTTCAAAACTCTTGGTTATAAATTTGGGTGCGGCGATCATTTTTCGCTCCATCATTTCATATACTGTTTCATAAAAGGAAAGCGAAGTTTTTCCAATGAGGAGTGGTGTTAGGCTGTTGCCAGCATTCCAAAATTTCAATATTTTGGCAAAACCACTGAGATACAAAAAGTCTTTGGTAAATCCACCCCCTCGGAAGATCCTAGTCACAATGATGTAGGCATCTTGTGGCGGAACATTTTGCTTGTCAATTAAAAAGTGAAAGCATTCAATAAAATCAGCACCGTGACAGATCATTTCTGATACGATTACCCGCAAAGCGATCTTTTTGAGCCGCTCTAAAGTGATGTTCCCACTCAAGTATTCTGAGAGAATAGCCATTCCTTCTTGCGTTTCGGTATTGATTGGTAAGCCCAAGTTAAATATCTTCAGTTTTTGATGAATAGAATTTTGAGTGGTCACCATATGTACGCCGATCTCATGTTCAATGAGCGCATTGACTTCTTTTTGCGTGAATTTTGCATCTGGCCGGATCAAAATTGTTTTAGTTGAATTCAGCACCATCGCCTGCGAGATTACTTTATTACTTAATTCAATTTTACATTCAATGCCATAGTTATGTAAGGCCTTTTTAAAGGTTTCTAAGGTATCCTGAATCGGTATATAAGGCCTTCTCTTAGGTTCAGACGGAATCGGAGGTAGATGAAGTAGATACTCTGCATTAAGTATGTCTTTTTTACTAGGTCTACCAAAGTATCGCATGGAATTGTAGAGAAACTTTTTAGTGCCTAATGCCGCCAATAAATCAATTTTATCAAAATAGCTATTGATAACGGATTCATAAAGATTACGTATCGTGATGTCACTAATGTCTTGGGTACGCAGTAAACTTAATTTTTGCTTCAATTCGAAAGGATTGATCTTAATTGGAGCGTATTTAAATTTAGGTAGTTCAGTATATTTGCTTTTCGAAAATTTAATTAATTCAGTGGAGGTATTTCTTGGGTTCACAAATGCCAATAATTCAAAATTCTGTAGGAGGTCCAATAGTTTTTTATCCACTAAATAAATGGCGGGATCCATTTTTTGATCGAGTAGATTTAAAACTTTTCCTGATTTCCATTTGGTATGTTCTTGACTGAAAAAATAAGAATTATTGATGATGGCCTGCTTGAGCGTCCCTTGAATTTCTTTAATTCTTTTTGGGAAATTCTCACCAGTGAGTTCATTGCTAAATACTTTTTTGATTTCAGTAGCCAACACCAGGACATTGGAAAAATGCTTTGTGATATATGTCAGTTGATGGCCGCGACCATAAAAAACATCGTTGATAGTTGTTTGGTTTTCAACGTCAGAAATTTTTAAGGAACTAAGCTGGGTTTTCCAATGCGTTATTGTTGAGGTGTATTTTTGTTGATCAATTCTTTCGGTTCCGATGTTAAAGAGCGGTACCGTGCGGTCCCATCTTTGGTAATTATAGCTATGTATGTCATAGACTACACAGGAGCCAAATAATAGTTCGAGTTTTTAGATCAGGGCATGAACCACCATATAATAATTGGCATGCTTTCTTAATGAAACACTTTTTTCAGTAGGTGTGAGCGGTTTTTTCCAGACCTTATTTCCCCAAGCTTCATCATAAATACAATTACTAGGATGCCGATTGAGGTCGTATTCAAACCGAGAATCAAGACCTATTAGGGTAATGGGCATGGATTCTATAAATTCCCCAGTGTGTGGATCTTCTTCATACCACCTACCATAGTCATCTATGGATATTTTTTCTTTAATCTCATTTCTAAGATTTCCACCATCATGGATGGCGGTACAACAAAAGGGCACATATTTATTGACTTTTATGTTGAAGGAGCCGTCTAAAGGAGTCGCTTCAAAGGTCTTTTCTTGCTCGATAAGAGCGATGATTTCTTTAATCTTTAATTTCTGCATGGTCAAAGAGATTTTCAGCTCTAAAGTCTTCTTTTAATGTTTTGCGCTGTTCGACTACTTCTTCCAAATAGTCTAATATTTTTACTTGAATTTTCACATTGTTCAATCGGTTGATATCTGTAATAGTACCAGGACTCATGACGTTGACCTCGATGAGTTTTCCATTAATTAAATCCAATCCTGCATAATAAATACCATCTCTGACTAGTTTTTGGCCGATTTTTTCACAAAGCAATTTGTCTTTTTTAGTGAGTTTATATTTTTCTACCGTCCCACCAGCCGAAATATTGGATCGCACGTCACCCACAGTAGGGACCCTACGCAAGGCGCCTATAGGTTTCCCATTGAGCATTAATACACGGACATCTCCTTTTTCCGCACCCTCAATGTATTCTTGTAAAATCACATAGTTGGAACTGAATTTATTGCCGTTGATGTAGAAATCAAGCAAAGAGCGAATGTTTTGCATGGCACTTTTCTCAATAATAATGACCCCACTGCCCCCATAACCATCCAATGGTTTTAAGATCATTTTATCTTTATCATATTCTTTAATTACACGTAATAAGTAATCTAGATTTTTAGAAACGTGTGTGGTAGGAATCAATTCACTTTCAGGATCATAATAAGCGGCTGTATATATTTTGTTATTGGCTTCTCGGAGTCCGTCTATGGCATTCATGATGAACACATCGTCTTTGATGGAATCCAAAAAATTCAAAACGAGCCCATCTAGAGGAGGGTTGGATCGCATGAAAATAACATCAAATTCTCTCAAGGCGATCATGCTAGAATTGAACACTGCGTTTTTATATAGTTTTTGGGGTTTCCTTGTAATCGGTTCCGTCGGTAAGATGGTTTTACAAAAGCTATAGGTGAGACTGTTGCGGATCGTTAATTGGGTAGGATGGGTGATCGAAACTTCATGCCCACGTTTATACGCTTCATGGATAATGCGCAAGGTAGAATCTTGATTGGGAACTATTCGGTCCCAGTGGTACATGATGAAGCAAATTTTCATAACTAAATGGGGATATGTGAAGTTGACTTCACTTCATTGAAGTTAAAGTAAACGCGCCTTAGCCTATCAAAATTAGAATTATAAAATCATGATTTCTAATATTTACTCTTGGAATTTTACTATTTGACAAAGTATCTTTTCACCCGACCTTATTTTTGATCAGGAGAGTCCATATTATGTCCAATTTATTTTTTTAAAGTGAATTTACAGGCGTATCGAATCACTCAAAAGGTGGAATAGTATTTCGAGTAAATTTGAATAAGAAATAACTAGGTAACGACCAGCTATTTGCTGATTCCCAATTGAAGAAGCTTTTTTTGACTAAAATCAATGTTTTCAGTGAATTCCATAGAGGTTCTTTTCGATTTTAAATTTATTCCAGTCAAACGATGCATCTTGATAATAATCAAGGTCCCTTTGGCTCATTTGATGGCAAGCCATGCAAGCAATAGAAGTATTGACAAGCATGGCGTTTTTGAGTTCTATTTTTGCACCATTTTCGATGTTTTTTCTAAAATTCATTACATTCTCTTTGGCGGATGAAATGCGAACGTCCAGAACATCTTTAAATGCCCACGTATCATATTGTGGGACTTGCTTTGCGAGATTGTATACTTGAATTCCTTTTTTCCAGTCACCACTTTTCACTAGCATATCTCCCATATTGAGATAATAGCCTTCCACATTATGGGGAGCAATCCAGCTATTCCAGCAGGCACGTTTACGTTTCAGGTTTTCATCTGATTGTTCAAGTACTAAATAGGGTGAGAGATCCGGATTTTCACGATCAAATTTGTCACAGTAGCATTCATCTAAGGTTTTCCATTGCCATGCTAAGCCTTTTTTGAATTGCCAAGAGTCATAAGCAAGTGCACTAAAGACGTATCCAATGGAGAAATAGTTAAATTCAGGCCATTGACGTATGCTTTTTTTTCCATTGAAATATCCTTCCCGGACAAGATTATCGTCATCTGAAATGCTACCAACCGTCATTTTTAGATCAGCTAAAAAGGCCAAAACACGTGGGTCGTGAGGATTCATTTGAAAAGATTCACCAAAATACTTTAGAGAAAGTGTGCCATGGTCGATAATATTAGGGGGTATGCTTGTTAATTTCTGTCGTTCACTCAGCGCCCATACATGGACCCATCCTAAATGATTAACCGTTTCCAAGTGATTGGGATTTTCGGAATAGGCAGCACTCAAGAAATAACTGATACTATCAATTTTCTCATAATGGCCTAGATGGAATTGTTGCCAAAAATACGAATTGGCAAACTGGCTCAGGTCGGTTTCCTGACTATTCATGATCTTTTCTCTATTTAAAGTTCTTACCATTGGAGAACAGCTTAGGAGGAGGCAGCTGAAGATCATTAAAATATATAGTTTCATAACTTCGGAAATCAGATTAATCAAAGTTTAAAACTAGTGGTATATACCATATTTTTCCGCGTCTTGTGGTAAATGGGATACTTTTTGCAGGTGAATTGGATTTTTTGTGGTAGTAGGGAGTGGTTTGAGATGGCTGGGATACCTTAGCTATAAAGCTTCTCTATCGGAAAACTTCTAGAAACAGGTGCGGGCTCTTGGTGATCTTTTAAATGGAGAAGGTAGGATCGAGCGTTGCCAGAGATTTTAGTGATGTATTCTTTGTTTATAACGTATGATCGATGACATCTGACAATTGATGGAAAAACTTCCAATTGTTGAGCTAGACTTTTAAGAGAGATTCTGAGTAATTGGGAGGTTAATTTTTGATCTTTGAAATAATGTATCAAGGTATAATTATCTTCGGATTTAGCGAATAAATAATCATTCTTACAAATAACCAACCTTTCATTTTTAAGATCAGTGTTTAAAGTGAGGACTGGGTTATTTCCTGCTTGATTATTTTTCCTTTTTAACATCTCTTTATTAAGTTCGATGGCAGATTCTTGGGTCCATTTTTTTAAGTAACTACTCATGATAAAAACCAAAAATGTGATCGGAATGAGTGCTACAGAAAAAGTAATAAATATAAAATTCAATAAGTTGGGTGTTTGGATGTGAATTGCGCTCAGGAAGCGATGGCTATACTCATAATTGATCCCAGCGATCACCAATGTATTGATCAATAGGAGTAAGATTTGCTTGACCACGTTCCATTTTTGGTTTTCGAAGAATTGGGGAAGAATAAGTGGTAATACGACCAAACTTATGATGAGGATGAGGGTGGTGATCAAACCAAATCCGGCAAGATAAAGGAGCTTATTTGGGTAGACTTCGGAGATTCCAAAGGGCTGAAAAGTGAGTAAAAATAAAAAAATAAAGAGTCCAAAAACGATGGAAACTATCCATTATATTTTAGATGATTCAAAAAATGGAAAAGGAGCTAAAATCCATTGATTCATTTTATTAAACGGCATAGTTACGTGTTCATTGATCGTCTTTTGAGGAAATGAGAAGGGATTTAATTGGCAAATTAATGACTCTGGGCTTATCAAACAAGGCATCACCTATTCTAGGCAACGAGTGCTATTAAAAATGGACTAAAAAGAAATTGAGTTAAAGTATTATTTTGCCTAAAGTGTGCCTTTGGTGGCTGAATTTCTGTGATTGATCCACAAAATAGATATTATTACTGGGCTATTAGTTTAAGAGATTGAACTTTCTTTTTTTTCTAAATAGAAGGGTGATTATATGCCTATTCGACATCTCTTGTAGTACAGCGATTACTTGCAGAATCCTATAACCATTAGATTCAGAACAATTTATTATGGTCATTGGTTAGGTTAATTTCAGCTTAAAAAAATCGTAGGGTTGATTACGTGCGTCATTTGCCAGAGACTGTAAGGCTTTGTAATGATCGTTTAGATTTAATTCTGGATGGATAAAATTGAAATTCTTGTGTCTCCAAAATGACATGGAAGCGCCGGCATAGGCAGTGAAGGCACCCAGCCCCTTTTGTTCAATTGCAGTTAAGGTGACTTGCTTTGAATAACCTCTTAAAAAACCTTGTACTTTATCGGCGTTGAGGCGACCTTCTTCGGAGCAAAGCCCAATAATAGCCATTCCGACATCAAATATGCGATAATAATGAGCAGCTTCCTCGAAATCCATTAGGGTCACCTTCTGTTCGTCTGGGCTAATAAGCACATTGTCACAGAACAGATCACTATGTATGAAAGCCCGTGGAAGTTCATCAGATAAGTGAGGTACTAACTCTGAGACTATGTTTGTAAGCCAAGTTCCAAAAGGATCTTTTGGCGCATAATCATTTAATAGATCAAAATGCTCTTTTCCAAAGTTGAGATCATTTGGCAGATAATCTGGGGGAGGTATTCGATGAAGTTTACCTACCTGAAATCCTGCTAACTCGATCAGCGGCAGTGTTAAATAGGACTTGATTCCTCCCGAGATGAATCTTTTGATCATGACAGGCTTTTGGCACCAAAGCGTGATCGGCATCCCGTTTTTGGCAGAGACTATTTTTGAGGTCTCAAAACGATTATTTTCTAGGTATTGAAGGAGTTGACTTAGGGCCAGAACCTCTTCCCAAGTTTTTTGCTCAAAGAGACTGATGACGTAGTTCTCCTCCTTGAGAGTGACTTGGTAATTGGTATTTTCAATACCCCCACTTAATACGCTAAAGGAATCAAAGGGTTCCAATCCATAGGGTGTCAAAATCTCGAAAAGGTCTGGTGTAGTTAGCGCTGTATAAGGGTCCATTTTTTGAAAAAAAATTAAGCAGGGTGATGTAAATCCCAATGGGTATTCATGGTTTCTTTTAAGGCAGTGTGTAAGTGGGAATAGTGACACGTATAATTTTTTTGACATTTTACTTTTGCTTCCTCAATAGAAGGATGCATAGCGGCTCGGGGCATTTGATCAGCACCCAATAAACGTTCCAACGTCTCAGGAAACTTGGCAGGATGGGCGGTAGCGAGACAAATCATTGGATGCCCGCCCAATTGTGCTTTTAATTGATCTGCTGCAGCTACCGCCACTGCTCCATGTGGATCCAATAAATAATATTCCTCGTCGAAGACATTTTTAATGGTTTTTAATGTCTGCTCATCGGAGATGCTTTTGGATAAAAACCCTTTTCGGTATTCGGCCATCGTTTCTGCATCAAAAATGGCCTGTCCTGTTCGCTCAAAAGTTTCCATCCATTCCTTAATTTTTGCCGTATCACCCTCCACATTAAAATACAAAAAACGCCAGAAATTGATGGGAACCAATATATCTATAGCAGATGAAACGGTTTCGTGAATGGGTTGCTTTGAAAACACACCTTGTGTAAAAATTCGGTTTAGGCAGGCGTTTTGATTGTTCGCTACTACCAAATAATGAATCGGCAATCCCATCTTTCTAGCCAATCCTCCAGCACATAAATTACCAAAGCCACCAGAAGGTACGGCCATGTTTACGGGAGCGCCAACTTCTTTCGCAATGCGCAGGTACCCATAGAAATAATGGACGGTCTGCATCATGATCCGTCCCCAATTAAGGGAGTTGACACTAGACAGTTTAAGTTTATTTTTAAAAGCATCATCAGCATAAAGTTGGCTAATGACGACATCAAGATCATCACCCCCCTCCGGACAATTAAAAACGCCCACGGGATGTACATTGGCATGGGGTAGGGTGGTCATTTGTCTTTCTTGTGCCTCAGTAATCAGTCCTTTCGGATACAAAACCCAGGCATCTAAATTCGATTTTCCGGCTACAAAATGCGCTGCGGCGGGGCCCGTATCTCCTGTGGTCGCTACGATCACCGAGAGATGTTCGCTTTTTCTTTTAAGAAAGAAATTAACCAAATTAACCATAAAAGACATGCCTACGTCCTTAAAGGAAAGGGTAGGGCCATAAAACAATTCCATGATGTAGGTTTCATCCCGAGTTTCCAACTGATGAAAGGGAATGACTTCTTTGATTTCAAAAGTGTCATAACATTCATCAAGGAGCAGACGCAGCTCAACAGCAGAGACAATACTACGATCAATAAACAATGATAATACTTCGAATGCCAGTGCTTTGTAGCTCAGCGATTTCCATTTATTTAAATCAGAATGCGTCACTTTTGGTAAATATTCGGGCACATATAATCCACCATCTGATGCGTAGCCATCCAAAATAGCTTTTTCAAAGTCGACGGTAGGACCACCTCCTTTGTTGCTTTTATAATTGAGCATCTTGCTGGGTCAATAGATGTTGCAAATAAACTGATTTGGCAATCATGATGTCTTGTACTGCCACACCTGTCAAATCTACTATTGTTATTTGATGATCATTTTTACGTTGTAATTTAGGGTCTTGGATAGCAGCACCCAATTCGTATACATCATTAGTTTGGATAAATCTCCCTCTGGTCGCTTGATGAATTTCACCCCTACTTTTGCTTTGGGGCAGGCTATCGGCAATGATCAGATCGGCTTTTTTTAGTAGGTCTCCTGATAATTCTTGCTTGGTAGCGGTATCGGATCCTACGGCCGTAATGTGGGTACCTGCTTGAATGTCATCGGCATGCAATAGCGCCGTTTCTGAAGGGGTGGTGGTAACTAATAGTTGACAATGTTGGGCCACTTGTGAAGGAGAAGTTGCTATGTGTATATTCCAATTTGAACCTAAGTCGTGCTTCAATTTTTCGGCATGGCGCTCATTTCGACCCCACAACCATACGTCACGGCATGTTAAGGTTTTTTGAAGATGTTGTAGTTGAAATTTAGCTTGAACCCCTGTGCCTATGATGCCAATGGCCCTTACATTTTTGGGTGCAAAATATTGGGCTGCCAGTGCTCCCGCGGCTGCCGTACGAATATCAGTGAGATAGCCGTCATCCAATAACAAGGCCACCAGCTGGCCTGTTTGCTGTTTAAATAAGAGCATTAAACCTTGACCTGAGGCGATGCCTAATTTTGGATTTTCATAGAAACCTGAGGCGATCTTAATGACGTAATAATCATCATCAAGGATATAGCCATATTTTATATGAACATCGCCTGGGGGATTATTGAAAAGGAGTTCGCCAACTGGTGGCACTACACTTTGACCATTACTATAGGCCTTAAAGCCTATTTCCATTGCATGGTTTATGTCAACTTTCTTGAGCAGAGATTTGATTTCATCGATTTTGAGAATTGTAGGCATGAGTTTCCGTTTGCTCAAACTTAGGAATTTTGCTGTTAAACAGCTAATGCTGGCACCTTATTAATTCATGAATTTTAAGGGGCGGAAAAAAAACTATATTAAAAAGAAAAGACCTGACTAGTTGGAGATCCCGTTGAGGTACATCTCAAACATGAAGGGATTTTTAAGGGGCTCATCAATGACTGGATGAGGTGAGAAAGGTGCGATTCTACCCAGCCCATTTCTACCCGTGATTTCATCAATGGCGATGCTTAACAATAATTCATCATCCGCCCCTAAGGGTTGTATGAATTCTAAATAATCAGTTTCTTTGGCTTCAATATCAGGCAAAAATCCCATAGAATAATCACTAAAATCTAATGAATTAGCCAATTTACTGATAATGGGTTGTAGGGCATAGGTATGATTGGAATTAAGATTACCGTCTTTTTCTTTAAAATCTGATTGTGGAGAGTCATATAAGGTTCTTGACCCTTCATTTTTACCTACCGTTTGATCTCCGATGATTCGGACTTCCATATAAGGCAATAGTCCCGCTATGAGGAGTTCGCTTGCAGATGCAGATCGATTACTGACCAGGATGTAAATTCGTTCAATATTCAATTCATTCAATGTACGGGTTGAGACGCTCTCATATTCAGCATCTACTACGTCTAAATCATCCACAAAAAAAAGGGCGCGGGTATTGCCCCCGTGCTTTTCATTGTATAATATCTTACCAAAGACATCTGCTCGAGTTGCTTTACCGTAAATCATACTGGCCAAATGCATGGTGGTATAAATAGATCCTCCACCGTTATATCTCAAATCTAAAACCAATTCTGTAACATTTTCATTTTTGAACAGCCCGAAGGCATCATTGAGTTGCTCATGAAAGGTATGTCTAAAGCCATTGTACATGAGATAGCCAATTTTGTAGCCTTCAATTTCTAAAACTTTTTCGAGAAAGACGGGGTTTTCTGTCAATTGTCGAGCAAAAAAAGAGGTCGTCGTACGGGTAGGTATGAGCACATTATCTTCAATTTTAGCGACGTCGAGCGTGTAGCTTTCTTGATTTTGCAATAATTCCTGATAATTATCCATAGTCATGAGGCTACCATTGATGCCATAAAATAATTCACCACGCATTAAGTCTACCTCAGAGGCAGGCGAATCGGGCAAGACATACCTGACATAGCCAATGACACTATCTCCCAACCATCTTACCAGACCATATTTGAAGCCGAAAGCGGTAGTTATGCCTGCAAAATATTCATCTTGCGCATTGTAATCATCGGTGATCCATGAAAATCGATCATCAGCATATCTCAAGGATTCAAATAAGAGATTGGGATCATCGAATTGATTCAAAAAAGTATTTCTTTCGCTACTAGAGGCAAATTGCTCATCTTTCAAGTCATCCACGTCTTCTTGCCAATAATACCAAGAATTCATGGCTCCCCAAATGAAAGCGTTGACTTCATTTTCGGCAGCAATGCCTGGGTCATCATCTTTATTGCAACTCGTGAAAATAGACAAAGATGTGAGGACAAAAAGTATCGATATTAAATTCAAATAGCGCATGAGAAATTTTTTATTGAGAAACCTTAGGTATGAAAACGAATTCTTCCTCGCTTAGTATATGTTCTTTAATTTTCATGGCTAATATATCAAGAAATGAGGGTTTTTTGCCATTTCCATGCTGATTTCATCATGTCATCTAAATTGAGTTGAGCCTTCCAGTTCAGTTCATGATTGGCCCGTGTCGTATCAGCATAGATCCTTACGATGTCTCCAGCTCTCCGATCCACTACTTCATAGGGTACTTTGGTGTGATTGATCTTTTCAAAGGCTTGAATGACTTCAAGCACAGAGCTCCCTTTGCCCGTTCCGATGTTGAAATATTCATAGGATTTTTTTTGTTCATGGTTTAGCATACGTTCAATCGCACGGACATGTGCTTTGGCAAGGTCTACCACATGAATATAATCTCGTATGGCCGTTCCGTCGGGTGTATTATAGTCATTTCCATATACTTTCAATTCGGATCGTAACCCAGCCGCTGTCTGAGTAATAAAAGGAACCAGATTGGCTGGAACTCCAACCGGCAATTCACCGATCAAGGCGGAAGGGTGTGCCCCTACAGGATTGAAATACCTTAATGACAAGGCTTGGAGTTGCCCATTAGTTCGGGTCGTATGATTGAGAATATCTTCTCCTATTTGTTTGGTGTGCCCATAGGGTGATTCGGCCAAAGCAAATGGTGTATCCTCAGTTACGGGGAGTTGAGAGGGTTGACCATAAACGGTACAACTAGAAGAAAAAACAAGATTTGAAACTTTATGTAATTCCATTAATTTCAATAAATTAAGCATGGAATTTAAGTTTACATCATAATATAAAAGGGGTTTTTCTACGGATTCTCCGACTGCTTTTTTCGCAGCAAAATGAATAATACCATCAAATTTATTGTCCTTGAAGAGTTTCTCCAAGGAGGGAGAATTTCTCAAATCAAACTGATGAAATTCAGGTTTTGTACCTGTTATTTTTTCGATGCTCTCAATTGTACGATGCTCAGAATTAGACAAGTCATCCACGATAATGACCTCATAACCTTGATGGATGAGTTCAACAGCCGTGTGTGATCCTATGTATCCAGTACCTCCGGTTAACAATATTCTTTTAGCCATAATACCTATGTAAAATACAAGATTAAGGTAACGAACTTAATTTTTTTTTAAAATAGCTTAATATAATTCCAATTGTATTCATCATGTTTTAGAATAAGGGATACGCCTCAAAGGCTTGAAATAATGAAAAAGGAATTGAAGTCAACAAAAAAACTTAGTCCGACTATACTACTAAAAATCTTTTCATAATTTTTATTTTTCGGATTGAATAGGCCATTTTTGCAGGATGTTTTCATTTCTAACCAAGGAGAATTTAGCGCTATCATTGTTGTTGGCATTTGTTTGTACAAATGTGATGAGTCATACTACTGATCTTTCCCCAGTATACGGTAAGGTTGCTTTTTTCTTACTTTTTTTTCTTTGGCTCGGGGTTTTATCGAAATTGGGTAAAAGCAGCTGGATAAAGAGACTTAGAAAGAAACCAAAAAATAAAGAAGAGGAGTCCTGAATTCAATTGATCATTTCTAAAAGCTTTGTCATTCTATAATATTCCGTTTTTACCGAAGCAAGTAATTGAGTAGCGGACTTTTGGTAATTGTTCTCATGCTGATTCTTGGCCAAGAATATTTTTCAAGTAGACTTACTTATACATGATAAGGATAATGCTCTTGTACTAGGCTATTGCTCCTGGCGATTTTGTTGATCTAACGATTGTTCTTTATCACTAGGTTCATAGGCTCAGAAACGAACACCTTTATCCTATAAATCCTTAATTTCACTGGTTACGAAGAGAAAGTCTTCAAACTAAATTGCACTTTTTCTATAATATTTTATGAAACAGCGCCGTCTTTCGTCCCTTCTAATTCCCGTAAAAGCAAGTTGAGTTCCCTTAGATCTCACAGATGGTCAGATAAATGTTACGCTATGTTAAAATTATTACTGAAATTGCTAGAATGAATCATTTCTTATCCAAGAATAATTGTTTTTGAAATATGGATAAAATTCTGAATCTTTCTGCATTAATCATGGGTGCAGGACTCTCTTCTCGTCTCCCAGGAGCCAATAAATTGCTTTTGGATTGGCAAGGGAAGTCTATTCTCTCTCATACCATTTCCAATGTTTTGGCGGCAGGATTTCATGAGGTCTTGGTGGTGTTAGGGAATGATGAGGATGAATTCAAATCCGCATTGCAAGGCTATGGTAATGAAATAAAAATCATCACTAATTCAGATTATAAAAAAGGATTGACCAGTTCTATCCAACAAGGAGTTGATGCTGCGGATGATCAGACCCATGGTTTTATTATTTGTTTAGGGGATATGTTTGGTATCAAAGGTCCTGATTATGCGAAATTAGCGCAATATCATTTATTGAAGGCTGCTCAACAAGAACTGATAACTTTACCCAAAGTGGGTGATCAAATAGGTAATCCTGTTATTTTTTCGCAATCTTTTAGATCCCGAATTATGCTAAATGATGATGCGGAAGGATGTAAGGTGATTGTGAAATCTGCCATGCATTCAGTTCAATATTTCGAGTCTAATACCCCTCAATTTTTACAGGATATGGATACCTGGAATGATTATCATCGTCTCAGTGAGTGATAAATTATCGGTAAAAAAGGCAAGTGCTTAACGTCTAAATCATCATCCTGTCGGTTATTCAAATAACTGCACAGCTCAGTTTTCAACCTATATATTCAGAATTTTCAATGAGGAAAATTATATTTTTCTCATATTGGGTTACCTGCGAGCTCAAATGAGTATATAATATTAAAGAGCATAAGCGTTGTATGCAAATAGCATTCTTGATTTAAAATAAAATCAAAATTTTAATTAATCTGCCATGCAAAAAAACATAAAAATTCTTTTTGTCGATGATGACCTTGCCTCCATTGAATATTTTAAAACATCATTTACAGATAATTATGACGTCTTAACCGCGCAATCAGGTAGGGAAGGCTTAGATATTTTGCAGAAACACGAAAATATAGCTTTGATCTTGACAGATCACAGAATGCCACAGATGACTGGAATATCTTTTTTGACAAAATCCATGAAGTATTCGCCTGATAGTATGAGAATTCTAATTACGGGACACTCAGAAAATGAGCTGGTCATCAGGGCCATTAATGAAGGACATGTTTTCTATTTTATTGTTAAGCCATGGTCTTTTATTGACATGTCCATAGCCATTAAATATGCTTTAGAAACCTTCAACTTAAGAGTAACTAACAAGAAATTGAAATTATTGAATGAACAAAATGAGCGCGAAAATATTGAGGTTCAGTTAAAAAATCTTCAGGCTCAAATTAATCCGCATTTTCTCTTCAATTGTTTGACCAATTTATATGCATTGATTGATGAGAATAAATCTGCACAGCTTTTTGTAAAAAAATTATCCCTTATGTATAGGTTTATGCTCGAACAAAAGGTGGATCAGTTGTCAGATCTCGGAAATGAGCAAAGAGTAATTGAAAATTATTTTTATCTTCAAAAAGTACGTTTTGAAGAAGGACTCATCGTGAGTAATCAAGTTTCAGAGAATCTTGAGGAATTCAAAATTCCTTCTGGTACCTTATTATTACTGGTTGAAAATGCCATTAAGCATAATATTGTTTCCCAGAAACATCCGTTACACGTGCTGATCAAGAACGATCAAGATTTTTTATATGTGATCAATAATTATCAACCCAAAGCAGATGTAATCTCAATGGGTGTGGGTCAGCAAAACATTATGAAGAGATACGCTTGGTTCACAAATAGGTTACCTGAGTTCAAAACGAGTAAAAACCATTATTCTGTTAAAATTCCTTTACTAAAACAAGCGTAAACTATGTATAAAACAGTAATTATCGAAGACGAACCACTTGTTGCAAACCATATTGAAAAGCTTCTTAACTCATTGGATACCGATATCCAAGTGACTGCAAAGTTGGATTCCGTGTTAGGTGCCATTGATTGGTTCAATCAAAATACATGTGATTTGATTATTTCTGACGTGCAGTTGGGTGATGGATTAAGTTTTGAACTTTTCCAAGCAATCAATAATACAACACCCATCATTATGGTCACGGCATACGACCAATATGCTGTGAGAGCTTTTAAAGAAAATAGTGTTGATTATTTATTGAAGCCTGTGACTAATGAAGAGCTCCAGTTAGCCATTCAAAAGTTTCAAAGCTCCGGAATTAAAGCATTAGATATTGAAGGAATTTTAAAGGGATATCTCTTCAACAAAAAGGCTTATCAACGACGCTTTTTGGTGAATACTGGAAAAAAATTAGATTCAATATCGGAAGATGAAATAGCATATTTTTATTCAGATGAGCGTTATGCTATTTTAGTAACTCATGAAGGAAAAAAATTCATTTTGAATCAAACCATGATGGAAATAGAGTCAAAATTAGATCCGACTCATTTTTTTCGTATCAATAGAAAAATCATCACTTCTTTGCTAGCAGTAGATGAAATACAACTATTTTCGAAAAGTAAGATTCATCTTAAATTAATTCCAGCGCCTTCTTTTTCATCCTCAGTCGTTGTGAGCTCTTTAAAAATGAATAGCTTTAAAAAATGGCTCAATGGTCATCAAGAATAAAAGGCACTTTAAAAATAAAGAAGACCTACTGCTTGGGAGCCTATTGATCCCTTGGATTACAGATGCTACAGATGCTGGGTGCTAATTATCCAGTAAATTGGGATGGATGAATTTATAAGAAAAAGTGGTCTATTATTAAAAAAAATATTGTCTCAGATTAATTAAACAAATGTAGGTAGGTAATTTTTATTGCAGTCATTTAATTTTTTTTAAAAAAGATCTCAAAAAAGAAATTTTTTATTAGGATTAGCACAAATTCAAAACTTTTAAAAAAAAAATATGTCAAAATATAGAAATGATAGCCTACTTTGGTTATTGAAATATATGGTTAATTTCAATAGCATTCCTCCTGCGGGTGATTACCTAAATTATGGAAAAGCGTTGTTGATTTGTTGTAAAGGGGATGGTAACATTGCCGCAGCAGAACGCGCTTTTGTAATTGGTTATTTCGCAGCTTTTGGTTGCCCAGACGATGTTTTAGATACATTAGCTACCTATGATGGAACTGGTGATCTTAAGGCAATCTTAAGTTCTTCTCCCCAACTTCAGATGAACAGCAAGGCTGCAATTTGGGATGCGGTGAGGGCGAGTAATGCTGACGGAGACCTTGCTGTTGGAGAAGTCGAAGTGATCAAGAATATTGCCAAAATGCTCAATATAAGTGCGTCAGAAGTAGATGATATCATTTCGATATATCATGCAGAGGAAGCCATTAAGGCTACACGTTTGCAGATTACGTATCCAAATGGTTCTCCTTATTGATATTTTGGTCATAAGAATATTTATTTTTTGAATTATAATTGAGAAAAGGGATGTTTTATTGACATCCCTTTTTTTATAATTAATCATTAACCGACAAAGCGATAGATATTGAAAAACACGTTGATCAAGAAATCTACGATGTCATAGTAATTGGAGCTGAGTTGGAAATACTTTTTATTTTGTCTTAGGGTTTCTTTGTTATTAGCATAATCAACTTATTTTTACATTCTGTTTTGCGCACGTGGCGGAACTGGTAGACGTGCTAGGTTGAGGGCCTAGTGGCTAATTATGGCCGTGGAGGTTCGATTCCTCTCGTGCGCACATCCAAGGCTTTGGAAAACAGCTGATTTTCCAAAGCCTTTTTAAATTTCAGAATATGAAAATGAATATACCCCTTTTAAAAAACCTATGTGAGACCCCAGGAACCTCTGGTTTTGAGTCTCAAATAAGGGACGCCATAGAAAAGGAGATTCAACCTTATTGCGATGAGATTTCCATAGACAATATGGGTAACTTGATTGCATTGGTAAGAGCTAAAAAAGTGGTCTCCCCGCAGAAGATCATGCTGGCGGCCCATATGGATGAGATTGGCTTTATGGTAACGCACATTGATGACAATGGCTTTATTCGATTTCATACATTGGGAGGATTTGATCCAAAAACCCTTACGGCTCAACGCGTGGTGATCCACGGTCAGAAGGCAATCATTGGAGTTATGGGTTCAAAGCCGATTCATTTAATGAAGCCAGAAGAACGAAACAAGGTGGTACAAATAGAAGATTTCTTTATTGATACAGGGATGTCTGGAACAGAAGTAAAAAAAATCATAGCTGTAGGTGATCCGATCACCAGAGAAAGAGAGTTGATTGAAATGGGCAATTGTATCAATTGTAAATCCCTAGACAACAGGATATCAGTTTATGTATTGATCGAGGTACTTAAGCAATTAAAAAAGCCTCAAATAGATGTTTATGCCGTATTTACGGTTCAAGAAGAGGTAGGTTTGAGGGGTGCCCAAGTGGCATCGCATCACATTGATCCAAATTATGGATTGGCCATAGATACGACTATTGCATTTGATTTACCCGGGGCACAAGCCCATGAGCAAATAACATCACTGGGGAGTGGACCTGCTATTAAAATCATGGATGCTGCCACCATATGTGACCCTAGAATGGTAAAGTATTTGAAACAAACAGCTACAGCTGCTGAAATAAAATGGCAACCAGAGGTACTTACGGCAGGAGGAACTGACACTGCGGGATTACAAAGAACCGGTAAACACGGAGCCATTGCAGGTGCCGTTTCTATTCCTACACGTCATTTGCATCAAGTTATTGAAATGGTACATCAGGAGGATGTTCTAAATGCCATTCTGTTAATCAATCAATTTATTGAAAAAATAACAACTTTTGACTGGAAGAGATAAATAATAACTCTTTTTGATTCAGATAGAGATTGTATTACGAATCAAAATCATATTTAAGCAGATTTTCATCTTCTTTATTTTTTTTGATCATTTTCGACTTCATCAAATTCTTTTCATGTTGATAGCTATGGGTTATTTTTTCTGTTTGGGCTAATAACAATGCGGACAAAATAAAGACGATATGAATGATGATTTCAATAATGATTCCTTCACTGCTCACTTTGATTGCCGCCTCTCTGTAATCAACAAAAGTTTTTAAGAGCTGAACGCCCGTGATAGAGGCGAGTGAAGTAGCTAACTTTATTTTCAACTGACCTGCATCCAAATTATTTAGCCACAAGGGTTTATCTTCATGTAAATCGACATCCATCCGGCTTGTAAATATCGAATATCCACCAATGGTTACAATGACCAAAAGGTTCATTACCATTGAAATATCCACAAGGTTCAAAACACTCAACATCATCTCAGTTTCTTGCCACGGACCCGACTTTGAACCAACCGGTTGATTGAGGAGCCTTGTAAACATATTGAAGAGTTCATGAAAAAAGACATAGAGATAAATGAAGGAACCAAAAATCAATCCGCCGTACATAGGGGCCTGCACCCAACGGCTCCAAAACATAAAGCCTTCAAATAAGTTTTCTAATTTCTTTGACATAAATACAAATGATGCACTAAAAATATCTGGAAAGATAGACAAATTATTTTTTTAATGATTTCAGTTGAGCACATTAATGAGCAGGAATAATGAGGATCATTTTGAAAAGAGTATTTTACTAAATTTTGGTAGGGGTATTTCGTTTGTCATCGTTTATACAAATAAAAAAATAAGCCAACTTAAAAGGATCAATAGTTTGCGTTGATGTGAGATTTAGATATTTTTGTAACCACTTAATGCCAAAGTGGCGGAATTGGTAGACGCGCACGACTCAAAATCGTGTTCTTTCGAGAGTGAGGGTTCGATTCCCTCCTTTGGTACTTAAATTTATTTGATTTTACCTCAGATAAATTCTCATTATATCAGCAACAACCTTTTGTTTTTTTTTCAGAACAGTTTGAACCAACTATGTAGGCTTTATGGGAAATGCAATATGGATCAATTTTGTAGCTTCAACGCTTCAGCTGATCACTTACCTGTTCCTAGTATTTTTCTATTAAAGAATACGCTCGAGGTTTGTCTGCAAATAAAACTTTCACCTCTGCCCAAGTCGTTTTAAAAAAAATAGACGCTCTGTATTTATTTAAATGGTCTACAGATAGCCAATGGCTGTGCGTATAGAAAACATTGAATTGATCTTGATCTCTGTATAAATGAATAGCTTCACAACCTTTAAAATCAGAAATTTTACCTTTGATATTTTGAAACAATTCTTGAAATTCTGAGACTTTTTCTTCTTGAAATTCCATACGGACAATTCTCAATAGCATCATTGAATATTGAAATTTATATAAACAGAAGCATCCATTCGGATACCTAATAGTTCTGAGGCTCGACCCATATTTATACCAATTTGTAAGACTTTTTCTGAATTAAAAAATACAAAACACTCACCAGGATCGACCGCATCATAGCCTTCATGCAATCGATCAAAAATCTCTCTACCTATTTGTATTTGGAAGGTCACCTGTCCGTTAATTTTCTGGATTTCAAGATAATCAGTATGCTTAATATTGGTAATTAAATTACCATAGTGATCTATATGAATGACATGGCCAACCATACCTTTTTTTGTAATTTTAGCGGTTCGATCGATCAGTTGTAGGTGATCGGTTATGATCCTACCAATGTGCTCAAGACCACGCCCCATGGCCAGATCGTTGACCGCTTGACCAACTATTTTTAGATAAGTAGTTTCTATATTAATAGGGCAAATCTCAACAACTAAGGAAGGGTTTTCATTGCTTATAATACTGAAAATACCAGAATCTGTACCGATGAAGTGATGGCCTTCCAAAGTGAGTCCAATCCATCTATTTTTCAGGCTTCTGGAAGAGTCCATAGTAATGAAATGAACGGTACCCTCGGGAAATTTTTTGAAAGCATTGCGCAATACGTAACCTCCATGAGCGATATCTGATAATTTAATTTCATGACTGATATCAACGATGGTTAACTGGGGGTTGAGGCTTAGTAGGGTTCCTTTGGTGGCAGCTACATAATGGTCTTCTAATCCATAATCAGACATAAAAGTGATTAGAGCCATGTTTGAAAAGAATATTTGTTTTATTTGTTATTAAATATACAATGGTAAAAATAGGCAAAGACAATTTTAAAAAGACACTTCACTTGCTCGAAAAAATATTTACACTAGAAAACATACCCTTGGTTGATTTTCTTGGAACAGAAAATGCCAATATAAATGAGATTATGTCGGCCTTTCCGGACACCAAAATCATCTCAAGAGGCAATGAGATCACTATTCAAGGTGCTGCTCCTCAATTGGTCAAGATCAATGAAATTTTGAATTCATTGATTCTTCATTATCACAAATATGGAAACCTCACGCGGGATCATGTGATTTCATATTTGGCAGATGAAAATCATCTGAATGAGGGTACTGATTTGGCAGAAATCTTGGTTTATGGCACCAAAGGGATTAAAATAAGTGCAAAGACCCCAAATCAAAAAAAATTGGTAACGGCCGTGCAGAAAAATGATTTGGTCTTCGCCTTAGGACCAGCAGGAACCGGGAAAACTTATATATCGGTGGCTTTGGCTGTGAAGGCGTTAAAAAATAAAGACGTAGCAAAAATAATCATTACCCGACCAGCGGTAGAGGCAGGAGAAAGTTTGGGATTTCTTCCAGGAGATTTGAAGGATAAAATAGATCCTTATTTAAGACCTATTTACGATGCGTTAAGTGATATGGTTCCGCCAGAGAAGTTAAAATTTTATCAGGAAAATAATATTATTGAGATAGCTCCATTGGCTTATATGAGGGGCAGAACGCTCAATAATGCCTTTATTTTGCTGGATGAAGCCCAAAATGCGACACAAAGTCAAATCAAAATGTTTCTCACACGTATGGGCCCTAGTTCAAAGGTAATTGTGACGGGCGATAAGTCTCAAATTGATTTACCGCAAAGGCAAAAATCAGGATTGTTAGAAGTTTTAGAAGTACTTAAGGAGACCAAAAATATTGGATTTGTACATCTTGACGAGCGAGATGTACTTAGACACCGTCTGGTCAAAAGCATTATCAAGGCCTACCATAAATATTATGAATCATAAGATTGTAGCAGCAGATTCTGCTGTATTATTATATAAATCTTATGAAATTAGACAACGTGTTTTCGTAAATGAACAAGGTGTTCCCGAGGCTATTGTACATGAAGATGCGGAAAGATCCGCTTATTATTTTGTTGCAATAGATGAAGAGGGCAATGCCTTGGGTACCGCACGTTGGAGGAAAACTGCTCAAGGCGTGAAGCTCGAAAGGTTCGCAGTATTGCCAGCCCATAGAAATAAAGGTTTAGGTGCAGATTTGTTAAGATCTATTTTGGTAGATATTAAAAGTAAATTTGGATCGGGCGTACTTGTGTATTTAAACGCGCAATTGGAAGCCATAACCCTTTATGCCGATCAAGGGTTTTTACCGGTAGGGCAGACATTTATAGAAGCAGATATTACCCATCAACGGATGTCTCAAACAACTTAAGCGCTATAAGTATCACTTCATTACATTCCTTAATTAAAATAACGTGATTTTTTCATTGGTGAGTTATATTGTATAAAACGGTATAACTGAATGTCTCAATGGAATAACTATCCTTTTTTGCGCTATTTATCAAGTTTGATCCTCGGCATATGGCTCTATGGTTCCCATTTTGAAATTGCTCCTTATGATATCCTTTTCATATTTTGTGGGCTAGCGATTCTTTACTTGTTTCTCGTGGTGAGGAAGTATTCCTTATTTCTCAGCGGGATTGCGGGTTTGTTAATGATCAGTTTGGTTGGATATGCCATGGCCTATTACACCGATGAGCGTAAAGATGCGGACCATTTGAGTCATGTAGATATTCAACAAATAAGCGCCTTTTCAGGGTGGATTGTAGAGGATCCTATTGACCAAGAGAAATATGTCAGATATACCTTTCGAATAGATTCGGTACTCCTTGGCGATCGGTCTATTAAGAGGGAGGGAAAAATTCAACTTCATGTACGGAAAGAAGTACAGAATAAAGTTAGGTCTTATGATTCTTATCTGTATGTATCTGGAAGTCTATTATCCGTCAAATCTTCTAAAAACCCGATGGTTTTTGATTATGCTGAATACTTAAGCCGCCAACATATTTACCATCAGGCTTATGTGAGAGATGATGATATTATGGGTATCGGCACCTCTTCGCGTTTTAGTATCCGTGCTTTGGCATTTGAAATGAGGCACAAGGCAAAAGACTTATTTCAAAATCAAATTAGGGATGCTCAGTCAAGGGCTGTAGTAGTTGCCTTAGTACTTGGGGTTAAGGATTATTTAGACCAAGAGCTAAAGTCAGCTTATGCTACTTCAGGGACTATGCACGTTTTAGCTGTATCAGGATTACACATGGGTATTATTTTTCTTATTTTAGGTTTTTTTTTAAAACCCTTAAGAAATATATATTTAGGGCGCTATTACTATGGTATAGGGATCATCTTGGGGCTCTGGCTTTATGCTTTTATAACTGGTCTCGTTCCCTCCGTAATGCGTGCAGCTACGATGTTTTCTATTGTGAGTTTGAGCAAAATGAATCATCGAACTTCTAATATTTATAATTCGATCGCACTGACCGCATTTGTATTGCTTTTGATTGATCCAAATATGATTTATGCTGTTAGTTTTCAACTTTCATTTATTGCTGTGACAGGGATTGTTATTTTTTTTCCTCTGTTCTATAGCTGCTGGGAGATAAAAAATCCAGTAGGGGATTATTTTTGGTCACTTATGTGTACTTCTTTGGCAGCGCAAATAGCTACCCTTCCTATTGCGATGTATTATTTTCATCAGCTTCCAACGTATTTTTTATTATCCAATTTATGGGTAGTGCCCGCTACTTTTATCATTCTTATTTTGGCAGTTGTATTGTTGGTAATCTCCTTATTTTTTGATCCAAGCCACTTATATATGGGATGGGTACTTGAAAATTTGATAGGTATTATGAATGCCTATGTTATTTGGATTGAGCAGCTACCTTATAGTAAGATATCGGGCTTGTATCTCTATTCGAGTGAAGTTTTAGTGATTTATTTGATACAGATAGTGCTCCTAGTGGCTTTTAGGAAGAGATCATTTGTTCGGTTAGTATTTGGACTGCTACTCATTATTTTTTGGCAAATCATTAATTTGTTTATCCATATTAATGCAAATGAACGAAAAATGCTTGTGATCTATGATATGCAATACCAAATGAGTGTAGATGTGATTGAAGGTTATTCTGCTCGTTTAATGATTGATCGGTACAACCCCAGATCTTTTGAGCGCTTGAAATGGAGTATAAATCCGTTTCGTGGGTTTTTAGGGCTTCCGAGTGCCTCCACTGATCTGACTGAATTATTTAAGACTGAAGAACTGAAACACTTCGGTCCCTTTCATCTGTTCTTATGGCAAGGGCATAAAATAATATTTATAAATAATAATAATAATCAGCAGTGGGAGTTTGAGGAAACGTTAACTGCAGATTATGTCGTCATTACTGAGGAGTTAACCTTAGATTTTGAGTATTTATTGAGGCATTTAAAGATTGGGGCCTTGGTCATTGGTTCGAATTGTTCTCCCTATTATGCTGATAAAATCAGTATTTGGGCTCATGAAATAAACGTACCTGTACATAATATAAAAGAAGATGGTTATTGGATGTTAGATTTGTAGTCACAGGGGCTGATATTATTGTTCAATATTTTCACCAAGCACTGCTAAGATGAATGCTTTTAATGTAAATAAGATTGACTGATCCGAAAGAGATATTGCATAATTATTGGGGGTTTGAGCATTTTAGAGAATCTCAACTAGAAATCATCGAGTCCGTCCTAAAAGGTCAAAACACCCTTGCGTTATTGCCTACTGGAGGAGGAAAGTCAATTTGCTTTCAAATTCCTGGGTTGTTACTTGAAGGCGTTACCCTAGTCGTCACTCCCTTGATTGCTTTGATGATTGATCAGGTGAATGAATTGAAAAAGAGAAACATAAAGGCAGTGGCCATCCATGGGGGCTTGTCTTCAAGAGAAATTGATATTCTTTTAGATAACTGTATTTATGGAGGTATTAAATTTCTTTATCTCTCTCCTGAAAGATTGGCTTCAGAGCTTTTTTTAGCCAGATTAGAAAAAATGGTCATTGCTTTGTTCGTCATCGATGAGGCCCATTGTATCTCTCAATGGGGCCATGATTTCAGACCTTATTATCTAAAAATCAAGGATTTTACAGAATTGTTTCCAATGAAGAAGCTGATCGCTTTGACGGCTTCTGCTACTGAAGAGGTAAAAAAAGACATCATCAAGCAGCTAGACTTAGCGGATCCTAAAGTCTTTCAGAACAGTTACGCACGCGCCAATCTTTCCTATGTTGTATTTAAAGGAGAAAATAAATTTCAAAAGGTGTATGATATTCTCAATAAAGTAGCTGGATCTTCTATCGTATATGTGGGAAGTCGAAAGAGAGCTGAGCAGGTTTCCAGAGACTTAAATCAAAAGGGTATTTCTGCTCAATTTTATCATGCAGGCTTATCCTTTGATGAACGAAATCAAAGACAAGCCGCATGGATACAATCTAAATTAAGAGTCATGGTAGCGACCAATGCGTTTGGTATGGGCATAAATAAACCCGATGTACGCACGGTATTGCATTTGGATTTACCTCAAACATTGGAGGCCTATTATCAAGAGGCAGGAAGAGCGGGTCGTGATGGCTTGAAGGCTTATGCAGTGCTTCTTTTCCATGATCAAGATATCGTTGAGACGGAGAAGCGTATCTCTCGGGCAGCAGTAGATATTAAATTTATCAAGCGCGTCTATCAAGCGCTTTCAAATAGATATAAGTTGGCGATTGGAAGTGGGGCAGGCTTAAGTTTTGATTTTATTTATCTTGACTTTATCAATGACTTTGATTTACCCGCTTATCCAACAGTTTTTGCTCTTAAGAAGCTAGAAAATGCGGGCCTTATTCAGCTGACAGAAAATATTTTTCAAAAGTCCAAGGTTTCCATGCTGATGCAACGAGAAGCGCTTTATCAGTTTCAGGTAGCTCATGCCTCGCTTGATCCTTTGATCAAAGTACTTTTTAGGTTGCATGGGGGTGAGCTTTATACGAGTTATATGATGGTCAATGAGGCAGATATCGCAGGTGTTTTAAAAATCAACTTAAAAAAAGTAAAAGAGCAGTTGCACCTGCTGCATGATTATCAAGTCATAGACTATCGAATGACGACTTTCAAGCCACAAATTGAATTTGTAGAGGGAAGATTGGATCTAGGATCCTTGCCTATCCAATCGGTTGATTTACAGAAAAGAAATCAGCAGACTGAGAATAAATTTCATCGGGTGCTTCATTATGTGAATACAAATCATATCTGTAGAACCAGAATGCTACAAGATTATTTTGGTGAGCATACCGATTTGGGCTGTGGCATCTGTGATTATTGTCTTTCCAAAAAAAAAGTCTCAATAGATTTGAATCCTCTTGAAATCATTCGATCCATACCTCCTCAAGGAATAGATATGGATGCGTTATCCGTTCTTTTTAAACTTTATGACCAAGAGGATCTCATCACTGTCTTGCGCAAGTTAGTTGATGAAAATAAGATTTATTTTGAAGGGGATGCAACTATAAAAAAACGATGAATTTTAGCTAAAATTATAGTGTTGTATCAATCCTCTAAAATAGCCACACCAGGTAAAGTTTTCCCTTCCATATATTCCAATAAAGCCCCTCCACCTGTTGAGACATAGGATACTTTATCACCATAGCCTAGATTATTAATGGCGGCTGCAGAATCTCCTCCTCCGATGAGGGAAAAACCACCATTTTGAGTGGCGGTCACCACAGCCTCTGCGATGGCTTCGGTACCCACAGCAAAATTCGGAAATTCAAAAACTCCCATAGGACCATTCCAAAGAATTGTTTTTGAGTTTTTAATTACATTTGCAAACGCATCAATACTTTGAGGGCCGATATCCAGCCCCTCCCAATCGTCAGGAATGTCTCCAGAGTTGACGATCTGACGATGGGCTTCATTCCTGAAATCATCAGCAATGACATTGTCAAGAGGAAGGTAGATTTTTACGCCTTTGGCTTTAGCTTTCTCAATCAGTTCAAGAGTCAATGCCATACGGTTGTCTTCACATAGAGATTTACCAATGGCTCCCCCTTGTGCTTTTGAAAAGGTATATGACATGCCACCCCCAATGATGAGATGATCTACTTTATCCAGAAGCTTTTCAATGATCATGATCTTATCTGAAATTTTAGCCCCACCCATGATGGCCGTAAAAGGGCGATTGGGATCTTCGAGCACCTTCTTGGCATTGGCCAATTCGCTGCCCATGATATATCCAGCACACTTATCTTCAAAAAATTGGGCGACAATGGTTGTAGAGGCATGTGCGCGATGCGCTGTCCCAAAAGCGTCATTCACATAAATGTCACCTAGTTTTGCCAGTTTGGAGGCAAAATCTTCATCACCTTTGGTCTCTTCTGGGTAGAATCTGACATTTTCAAGGAGCATTACTTCTCCTGTTCCCAGTGTTTGTGATAGCTCTAAGGCTGATGCTCCAATGCAGTCGCTGGCAAACTTTACCTCAGTACCCAGTTTTTCTTGAAGATTAGGGATAATGTGCTTTAGAGAATATTTGTCCTCTGGACCTTTTTTTGGTCGACCCAAATGGCTCATTAGGATGACAGAACCTCCTTCGTTTATGATTTTTTTAATGGTGGGGATAGCAGCAATAATCCGAGTTTCATCAGTGACTATTAGTTCGTTATTCAACGGTACATTAAAATCAACTCTTAATAAGGCTTTTCGGTTTCTGAAATTAAAATCATCTATATTTTTCATATCCACTGAATATTTTTCGACCACAAAATTGTATCTAATTTCTTCAAATTAAAATTAATTATTACTAAATAAAGGAAGCACGCTTTAAACGATCATTTATGGCCCTTCCAATGCCCTTTTGAGGCACATATTCACCTAAAATCAGGTCGATATCTTCAGCATCTAAGGTTCTCAAGGCACTGAAAAGATGTTCCGCAGCTTCATTTATATCTCCATCGGGAGATAAAACGATGCTTTTATTGGGATGCAGATAGGTTTTGGAAAAAGAGAGAATACCGGTTTTCATATCTGAATATTTTAAAAGAAGTAGTTCTAGATCACCTATAACGACCTTTTTTCTGGGTGCATAATGGCTGTCGAGCTGTCCGGGCGCATCGGGATTGCTTTTTGTATGGGGCAGCACGTTTACTTCGCCAAACGTTCTGAGCATTTCTATATCTATTCCTCCCAGTCGATGTACGTAAATGACCTCTTCTTCAATCGATACAATGGTGGACTCCAAACCGATATGGGCCGGTCCCCCATCAAGGATATAGGGAATTTTAGCCCCTAACTGTTGGTCTACATGCGCGGCAGTAGTAGGCGAAACATAGCCAAATGGATTAGCACTTGGTGCGGCCAACGGGAAGCTGATTTGTTTCAATAAATTGAGCGTCATAGGATGATTAGGAACTCTGATGGCCATTTTATCTAAACCCGAGGTAAGGACATCAGGAACGTGTTCTCGTTTGGGTAATAGCAAAGTCAAAGGACCTGGCCAAAATTGTTCTGCTAACTTCTGGGCGAGTGCGGGAAATGTATGGACCAGCGCGGAGGCATCAGCGATATTGGTTACATGGGTGATCAGCGGATCAAAACTCGGGCGATCTTTTGCTGTATATATTTTTGCTATAACGAGGGGCTCCAGTGCATTACCAGCCAAGCCATATACCGTTTCTGTTGGAATGGCTACCAGTTCGTTGTTTTCTAGTAGCCGGGATGCTTTCGAAATTTGAGTACCAATTTCAGCCATTGATTTTAGTAGAATATAATTTTTCTGATATATTTACATTGAGAAAAGGAAACATGGATCAAAGGAAGAAAAATTTAATCAGACTGACCTCAATATTGTTGGTTTTGGTAGTTGTTTTGGAAAAATTGGAGGTCATTCACTTAGATATTTTTTCTAATAATGGTGCTTTTTGGGTCTTGATTGCCGCATACGCGATGGTGGTCATTACCTTAAAGAAATAGTTTACTCAATCAATACTACGACTTTGTTTATTTTATTTTTGTGAAGTGAATCGGTCACAGCTGCGAGCCCGTCATTTTTTTTCAACTCATTCCGGGCATCTATGAAATAAGGGATAGGTTGTAATCTTCGAAAAGTAACCCTGCCCTTTTTGTCAGTTTCCCCTTTTGCAAATGCATTTTTTTGAAATCGATAGTTTTCTTCTGTGGTGTAAAGAACCACTTCAGCACCAGCAACAGGATGTTCGGAGGCATCCATCACTTGTATTTTTAATGCAGTAGGCAGCTGTGTTTTGGTCCAAGAGGTATGGCTGATCAAAAAGCTGATCATCAGAAAGTAGCTTATTTTCGATAGGTTCATATTTTTTTATTTTGGTTATTTAACACATTTTTTCATTTAATCAAAGAGATGGATCCATATTGGGTTTGAACTCCTAAATCTGGTTTTTCTATATGGGTGTATTTAATCACATAGGCATAGGTTGCTGGACCCATGATTTGGTCATTATAGGTACCGTCCCAACTGAAATTTTTATCATTTGAGTAATAGATTTGCTCTCCCCATCGGGTATAGATAAATATTTCAAATTGATCGATAAATAAATTGGGGTATACAAAAAAGTTTTCATTCTGGCTGTTACCATTCGGACTGAATGCATTTGGTGCAAATATTTCAGGTTGACAGTCATTTATTCCTGCAATCAGTGGGGTAATTAGAACGGTATCGGACTGAACACAGGGTCCGCTATCACCAATTTCTTCGACGGTTACATAATAAAATCCTGAGTCCAGTTCTGGTGTAATACTGAGCGGAACATAAAGATTATTTTCGGCATATACCGTATCATAGTTAAGGTCACTGATATATATATTTACCGCTGAAGGAAGGGCTACTCCCGAAACCGTCAAACTCAAGTTCGCATCGATATCACAATCAGGCAGATTATTTGCTGATAATGAGAAGGGAGCGTCATCTTCAATAATAACTGGATTTTCCAAAATACAGCTAGAGACTAAGTCTGTGATTTTATAATTATAAACTCCAGCAGACAGTCCACCAGAGACTGATAAGGTATCGGGCCCATCAATAGATCCAAAAGTGCTGATATCTATACCACTAAAATCGTATCTGTAACTTCCTTCAGATGAAATGTAAAAAGAGAGTAGTGCATCATCTGCACCGCAATTAGAGGGTGGTGTATAGGTTGGATTGAGCTCTGGGGCTGCTTTTACAGATATTAAAACGGTATCTGTATTACTACAACCACCAAAAGCATCGTCCTCTTTGGCATAAATGATATATTCAAAAACACCTGAGATTTCTGTAGATATAGACTGCGTACTGGTCGTATCAAGGACTGCGCCATCAATGGTCCATTGTTGGGTATTTAAGTCACTTATATAGCTGTTTAAATCGGATGCCGAATCAAATTGACAATACTGTTGATCGATACCTAAGTCAAGGTCTGGACGCCCATCCCCTACAAATATTTCTAGCGTATCCGAGGAACAACCATCATCAGTTATAATGGCTAAGTAGAGGGTAGTGGGATCGAAAATTTCAATGATTCTGGAAGTATCTCCGGTTGACCAATAATAATTATAATCACTGCGATCCTCATTCCATGCGGCAAGTTCCAAAAACTCTTCACATATGGAGGCACTTTCGATAATGTCTGGGTTCACCGGAAGACTATAAACCTCCAAGGTATCTGTGATCAGGCTGTCATAGCCACATCGATTGGTAATATTCAAAGTGAAATATTGAAAACCAGCAGCACCATATTCATATTCTGTAGTTTGCTCGTTCGTAGCATACAAAGTATCAGTTTGAGATAATGAATCATAAAAAACCCAAAAATATTCATCTAAAATAGAACTACCCGATGCATAAAACTGAGTAGCAAGCCCAAAACAGGCATTGACATAGGAAGCAGCGGGGTTCTGAAGGGATGATCCTGAATTTTGGACAAAACTAGGTAGACCCTTTCTGCTGGTATGCCCCAACAAATCAAAACCTGTAGCATTGAAATTGGCTGCCGCACCTTCCAGTGAAGGATTAGAAATGGTACCCACCGCGAGCCCTTGATCAATGGCCAAATAAATGATGCCGTTAGGTCCACGCTGTAGCGCACCGTAGACACCTTCCGAACTATAATCATCATATTTACTTGATGTGATGTAAGTTATTTCATCTTCCGTATCTAAACTATCAAGATTAAACTGAATCAATTCACTTACTGAGGTGGTATAAATCTTAGAACCATCACTAGAAAAAGCCACTCCATAGAGGTCTTCTGTTGCTTCAGTTTCGATTTGTCTGAAATTTTCAAAATTCCCTGTTTGGTTATCAAAATCAAATATTTCAAGGGTATTGGGACCTGGAATGGTATTAGCAAACAATTGAGTCCCACTGCCAAAAGCCATATACCCAGAGGCTTGTTCAGGCGTTTGCGCTTTTAAGACGCTGCCGATTGGAGTGTATACGGTAGCCCCGATGCCTGCATCATCGATGAGATTGGCTCGAAAAGAATTATTACCGAATTCATGCGTGATCAACCATGCATTTAATGAAAAACCCGAAGAAGTGATTTTTTCAATACTTTGGTCAAACAGTGATAAATTACTGAGTACAACGGCACCGCGGGCCGAATCTTTTTTCATATCCACAATAGCATAAGTCATGGGAAAATGGGTTCCATCCGCATCGACTTCTCCAGCTGTGAATACATAGAACATGGTAATATCATCCATAAAAGGAATAATCAAAGCACCTTGGCTACTTGTACTATCTCCCGAGAGACTTTGGATGCTGTCAGATAGGAAGGGCATGACTTGGTGCGCGCTATTCCAAATGGTTCTCCCATTGGTATAAAACATCAAATTTCCATCCGCATCATCTATGGTCGCACAACCCTCCAAGGAGTTCATTTGATTTTCATCATCGATTGGTAGGGGACCTTCGGTGAATTCAATGCCTGCGGTCTCTCCGAAATACCATTTATTTTGAATTTGACGTTGGGCACCGTATTCCGTGACTGAGGATTCTGCATATTTAGTACAACCTGAGGCACCGGTTATTTCTACCCAATAAATACCTGCGGTATCAATATCGATGGTGCTGGTGGTTTCACCCGTATTCCACTGATATGAAATACCATCTTCCGCCTCTGGATCAAGGGTAAGAATTTCATTAACACAGATGGTAGTATCAGCGATCAGATTGACTTCCATTTCTTCTGCAATGATGTTAATGGACTTAGTGATACTTTGTATTTTACCGTTAAGCTCTACATAAAGGGTGACATTATAGCTGCTCGCAGATTCGTAAGCATGTATGGGAGCGATACTGTTAATTCCGCTTCCATCACCGAAATCCCATAAATATTGATTGGCGGGAGGATCAACCAAAGGGAAAAACTTAGTAGATAGATCTTGACAACTGTCTAAATAGGTAAAATCTAAAGAGGTAAATTCCTCAAAAGTAGCGGGTGCAAATGCGGGGAACTGGGTGCTTTGAAAATCGGTCGTTAAAAAATCATTTTCGTATACAATTAAATCATAACTAAGATCAATATTTTTAATTTGTTTCACCAAATAAGGACCTGCTTCCTCTTCTTGCACGAGGTGGTAGAGATGGCCATCAATGGCTCTTTTAAGACCATAACTTCGGTAAATGGGTTCGGGTAGAATCGATTGAATCAGACTTAAACTATCGGACAAATCAAACAGATAAAGATCGCCTGAGATTTCATCCAACGCACCATAACGTGAAAGATATAATTTGCGACCATCATTTGACCATTCAACATCATAAATACCTTGATTTGCATCATCTGGAAAACCCGTATTTAAAATTTGACTATTGAAGCTCAACACTCCAGAAGTATCATTAAAGTTCATCAGCATTACGTTTCTTAAGGCTGTTTTGGGTGCTACAGCAAGAATAGAAGAATCAGGATTCATTGACATATTGGCAGCTTCAAATTCCCTAATGTCAGTAGTAAAAGGATAAAGAATACTTGCAGGCTCCGGATCAACACCGTCATTGGTGATTCTAAACACATAAAAAGTATAAGTACCTCTATTTTGGGCAATCAACCAACTGATACTCGCATCAGAGGTGCTTTGCACTATGGTCATACCCTCTGCAGGACTGAAAAGACCTACTGAATTATTGTTTGATAGGACCTCTCCAAGGGGAGCACTAAGGCTCCCATTGCCGGGAGCACTTAGATCTACGAGACTGTATTGCAATTCATCTTCAGCAGAAAGCTCACTGGCATTGGTAAAAATAAGATATCGATCCGAATCCTCAGGTGAGGGGCAGGCCAAGGCGGTTTGATTGACGGATGCATCACCGTTTAGATCAACAGCACCCGACATGATTTCTCCAGAGCCATCATAAATCCGGACGCCATCGGTGTATAGCATTAAGTTTCCCGTTAGAGAATGATTAATTACTGCCGGCCCCCCCAATCCAAAATTTGCATTCATACGATCCTCTTCGTATACGAGAAGCCCATTTTTGTCAAATTGCAAGTTGGCAGTAGAACTGCCAAAAAACCATTGTGTCTCATTTAATAATTGCGCATTTGAAGCCACCGAAATCACCAGAAGAAAGGTATAAATGAAACCTTTCCGATAAATGGTGATGAGGTTTGCGAAGGATTTAATAATTAAGTGGTTCAACTGTGGATTCAAATCTTTAAATTTACCGCAAAATACTATGGTTTATTTAACGTTGTATCAGTGGGCGAAAGTATAATGCCAAATTTATGCTTTAGTAATTGTTTTTTTAACTTTTGATCTATTTTAATCCTTTAATGAGGCTAAGAGGTTTATTTCTTTTCTTGTTTTTACTGCATCTGCATGTTTTGATGGCTCAGGATACGCAGTTCTCACAATATTATTCAAATCCTATGTTTTTGAATCCGGCGTTGGTTGGGATCAATCAACAGGGTAGTGCAGGGATAAATTATCGCAATCAATGGCCTTCGATCAATGCTAACTTTGAAAGCTATTCCTTTTACTCCTATTATAATTTTGATGATGTCAGCAGTAGTTTGGGCTTGATTTTAAATTCAGATAGAGAAGGTCTAGCAGGACTCTATGCTCGAAGTGCGGCGGTTCAATATGCTTATCAAGTTCGATTAAATTATAACTGGACCTTCAGGCCAGGGGTAGAAGTGGGCTACGTCTGGAAAGATATAAACTTTGATCGATTGACTTTTGGAGATCAATTTGATGATACGGGTTTGATTTCTGCGCAAACCATTGAATCTTTTAATACAGGATTAAGCGTTGAATTTATGGATTTGGCTTTTGGAGGTATTATTTTTAATAAACAAGCTTGGTTGGGTACCTCTTTTCATCATATCACAGAGCCTAATCAATCTATCTCAGGAGATGAGAGTCCTTTAAGGATCAAGTTTTCATTGCATGGGGGTTATAAAATAAACTTCAGTCAAATCAACGCCAGATGGGCTTCAAAAGAGGGCAAAGAAAGAAGTTTCACCCCTTCTTTTAATTTCAAAGATCAGCAAGACTTTACTCAACTCGATGTGGGTATGAGTCTTATGTTAGAGCCGCTCATGTTGGGTCTGTGGTATCGTGGTTTTCCTAGCGAAGATTTTTCTGGAATCGGACCAAGTGATATCGTGCTGTTATTTGGTGTTAAAATAGGGCCTACCCTGGTAGGATACAGTTATGATTTTACATTGTCAGACTTAGGATTTAGCAGTGGAGGGGCACATGAGCTCTCTATGAGTTATTCATTTGATTTAAGAGATGTTAAAAAACCTCCTCGAGGTTCGCGTGATGTAAAATGTCCTGTGCCGTTTATTTTTTAGGCCATGGACGAAAAAATGAAAGCCATTTATTGATTTGATTTTTTTTTAGAAATGTATTTTTATGAGTGAAAAAACAATAGTTATCCTAGTTTTAGGAGTTTTAATCTTTGATTTTCTTTTGGATTTATTATTAAACTTTTTAAATGAAAAAAGTTCAAAGAAACCTATTCCAGAGGAATTGAAAGGGGTCTATGATGATGAGAAATATCAAAAATCTCAAGATTATCAAAATACTACAGGGCGCTTTGGTAAAATTTCAGGGGCGTTCTCTTTGATCGTAATGGTAGTTGCGATTGGGTTGGGATGGTTTGGGCTTTTGGATGATTGGGCACGAAGTTTCAGTCCTTTGGCACCGGTCACCCCTTTGATTTTTTTTGGAGTATTGTTTGTGATCTCGGATGTGATGGGTATTCCCTTTTCACTCTATCAGAACTTTGTAATTGAAGCGCGCTTTGGATTTAATAAAATGACTTTCAAAACTTTTTTCACAGATAAAGTTAAGGGCTATCTTTTGACGGCTTTATTGGGAGGCGGTTTGCTCGTTATTTTTGTTTTGATGGTTGAGGTAATTGGGGCTGATTTTTGGTGGTATTTTTGGATTGTAATCACGGTTTTTTTATTGGCCTTAAATATGCTTTACACTTCTTTGTTGCTACCGTTGTTCAATAAATTAGTGCCTTTAGAAGAAGGCGTCTTAAAAAAATCGATAGCTGACTTTGCAGAAAAAGTGTCCTTCCCTCTCACGCAAGTATTCGTAATTGACGGATCTAAACGATCCAGCAAAGGCAATGCTTTTTTCTCAGGATTGGGAAAAAAGAAAAAAGTAGTCCTCTATGATACTTTAATTGCCAAGCACAGTGTTGATGAACTTACGGCAGTCTTTGCCCACGAGGTGGGTCACTACAAAAAGAATCATATCTACATAGGTACCTTTATGTCTATTGTTCAGACCGGATTGATGCTCTTTTTACTCTCAAAAATGATTTTAAATACGCAAGTTAGTTTTGCCATGGGGGGTGAAGTAACGGCTATTCATCTCAATATGCTTGCTTTTGGTATTTTATATAGCCCAGTATCTAGAATATTAGGGATCATCATGAATTTGATCAGCCGTAAACATGAATATGAGGCGGACGCTTATGCCGCAACGCATTTTGCCGCGCAACCTTTGATCGATGGGTTGAAAAAAATGAGTGGAGATCATTTATCTAATCTAACGCCTCATCCGGCCAATGTCTTTATTAACTATTCACATCCCACCGTATTACAGAGAATCAGGGCGATGAATTTATTGAAATAAAAGATTAGTTTAAAAATTTAATTTCAGAAGTGAAAGGAAATTTCATCATGTAAGCATGCGCTTCTTCAACGGTAATTTCTTCATGAATAATTTTGTAGAGCGTTTCGGTAATTGGAATGCGTATGGGATTATTTTTTGACCATTCATGGATGATGTCAATGGTCTTGATTCCTTCGGCCACTTCACGCATGGAATGGGTAATTTCACTTAGTTTTTCTCCAGTAGCTAACCTCAGCCCGACATTGTAGTTTCTACTCAGATTGCTTGAGCACGTTGCAATCAAATCACCAATACCTGCAAGTCCTAAAAAGGGTTCGACTTGGCCTCCCATGGCTTTACCTATTTCGACCATTTCGACCATGCCTCTGGTGATAAATAAAGATTTGGCGTTTTCACCTAATTTCATACCGTCAATGGTTCCGGCCCCTACTGCAATGATATTTTTTAAAATCCCACAAAGCTCAGTACTCATTAAATCATTACTTCCAAAAACTAAAAACCGATCACTTTTAAGATATTTTTGACCTAGGTGAATGACTTCATCGAAGTCGCTGGCAATGACAGATGCTGCGGGCATCTTTAAGGCAATTTCTTTAGACAAATTGGGGCCTGCAATACAACCGATTCTTACCACTGATGATTCTTGTCTTATGACCTCACTCATAGTGAAAATTTGATTTTTCGATTCTTTAAGGGCGTTATTTTTATTATTTATTTCATTAAAATCAAATCCTTTTGTACCATGAATTAAGACATGATAAGGTTTTAGATAGGGAGATAGTTTTTTCATCATCTCCCTGAAATTTATAGAAGGAACTATTGGGAAAATGACGTTGCATTTCTCGGCAAGTAAAGAGATATCAGTGATGATTTCTACGTTATCAGCGATTTGGTGGGAGCCATTTTTTCTAGTTTTGATCAGTTGCGTTGCTTTTTGCTCATTTCGGGCATAAAGTAGGACGCGTTTGCATTTATGAGCAAGTAGATTGGCCAATGCGGTACCGAAATTACCCGTACCAATGACGCCGACGGTTGCGCTATATGTATTTTTCAAGGCCATATCCCTCTAGTCGGTTGTGGTAATAATAGAGTGTGCTTGCATTGAGTATTAAAATTTGGTCCTTTGCTTTTATCAAGGGTCTTTTAGCGTGATACATCCCTACGTTGTTCAGTCCATAAATGATGGATTCATCTGCTTTATTTTTAAATTTATCGTTTACATCTACCTTATCTTGTTCATTGAGCTCTAGAATGACCTTTCGCAACTTTTTAAAATTTTTCTTGAAAGCTTCATAATCTAAGGTGAGGTCCTCTTCAGATAGTCTTAAAATACTGTAAAGATCTAGCTTAGTATTTTTTCTTTCGAGCATTTTAAAGGCAGTATAGGCAACCAAATGGCTAGAGTAAACACGATTATTCTTATAGTATTCTTCAATGATTTTTTTAGAAAGAATCTGCACATAGGTATTTTCTCGTTGCTTATCCACGTTAACTTTTCCATTGGAAAGGAAATAATCTTTGATATCGATCACTTGTCCATGCTGGTCTAAGCTTTGACCCTGATCATTTACATAATTACCCAAAACATCAAGACCACGACCAATACTGACAGAGATGTCAGATTTTTTGGTAAAAAATTTCATTAGAAAGGTGGTGATTTTTTTAGAATTACTAAAGGCATCCGACTCTCTGTAATACCTTTCTCTGCCGGTTCGTTTGAGATGCTCATTTATTAAGGAAGGTGCTTCGAGCGTAAACTGGTAATTAATGACCACAGGTACAATAAAAATAGGTTTGGCTTGCTTGCCGTGGTCACTGATCAAGGATCGTTGGGCTTCAATGGCGGTACCTAATAAGCCTAATTTCAATGAATTTTCGATTTGGCCGGATCGACTTCTCGTGCCTCCCGGAAAAAAAAGGCTGTGACATCCCCATTCCAAAGCTCTTTTTGAATATTCTTTTAAGGTCTCTAAATAAATGGGGTTTTTCTTTCTTCGATCTAGTTTATAGGCCCCCAAGCTGTTCATGAAATAGGCCAATATTTTTATATTGAATAGGTTAAGTCCAGCACCATAGATGAAGGGAGGGAGCCCCAAAAATTGTATGACCCACCCTATGAGAATGGAATCTAGATTGCTAAAATGAGTAGGCACCAGTACAATGGTTCCTATTTTTGCCAATTTTCTCAATTGTTCGGGCTCACCCACTACATGAATTTGATCTTGTAAATCTAGTTGTCGACTGAATATTGATTTAAACCCTTTGACCCGGGCGGCATTGAGCAATCGGGCAAACCCAAAAGTGGTAATCCTTTTTGCAAATCGATAAGATGACTTATTGAAACTGCCAACGATTTCTTTACAATAGCGATCAATGATTTCCTTTAATATTTCTTTCTCAATCGTTATCTTATCCTTACTTTTTTTAATAGCTAATTGTTTTTTCTGGATACGTTTCCAAAAAGTCAAATCATCTTTTGGATCTACGCGCCATGGGTTGTTAATGACACGCTGTTTCTCTCTGTAGATGGTCGTTTCGAGTTCTTCATGAAGGGTTTTACGACCATCGCCTTGAATCAGATTAGTAAAAACATTTTGACTCACTTCATCTAGAAATGTTTTTTTATTTTGTGAAAGATTGACAATGGGCCAATCTTTTTTTCTCTTGAGAATATCTTTATATCGAGGCCTACTCTGACTCATTTAATGTTTTTAAGTCCGTAAATATAAACATTTGACTATTTAATCAATGATAAATTGTCCCTGTCCGACAAAGACGGCTTGTCCACCTACCTTCACATTTTTTATGGCTTCATTTTCGCTTTCAATTTCTATGTGAATCAAACTAGGTCTATTTATCTCGAAACCTTGTTCACTGATGAGGGGACCTTTTTTTATACCATATTTATACAAATAACAGGCTAAGGGTCCGTTGGCCGAACCAGTTGCGGGATCTTCGGTGATGCCAATTTCTGGAGCAAACATGCGGCCATGTAAATCGCCGTCGGGTAATAAGCCCTGCGGTGTGAACACATAAACACTATGATCTTTTAATATAGTTTTCAGCTGTTCCCAAATTTGGGTGTTGAAAGTCAATTTTTGGATGTTTTCAACTGATTTTACTGGAACGATAATATAAGGAACGCCACAAGAAACTTCTTGTACAGGATAATCCATTAAATCGGATTCTGATAAGTTAAATAATTGTGCGATGTCATTTCTATTTTCAAAGATGGTTCCAAAATAAGGAGGTATCTGATACATGGTAGCCATAAGTATCCCTTTTTTGGACATTTTGATTTTAACCTCAATAGGACCAATGGTTTGGGCCAATGTAAGAACTCTTTCTCCGTCTTCTTTTGGAAACTTTTGTGCCAAGAAATAGGCGGTTCCAATACTGGGATGGCCCGCAGTAGGGAGTTCTTTGATGGGTGTAAAAATACGCATTGGATATTGTCCTGCCTTATTTATTGGAAATAGGAAGACGGTTTCTGATAAATTTAGCTCTCTCGCAATATTTTGAAACATTTCAGGAGGAATTTCTGTTGCATCTTCGAAGATGGCCAATTGATTTCCTCCAAATTTCCTATTTGTGAAGACATCGAGTAGATGATACGCAGCTTTTTTCATATTCATTTATGAAGGATATGTGTAAATCTAATGAGGTTGTTTATAAGTGCCTATTTTTTATGCCAGTCAAGTAGTTTAATATTGTATTTATATGAGCACACTCAAAGACATACAAGCTCCTGTCAAAGAGGAAATGAATGAATTTGAATTAAAATTCCGTCAGTCTATGAAAAGCAAGGTGATGTTGCTTGATAAAATCATGGATTACATCATCAAGAGAAAAGGGAAGCAAATGCGGCCTTTATTTGTTTTCCTTACTGCTGCTATAACGGGTAACATCAACGAAGCCACCCATCGAGGAGCTGCATTGATAGAGCTATTGCATACGGCCAGCTTGGTGCACGATGATGTGGTAGATAACGCACATTATCGTCGGGGATTTTTTTCAATTAATGCCCTTTGGAAGAATAAGATAGCTGTATTGGTGGGAGATTTTCTGTTGTCAAAAGGTCTATTGCTTTCCTTGAAAAATGATGATTTTGAACTGCTTCGGATTGTCTCTAATGCCGTGCAGCAAATGAGTGAGGGAGAACTGCTTCAGATGGAGAAGGCAAGGAAATTAGATATCACAGAGGAGCTTTATTATGAAGTGATCAGGCAAAAAACGGCCAGCTTGATTACCTCTTGTTGTCAAGTAGGTGCAAGCTCGGGTGGAGGAACTGCAGAAGATATTGCAAAAATGGGAACATTTGGCACTAACGTGGGTATGGCATTTCAGATAAAAGACGATTTGTTTGACTATGAAAATGCAGCGATTGGAAAGCCCACAGGTATTGATATACGAGAAAGGAAAATGACTTTACCAGTCATTTACGCACTTAAACACAGCAGTTCATCAGAGGTTTCAACCATTAAAAAAATGATTACGGATAGTGAAAAAAAATCAGCTAATGTGAAAAAAATAATCGAGTTCGTGGTAGCAAAAGGAGGCATTGATTATGCAACAAAAAGAATGAATGATTTTCTATCAGAAGCTATTGCCATCCTTAAAAGCTATCCCGATTCAGTTTATAGAAATTCGCTTGAGCAGCTTCTTGCCTTTACGATCGCTAGAAAAACCTAGATTTATTTTTTTGACTTAAATGGCGCCTCATCCATCATGAAAAGTTTTATTGGAGACCTTGCGGAGCGGTTGCTTACAAAGTACCAGGATCCAAGAAATCTGACGGTGATTTTTCCCAATAGGAGAGCAGGACTTTTCTTACAGCAAGAACTTGGAAAAAGGATTAAACAACCTATTTGGCTGCCTCATATTTCGAGTCTTGAGGATTTTATTTTGGCCCATTCTCAATTTGAAAAAATAGAAAGTTTTGAGTCAGTCCTATGGTTACATGAGGTTTACTTAAATCATCAGGAAAAAGGAGAGGCCCTCGATAAATTTTTCTTTTGGGGGGAGATGATCATAAAAGATTTTGAAGAAATAGATCAATATGGGGTGGACGCCCATCAACTATTTACCAGCATAAAATCTCAAAAGGAGCTGGATCAAGAATTTTATTTTCTTTCAGAAGAAGATAAAAAAATAATCACTTCTTTTTGGGCTACTTTTTTACCTAAAAGTAGCAAAAACCAAGATATATTTTTGGAGACATGGAAAATACTTAAATCCATATATGTTGAATATAAGTCTCTATTGACGGCAAAAGGGAAAGCATACATTGGGATGATTTATGCGGATTTTTTAGCACATTTATTAGCGGATGATTATCCTGATAAAGGGCAGTTGATTTTTGTTGGATTTAATGCATTAACAGCCGTTGAAGAGGGGATTGTAAAATATTATGTCGAGCATAAAGGAGCGGAGGTGCTTTGGGATACAGATGCTTATTACCTACAAGATACGTCCCAGGAGGCAGGCTATTTTCACCGTATGTATCAGAAAGATGGCATTCTAGGTAACACTTTTAAATCAAAGACCCCTAACCACATTGATGAACCCAAATCAATGACCGCTGTTGGCGTTTCCTTGGAAGTGGGTCAAGCCAAAGCTTTGGGTGAAAAATTATCAATTTTAATGTCAGCACCTCATTTCAAAGCAGAAAATGTAGTCATTGTCCTACCCAATGAATACATGCTATTTCCTGTTTTGCATGCATTGCCCAAGGCGTTGAATGAGATCAACATAACGATGGGCTTTCCCCTCAAAGATACGCCTATATATGCCTTATTGGAAAGTATATTGATGCTTCAAAATATGCGAAGGCCTGCGGCCCATGGTGATATTTTCTATCATAAACCCGTCGTCGCTATCTTGGAGCATCCCTTGATTTATGGGTTGGACGTCACTCGTTTCAAAGAGTTTAATGCTAAAATTAAAAAGTATAATCTGGTTTTTGTAGGGGGCAGTCAGATTCCTCTGAACTCACCCTTATTAAAATTAATATTTTCGAAGCCAGAAAATCCATTAGATTATCTCTTAGAAATCCTTAAAACATTTGAAGATCAATCAGAGATAGAAAAAGACGGCCTCGATAGGGCCTTTATTCATAAATATTATCAACACATTTTTCAATTGAGAGAAGTGCTAGGAGTGCAAGTTGATCTCCTATCCTATGAATTTTTGATCCAATTGTTCCAGAAAATTTCTAGAAGTTTGAAAATACCCTTTTCAGGTGAGCCCTTAAGAGGGATCCAGATCATGGGTATATTAGAAACTAGGAATCTAGATTTTGAACATGTTTTTGTCTTGAGCATGAATGAAAATGCCTGGCCCGCACCCCCAAGAAGTGGATCTTTTATCCCCTACAATATCAGAAGAGCGTTTGACTTACCTACCCATGAACATCAAGATGCGATATATGCTTATTTGTTTTACCGATTGTTACAACGTTCTCGGGAAGTAGTTTTTTATTATAATAGCATCTCGGAATTCAATGTGAATGGAGAATTGAGTCGTTTGGTAAAACAACTGGAGCTTGAATCGGTTCATTCGATCGAAAAGAAAATATTAGCGAATCCCATTGCACTCCCTGTCAAAAAAGAAATCTCAGTGAATAAGGATTATTCGGTTATGAAAAAGCTAGCAAGGTTCACTACGGATTTTAAGACGCCCTATATGAGTAGATTGACCCCATCAGCGTTGGATACTTATCTCTATTGTAAACTCAGGTTTTATTATAAATACATCACGGAATTGTACGAAGAGGATCAAATTCAAGAAGAACTAGACGCCATGATTTTTGGTAATATTCTTCACGATGCCATGGAAATTTTATATCGCCAATTCATGATTGTACAAAAGACAGCTATCGTGAGTGCTCCGCATTTCTTTTGGTTGAGAGAAGGAGTGGATGGAGCCATTAATGAAGCGTTTCGTAAGCATTATCAAATTAAGGGAGACAAGAAAAAAATAATGATTGAAGGCAGAAATATCATCGCTGCTGAAATAATAAAAAAGATGATCAATAAAATATTGGATATAGATGAAGAGTATGCTCCATTTAAAATAATAGGCTTAGAGTCAGGTACTAAAGACGGTTTCTCTGTTGACCTTCCGATTCAGGTAAATGGTAGAAAGCAGGTGATCGGTCTCAAGGGTAAAATTGACAGAATTGATTTAAAAGCGGGTGTGTTGAGGGTGGTAGATTATAAAACGGGTAAGGATGAGAAAATCTTCGAGACCCTTGCTTCACTCATTGATTCTGAAAACACTAAACGAAATAAAACCGCTTTTCAAATATTTTTCTATAGCTATTTAGTACAAAGTGGATACAAAGATTCGTACGATCGCATTGAACCCAGTATATTTAATAGTAAGCATCTTTTTGATGATAAATTTGATTGGAAATTGACTCACAAAGAGAAGGGTCAAGCAGAAACTCAAGTACAATCATTTGGACAGTACAGTGATGGTTTTGAGCAAGTTTTGAATGAATTACTTACCGAAATTTGGGATCCTGAAATTCCCTTCGATCAGACCCATGATCTCAAAAAATGTGAATATTGCCCATACAATGGGATTTGTAAGCGAGTTTAATAGATTTTCATTTATTGGTATCAAAAACCTTCACGCTATCCCATAAGTGTTGACAGTCATCTATGAAGTGCTTGTGCGCTTCATGTTCCTGATAAATATCATGTTCCTTTTTATCTTTAAAGGTGACCACTAAAGCAACGGTATAACTTCGTTCAATGATCGGCCTATCTGTCGTTGCGGGAATCCCAACATGATAGGAGGCAATGCTTTTGACCTGATCAAGGAAAGAAATCGTACGGTTTTTGAAAGCATCTACCTGCTTATGCGAGGTATCTTTTAACCAAAAGAAGACCATATGGATAAAATTATTTTGACTTTCTTTTGTCTGAGTGTTCATTATTATGAGCTTTTAACGTTCAAATATAAGGGCTTGATTCCGTAGGCGTCTAAGTCTGCTTTTGAAATTATTTGGGTACTTTTAAAAGGGCTTTAAATTTTTTGGCGACTAAATCTATTTTTGGTTTTGAAACACTCAAAACATAGGGCTGATATGGATTATTTTTTTCATAATCCTGATGATAGTCCTCAGCGGGGAAAAAAGCGACCAAAGGTTCGATGAGCGTGACGATAGGACGGTCAAAAACAGGACTTATATCTCTTATTTTCTGAGACACTATTTCTTTTTGAGCCCCATTATGATAAAAAACCACTGATCGATATTGTTTTCCAACATCAGGCCCTTGTCGGTTCAACTGAGTAGGGTCATGTGCCGTAAACAAGATATCTAACAAGGTTTCATATGTGATCTTATTGGGGTCAAAATAGATTTGTACTGCTTCTGCGTGCGTAGTCTTGCCTGATGAAACAAGATCATATCGGGCATTATTCTCTGTACCCCCAGCATATCCAGAAACCGCTTCAAAGACGCCTTCAATTTGTTCAAATGAGGCTTCAATGCACCAAAAACAACCGCCTGCAAATGTAGCCGTATCTAGTTTTATGTCGCTAGGAAATTCTTTAGTAATGTTTGTATGGCGATTCCGAGATTCAGATGCATTGGAGACACATGATGAAGAGATCAAGAGGCCAAATAATAAGATGAGGGAAGCAAGTTTAAATGATCGCATGTGAAAAACTAAAATATTGAGATACAAAATTAAAAAAAAATGCCGATTCAAGGACGGTACTAAAATAGATAATATACTTGGATCTAACGAATTTTAGCTCGTTTTATCCCCAAAGGTCACCTGCGTTTTTTTGCATGGAAGGGCTTGTGATGCGCCCTTTTCTGATCAGGGTTATAAGCTGGAGCGTCACCTAAACTCGTAGGGATTTCAGCTTTGGCTATGGTTCTTCCAATGAATTTCTCAATATCCCCAAATTGTCTTTGTTCTTTTTCATTGATAAAGGTAAAGGCAACGCCCTTGGCAGCTGCTCTGGCGGTTCGTCCAATTCTATGGATATAATCTTCTACGTCATTGGGAACATCATAATTGATGATCAATTCAATGTCTTCAATATCAATCCCTCGCGACAATATGTCTGTAGCCACCAAAATACTTAATTTTTTTGCTTTAAATAGATTAAGTACTTCACCCCGTTCTTTTTGATCAAGGTCTGAGTGTATTTCGGCGACCGAGAATTTTAATTTTTTTAGGGATTTGGTTAAATTTTTGGTATTTTCCTTAGTTGAACAAAATACAATAACACTTAAAAAATTCCCTGCACTGAGCACATGTTCTATCATGGGAATTTTTTGAGTATCGTGTACGACAAATCCTACTTGGATGATTTTGTCTGCAGGTACAGAAACGGCGACATTAATCTCTTCAGGATTATTTAGGACTTCCTTAGCCATTGTTCTCATCTTAGGGGGCATAGTAGCTGAAAACATCAAATTTTGACGTTTTGCGGGAAGAAATGAAATGATTTTCTGAATGTCTTGATGAAAACCCATGTCTAGCATGCGATCAGCTTCGTCAAGCACAAGAAAGCGTAAGCTTTTCATATTTACATAGCCCATTTTGAGGTGAGCGATCAACCTTCCAGGTGTAGCCGTAATGACTGATGCGCCCTCTGAAAGTGCTTTTTTTTCTTGAGCAAACAGATCTCCGTCTCCACCACCATAAACTGCGATGGAGTTTACCCGTGTAAAATAGGATAACCCCTGCATTTGTTGATCTATCTGAATGGCCAATTCCCTAGTGGGAACAACGATTAAGCATTTAGTTGCTTCAGGTTCATTTTTAGTTAAAATATCATTGATAATGGGGAGCAAAAAGGCCGCGGTCTTTCCGGTACCTGTTTGTGCAGATCCTATAAGATCTTTACCAGCTAAAATGACGGGAATTGCTTGCTCTTGGATGGGCGTTGCGGATTCAAAACCTATTGCATCAATGCCCTGCAATAAGTCTGGATGGAATCCTAGTTCACTAAATTTCAATGCTTTCTCAAATTATATTGCCACAATTTAGACAATATGTTTGGCATTACATCAACAGGGAACTTTCATTCTTTGAGATTCTCAAAAAATCGTTAATATTATGTAGTTGTTATGTGGATAAAGTACTTGATATCTTTTCAGGATGTTTATAAACATGTTGATAATTTCTTTAAAAAGAAATCTAATTAAGTTGTAAAAATGTTTTGAACAATTCTAGTTCCACTAACTTTAGGCAATTAAATAATCAAACTCATGGAAGCCAAAACAGTTAAAAATTCCCAAACTACCATTACTGAATTAATGATCCCCTCCTACGCAAATTTTGGCGGAAAAATACATGGGGGTATCTTATTGTCCATAATGGATAAGACGGCCTATGCTTGCGCAAGTAAGCATGCGGGTAACTATTGTGTGACGGTATCGATCGAAAATGTTGAGTTTCTTCAACCTGTTGAAGTAGGAGATTTGGTTTCGTTTTATGCTTCAGTGAATTATGTAGGTAAATCATCTTTGGTTGTGGGAATGAAGGTAGTAGCTGAAAACGTTAAGATGGGCACGGCCCGACATACCAATTCATCTTATTTTACGATGGTGGCCAAAGGTGATGACAACAAGACAGCAATGGTTCCTGAATTGGTATTGGAAGAGGAAATTGAGGTTAGAAGATTTCTTGAGGCTTTAAAACGTAAGGAGTTCAGTGCTGCATTCAGGGATAGAATGCAAGACATTAAATCGGCTTTTTCAAGAAAAGATATGGATCTTTTGAGTGAGGAACGCTGTGTGATAGGCTTTATTTAGGATTTGTATAAGCGGCCCCATTTATTAACACTTGATCATTGAAAGCCAATTAAATAGATCTTAAATTAAATAAGATCTATTTAATTTAAGACTTTAAGCCAATTGGGCTTCTATTTTTTCGCTCAATACCGACTTGGGGACTGCTCCCACTTGTTTGTCGACGATTTCTCCACCTTTGAAGACAAGTAGGGTAGGTATCGATCGGATGCCAAATTTGGCAGAAACTTCAGGGTTGGTGTCAACATCTACTTTTCCAATGATGGCTTTACCTTCAAATTCATTTGCTAACTCTTCAACCAAGGGGCCGATCATTTTACAAGGGCCACACCATTCTGCCCAAAAATCAACCAATACAGGTTTGTCTGAGTTGATGATCTCCTCGAAATTACTATCTGTTATTTCTACTGGCTTTGACATAAAATTTTTCTTTAACTTATTGTTTATTAATTTTTTTTTGAAGTTGCAAACTTAAACAATTTGTAACCTCAATTAACAATATGACTACTACTTTAACATAAATTTTTTTAGTGTAGCAGTACTTTATAGCGAAGGTCAACCATTGATTCTATTTTTTTTATAAGTGCATAGTTAGGGTCAATGGTTACGCTTCGACTGAGCATTTCCACATTGATCATGCGGTCTTCATACCTATTATAAATATTTAATTTGATCACACAATTTCCAGGGAACTCCTCTCCCAATTTTTGGAGTTCATCAATGAGGTTCTCATTAATATCTTGAAGGTTTACTTGAATTTCGAGTCCCTTGATGGCCTTTTCTCTAATATCTCCTAAGTATTCCATATTGGAGATTTTAAATTCTAGTTCTTCACTTTTCCATCTGTTTTGAACGGATCCACTTAAGGATAAAAACCAACCCACTTCTAAATAACTTTTAAACTTTAAATAGGTATCTGAAAATAGGAAAAAGGTGTGACTGTCACTATAATCTTCAAAGGTAAATTGACCAAACGGGCTACCTTTTTTAGTCATTCTATGTTGCACTTGACTAATAATTCCTCCTATTTTGAATATACGACCGTTGACTAATGTGAGATCTTTTAGATCACTGATTTTTCCTTTAGTAAGGAAACGCATTTCAAATTTATACTGGTCTAAAGGGTGTCCAGAGATGTAAAGGCCAACCAAATCTTTTTCAATATTTAGTTTTTCTATCTCTCCATACGGAGCCACTTCACCTGCTTTTGGTTTTGATAGTCCCTTACTTTCCCCGCCACCAAACAATGATCCTTGCGCACTTAAAGCCTCCTGCTGAACTTTATTTGCATAGGAAATGGCTCTTTCTATCAATGAACTCCCTTCCATATCAGGCTCCACATATTGCCTTCGGTGATAGGCGGGGAAGCAATCAAAACCACCAGCTTTTGCCAAGGCTTCAAATGATTTTTTGTTCACTGCTCGCAAATTGACCCTAACTGCGAAATCAAAGAGATCCTCGAAAGGTTCATCTTTTCGTTCAGCCACGATAGCTTGTACTGCCGCTTCACCGGTACCTTTAATGGCTCCGAGGCCAAATCTAATTTCACCGGCTGAATTCACTGTGAAATGCTGATCAGATTCATTGACATCAGGACCCAAAACCACGATATTTTGATTTCGGCATTCTTCCATGAAAAAAGTGACCTTATCAATATTGTTTTGATTGTGAGTCAACACGGCCGCCATATATTCAGCGGGGTAATTGGCCTTAAGATACCCTGTTTGATAGGCCACCACAGAGTAGCAGGTACTATGAGATTTATTGAAAGCATAGGCAGCAAAAGCTTCCCAATCCTTCCATATTTTCTCTAGACTAGCTTGGTCATGACCTTTCGCTTTGGCTTGATTAATGAACTTGGGTTTGAGTTCTTCAAGTAGTTTGAATATTTTCTTGCCCATTGCTTTCCTTAAAACATCGGCTTCTCCTTTGGTAAAGCCCGCTATTTTTTGAGAGAGCAGCATGACTTGCTCTTGGTAAACAGTGATACCATAGGTCTCTGCCAGATATTCTTCCATATCTGGTAAATCATAATGGATTTTTTCTGTACCATGCTTACGACTGATGAAGTTAGGGATGTATTCCATCGGCCCGGGGCGATAGAGCGCATTCATGGCAATTAGATCTTCAAATTTATCAGGTTTTAAAGCCTGAAGATGTTTTTGCATACCCGGCGATTCAAACTGAAAAGTTCCGTTGGTTGCTCCCTTTTGATATAATTCATAGGTAGCTTTATCATCTAAGGGTATGAGATCAATATCAATCTGAATACCATGTATCTTATCTATGTTTTCTATCGCTGTTTTAATGATAGAAAGCGTCCTTAATCCTAGAAAATCCATTTTCAGCATACCTGCTGATTCTACGACACTGTTATCGAATTGGGTGATGAGCAATTCAGAATCTTTTGCCCGGGCCATGGGAATATAATTGGACATGTCTTTAGGCGTGATGATCACTCCACATGCATGAATCCCCGTATTTCTTAGGGATCCCTCTAAAATCACGGCTTGATTTAATACCTGTGAGGGTAAATCATTTCCCTTTTGGATGGTCTTGAGGCTAGGAACTTCTTTCAGTGCTTGAATAAAATTAGTTCCAGGTCTTTCAGGAATTAATTTGGCAATTTTGTCCGTCTCTGATAGGGGCAATTCCATGACACGACCCGCATCTCTGATAGCAGATTTTGGGGCCATTGTACCATAAGTAATGATTTGGGCTACTTGATTGAATCCATATTTATTGACTACGTAATTGATTACTTTCTCTCTACCTTCATTGTCAAAATCAATATCGATATCGGGAAGGGAGACCCTATCTGGGTTTAAAAAACGCTCGAAAAGTAAATTATAAGCAATGGGATCTACATTGGTAATACCAATACAATAAGCGACGACACTACCTGCGGCAGAACCGCGACCAGGTCCAACTGCAACATCCATTTCACGTGCTTTTGAGGTGAAATCTTGGACGATCAAAAAATAGCCAGGATAGCCTGTATTTTGTATGGTTTCTAACTCAAAATCAATACGCTCTGTTAATGCATCGTCGATCTGCTCATATCTTTTTTCCGCACCTTTGTAGGTGAGGTCTCTTAAATAGGCATTTTCTCCACGCTTTCCACCGTCCGATTGATCTTGTAGATTTAAAAAAGATTCAGGGATATCAAAGTCGGGTAAAAGCACCTCGCGCTCCAATTCAAAATGTTCTATTTTGGAAACCAGCGCACTAATATTTTCTATGGCCTCAGGAAGATCATCAAATAGGACTTTCATCTCTTCTTGACTCTTAAAGAAATATTGATCGTTGACCATTCCGTGTCTAAATCCTCGTCCTCTACCTATGGGTGTACTTTGTTTTTCATTTTCTTTAATGCAGATCAACACATCATGGGCCTTTGCATCTTCTTGATTCAAATAGAATAATTCATTAGCAGCGATGGTTTTGATACCATAGGATGATGAAAATCGATTTAATATTTGATTCAGATGGTCTTCTTCAGGAATACCGTGCCGATTCAATTCGAGATAAAAGTCATCACCAAAAGCATCCTTCCACCACTTCAGGGCTTCTTCTGCCTGGGTCTCACCCACATTAAGTACTAAATTTGGAATCTCTCCTCTCAAACCACCACTTAGGGCGATTAAGCCTTCGCTGTATTCAATAATCAGGTCTTTATCTATTCGGGGATAAAGACCATAATTACCTTCGATGTAAGCAAGAGAGCTCAGCTTGACTAAATTTTGATAACCCTTTTTATTTTTAGCTAAGAGCACTTGTTGAAACCTTTTGTCAGGACTGTCTTTGGTGAATTTTGTCTTTTTTCGTTCTTCGGCCACATAAAACTCACAGCCTATAATAGGTTTTATACCGTACTTTTTGGCCAAGCGAACAAATTTAAAAGCGCCGAATAAGTTGCCTAAATCAGTAATCGCAACCGCACCCATCTTGAGAGCAGTTGCTTTTTCAAAGATCCCATCGAGTTCGGGTGTTGCTTGAAGTACAGAGAATTGAGAATGGAGGTGAAGGTGCGTAAATTCACCTTTACTGAGCGCTTGAGTATCTTGCTTTTTAACAACGATTTCTTTTTCCTCGATGACGGAGAAATTTGCTTTTTCGAGTTCTGGAGCCTGATATTTTATATCCTCTTTTGGGATGGGTTCAAACGGCTCAAGGATTCCCCTGCGGAGACATTCAAAAAAGGATTTCGCAGTAGCGTCTACATCATAAGCGGCATCATGAGCATCTCCAAAAGACGTTCCAAAAAGTTTTTCATAAAGTTCAATTAATTTAGGTGCTTTTAATCGACCTCCTATGCCTCCTCTGAGTTGCGTGAACTCCTTGGTTTGAAAACAGGTATCTATACTTGGGAAATCGGCAAGTAAATTTTGGGAATTACATCGAAAAAACTCAGCACCCACAATTTTATTGTCAAAGTCAATATTGTGACCCACCAGGACTTGTATGTTTTTGAGTTCTCCGGCAAACGTATCAAGTACCGATTTGAGTGAATCTCCTTCAAGTAAAGCCCGCTCAGTACTTATCCCATGAATTTTTTGTGCATTGAAGGGAATGGTGTAACCCTCTGGTTTGATGATCTTATTCCCTTGAGATTTTAAGTTACCAAAGGCATCATGCACTTGCCATGCAATTTGAACCAATCTAGGCCAGTTATCCACTTCTTCTATAGGCGCATTCCTACGCAGAGGAAGTCCGGTAGTTTCAGTATCAAAGATTAAATACATGGATGGTTTTTAAAGTATAAATTCCCGGCTGTCTACCATATTAGAATGATTATTTAGAATCCTTTGAAACAAAGGCGTTAAGGTCCTGTTTTAATAGCTTAATTGATAATTTTATCTTAACTATTGACGGCTCCTCTTATTCTGAGAGGGTCACGGTTCGTGTCACTTCGTTGAAAGGACCTTCGATCAGTATGCCATCAGCATTTAAAAGTTCAAGCTTTACTGTGAGTATCCCGGGCGTTAATCCTTTGATATAGTAAGGCACCCACTCATCGATCATAAAGATCTCACCATTTATCGTGGCACGTACCTTATTTCCGTCGGGGCCAAGAGTAACATTGATGAGAAAGAAATCAAGTAAGAGGTTGTTGATGTCACTTCCTTTGTAAGTCCCCTTCGGACGGCTATAAAACATATGCTGTCCCTTTTCGTCAAATTTATAAGGGAATGCTTTAGAACTTTCAGCATCAAAAGTGGTAAGTACGAAGGAATTTTCATTTTTGACACTTTCATGGTAGGAACGTGAGAGAAAAGCTAGGGCTACGTATTGACCTTTAGGTAAGTTTTTTTGCGCGATTGGGTCATAATGTGCAGAATAAGGCTCATTATCTAAAATAAGATGAATATGTTGTCCTTTTGCTGAATTGGCAATGCCTCGGTCATTGGCATCTGAGGTGAGAGTACCCAGCTCATAATTTTTTACATCAAAATCAAAATCGACCAAATAACTCGTGTCAGTGGCGGTTAGGTTTATGTCTGATAAATTCAATTCCGAATCCAGATAAGCTGGAGAAGAGGGTGCTTTGACCAATTGTATCTGGGGCTTTGATACTGTATTTTCAGTCTTTTCAGACTCTTTTTTTGGTTTACAAAGGGTAACAGAGAAGATGATAAAAGTGCCTAATAATATATTTTTCATGAAGAATTTTGTTTTGAAATATCTGAAGATCATTTAGTGATCAAAAATACACATTTTCAGTGGTAATTGAAAAGCTTCTGGATTCTTGTCGCACCACTAAATGAATTCATTAAAATTAAGAATGGGAAAGGATCGTGTGATGATATAATCTAAACCTTGACAACCATTTTTTTAAATAGAGGTTATCTGATATGATTTAGTTTTCGCTCAACTTTTAAAGGTTAAACTTTGTATTTAAAGCGTATTCAAAAATCGCATCACATCCATGCCATCAGCGTAGTCTGAAACTTCAGGGACTTGCGTTTGTCCAAAAGGAATGAACTTCTTTGACAGCTGACTCGATACAGTACATTGAATTTTGTCCTGATTTTCAGTGAGATATTGATCAACCTCAGTTAGATTTTGATATTTTTGGTAGTATAACACAGAAATCGGTGAAGTGAGGGCTTCGGATTCAGTGAGCAGCAAAAAACCCGTATCCAAATGAGTAACCCCATTGACTAGATATATGGATTTATTATATTCATAATTATTATGGTATTTAAAGTTGTCAGCAACTTTTTTAAAGGATGCCCATAGATCTAGAAGAGGTAAAAAATCATAATCTTGAGGAACCCATATTTTGGAGACATTTCGACAACCTAACCCAAAATAAGTAAAGACGTCTTTTCCTAGTTCCATGAGTTCAGTATCTGTTTCTTTACCATTTAGAATAGCTAGAGAGGTTCTGTTTTTTCTAATAATATGTGGATATTTTCCGAAATAATAATCAAAATACCTGGCGGTATTATTGCTACCCGTTGCAATCACAGCATCCATAACTTTGAGCTGCTCACAAACATCGATCTGGTCAATGAAGGCAGGTTCAATTTCACAGAGTTTACGGATGATCCATTGCATTAAAAACAAATCTTGACTGCTCAACTTTATGGCTGCTTTATGACCCGACAAGAGCACGCACATCAAGTCATGAAACCCCACCAAAGGTATGTTTCCAGCCATAATCAAGCCAATGATTTTCTGTTTTGCTGACTGAATGTTGTAACCAGCCAACCAAGCTTCCATTTTGACGGGCTCAGTTAAATGGATGAGTCCCGCAAGGGCTTGTTCTACGTTGGATGTATCAAACCAACGATTGTTATTTGCGGCTTGCGTTATAATTTCATCCTGTTCGAAGGCCGATAGTTCACTTAGGACTTGATTTAATTTGACAAAAGCATTAAGGCGTTCTTCCAATTTCATAGATCCATTGCATTTTCGTTACAAAGGTAAGAATTGAATAGTTGATCAGACCTAGTTATTTTTATTACCAATCTTATTTGTTACAAAAATGTTTTTTTCAATAGAGGTTTTAAATAACAGCGGATCTCCAATGATAAGTTTTTTGGTCCCATCATTTTGTGATTGAAAGACTTTCTTGAATTATTTTTTGAATATCTTTAAATAAAATTCATTTTCCTCAAGTTTTGGAGGGATCGAAAATTAGCCCATGAAATGGTTCAAATATCTAATATTAGCTCTATTTCTCATCCATCAGTTGGATATCCAAGGATCACAATTGATGATTGGGATGCCTACTGAGAAGGATTCAACAATAAAATGGCTTCAATGGAAGGGAAGCCCTGACAAGGCAAAAATTGTGTTGATTTCTGGAGATGAAGAATATAGATCTGAAGAGGCCTTGGTTCAACTGGCCAAAATTTTAAATGTCAATCATGGATTTAATTGTACGGTTTTATTTGCCCAAAATCCCAATTATCCAGGCATTGTAAATCCGAATTATCAAAATAACATCCCAGGTTTAGTGGCATTGGCCGATGCGGATTTAATGATTATTCTAACACGTTTCAGAGCCTTGCCTGATGCACAAATGCGCTATATCGATGATTATTTAAAAAGCGGAAAGCCTATTTTAGGCATGCGTACGGCGACCCATGCTTTTAAATTTGATACGGGTCCTATCCAGAGTAGCTATGCGCATTATGGTAATTATTATAAAGAGCATGATATCTGGCAGGGAGGCTTTGGAAAATTGATCTTAGGTGAAAAATGGATCGCTCACCACGGCGCTCATGGCCAGCAAAGCACCCTGGGTATCGTTCCTAAGGCATCTCGGGATCATCCTGTTTTTAAGGGCATATTTCCTGGTGAGATTTGGGGGTCAACCGATGTTTATGCCATTAGATTGCCCATGGCTGACGATGCAGTTCCGTTATTGCTTGGACAAGTTACTGAGCGAGACGGTCCCTATGATAAGTCAGATCTGTTTTTTGGAATGAGGCCTAGCGATAGCGAACTAGGGGCTATTGTGAAAAGAAAAAATGGGCGAGGGGATACCGTGTCCATTGATCTCAATGCGCCGATGATGCCCATAGCATGGATCAAAAACTATCAGATCCCGAAGGGTAAAGAGGGAAGGGTCTTTGCCACAACGATGGGGGCCTCAACAGATTTAGTTGCTGAGGGTACGCGAAGAATGTTGGTTAACGCAGCTTATTGGTGTTTGGGCCTGAAGGTTCCAGAAAAATCTAAGGTTGATTTGATCGGTAATTACCAACCTTCTCAATATGGATTTTTTGATGATGCCTATTGGAAGGATCGTGCTTTAAAAATTTCAGAACTTTACAAACTGATAGATTGACGGGCTAGGCTGCCTCTCAGCGCTACTTTGATTACGATTATTTAAAATACTTTCTGGATCATAAATATTTTTTTATTCTATTGAAACAACTTCGCTAATTACTTTGTTACTAGTTTTGTGGAAAAATTAACTATTTATTAGAATGGCAATCATTATAACCGACGAATGTATCAATTGTGGCGCCTGCGAACCCGAGTGCCCCAATACTGCTATCTACGAAGGGGGTGAGCAATGGAAATGGTCCGACGGCACGGGATTAAAGGAAGTGACGTTAGAAGGGGGGATTACCTTGGATGCGCAGACCGATCAGGAGCCGGTATCTGAAGAGTTCTATTATATTGTACCAGGTAAATGTACCGAATGTACAGGTTTTCATGAAGAACCACAATGTGCGGCGGTATGTCCTGTGGATTGCTGTGTCGATGATCCTGACTATGTTGAGACGAAAGATGAATTGATGACCAAAAAAGAATGGTTGCATCTTGATTAAATTCATCAATCAAAAACTATCTCATTTTTTTTCTTTTAACAAGATAGGCCCCTAATATTTTATCGAAAGCGTCTTTTGTATCTACCTCGACAAAGTCGATTTTAAGTTGACCACACATTTGTTGAATATCATGATAAAATTTTTCCGTCTTTATTCGGTATTGCTCTTTGAGTAGAGAAGGAGTGATTTTTATTTTTCGTCCATTTTCTGAATCTATGAAAAGATAGGGCCGATCTTCGAAATTAAAGGCTTTCTCCGTATTTTGATCCGAAACATGAAAAATTAAAACTTCATGATGTTTATGTTTAAGATGTTGAAGAGACTCGTAGAGATCGGTAGACGATGAGGAGTTTTGAAACATATCTGTAAAAAGGATCACCAATGACCGTCGACTGATTTTGTCGGCAACGGCATGAATACTTTCAGCGATTTGAGAGGAAGACGATTGGGTGCTTTCCGTCTCCATCCAATGACTCAATTGGAGGAGTAATTGGTGGAGGTGTGATTTACTAGATTTCTGTGCCGTCGTTAATTTCACACCGTCTGAGAAGCCTATTAAGCCTACGGCATCTCGTTGAGAAATCATTAAGTGAGAAAGGGCAGCAGCACAGTAGATGCTAAACCTTATTTTGTCATATTTTGGTTTAGGATAGTACATGCTTTGAGAAATATCCATTAAGATCGTGCATCTAAGGTTGGTTTCTTCTTCATATTGCTTGACGAAAAGTTGATCCGTTTTGGCAAAGACTTTCCAATCTATGTTTTTTGTACTTTCGCCAAAATTATAATGCTTGTGTTCGGCAAATTCAACAGAAAAGCCATGATAAGGGGATCGATGTAAACCTGTGATGAATCCTTCAACCAACTCTTTGGCAAGCAATTCTAAATTGTCAAATTTTTTAATCGATGATAAATCTAAACCCATAGCAATATTTTTTTGCTAAAATATTAATTTAGGGGCTATATTAAGTCAGTTCGAGCAATACTGCATTATTTTTGTATAAATTGTTCAATTTTTTGCATAAACTTGCTATGCAATTTGAACAGCAATCCAAAATAGTATAGCCGTGGATGATAACAATGATAATAGAAGGGAAGAAATATATTCAGAGAAAGTGCAGGCGGGAAAAAGAACTTACTTTTTTGATGTCAAAGCAACAAGATCTAATGATTATTATCTCACCATAACGGAGAGTAAACGCCGATTTAAGGATGACGAATTTGTATATGAAAAGCATAAGCTATTTTTATATAAAGAGGATTTCCATAAGTTTGTGAATGCGCTCAACAGTACCGTTGATCACATCAAAGAGGAGTTGATGCCTGAAGTTGATTTTGATGAAATAGAGCGAGAAGACGAAAACCGTCAGGAGCGTCAATAATACCTTCAGTGAATTATATTTTTTAATTTAAGTACTAGATGAGTATTACTGGGAGTTCAATGATCAGTGGATGCTCCTTGATGCGTTGAAACATGGGACGCTGGATTAAAAAATCTTAACAAATATTTAGTTTCAAAACCAAGGATAAAAAAAATGGGATTACAATGTGGAATCGTAGGATTGCCTAATGTGGGTAAATCTACTTTGTTTAATGCGTTATCCAATGCGAAAGCGGAGGCGGCTAATTTCCCTTTTTGTACCATAGAGCCTAATATAGGGGTAATCACGGTACCTGATGAAAGATTAAAAATTCTGAAAGAACTGGTTCATCCTGAGAAAGTGATCCCAACCGCCATGGAATTTGTGGACATTGCAGGACTTGTCAAAGGGGCAAGTAAGGGAGAGGGATTAGGCAATCAATTTTTGGCTAATATACGTGAGGTAGATGCCATCATTCATGTGGTGCGTTGCTTTGATAATGACAACATCATACATGTAGAAGGAGTGGTCAATCCCATATCGGATAAAGAGGTCATTGATACAGAACTACAACTAAAAGATTTAGATTCTGTTGATAAAAGATGTGCAAGAGTCGAAAAATTGGCTAAATCAGGAGATCAAATGGCCCGTAAGGAATATGATGTTTTGAATGCATTCAAAAACCATTTGGAATCAGGACAAAATGTGAGATCACTGGAGAGAGATGATGAGGCCATGACCTTCATAAATTCCCTTAATTTGCTGACCGATAAGCCGGTTATTTATGTCGCTAATGTGGAAGAGGAGCACGTGATCAATGGGAATAAATGGAGCAAGCAATTGGTAGAATTTGTACATAAGGAAAATGCTGAGGTAATATTGGTTTGTGCTTCCCTCGAGGCGCAAATAGCTGAATTTGAAGAAGAAGAAGACAAAAATTTATTTCTTGAAGAATATGGGTTAACTGAATCTGGATTGAATCGATTAATTAAGACCTCTTATCGCATTTTAAGACTCATTACCTATTTTACGGCGGGTGTTCAAGAGGTACGTGCTTGGACGATTCAAGAGGGCTGGAAAGCACCTCAAGCGGCAGGGGTCATACATACCGATTTTGAAAAGGGTTTTATCAAAGCCGAGGTGATTAAATTGACGGATTATGAACGTTATCAAACCGAACAAGGATGCAAGGAGGCTGGAAAGTTGGCCATTGAAGGAAAAGAATATATTGTGAAGGACGGTGATATAATGCACTTTCGATTCAATGTATAGGTTAGGGGGGGAATAACTCCAGATCACCACATTCAATGATCTAAGCAAGTGCTTCTTTTTATTTAGAGCTTTTTATAGCCTACGAGTCTGTCATTAAGAGATCCCGGAGCTCGGTGATAGACGAGTATTTCATAATTATTACGATGTTCGCCATGATTGCCATCTATCCAATAAAAAGGATACTGGTCGCTTGATACATAATAGTTATAATTATAAAATCCTTGCTTTACTCGAATACTACCCGTGTAAGCCTGCATATTCTCATCATAAGACATTTTATTTTGTGAGTTCAACTGCCAATTATTAAAACCTCCATGAATGAAAATGTCACCATTGATTTTCGCCATTTCCATTCTGAAATTTACCCAAACATATTCTGAATTAAAATTTTGGGCATTGGGATCCAAAGTTTGGGTGTAGTAGGCACCGTTTAAATCTGTATTTAATGTTTGACTAAAGGCCAAACCTTTTTTTGGAGATTCTATCTCCAATATTAATTCTATGCCTCGGCTGGTGGGTTGAAGCGCCATTACATTTTGACCCCGATAGCTTATGGATCGGGCATCAAAAAATCTGAAATTATTTAAGCCTGGAAAGAGCATCTCATCATTGAAGTAGTTGAAAATCAATGTTTTTTCATTGGGGATTAGTTGTGTAGGGAGCAAAGGCATGAGGGCATGCTTCCAATCTCTATTTTGAATTAAAACCACTTTAAAATCTTCTTGTGAATTTGAGGTTTCAAGATCCCCATAGTTGATCTTTAAGTTTACTTTTTGATGCGTTCGGCTATTTTTAGGTTGTTTAGGAGTGGAAATATTTGCGTCGATATAGGTTAAATTTTCATAGACGATAAATTTTCTTGTAAATAACGGAATAGCTGATTGATCATCTTGATAAATGCAGATGATATAATTGCCAGATATTTTTAATTTAGGAATAACCGTCTTATAGGTCACATATTCTGAAAAATTACTCTGAGAAAACGCATAATCAGCAATCGTAAATTCATTGTAGTTGCTTAGAAATTCCAAATCATTCAATTTTGAAGGAATCCAGTTCCAATCACAATGAAAAATCTTCATTTTGAGGTATTGATAATCTGAATTGAGCAGGTCAAAAATGAGTTCATAGGTTTGTCTTTGAGCGAGGGGTACTGCATTTAATTGAGTTACATTCAAAGCCTCAAGGGGGGCAATGCTTACAGTACCTACTTGGCTGGTATATTCTTTATCTGTATATTGTACATTAAATGCGTCCAAACTCGAAGATGAGCTTACAAATGTGCATTTAGATTGAACAAAAAAGATCAGTAAAAAGCAAAAGCTGAGTCTTTTCATGAGATTTTTTTTATCAACAAGTTTACAACGAAATTTCAATTAAAGTTGTCTTTAATATAATAGGATGTTTGATTCCGATAAATTTTTAATAAAAGGGTGTAAGAAAGGTACACCAAAGGCTCAAGAAGCCCTTTATGCTAAATATTCGAAAGCCATGTACGCGGTTGCATTACGTTATGTTAAGGGAATTCAAGAGGCCGAGGATATTTTACAAGAATCTTTTATTAAAGTTTTTGAAAATATAGAAAAATTTAGAGGAGATTCCTCCTTACCTTATTGGATCAAGCGGATCGTGGTAAATACGGCTTTAAATCATCAGAGAAGTAAGCTTTTTTTATATCCAATGGTAGATATAGTCAATTTAGACGATCGTGTGGTAAATGAAGATGTCTTCTCCGAATTTAGTCACCAAGAATTAATTAAGATGATTATGTCGCTGCCCGATGGATGCCGAATAATATTTAACATGTACGCCATAGAGGGGTACAAACATCATGAGATTGCAGCGAGATTAAAGATCAGTGAGGGGACATCTAAATCTCAATACTCGAGGGCTAAGAAGCTATTGATCAAAATGTTGGAGTCAAAAGATCATGTCAAATATGGATAGCCACAGCAGCGATCGAGAGCCATTTGCGAACCACTGGCGAAAAGCTATGGAAGAGGCGGAAATAACTCCTTCTGATAGTGTGTGGAGCATGATCGCTAAAAGCTTGGATGTATTGAAGTACAGACATCGTGCCCAAATCTATGGCTTGGTGGCAGCTATTGCTGTTTTAATAGCGATCAGTGTTTCCATTCAATCACAATGGCTAGGTATTGACCCTTACCCGGAAAATATTTATTTGAGCCAAAATGGGGATCAAAATCCACCAAACGATACTTCACCGCTAATAGGGCCTCGTATGGCTTCAAATAAGCTTTATTTTTTAGATTTAAATGAAGTATATTCAAATTCAGAGCATCGCAAACCGGGGAAAAAGAGTTCTTCACTGGCAATGGATAGGAAAATATTAAGTCCTGATAAGAAAGAATATCAGTTATTGAATAAAAATTCGATTGACAAGAGAACCATAGCTCCCATTCTTGCTTCTTATCCTGTGTTTTTTCTCAAGACAAATTCAATAACAGACAAGGACCATTCGTGGGCGGGAATTAATATTGGTAGATCTTCATTTAACCCCAATTATGAAATGATAAATGCAGGAGATATGCTCTCCGCAGGGGGGTTAAATCCAGGATTTTTGAGAGATCAAGGGGGTACTGTGACCTCACTGAATGAAAATATGTTGGTGGGAATTAATAGGAAAATAGAAGTTAATCTAGGTATGACTATCAAAGAGCGGTTTGTTCTTGAGGGAGGTCTTCAATATGTCCAAACGGAATTAGTTCAACAGTCTAATTTTATGGTTGAAACTATTTCTTATCCCATGTCAATGCCTGCTCAGAATCCATCTGCAGTTGCAGAAAATACAAACAAGGGAGTTCAAAAAACACAAGAAATAGCTTACACAAATACAGAGACTGAATTGGAGAATAGGATAGATTTTGCCTCTGTGCCTTTACGGGCAGGTTTTATATTTTTAGATCAACGCTTGTCACTCCGTGTGAACGCTGGTTTGGTGACCAATTTTTACCTAGGAAACATTCATCGATCCTTGGATGATCCAACACCCCTAGCTGAATTTACAACCAGTGATAATTCTTTATATAGAAACATCTCGTTTTCAGGACAGACAGGGGTGAGTTTAGGTTACAGACTTCTTCAAAATATCGATGTTACTTTTGAGCCTAACTACACACAATCATTCCAATCCATCACCAGAAGCTATATGGGTTTTTCATCCGTACCTAATGGCTTTGGGGTAATGGCGGGCGTGAGATACAACTTCAACTAATACTCTCAAAAACTTATTTTTTTAGGTAGTCATCTTTTTATTTTAGATTTAAAGTTATACTTGCATTTTTAAAATGGAAAGATGTCAAAAATTGTTATCATAGGTGCAGGTGGGGTTGGACGAGTAGTCACTCATAAATGTGCTCAATTAAGCACTATTTTTACGGAAATCATATTGGCCAGTAGGACGTTGAAAAAATGTGATGATATTGCGATAAGCGTAAGAGCAAAATACAAAGAGGTTAAAATCTCAACGACTCAAGTGGATGCCGATGAAGAGGACCAACTCATTCATTTATTTGAGGCGAATCGCCCTTTTTTGGTGATCAACGTAGCCTTGCCGTATCAGGATTTGACTATCATGGAGGCATGCCTCAAGACAGGTGTACATTATCTGGATACAGCTAATTATGAGCCTTTAGAGGAAGCTAAATATGGATATAGCTGGCAGTGGGCTTATCAGGAAAGGTTTAAAAAGGCAGGACTTATGGCTGTTTTAGGATGTGGTTTCGATCCGGGTGTGACCAGCATTTTCACCGCTTATGCTGCGAAACATCATTTTGACGAGTTACACTACTTAGATATTGTAGATTGTAATGGGGGAGATCATGGCAAAGCTTTTGCAACCAATTTTAATCCTGAAATTAATATCAGAGAAGTCACACAAAAGGGTAAGTTTTACGAGGAAGGTAGCTGGAAAGAAACTGCGCCTCATGAAATCAGTCGCATGATCAATTACCCAAATATTGGGCCTAGAAAATCATATTTAATTAATCATGAAGAACTAGAATCCTTGGTTAAAAATTTTCCTACACTTCGCAGAGCTAGATTCTGGATGACTTTTGGTGATGAATATCTCACACATTTAAGAGTCATACAGAATATTGGTATGGCTGCAATTGAGCCCATAGACTTCCAAGGCAATCAAATCATACCTTTGCAATTTTTAAAAGCGGTATTACCTGATCCAGGCTCGCTAGCAGAAAACTATGAAGGAGAAACTTCTATTGGCTGTCGCATAAGTGGTCTGAAAAACGGACGTCATCAAACTTACTATATTTACAATAATTGTGATCATAGGGCTGCTTATTTGGAGACAGGCGCTCAGGGCGTCTCCTATACCACAGGTGTCCCAGCCGCATTGGGTGCCAAGATGATGATTACTGGTAAGTGGAAGGGAGCTGGCGTATTTAATGTCGAAGCCTTTGATCCTGATCCTTTTTTGGAAGATCTGGGTAAAAATGGGCTCATTTGGCATGAGATTAAAGAAGTAAATCTTGAGATGGATTAATTTATGAAACCAGAGTTGAATACCGTTCCGGAATTTTATCGTGGTTATGTCGAATGCACCAATCAAACGCCCCTGATGGAACAGTTCAACCAATCAACCCATCAATTATCGCTCATAATGGATGGGTTAAATGAGGAAACCGCTGATTATAGCTATCTAGAGGGAAAATGGTCATTAAAAGAACTATTCTTACATATCATAGATGCCGAACGTGTTTTTTCATATCGCGCCCTGTGTATCTCTAGAGGCGAAAGACAAAACCTTCCGAGTATGGATCAAGATGAATACGTGATGCGGAGTGAGGCGTCTTCAAGGAAGATTGAATCATTAAAAAGAGAGTTTCTTTCGGTACGAGAAAGTACTATTTTAATGTTTTCTTCTTTTTCAGAGGGGCAATGGCAATCGAAAGGGTGGGTCGGGCCGTTTGAATTTACAGTAAGTATGTTAGGCTATATAATTGTGGGTCATCTAAATCATCATGTCAATATTATTGAGTCAAGATACATTTGAGGCCATTCCATCACCTTGTTTCGTTTTGGAAGAAGAAAAGTTAAGGCGTAATCTGGAACGACTAGATTCAGTTCAGAAAAACGCCCAAATTAGTATTATTTTGGCTTTGAAAGGCTTCGCGATGTGGTCAAGCTTCCCATTAATCAAATCGTTCTTAAAGAGCGCTACAGCCAGCTCCATGAATGAGGCCAAATTGTGCGCAGAGAAATTCAGTGCATTGGCTCATACTTATGCCGTTGGATATAGAGATGAAGAGTTTGATGAATTGATGAAGCTTTCCTCACATGTTACTTTTAATTCCCTCAATCAATTTTATAAATTTCAGGATCGAGTCCCACCACGTATTTCTATGGGTTTAAGGGTAAATCCAGAATGGTCAGATGTTGTTGCGGATCTATATAATCCGGCGCATGCTCATTCGAGATTAGGTTTGATAAGTTCCAGTCTCCCTGAGACACTTCCTCCAAATATAGAAGGCCTACATTTTCATGTGCTCTGTGAGTCATCCGCTGCTGCTTTGGTTCAGGTATTGGAGAATTTTGAAAAGAAATTTAAAAAATATCTTCCAAATATTAAATGGCTCAACATGGGAGGCGGGCACTTAATCACCAAAGAAGGTTATGATGTTGAACTACTAGTGAATACCTTAAAGTACTTCAAAAAGAAATATCAAGTCGAAGTTATTCTCGAACCCGGTGGGGCGATCGCTTGGCAGACAGGATTTTTAAAGACAACAATAATTGACATTGTGGAGAACCAAGGCAGTCCAACGGCCATCATGGATGCTTCATTCACCTGTCATATGCCAGACTGCCTAGAAATGCCTTATCGGCCTGAAATTATGGAAGGATCTCATCATGCTAAAAAATATCCATTTCGCTACAATATAGGAGGTGTCAGTTGTTTGGCGGGAGATTTTTTAGCTGATTACAGTTTTTCCAAACCTTTAAAAATTGGAGACACCCTAACCTTTCAGGATATGATGCATTATACAATGGTGAAAACAACCATGTTTAATGGCATTGATCATCCCTCTATTGGAGTCATTGGAGCGGACCATAGATTTGAGCTTTTAAAGACCTTTACCTATCAAGATTATCGAGATAAGCTATCCTGAAGGGTCAAGACACCCATCATGAAAAGATTGTAGTCTTTACAACTTAAATAACCTTCTCCTTCGGAGTAAGGGCATGTTTGATAATGAATGTCAAAAATTCCTTGCTTAAAAATAACTCCTGAACCTTTACATACGGGACAAATCATCTTGCTCAGACCACCACAATCATATTTTGAGGCGATAAGGGCATTACTTTGATCTTGTTTTAGGGATCGTTGAAGCTCCATATACTTATCTTCAGAAAATTGCAGATATTGAATAGCTTCTTGGTAATATTGACCTTTAGTCCCCTTTAATTGCAGGTATTTATTGAGCCAATTAACGCTTTGTTTGTAAGAGGCGAGATGAAAACTATTTCTTCCAAAGAGATACGCGAGATCCGTTGGGATAACTTCCATATTTTCAAGTACGAACAAAAATTCTGTTTGCGCAGCTTGGTAGTCGCCAGCAATCATGAGCTGTTGTCCCAAATCCATTCTACGATAATATTCACTTTCTGAAGGAATCTGTCCATATGAACAGAAGAGAGAAAACAATAAAAAAGAACTTATTAAAAATTTCATGAAGCTAAAATAAAGTAAATATGGCTAATGGATGATGAAATATAAATTCTTAAAAATAATACTTTATTTCAAAAAGAAGTATTTGAAATAATGAGCTATAGATTTGCGTTATATTAAAAATATTTTTTTTAATGGCAAAAGCATTCTTTTTTATTCTATTGATGATAGCTACTCTGAGTTCGATCTTTGCGCAAAACTCTCGTGATGTAGATAATTCAGCCAAGACTTCATCTCAAAACAAAAAAAGCGTCAAGGTTTTTAAATCTGGAAAAAATAGTTTTTTCAAAACGCAAAAAGAAGGTAAAGAGGAGTATGAAGATCGCATGAAGCAGGTAGCGAAAGACAAAAAAAAGAGTGTTAAAATATTGAAAAAACCACAATATTCAGATAAGAGCTATTTTGGTCATAAAAGACCTCCTAAAAAAAGGCCTTTATCTAAAAGAAAATTATGCAAAGCATGTGGTATTGTGCATTAATAATAAATCGAATTGATTAGGCTGTTTTTTTGATTTTGAATGCTGTTTCTTTAACTTTAGAATGAGATTTTATTATTTTAATGAGAGCAGTTTTAAGCAGGGCTCGATTTTCATTAGTATTGATTACCGTGCTTTTAATGATCAGTCTATTGAAAAAGGGGTGATATGCTAAATCATTTATGAGCTTCTGGTAATGCTTATACCATGCTATTCTGTAAATTTCTGTGTGTGGAGTGCCGTCCCATATAAATTCAAGTTGATTGTCACTTCTGCTGTAGCGATAGCTATCGGCGGCATGTCTATAGAATTCATTTAAAAAGGAGATGTCAACGGGCCTTTTATTTTTTAATTCACGAATAAAGTCGTCTTCAATGGCCAGAGGGTTTTCTATTTTGAGGAAATTACGAATAGCACTAGATATTGTCAAACGCATCAAAAGACCCCTTTGTTGGTATTGAACGGTTCTTAATATCTCATTTTTATCGGACTCGAATGATTTATGCCACATAATAGAAAAGGGCAATTGATTAATCGCCCCTCTAATTTTAATTACATAATTATTTAGGGTACCATTTTGAAAACCCAAGCACCAGTGAATCCATCCACTCGACCACCAGATTCTGGAACCGTAAAAGACACGTTTAGGGCAGTTTCACTAACCACAAGTGTCATTACTATACCATCATTTCTGGTTAATGTGGTAAGATCACTACTGGCAGTAAATGTACCTGAAGTTGACCAAACCAATTTATCAGTATCTTCTGCTGGAATACCTGAGGCTGTATAGGTACCCCCTGCAAGATCCGAATCTATGCCAAATTTTAGTGTGAACCCTGTCCATTCATCTCTCGTGGTACCCGCATTTGTAGCGGAACTCAATGACCAATCTTTATCTAGAAGCAAGGCGTTTGCCGCAGCGGCAGTAAGGGTAGGTTCTTCAGCTACAGGGTCATCACCACCACCACAATTGGCGAAAATCAACAAGGTGGCGCAGGCACATGTAAAGAATAGGCCTTTGATGGTTTTTATATTTTTGATTTCCATTTTATAAATTTATCAAGTAAGTAATTATTATACGAAATTAACATTTTTTTTACTAATACTCAAACGTGTATCTCTGAATATATTGTATACAATTAAATTTCATGTTTAGAAATTATATTTACCATATTCAAAAATAATAAAAATTAGTTTAACTCTCAACTTTTAAAGGCTTATTCATTACAAATTTTTTACACATATTATTTGGTAAAAATCTTTATTAAAAGAGAGAACATCCATTTAATGGGCTCGGTTTTCTACAGAATTTTTTAATTCAAATACCGTTACCTAAGACTTCTATCCTATTATAAATGATGCTAGCGTATACTTACAAGATACTATAATCTCATTTGATCATGAGGGAGTTCTAAAGGGCATTGCGAATCCTTCATCTTGATTCTGAACAGTTTATGGGCTCATGATTTCATTCAATCTAAAGATACCTAGGTCTTCATATAGATTCAATGTACATCTTATGCTTATTACTTAGGTTGATCGTTTTAGGGATAAAATCGTATTCATGGCGTTGATTTGAGGCTACGATTATGGTGCATGTCCCTATTTTTTGAAGTATTTGGTCACGATACCATTCAATACCTTCCTGATCTAAATTTGATGTAGGTTCGTCCAATATGAGCAATTTATTTTCGGCATGGATGGCAAGGGCGAGTTTGAGACGTTGCTTCATTCCAGAAGAAAAATCCTTAACTTTTTTATCAATGGAAAATTGAAAATTTGTTCTTGTTATGATTTCGTCTAGGGAGAAAGGAGTCGATCTAAATTTGAAATGAAATTCTACATGTTCTTTTAGACTGAATTCCTCTATCAAATCGACATAAGGAGCTGCCAAACCTATCGTTTGAGGTATGTTTTCAATGGGATAATCTTTTTTATTTTCAAAATATTGGAGATTACCCGATGTGGGTTCCATGTAAGTAGCAATCAGTTTTATTAAGGTACTTTTCCCACTGCCATTTGCACCAGTGATACTTAGAGAAGATTGAGATGGAATATCTAAACTTAAGTTTTTAAGAATCCATTCTTTATTGAACCGCTTCCCAACTTTATTAAGTTTAACCCTCATTCAATACCTTTCATGATACCTCGCTCTGATTCTTGAATGAATTTTATGATGAGATTTTTTTCTGTCGAGGATTTAAAATCACTTTGAATTTTCTCAACCGCTTTACTAATGTTTAAATCACTCAGATATATAATCCGATACATTTCTTGAATGTTATTAAGTTCTTGCGTGGTAAACTTCCTTCTCCTAAGACCAATCGCATTGATGCCGCTGTAGCTCAGGGGTTCACGTGCCGCTGAGACATAGGGAGGTACATCTTTGCGAACAAGAGAACCTCCTGCAATCATCACATGAGCTCCAATTTTCACAAATTGTCTTATGGCTGCTGTACCGCCAATGATGACATAATCGCCCAAGGAGACATGACCTGCTATTTGAACCGAATTAGATACAATACAATGATTTCCTAAAATACAATCGTGCGCAACATGGACATAGGCCATCAGTAAATTATGTTCACCAATAACGGTTTGCTTCCTATGACTAGTCCCTCGTGAAATAGTTACAAATTCTCTAATAGTGGTGTTTTTACCTATGATCGTCAAGGTTCTTTCCCCTGCGAATTTTAAATCTTGCGGAACCGATGAGATTTGTGCCCCCGCAAAAATTTTACAATTATCACCTATTCTAGAACCTTCCCAAATGCAAGCGTTGGGACCAATCCAACAGCCATCACCTATTTCTGTATCCTTGTCTACGTAAGCAAAAGGCTCAATAACTACATTTTGACCTATTTTGGCATCGGGATGGACAAAAGCTGAGGGGTTATTCATTATTCTTTTTTTACGAGTACGGCAGTCATATTGCCTTCACAAACTAATTGGTTCCCAATATAAGCAACTCCTGACATTTTTACGAAGCCTCTCCTGATCGGTTCTAATAATTCACATTTAAATATGAGCGTATCTCCTGGAAAAACCATTTTTTTAAATTTAAAATTATCGATACCTAAGAAGTAAGTCCAATAATTCTCAGGATCTGGTACCGAATTAAGTGCTAAGATACCTCCAATTTGGGCCATTGCTTCAACTTGTAAGACACCCGGCATTACGGGGTTTCCAGGAAAATGGCCCTGAAAAAAAGGCTCATTGTAGGTAACATTTTTAATACCCCCCACCGATTCATCATCCAGATGAAAAATTTTATCAATCAGTAAAAACGGATATCTATGGGGTAAGATTTTCGCAATTTTATTGATATCCATTACCGGAGGTATTTTAGGATCGTATTGTGGTATTTTACTATGGGAGGTTTTTTGGATTATTTTTTTGAGTTTTCGAGCGAAAGCGATATTCGCAGCATGCCCAGGACGAGCAGCCATTATTTGGGCTTTAATAGGTCTGCCCACCAATGCTAAATCCCCTACGATGTCTAATAACTTGTGTCTGGCAGGTTCATTTTTATATCTAAGACTTACGTTATTTAGGATACCCTCTTTCTCGACTTCAACTTTGGGTTTATTGAGTAAATGGGCCAAATGATCTAGTTCACCTGGTTTCACCATCCGATCAACCACTACAATGGCGTTAGAAATATCGCCCCCTTTGATCAAGTCTTGTTTGTACAGCTCTTCGATTTCATGTAAAAAGCAAAAAGTTCTAGCATCACTGATTTGCTCATAGAAATCTGTTAATTTATTCAATGAGGCATGCTGACTTCCAAGAACAGGTGAGTTATAGTCCACCATTACAGTGACTCTGTAATCATCTAAGGGAAGTGCGATGATTTCAACATCTCGTACTTTGTCTTCATAAAAGACGCTGTGAGGTAACTCAAAGAAGTTTCTAGGAGCAGCTTGTTCTTGTAAGCCGATTTCAAGAATGGCATCCATAAATTGTCTCGCACTACCATCCATAATGGGGGGCTCAGGTCCATCAATTTTTATCAAAACATTGTCTATTTCTAAGGCGACTAAAGCTGATAACACGTGTTCGACCGTATTAATTCTTCCCCCATTTTGCTCAATACTTGTGCCTCGAGACAAATCTACCACATTGTCTACATCGGCGTCAATAATGGGTTGATTATCTAAATCTATTCTTTGAAACTTAATTCCATGGTTGATTTTGGCAGGGGTGAAAGTCATATTGCTCACTACGCCTGTATGCAAGCCTATGCCCGAGACGACTGCTTCGCCGATAACCGTATGTTGATTAAATTTCATTGAGTTTTGGGCTACAAGTTTAAAAGTTTTTCCTCAATTTTTTCAATCTGCTTCATTACTTCAGGTAATTTTTTGTACACAGTGTAGGATCTAAGATAATTATTGAAGTCAATGGCAGGGGTTCCATAGATGGTTTGAGCTACTTTGGTATTTTTTGAAACTCCAGATTGAGCCTGTATTTGCGTTTCAGCAGCTATTTTTAAATGTCCAGCAATCCCAACTTGTCCACCTATTTTACAATTTTCGCCTATTTTTACAGAGCCAGCGATGCCTGTTTGAGCCGCAATTACGGTATTTTCTCCAATTAGAGTGTTGTGACCAATTTGAATCAAATTATCTAATTTGACCCCTTTTTTGATCAGCGTTGTGTTAAAGGTGGCACAATCTATCACCGTATTGGCCCCTACATCCACATGATCTTCTAAAACAACATTACCCAATTGAGGTATTTTTTTATAAGAGCCATCCTCAAGAGGTGCATATCCGAAACCGTCACTTCCCACAACCGCTCCTGCCTGTAGGGTACAATGACTTCCAATCACACTTTTAGCATAAATTCTAACCCCTGGATGAATGATAGTTTGATGACCAATAGTGACATCATCACCAATATAGGCATTGGGATAAATTTTTACTTGATCACCTATTTTAACATTGCTCCCAATATAAGAGAAGGCGCCTACATAAATGTCTGATCCATACGTAGCCGTTTCATGTATGAAACTAGGTTCTTCAATTCCAGTCTTGTTGAAGGAAAGCAGCTGATCATATGCTTCTAATAGAGCGGTAAAAGCAGCATAGGGATCTGCAACTCTGATAAGGGCTGTATTTATTTTTTTATTTAGAATAAGCTTTTCATCAACAATAACTGCTGACGCTTGGGTTTCGTAAATTAGGGGCTCATACTTTGGGTTGGATAGAAAAGTGATACTTCCTTCTTCAGCATCTTCAATAGAACTGATAGTATTTACCTTAGTTTCTTTTGACCCGTCTAATTTTCCTCCTATAAGATGAGCAATTTGCTCTAAGGTAAAGTTCATTTAACTTTTCATTTTGTCATTGGATTGACCAATTATAAATATTTCGGTAAATATAGGGTTTTGGGATAGCAAAGATAATTTTTTTTCACAATTTTACTCATCACTTTGATGTTGGGCAAATCAACAGCAGCCGTGATTTCTTCTACTTTGCCATTTTTTCTTAAAATATTTATAGTATGATTCTTTGCAGTATAAGCGGCATTGGTAACACTGCCATGGGTGACTAAACTATGAGTCATCTCAAGGGGCAGCTTTAACCTTTTTGCAACCTCTTTTTTGATATCAGTTAGTCGAACTGATTTCAGAGGCTCTTCCAGTATCTCAATTTTAAATAACCTCCGATCTTTTAAAGCGTTGCTCAATATATTGATAACGGGATCTTCATGATTTAACCAAAGTTTGATACTTCCCCAAATATCAGTATCATCTAATTCCATAAATGTTTCGAGTAATTTTGGATTTTTATTGAAATCTTGGGCTGAAAGATCATTGCTGAGAAATAGACTGAGGGCAGGAGTAGCGGACATAGATGTGTTTTTGTCCCAACAGATGCTTACCCGTTTGATGAGCTCAATGAGCATCTTTTCACTACAAATAGAAGTTTTATGTAAATAAACCTGCCAATACATGATTCTACGGGCGCTGATAAAACTTTCAATACTATAAATTCCTTTTTCTTCAACGACGAGCTCATCATCTACCACATTGAGCATTTTGATGATACGTTCAGCTCCGACCGTACCTTCTTGAACGCCAGTAAAAAAACAATCTCTTTTAAGGTAATCGAGCCGGTCCATATCCAGTTGGCTAGAAACCAATTGAGTAAGGAATTTACGAGGATAGGTACCCTTAAATATTTCAATGGCTAAGGTTAGTTTGCCCGCGAATTCTTTATTCAATGCATCAAGCGTCCAAGCGGTGATGCTTTCATGGGAGACATTTTTGAAAAGACTGAATTCCAATGTGTGCGAAAAAGGACCATGACCAATATCGTGCAGAAGAATGGCAATTAATGCGCCTTCGTATTCAGCTTCAAAAATCATTTGACCTTTCTCACGAAGACTATCTAATGTTTTCCTCATCAAATGCATCGCTCCTAAAGCATGACTAAATCGCGTATGAATGGCACCAGGATATACATAATCAGAGAGCCCCAGTTGCTTTATTCTACGCAATCTTTGAAAATAGGGATGCTCGATGATATCAAAAATGAGTGCATTGGGTATGTTTATAAAACCATAAACAGGATCATTAAATATTTTCTTTTTATTCAAAGTATATTCGAGTCAATTATAGTGTGAACATACAAAAGGATTTTCGTAAAAATGCAGCAATATAAAATTTTATGGGCCGATGATGAGATTGATCTATTAATGCCTCATATTATATTTTTGGAATCTAAAGGCTATCAGGTCATTCCTGTAAATAGTGGTAATGATGCCTTAGATGAGGTCGAAAAGCAGTACTTTGATCTTATTTTTCTTGATGAGAATATGCCAGGAATATCTGGGATTGAAACCCTGAGAGCAATTAAATTATCACATCCTAATATTCCCGTGGTCATGATCACCAAAAATGAGGAAGAAGATATCATGGAAGATGCCATTGGTTCACAGATCGCAGATTATTTGATTAAACCGTTAAATCCAAATCAAATCCTACTTTCTGTAAAAAGGTTATTGGATAAAAATCGCATCGTATCTGAAAAAACAAATTTAAACTATCAGCAAAATTTCACTGATGTTGGTTATGAAATAGCCGATGCGACAGATTATGAAGATTGGATTGCAGTATATAGAACATTGGTTCGTTGGGAATTATTGATTGATGAAACCAATGAAAAGGACATGTCAGAAATTCTCCGAACTCAAAAGGCTGAAGCTAATCAAAGATTCGCGAATTATATTCGATCAGATTATGAAGATTGGATGAATTCATCCGAAGGGCCATTACTTTCTCATCAGGTTTTTAAAGAAAAAGTTTTCCCGGCACTTGCACAGAGTAGTGTTTTTCTCATTGTTATTGATAATTTAAGATGGGATCAATGGGAAATAATTGAGCCAGAAATTGCTCAATTATTCGAAATAGAGAAAAAAGAAACCTATTTTTCTATTTTGCCAACCACTACCAATTATGCAAGAAATGCACTTTTTGCAGGTTTAATGCCCGCAGACATTGAAAAGGAGTATCCGGATTTTTGGACAAAAGAAAGCGAGGAAGGCTCTAAAAATAAGTTTGAATCGGACTTGTTAGCCGCTCAATTAGGGCGGCATAAATTAGAGGTAAAATACAATTATCACAAAATAATTAAAACTCAGGAAGCCAAACAGATAGAACAGAAATTAGATGAGCTCCTTAAAGCACCTCTCAATGTATTGGTCTACAATTTTGTTGATATGCTTTCACATGCCAGAACAGACATGCAAATGATCCGCGAATTGGCTCCAGATGAATCGGCTTATAGAGCATTGACCAAAACGTGGTTTGCACATTCATCACTTTTCGAAGTTCTTAAAAAACTATCTTCAAAAAAGGTTAAAGTAATGATCACCACCGACCATGGTACGATCCGGGTCAAAAAACCTGAGAAAATCAAGGCAGATAGAAATACCAACCATAATTTGAGGTTTAAGATAGGGAAGAATTTGGGATTTAATCCCAAATCGGTATTTCATATGCATAAACCTGAAGTATTTAAATTACCTAAATTAAATTTGACTTCATCCTATATTTTTGCTTTGGAAGAATCATTCTTTGCCTATGAAAATAATTTTAATCATTATGCCAATCTCTATGAGGATACTTTTCAGCATGGGGGTATCAGTATGGAAGAGATGATGATTCCTCTTATAACCCTTCGACAAAAAAAATGATTTACTCTTTAGATCAGATTGATAAAGTTGCTCGTAAAATAATCGATGATTTGGAAGAACATAAAGTCATTTGTGTCAATGGTGACATGGGAGTAGGTAAGACTACCTTAATCAAAAAAATAGGCGAGTTTTTAGGGGTAAGTGATGCGATCCATTCGCCAACTTTTGCCATCGTCAATGAATACCACTGCACTGATGACACCCCTATGTATCATTTTGATTTTTACAGAATAACCAATGTTTTAGAAGCGGTCAATTTGGGCATTGAGGATTATTTTTACAGTAATCATTTGTGCTTCATCGAATGGTCTGAAAATATCACTACCTTGTTGCCCGAAAAATACCTTAATATTAATATTAAATTAACCTCCGAGAGTCAAAGGGAAATCAGTTTCGAATCATATGACAGAAGAAAATAAATCTGGGTTTGAGAAAATAGGGAGGGCTGCTGCCCTCTACCCACAAGAAAAACAATTAAAAAGAGACAAAAAAGCTAAATCATTGAGCATCGGTGTACCGTTGGAGATGGGGAAGCAAGAAAATAGAATATCCTTAAAGCCTGAATCAGTAGAAGTACTTGTACAGAATGGTCATCAGGTAAATGTAGAGGCATCTGCTGGTAATTCTGCCAATTACGCAGATACTGATTATAGTGAGGTGGGGGCACAGATTGTTTATGATCGTAAAACAGTTTACGCTTCCGATGTCATACTTAAGGTTGAACCTCCCACTATTGAGGAAATAGGTCTCATTCCATCGGGGGCCACTTTGATATCGGCACTTCAACCAGCTAGTCAATCTATTGAGTATTTAAAAGCACTTCAGGAAAAGAAAATCATTGGATTGGCCTATGAGTTTATTGAAGATAAGGTAGGAGGGCTACCGATCGTAAGATCAATGAGTGAAATTGCAGGGAGTTCGGTGATGTTAATTGCAGCAGAACTTTTGAGTAAAACCAATAGTGGATCAGGGGTGATTTTAGGTGGAGTAACAGGCGTACCTCCGACTAAGGCGGTAATTATTGGAGCGGGAACGGTAGCTGAATATGCAACACGAGCCGCCCTAGGCTTGGGAGTTGATTTACAAGTGTTTGATAATAGAGTTTATAAATTAAGAAGGTTAAAGCATGCAGTGGGCTGGCAGGTTCATACGTCGACCTTTGACCATCCGTCATTGGGAAAAGCGTTGGAATCCGCTGATGTTTTGATTGGTGCGATGCGTGCAGAAAATGGGGTCAATGGGATGGTGGTTAGCGAAGAAATGATTGCTAACATGAAGCCCAATTCTTTGGTCATAGATGTGAGCATTGATCAAGGAGGCTGCATTGAAACCTCACGCTTGACTACGTTGGATGCACCGACGTTTCGAAAATACGATGTGGTGCATTATTGTGTGCCTAATATTGCTTCTAGAGTTCCAAGAACGGCATCTATTGCTATTTCGAATATTCTAACACCTATTTTGATCCAAATGGGTGAAGCTGGAGGAATAGAGGAGATGATTTTAAGAAATCAGTGGTTCATGAAAGGAGTTTATGCCTATAAAGGAAGTATTTCTAACCAACATTTAGCCACGAAATACAACTTAAATTTCAAGGATCTCAGGTTATTGATGGCCGCTCGATTTTAAAGTTTTCTAAGGCTTTCCATGAGCGTTTCAATTTTAGCTTCTGCGTCGGCTTGCTTCTTTTTTTCTATCTCTAAAACTTTTGGAGGCGCATGATTAATGAAGCGCTCATTACTCATTTTTTTGAGTACATTTTCAAGAAATCCACGGGTATAGTCCAATTCCTTTTGAAGCGTTTCACGTTCAGAATCTAGATCTATGGTTTTGGCCGACACAATAGAAAATTCCTTTGAATGAATTAAGAAGGCATGACTCTGTGCTGGTTTTTCTTTGATAAATGAGATTTTTTCCAAATTGGCCATTTTCATCAAGGAAGCTTTGATGGTCGTAAAAAGGGAGGCCTCGCTATTGATATTTAGGGTTAATTTGATTTTTGGCGATATTTGATTTTTATTTCTAATATTTCTTATTTGTGTGATAATTTCAAAAAGGAAAGAGGCATCAGCTAAAATGGGTTCATCGAATTTTTGAGAGATTGGCCATTCAGCGACAATCAAATCTTCATCAGCGCCTCTTTTTTGTAAACTATGCCATATTTCTTCGGTAATAAAGGGCATAAATGGATGCAGCACTTTCATCAATTGCTCCAAAAAAGAAACGGTCTGCTGATGGGTTTTGGTATCTATTGGGGCCCCATAATTAGGCTTGATCCACTCGAGGTACCAGCTGCAGAAATCATTCCATATCAACTTGTAAACGGTCATTAAAGCATCAGATATTCTGAATTTAGAAAAGTGATCTTCTAGTTCTAACAATGCTTTTTGAAAATTGGACTCAAACCAACGAATGGCCAATTGATTTTCGCTAGGTTGCTCAATGTCTTCAACATCCCAACCTTGAATGAGTCGAAAAGCATTCCAGATTTTATTAGAAAATTTCTGACCTTGTTCGACCAGTTTTTCATCGAAAAGGAGGTCATTTCCAGCGGGAGAGCTGAATAACATACCGGTTCTTACGCCATCGGCGCCATACTTTTTTATGAGATCCAAAGGATTGGGTGAATTGCCCAATGATTTAGACATTTTTCTTCTCTGTTTATCGCGAACAATTCCTGTGAGATAGACATTTTTAAAAGGTTTTTCCCCAGTGTATTCATAGCCTGCGATGACCATTCGAGCCACCCAGAAAAACAAAATTTCAGGAGCGGTGACCAGGGTATCGGTAGGATAGAAGTAATCTAATTCTTCATTTTTTTTAGGTAATATTTTGCCTGTTTCAGTATCAAATGCTTGATCACTAAACCCGTCAAAAACGGCTAAAGGAAAAAGCCATGATGAAGCCCAGGTATCCAGAACATCCTCGTCTTGATGAAGATCGAATGGCTTCAAGTGCGGGTTACCTGATTTTTTTTGAGCCAATGTTAGCGCTTCATGTTCATTTACGGCAACCACGAAGTCATCTTCCCCTTGTCCGAAATAATAGGCAGGGATGCGTTGACCCCACCAAAGCTGTCGAGAAATACACCAATCACGGACATTTTCCATCCAATGATGATAGGTATTCTTAAATTTAGGTGGAAAAAGCCGAATTTCGTCATTCATAACTACTTCATGAGCGGTCTTTGAGATGGATTTCATTTTTATGAACCATTGCAGCGACAACTTGGGCTCAATGACCGTATCTGTCCTTTCTGATCTACCAATTCTAGTATTAAAATCCTCTTCATTTACGAGGATTTCCATCGTTTTCATATCCTTGATGATCTGCTTCCTTACCTCAAAACGATCCATACCTGTATATTTCTCAACTTCACAGGCCGAAGTCAGCTTGCCATCTAAACCAATGGTATCAATTATTTCAAGTCCGTGACGCAGCCCAATCTCATAATCGTTGGTATCATGGGCGGGAGTTACTTTCAAACAACCCGTACCAAAATCCATCGTTACGTATTCATCGGCTATGATGGGTACCCGCCTATTGACAAAAGGAATGATGGCGGTCTTTCCAATAAGGTGTTGATAACGACGGTCCTCGGGATTAACGGCAATCCCTGTATCTCCCATGATGGTTTCAGGCCTTTGTGTAGCGATGGTGATGTATTCGCTACTATTTTCAATTTGATATTTAACTGAATAAAGTTTCGATATTTCACCCCCTTCTTTGTAGAGAACTTCTTCATTCGATACTGCTGTTTGGGCCTCTACATCCCAATTTACCATACGAAGACTTCGATAGACATAACCTTTGTTAAAAAGGTCGACAAATACTTTAATAACGGATGAATAATAATCCTTATCCATGGTAAAGGCTGTTCTATCCCAATCACATGAAGCCCCTAATTTTTTTAATTGTTCAAGGATGATGCCCCCATATTTTTCTTTCCATTCCCAAGCATGCGCCATAAATGCCTCTCTGCTGAGATCGCTTTTTTTAATCCCTTTTGCTCTCAGCATTTTTACAACTTTTGCTTCGGTTGCAATCGATGCATGATCTGTACCCGGGACCCAACAAGCTTCAAAGCCTTGCATCCTTGCTTTTCTTATCAGAATGTCTTGAATGGTATTATTGAGCATGTGGCCCATGTGCAGTACTCCAGTGACATTAGGTGGGGGGATGACAATACTAAAAGGTTTTTTATTGGGATTTACTTTGGCTTTGAAATGACCTTTATCCATCCAATATTGGTACCATTTGTCTTCAACTTGAGCGGGATCATATTTGGTTGATAGGGCCATTCTTTTTTTTTAAAGTCTTATATTTTTCGCAAAACTAACCAGAACTCAAATAAACGACACTTATTTCTAGATAATTCGGTACCGAAAGAAGCGAGAGATCGTTTTTTTAGAACGCAAATTGTGATTTGAATCCTTGCAGTTCATCTGATAGGGAGGTAGATGTAAACCGGGTAACAGATTCAAATAGTTTACTCTCGAGACTCACATTGAGTTCTCTGAGTTTCATGTGCTGATTGGCATAAATAAATTCTAAGTCAGGGTATAACTCTTTTAGAACGTCTAAAATCTCTAGAATCTGCAAATTTTTGTCCACGAGGTTGTAAGTCCCGGTGGGGACTTCTTTTAAAACACATTGTTCTATGGTGTTTACTAGGTGCTCAATATGAATAAATGCTCGGGTCTGCTTCCCGTTTCCGAATATTTGAATTCGGTTGGTAAAATGGGCATCAAACATAAATTTATTAATGACCGCATCAAAACGCATACTTTTGCTGAACCCATAGATATTTCCTCCTCTGAGTATGATAGAATTCTTTTTTTCCATCAGTCGGTTGACATGTGTTTCGCCTCTAAGCTTAGATATCCCATAATAAGTTTGTGGTAGGGGCAGTGTGGATTCATCTGCCAGATCAGCACCTGTACCATAAACTGCTGTACTGCTGAGATGGATGAATTTAGAGACGCCACTTTCCTCTGCGGCATAGACAACTTCTGCGGTACCCCAATGATTTACTTGTTCAAAAAAATGGGGATCCGTATTTGCAAAGGGTGTAGTTGCCATGGCAGCTAAATGTATTAAGACATCCGTATCTATCAACTTTTTCTTTAATAACCTGGAATCCAGTATTTCTCCATGAACAAATTCAATTTTAGATAAAAAAGGCGATTTTTTTCCTAAAAAGACGCTTCTATGACCTTTGCTCAAATTATCATAAATAGTGATTTTACTAATTTCCTTGTTGAGCGCCAATTTTGCCAACAATTCAGTTCCTACATATCCCGCACCTCCGGTAATTAATACATTCATCCTTTGATAATTAACTCAGTGTGCAAGCCACATTCTACTTTATTTAAACCAAACCACCGAGCTTCTCGCACTTGCATTTCTAAATCTATTTTTCTAGTACAAGGTTCGCAGCCAATACTTGTAAAACCACGCTGCTCTAGTGGATGCTTAGGGATGTTGTATTCTTTGAGATAGTCAAATATTTTTTTTTGATTCCAATCGAGCATGGGATGAAATCTTACCGTGTTGTGAGGGGCTGCTTGTTCGACCTTCATGGCGCTTCGGATGGCACTTTGATCTGCGCGAACCCCGTTCATCCATACATCATAGGTGGCCAAAACAGTATCCAATGGTTGTGTTTTGTTAATTGAACAGCAATGATCAGGATCCGAGGTATATAAGAGTTTTCCATTAAGATCCTTTTGCAGATACTTGGGCGTCGCGGGTTTTAGGTCAATCACGGTTAGCTGGAAGAGATCAGCAATTTCATCCTTAAATCTGACCGTTTCAGGAAATAGATAACCTGTATTGATAAAATATATTGGAATTTTTGGGCTGATTTCCTTGATGATATGTAAGAGAACCAGACTATGAGATTGGAAGGAAGAGGTGGTAAAGATTCGTTTTCCTGCTTGCTTATATTCCGTTATTTTAGATTTTATTTCTGGGATTTCCATTTTTTTCTTAAACGCAAAACAATCAATTATTCAAGTGAATCAAAAGGGAATACGATATAATTGTTTTAAATAATGAACTAATCTTCTTTTTTTTTGATTTCTATCGTGCAAGGTTAATATTTGTATTACTGAATAGGTTAGCATGAAAAAAGTTTCGGTTTTTAGAAAAGAGCATTTCAATGCAGCTCACAGACTTCATAATCCCAGTTTGTCAGATACAGAGAATGCGAGAATATTTGGTAAGTGTAACAACGCTAACTACCACGGCCACAATTATGACTTGACCGTAAAATTAACGGGCGAAGTGGATGCCACAACCGGATATGTATATGATATGAAATTGTTAAGTGATATCATTAAGGAAAATATCCTCGACCGATTTGACCACAAAAATTTAAACCTAGATGTAAAGGAGTTTGAGGTTCTTAATCCTACTGCAGAAAATATTGCCATTACCATTTATGAGATATTAAAATCTAAAATTGAAAATCGTTACGAAATAAAAATATTATTGTATGAAACCGAAAGAAATTTTGTCGAATACCCCGCTGACTGACGAGGATGTCCATGGCGTGTTTTCTTATGAAACGCCCTTAAGGCCAGATGCTTTTGAAAAAGATGATGATCTAAAAATAGAGCTAATAGAAAAGCATTTTAGAGAAATCATGCATGTCTTGGGCATGGACTTAAGTGATGACAGTCTCAAAGGAACCCCCCATAGAGTTGCAAAAATGTATGTTAAGGAGGTTTTTTCGGGTTTAAATCCATCTAGTAAGCCCACCAGTAAATTGTTCGACAACAAATACAATTATGATCAAATGTTGGTCGAGAAAGACATCACTTTCTATTCACATTGCGAACATCATTTTGTCCCTATTTACGGAAAAGCGCATGTCGCCTACTTTTCAAGCGGTAAGGTTATAGGACTTTCCAAAATCAATAGGATTGTTCAGTATTTTTCAAAAAGACCTCAAGTGCAAGAAAGGTTGACGGTACAAATTGCTGAAGAACTCAAAAAACTTTTGAATACCGAAGATATTGCAGTAGTCATGGATGCTAAACACATGTGTGTCTCCTCAAGAGGGGTTGGGGATACCAATAGCCAAACGGGAACTGCACATTTTTCAGGAAAATTTAATGATCAGGCGGTGCGCTCTGAATTTTTAAATTATGTCAATTCAAGTGCTTCGAAATAATTTTTAAAGCCTTTTTCAAAGCTTTTTCTTTACGGTCTCCTTGCGAAAGTAACCTTTCGTGATCCCTTTTTTATTGCAAATGGTATTTGCATGGTCAACTTCTATATGTTTTGTCTTACATTATCATATATTTGCCAAAAATTTAAAAATACCAAACAGAAAAAATGGAATACTTTATCTATCTAGTGCCAGTCTTTGCGATTATAGGGCTGATTGTGATGGCATTTAAAGCCAAATGGGTAATCAAACAAGATGCAGGTGACAAGAACATGCAAGAACTTGCTTCTCACATTAAGGAAGGAGCATTGGCATTTTTATCAGCTGAATACCGCGTACTCATCATATTTGTTGTGATTGCTGGAGCGCTCTTAGCTGTGATTTCATCCTTCATCGAATCAACCAGCTATTTTATTGTGATTGCTTTTGTCATCGGTGCTTTTTTCTCCGCGCTTGCGGGAAACATAGGCATGCGCATTGCTACTGAAGCCAATGTAAGAACGACCCAAGCCGCTCGGACCAGCCTTCCAGATGCATTAAAAGTTTCTTTTACGGGAGGGATGGTAATGGGTTTAGGTGTTGCAGGCTTAGCTGTATTTGGATTGAGTGTGATCTTTATTGTACTGCTTCAAATCTTCATGGGAGGTGAATGGAGTATCGATGGTAATGAAAAAATGACCATGGTACTAGAAACGCTGGCCGGATTTTCATTGGGAGCAGAATCTATTGCACTTTTTGCAAGAGTAGGTGGAGGTATTTATACTAAGGCCGCAGATGTAGGCGCAGATTTAGTAGGTAAAATAGAGGCGGGGATACCTGAAGACGACCCTAGAAACCCAGCGACGATTGCTGATAATGTTGGAGACAATGTTGGAGATGTTGCTGGCATGGGTGCTGATTTATTCGGATCTTATGTAGCAACTGTTTTGGCATCGATGGTGCTTGGCAACTATGTGATTCGTGATATGGGTGGTGCCATTGATGATATTTTTGGTGGAATGGGACCGATCTTACTACCCTTAGTGATTGCTGCAGTAGGTATTATATTTTCAATTTTTGGAAGTTTTTTTATCAAGATCAAAAGCAATGATGCCAAAGAACAAGAAATTCAAAATGCCTTAAATATAGGTAACTGGAGTTCTATTGTGATGACGGCTATTGCTTCTTATTTCATCATTAATTTCATGCTACCCGAAATCATGAAAATGGATTTCTTTGAAGTGGGTATCAAAGAAATACCCAGAATGAATGTATTTGGAAGTGTGATCATAGGTTTGGTTGTAGGTGCTGCCATTTCTTATTTTACAGAATATTATACAGGTTTAGGTAAAAAGCCTGTAATGTCAATCATTGAAAATTCGGCGACGGGAGCTGGAACCAATATTATAGCAGGTTTGTCGACAGGAATGATGTCTACATTCGCGCCCATATTATTATTTGCTGCTGCCATTTGGGGCACGTACACGTTAGCTGGGTTTTATGGAGTCGGTATAGCGGCATCAGCCATGATGGCCACTACGGCCATGCAATTGGCCATCGATGCTTTTGGACCCATTGCGGACAATGCAGGAGGGATTGCAGAGATGAGTAAACTTCCCAAAGAGGTGAGAGAACGTACAGACGTTTTAGATTCGGTTGGTAATACTACAGCGGCTATTGGTAAAGGATTTGCGATTGCTTCCGCAGCTTTAACGGCATTGGCACTTTTCGCAGCCTACGTGACCTTCACGGGTATTGATGGTATAAATATTTATAAAGCAGACGTACTTGCAGCACTTTTTGTCGGGGCCATGATTCCTGTAGTATTTTCAGCATTGGCGATGAGATCAGTAGGTCGTGCGGCCATGGAGATGGTGATGGAAGTAAGACGTCAATTTAAAGAGATTCCTGGGATTATGGAAGGTACGGGAACCCCAGAATATGGTAAATGTGTAGATATTTCTACTAAAGCGGCCATTAAAGAAATGATGCTTCCTGGTGCGCTGACGATCATCAGTCCCATCATTATAGGTTTTTTAATGGGACCGGAGGCATTGGGATCTTATATGGCCGGTGTAACCGTTTCAGGAGTTTTGTGGGCTATTTTTCAAAACAATGCAGGAGGAGCGTGGGACAACGCTAAAAAGTCATTTGAAGCGGGAGTCATGATCAATGGTGAGATGACCTACAAAGGATCAGAAGCACATAAGGCGGCAGTTACAGGAGATACGGTTGGAGATCCATTTAAAGATACGTCTGGTCCTTCCATGAATATTCTAATTAAATTGACCTGCCTGATCGGTTTAGTCATTGCTCCTATTTTGGGTGAAATGTATGGCAATGGTCATCAAACTTTTAATGAAAAAGAAGTAGATGTCGTTGTAAATGTGGAGAAGACCCAAGAAGGGGAATCGTGGGAAGGAAGCGTTACGGTAAATAAAAATGGAATTGAGACAACCAAAACTCTAACGGGTACTCAGCAGGAGGTTGAAGTAATGTTAGAAGCTTTCGTAGAGGAGATGGAATAAAATCTTACTGAAGAAGAATAAAAAAGGTATTACTGATAAGTAATGCCTTTTTTTATATACAATAGTTGTGTTGCATTTGAAGATAATCTCATCAGGAATGGATGATTAATTGTAAAATTAAGATGGTTATACGCCTTGAAACTGTTGAATACCTCGGTAGGTTTCATATTAGTTTCACTTCTTTTGGTAGCGTTATGCATTTACAAATAATTTTATAATCTTTGTGCACAAACAATCCTTTGAACACTTTTTTGGAGGAAACCAAATAACCAACTGTATTCATACGCAGCTTTGTCCTGAATATATGTTTCGATCGCTTCGAATGTATCAATCAATCTTACCGCTTAAGGTAAAGCCTTTATTGCCAATAAAATCATGCATTTTTTATGTGCAAAGTCAGTATAAATTACTTTTAATATTGATTTATCTCTTTTTGAAGGGTTACCCATTCAGTTTAACTCGTATTTATTCAAGATCAGGCTTAACAATGTTATGACGGAGCAACAAATACTTGATCATATTTCTCGAGGAGATGAAACCGCTCTAGATTATTTGTATAAAAAATATTATCCCATGATGACCAAAATGGTCCTTAAAAATAATGGTACAGTCGAGGAAGCAAATGATGTATATCAAGATGCCCTAATTGTTTTTTGGCAAAAAGCCATTAGTGGAGACCTTAAAATAACGTCTAAAATAAGTACCTATTTATACAGTATTTGTAAAAATTGCTGGCTGAAAGAATTAAATCGTAAAAAGCGACTGAGCTATACAGAACAAGAAGGATCAATCGTCCAATCCGATCCCGAGGATATAATGTCAAAGGTAGTTAAGGAAGCGATGGAGGTATTGGGAGATCCTTGTAAAAGTGTTTTGACCTTTTACTACTTCAATGAAATGTCAATGTCAGAGATAGCAGATCGAATGAACTATTCAAATGCCGATACCGTTAAAGCAAAAAAATACAAGTGTAAAAAGCGCTTGGATGTTCTCATTAAGAAAAAGTACACTCAAGAAGATTTTTTTAATTAAATGAAACCAGGGGATCAAGAGGAAGCTATTGCACAGTATTTAACGCAGCAAATGACTGAAGTTGACAGGAGTGCTTTTGAGCAAAAAATCAGTGAAAGTCCTCAGTTGGCCCAAAAAATTAAGTTTGAAAAACTGATTGCTGAGGGAATTAAAAATTACAAAAAAGGAATCTTAAAATCCCGTTTAAATCAATTAGAGCTAGGTTCAAGTATTGGTGAAACGACTTCCATCACCACTAAAATCGCATTATCTACCATGACTGTACTAGTTTTGGGTGGCTTATCTTATTTTTTACTGACTCCCGACGAAACCCTAGTTATTGAAAATCAAGAGACAATTATAGGTATCGATGTGATGACGGAGGATAAAAATGCGAATATTTCTCTGGAGATAGACACAACTAATGAGATGTTGAGTGATAAAAAAGAAGATGAAAGGATCTCATCAATCACAAAAGACATTGAGAATACAAGGGTCAAAGTCTCAAAAAAACAGTCAAAAAAAGGTTCAAAGTCAGATAAAGAAATTCTCCAATCAGAGGTAGAGGTAGAAGTAGTACTTCCATATATGGATGGAACTGAAATGTCCTTTGATGAACCATTTGATTCTCTCCAAGATTTCTCTGACGATTTAATGAAAAATCGAGCTCAGGTGAATTCGGTATCCGAATTGGAGGTAGAAATTGAAATGAAAAAGTCTAAAAAATTAAAATATATTTATGTGGGCGAAAAATTAATTTTAATCGGAGATTTTTCTGCGTCACCTTATCAAATTATTGAAGACAATACGATCGCTGAAAAGAAACTCTATTTGTACTTCGAGCAGGAGTACTATGCTTTAACTGTAACCTCCGAGAAGAAAGCATTAATCCCGGTGAGGGACATAAGATTATTAGATTATTTGGTTGACCTAAGAAACAAATAATAAGTTCAGACTATTTTTCGGTTATTTTGTAACTTGCGCATCACAATGAAAGATAGTAGAAGGCAGAAAAGAAAATTAGGAAGTTTCCCTTTTCTCAGTGTAATATTTAGCATCACCTTGTCGCTTGTAGTTATGGGCATTTTTGGTATTGCATTTATCTATCTCAAAACCCTTACTTCTATAGTCCAATCAAACGTTGAAATACAGGTCTATCTAGATAAATCTATCAGAGATCATGATGTGAAGCGATTGGAAAAGATCATGACTACTCGACCTTACATTCGATCAGATGATGCTACAGAAAACATCAAGTTTATTAGTAAAGAAACGGCTGCTGAAGTATTTATCAGAGATACTGGTGAAGATTTCACTAAATTTCTAGGGGATAATCCACTGAGAGATGCCTTTTCAGTGAAGATCATAAATCAATATCAATCGGTAGACAGCTTGAAAACTATAGAGATAGACTTAAGGCGGTTGCCAGGAGTTTATGAGGTAGTTTTTCAGGAATCTTTAATAGCCAGCATCAATAAAAATCTAAGAAAAATTGGGATATTGCTTTTGGGTATGACGCTGATACTATTAGTTGCTGTGATTGTTTTAATCAATAATACCATAAGAATCGCCTTGTTCTCTCAAAGATTTTTGATCAGGAGTATGCAGTTAGTGGGTGCTACTAAAGGGTTTATCAGGTGGCCATTCTTGAAAAGATCTTTAATCTATGGATTGGTTTCTGGTATTTTGGCCTCGGGAATTATTTTTGGCATCATTCAATTTGCACAACATCAAATTGATGATTTAGATAAGCTTTATGCAGAAGAACCCTTATTTATTTTATTTGCTGTTTTGATATTTTTGGGCCTTTTAATCTCATATCTTAGCACCTTATCCTCCATGAGGCGTTATTTTAAAATTTCACTAGACGAACTTTATTAAACAAAAACAAATGTCAGTTCAAACCAAATTTGCTTTTAAAAAAATAAATTATCTGATCATGATCTTAGGTATTGTCTTGATTCTTTTAGGCTTTGTGATCATGTCCTTAGATCAAGAGACTTATGGATTTGGATTCTTAGGTTTAACTTTAGGTCCGATCATCGTTTTTTCAGGATTCATGATTCAATTCGTTGCCATTTTATATAAATCAAAAAAAGCGACTAATTAGAAGAATAAATGACTTGGATTGATGCGCTCATTCTGGGGATTGTTCAAGGTCTCACAGAATTTTTACCCGTCAGTAGCAGTGGGCATTTAGAGATCGGTGTGGTTTTATTGGGAATAAACTCCACAAATAACCTCTTGTTTGCCTTGGTCGTTCATATGGCTACTTGCCTGAGCACTATTTTTGTTTTTCATAAAGACATTCTTTTGTTAATTAAGGGGTTATTAAAATTTGAATGGAATGATGCGACAAAGTTTGTATTGAAGATATTCATTTCAATGATTCCTGTAGGTATAGTTGGACTACTTTTTGAAAGTGAAATTGAAGCTTTCTTCACAGGTGATTTGTTTTTAGTGGGGGGTATGCTGCTGGTTACGTCGATATTACTATTTATACCTCGCTATTTTAGTCAGGGTATAGGTGAAGTTACTTTTGGGAAATCTTTGGTTATTGGATTGGCACAATCGATAGCCATTTTACCGGGGATATCACGATCTGGATCAACGATTGCTATGGCATTAGTCTTGGGAGTAAGTAGGGAAAAAGCAGCGAAATTTTCTTTTTTAATGGTTCTTTTGCCCATAATTGGCGCAAGTTTGCTCAAGATTAAAAAATATATTGAGTTCCCTGACTTAGAACCTGAAGTAAACATTTTGGCCTTATTTTTAGGATTTATGGCTGCTTTTATTTCTGGTTATTTGGCTTGTCGATGGATGGTAAAAATTGTAAAGAAAGGGAAACTCATCTATTTTTCTATTTATTGTTTTATTTTGGGTTTGACCGCTATTTCTTATAGTTATATGCTATGATTATTCCAGAGGAAGGGAGCTTATTACTGGTCAACAAACCCAAAAGTTGGACCTCATTTGATGTAGTCAACAAATTAAGGTACCTACTGAAAATAAAGAAAATAGGTCATGCCGGAACCCTAGATCCCTTGGCAAGTGGCTTGTTACTCATTGGCGTAGGCAAGTATACTAAAAAACTAGAAAGCCTTCAGGGCTTAGATAAGACCTATGAAGGCATCATCGAAATAGGTAAAACTACGCCTTCCTTCGATTTAGAAACACCTTTTGATTCTTCCTCAGACTATATGCATGTCACGCCTCAACAAATAGCTGTAGCAGTTGAAGCGTTAACGGGAGAACTGGATCAGATACCGCCTATTTATTCAGCGATTAAAGTCAATGGACAGCGGGCCTATAAAAGTGCCCGAAAAAATGAAATCATTGAGCTTAAGTCACGAAAAATTAAAGTGTATAAGTTCGAGATCACTCGGGTACATTTGCCTGAAATTCATTTCAGAGTGGTATGTTCAAAGGGTACTTACATCAGGAGCCTCGCAAAGGATTTAGGTGAAAAATTGGGAGTAGGGGGATATTTAAAAGAGTTGGTAAGAACGCAAGTTGGCGGCTATAAATTGGAAAATGCCTTTCAGCTTGAGCAATTAGTTGGTCAAATTAATTCAGAAAAATGAAAGTAATTGATCATTTTAAGGAATTGGATGCTTGTATTTTACCCATTGTCACCAGTGGTACCTTTGATGGAGTTCATTCTGGACATCTGAAAATTTTAAGTGGTTTGGTTCAGCAAGCTCAAACGCGCGGAGGAGAAAGTGTGGTCATCACTTATTGGCCGCATCCCAGATTTGTATTGGGAAAGGGGTCGAGTTCATTGAAACTACTCAGTACATTTGAAGAAAAAGTAAAACTACTGAGTGATATAGGGATTGATTATTTGTTAAAAGTACGATTTTCAAAAGAATTTTCGGAATTATCACCGGAAGCTTTTGTCCAGAAAGTATTAATAAAAGGGATCAAAGCTAAAAAACTCATCATCGGCTACGACCACCGCTTCGGTAAAAATCAGACAGGAGATATTGATTTTTTAAAAAAGAATAAGGAACGTTTTGGTTTAGAGATCGAAGAAATCTCACGATTGGACATAGACCAAGTGGGGATCAGTTCTACCAATATCCGCCAAGCCTTGGCTGCTGGAGAGGTAGATGCCGCTCAAGGATATCTTGGACGTTACTATAGCTTATCTGGAATAGTTACCCGAGGAGATCAGATCGGTAGAAAAATAGGGTTTCCTACTGCGAATCTCTTTATCTCTGAATCTTACAAATTAATTCCCTCAGATGGTGTCTATGCCATATTTGTATATTTGGGACTTGAACGCTTCGATGGGATGCTCAATATTGGGTGGCGTCCTACTGTTAAAGGTAAAAAACGGACGATTGAAGCACATTTGTTTGATTTCAATAAGGATATTTATGGAAGCTACCTAAGGGTTGAACTGGTAGCAATCATTCGTAAAGAAATTGAATTTAACCATTTAGATGGCTTGAAAGAACAATTGATAAAAGATAAATTAGCAGCGAAAATAATATTAGAAAAGGTTAATTATAGCAAATGAAGGAGTCAGAAATAAAGTTCAAGGTTTCGCTTGACGATGAAAATATTCCAGAAAAAATCGAATGGGATGCAGATGAAAAGGAAAAAACAGGTTATTCAGAGACCAAATCGATTAGTGTTTCTTTGTGGGATAGCGATCAAAAAAACACTTTGAGAATCGATCTATGGGCAAAAGATATGCCTTTAGATGAAATGAAACGATTTTATATTGATTGCTTGGGAGGTATTGGTCAGACATTATTGAATGCCACAGGAGATCAATTTATGTCAGAAGAAATTAATGGACTCTGCGATAAGTTGGTAGAACATGTCAAAAAGGAAGCGGAATAGGAAGTTATTTATTAGGTAAATTATGAGTATTTTTAGAATAAGATAGCTCTATTTAGACTGTTTAGAATGAAATGATGTCATCTGCTTATTTATATTATTTTTATAATTTATGCTGATAATAAAGAAAATTCCTAAAAGTTTTGAACTGGTAAAGTGCATAATTTTAAACAAACGAGTATCTAAATAAGAAAGCTTAAATTTGCAGTAATGAGAGTTATAAATCTTATTGTGTTTAGTTAGGTCTTAGTGCCATTTTTTAAAAAAAAATAACTATTATTAACAAAACAATTTTAATTTAGAATTTATGAAGTTTGTTATTTCAAATATTTTAATACTGTTCGGGCTTTTGTTTTTGCCTCTCGTGTCCTTTTCACAAACACAGATATCCGGAGTGGTATTGGATAAAGACAATCGCGAACCTTTGATTGGGGTTAATGTCGTGGTGAAGGGAACCGTATTAGGTACCGTGACAGATTTCTACGGAAAATTTAATCTCAGTGTACAGGCGGCTCCTCCAATTACTTTGTCGATAACAAGCATTGGCTACAATGGTCAGGAGATTGAAATAAACGATGCCAACATTATGGGTCTGGAAATCATTCTCGAGGAATCCGTTGAAATTGGACAAGAAATAGTAGTATCGGCTTCTAGAATAGAAGAGAGAATCCTTGAATCCCCAGTGTCTATAGAGCGAATGAATATTTTGGATATTCAAAACACTTCGGCTGACAACTATTATAAGGCCATTGCCAATTTGAAAGGTGTCGATGTAGCCTCTAGCAGTATTAATTTTCAGGTCATCAATACACGAGGATTTGCCAATACGGGCAACACCCGATTTGTACAATTAATTGATGGAATGGATAGCCAGGCACCTGCCTTAAATTTTCCTGTTGGGAATTTAAATGGTCCCTCTGAGTTGGACGTTGAATCACTTGAGCTGATTCCGGGAGCCTCATCTGCCCTTTATGGACCTAACGCATTCAGTGGAGTGCTGCTCATCAATAGTAAAAACCCTTTTGAATATCAAGGATTAAGTGCCTTTCAAAAGATAGGGATGAATCATATGAACGATACGCAATCGAACTATACTGCGCAACCTATGTATGAAGGATCATTGCGCTATGCCAAAGCATACAATAATAAATTTGCCTATAAAATTAACTTCTCCTATTCTGTTGCTGAAGATTGGCATGGAAATTCTGATATGGATAGAAATGCAGCTACCAATCCGTTTGCCAGTATTGGTGGGATCAATCCAGGAGCAGATCGATTACATTATCAAGGTGATGAGGCAGGGGTTAATTTAGCCTTACTCGCTCAAAGTGAGGATTTTAAAACTTATGGTCAGCTGCCATTGAATAAATTTTCCAACAATAAATTTCCTCGTCCTTATATTTCAGCAGGTGATCTCCCCAATCATCCGGTAAATATTACTCCTTATCAAGAAATTGATCTTATTGATTATGGTGCTGAAAATTATAAATTTAATACAGCCCTTCATTATCGTTTGAATGATAAGGCTGAGGTCAGTTATACATTCAATGGTGGGTGGGGGACCAGTATTTATACTGGGGCCCAGCGTTATTCATTGGTTAATTTTGGAATTGTTCAACAAAAACTGGAGCTCAAAGGGGATAATTTTCATGTTAGGGCATATGGGACTGTTGAGAATTCTGGTGATTCCTATATCACGGAGTTCCTAGGTATCAGGATGCATCAAGAAGCCATAAATCTGGCCAATAATGATCCAGCGAGGCCTTCGGTTTTACCCGCAGGATTTTTTAATTATTTTGGTGATTACGGAGTAGAGTACTTACGTTATCTCTCCGTTGAGGAGGGACTCCTCCCAGGTGAAATTCAAGGTCTGCCAAGTGATGAACGAATGCAAATAGAATATGCTGCGCATACTTATGCCAGAGACCAGATAGATGGTAGATATTTAGCTGACGAGGTAAATGGAGGATCTATCACCGAAGGAGCGACGGGTGATCCTTACACATTAGCAGACTTAAAAAGCAGAGTAATGACTGGCGTGATTCCGGAAGGTCCTTTATTTAATGATAGATCGGCGATGTATCAGGCAGATGGTCAGTATGATTTCAAAAATGATATTGATTTCATGGAGCTTCAAGTGGGAGCCAGTTTTAGGATGTTTGACTTAGGTTCTAATGGTACGATCTTTCCAGATACCGTAGGAAATGAGATTACCATCAAAGAATATGGTATTTATGCTCAGACCGCCAAACGGGTTTCAGACTGGCTGAAACTTTCGGGTTCTTTGAGATATGATAAAAATGAAAATTTTAAGGGTCAAGTGAATCCTAGAATTTCGGCAGTCTTGAATCCCAATAATAATCACTTTTTTAGATTTTCTTATCAAACTGGATTCAGAATACCGACTACGCAAAATCAGTATATAAATTTAGATATTATCAGTAGTAGATTACTCGGTGGATTACCGGAGTTTTACGATACCTACGTTCCAGATCCTCAAAATAATACTTACTATAAACTTCAGTCGGTTTTAGATTATAGAAATGAAATATATTCAGGGGTAGATAGTGCGGATGCTGTTATGGTATTGGATCGTTATACTGAATTTAACCCGGTCAAACCTGAGCAAGTAAAAACATTTGAAGTGGGATACAAAAGTGTTATTAACAATAAGTTGGTAATTGACATGGCTTATTTCTATAATATATACACCAATTTCATCACAAACATTGGGGTGGTTGATTCTACGAAGGGGGCAACTAACTCAAGGTTATTATTGGGATCTTCCGATGACACCTATGCTTTGACAACAAACATGACCAAACCTGTTTATACACAGGGCGTCGTAGCAGGGCTGGATTATTCTTTACCTAAGGGTTATAAATTTGGGATTAATTACTCCTGGAATCAGTTTATCAGTGGAGCAGATTATGAGCAAGGGAACACATTATTTGATTTCAATACCCCTGAGCATAAAGTCAATATTAACTTTGGGAATAGAAATCTTTTTAAAAATTTCGGATTTAATATGACTTATAGATATCAGACTGAGTTTAGATGGGAGTCTTCTTTTGCGCAGGGGAACGTACCTGCATACAATACATTAGATGCTCAAGTTTCTTATAAGCTTTCTTCTCTTAAGTCAATTTTGAAACTGGGAGCTTCAAATCTCTCAAATAAATACTATATCCAAAGTTTAGGAGGCCCAAGTATTGGTGCGATTTATTACTTGTCCATTACTTTTGATGAATTTATGAGAAGATAAGTTTCAGAACGCAGATAAATGATATTTTAAACCCTACTTATGGTGGGGTTTTTTATTGTTTTATAAATTTGTAATTATGAAAGACGATAGCCATTTTAACTACCTGCAGAATACGCGTCAAAAACTCTGTATTATCATCTTTGGAACCGATACTCGTCTAGGTCGCTTATTTGACGTAGTGCTGCTCTATATGATACTGACGAGCATACTACTTGTCATGTTGGAGAGCGTTCAATCTATAAGCTCTAGATATGAAGAATTATTCTATATTTTAGAATGGCTATTTACTATATTTTTTTCAATTGAATTTCTATTAAGGTTGTGGATATCGAGGAAACCTTCAAGTTATTTATTTAGTTTCTTCGGGCTCGTTGATTTTATGGCCGTCATACCTACCTATTTGACTTTATTTTATGCCGGAGGTTCTTATTTAATAGTCGTTCGTGCGGTACGTTTGCTGCGAGTATTTAGGATTTTAAAACTCAGTCGTCAGCTTTCAGAATCTCGGGTTTTGGTGAAAGCATTGATATCAGGAAGGCATAAAATTTTAGTCTTTCTTGGGGGCGTATTGACGCTAGTGATTATCATGGGAACTTTAATGTATCTAATAGAAGGGGGTGAAAATGGTTTTGACAGTATACCCCGCAGTATTTATTGGGCCATTGTGACCACGACCACGGTAGGTTATGGCGATATATATCCGGTTACCGTATTTGGACAAATTTTGGCAGCTACCTTGATGCTCATGGGATATGCCATTATAGCGGTACCTACAGGTATTGTAAGCTCCGAGTTGAACAAGGTCTCACATAAAAAGGCTTACAAGAAAAAGAGCAAATGTTCTTCTTGCGGAAAACAGAGACATAGTTCTAAGGCCAAGTATTGTGCACGCTGCGGCACCGTATTGGGAGTTTGAGTGTATTTATTTTGATCAATGAGAGGTGTAAACAGCATTGGGATTTTTATCGTTTAAACGAATCAGTTCATATAAATCATATTCAAACCCTAGTATGGATCATTTAGGGATCAGTGCTGATTTGTTGAAGGGGTAGAGTTTCATAGTCATGGAATCTTGATTCAGCAAAGAGTTTATCGATGCTCAAATTTTATCACTTACTACTGCTTCACTGGGAACCTATTAGAGGATGAATTTGCGTATTTCATCATTTACTTCGTCAAGATCAATTATACCATAAGAATGTATATTAAGTAAATATGGATTAGTACAGAGGTTCTTGAGTTAAAATAATAAAAAAAGGCCAACGAAATTCGTTGGCCTTTTTTTATTATTTATTTTTTTATGTTAGATTATTCACAATCAGCAAACGCATTCCAACAATAAACTCCGTAATCAACATCTGTATCGATATCTGTCTCGGCGATTGTTAAAATTCGATTCACAAATTCAGTACCAACAGTACCTTCTGTACCAGCATCAAACATTTCTTGATCATTCCATCCACCAGCAGTGAATTTTAATTCATGATCGCCCGCTGGAAGTGGGATAGTGATTGTATAAATACCATCTCCGTCTTCATCAGTCATTGGATTACAATCTCCACACCAGCCATTAAATGTTCCATTTAAAAACGGTGCTGTTTCTGTTTTGCTTGGATCAGCTAAATATGTGGAGAAATTTAAACGAAAAGTGACACTTGCAGATGGTGGTGGACAGGGCTCAAATGTATTCCAGCAGTAGGGTCCTACATTCATTTCCATCATGTTAGGTACTACGGTCAAAAGTCTATTTACAAACTCATCACCAATTGTACCCGCTGTACCCGCATCGAACATCTCTTGATCATTCCATCCGCCAGCAGTAAATTTCCATTCGTAAAGGCCTGTATCAAGTGGAATAGTGATTGTATAAATACCATCTCCGTCTTCATCAGTCATTGGATTACAATCTCCACACCAGCCATTAAATGTTCCATTTAAAAACGGTGCTGTTTCTGTTTTGCTTGTATCAGCTAGATAAGTATTGAAATCTAAGTGAAAAGTAACGTCGGTTGGACCATTATGCTCACCACCACCGTTTCCGTCACCACCTTCATGATCAGCATTAGCTAAAATGAATTGCCAAACGCCACCAGGGTAAACAACTTGGAAGGTTGCATGATGATCTGGATCATCATCACCTCCTGCCAAAGCATAAGTACGCGAAGTGATTGTATTTGCATCCAAAAGAACTTCTCCTGTCCCTGAATTCCAGAGTTCACCCTCATTAGTTGCTTTAGCCAAACCAAAGTAAGCTCCGACTCCATATAAAGTAACCGTTTCAGCATCAACATTTACCTCGTAAGTAAAAGGCGCATTTGACTCATCATGCGGAGCAACAGGGGTACCACAGCCTTCAGCATCTACACCCTCTTGACCTGGTTCTAACCAAGTGGACCCATCTGTGAGAATTGTATACTCCCCTGACCAAATCTCCTCACCAGCATCATTAGTGCTCATCGTACCAGCGTCGAAAACATATTGATCATCAAAATGACAATCTCTTGTTGTAACGGCCGCCGCATCACTCGACCACCAACTTAGATCGTCTGTTGCAGGACCTACTGCTAGGGCTCCTGCGACAGGTGCAAGTGTCCATGTCCCTTCCATTGGGTTTTCAGGGGCTTCTGGTTTCATAGGTGTTAAAAAACCAGCGATAACATGGATTATACCGTTAACATTTGTAACAGCATCTGGAAACAGAACTTCAGCATTCCAAAAACCAGCAGAATCTGCACTCATACCCATTGCGAAGTCAAGATCACTATCAATAAGGACTCCTGTGCCACCTCCAAATTGACCAGCTAGATCTGCATCATATTTGATATAAAGAGGAACAAAAACAATCCCACCACTACCATCATCCATACCTATCATTCCATCAACAATTTTACCCTCATCAAATAATCCACCTGTAAGTGTAGCTGCATCAAGAACATTAGAAGCATCATCGGTAGCTTTCAAGGCTGCTGCCGCGCTTATTACGTGATGAGAAAGAATACCATACCAATCTTCTCCAGAGAAAGTTTCAACAGAAAGACCAGCCGCCTCAAATACAGCATTAGGTACAGCAAAAACAGTAGATTTGACCTCTGGATTGGCTAAATAATCTATAAGACTTGGCAACTCGTTTGTCACGGCAAAGACCTCCGATGCCTGAAGTGCTCCACCCATAGCAGAAAAGGTATTGCTAATCAATAAAGATGCAGCATTTGTTCCTAAAATACTTGCCAATAAATCTCCTGTACCAGGGGGTATAAGGACAGTTCCAACGTCCCAAATAACTCCATTTGAAGCCATGATTGGTTCATCAGCCACCAAAATACCTTTTGTATTCGATCCTGTAAGGAGTGTACCGTCTTCCGGTGATCCTAAAGAACCGTCAGCATCAGGATTGTCCTGATTTACAACGATTGCTTCACCTTGAACAGTGGCAATGCTAGCACCCGGAGTTATTTCATCAATGATAGTACCAGCACCATGATAAGTCAATAGAGACACTATGATCGCAGGACTAACATCACTTGCCTTACTCACACCTACTGTTGCATACAATGCTGCAAATGCATCATTATTGGGTGCAAATAGGGTATATGTACCGTCTTCTGAAAACAATGAAGACAGCAATGTGCCATTTGCATCAATTGGATATGTTTCGAGAAGGAATATTAATGTATCGTATCCTCCAACATCAGCCAAGGTTTGCATAATATCGTTATATTCTGATTCTACTTCATCAACCGGCGCATCAACGTCGTCATCGTCACTACAATTAGTGAGAAAGGTTAAACTCAAGGCCATCACTAACATCGTGAGATACTTGAATGGTGTTAAAATGTTATTTTTCATCATACTTTCTGTTTTTCTTCTTTAATTAAATCTATTTTCTTCTTTTATAATATGTTACGGTAATAAATGAATTTATCTTGACTCGCGTCGCCCAATTGCTACTTAAGACTACTTACACAATTCAAGATTGACCCCAGTTCAAAGCACTGAGAAAACTACTTACATACAATTTTACGTTAATAATTTCATATATGTGACCTAAAGACAATAAAAATATGCGTTTAGGTATGAGTTTTTAAGACAGTATACGCTTAGTTCAACGATAACATAAACGCATTTAATGTATAAATCTCATAATGAATATGCTTTATATAGAATTCAATTTTATAATACGGAGACAATAATTGTAAAATTATAATCAAAATGAAGCTAATCAATTTTTAATTAACAACACTTCGCTTTTTGAAAAAGGGCTGATAAGTTGTTTTTATTTTTAATAATATTGTCTATGTCTCCTTTAAGCAGTGTTTTGACTTGATTAAACTTTGGAGACCTCTTTTTTATTCTTTTTTAACAATAAAAAGCTACTTTTTATTCTTTTTCTATTTTTCTATACTAATTTAGACTAAAAATTAGGATGTTTATACAAATTCAGACAATTTTGTACTTCTTACTTGGAATTCTTGATTAACAAGCATTAGTTTTAGCTTTTAATAGACAAAAAAAATAATGGTACAAACTTCTGTGATTCTCACAAAAATTTTTCTCCCAGTGATTATTCAAACCTGAGTCGACTGGTTCAATTAATTAAAAAAAATTAAAGCCATTCGAAATAAATTAGAATGGCTTTCTTTATGTAAAAAAAATGTATTTTCAAGAGGATAGTATTGTATTTTTAGATGGTAATTGGATTGAGGCAAAAAAAGCAAATTTTAGTCTCTTCAGCCAAACTATGCATTATGGATTTGGAGCCTTTGATGGGATGAGGTCTTACAAAAATGCAGAGGGGTGCAATATATTTAGGGCAAAGGCACATTTTGAAAGATTGGCTGCTGCCTGCAAAGATCTTACCCTCGAAATTCCCTTTGGTGTTGACGAACTCGTCAATGTCGCCTACAAGCTGTTGAAAAAAAATAAGCTCGTGAATGCCTATGTCAGGCCCTTAATTTTCATGGATACCAATATGGACTTGACGACCGATAGTAAGGTCCATGTTTTCATGGCCGCATGGAGATGGAAAAAATATTTAGGCAATGAACCTTTGGATTTGATGATTTCAGAGCATAGCAAAACCGTAGGTTTGGCCAATAAAATCAATGCCAAAATCATAGGCAATTATACCAATTCCATTTTGGCTTCTTCTCAGGCCAAAAAATTAGGCTACAGTGAAGCTTTGATGCTCGATATCAATGGGAATATTTCAGAGAGTCCAGCGGCTAACTTTTTTTATGAGAAGGACGGCGCACTTTTTACGCCCACTACTGAATTTGCCTATGACGGTATTACGCGTCAAACTATCATTGAATTGGCAAAGCAATGGAATATTAAAGTAACTGAAAAAGAGGTTTCGGTGGAGGAGATATATGAGGCAGATTACGCGTTTTTGACAGGAACCGCGACAGAGGTATCACCCATTAAAAGTATCAATGGTGAAATTTTTAAGGCCGAATGGGAGGACTCTAATGCCCATAGCCTGTACATGATGTACCGTCAGCAAGTAATGTTCAATGAATACCAGGGCCTAACTATTGTCTAAAACCATGCCGACATTTAACAAATACAGTAAAGTGATTACTCAAGATCCAAGCCAGCCGGCATCCCAAGCGATGTTGTATGCGGTTGGACTATCGACTGAAGACATGGCTAAGGCGCAGGTGGGTATTGTGAGTACCGGCTTTGAAGGGAACCCTTGCAATATGCATTTGAATATTTTGGCACATCAAGTGAAAAAAGGAGTACTCGATGCAGATTTAATTGGGTTGATTTTTCATACCATCGGAGTGAGTGACGGTATTTCTAATGGAACGGAAGGGATGAAATACTCTTTAGTTTCAAGAGATATTATCGCAGATTCTATAGAAACCGTCGTCAATGCGCAATATTACGATGCCGTCGTACCGGTAGTGGGATGCGATAAGAATATGCCGGCCGCCATCATGGCTTTAGGGAGATTGAATCGACCCGGATTGATGGTTTATGGTGGAAGTATCAAACCAGGTAAATGGAAAGGAAAAGATCTTAATATTGTTTCAGCCTTTGAGGCTTACGGAGCCAAGTTATCAAATAGCATTTCTGATGAGGATTATGAAGGCATCATAAAAAACTCAATTCCAGGTCCAGGTGCATGTGGGGGTATGTATACGGCCAATACTATGTCATCTGCCATAGAGGCATTGGGAATGAGCCTGCCTTTTTCGTCATCTAATCCTGCCGAAAGCCAAGACAAGAAGACAGAAACTTTGAAGGTCGGAGCAGCCATCAAAAACCTAATGATACAGGATATTCTGCCTAAACAAATAATGACCAAGCAGGCTTTTGAGAATGCCATAGCTACCGTAATGGTATTGGGTGGCTCAACCAATGCCGTGTTACATTTGATCGCTATGGCCAAATCGGTAGATGTACCTTTGGGCCTTGACGATTTCCAAAGAATATCTGACAATACGCCTTTCATCGCAGATTTGAAGCCTTCAGGAGCGTATTTGATGGAAGATTTACATCGTGTAGGAGGGGTTCCTGCTGTATTGAAAGAGATGTTATATCAGGGTTACTTACAGGGAGATTGTTTGACGGTTACTGGGAAAAGTATTGGAGAAAATTTGGAGGCTGTTAAGTCCTTGAGTGAGCAACAAAAAGTAATTGTCCCTTTTGATAATCCCATAAAAACAAATGGGCACTTACAAATTCTCTATGGAAACTTAGCTCCGGAAGGTGCCGTAGCTAAAATAACAGGCAAAGAAGGTGAGATATTTGAGGGTCCTGCAAGGATCTATGAAGACGAATTTGATGCTATAAGAGGCATCATTGAAGAAGTCCAAAAAGGAGAAGTGATTGTGATTAGATATTCGGGCCCCAAAGGTGCGCCGGGCATGCCAGAAATGTTAAAACCCACTGGAGCAGTGATGGGTGCCGGTCTGGGTAAAGAGGTGGCTTTGATTACTGATGGTAGATTCTCGGGAGGATCACATGGATTTGTCGTGGGACATATTACCCCTGAAGCGCAAGAGGGAGGACCTTTGGCTTTTGTGAAAAATGGAGATATCATCAGGATAGATGCGATCAGTAATCAATTGGAATTGAAAATTTCTGATGAAGAAATGGAAAAAAGGAAATCCATTTGGATTCAGCCCGCTTATAAAGCCAATAAAGGAGTATTAAAAAAATATATCAATTCGGTAGCCACGGCCTCCGAAGGTTGTGTTACCGATCAATAATATGAATACATCAACTTTAGCAGTAGAAAAAAAGATAACCAAAAAGACGACCAGAATAAAAGGGTCTGATGCGGTACTTCAGTGTTTAATAGCCGAAGGAGTTACGACTATTTTCGGTTATCCTGGCGGTGCCATTATGCCTATTTATGATGCGCTCTATCATTATCAAGATAAATTGAACCATATTTTGACCCGTCATGAGCAGGGTGCGGTACATGCCGCTCAGGGTATGGCTCGTGTGACCGGCAAAGCAGGGGTCTGTTTTGCTACTTCTGGTCCCGGGGCAACCAATTTAATTACCGGGATTGCAGATGCACAAATTGATTCGACACCTTTGGTCTGTATTACGGGACAAGTTCCTTCGCATCTCTTAGGAACAGATGCTTTTCAAGAGACAGATGTGATGGGCATTTCTATGCCTGTGACCAAGTGGAATTATCAAGTAACTCGAGCAGAGGAAATACCTTATGCTATTGCCCGAGCTTTTTATATTGCGAATACGGGTCGTCCAGGGCCCGTTTTGATCGATATAACCAAAGATGCTCAATTTGCTGAGTTTGATTTCACCTATGATAAATGTGAAAAAATCCGAAGTTACCATCCTTATCCGGAAGCGCTACCGTTGGATCTTGAGGCCGCTGCAAATTTGATAAATGAGGCTAAAAAGCCCTATATATTGGTAGGACAAGGTGTTCAGCTTTCTGGAGCAGAGAATGAATTGATACGATTTGCAGAAAAAACAGGAATCCCTATGGCGGCAACGCTGATGGGACTTTCAGGAATTCCGACCAGCCATCCCCTTTATGTTGGCTACCTAGGTATGCATGGGAATTATGGTCCTAACATAAAGACCAATGAATGTGATGTATTAATAGCCATAGGTATGAGATTTGATGATCGAGTGACCGGAGATTTGGACCGATATGCCAAACAAGCCAAAGTAATTCACATCGAAATTGATCCCTCTGAGATAGATAAAAATGTAAAAACAACGGTGGCTATTAATAGCGATGCCAAACAGGCTTTGCTGGGGCTGCTTCCGTTGGTGAATGTTTCAACGCACAAGGATTGGATAGACGAGTTTCATCAATGTGATAAAATTGAACATGATAAGGTAATTGATGCTGAATTGTATCCTGATTCAGGTGAAATAAAAATGGCTGAAGTGATCAATAGGATATCAGAGGTCACTAATGGTGACGCCATTGTCGTTACTGACGTTGGACAACATCAAATGGTAGCGAATAGATATTATAAATTTCGAAAATCATTGAGCTGTATTACTTCTGGTGGTTTGGGTACTATGGGTTTCGCATTGCCAGCCGCTATGGGCGCAAAAGTAGGGCAGCCTGAAAGAACGGTTATAACTGTGATTGGAGATGGAGGTTTTCAAATGACCATACAAGAATTAGGAACCATAAGGCAGAGTGATTTAGCGGTAAAAATTTTAATTTTAAATAATAACTTTCTCGGAATGGTTCGTCAATGGCAACAGTTGTTTTTTGAAAAGCGTTATTCTTTTACTGAGCTGGATAACCCGGATTTTCAAATGATTACTAGGGGTTATGGTATCAAAGCTCAGAAAGTTGAAAAACGTGAAAATCTTGATCAAGCGATACATGATTGGTTACATAGCGAAGGCCCCGCGCTGCTAGAGGTAGTGGTCGAGCAAGAAGGAAATGTATTTCCTATGGTGCCTTCTGGAGCCTCTGTAGCTGAAATCAGATTAGATTGATATGAGTTTGGAACTTAAATACCCTACCTCAACTCCCAGAGAATTTACTTTATCTGTACTTACTGAAGATAAATCTGGATTACTCAATCAGCTGACGATCATTTTCACCAAAAGGAAGATCAATATCAATAGTTTGAACGTATCCAATACAGAAGTTAAAGGCGTAAGTCGCTTTACGATAGTGACCGAGACCAGTAAGGATATGATTGACAACATTGTCAAACAAATAAGGAAGCTGATTGATGTGCTCGGAGCGTTTGTATATGAAGAACATCAGATTTTCTATCAAGAAATTGCGCTCTATAAAGTGCCCAAATATGCGATTGTGGATGGGAACTCAATAGAAGATCTAGTGAGTAAAAGTGGCGCACGGATTTTAGTGGTTGAAACAGACTACATGATTATTGAGAAAACGGGAAACTCTAGAGAGACGCATGATTTATATCAAAAATTGGAACCTTTTGGACTCTTAGAGTTCATCCGATCGGGTCGCGTGGCCATATCAAAATCAACAAGAAAAACCGAAGCTTACATCAAGGAACTAGAGGCTTCAAATTCAAATAAATTAAGTATTAAAGATTTTTAATTATTCATAAAAGTTAGACAAATGGCAAAAATTAATTTTGGCGGTGTAGAAGAAGAAGTAGTCACCCGTGAGGAATTTCCCCTCGAAAAAGCAAGAGAAGTAATGAAGGATGAAGTGATAGCCATTGTAGGATATGGCGTCCAAGGTCCGGGTCAGGCACTCAACTTGAGAGACAATGGATTCAATGTGATCGTAGGTCAAAGAAAAGGAGGTAAATCATGGGATAAAGCGGTTGCAGATGGATTCGAACCCGGAGTTTCATTATTTGAAATAGAGGAAGCTTGTGAGAAAGGAACGGTCATTCAGTATTTGTTATCAGATGCAGGTCAAATTGACCAGTGGCCCGTTATTAAGCCTTATTTAACCCCAGGAAAAGCCCTTTATTTTTCTCATGGATTTGGTGTTACTTATAACGATCAAACAGGAATAGATTTGCCTAGTGACGTAGATGTTATCCTGGTTGCCCCAAAGGGGTCAGGTACGTCATTAAGAAGATTGTTTGTAGCAGGAAAAGGCCTTAATTCATCATTTGCAGTGCATCAAGATGCAACAGGGCGTGCGCGCGAGCGGGTGATATCGTTGGGTATTGGCGTGGGTTCAGGTTATCTTTTTGAAACTAATTTTAAAAGTGAAGTTTATAGTGATTTGACCGGAGAGCGAGGAAGTTTGATGGGAGCTATACAAGGATTATTTGCGGCACAATATGATTTGTTACGTAAAAAAGGGCATTCACCCTCAGAAGCTTTTAACGAAACGGTGGAGGAAGCGACGCAATCTTTATATCCGCTGGTAGCTGAAAATGGCATGGATTGGATGTATGCCAATTGTTCAACGACCGCTCAAAGAGGGGCTTTAGATTGGTGGAAAAAGTTTAGGGATGCGGTTGCACCGGTTTTTGAAGAACTTTACGAAAGTGTGGCCACTGGAAATGAAGCCAAAATTACGATTGAGGCAAACCAGAAGGCCACTTACAGAGAGGGTCTTGAAAAAGAGCTCAATGAGTTAAGGGAATCCGAAATGTGGCGCACTGGGGCTACTGTGAGAAAATTAAGACCTGAGAATAAATAATTAACCTTTTTAACTACGATTGTCGTGGCAGATCAACTTTATATTTTTGATACAACCTTACGAGATGGCGAACAAGTCCCAGGTTGTAAACTGAACACGGAAGAAAAAATCGTAGTGGCCAAGGCGCTTGAAGCGCTGGGCGTGGATGTTATTGAGGCGGGTTTTCCTATTTCAAGTCCTGGTGATTTTAATTCGGTTCGTGAATTGTCGAAGGCTACTTCAAGGCCTATCATTTGTGCCTTGACACGGGCCGTTGAGAAGGATATTGAAGTAGCTGCAGATGCGTTGAAATATGCCAAAAGAAAGCGTATTCATACCGGTATAGGAACTTCTTTTTTGCATATTCATCATAAGTTAATGTCCACAGAAGAAAAAGTACTTGAGCGTGCTGTAAACGCGGTTAAATATGCCAAAAAATATGTAGAAGAGGTTGAGTTTTATGCTGAAGATGCTGGGCGAAGCGATAATGAGTATTTGGCAAGAGTAGTTGAAGCAGTGATTGCTGCCGGTGCTACAGTCATCAATATTCCAGATACGACAGGATACTGCTTACCAGAGATGTATGGTGCTAAAATCAAGTATTTGATGGAGCATGTGAAGGGCATTGAAAAGGCTATTCTTTCAACACATTGTCATAATGATTTGGGTATGGCTACGGCCAATTCAATCATGGGTGTGATCAATGGTGCGCGGCAGGTTGAGGTCACTATGAATGGTATTGGAGAACGTGCGGGTAATACCAGTCTAGAAGAAGTAGTGATGACTTTTAAAAGTCACAAAGCGCTCAATATCGAAACCAATATCAACACAAAAAATATTTATCAAACCAGTAGACTTGTTTCTAATTTGATGAATATGCCCGTTCAGCCCAATAAGGCAATAGTAGGGAGAAATGCTTTTGCACATTCATCGGGGATACATCAAGATGGCGTCCTTAAGCTCCGCGAGAATTATGAAATCATCGATCCGGTGGAGGTAGGGGTAGAAGAATCATCCATATTATTATCTGCAAGAAGCGGTAGGGCGGCTTTAAGACATCGACTCAGTATTTTAGGATATGTGCTTGAAGAGGAGAAAATTGACGAAGTATATGAACATTTCTTAAAGTTGGCGGATTCTCAAAAGGAGATTTCAGATGAAGACCTTGAAAATCTGATGGGTAAAGTTCATAGGGATAAGGAGCACGTTAAGCTTGATTTCCTTAAGGTTACTTCGGGAAAAGGTTTGGTGCCGAACGCCGTAGTTCATTTAGATGTTTTAGGAGAAAAAATAGAAGTTTCTGAGACGGGTGTTGGTGGAATTGATGCGGCATTAAATGCGATAAGGTCAGTAATTAATAAGAATGAGTTCATCGATGAGATTTTGATTCAGGCATTTAGCAGAACGACCTTAGCCTTAGGTAAGGTACATGTCCAACTAAAAAATCAAGCAGGAAAAATGTTTCATGGTTTTGCGGCACATCAAGACTTAATTACCGCCTCCATAGAGGCTTACTTGGATGCAGTGAATAAAATGGGATCCATTGAGCTGAAGAAGATTAAAGAAAAAGAATTATAAACAATAAAACATGAGTCAATCGACGACATTATTTGATAAAATTTGGGATGGCCATACCGTTAAGTCCATTAAAAATGGGCCTAGTGTTTTGTACATTGATAGGCATTATATACATGAAGTAACCAGTCCAGTAGCTTTTCTAGGTCTAGAAAAAAGAGGTTTGAGTGTTGCTAATCCCCAAAAGACTACAGCCACCCCAGATCATAATATTCCTACTCAAGATCAACATTTGACCATTCAAGATGCTTTATCTAGAAATCAAGTGGATAGGTTGATGAAGAATTGTAAAAATCATAATATTCCCTTGTATGGATTAAATCACAAATGGCAGGGTATCGTTCATGTGATTGGTCCCGAGCTGGGATTGACCCAACCTGGGATGACTATTGTTTGTGGAGATAGCCACACTTCAACACACGGAGCCTTTGGATGTGTTGCTTTTGGTATTGGTACGAGTGAAGTCGAAATGGTTTTAGGTACGCAATGTATCATGCAGCCCAAGCCAAAGAAGATGCGAATCAAGATTGATGGAGTTTTAAGCAAAGGGGTAACGGCTAAAGACATTGCGCTCTACATTATATCCCAAATATCAACGAGCGGGGGTACTGGGCATTTTATAGAATATGCAGGAAGCGCTATTGAGGGATTGACCATGGAAGGACGCATGACCTTATGTAACATGAGTATTGAGAGTGGTGCTCGAGGGGGCTTAATTGCTCCTGATCAGACTACTTTTGAATACCTTAAGAACAGAGAGTTCTCTCCAAAAGACCAAAAATGGGAGGAAGCCATGGCAAAATGGGCCTTGCTCAAGACCGATGAAGATGCTTCTTTTGACAAAGAATACTTATTTTATGCCCAAGACATTGAGCCCATGATCACTTTCGGAACTAATCCAGGAATGGGAACGGGAGTAACAGGTCACATTCCCTTGGCTGCTTCTTTAGCGGAGGGTGAAAGGGTTACTTATGAAAAATCTCTTCAATATATGGGCTTCAGTGATGGCGATAAGTTGCAAGGAAAATCAATTGACTACGTTTTTGTTGGGAGTTGTACCAACGGTAGGATTGAAGATTTAAGAGAGTTTGCTCATTTTATTAAAGGCAAAAAGAAGGCAGATAACATTACTGCTTGGATTGTACCAGGTTCTAAACAGGTAGAAGCCCAAGCCCAAGAGGAGGGTTTGTTAGAGATTATTGAAGCTGCTGGATTTGAGTTGAGACAACCAGGATGTTCAGCTTGTTTGGCCATGAATGATGATAAGATTCCTGCTGGAAAATATGCAGTTTCCACCTCCAATAGGAACTTTGAGGGTAGACAAGGACCCGGAGCACGTACCTTACTTGCAAGCCCTTTGGTAGCCGCAGCTTGCGCTATTTCAGGGAAGATTACTGATCCAAGAGAATATTTGAACTAAAAGCTTAAGTTGATGCCCATAGAAAAATTCATAAAAATTCAGTCTTCAGCGGTTCCCGTCCAGATTGAAAATGTAGATACGGACCAAATTATACCTGCACGTTTTTTAAAAGCCGTAGAGCGAAAAGGATTTGGAGATAATTTATTCAGAGATTGGCGTTATGATAAATCCAATAATCCGATCAGCGGTTTCCCTCTGAATGAGATTAAATACTCGGGACAAATTTTGATTGGAGGAAAAAATTTTGGCAGCGGATCAAGTAGAGAACATGCGGCTTGGGCATTGTACGATTATGGATTTAAGATAGTCGTATCTAGTTTTTTTGCGGATATATTCAAAGGAAATGCTTTGAATAACGGTCTGCTTCCAGTTCAAGTAACCTCAGATGAGCTTAGTGAGATATTTGAAGCCATAGATACGGATACTCAAGCTACTTTCACCGTTGATCTTGTGCAACAAACCTTTACAATTGATGCTTCAGGTAAAGTAATTGGTTTTGAAATTAATCCTTACAAGAAGGAATGTCTCTTGCATGGCTATGACGATATTGATTATTTATTAAGTCTTAAAAAAGAAATAGCAATTTTCGAATCGAAAGAATGATATGGATGAGCAAAAAGTACTCATATTAGATACCACCCTCAGAGATGGTGAGCAGACTTCTGGCGTATCATTTACGGAAACAGAAAAACTCAGCTTGGCCAAAATTTTGTTAGAAGAGGTCAAAGTAGATCGCCTAGAGATCACTTCGGCGCGTGTATCAGAGGGTGAAAAAAGAGCAGCTCTACGCATTTTAAATTGGGCGAAGGGCACGGATCATTTAAAAAAGATTGAAATTCTTGGATTTGTAGATCAGCATGAGTCGGTCAAGTGGATTCAGGAGGTAGGGGGTAAGGTGATGAACTTGCTTGCCAAAGGATCAGTGAAGCATTTGACGGGTCAATTACGCAAGACACCAGAAGAACACATTGAATCATTAATTGACACCATTGAGTATGCCAATACATTGGATATTCAGGTTAATTTATATTTAGAAGATTGGTCCAATGGAATGATCCAGTCTCGGGATTATGTTTTTCAGTTGATGGATGCACTTGAGGACCAACCTATTCTACGCTTTATGTTGCCGGATACTTTAGGTATTTTGCAGCCCTCAGAGACGGCTTTGTTTGTGTCGGAAATGACCCATCGTTATCCCAAACTTAAATTTGATTTCCATGCACATAATGATTACGATTTGAGTATAGCGAATGTTTTGGAAGCCGTAAAAGCGGGAGCAAGCTGTATTCACGTCACGGTTAATGGCCTGGGAGAACGAGCAGGTAATGCTATTTTGAGCAGTGCAATTGCAGCGCTTCGTGATCATCTTAAAATTGAAACAAATGTGGTTGAAACCAAGATTTATCGCATCAGTAAATTGGTTGAAACCTTTTCAGGTTTACGGATTCCCGCCAACAAACCTTTGATTGGGGCTAGTGTATTTACCCAAACTTGTGGCGTACATGCAGATGGAGACAGTAAGGATAATTTATACTTCAACACGCTCATGCCCGAACGCTTCGGAAGGTCCCGAAGTTATGCTTTGGGCAAGACTTCGGGAAAAGCAAATGTGAAAAAGAACCTAGCTGAACTAGGTATTGAACTTGATGAGAAAACACTCAAAAAAGTAACGGACAGAGTCATCCAATTGGGAGATAAAAAAGAGCAAATTACGTTGGATGATTTACCCTATATCGTCGCAGATGTTTTGGATTTGGCAGAGATTGAGCAAAAGGTAAAAATCATCAATTATAATTTATCACATGCCAAGGGCTTGAAGCCTGTGGCTTCCGTGGCCTTAAAGATAGAAGGGAAACAGTATGAGGCGACTTCAGCAGGAGACGGACAATATGATGCCTTTATGAATGCCCTATCAAAAATTTATAAAGATAAACTTAAGAAATCGCTTCCTCAATTGATAGATTATAGTGTATTGATACCTCCTGGGGGGAAATCAGATGCCTTATGCGAAACCACCATAACCTGGGAAATGAATCGTGAGTTCAAAACTCGGGGTGTTGATACCGATCAAACTTTTTCAGCCATAAAGGCAACGGAGAAGATGTTGAATCTACTTCAAAATGAGACCATTCTTCAAATCACACAATTACAATCACAATTTACTTTAGCATAAATTTCAATGAATTTGAATATAGCAATATTATCCGGAGATGGGATAGGACCAGAAATTATTAACGAAGCATTAAAGATTACGCAAGTGGTTGCTGATAAATTCAACCATCAGTTGACCTATAAACATGCACTTACTGGTGCGGCCGCCATAGAGGCAGTTGGAGTCCCTTATCCAGAAGAAACTCATGCACTTTGCATGGCATCAGATGCTGTATTATTTGGAGCTATAGGAGATCCTAAATACGATAATGATCCGAGTGCTAAAGTACGCCCTGAGCAAGGACTATTATCAATGCGAAAAAAATTAGGCCTTTATGCAAATATTCGGCCGCTGACTACTTTCAAGTCTTTGATTCATAAATCCCCCTTACGCACCGAATTAGTAGATGGCGCTGATTTCGTTTGTATACGTGAGCTGACAGGAGGTATTTATTTTGGTCAACCCCAAGGTCGGTCAGAAGACGGTAATACCGCCTATGATACTTGCATATATACGCGATCTGAAATTGTAAGAATCCTAGAATTAGGGTTTGAATTTGCCCGTAAAAGAAGAAAAAAACTAACGGTGGTTGATAAAGCAAATGTATTGGCCACTTCAAGGTTATGGAGGCAAATTGCTCAGGAGATGGCGCCTAATTATCCTGATATTGAAGTCGAGTATTTACTTGTTGATAACGCTGCGATGCGCATCATACAATGGCCAAAGGATTTTGATGTTATGGTGACTGAAAACATGTTTGGGGACATTCTAACTGATGAGGCCAGCGTGATCAGTGGTTCTTTGGGCTTGTTGCCTTCAGCATCGATAGGTGTCCATACCTCTGTTTTTGAGCCAATTCATGGATCTTATCCTCAAGCGGCAGGTAAAAACATAGCTAATCCTGTGGCGACCATACTTTCTGCTGCCATGATGTTTGAATATGCCTTCAAGTTGACCGAAGAAGCTGCATTGATCAGAGAGGCTGTAGAGCAATCTATAGTGGAAGAATTTGTGACTGTTGATATTGCCGAAAGTGCTGTAGGACAGTCTACCTCTGAGGTAGGAGATTGGATGGCTGCTTATATTAAAAATAAATAACCATGATTGTACTCAAGTTCGGTGGAACTTCTGTGGGTAATGCCAAGAGCATCAAAACGGTTGCCAAGGTATTGCTAGAGAAATCATCATCAAATAATGTTTTTGCTGTGGTTTCTGCTGTGGGAGGTGTGACCAACCAATTGATAAGTGCCACACATTTTGCTCAAGACAGAGATACTCAATACGAGTCTTTGGTTAAAGAAATTGAAGAGGTTCACTTGACCCTTGTCAAAGACCTCATTGACGTCAAACTCCAAAGTGGTGTTTTAGGAGGTGTTAAGCTCATTGTTAATGAGCTAGAAGAGGTTTTAAAAGCTATTTTTGTACTACGAGAAAACAGTTTAAAGTCCTTTGATTATGTATGTGGTATCGGTGAGCGATTGTCCGCATTGATTATATATAATTACCTTAAGGGATTAAATAAGGAGGTTAACTTGGTTGATCCTACTCAAATTCTTACCTGTACCAATGAGTTTGGCTTTGGCCATGTGATCATGGATATCTCCCGAGAAAAGGCCATTAAACAGTTGGCTGATTTAAAAGAAATTAATATTTGTCCAGGGTTCATTGCTAGGACAGTAGAGGGGGATTTTACCACCTTGGGTCGGGGAGGTTCTGATTACACGGCGGCATTATTTGCAAACTTTTATAAAGCATCTGTCTTAGAAATCTGGTCTGATGTCAGTGGTTTAATGACGGCAGATCCAAGATTGGTGACTGGTGCGCGTGTCATTCCTCACCTCTCTTATGAGGATGCTTTAGAACTTTCACATTTTGGTGCCAAAGTGATTTATCCCCCCACCATACAACCGGCTTTAGAACAAAACATTCCGATTACAATAAAAAATACTTTTAATCTTACAGATGTGGGTACCAAAATTACAAGCTCATGGGAAGACAATAGTACCATCAAGGGCATTTCTTCCATTGATGAAATTTGTCTTTTGAATTTAAGTGGGAGCGGTATGGTTGGCATACCTAACTTTTCTGCGCGCTTCTTTCAAGCTCTAGCGAATCAAAATATCAATGTAATTATCATCACGCAAGCTTCTTCGGAGCATACCATTTGTGTAGGTATTCAATCTTTTGATCAAGAAAAAGCTGTTGAAGAACTTCATAAGGTTTTTAGCAGTGAAATTAATTCGGGAAAAATAAATCCAATAGAAGTCGACCAATATTTATCTATAGTAGCCTTGGTGGGCTCTAATATGAAAAGTCAGGTAGGCATCAGCGGTCAGATGTTTAGTGTGTTGGGTAGAAATGGGATTAATATTAAAATGATTGCTCAAGGCTCATCTGAGCGTAATATCACCGTCGTTATTGAAAAAAGGCATCTCAAAAAAGCCTTAAATGTTTTGCATGAATCTTTTTTTATAGAAGAGAGAAAAAAAGTAAATCTTTTTATCATTGGTTTGGGGAATGTTGGTAAAGCGTTTTTAGAACAGGTGTCCAATCAGCAAGCCTATTTGTTGGATAAATTAAATATGAAATTGGCCATCATTGGGGCAGCCAATTCTAAAACCATGATTTTTGATGAGCAAGGTCTTGATCCTATGACTTTTATGGAGGAGTTACCCAAGAGTGAAGTATTTAATCAAGCGAATTTTCTTGAGCAAATGCGGACATTGAATTTGAGGAATAGCATCTTTATAGATATTACGGCTTCGGCAGTGGTTGCTGAGATATATGAGAAGGTACTAAGAGAAAGTGTTTCAGTAGTCACGCCCAATAAAATTGCTGCTACGAGAGAATATAAGCATTATTCATTATTGAAGAGTTTAGCCAAAAAGCATAAAGCTCAGTTTTTGTTTGAAACCAATGTGGGCGCCGGTTTACCCGTTCTTTCTACCTTGAGTGATTTGGTAAAAAGTGGCGATCAAATCATCAAAATCGAAGCTGTACTTTCGGGAACGTTAAATTTTATTTTTAATAATTATGATGCAAATAGGCCCTTTGTTGAGGTAGTGAAATTGGCTAAAAAGGAAGGTTATACGGAACCTGATCCTCGTTTAGATTTATCGGGAGAAGATGTCATGCGAAAAATTTTGATATTGGCTCGTGAAAGTGGTTATCAATTTGATATGGACGAGGTGATGGGCAATAGTTTTCTTCCTGAAAGTTGTCAGACATCTGAAAATGAAGCTGATTTTTATTTAAAGTTAGCAGCTGATGAAGCCCATTTTTCAAAACTTTATCAAGAGGCGCAATCAAAGGGATGTAAATTGAGATATGTAGCGTCTTTTGAGGATCAAAAATTAACCACAGGTTTGTCTCATATAGGAATGGATCATCCCTTTTATCAGCTGGAAGGAAAAGATAATATTGTGTTGTTTTATACCCATCGCTATCCAGAACAACCCTTGGTGGTGAAGGGTGCTGGAGCCGGCGCAGCAGTAACAGCATCTGGGATATTTGCTGATGTTATGCGAGTAGCCCATGCACAACAGTAAATTATGAGGGAATCAATTAAAGTTTTTGCACCGGCCACGGTTGCCAATGTAGGTTGTGGTTACGATGTTTTGGGATTTGCTTTGGAGGGCTATGGGGATGAATTGATTCTGACACGACGTCCCGATGATCGGTTGGTGATTGCTTCTATAGAAGGCGTGCAGGGATTACCCTTAGATCCCCTAAAGAATGTGTCTACAGTAGCTATAAATGCCTTGTTGACAGATTTAGATCTGAAACAAGGATTTGATTTAAGGATAAAAAAAAATATAGCAGCAGGAAGTGGCTTGGGCTCGAGTGCCTCCAGTGCTGCCGCCGCGGTATATGCTGCAAATGAAATCTTGGGAAGACCTAAAAGTCAACTTGAACTCATAAATTATGCTATGGCAGGTGAAAAATTAGCATCCACCAAAGCACATGCCGATAATGTGGCACCTAGTATTTTAGGGGGGTTTACAGCGGTAAGAAGTTATGAACCGCTAGATGTTTTTAATATTTCTTATCCAGAAAGTTTAAAAGTGGTTGTTATATTTCCTCAAATTGAGATTAAGACCAGTGATGCTAAAAAAATTCTAAGAGATGAAGTCAAATTGACTGATGCTGTGAAACAATGGGGCAATATGGCAGGATTGATTTCAGGTCTTATTGAGCATGATTTTGAACGTATTGGGAAGTCATTGCAAGATGTCATTGTTGAGCCGGTGAGAAGTATTTTAATACCGTTTTACCATCAAATGAAAACGTTGGCTTTAGAGAAAGGAGCTTTAGGGTTCAGTATATCAGGATCTGGACCCAGTATGTTCTGCTTTATTAAAGAAGCGGGTGCTTCCAGTGAAATAATCGAGGCCGCCCAAGCACTTTATGGAGCGCATAAAATTGAGGTCATTTCCTTCATTTCAGGGATTAATAAACAAGGGGCTAAAATCATTGAATAGTATGAAATTCCATTCAACTAAAAACACATCATATCAAGTCAGTTTTGAGGAGGCGGTATTCAAAAGCTTACCCCCAGATAATGGTCTTTTCTATCCAAATGCTTTGCCTAAATTAGAATCTTATTGGCTAGAAAATCTCAAAGGGATGTCCAAAACTGAAATTGGTCTAAAAGTAGCTTCTCAATTTATTGAAGATGAGATTCCTGCAGACAGTTTGGAAAGAATTGTTGAGGAGACCATAGATTTTGATATACCCCTTAAAAAGGTAAGTAACCAAATAGCAGCATTAGAACTATTTCATGGACCTACTTGGGCCTTTAAGGATGTAGGTGCGAGATTTTTGTCTCGATGTATGGCTTATTTTATCGAGCAGTCCAATCGTGAAATTACGATATTAGTGGCCACTTCTGGTGACACGGGAGGCGCTGTTGCAGCTGGATTTTTTGGAATACCAGGAATACAAGTGAAGATTTTATATCCCAAAGGAAAAGTAAGTGAGATTCAAAGAAAACAGTTGACTACTTGGGGAGATAATATTACGGCTTATGAGGTAGCTGGAACTTTTGATGATTGCCAAAGATTGGTCAAGCAATCATTCCTTGATGATGATTTAAATAAGGCAATGAGTTTATCATCGGCCAATTCTATTAATATAGCTAGACTGATTCCTCAATCATTTTATTATTTCTATGCCATTCAGCAGTCTGAATCAGCCCATAATGTAATCAGCGTACCTTCAGGAAATTATGGAAATCTGACCGCAGGTTTGTGGGCTTGGTCCATGGGGTTACCTATAGACAGATTCATAGCTGCTTCAAATGAAAATCATGTGGTACCAGAATATCTTCGTACGGGTATTTACACGCCCAGTGCTTCTGTGCAAACCTATGCCAATGCCATGGATGTTGGTGCGCCAAGTAATTTTGTAAGAATGCTCGAATTGTTTGGGAGGGATCACGTCAAAATGACTCAACAAATTTCTGGATTCAAATTAGGAGATGCTGAGATCTTAAAAACCATGATCAGTTGCCAAGAGGAGCATAATTATCTTTTAGATCCTCATGGTGCCATTGGCTATCAAGCGTTATTGAATAGTCTAAGTGATCATGAACAGGGTATATTTTTAGAGACGGCACATCCAGTTAAGTTTCTCGATGTTGTCGATAAAGCATTTAAAAGTCGGCAGGATTTTTCAGAAAAAATAAATTCTTTTGAAGGTAAAAAGGAAGCTTTTCAAGCTCTTCCAATTGATTTTGAATCCTTCAAAGAAGCTTTAATGGCTTAATTTCACTCATGAATTAAAACCTTATTTAGCTTTGTCCCAAGCGATGAATCCACCCTTGAGGTTATATAGGTCTTTGAATTCATTTTTACCCATTATCTGGCAGGCCCGAGCACTTCTTAAACCACTACGGCAATACAGCACATAGGTCTTTGTGCGATCTAACTCTTTTATTTTAGCAGTAAAAGAAGATTCCATCACGTTGATATGGATGGATTTTGGAATGATGCCTGACGAAAGTTCACCTATGTTTCGGACATCTATCACAACGAGGTTATTATCGTTTTGGAGTGCTTCAAATTCTGTAATATTTATGGATTGGTACTTTTTTTTAAAAAATGAGAACATAAGTTTTTGAGTTTTTACATAAAAAGCCCAGTAACAATTTAGCTGATTTTCAGAAAAGAATGATCTTGCCTTAGGATTTTTTTAAAATAGTAATGACCTTCAGTTAATAGGTCCCCCCCCCCTTTTTTTTTTATTTTATCCAATAGACCTAGCCTTTAAAGCTTTAACCTTTTTTCTTTTTATGAAGATCTGCTCAAGAATTACCGTTGATTAGATTGCAATTTTATCCATATCTATTATTGTGGCTTTAATTTTATATTTAGTTATTTTTACGATTTATTTTCATTATTTGAATGCGGATCAAGGGTTTTATTGTGTATGTTTATTTTTCGTATTGGTATGATTTAAAGGCATTAAACAAGCCGGGATTCTTAATCCCCCCATAAGAAATTTTGTTAAGAGCCTCAGACTCTCTATCTTGATACTCTAAAGAGATTACATATCGTAAGACAAAAGCTCACAAATTCGCCATTCTTAAGAAATATTCAGCCTTGGGTATTTTTTCCATCCGCTTTTCTGATTATCTTTTTTGTCATTTTGACACTTTTGTTACAAGGATCTATAGGTAGCTTTTTCGAATCAGTTCAAACCTATATTTCTGTCAAATTTGGATGGCTCTATGTATTGGCAGTAAATATCATCTTGGTATTCTGTTTGTACCTGGGGTTAAGTCGTTTCAAAAATATTAGATTAGGAGGTCCCGATGCCCAACCGGAATTCAGCACTTGGGCCTGGTTGAGTATGTTGTTCAATGCGGGCATTGGCTTGGTACTCATGTTTTATAGTGTCGCCGAACCCATGATACACTTTTCTAATCCTCCTTATGGAGCAGGTGAAACTTTGTTAGCAGCCAAAAATGCACTGAATATATCTTATTTGCATTGGGGACTGCACGGTTGGTCTATTTATGCATTGATGGGGCTTTCAATGGCATTTTTCAAGTATAATAAAGGGCTTCCATTAGGAGTGCGATGGGTGCTTTACCCTTTGCTTGGAGATCATTTGAAAGGGCCTATAGGTCACATTATAGATGTTATGGCGGTAGTAGCCACCATGTTCGGTTTGGCCACTACATTAGGCTTAGGTATTCAGCACATCAACGCAGGAATGCACTATCTTTTTAATGTTGAAGAGAGTGCCAATCTACAGGTTATACTAATCGCAATTATTACCTTAGGTGCCACCTTATCTGTTGTTTCAGGCTTGCATAAGGGGATACAGGTTTTGAGTAAAATAGCCTCCGTTATGGCCATCATACTTATGGGATTTATGCTCGTGGTGGGCCCGACCCTATTCATTCTTGGATCAACGGTGCAAAGTACGGGCTATTATCTTCAGAATCTCATAGCTACAAGCACATGGATGGAGGTTAATACAGAATCTCGTTGGATGGACAGCTGGACTTTTTTTTACTGGGGATGGTGGTTTGCTTGGGCGCCTTTTGTGGGGTTATTTGTGGCTCGAATATCTAAAGGTCGTACCATTAAAGAATTTTTGATTGGTGTGGTTATTGCCCCAACGTTGGCAACCATAGTTTGGATATCTATTTTTGGAAGTACCTCCTTACACATTGAGATTTTTGGCTCAGGGGGTATGACTGAGGCTGTAAATCAGGACATAACTACGGCTTTATTTAAACTTCTAGAGCATTTTCCATTGTCCTATTTAAGTATCTTATTTGTGGTGATTGCAGGCGTTATTTTCTTTATCACCTCCTCTGATAGTGGTTCTTTAGTGATTGACTTTATTACTAGTGGAGGTCAAGAAAACACACCTGTTCAATTACGTATTTTTTGGGCATTATTAGAAGGGGCTGTCGCTGCAGTCCTGCTTTGGGGAGGTGGTCTCATCGCTTTACAAACCGGATCTTTGGTGACTGGGCTTCCGGTTTGTTTACTCATGCTTGTGGTTTGTTACGCGATATTAAAAGCGTTGCGAACGTATGAAGCAGAGACCAATAAAGGCGCTAATCCTTAGCTGCATGACGGCCTTTTTTGTAGTAAGGCATTTTTGTGGGGGTTAAAGTTTTATTCCCTAAGATAAGGTCTGCTGCTTTTTCAGCAACCATTAATACAGGGGCATAGATATTGCCATTGGTCACATAAGGAAAAACAGAGGCATCTACTACGCGAAGGTTCTCTATGCCATGAACCCTTAAGGTGTCGGGATCTGTGACAGATAGGGCATCTGTACCCATCTTACAAGTAGAACTAGGATGGTAGGCACTTTCACCTTCTCTAGCGATAAAATCTAGTATTTCTTCATCTGTTTGAACAGTTGGGCCGGGTGACAACTCTTCACCCATCAACATACTCATGGCTTGAGTCTCGATGATTTTTCTTGACAAACGAAGGGCTTCACACCATTCTTTTCTTTCATTTTCTGTAGAAAGATAGTTGAATAAAATACTAGGGTATTCAAGCGGATCAGCAGATTTTATTTGTATTCGACCCCTTACATCTGTGCCCATAGGCCCCACATGTAATTGGAAACCGTGGCCCTCACTTGGGGCAGTACCGTCATATCGAATGGCCAACGGTAGAAAATGAAATTGGAGATTAGGGTAGGCTACTTGGTCATTACTGCGAATAAAACCTCCCGCTTCAAAATGATTAGTGGCGCCTATTCCTTTTTTTCTGAAGAGCCAATCAAATCCGATTTTTGGTGCACGCCATGGATTCAAAGCAGGGTATAAGCTCACGGGTTTTTTACAGGCCCATTGTACATATACTTCTAAATGATCTTGGAGATTTTCCCCAACTCCAGGAAGATCTTTTACGACCGGTATACCCAGTTTTTTTAAATGATCTGCACGACCAATTCCTGATAGTTGAAGCAGTTGAGGTGAATTGATCGCACCTCCACAGCATATGATTTCTTTAGCAAAGACCTTTTTTATTTTTTTACCTTTTTTGAATGTGACACCGATGGCTTTTTTACCGTCAAATAAGATGCGCAAGGCCATGGCTTGTGTAATGACCGTCAAATTTTCACGATGTTTAACTGGATGGATATAGGCGCGTGCGGCGTTGAGCCTACGTGAATTATAGATGGTTTGATCAAACCGTCCAAAGCCCTCTTGTTGAAATCCATTTACGTCATCAGTCAAGGGATAACCGGCTTCTTGAACAGATTTAAAGAAAGCATCAAATAAGGGATTTTCGCAAGTAGGAGTAGTAAGTTTTAAATTACCTTGATCTCCTCGATAATCATCACCGCCCATCAAGCGGTCCTCAACTTTTTTGAAATAGGGCAAACAATGTGCATAGTCCCAATGCTCAAGTCCTTTGTCTCCGGCCCATTTTTCGTAGTCCATGGCATTTCCTCGGATCCAAATCATTCCATTGATACAACTAGATCCCCCCAATACTTTACCCCTAGGTTGCGCAATTTTACGATCATACATAAATGGTTCGGGATCGGAAGTATAGCCCCAATTATAATTGTTACCTGTGAGTAGATAAGTAAGTGCTGCGGGCATATGTATTCGGAAATCCCATTTGTAATCGGGCCTTCCTGCTTCTAGTACCAGCACCTCATTGGAAGGGTCTTTACTTAATCGATTGGCCAGCACTGCCCCTGCGGAGCCACCACCGATAATGATGTAATGGTAAGACATAGAATTATATGAGTTTTTTTTAAGATTAGCTATAAATAAGTAGAAGTTCAGTGATTCGCTTAAATATTATCGTTGAGGAGATGAATTATCAGTAAATGAGCAGATCAATCGAAATCCCATCATATTTAAGGTGGACTTAACATTGCTTTTACGTTAGTTTTTAAATGATCATTAGGAAATTTGGTTTACAGCCATAGGAACTTCAGTTTCTTTAATACTGCGGATGCCTCCTTCAATATCAATCAACTGATGATAGCCCCTTGATTTGAGTATAGAATTAAATATCATAGAGCGATAGCCTCCAAGACAGTGGATATGATATTCGGTTTGTTTATCTAGTAATTCCAGATGATCATTAATGAAGTCTAATGGAATGTTTTGAGCACCATTGATTTGCTCTGCTTGGAATTCGCCAGGTTTGCGAACGTCTATTACATTTAGGGACTCCTTTAAGTATTTCTTTGAAAATGTTTCTGCTGAAATTGAAGTGATGGTTTCCACATCTTTACCCGCATCAAGCCAAGCAGTAAACCCTCCTTCAAGATAGCCTAAGGTATGATCATAGCCCACCCTTGACAGTCGGGTGACGACCTCTTTTTCCATCCCTTTACTTGCAATGAAAACAATAGGCTGATTCAAGTCATTTATCAAAGCACCTACCCAGGGGGCAAAACTTCCCGTGATGCCTATAAAAATGGCGTTGGGTATATGGCCTTGAGCAAATTCCTCTGGTTCTCGCGTATCTAATACAAGTGCATTTTCATGTTCGACCAATGATTCAAAGAGCCCTACATCCAATGCAACCATTCCTTGTTTTAATACCCCATCGATACTTTTAATTCCTGATTTATTTAATTGTGCATTTTTTGCAAAATACTGGGGTGGAGGTAGGATGCCCTCAGTAACTTCTTTGATAAATTCTGCTTTGGTCATGTCAGCCCTTAAGGCATAATTTGTCCTCTTTTGATTTCCTAAAAGATCTTGTGTTTCATTGCTCATGTTTTTTCCGCAGGCAGATCCTGCACCATGAGCAGGATAAATGATGATATCGTCAGGCAACGGCATTATTTTATTTCGAAGACTTTCATAGAGCATCCCGGCTAAATCTTCTTTGGTAAAGGAGGTTTTTATGGCCAGATCAGGGCGTCCAACATCTCCAATAAATAAAGTATCACCAGTAAACAATGCATGGGCCTTGCCTTCTTCATTCCTTAGTAAATAGCAAGTACTTTCTAGGGTATGACCTGGAGTATGTAAGGCTTGTAAGGTTACTTTTCCTACATTGAAAACTTGATGATCTGTGGCCATAATGATGTCATAATCTGTATGAGCTTCAGGACCATAGACTATTTCAGCTCCTGATTTATTTGCTAGATCTAGATGACCCGATAAAAAATCTGCATGAAAATGAGTTTCAAAAATATATTTAATTTTCGATTTTTCTTTTTTAACTTTCTCCAAATAAGGGTCAATTTCTCTTAATGGATCAATAATGGCCACCTCGCCATCACTTTCTACGTAGTAGGCCCCTTGTGCCAGACATCCTGTATAGATTTGTTCAATTTTCATATCATTGAATTTTTTTTGTCATTTTATTAATTTCTTCGGGACTAATTAACTTCTTTTCTTAAGAACTCAATCGCTGCGGTTGCATCTTTAAAAACATGTTCTTCCATAGGTCCGGGAACCATTTTTTTTCCAGTAAAGATTGCGTGTAAAGAAGGATGCAACGCGTACCATAAAATTCTTATATTTTTTTCATTTAATTGCATTATGAGCCGTTTAATTCCTTTAATACCGCTACTATCTATATGCTGAATAGTACTTAAGTCTATTAATAACACATGACTATCAGGATTTGAGAGGATCATGTGCTGATTTATTTGCTGCTCAATTGATTCGATATTAATGGTAATTATAGGGGTATCAATTTTCAAAATGGCCAGGGGGTGATTTGGAGCAGTTTTGCTGGTCTCAGTAGGAACCGGTAATGCTTCCCCCTTTTCATCAAAGGGCTTGACTTGAATCTTCGGGAAAATAGATTTATATACGAGCAGGAGTACATATAGGCCCATTCCAGAGGAAATACCCCATATCATTCCAAAGAATAGGGTAATAATAAGGGTAAAACCAAGCATAAAAAAATCAAGGAAATGGGTCTTCCACAGTTCATAAGGATATTTAAAATCAATTAAACTTCTGAGAGCCACCAAAATTATCGCAGCCAAAACAGGATAAGATAGGAGCGCAAAAATATCTGTAAAAAAAAGCAAGGTCAATGCGATTAGGCAGGCGCTAATGATCCCCGAAAAAGGGGTACGAGCGCCTGCGCTGAAATTTACTGCGGATCTCCCAAATCCACCGGTAACGGGGAAGCTCATGAAAAAAGCACCTATAAAGTTAGCACTCCCTAAAGCGACCAATTCTGTATTTGCATTGACGGTATGATCTTTTGATTGTAGGGCAAGGTTTTTACCTACTGAAAAAGATTCAATGAATGAAATCAGTGCGAGTGTGAGTGCCAAAGGCAAGAGGAGCGTCATCTGCCCTAGATCGATTTTCGGCAAAATAAAACTGGGTAAGCCCATGGGAATTTCACCAATGACATTGAGACCTGAAAGGTGCAGCTCTAAAAAATGAACCATTCCAATGGAAGTAAGAACGATGATTAATGTGCCCGGTAATTTTGGGGTCCACTTTTTAAGTGCATACAATAATAGAACGGAAAACAAACCTATGGATGCGGTTAATATGTCGAGATTTGCTAAATTAGTGGTGATACTGGTCAATAGGACGATTATATTTCCTTTTTCCATATCAATTCCCAATAAGGGCCCCAATTGATTCAGGCCTATTAAAATGGCAGCAGCAGTGGTAAATCCACTAATGATGGGCTTAGAGAGTAATTGGGTAATGAATCCCATTTTCATAAAACCCAGAAAAGTCTGAATGACACCTACCATGAGGGTTAAAATGATCGCTAATTGGATGTATTCTTGGGATCCAATGACCGCCAATAATCCTAATCCGCTTGCGATAAGCAATGAATCCATAGCCGTGGGCCCAACCGAAAGTTGTCTAGACGACCCAAATAATGCATATATTATTTGAGGAACGAGGGAGGCATACAAGCCATAAATAACGGGTAGACCTGCGATTAAGGCATAGGCCATACTTTGGGGAATTAACAAAACGCCTACTGTTAGTCCAGCAAAAACATCCCCTTTTAATTTAGTGGTAGAGTAATTTTGAAGCCAACTTAGCGGTTTTAATATGGCCATTTATGAGAGGATAAATAGGGGTTACATGGAATTTTAAACGCTAAGTTAACCATTGTAAGGGATTAAGAGTTGAAGGATGAGTTATTTGTCCAAATTCAAAATTGATGGTTTTCAGAATGTGATTTTGTATTCAGAGTACTGGAACTCTGCCCTCAAGTATTCGATTTCTCGATGTCTATTGGTGCGATATGATTTTCTATGCAATGGTAATTTGATGGGCAAATGATCTGTGAACTTTAGATTTTCAATATAAGCGTAGGTGGGAGGGTGAAAGACCAATGATCCTAAAAAGGCAGCGTTATTTTCATCAAAATAATAGATCCATTCTTCCGTAGTTGAATGATTGCTATTTTTTTCAGGGTTATAGTTGGCCTTTATGGCATGAGCCTGCTGACCACTCCGTAAAATCACAGATCCAGACGCAGTTAATACCGTACCTGCATCTAGTAGTTTGAAAGGCATACCTAATACATAGAGTGAACTCATGACTGTTTTCGTCGGGTCTTTTTCAGTAAGTATTTCGTTTTGAAATTGCCGTGCCCCATCTGTACTGTAAGTGATACGGTGATGAAGATCATTTTCTTCCCAGGTTATTTCAGCTGAAAATTGAGGGTAAAATTTATATCGATGAAGCTGAACGTTATCTGTTTCTACGCTACCGTCAGCAAAATAGAGGATTCCATGTTTGATATAAGTAAGATTTTTGATGCGCTGCCAAGTACCCAAACCACCCGCATTTTTAATGGTCTTTATGAGTACGGATTTAGCCGTTGAATCTTTTATCTGCTCAAAAGGATCGGTAACGGCATTTTCTTTTTCTAGCGGCTGACAACCCAAAACATAAATCAAGGCAAGTATGAATACGTACTTAGCTAAAGGTCTTTTCATTTCCGGATGCCTATCATTTGCTCACTTTATTCAAAAATAATGATTTCTTTTGGGTCTATAGTCAATTGAATGGGATCACCTGGTCGGTAGACCTTTACCTCATCAAATGCCATCAACTCGAGGTCCTGATGAACGGAAATCAATAACTTATGATTTCCTCCATTGAATATGACCTCTTTTACGTAACCTTTGATCATTCCATTGGAAGTGATTTCTACATTTTCAATCCAAATTCCAGTCGAGTATTTGACATTTAAAAGTTCATGACTTTGACTTTCACTTAGAAGGTTTATAATCCCAAAAAGACGTGCAATTTGAGGAGTTTTTGGATATTGATAAACCTCACGAGGGTTTCCTATTTGAACGATTGTGCCATTATGTAACACCCATATTTCATCGGCGATTTCCATGGCATCTCGGGTGTCATGGGTCACCAAAACCACAGTGGTACCTGTTTTTTTTGCCAGTGATTTGGTTTCTATCAATAAATTTTGCTTGGTCAAAGGATCAAGGTTACTGAACGGTTCATCCATTAAAATAACTTCCGGTTCATTTGCCAATGCCCTGGCAAAAGCAACCCGCTGCTTTTGCCCTCCAGAAAGTTCTTGAGGATGTTGTGGTCTCAGTGATTCCAAACCACAAATTTCAATGAGCTGTTCGACTCTATTTTTTTTGTAAACCTCTCCATATTCAAGGAGGGCGTAGTTAAGATTCTCTTCTACGGACATGTTTGGCTTCAGCGCATAATCTTGAAAAACTAATTTTATTTCTTCATGACCCGCAATCAGTTTTTCTTTAGGTCCTTGAAGCTTTTTATTGTTCAAATAAATAGATCCTGAATCTGATTCGATCAGACCTGCAATTATTTTTAATAGGGTTGTTTTTCCTGAACCGCTCATTCCTACTAAAGATATGAGCGCACCTTTTTTAACAGTTACAGAGATATGGTTGAGGACTTTTCTTTGACCAAATGACTTGGTGATGTTTTTTATTTGAATCAATGTGTGGAATGGTTTTTGGGTATTTTATACGATTCTTATGGAAAAAATAAATTGAGAGGTGAATATAAGCGATTTACATAAAATTGATGTCTGTAATTCGACTGATCACTTCACTTTATTAAATCCAGGACAAATATTCATTCTAATATCATTTGACATCAAATGATACTTATTCACCTTTATGATAATTCCTTTATAAGAAATAAACAACTCCCATAAGACCTACAAGGCCTAAAACGATGGTATAGGGGAGTGCCATCCAAATCATTTTAATATAAGATAACCTTATGGCCGGTGCCAATGCTGAGGTCAATAAAAACAGAAAGGCAGCTTGTCCATTGGGCGTCGCCACACTAGGGAGGTTGGTTCCCGTATTAATGGCGATGGCCAAAGTTTCAAACTCTTTTCTAGTGATCAAACCGGAGTCAAAGGCAGCCTTCACTTCGTTGATGTAAACTGTAGCTACGAAAACGTTATCGCTGATCATAGATAATACGCCATTAGCGGTGTAGAACAAGGCGGGTTGAATAGATTTATCTTGCTCCAAAACATATTGTATAATGGGCTTAAATAAATGCAAATCATGAATCATTCCTACGATGACAAAAAAGACGGCCAATAGCGCAGTAAACGGCAAAGCCTCTTCAAACGCATGACCGATACGATGTTCATCCGTGATACCTGTTAAGGCAGTTTGCAGCACAATAATGGTCAAGCCGATCAGCCCGACAGGAGCAAGGTGAAAAGCCAAAGCTACAATTAAAAAGACGGCAGAACTTGCTTGAATAACCAGCGCATATTTTTCCTGTTTTGATCTTTTAGCATCTTCATCTACTAAAAATCCTTGGATGATATTCTTTGCGAGAGCTGGTAATTTTTCTCCAAATCCAAACTTTCCACTTACCTCTAATAAGGCACAAGTCAATAGACCCGCAGCCAAAACCGGCAGAGTAATGGGAGCCATTTTATAAAAGAATTCCATAAAATCCCATCCTAATTTGTCACCAATCAATAAATTTTGAGGTTCTCCCACAATTGTACAAACACCTCCTAGGGCTGTTCCTACGGCACCATGCATGACCAAGCTTCTCAAAAAGCCTCTAAATTGTTCTAATGTTTCTCCACTTAATTCTTCGTTATCGAAGTGGCCACTATTGTTGTAGTCACTCGGACTCGAATGGACTTTATGATAGACCTGATAAAACCCAACAAAAACACCAATCAATACTGCAGTGACGGTAAGAGCGTCTAAAAAGGCACTCAAAAAGGCCGAAATAAAACAAAAAAGAAGAGAAAGGACAATTTTAGAGCGTACTTTGATAAATATCTTACCAAAAATAAACATCAATAAAGGCTTCATAAAATAAATACCGGCGACCATGAATACCAATAATAGAAGGACTTCTAAGTTTCCTTCTATCTCAAGAAAGACCGTCTCAGGGCTGGTCATTTTCATTAGAACTACCTCTAGGGCGATCAAACCTCCAGATTGAAGGGGGTAGCATTTCAGGGCCATGGCCAAGGTCAATATAAATTGACCGATGATGAGCCATCCGGTAGCTGTAGGTCCAATGATCAACAGCAAAAATGGATTGAGCACTAAAAAGGCTAAAATCGTTTTTTTATACCAATGAGGTGAGTTCCCTAAAAATAAATTGTATAACTCCATATGAGATTTTTTTTTACAAAAATGCATGACGGATATCGATATGTAGATATTCGCTTATCCTCTGTCATCTTTTTTTTCAAAGCAATATATATCGCGAATGAAGAAAAAGCAAAATGTATCATCAGCAAATAGGCATTGTAAGAATTAATTTATCCAACTAGATTAAGTCAACAATAAGATATTCAGCTTTCCTTTATGATACTGTCACTCCTTGATCCATCGGCTACGGATTTACTCAAAGTTGAGATAAAGTAGTATTTTGATTATCCCAGATAACTCATCCTATATATTGTGCCACTTTTGTCATCTGAGATGAGTATTGAACCATCTTCAAGCACCAAAATATCTACTGGACGTCCCCAAGCCGTATTCGTGCTCTTATTTAAAAAACCTTCAACAAAAGTTTTATAATGGATGCCAACGCCATTCTCCTCAGTTACAAGGGAAAGTTTATGTCCGGTGTGGCCAGCATTTTTGGATCGGTTCCAACTGCCATGTTCAGGAATGATTATTTTATTTTTATAAGAAGGGGGAAACATATTTCCCGTGTAAAACTTAAGACCTAAAGGAGCGACGTGTGGCCCTAAATTGAATGCCGGAGAGGTGTAATTTTCACAACTTTTATCCTTACCAAATTCAGGATCTAATATGAGTCCAGCATGGCAATAAGGAAATCCAAAATGTTGACCTGCCGCACTGAGTCTATTCAATTCACAGGGAGGCAAGTCATCACCGAGCAAATCCCTACCATTATCCGTAAACCACATTTCTCCCGTTATTGGGTGCCAAGTTAAACCAACGGTATTCCGCACACCTTTGGCCACTATCTGTCGATTGGCTCCATCGGCATCCATACTGATAATTGAGGCATAATAGGTGTCATCTTTGGTTTCGCAAACATTACAAGGGGCACCTACGGGTACGTATAATTTACCATCCGGCCCGAAAGCGATATACTTCCATCCATGGTGGCTGTCTTCAGGGAAGTCATCGTATATTAAAGTGGCTTTGGGATCATTTAAGTTATCTTCAATAGCATCATAGCGCCATAGCTTATTTATTTCAGCAACATACAGTGCGCCATCTTTGAAGGCAATACCATTAGGCATGATTAAATCCTTGGCTATGGTATACAAAGTATCAGCTTTCATATCATTGTTTCTGTCTTGGAGGGCATAAACGGAACCATTGGCCTTATTACCAACAAACAACGTTCCATCCGGGCTCATGGCCATAGATCGGGCATTGTCTACGCGGCCGTAGACTTCCATATGAAAGCCATCTGGCATAACAAGAGAATCTAGAAAGAGACCCTCTTCTGAAGTCAAACTTGCTTGATTGGAATAAACTTGTGAGGCGGGATCAGTACACGCTAGGATGATAAAGGGTAGGGTTAAAAAAAACAGTGACTTCATATTATTTAAATTTTAAAAGTTATTTATTATCATCCGTTAAGGTACTCATTTACATACTGTAAGAAGCTAATGCATCAGTTTAATTGTTTACTGAATGAATCTGAGTTCTGTCCTTCTATTGCTTGCTCTACCCAGATCGGTATCATTGGATGCTTTCGGTTGTTTTTCTCCGTATCCTTTGGCTAATATTCGAGATTCATTGATCCCCTTAAAGACCAAATAGGCTTTGACTGCGTCAGATCGCCGCTGAGACAGTCGCATGTTACTTTCCTCATTACCCACATCATCTGTATGAGAGGCAAGTTCAATACGATAATCTTTGCTTTTTGAAAGGCGACTATAAATCTCGTCTAAACCTGCAAGATCATTTTCAGGAATTTCAGCACTATTAGAGATAAAATGAATATCAAGTTCCAATAAATCTTCTGAGGCCTCAGTGGTACTTGTTTGGAATTCGCTCGGCATGATTAGGTAACCTTGGATGACTTTAATTTTGAATGAATAATTCATGGTAATCCCATTCTCTTGTTCAGGAATGCCTATATTATTGAAAATGAATGAGGTATCAGATTTAAAGATTTTGATAGCATACATTTTACCTTGATCGAGCACAATAGAATTTTTCCCATCGATATCGGTGATCAGTGCTTGAGAAAAGTCAATAGAATCTGCCATATCCCATACGATGAGTTGGGCATTGGTTTCTGGTATTTGGTCAAAGTCGGTCACCTGAATTAAGAGTAAGCATTTCCCTGAAGCAACGTCTTGCCCTTGAGCAAAAGAGAAAAATAAGCAACTGAAAAGAAGATAGATTGAGCGAGGTATCATTTGATTTTTTATTCAATTTTAGGATTAAATTAGACTTTTTTTTAAAGAAAAAACAGAGGATTCATAAAATAGATCCTTTTAAGGAAGGGATAAGTGAAATTTATGGCTCAATATCCTTCAAGCCCAGTCATCGCTGACTCCTCCAAAGATAAGGATTAAAAGAAGTATAAAAATATGAAAAAATGGAGCCTAAATAGATGGGTAGCATCCATGGATAACAATATTTTGCTATTACTTACACAGAAAATAAATAAAAATCTAATTGGTTAGGACAGTAAAAATAATCGTTTATGGGTTTGAGTTTCATCAAAAGAACAAAAGATTCTTTCGGATTATCTTTGAATGGATTAAATGAACAAACGTTTTAGAGTCATTCAATTTCAGGAGTGTACCTTGATCAAATGAATTTGAGAGATTCTTAAACAAAGGCTTAAATAGTAATTTTTGATTCTTTGTTATTTTTACACCTCTTGAGCAATGAGATTTTCTTATTTTTCAAAAAATCTTTATCAAAATCGGACAAAGGATAAATACTAAATGCCATGATAACTCTTATTGAAAATGCTTTTAATCACCTAGACCGAATAGCGGTTAGCGATAATAATCAAAGTTATACCTATCGGCAACTTTTGGAGGCATCAGAAAAAATTACTATTGCTCTTTTAGAAGATAAAAAAGACCTTAATGAGGCTAGAATTGCTTTTATTGTGGCCCCTAGTTTTGAATACGTATGTATTCAATGGGGGATTTGGCGTGCAGGCGGTATTGCGGTCCCACTTTGCGTCAAACATCCTTACGATGCGATAAAGTATGTCATTGAAGATGCTCAGGCTCAGGCAGTGGTTTTTTCATCTGATTGCAGAGCGCTTATTGAGCCTCTATTTCAAGATTTTGAATTACGAAGAATTTCCATAGAAGCTGTAATGGTGTCAGTGGAGGAGGAAAAGCCTAAGCTGCCACAGATTTCCCTTGATCGGAGGGGCATGATCATTTATACGAGTGGCACTACAGGCAAACCCAAAGGCGTGGTCAGTACCCACCAAAATATTGAAGCTCAGATTAAGTCCTTGGTGACTTCATGGGAATGGACAAAAGAAGATCACATATTAAATATTCTCCCACTTCATCATGTACATGGGATCATTAATATTTTAAGTTGTGCACTGTGGAGTGGGGCTTGTTGTGAATTCTTAGAGAAATTTGATGCAAAAAAAGTATTCGATGTCTTTTGCAAACAAGAGGTCAATCTGTTCATGGCAGTTCCAACAATTTATTATCAGCTCATTCATTATTGGAAGGAATTAGCCGCAGCAGACCAACAAAAAACAGCTGCGTCTTTTAAGAATTTTCGATTGATGGTATCGGGGTCTGCGGCTTTACCGATCTCCACCCTTGAGGAGTGGGAGAAGATCAGTGGTCAGACTTTATTAGAACGATATGGCATGACCGAAATGGGTATGGCCATAAGTAATCCTTATAGAGGAACTCGAAAGCCTGGTCACATTGGCGTACCCCTTGCCGGGGTTACGATAAGACTAGCAGATGAAAATAACCGTACGGTAGTCGATGGTATATCAGGAGAAATTCAAGTCAAAGGGCCCAATGTTTTTAAAGAATATTGGGAGAAACCAGACGCAACCGAAGGATCCTTTATAGATGGCTGGTTCAAAACGGGTGATATTGCTGTATTTGAAAAAGGCAGTTATAAAATATTGGGTAGAGATTCAGTTGACATCATCAAATCAGGAGGGTATAAAATATCTGCTTTGGAGATCGAAGAAGTGCTCAGGAAGCATCCAGCCATTGAAGATTGTGCCGTAGTAGGTATTCCGGATGAGGAATGGGGAGAAATCATAGGGGCAAGTCTCATCATGACCCGTGATCAAGAAACCACTACAGCAATAAAGGAATGGCTAAAAGATAAATTACCTGGATACAAAATACCCCGAAAATATTTAATTCAGACTGATCTCCCCCGCAATGTAATGGGAAAAGTCACCAAAAAAGTATTGCAAAAAATATTTATCGAAGGCTGAAATAAATAGGCTCAAATTTAAAATAATCATCGATTATTTGTGAGCGATCATTAAGATACTTTTATCTATTTTTCGGAGTAATGAGTTCCCGAGACCTGGATCCATGGATAGAGGAGAGGTGATAATTCAAAGACAGGATTGAAACTTCATTCTTAGAGTGCATATAGTAATCAGACACCATACAAAATGCCTGAGAATAATGGTTAGAAATCACTTTCACGCAGTTTTTCTAAAAAGCATCATCTTTATTTATTAACCCCCTAAACGGAGCAAGCACGCATCGTTGGAATGGGCTTTTCTCAGTAAAAAATCATACGCGCTCAATAACCAGAGCGCTCGCGCCTCCGCCGCCATTGCAAATGGCGGCACAACCAATAGTGGCATCTTTAGATTGTAATACATTTTGCAGCGTAGTGACAATCCTTGCTCCTGAGGCACCCAAAGGATGGCCTAAAGAAACGGCGCCGCCAAGTACATTTACCTTATTGATATCGATATTTAATATTTTATTAAAAGCGAGTGGAACTACAGAAAAAGCCTCATTAACCTCGAAATAGTCCACATCAGTCACGGCTAATTTAGCCAAGGCCAAGGCCTTTGGGGCGGCATGGGTTGGAGCCGTGGTAAACCATGCCGGTTCATGGGCGGTATCTGCAAAGGATAAAATTTTTGCCAATGGTTTTAAATCATATTTTTTGACGGCCGCAGCACTTGCCAAAATCAAAGCTGCTGCCCCATCATTCATCGTTGATGCATTGGCCGCCGTCACGGTGCCTGTTGGGGAAAATGCAGCACGCAATTGGGGGATTTTTTCAAATTTGACATTTTTATACTCTTCATCTTCAAGGATGAGCCTAGGTTCGCCTCTTCTTTGTGGTACACAAACTCCTACTATTTCATTGGATAAAACCCCATTTTCAGTATTTAAAGCAGCATTTTGGTAAGATCGAATGGCATAGGCATCTTGTTCTGCTCTTGTGATATCGTATTTTGCAGCCGTTTGATCAGCAAACACACCCATTGCGATCTCATCATAGGGGTCTAGTAAACCATCTTTATGTAATCCGTCGATCAAGGCTGCATTGCCATACTTATAACCATATCTGGCTTTGGGAATGTAATAAGGAATAGCAGACATGTTTTCCATGCCCCCTGCGACTAAAAGATCCGCTTGACCCAGCATAATGCTTTGGGCAGCGAACATGATAGATTTGGCACCAGAGGAGCAGACTTTATTTACCGTAGTACAAGGGGCGGTATTCGGAATACCAGCGGCCAGGGCAGCTTGACGAGCGGGTGCTTGGCCTAAATTGGCCGAGCAGACATTACCCATAAAAACTTCGTCAACATTTTTTGGGTCAATATTTCCTTTTTCTAAGGCTCCTTTAATCGCTGCGGTACCTAATTCAGTCGCTGATACATTGGCAAACATTCCACCAAAACTACCCAGGGGGGTACGAACGGCAGACACGATATAAACTTCTTTATTTGACATCTTCTTTTTATTGATATAACAAAGATAATTTTTCTTCAGATATATAGACCCATATCATCAGGTAAGTGGTAGCGGCGTGGGAGTGAGATGTAGGGCTTAATGATATGAAACCCATCAGTTGATCTTTTAACGTATTTTTAAAAAATTCATACCCATTAATAAAAGGCGCTAGAATCAATCTAGTTCAAAAAAAAATTTATAACGATTCTCTTTAAATATTATGTACCCTCAAGAGGGTAAGACAGATATAATGATTTATTTTTAAGTAAAGAGAGCTGAATTTGGCATAAAAGAAGGGTCTTGTCTACCTTTGCGCCCGCATGATCAGTATTGATAATATTAGTTATTACCTAGGTGAGCGAATTCTCTATGAGGACGCTTCTTTATTCATCACACCCAAAGACAAAATAGGTCTTATTGGCCTTAACGGTACGGGTAAATCTACTTTGCTCAAGATGCTGGTGGGAGAGGTAGAATTGGCTTCAGGAAATATTTCTCAAAGTAAAAGCACGTCGATTGGATTTTTGAATCAAGATCTGCTTTCCTACCAAAGCGATGAACCCATTCTTGAGGTAGCCATGCAGGCTTTTCATCAGGCCCTTGATTTGCAACATCAAATAGATGTCGTTCTTAAGGAAATGGAAGTGAATTATACGGACAAGTTACTCGAAAGACTGTCTTTATTGCAGGAACAGTTTGAAGCGGCTGATGGCTATACGATTCAGTCTCAAGCAGAGGAATTATTGGAGGGCATAGGATTCAAGACGGCAGATCTTAAACGACCACTTAGAGAGTTTTCAGGAGGGTGGAGGATGCGTGTCATGTTGGCTAAGTTGCTTTTAGAGAAACCTTCTCTATTGATGCTGGATGAGCCTACCAACCACTTAGATTTGCCTTCTATACAGTGGATTGAGTCTTACCTACAGAGTTACGAAGGGGCGTATATCATTGTTTCTCACGATCGCACCTTTCTCAACAGCACGGTCAATAAAATAGTTGAAGTATATGCGAGTAAACTCAATTTGTACTCGGGTAATTACGATTATTATCTTGAAGAAAAAGAATTACGCAATGAGGTACAGCAAAATGCTTTTGAAAATCAACAGCAAAAAATCAAAGAAGCTGAAAGATTCATAGAGCGATTCAAAGCAAAAGCGACTAAGGCCAAACAGGCGCAGTCCAAGGTAAAGCAATTGGAAAAATTAGATAGGATTGAAGCAGTTGTTGACGAAAACATGCAGGTCAATTTTAAATTTAATTTTAAGACCCAGTCGGGACGCCATGTAAAGCGACTTCAAGACATTAGTAAGTCCTATGGAGATTTAGATATTTTAGAAAAGGCAACTCTGGGCTTACAGCGTGGGGATAAGGTGGCATTGATTGGTGCAAACGGTAAGGGCAAATCAACTGTTTTACGTATCATAGCGGGTACCGAAGCCCATGAAGGTCAAGTGGAAACAGGTCACAATGTATTGATGTCTTTTTATGCCCAGCATCAACTGGAGGCGCTTAATATCAACAATGACCTCGTTGAAGAGCTCAAACAGGAAGGAACCGGTAAAAATGAGCAAGAATTACGAGGTGTTTTGGGATGTTTTTTGTTCAGTGGAGATGAAGTATTCAAAAAAATAAAGGTCCTCTCCGGAGGTGAAAAATCCCGAGTAGCTCTGGCCAAAGCTTTGATTTCTGAAGCCAACTTTTTATTACTCGATGAGCCCACCAACCACCTAGATATGCTTTCGGTAGGTATTTTGGTACAGGCTTTGCAACAATATGAGGGTACATTTTTGGTGGTTTCACACGACAGGCATTTTATCACTAAGGTGGCCAACAAAATTTGGTGGATTGAAGATCATCAACTAAAGGAATATCCGGGCACTTATGAAGAGTATCAGTGGTGGATGAGTCAGCGCACATCACCAACGAAATTGGCTATAAAAAACGAGAAAAAATCAAAGGTTAAAGTCAAAGAAAAACCAATCAAGCCCAAATCTCAGACGACGATGAAAAGGCAGGTAGCTGATGTAGAATACCAAATACAGGAACGAGAGACATTGATAAAATCTTTAGAAACAGAGATGACCCAACCAGAGGTTTATCAGGATAGCGATAAACTTTCTGAGCTAAATGATCAATTTCAAAAAGTTAAGAATGAAGTAGATCAATTGACCAAAGAATGGGAAGTTCTGATCTCATCCACTGAATAATTGAAAATAGCTTCAATTTTATTATGTTATTCCCATGATTTTTATATCAAAAATAAAAATATGGCAACAAAAAAAGGAAAATAAAAAAATAAAGATGAAAGAATAGGGGTAGCTTTAAAAGATGTTTATATTAGTAGCGAGGAGGGGAGTTGAACCCCTGACCTCCGGGTTATGAATCCGACGCTCTAACCAACTGAGCTACCTCGCCATGTCTTAATACATACATTGAAAGGAGCGCAATTTAACAACAAATTATTATTAATTATGATTGGGCTAATATTTTTTATTACCTTGTCGAAAATCTTTTTTTATGAATAAAAGTAAGTTTATAGGAGAATACAGCATCAATGCATCACGGAAGATGTTGTTTCCTTATATCAGTACTGCATCTGGACTTTCGCAGTGGTTCGCAGATGACGTCAATATCACAGAAGACAAAGTATATACCATGCTTTGGGATGGCGAGGTAAATAGGGCCAGAATTGTTTCCATCAAAGTCAATCAACATATTAAATTTGAGTTTGAGGGAGAAGATGATGACGATTTAAATTCCATCGAAATCCGACTGGAAATGAATGAACTGACCCAAGAAGTGTATATAAAAATTACTGACTATTCTGATTTAGATGATCAAGAAGTCTCCGATCTGTGGGAGGGTTTGATACATGACTTGAAAGAAATTGTTGGTGGTTGATCGTTGTAAAATATCTTTGTTTCTCATTTGAAGAGTAATGTTAAGGGAAAATGAGGAGGCTGGATAAACTCATTCTTAAATCTTTTATTGGTCCGTTTTTCTTGACAACGATTGTTGCGACGTTCATTCTATTGGTCCAATATATGCTCAAATATTTCGACGATTTTGTTGGAAAAAATTTGGGATTTAAAGTTTTTGGGGAGCTACTCTTTTATTTCAGTATCAATATCCTTCCAAATGCGCTTCCACTAGGTGTTTTAATTTCCTCTTTGATGACCTTTGGCAATCTGGGAGAAAACTTTGAGTTATCAGCCATAAAAAGCGCAGGTATATCTCTTACTAGGACATTGAGACCTATATTTTTTTTCATTTTGGTCTTGACTATAGCTGCATTTTTCTTCAACGATTATGTAGTTCCAGCAGCCAACCTGAAGGCATACAGCCTGATCTATGATATCAAACACCAAAAACCTGCTTTAGATATTAAAAAAGGAGTTTTCTACAATGGAATTCCTAATTATAGCATTAAAGCCAACGAAAAATTCAATGATAACATTACACTGAAGGATGTCATGATCTATGATCATACACGAAAAAACGGCAATAATTTTGTCATTTTGGCCGATTCTTCAAGAATGTTTTCAATGTACAACGATAAGTATCTGAAATTAGAACTTTTCGATGGACAATACTTTAATCAGCAGGCGACCAAGAACAATCAGGTAGATCAATTTCAGCGCACTTCTTTCGATCAAATGTACATGATGTTCAGTCTATCCTCTTTTGATCTTAAAAGAACAAGGGAAGAGCTTTTTCAGAACAACAGGCAAATGAAAAATATTGAGGAATTGACCTCAGATATCGACTCACTTCAGTTGGAGCAAGAATTAGCATTAATTGGATTGTATGAATTTTCTAAAAAATATTTGTTTCATCGCTTGGACAGAGCGCGTTTTCAAAAGAAAAATGTTGACAAAACCGATTCATCGAAGTTAAAAACAGATACGCTGATCAAAAATAATGATAAACAGAACCGATCAACAAAAGTAAAAGCTTCCATGATTAATATCAACCTTGCATTCTCTAGTTTTCCCAGTGTATCAGGAGATAGTATCATGCCAATTTCTTCATGGAAAAAAAACCGAAAAAATAAAGAATTAAATGATCATTTTCCAAAGAAGCAAAGTCCAAAATTGGCTCAGATGAATTTAAAAGACTTGGATTCTTTATTTATTACAGCGCGTAAAAGAGGGTTAATTCTACAATGGGCGTTAACAAAGATCAGAACTTATAAGGTTAACATTTCAAGCAGTAAGTCTAAATTGGAGCGACTTAGATTCGAATCGGAGCGATATAAAATCGCCAAGTTTAAAAAATATAGTCAGGCTTTTGCTTGTATGGTTATGTTTTTGATAGGGGCACCGCTCGGTGCCATTATCAAAAAAGGAGGGTTAGGTTTTCCAGTAATTATTTCCATCTTTTTTTATATTTTTTATTATGTAGCCAGCATACTCAGTGAGAAGTGGGCCGTTGCTGGTTTTGTTAATGGAGCTTACTCTGTTTGGATGGCAGACTTGATCCTATTGCCCATTGGTCTGTTTTTCTTGAGACAAGCTAGGGTGGATGCGCGACTTTTCGATACTGATTATTATTCAGTTGTGATTGATAAGTTTAAACAACGCCTGTTAAAAAAATTAAAACATTAAAGAGTTTGTATTCAAATTTAGTATTGATTAAATTTGCGCGTTATTGAAACGTATTAATTCATAAAGTTAATTTTTAAGACATAAATGTATTTAACAGCAGAGAAAAAACAAGAGTTTTTCAAAACACATGGTAAGGGAACGCAAGACACTGGCGCATCGGAGTCTCAAATTGCTTTATTTACCTACCGCATTAACCACCTTACAGATCATTTGAAGGTGAATAAAAAAGATCATTCAACCCGCTTAGGGTTGTTGAAATTGGTAGGAAAGCGGAGGAGGCTTCTCGACTTTCTCTACAAAAACGAAATTGAGCGATATCGTGCTATCATAGCCAAACTCAATCTAAGAAAGTAATTATATTTTAAGGGGGCTTTTTCAAGGTTCCCTTTTTTTTCAAATTTTGATTTAATAAAACTATGCTTCCATCATTCAAGCAAAAAACATTTTCATTACCTGATGGTACTTCTATCACCATCGAAACAGGTAAATTAGCTAAACAGGCAGACGGATCAGCCGTCGTAAAAGTGGGTGACATGATGTTGCTAGCTACCGTAGTATCCAAAAAAACCGCCGGAGACAATGTTGATTTTCTTCCATTATCGGTTGATTATCAAGAGAAATTCGCTGCGGCAGGTAAGATACCAGGAGGATTTCTTAAAAGAGAAAGTAGACTCTCTGATTATGAAATTCTAATATGTAGACTGGTCGACAGGGCTCTAAGACCCTTGTTCCCTGATGATTACCATGCAGATACGCAGGTGATGATCAGTCTTATTTCGGCAGATCCAAAGATCATGCCAATAGCCTATGCTGCCCTAGCAGCTTCTGCTGCATTGGCCGTGTCAGACATCCCTTTTAATGGTCCTATTTCAGAAGCCAAGGTAGCTCAAGTAGCAGGTGCTTATGTAGTAAACCCTTCTGTAGAACAAAGTGCGGAAGCCAAAATGGAGTTAATTGTAGCAGGTTCGGCTGACAATATCATGATGGTAGAAGGTGAGTGTAAAGAGGTTCAGGAAGCTGAAATGCTTGAAGCCATTAAAGTAGCGCATGAGGCGATCAAAATTCAATGTGCTGCCCAGATAGAGTTAGCTCAAGAGGTCGGTGCCACCGAAAAGCGTACTTACGATCATGAAAATCATGATTTGGCATTAAATGATATGATCAAGGCAGATTGCTATGACAAATGTTATGCAGTAGCCAAGGAAGGTATTGCCGACAAAGAAATTCGTAAAGAAAAATTTGGTGCCATCATTGATACATTTGTTGATGGATTAGGAGAGGATCATCAGTATGATCATTTTTTGATACGCAAATATTACCATGATGTCCAAAAAGATGCAATTAGAAATTGTGTGATGGATTCAAGTGTCAGATTAGATGGTAGGCAATTAGATGAAATTCGACCTATTTGGAGTGAAATAGATTACTTACCAGGTGCACATGGATCTGCAGTTTTTACGAGAGGCGAAACACAATCATTGACCTCCGTCACTTTAGGATCTAAAGTAGATGAGCAAATGATTGATGGTGCCATGCATTCCGGTTATAACAAATTCATACTCCACTACAACTTTCCAGGATTTTCTACTGGAGAAGTAAGACCCAATAGAGGTCCGGGAAGAAGAGAGGTAGGACATGGAAATTTAGCTATGAGAGCTTTAAAGCCCGTACTTCCTCCAGAAAGCCCTTACACCATAAGAATTGTTTCAGACATACTAGAATCTAATGGTTCTTCATCCATGGCTACTGTTTGCGCAGGTACACTGGCTTTGATGGACGCTGGAATTCAGATAACCAAACCCGTATCAGGCATTGCCATGGGAATGATTTCTGAAAAAGACGGTTCTCGTTATTCGGTACTTTCGGATATTTTAGGTGATGAAGATCACTTAGGGGATATGGACTTTAAGGTTACCGGTACGCGAGATGGAATCACTGCTTGTCAGATGGACATTAAAGTGGATGGTTTGTCGTATGATATTCTTGAAGAAGCCATGGAGCAAGCTAAGAAAGGAAGGCTGCATATTTTGGATAAGATTACAGATACTATTGAAGTGCCAAGGGCTGAAATGAAGCCAAATGCCCCAAGATTGATTTCTATTGTCATTGATAGAGATATGATTGGTGCCGTGATCGGGCCTGGAGGTAAAGTAGTCCAAGAAATTCAGCGTGAGACCGGTGCTACGGTGGTTATCGAGGAAACGCCCAAAGGAGGATTGGTGAATATTTTTGCAGTCAATAAAGATGTGTTAGATAAGGCGGCCAATTGGGTCAAAGGAATTGTGGCTATGCCTGAAGAGGGTGAAGTATATGAGGGTAAAGTTAAATCGATCATGCCATTTGGTGCTTTTATTGAATTCATGCCAGGCAAGGATGGTTTACTTCATATTTCTGAAGTGAAATGGGAAAGATTAGAGAAGATGGAAGGGGTAATGGAAGTAGGAGAAGAGGTGAAGGTAAAGCTTATAGAGATTGACAAAAAGACGGGTAAATATCGATTGTCAAGAAAAGTTTTATTACCTAAGCCTGAATAATAAATGGGCAAATTCCTTAGGCATTATTTAAAATTCAAAAAAGGTCGAAATTTATTTCGACCTTTTTTGGTTAATAGATCCTATTGGATGTCATTTCTTTATTCATGTATCAGTCAGCAGCTCACTGAACAAATACAGTTTACTTGCTTAATTTTTTATTAAAATCCATGGAATCATCATTGGATGTCTGACCTTATTATGATGCTTCTTTAGTAGTAAGAGCTCTTTAAAGAGCAATAATATGTTTTAGTTTACCGGCTTTACATCTTCGTAGAACTCCATTTCATTAATAGACATCATGATCTCGTCATTTTTGCTATTTGAATTTTTAAATACAAAATAAATATCATGGGTTGAATGGATACCTTCAAAATTTAAAGAGAGCACCTGTTTATTTTTTCTCCGAGCAATTATTTTTTCTTCACGTGATCTCTGCGCATTGTTTTGGCCCCATCCTTCTCTAGGCACATCTCTTTGTTCAATCTGATTACTCATAGCTATTATTTTTCCATCAGGATCATCTAGCCTCATTTCTACCCTGCCTCCATGTGCGGCTACTCTGGAAGGCGTTTGCACAAAAATCTTGACTTGTTTGATTCCTGAGAGGTCAATATTCTTTAAACCAATATGAGCTCTTTTTCCTAGTACATAAAAATTTGAGCGGGGTGTAGTCAAGTATCGGGTATTCTCATTTTCATTATCAAATGGTGGAAAAAGGATAGGGCTACTCAATGTGATGATGGCATCATCAAAAAGAGATTTTAATTCGTTTGCTCCTTTGTCCTGATACGCTGCTCTCAAAAGGAAAACACCTTCATCATCTTCTTCAGGGAGTATGGGTTGAAGGGTCCCCTTGATGGGTAACGATTCTAGGGTGGGTTTATCATCTAAAGAGGTAAGAATATAGTCAACCATTCTTCCCGCATTTGCTTTGCTCAATTGGGGATGTGCAGCCATGGCATGTTCACCCCAAATTCCACTTTGTCCATTGATGATGCTATTGATTAATTGCGTTCTGTACTCATCTGTTTTTTGATACTTTTGAGCGACCTCAGTAAAGCTAGGACCAATTGATTTCACCTTAAATTGATGGCAAGAATAACAGTCGTTGGATTCAATGAGATTTTTTGAAATAGCATCTTTAGCCAATAATTCGCTACCTCGCTGACTTGAAACCACTTCGATTGGGTCAAAACCCGCAGGAACATAATCAAAGGTGATGGCTGCTTGAGAATGATCAGTAATTATCCCGTCTTCATGATCTGTTATCTCGATCAAATAGTTCAATGGTTTGTTCCCAAAATAAAAGCTTCGATTGGATCCCATGAGGTCAATAGTGACTTTTGGGGGTTCGTTACCTGCCACTATTTCAAATGAGGCTGTATTACTTTTATTGTATGAATCCGTAACGGTCAGTGAAACTTGATAAATACCTTCTTTATCAAAGCGAACAGACGGATGTGCATTTTTGAAATATTGTACGGCACCGTCATCATTAGTTATTTCCCATTGGTAGGTTAAATGATTTAGGTCATAATCATCAAAATCAAAGGTTCCTTGGGAGGTAAATTGAGAAGTGAATGGAATGGCTCCTGAAAGCTTATTGGCCGAGGCTTGAACCCGTGGTTTTCGATTCCCTCCCTGGTACTCTATTTTGATTAGTTTAGAATTAAGATTCTTTTTAAACCAAGAATCTCCGTACTCTAAAATATATAAATCTCCTGAGGGGCCGAAATCCATGTCAATCCCCGCACTGAAATTCTCTTCGGGAAGAAATCTTTCCATCTCTTGATACGTCCCATTCTCATCCAAACTCACTGACATGATCCAATCACGCATGAAATCAATAATGAACCATTTGCCCTCATAATAGCTGGGGAAAGGGCGTGGGGCATTTTCAAAATCTGTTTGTCTATAAACGGGTCCTCCCGTGGCGCTTCGACCAGCACTTCCTACCAATGGAAATTTATCGGAGGGACCATAAGGATAGTAAATTAACGCCGGTACGGGCAAAGGTAATTCTTTGATTCCTGTATTATTGATGCTGTTATTGACAGGGTGAGTCGGATCAAATGCGGCGCCGTATATTCTTTTTTTCCCCTCAAAATCTACCAAGTGATTATAGGGTTGATTGTTACCAATAAAATAAGGCCAACCAAAAAAACCAGGGCCTTTGGCTTGATTAAATTCATCATAACCTTTGGGGCCCCAAATAGAATCTTTGTTCGCATCGGGTCCAACTTCCCCCCAATACAAATAGCCTGTTTTACTATCAATAGATATCCTCCAAGGATTTCTATGGCCCATAGTGAATATTTCAGGACGTGTGTTTTTCATTCCTATTGGAAAAAGATTCCCTTTTGGAATGGAATAACTACCGTCATCTTCGGGGTAAATTTTTATGATTTTCCCCCGCAAATCGTTCGAATTGGCAGGTCCCCTTTGATCATCTTCGTTTTTATGCCCGGGTCGCTCATCTAAATTAGAGGCACCTGATCTTGGATTAACCGTATTATTACCAATACTCAAGTATAGGTTTCCTTCTTTATCGAATTGCATACCACCGCCAGTATGACAACATTCCTCTCTTTGTGTGGGAACCTCAATGACAATTTTCTTAGATGCTGCTAGAAGTGCATTATTTTTTAATGTATATCTAGCTAAAATATGCTTGGGTTCATCGGAGTCTGCATAATAAAAATAAATCCAATTATTTTTAATAAAATCAGGATCCACCACGACGCCCATTAACCCTTCTTCTGCTTCTCGTACTCTTCCTGCTTTATTTATATATTTCCTATTGACGGGAAGCGTGGCTATGACGGTCATAGTTTGATTTTTTTCATCAAAGATTTTGACGCCGCCTTTCCTTTCAATAATGATGATTTGATTATCAGGTAAAAAGTCCATGGTCATGGGCTCGTCCATGCCTTGGGTTAAGACTACTTTGGTGAAACGGTTGGCTGCGGGTTTCGCATTATCTTCCCTTAAATTATTGGAACCACAAGCAGTCACTAATAAGAAGAATAAAAGTTTAGAATAAAAAATAAGGTTTTGCATTTTTGATGTTTGATTGTGAATCTAATGAATATGTTTTAGGATGATGAGACTTCTTAAGATTCTAATATTTGTCGGCAATAAGCTACACATTTCTTCACTTCTTTGACAGCATCAGATCCTTCAGGAATTTCATATTCTAACTCGACGGTCAACGGAAATTTATATTGATTATCACGTGTCAAAAGAAGAATATCTCTTATTGGAGTGTCACCTTTTCCAAAAGCAAGATTTTTACGTCCGTTTTCAGGTGACGTTCTGTCTTTAAGATGCATACTTTGAATGTTTTTGTTTTTTTCTTTTATAATTTTTAAAGGCAAAGGATTTCCTGCTGCAACATAATGTCCTATGTCAATATTCATAGCATTATATTCCGATTGTTCCAGAGCCGTATCCCACAAAATAGGCGTTTGTTGTTCATGTCCGTGATAGGCGACATAAATTTTATGTTTCAAAGCCATTTCACCCAATAATTGGGTGTGTTCATCATCTTCTGGATGCTCAAGAGTAACATGACTAACTCCCAATGCTTTTCCTACTCTAAACCCATAATCGATTTCTTCCAAAGATTTTTTTTTATCAAATACTTGTGGTTTGAAGGCATAAATTTGCACACCTGCGTCGAGATACATTTTTTTCAATTCTATGAATTTATCCATGGACACAGAGGTACGCCATGTGGCCATTTCTTGATCAAAATTTTTGCGCTGAATCTCCATTTCAGTCAGTTGCTGCTCTTCTTCAGCATTAAGGGGGAATTCGTTTCTTTTTTTTCTTCTCAGGCTATAAAAATCTCTAAAGTTAATGGGATTTATGGGTGCTCCAGCGAAGGTTTCAGCGGGGGCTCCCATTAATTCTATTGCATTGATGCCAGCATCTAACACGTATTGTAAAGTTGCTTCAGCACTTTGATCTTGCATGCTCCTAAATGAATACGTTTGACAACCAATTTGGACTCCATTTATTAGTGAATTGGGCTTTGAATTGGAGAAAATAGCTTCAGAATTAGTCAATGAGGGAGTTCCACAAGCAACCAGTCCAGAAGCTAAGATTGCGGAAGTTCCAATGAATTCTCTTCGAGATTTTATAAATTTAGTTTGTTTCATATCGCTTTTTTTATAATTTATATTTTTGAAATGACGCGTCTTTCAATTTGATGATGATCTACGCAATTCTGATTCCTATAAGAGGCTAATCTGGTTGATTATCCTTTTTAATAAAGGGTCATGTATTGTTATTAAAATGTCCTGATTCGTGGAGGGGTCCTGCATTAGCTCCTTATTCATCTCAAAAAAAGGGCATATTAAGATACTTAATTTATGAGTCGTCAAATTAAAGAAAAAACAGATCTTTTCCTTTAAGATTATACCAGTGGTCACCGCGACACAAATTAATATTTTTAAAAGATCACTAAAAATTAGGTTATCTGTCAATTTTAAAATGGTTTATTGAAGTTTAATTGACGGATATAGCCGAAGTGAAATTTTAGCTATTACCAGTTTTGTGAAAGAAAATTTATCTCTGAGCAACTACAGAAAAGTGCTTCAATTGTCTTTTAAATCAAACCTATTGATTAACTTAAAGTACATAGAATCATATGATATTGAGTTTTGATTAAAAACTACTCGCATGAAAAATAAATGGAATTGTATTTTTTGGACCTTGCTCATAATGATGCTGGGTTGTAATCATACAAAAGTCAATCCCGACACAACAGAATTAAATGTACTGATAACATCTTTCGAGGAGCATCAGGGGTTTGATCGTTTACGTTATCCATTGGGACTATATACCAAGGAATACTATCATAAAGAAGCCATCTTCGCGGACAGTTTAATTTTGGAACTATCCCAGTTAGATACTACGGGATTGAATGAAATCGATTTAATTTCAGTGACTTTATTGAATTTTGTCTTACAAGAAAAAATAGATTTTTACAGCTATGGGCGGTATTTAAATCCCATCCTATCAGATGCCGGATTTCACAGTAATCTTACATATCAGGTAAAACCTTTAAATGATTTCGCACAAGTGAAATCTTATTTAAATAAATTGAATGCCCTACCAGAATTTGTAGACCAGCATTTCATCAATTTACGAGTAGGTCTGGAAAAAGGAGTTTCGCAGCCTTTGGTCATTTTTAGGGGATATGAATCTACTTATGAGGATCATATCGTCTCATCATATGATCAGAGTTATTATTATGAGCCCTTCAAAAAGCTACCCAAAGGGTTAACTGAAAACCAAAAAGATTCAGTTTTAGTTGCTGCAAAATTAGCGATTGAGACCCAGGTGATTCCACAATTTATAAGGATTAAAGATTTTTTTGAGTCGGTTTATTTACCCAATACCAGAACAACACTTGGAGTTTCGGAAACGCCAAATGGCCGTGAATATTATCAGAATCGGATTGATTTTTATACCACGAGTACCGAGTATACTGCAGAGAGTATTCATCAAATAGGACTGAGTGAGGTCAGTAGAATCAGGACTCAGATGGAACAGGTTATCGAAGGTTTAGAATTTAAAGGCAGTTTTGAAGACTTTTTGACTTTTCTGAGAACGGATAAGCAGTTTTATGCTACCACGCCCAAGGAATTATTGATGATTGCTCGTGACATGGCCAAACGAGTGGATGCTCAATTGCCTCGCTTTTTTAAGACGTTGCCACGCAAACCATACGGTGTAGCACCTGTCCCTGATGCCATTGCTCCAAAATATACTGGGGGAAGGTACGTAGGCACTGATGCCCAGAGTACGGAACCGGGATACTATTGGGTCAATACTTATAATTTACCTAGTAGAACACTCTATACGCTTCCTGCGCTTACCGTGCACGAAGCCGTTCCTGGACACCATTTGCAAGGGAGCTTAAATGCTGAGTTAGGAGAAAGTATACCCCAATTTAGGCGTGATTTATATCTTTCAGCTTATGGAGAGGGTTGGGGCTTATACAGTGAGTTTCTAGCCGAAGAGATGGGTATGTATACCACATTGTATGAGCAGTTCGGGAAGTTAACGTACGAAATGTGGCGGGCCTGCAGATTAGTGGTAGATACGGGTATTCACGCCAAAGGGTGGACCAGAGATCAAGTAGTTCATTTTATGTCGGTGAATACCGCGCTGTCGCTGCATGAGATCAATACTGAAACGGATCGATATATCTCGTGGCCAGGTCAGGCTTTATCTTACAAGATAGGCGAACTAAAAATTCGAGAATTACGTGAAAAAGCAGAAGAAGCACTTGGATCTAAGTTTGATATTCGTGACTTTCATGAAGTCATTTTAGCACAAGGCACGGTCACCTTATCTATCATGGAGTTGAGGGTCAAGGCCTATATTGAAGCACAGAAGTTTAATTAATTGATTCCAAATTTCTTTCTTAAGTTAAGTATTTATTATTAAGTCATCCTTTGATTTCTTCACTGAAATTTTACGAAATGTATTAAAAAATAAGGGGTAGGAGTATTCCCTATCTTATATTTGTGGACGGAATTTGAAGTGCTTGCACTTCAGCATTTTTTTACGATGAATATATGAAGGAAGACCACACAACAAACGAGCATGTTCAAGTTTTGATTATTGGTTCAGGCCCTGCCGGGTATACTGCGGCCATTTATGCCGCTAGGGCAGGTTTAAAGCCAGTTTTGTACACGGGAGCTGAGCCAGGAGGACAATTGACCATCACTACAGATGTAGAAAATTATCCGGGTTACCCTGAGGGGGTGACTGGCCCTCAGATGATGGTTGAATTTCAAAAACAGGCAGAGCGTTTTGATACGGATGTTCGTTATGGAGTAGTAACCGCTGTAGATTTTTCTGGATGGCCCCATGAAGTTATCATTGATGGTAAGAAAAAAATGAAAGCTGATGCGGTCATTATATCTACTGGAGCTTCTGCTAAATGGCTAGGCTTAGCAGATGAAACAAGGCTCAATGGGCAAGGTGTTTCTGCTTGTGCCGTTTGTGATGGCTTTTTCTTTAAAGGACAAGACGTTGCTGTGGTGGGTGCAGGGGATACGGCCGCTGAGGAAGCTTCTTATCTTTCTAAGTTGGCCAATAAGGTATATATGATTGTGAGAAGAGATGAGATGCGGGCTTCTAAAATTATGCAGCAGCGCGTATTCAATGCTAAAAATATTGAAATACTTTGGAATACCGAAACCGAAGGATTGATCGGAGAAAATCAAGTGGAAGGCGTCGCGGTTGTCAATAATAAAACAGGAGAAAAAAGAGTTTTAAATGCAACAGGTTTTTTTGTAGCCATTGGACACAAGCCCAATACGGGAATTTTTGAATCTGTGTTAGATCTTGACGAGAGTGGTTACATCATTACGACGCCTGGAAGCTCTAAAACTCAAATTGAGGGAGTTTTTGCTACGGGTGACGCCCAAGACAGAATCTACAGACAGGCGGTGACGGCAGCAGGAAGCGGCTGTATGGGGGCTTTAGATGCCGAAAGGTTCCTCGCTCAAAAAGAGGTAGAGTTGGCAGAAGTAACCCAATAATGGAGCCCATGAAATTGGACATATTGGCCATATCAGCACATCCCGATGACATAGAACTTTCTTGTAGTGGAACACTTATCGCACACAAGTCCCTGGGCTATACAACAGGAATATTAGATCTTACCGAAGGTGAGATGAGTACGAGGGGAACGCCTGAAATAAGGCAAAAAGAGTCCGTTGAAGCTTCTCAAATCATGGGAATTTCTATCCGTGAGAATTTGGGTTTGTCCGATGCTAAATTTGATTTAAGTTTCGAAAATCAATTGCGTGTGATCAAGGTATTGCGCAAGTACCGACCTGAAATCATACTGGCCAATGCACCCTACGATCGGCACCCTGATCACGTACGTGCGGCACAGCTGATCGAAGAAGCAGTCTTTAAATCGGGTTTGGTCAAAATCGAGACAGAAGATGAAAAGGGAAGTCAAACGCCTTGGAGACCCAAAAAAGTTTATCATTATATTCAAAGTGTCTCCTTAGAACCTGACTTTATATGTAATATATCGGCTCACATGGAGCAGAAGATGGCGGCTATCAGAGTTTTTAAATCTCAGTTTTTTGATCCAAAGAGCAACGAGCCTGATACTTATATTTCTAATCCGGATTTTTTGAAGCTCATCGAAGCGCGCTCGCGTGAGTGGGGCCATCGCATTGGTGTTTCTTATGGTGAGGGATTTGTTCAACGGCAGTCTTTGGGAGTTAAAAGTTTATTCGATTTGGTCTGATACATAGGTGGCATCTCATGACGAGGTTTATTGAATTAAATATAAAGTCTTAACGCCTACTTGTGCCCCCCCTAGTTGATGAATCCTCTCAGAGGGTCTTTTATTTTGAAATTTTAGTCCTTTACATAGACAGGTTAGGTACTCGATTTAATTTTCGAATCTCGATGAGTTGATCTTGAGGTTTCAGGGTGTCGAAGGACGCTATTTTCCAATAATCCTTATTTAATTGACTCAGGCCTGCGTCAAGAGAGATGTTTGGATGAAAATGATCTCTCGAAAAATGAATCAATTTCAAGACCATGAAATAATCAAACCAATCATAAAATTGTTTGTAAAATGAGGTTAAATGGCTGCTATTTTTTAATAATTTATCAACTTTATGATAAAAGTCAATAGAGTTCAGAAATCCTTGAATGGCCTCAGGTAAACTGGGCGGTTTACCTTGAATGATTTGGGGTAAACCCACTATAAAGGTCTTAATGTCTTCAAAAATCAAAGGATTGTAGGCGCTTAATATTTTCTCTTTATTTGTCTGATAACCAATAAGTGCCCTTCCCGTACCAAAGGGGACTCTATCCGAAATTCTAGCGGCAGGATAAACCAGGGCCTCATGGATTTCAGCAAAGCCAGGCTTGCGCACTATTTTATTGAGGAAATAGAAATCTTCACCCGCTTTTTTAGTATTCATTCCTCCGTGCTTGCAATAATGATCCGAGGTTATGGTAATACAGCTGCCCAATGTTTGATGAACGCTGGGATAACCTGAATAGCGTAGGCTATCGGTATAATACCTTAAACCCAATTCATAGGGAATGATACCACTTTCAAGGTCTAAAGGATGTTCATAACCTAAGATACCCGCATTCAAATTTTGATTTTTGTAGGCGCTGTAAATGGCAGCTAAATAAGTATCACTACACCGACAATCTCCATCGAAGCAGACGAGAATACCCGATCGATTTAGCTTTTTGAACCAACGGGCCGCTTCGTCTAATCCGATTTTTCTGGCTAAACCCACACCTGCATTTTTTTGAGGTAACCGTATATTTACGACTTGAATCTCGATTTTATCCGTATTCTTAATCTCCTTTATCTCCTCATAAACCTGTTGGTTGAGCTTGAAATCATCTAAAGAACTCTGTTCGGGAGCATTAATTACCACTAGAAGGATCACTTGACAAGGGACTTCTCGACAAGCCAATATAGAATGTATTGCAGTACTTAGTTGGGGTTCTTTATAAGCTGGAATCACCACGACCATTTCTAAATCTGACAGGGGGCTGAAATGGGGGATTAAGGGTGTTTGCCAAGCATAGCGTTTAAAATAATAATCTTTACTCAAGGGGAAAGTCGTACCAAGGTCCATGCTGATTCAACTTGCTTGTAGAGGATCCGATCGTGTAATCTATTCACACCCCCTTGCCAGAATTCCATACTTTCAGGAACCAATCGGTAGCCTCCCCAAAAATCAGGAAAAGGAACTTCTCCTTCAGAAAATTGTTGCTTGAGCTCAGAGAGTCGGTTTTCCAAAACTTGCCTTGAATCAATGATACTACTTTGCTTACTTACCCAAGCGCCCAATTGGCTACCATACGGTCTACTGAAAAAATAGGCTTTTGATTCTTCGACGGGAATCCGCTCGACTTTACCCGTTACGATCACTTGCCTTTCAAGAGCATACCAAGGAAAAAGGAGGGAAGCACTGGGATTGGTTGCTAAATGTTGTGCTTTTCTAGAAGTGTAATTTGTAAAAAAAACGAACCCTAGAGAATTAAAATACTTGAGTAAAACGGTACGTTGCGTAGGTGTATTACGGATATCTACCGTGCTTAAAACCATGGCATTGGGTTCTAAAATAGTCGCCTTCAATGCTTGATCAAACCATTTTTGAAATTGTAAAATAGGTGATTTTTCTAAGGAATCAGCAGTAAGTTGTGCTTGAGCATATTCCTTTCTTAAATTTGATAAGTCATTCATAATATGATAAAAGGGCTTTTAATAAGTAGAATAAAATACCTTTCTTTGTTTAACTAAAAGGCTAAGTTAATTGAAGTACAGAATAGACCTAAAGATATTGAGCAGTAATGATTGGATCAACGCTGTTATTGCTGATTTTGATACGTTTTTAATGGATCACGCCAATTGTGAGCGAAAAGCGTCAGCCATGGCCATGAGTTTTGTCGCAAAATACCCGAATAGAAAAGAAATCCTCGGTGAACTGATAGATATCGGGATTGAAGAGCTAGAACATTTTAAAGAGGTACATCAAATCATGGAATCTCGGGGCATTATGTTGCCCCATGAGATAGGTCAGGATTTTTATGTCAAACGACTCATCGAAGGTTGTAGAAGTGGTCGAGATGAACGATTTATGGATCGGTTGCTATTGGCTTCTTTGGTAGAAACTCGAGGGGCGGAACGATTTAAATTGGTATATGAAAATGTAAATGAGGCAGATTTAAAATCTTTTTACCATAAGCTATGGGCTTCAGAGGCACGTCATGGAGAAGTTTTTGTTCGGATGTGTTTAAACTATTTTGATGAAAAGAGCGTCTATAAGAGACTAGGTGAAATGACAGATATTGAAGCTGAAATTTTACAATCTTTGCCAATTAAGGCAGCTTTGCATTGAAATAATGGATTATTTTGTTAACGATAATTTGATTGAACCTGGGCCTGGGGATTTATTAATTTCTGAACCCTACTTACCAGATCCAAACTTCGAGAGGACCGTTGTTTTGATTTGTGAGCATGATGAGAACGGTACGGTGGGATTTGTCCTCAATCGACGATCCAATAGTGTTTTTAGTGATGTAATTGTCGAGGCGGCTCATTTTGACGCTCCCTTGTATGTGGGTGGCCCAGTGCAACATGATACTTTGCACTTTGTACACAAGGATGTGCTTGAAATGGAATCAGGTCAATCTCTTGGAGAACGATTGGTTTGGGGCGGAGATTTCAATCGTTTATTAACTCGCATAGATACCCATCAAATAGATGAAAAAAATTACCGGTTTTTTGTGGGTTATTCGGGGTGGTCACCCGGACAATTAATGGAAGAATTGAAAACTAAATCTTGGATTGTTTACCAAAACAAGGATGAAAACCTCATTTTTGATTTTTCATCTCAAGATTTGTGGAAGAAAGTTTTAAGGGAAATGGGGGGAAAGTACAGGTTAATTTCGAATTATCCTGTCGATCCCAGATTAAATTAAGCGTAGATGCTTAAGTTTAAGTAAGATTAGGTTTGTGACTAGAAGATATGGATAAGGAGAAACCATTGCCGGAGAAAAAAGCTGAAAAGCAATTCACGGAAAGCGTTCAGCGAGATGCTGAATTATCAGGAGAAGATATGAAGGATACTAAAAACAAAGAATTGCGTGAAAAGGCTTCGGATATTTCCAAAGTTCAAGCGCCTAAAAAAGCAGCCATTAAGGTAGAAACGAGTGACGAAGATCAGGCGATGGGGTCATTAGCGGAAAAGCCTATTTTAAGCCCATCAGCACCCGTGCCTTCTCAGAAGGCGACTCAAGTAATAGCCACGCCAGAGAGCAAAGAAGAGGCCGTGCTTGCGTCTACCACCCCAGTTGAAAATAAGCCATCATTAAAAAAGGACGCCGAAGTTACGAAAGGACAAGAAGCAGAAGCAGAAACAGTTACTCCAAAAGTAGCGCCTCCTGAAACGACGGTCATTGAGGATTTTAGTCAATTTCCCAAAGAGAAATTAGTGGCGCACATAGCGGGTCTTCAAAAAGATAAAGACCTTAAACAAATTGCTAATAGTCTTCGAAACTTGAAAACGAGATTCGATGAGCTTTTTGAGGAATCAAAAGCCCTTGCTTTAGGTGTTTTTCTTAAAGAAGAAGGCGCCGAGGCAGATGATTTCTTCTATAAGGGAGATGAAATAGATCAAAAGTTTGAATCTATATATCATGATTTAAATAAAAGAAAGAATCAGCATTATGCTCAAATTCAAGATCAAAGAGAGGAGAATTTTAAAAAGAAAAATCTGATTTTAGATCAATTACGGGACATCAGTAACAATAATTTTGATATTGATATTAAAGTTGTCAAAGGGCTGCAGCAGTCTTGGCAAGATATAGGTCCAGTTCCAGGGAATCAGCACAAACTTCTTTGGGCCAACTACAATGCCCTGCTAGATCGTTTTTATGATTCTCGAAGTATCTATTTTGAATTAAAAGATTTAGATCGAAAGAAAAATTTAATGGCTAAAACGGAGTTGTGTGAAAAGGCAGAAAAGCTTTCTTCTAAAGAGAACTCTAATGCTGCCATCAAAGAGCTCAATGAACTCCATGAGGAATATAAGAAAGTGGGACCTGTGCCCAGAGATGAACAAGAAAATCTTTGGCAAAGATTTAAGCTGGCTTCAGATAAGGTTTATGAGAAGAGAAAGGGGTTTATAGAAAGTTTTAAGAGCGTGCTCCTTGAAAATTTCGAGAAAAAAAAGGCCATCTTGGCAGAAGTTCAGAAGTATGAAGATTTTGATTCTGAAAAAATCACAGATTGGAATAAGGCCGCAACGATATTAATGAACTTCCAAAAAGATTGGGAAGCGATTGGCGAAATGCCCCGTGAAAAATCAAAGGAGGCCAATAAGTCGTTTTGGGGAGCATTTAAAAAATTCTTTTCGAAAAAACGTGCCTTTATTCAAGTGTTTGAGTCGGAAAAAAATGCAAATTTGATTACCAAAAGAAATCTGATTGAACAAGCACAGTCCTTAGTTGATTCTGATGAGGATGGCGTTAAAATTTCGGAAGGATTGAAATTACTGCAGCAAAACTGGCGTGATATAGGTCCTGTGCCTAATAAATACAGGAATAAAATTTATGATCAATTTAAGGGTATTTGTGATGCATTTTTTGATGAAAAAAGGTCAGCATATAAAGTTCAAAACGAAGATTTTGAGGAAAATTTAAATAAGAAAAAAGCACTAATCGAACAATTGGGAGCATTAGCCAAATCATCAAAAATTGATTTTGATGAAATTTTTGTTTTAGTAGATGCTTATATGGCCATTGGCTTTGTGCCAAGAAATGACATTAAAAAAATAAATGGGCTTTATGATGAAACCATAAAGTTATTGATAACCGCCGAGGGCATATCTGAGGGTGAACGCAATGAAATTAAGATACAACTCGAGATGTCTAAATTGAAAAAAGGACCTCAATCTCATTTTAAATTGAATCAAAAAGATGGTCAAATAAAGAAGAAAATATCATTTTTAGAAAATGATATTAATATTTGGAAAACCAATCTTGATTTTTTTGCTTCATCAAAGAATGCCGATAAGTTAAAATTAGAATTTAATCAGAAAATTGAATCGGCTGAGAAAGAAGTTATAGCACTCAAGGAGCAATTATTAATTTTGAGAGAAGCTTAAAAAAATCGAGTTCAAGTTTGCAATAATAACTAGCTGGATTACATTTGCACTCGCATTGATAGAATGTAGAGTATAAGCCTCCTTAGCTCAGTTGGCCAGAGCAGCGCACTTGTAATGCGCGGGTCGTTGGTTCGAATCCGACAGGAGGCTCAAGAGTCGTTATTTTATAGCGACTTTTTTTGTTAGTCACCCGCACTGGAGCCCTAGGCACCTTCCTTCTCAAAACCAGTCATTTTTTGGCCAGCGGGTTCCTTCTTGTTTGTTATGTGTCTCTCTTGTAAAGAGGGTAACCCAGCCTTTTCATAAATATTACTTTCACTATTCAAGCTTTTCAACTTATTTTTGTCCGTAGAAACATCAATGATTCATTTATTGTAGATCAACCATTTGACTTTTCTAATGAATGAAAAGAGCCAGTTTTATGTATTTTCCAGAAGATTGAAGGACCTCTATGTTTTTTAAAAAAGAAATCGAGGTTATATTTTTGGAATAAAGATCATCTGCTCAATATTCATATTATTGACGGTACTGACCCTTTGCATTTACATGGGGTTTATTCATTTTAATTTTACTGCCTTACCTGCCCAAGATTCACCAGAGATCAAGGACGAATATGATGTGACTTTCTTAGATGACTCACCTAAAAGCAAATGGGTGAAATATGGCTTTGAACTTTTTCAAAATACAACCAATTACATAGGTCCCAGCGTTGAGCAGCTAGATAAAGTATTTTCTGGCAATAATTTAGCTTGCGGTAATTGTCATTTATTAGCTGGGACCAAACCCTTTGCCGCTTCTTTGGTCGGAGTAGTCAATCGCTTCCCTCAATACAGGGGGAGAGAGCATAAATTAGGGACGATTCAAGAACGGATCAATGGTTGTATGGAGCGGAGCATGAATGGTGGCATGATGGCCATAGATAGTGATGAAATGAAAGCATTGGTCAGCTATCTCAAATGGATTGGACGCAACGCACCCAAAGAAGGAAAAGTATTCGGTCAAGGTTTTATGCAAATCAACCTTCCCAATAGAGCGGTAAATCTAGAAAATGGAATGGCAGTTTATAAAGCACAATGTGTCTTGTGTCATGGAAGTAAAGGTGAAGGGATCAAGAAATCGAAGACTAATTCATATGAATATCCACCCCTTTGGGGTTCCGATTCATATAACAATGGTGCAGGTATGTCCAGGGTAATTACTGCGGCCCAGTTTATCAAGGGGAATATGCCTTATGGCGTTACTTATGAATCACCCATGTTATCGGATGGAGATGCCTATGATGTGGCGGGCTACATTAATCAACAAAAAAGGCCAATTAAAGTCAATTTGGAGCTTGATTTTCCCGATTTGAAGCGCAAGCCCGTTTCCACGCCTTATCCCCCTTATGTTGATACATTTAGTATCAGTGAGCATCAATTAGGACCTTTTCAACCCATCATTGCTTTATACAAGCAAAAGTTCAATTTGATCAAGAATAAATAGGAAAACCCATTCGGATCTCCGGAGATTTTTTCATATTGTATTACAAATATTTTTACGATCATAAACAATCAATGAATGAAAAAGACTCATCTTAAATCAAGGCGCAAGTTTTTTGGCGCCATGGCGCTTGGCGCGACAGCTACCTCTCTGCCTTTTTTAACCCATCCTGCCTATGCCGAATCTGATCAGTTGGCCGAATCCAAATATTCTCAAGCAGATGATTGGTTCAAAAACATCAAAGGAATCCATCGAATTGTTTATGATGGATCAGCGAGTGATGTAACATCGATCATTTGGAATTGGGCTTTTTATACAAGTAATAACCAAACAGGGAGCAATGATGATGATATTACCGCCATGACCGTATTGAGGCACAACGGATTGCCCTATGCCTTTAACGATGAGATTTGGGAAAAATATAAAGTGGGTGAATTGTTTGGTATAAATGATAACAATACGGGTACGCTGTCATTAAGAAATACCGTCTATGAACCTCAAGGAAAGGACTTTCCGCCCTTAGGTATAGACGGGATTAAAAGGCTACAAGAACGAGGTGCCCTATTTTGCGCTTGTGATTTAGCTACCAAAGTGCATAGTGGAAGGGCAGCCAGAAAAATGAATATGGACCCTACCGAGGTTTATAACGAGTGGATCAATGGATTACTTCCAGGCATTCAATTAGTGCCCTCAGGTGTTTGGTCACTAGGGAGAGCACAGGCCAATGGCTGTGGCTATATTTTTGCTGGGGCATAATTTTAACTTTTATAGTTTTACCTTGCCTTTATTGATTTAAAAAGCCCTTAGCCAAAAGTTAAGGGCTTTTTAAATGATAGGACCTATGGAAATGACCATTACGTTGAGCTTTTACAGCTCGATTAAAAACAGTCAAGACTTATATTGATGACTACAACAAAGCCCTTCAATTTAAATCTTTAAGAGCTTTTTTGACAGCATTTTTAAGCTGATTGGCGTACACATTTGAGGCAACAATGACGCCTGCTTGATTGACTAAAAAATAGGTAGGTATGGCGGGTACTTCATAGGCCCTCACCAACTTTCGGTCTTCGTCCCAAACATTGACCCAAGGAATCTTATATCTTTCAATGGCTGTACGCCATTTTTCTTCTTTGATGTCATTACTTATTCCAATTACATTCACTTCTGTACGATCATACTCGTTATACAAAGGAATGATAGTATGGTCCAACGATTTGATACAGGGACCGCACCAACTGGCCCAAAAATTAACAATAGTGATTTTACTTTGACCGGTTTCTAGTTGTACCCTTAATCCGTTATAACTCATTAAGTCAAAATTGGGTGCTTGTGTATTCTCTTTCAATTGAGCATGCGCTGTGAAACCCAAAAAGTAGCATGTGAGTACAAGATAAAATAACTTCATAAACTTTTAGTTTTCGGACAAAAGAGGCTACTTTTTTTATTAAAAAAAGTCAAAAGAAGCATTTTATTATTGTTTCCTGTTTTATTCCCTAGTATTTTATTGCATGTAGGCGTTAACCCAATTTGATGTCCTGTTGAATGAAGGGTTGTTTGTACAATCTTTGACCACTGGCTTGATAAATGGCATTGGCCAATGCTCCAGAAATTGGAGGTAGGGTAGGTTCCCCAAGTCCGGTTGGATCAATCCCATTATCGACAAAAAAGACTTCTATTTCTGAAGGTGCTTGATGGTGTCGAATCATGCTGTAGGTATCAAAGTTTTTTTGTATTGGGCTGCCTTTATCAAAAGTCAGGTTGCTGTACATCGCATGTCCAATGCCATCGATGATGCCTCCTTCGGCTTGATTGATGGCTCCTTCAGGGTTGATGACAATGCCACAGTCAATGGCACACCAAACCTTCTTGATTTTGTGTTTACCGTTTACCAATACCATATCAAGGACTTGTGCAACGTAGGTATTGTGACAAAAGTAAGCAGAAACACCTCTGTAAACGCCTTCGGTTTTGACACCCCAATTAGATTTATCCCTGACCAATTTTAGTACTCCGGCATATCTTTCCGGATCATAATCATTGTCAGATCCGATGGGATTTTTGATAGCGCGATCAAATAATTCTAATCTAAAATCAATGGGATCTTTGCCGGCAGCTTCCGCAACTTCATCTAAAAAAGATTGTTCCGCTCCTGCAATGAAATTGGATCTAGGTGCCCGCCAAGCACCAGTTGAGATGTTTGAATCAATACTCATCTTTTCAGCTAAGTAATTGGGTACTGCTCCAGCGGGAAATCGATTTTCATAAACAGGACTTTCATGAATGCCTGTACCATGGATTGAAAATCCGATGAGCTCATTTTTCTCATCTAGCGCAGCTCTATATTTTACTTTATAGGCAGGTCGGTAAACTCCCTGAGTCATGTCATCTTCCCTCGTGTAAATGAGTTTGATAGGTTTTCCCGTATTATACGATATTGTGGCAGCTTCTAATCCAAAATTTCCATACAATCGTCGTCCAAATCCACCTCCCATTCGGGTAAGCATGACCGTTACATTTTCAATAGGTATATCTAAAAGGTTGGAGATACTCTTCCCCATAGCTTCAGGCGTTTGAATGGGTCCGATCAGTTCAGCTTTTTCTTTGCTTACCTCAGCAAAGAAATTCATAGGCTCCATGGTATTATGGGCAAGAAAAGGTGCGCTAAAGATCTTTTCGATAACTTGAGATGCATTTTTGAAAGTTTGTTCGGGATTTCCGTCTTTTCGTGCCAATTCTTTAACTCCAGATTGGAGAGATTGTTCAAGTTTGAATTCGTGGTCTTGACTATTTTCAGCAGGAGAATCCCATTCCCATTCTACTATTAGTGCTTTTTTGGCTTTCATGACCTGCCAAGTAGTGTTACCTACGATAGCAATGACCTCAGTGAACGCATTGACATTTGACCACGCGGCCTCTTTAGGAGCTGTATTAATGACCAATACATCAGAGATGCCTGGCATTGATTTGATTACCTCTTCATTGAAGCCTTTCAATTTCATTCCGAAGGCAGGTGAGTGCTCAATCATTGAGATTTTCATGCCTTCCCTTTTGAAGTCTAAACCAAAAAGAGGGGCTCCCGAAATGATCTTCTCACCATCCACATTTTTGGTTGGTTGCCCTATGATTTTAAAATCCTTTGGATCTTTTAATTCAATTTTTTCTGGGACTTCAAGTGTGCTGGCTGTTGCCGCCATTTCACCATAGCTAATGGTTCTATTAGATTCATCGTGCTTGATGACCCCTTCATTGGTAGAAAGGCTGGATACAGTGACCTTCCATTCCTTAGCTGCCGCCTCCATGAGCATATGTCTTGCCGTGGCACCCGCCATTCTTAAGCCTTGCCATCCGCGTCGAATAGATTGGCTTCCTCCTGCAATTTGCCTCTCATATTTGTGCGTATCTAAAGCTGCCTGCTCCACTATGACATCTTTCCATGCGACATCCAATTCTTCGGCCACAACCATAGGCATGGATGTCTTAATGTTTTGACCAATTTCTGGATTGGGTGAAAAGATGGTTACCAAGCCATTTTCTCCTATTTTAATGAAGGCATTGATATCGAACCACGATTCAGGCATGGATAGGGCTTGCTCTTGGGTAGGGTTGCAACTGGCGAGCCAGCTAAAGCCAAGCATCATGCCCCCACTCGAGGCTGCAGAAACTTTTAAAAAAGATCTTCTATTGTATTTTGTTTTAACAAGTGTCATTCTATGCAATATTTAAGTGAGTTGAGCGGCTGCGGTTTTGATGGCAGTTTTTATCCTTGTATAAGTACCACATCGGCAAATATTACCTGTCATGGCGCGATCTATCTCTTCATCGGATGGATTTGAATTGGTTTTGAGAAGGGCTGTGGCGTTCATAATCTGTCCAGATTGACAATAACCGCATTGGGCTACGTCGTGGGTTAACCAAGCTTCTTTTACTATGTTTTCCAAGGTTGAGGTTGATTTTGAAATGCCTTCAATAGTAGTGATTGCTTGATCACCCACAGCACTTATCGCTACAGAACAAGACCGAATGGCTGAACCATTTAAATGAACCGTGCATGCACCGCATTGAGCAATTCCACAGCCATATTTGGTTCCTACCAAATCTAGGTGATCACGCAATACCCATAAAATAGGTGTATCGGGATCGGCATCAACTTTACTTACCACTCCATTGATGTTGATATTGAATTCAGCCATAGTTTATTGTATTTATATTTTCGATAACCTAAATGTAATAAGCAATATGATTAAATCAAATAATATTGTTAGAAGCGGTTTCAGTTTTATTTTAAACCTTGAGGTGCTGCTGTATGTTTCCAATTAAATATCATCACGGGAACAAGGTTTTATAAATAATGGATTAGTTTTAAGAGTTAATCTTACATTGAGAGTCATGTTAATGATGAAGCTAAAGAGGGTATTAATTAAAAGAACCAAAAAGGCAACCTCCTTTGGCGCGCTTTTTGTTTTTGTTTTTTTTGGATGTACGGGCCTAAGCGGCTGCAGCACTTCTGATAAATTAGTGATCGCTAAAGGGGCGCGGATTTCTTTAATAGGCAACAATTTAGGTGCTCGAATGATGCATTATGGGTTTTTTGAAACGGAAGCACAGCTCAAGTTTCCTGATAGTCTTATAGTCATTAGGAATTTATGTGATGGAGGGAATACGCCCGGCTTTAGGCCTCATTCAGGTAGAAACGAGCCTTGGGCTTTTCCGGGTGCTGATCAATTTCAAGATGATTTGGCTCAAAAATCAGGCAGTGAGGGACATTTCGAAACTCCAGATCAGTGGTTGGATAGATTGGATACTGATTTAATTATAGGTTTTTTTGGTTTCAATGAATCCTTTGAAGATTCAGCAGGCTTAACCCTTTTCATCGATGAATTGCACGCCTTTATCACCCATACCCAAGCACAAAAATACAATGGTATGCATTCGCCGGAGTTGGTACTAGTATCTCCCATTGCTTTTCAAGATCTATCAAAAATGGAAGATCTACCTGATGGAATTGAAATTAATAGGAGGTTGAAAATGTATACGCATGCTATGGCTCAAGTAGCTCTAGAAGAAAAAATATTTTTTATTGATGTTTATACGCCAAGTATCAAATGGTTTTCAGAGAAAAAGTTAACCATTGATGGCATGCAACTCAATGAAGAAGGCTACCGAATATTTTCTTCATTCTTATCCAATACACTATTTGGTCAGGGAGAAAAAGGTAAGGAGATAGACTTTGAGGAATTAAGAGCTCGCGTGTTAGATAAAAATTGGTATTGGCAGAATGATTTTAAGATGCCCAACGGTGTACACGTCTTTGGTAGAAGGTATGATCCTTTCGGTTCAGACAATTATCCTGATGAACTAAAAAAAATCAGAGAACTTACCCAAATTCGAGATACAGCGATTTGGAGCTTCATGCAAAATAGCCCTTATGATGTAGCCCTTGCAGATGGCCAAACGCAAGAACTGGCTGCTGTTGAAACTAATTACAGGAATACAGAGGAGGTTTCTTATTTATACGGGGAGGAGGCCCTCGCTACGCTTACGGTACCCAAGGGATATGAAATCGAACTTTTTGCCTCAGAGGAAACCTTTCCAGATTTGGCCAATCCGGTGCAGCTTTCATTTGACGATAAGGGTCGCTTGTGGGTTGCGACCATGCCAAGTTACCCACATTATAAACCGGGAGACGCCAAGCCCAATGATAAATTACTTATTCTGGAGGACACCAACGGAGATGGAAAGGCAGATCAGCAGACGGTATTTGCAGACGGATTACACTTGCCCATAGGATTTGAACTGGCTGCCGAAGGCGTATACATCTCACAGGGCAATCATTTAAAATTATATAAAGACGTGGATGGTGATGATCGCGCGGATGAAGTAGAAATGCTATTAAGTGGTTTTGACGATCATGATACCCATCATGCCATCAGTGCTTTTACCGTAGACCCATCAGGAGCTATTTATATGGGGGAGGGTGTCTTTTTGCATACCAATGTGGAGACGCCTTATGGACCCGTGCGGGCAACTAACGGAGGTTTTTACAGATACACCCCACAACAACACAAATTAGAGCGCACCGCACAATTGTCTATTCCCAATCCATGGGGTATTGCATTTGATGCATGGGGCCAAAACTTTTTCTGTGACACATCGGGTCCAGATGTGCGTTGGATGATGCCGGGATCTATCAAGTCAACATACGGGATTTCATCACCCAAATCACAGAACTTGATAGAGGAAGCCCATAGGGTGAGGCCCACCTCAGGCTTAGAATTTGTATCCAGTCGCCATTTCCCAGAGGAGGTCCAAGGCGATTTACTGATCAATAATACCATTGGATTTTTAGGTACTAAGCAACATAAGTTCATCGGGAAGGGTACTGGCTATGAATCAAAACATCGACAGGATTTAATTGTAGGGACCGATCCAAATTTTAGACCCGTTGACATGGAGTTCGCTCCAGACGGTTCTTTGTATATAGTGGATTGGCACAATGTTTTGGTGGGACACATGCAGCACAATGCACGTGATCCCTTGAGAGATCATGCACATGGACGTATTTACCGCGTGACTTATCCTTCTAGGCCTTTGGTGGTACCCGCATCCATCGATGGCGTAAGCATAGCAGTCCTACTAGATCATTTAAAATTACCTGAATATCGGACGCGTTATCGAAGTCGTCGGGCACTCAGGGGGAAAGATGCCGATTTAGTTTCCGCGGCTTTGAAGGTTTGGGTGGCCAATTTAGATCCAAATGATCAGGCATATGATCATCATTTATTGGAAGCATTGTGGGTGAGTTGGGGAAACAATCAAATTGATCTGGATCTCTTAGATGAGGTATTTCATTCAGAAAATCACAGGTTGAGAGCCGCAGCTGTTCGGGTGATGCGTTATATGGGAGTACAAATTCCTCGAAGTGAGGAATGGATAATACAAGCAAGTGCTGATCCTCATGGCCAGGTACGCTTAGAGGCGATTGTAGCAGCTTCTTGGCTTGACGAGGAAGTGGCTCAAAAAGTACTTTCGGCTGTTGCACGCTTGCCATTGGATGATTGGATGAGAGATACCTACAATGCCGTTGCTAGCAATTTTGGGATTTTGGTAGTTTCTGAAATGGATGAACAAAATAAATCCAGAGAAGAACGAGTGGATCTTGAGGAGTCTGACCTTGAATTGTATCATTTAGGTAAAAGCATTTATGCGAAGGATGGTTATTGTGCAACCTGCCATCAAGTTGATGGAAAGGGGATCAAATCCGCTGGATTTCCCCCTCTAAAAGGGACTCAATGGGTGCTTGGAGACGAGGAAAGGTTAATTAAAATCACATTGAATGGTGTCATGGGTAAAATGGAAGTAATGGAAAAATCCTACAGTGGAAAAGTACCTATGATGGCTTTTGGTAGTTTACTCAATGATCGAGAAATCGCTGGGGTACTCACCTATGTACGCAATAGTTTTGGTAACAAAGCAGCTGCGATTTCGCCTGAAAAAGTAAAGCAGGTCAGAGAGGATACCAAGGATAAAAAGGGCTATTATTTGGTTGAAGAATTGGAGTAAAGAGATTTTACTTCTAATATTTATCTGTATCCAATACATGATTAAAAATGACTGTAAATCGAATTAATTCACATATGGGATTTTTAAAATATATTTTTTTATTGCTATATCTTTATGGTGCTCAGCTTACGGCTCAAATCTTAGTCAATGAGGAGCAGCTATTAACCAACTTGTCCTACAGGCAAGGAACAGATGATGCGTATACTCTTGAAAGATGTGTTTTAGACATTTATCTGCCCGGAACGACAGATTTCGCTACGGTAGTTTGGTTCCATGGAGGAGGGTTGACGTTTGGAAATAAATTTATTCCTGAAGGCTTAAAAAAACAAGGAATAGCGGTAGTCGCCGTGAATTATCGGTTGTATCCCAAAGTAAAATCACCCATGTATATTGATGATGCGGCGGCGGCGGTGGCTTGGGTTTTTAAAAATATAGCTTCTTATGGAGGAGATCCCAATTTAATTTTTGTTTCTGGGCATTCAGCAGGAGGATATTTGACCAGTATGCTGGGATTGGACAAAAGTTATCTCAATACCTATGGCAAAGATGCGGATGCTATTGCAGGATTGATTCCTTATAGTGGACATACCATTACGCATTTTACCATTAGATCGGAGCTTGGGTTGAAATGGGAGGATGTACGCGTCGATCACATGGCACCCTTAGCACATATCAGGAAAGATGCACCGCCGATCATCTTAATTACTGGAGATCGTGAATTGGAGTTGTACGGTAGATATGAAGAGAACGCCTATTTCTGGAGAATGCTTAAAAGTATAGGCCATCCCTATGTTGAATTATATGAGTTAGAGGGTTACAATCACGGTGATATGGCAGTACCAGCCCATCATATTTTATTAAAAACCATATCCAAAATTTCGAATGAAATCACTTCAAGATAAGTCTATTAGATTTTTGTTGGGATCAATCTTGTCAAGATATAATTTCTAACGGCGGAGTCGTTTTCCAATTTCCCCGTGTGAAATCAGGAAAGCTTTGGGGGGTACCGCCCGCCACCACCGATTTTTCACTTAGAGGACCAACGGCACTCCATAAACAGCCCTCATATACATTTTGATCCATCGGAAGCCCTTGTTGCAAGCATTCAATGATTCTAAAATCTAATATACCGTCCATGCCGCCATGACCTGAATCCTTGGCCAGAGCATTCATTCTTTTATAAAGGGGATGATCATATTTCTCATAAATTTTTACCAGTTCATCTCCCTGCGCCCAGCTATGAGCATCAGTGTTAACGCCTTCAACGCCTCCTTCGAGGGCGATGCGTGGGGGATAGTCTGCCAAACAACCAAGCGTACCTTGAATTAAATTAAGTCTTGTGTAAGGTCTGGGGCTGGTTTCATCCCATTGAATCATGATGGTACGCCCCATGTTTGTTTTGATTATGGAGGTATTCATGTCTCCCCCTGCATATTTTAATTGGTTCCATTTGTGATCTGCAGGATAATTCTTTTTCGCGTAATTTTGACGACCCATGGCTGGCGTAGAATAGGAGACGAGTGTATTGAAAGTATCCTGAGTTCGACCAATGCTCATATATTGCGCCACAGGCCCCAATCCATGAGTGGGATAAAGATTACCGTTTCTTTGGGCGTATTGATGGGTCCTCCAAGATCCTGTTCCACGATCTTGCTCTTCCATCTGAAATCTTAAATCATGGATGTAAGCGGCTTCTCCATGGAGCAATTCACCAATCACGCCCTGACGACACATATTGAGGTACATTAATTCCTCTCGTCCATAATTAACGTTCTCCATCATCATACAGTGCTTTTGGGTACGCTCTGAGGTATCGACTATTTCCCACATTTCTGCTAAAGTCAAGGCGAGGGGTACTTCAACAAAAGCATGCGCTCCCTGATTCATAGCTTCAATAGCCATGGGAGCATGATTGGACCAATTGGTTGCTATAAAAACCATGTCGGGTTTCACTTCGGTAAGCATGGTGCGCCACCTATTTTCATCACCATGATAGGTAGCTATATTTTTGTGACGTTGGCCTTTACCTATTTTCCTTATTTCTTCGGCCCATTTTTTTACCAGGTCTTCGTAGAGGTCGCTGATAGCTACAATCTCGGTGCCCGGTAGACCCGCGGCAAATTTGAGATGCTCAGGTCCACGAGCACCCACTCCAATTACGGCAATACGAATATTGGGAAGTTTGGGTGCGGCAAAACCACCCATATATTTAGATTGAGTTGAGCGATCATTAGACATATCTGAAACATCTCCCTTTAAGGTATTGGCAGTTACCAATGCGGCGGCGGAGAGCGAGGATTTCTGTAAAAATTTGCGTCGACTTAAATCTTTCATAAAAAAATGAATTAACAATCAATTTAACTTTTATAAGGATCAAATATTCATTTGACCGAATAATTTAAAAAGAGCGCTAATGTTTATTTTATGAGCGGCATGAGAACCAGGGTTATTTGTATTCATTTTTATGATTTATTTTCTATTTTGAAGCTGTCCACTGATCAGTAATGATATGGCCTATTATCATTTGGTTTTCAATGCGCCTTATTATTTTACAGAACAATAATTCATTTAAAATTGGACTTTCATAGTAAATGGTATTAATTCTGTGCTTGCAAATGAAAGATCCAGAAACTTTTATCCAATCCGTTTTCCATAAACTCCCCATCCCAATAGCGGAAACAGACCTCCCCGAAAAGTTTACTTTTCCTTTTTCATACCAACCGCATCCAGTGGCATTAACCGCTGTCAAAGCCTTGCAGACCTATTTGAATGAGCAAAAAAAATGGACCCATGACTTTGGAGATCATACCGATGAATCTGGTGAAATCTGTGGCAAGATGTTTGGTGTTTTAGTGGTACAGAATATGCAAAAAGAGTTGGGTTACTTGGCGGCATTTTCGGGAAAACTTGCTGAAAAGAATTATTTAGAGGGTTTCGTGGGTCCAGTATATGATAGATTGGCCGATGATGGTTTTTTTAAAGAAGAGGAGGCATCCATTATAGCGATCAATGACCAAATTAAAGCCATCGAGCATGATCCTCAGTATCTGGATTTATTATCTGAGTATAATACTAAAAGAGATAGAAGCAACAAAGAAATGCAAGTAAGCCTGATGAATAAAAAGAAGGCTAAGCACATTAGGCAGCTTAAAAGAGAGGTGGCAATGCAAGATTTGAGCAGTGATCGCCTTGAGGATTTCTTGCAACAAATGAGCAAAGAGAGTCAGGACTTGCATTTTCAACATAAAAGAAAGTTACAAGCCTGGCGGGAAGTGTTAACCTCTGCTGAAGAACGTTTGGCTTTTTATCAAAAAAAAATCAATGAATTAAAGGAAAAAAGGAAGAGCAAGTCAGCGGCACTTCAGCAGCAACTATTTGATCAATATCAATTTCTGAATCAACAAAATGAAAGGAAAGGATTAACCACCTTGTTCAAGCACACCAAACAGCAAAGGCCACCCGCAGGTGCTGGAGACTGTGCTGCTCCAAAGCTATTGCAGCATGCTTTTCTCAATGACTTAAAACCTGTGGCTTTAGCGGAGTTTTGGTGGGGACAATCACCTAAACTAGAATTGCGTCGCCATGGATATTTTTATCCTGCTTGCTTGGGTAAATGCAAGCCTATTTTAACCCATATGTTGGCAGGGATGCGTATTGATGAGAATCCCGCCTATCATGAGGCGTTAAAGACAAAAGGTTTGGATATAATCTATGAATCAGTGGATTATTTGGTTATCAATAAGCCCAATGGCTTGTTATCGGTATCAGGCAAATACGTATTGGATTCCGTAGCCAGCAGGGTCAAGGCCACATTCCCAAAGGCTACAGGCCCTATGATGGTACATCGATTGGACCGCGAAACTTCTGGATTGATGGTGGTGGCCAAGACTCTAGCAGCTTATCTTGATTTTCAAAATCAGTTTTTAAATAAGACCATTAAAAAAGAATACATTGCCATCTTAAATGGCATTCCAGAATACAAACTCCCATCGATCAAATTGCCATTGCGACCTGATCACCACCAACGTCCACGTCAAATGGTTTGTTATAGTGATGGTAAATTAGCCGAAACGCATTGGTCGATCCTAGAAATTAAAGGAGCTAAAGCGCGGGTATTATTCAAACCTATAACAGGGAGGACCCATCAGCTTAGAGTACATTCAGCCCATCATGAAGGTCTAAATATGCCCATTGAGGGAGACGAATTGTATGGCTTGAAGTCGGATCGATTGAAGTTGCATGCTGCTGCCCTCACTTTTGAGGATCCTGCCAATGGCAAGTCAATGGATTTTCATTTAGATCCAGATTTTTAAGCGACTGATCAAAAAATAGCCTATATCAAATGGCTGGGGACAAGTTGATACCCTTAATTGCCTAGTTCATTCCATTGTTTTAGGAGTAATAATTTCTATATATAAATTTTAAAGTAGTTATTGATGAGTAAGCTAATCAAATCACTTACCTCAAAACTGTAATCTTATTATTTACACTAAAATTTTTATACGATGAACGTTACTTTGACTAAAAACTCCTGCTTGATTTTAATGATCGCTTTATTTTTAACAACTGCTTGTGATGAGAATGAATCTGGTTCTGAATCTCCGCTGATATTTACATCGATAGATATTCCAGAGGTTTATTTAATATCTAACAATACAAGGGCAGACATAGATGAGACAGAAATACATGAAGTGGATATTTTGATAACTAATGATGCAGGCAGCGAAATAAAAGGATTGATACAAATTATTTTACCTGAGATGGGAGGGGATCAATTATATAGTTTAGCCCTCACACAAAACATCTTGGAAGAATCAAATTTAGGTGCTGGTTTTTGGATAGAACATATGGATTTAAATCAACCCGAAGCCAATGGGAGATCAAATGCTGAGAGTTGTATTGCGCAATGTCATGAAACCTTTACTGATGTATCTGGAAAGAAAATAAAGGGTAGAGGAGCGTGTAAAGCACATTGCTGGGCTGATACAATACGAGGGGTAATCATTGCACTCAAATAAGCGTTGAAAAGTGGCTTATTTTTTTAATTTCATTTAACCCCAATTGAATCATGCATATCATTAATATCAGACTAACAATATTTTTAGGTATTTGCTTTCTTGCAAGCCATGAAAGCAATAGCCAATCTTTTTATAACAAAGGGATTGTTATTGACAAACAAACAGGGCAAGGAATTGAAGGTGCACATATTTATGTAAATGGAGACAGTGACATAGGTACTATTTCTAATGCTCAAGGGAAGTATTTCTTAAAATCATCAAAAAGCATAGATCATTTGGTGATTTCTCATGTGCGTTACCGTTCAGAGGTTTTAAGTTCAGAACAATTTAGAGAGAATGAGGTCCAAATATCTTTGACACCTTCTACTGAAACACTAAAAGAAGTTGTTTTGATAGCCCCAAATGCAAATAAAATAATCAAAGAAGTCATTGCCAGATTAAACTTGAATCATTCTGTGGAGCCTGTATATTTTCAGTTTTTCAGTCAGGTTGTGCATTTTTCTGAAAAGGATAGTATTATAAATATTATGGGTGAGTATGATGGGTATCTATTTCAAAATGAGAGATATAATACCTCCTTTGACTTAGATAGGATCAGAATGAGTTATTTATCAAACCTATTGAAAAATCAAGTTGAAAATCACAGATTAACCAGTATGACTCAAATGCATCAAGATAACATTGGAAAGCACATGGAAGATTTTCTTCACAAAAGGCGTTACGAAGATTATTTATGGTCATTTGATGATGACGTAACAATTTCGGGTAGGCCATGCCATGTATTAAACTTCATTTCAATGAAAAATAATCTCCCATCTCATGGAAAGCTATATTTAGACAAAGAGGACTATGGGATTCATAAGAAAATTTCCGGTTTTGGAGGTGCTGATTTTATAGAGATAAACTTTAAAAAAATAGATGAAAAGTATTATCTCAGCTCAGCGCATCGACTACATCATGGATATCAATCAGATTTGGCTACTTGGCGATCGACTAGATACTATTTGGCAGATCGAAGTAATATAAATACACGTTCTTTTATCAATTTAAATGAGCTACAAGTAAAGTTTTTAAATGATTTAGTTGCGTTCGAAGTAGATCATTTTGACCGGGATTACTTTGATAAGGATAACTTCATCGCCTATCCTAGATGGGTAGAAAAAAAAATGAAGGCGAACGACTATTCACTAAAACAATCTACCGAATAATTAAGAATGATTTTTTCTGATTTAAAATCTTTTTTCTGATTAAAAATGGTTCTATCTAAATACAATTATCATAATATGAGCCATCATTTTGAATAAATTTATTAGTTTGCTACAACAAGCATATCATTTTAAAAAAGAGTGATGATACAACTATTTTTAAGATTCAATTATTAAATAGTATTCAATGAATTCCATTCATATTTCTTATCTCTATGCCTACTTATTAAAGTCAGGCAGACCTCAATCTCTTGATTATGCTCAGATCATTACAACGGGCTTAGTGGGTGATCGTGACTTTGCCGTGATTGATGATGGCGGTCGTATGTTGACGGCAAGAGAGTACCCTATGCTGCTCGAGGTTGAAGCGAAAATCATGAATGATCACATGTACTTCAAATGTAAAGGTGATTTTATCACTGTACCACGAAAAACCGGATCTTCAAAAACCAGAACGGGTATCTTATTCGGTCAATCGGTGGGAGGTTTAGAGTTAGATGATAGCATCCAAAAATGGTTTTCCAAATGCATGGGCGTGAGCTGTCATGTGGTTGAAATCAATGCAGTTTACATGCGGCAAATGGAGGGTCAATCTATTGATATCACTTATACAGATGCCGCTCCAATTTTACTCACCTCCGAGGCCTCTTTGCGAGACTTAAATAATCGCATGACCTTGCCTGTAGGGATGAATCGATTTCGCCCAAATATAGTAGTAAATGGAGGTAATGCATTTGAAGAAGATGACTGGAAATCACTAAAAATAGGGTCTTGTGAATTTGAAATTAGTCACCATTGCCCACGATGTGTACTTACCACTATTGACCCCAGTCATCCAGGAAAAGGGATTTCAAAAGAACCCTTAAAAACCTTATCTACCTTTAGGAAATCAGGGAATGAGGTGAACTTCGGTGTATATTTGATCCCCAAAAAAATGGGAATCATTCGATTAAATGATGAGGTAATTCCGGGATGATGATTATGAAAAGTGAATACATTATAGGTCTGTTATGATTTTCAATCAATACTTTAATAAAATATCATAATATACTGAAATACAATTAATTATATATGTTTAATAAATCTTTTTAGAGTTGATTTTAACAAAGGATCAAAGCTGATGAATTTTATTAAGAGACTGATTAGCAAATATTAATGCTATGATATGCCTATTCCTTTGATGATGTGGAATCATTATTTTAAAATTAGGCAAATCCCAGACCACTCTAAGCACGGGATAGTCAACGCTATAGCAATATCTTAATTATCAAGGTTAAGTAACAGCCATTTTTATTACAATCTTAGCAAATAGATTGGGAAAGAAACGCTTTAGATAAATACCTGCTACTTCTTTGAACCCTCCGATATACACTTCGTTTTTATTTTGTTCTATTGCTCTTATGATTTTGCTCGCACATCTTTCAGGACTCATCCCATTGTCTTGTGCTTTATCCATGGTATTTTGTTTGCTGCCATCTCCCATCAATGCGTTAAAACTAATTTTGGTTTTAATATAGCCAGGACAAATCAATGACACATGGATATTATCTTTTTCGTGCTCAGCTCTTAGGGCATCAAAAAAACCATGCAAGGCATGTTTAGAGGCAGCATAAGCAGACCTTAATGGTGTGCTGATGATGCCAGTAACGGAGGTGATGATGACATGATGTCCTTGCTTACGAGTCACCATGGAAGGGAGTAAAAATTTAGAAAGGGCAACGGTCCCAAAATAGTTGACTTCCATAATGCGGCGATCCACGGCTAAAGAAGTGTTCATCACTTTATCTCGCTGACTGATTCCTCCACAATGAATGATGAGATCAATGGGGCCCATCAAAGTTAACGCCTGTTTGCATTTTTCTTCAAGTGTTTCAGCTTCAGATAGATCTAATGTTAAGAGGTGTACCTCGCTATTTTGTGTACAGGCATTTTTCACTCGCTCCAGTTCATTTGCTCTTCGTGCTGACAGTATCAGTTTTGCACCCAATTGGTGCAGTTGGTAGACCAATGCTTCACCAATGCCGGAAGAGGCTCCTGTGACCCAAATTATCTTTTTGTCTATTTTCGTCATGATTTTAATCTTCAATACTTGACCGAATTCAAATATAAAAGGTAGATTTTTCTTGAGCATCAAAATCACTAATTAATATCAAGAGGTTTCCTGATCATAGAAATTCAAATATTCAATTCTTATTTAAAAATATGCTTGAGGTAGAGTGAGGAATGTTTGATATTTATTTATTAGATTGAAATCGTTTTTGAAAAATTAACCATAAGCTTACCCCTAAATATTGAATACTCACCAAACCTTGTTTCTAAAAAAAAGATTCGGAGAGGCCAGACACAAGATAAGTTTGTATTTGGAAGAAGTTTTGTCTGTTGATTTATTGGAACAATTAGGAAAGTGCCTCAGAAGAGAAATTGCGTGTGATATTTACTTATCAAAACCTGGACTTGAAAAAACGGAGTCGGATGCTTTTATATTAATTCATTTATTGAAATTAAGAAAATTAGGGGCATCCATTTATTTATCAGAAAGTGGTGAAGGGCTCCACAAAATATTATGTTTTAAAGATCATGACATGATTTATGCCCTCGAAGAGGATCACGAGAATTTCGTAGAACTTCATACTACAGATAAAGGATTTGACGAATATCTTAACTATTTCACCTCAGTAGAACCTGAGTACCGTTTAGAACCGGATGATATTACCATTGAATTTCTCAGTGAAAGCAATACAGTATACGAACGGACAGCTACCAAAATTTTCTGGGAAGTTACCAATGCTACTCATGTTGCCATTGATGGTATTGGTGAAGTAGCGGATTCTGGACAAAAAACCATCACTTTCCTCAATGATACCATCCTAAAGTTGAAAGCGACTCATGGGAGTCAAAAGAAGATAAAATCACTTAAGGTAAATACCATTAGTGAATTTAAAATTGGATATGAGGTACAATTCCGAAACCCGTCTTCCAATGAGTTTGTGGCGATGAACGAGTCACAGCATGCAGGCGTTTTCGGGATTGCCAAGGGATATGATGTTCGGTTGACTTGGAATGTAGCCCATGCAGATACAGTAAACGTCAAGCCTTTTGGATTTTATGAAAATCAAGGATCTCATATTTTCAACTCGGATGGATCTATAGAAATCAATATTGAAGCTAAATTTAGAGGGAGAAACAAAAATCAGAAAATATTAATTTATTCATTTCCAACACCGATTTTTGAAAGAAAATTTATTAATCTTAATCAAAATACTTTGAAAGAGATGGAGATCAGTATTGATGATTTTAGAATTAAGGCTTTACATTATTTAAAAGACAGCGATAACAATCATTTCAGAGATTATATGGATGAGATGGACAACAAATATAAATCACTCAAATCCACTCTTTTACAAAAGATGGAAGGGACTGATTTTAATGAATTTTATGAACAGCATTCTATTCCAAAACTTTTCAAAAATAGAAAATCTATTTTATTAAACTACTTTAAATCGGACCCTAAAATTGTTGATAACATCGAATCAACAAGGGATTATTATGAGTGAGCAAAAGCGTACATATGGATTCATATTAAGATTCTTTTTGTTTTGCTCAGCGGCAGACATAGAACTATTAGACAAATGTCCGAAGTCTGAGGTGAATAAATACGCAGGGGTAGGCGCTACCGTTTTCTTTACAGGTATTTTGGCCTGCTTTTCTGGAGGCTATGCACTATTCACTGCTTTTAACTCATTGAGTTTATCCATTATGTTGGGGATTTTTTGGGGCTCATTGGTATTCAATCTAGATAGGTTTTTAGTTTCAACCATCAAGAAATCTAAAGGGAAACTTCAAGAACTCGCTCAAATAACACCTAGACTTTTATTGGCCATATTATTATCTTTAGTAATATCCGTTCCGCTGGAACTCAAGATATTCGAACAAGAAATCAATGAAAGTATTTACTATGCAGGGGCCAACAAAATTGATAAATTAACGACCCTTTTTGATGGGAGAGCAGCTCTAAAGCAGCAACGAATTGACTCTCTAAACCTAAGTATTTTGACTAAATTCGAAATCAGAGAAGAATATTATCGGCAATATGTATGTGAATGTGATGGTACGTGCGGAACCGGTCAAAGAGGTCGGGGTACAGAGTGTGAACGCAAAGAGAATAAATACTTGCAGAGTCAAAAGGAATATGATCAAGCCAAATTAACCAATGAAACCACTATAGCTTTACTTAATCAAGAGAAACAACGTTTATTAGATGAGTTTGAACTCGAGAAAGAGGGATTGCTGCAATCTTTTGCCGACGGATTATTGGTGCGATTAGAATCACTGAGAGTACTGCCTTTTGGACCCCAATTGGCCATTATTTTACTATTAATAGCTATTGAAGTCGCACCTATTTTGGTAAAATTACTTTCTCCTTATGGACCCTATGATCATCTTTTAAAAACCATAGAATACGATTTTGAAATAGATGAAATTACTGCTGTAAATATGAGAAATCAACAACTCAACAATAAGCTTACCATTATGGCAAGTATCGAACAAGATAAGGTCGAACAGGAGCTTAAAAATAACGAAGGATCTATGAAGTTGATTGGAGAGGCGCATCTTGAAATAGTGAAGGCGCAATTAGAAGTTTGGGTAGATGAGGAGAAAGACAAAATAAGAAAAGATGTCCAAAAAAGAATGGAAAAATTAGATTAGCAATGGGTACAAGAAAAGTAATGGTTTTGGTTTTTTTGGTAGGGATTTTTATTTTTCCTTCTTCAGCTCAAATGAAAAGTGAGATTACTCGAGCATCTAACCAGTCCATGCAACTAGATAGAAAGTTTATTAAAAAATCTCATTTGATATTAGAAAAGTTTGATCACTTAACTTTTGAAACCCATACACGCAGAAAAATAAATTTCAGGGTTATATCTCCTTCAGGTGCAATTGTTCATGAGGCTTTGATAAAAAAAGCCAAAATGACTTGGCAGTTTGATGCCATTGATAGTGGTGATTATTCGATAGAAGTTGAAAATCTATCTTTTTTGTTCAAGGCTAAAGTAGATCAAATTATTACGCTCAATCGTTTTCCTTTTCAGATAGGTGCGCCAAAAGACTCAATCCCCTTTTCGTTAGCCGTTGACCGTACCAAGTCTATTGAATCAGAGGGCATTTTTCAAATCACTAGATTCAATGATAAAAATTTAATGGTAGGTCCTTTTGACAAAGGAGATACCTTACTTTTTGCGATGAATAGGGTGAATAAGAAATCACCCCCTCTCGAAATTGTTAATGGAGCGAAAGAGCTTTTGTTTGCAAATAGAAAATCTAAAAAAACAGTACAAGCCATAATTCCAGTTTTAAATAAAGATTCCTTTCAAATAACTATGATTTCTAACGCTTGGCTAGGACAAGAAAACAAATTTCGTATTGACAGGATTACTCCTTTCAAGTATGTCGTTGATACCAGTCTAATATCCAAGCCAATTGTGTATGACACAATCCCTGTTGATTTCTTAGATACCACAATATATTTAGGTGCGGTGCGAGATTATACGAATCCTAATTCAGAAAAATTCACTTTCAATTTTGAGGCAGATTCAACCATTGCTTTTTGGAGTATAGTTTTTGGAACGGGATCACAGTACGAGTCAGCGATGGCAGCATTGGATGAAAGTATAGTAACAGATAGCCTAGGAGATGGGGCATTGTATACAGACGTATTAAAAAATTATGTTTTAGGCGATCCATTGGGTTTAGCATTTAAAAAGGATCAAACGCTAGTATCTCTCCAAACGACCAATGGGCAGAACATTACCCTTGAGTCGAAATTGGCTAAATCAAGTCAAGACACATCTGCCCTTATCTATGATAACGTTTTAATAGTTCCATCTTCGCAAATAGCTTCAAACTTACAAATCAAATCAGGTATCAATTTCGCGCTGATGGATGACTTATGTTGTAATCATTATTTGTATTTTAAGAATGAAGATAAAAATCTAGGAAAAAAAGTATACGTTAAAGTTTTGCTTTTTAGAATCAAAATAAATGATGATATTTGACATGCTGTCAAATATTGAATTACAGAGTATAAAAATTAAGTTTTAGATAATGAATTTTAAAGGGTTCACCTTAGGTGTTATAATTAGCGGTTTGATGTTACCTTTCTTGTCTTCCGGGCAAGATTTGCGTAAGCAAATCATGGGGGCGCAGAGGAAGGTTATGAAAGAAGTCAAGCGAACCAATCGCGACGCCAACAAGGTTAAGAAGATGTTTGGCTCTAGTAAAAAAACGGTGAATTCCTCTAGCGACACGGCTGACATTATTACTTGGTCCAAGGCGCCCTACATACCTAACAGCGGGATGATTCATGACTATGAATACATCTATACTTTTTTTCATGCCCAACAAGAATACAGTTTTAAAAATGATCGAAGTCTCAAAGATATTGAGTGGGACTCAGTAGAAAATGTTTTTTATAATAACATTGGCGCTCATGACAGTATAGATACCAAATATGAGGTCATTGGTTGGCATCCTTATTGGATGGAAGATGCTTACAAATATTATAATTATGATTTATTAACCATGTTGTCGTTATACTCCTACGATATTGATCCGTTGACAGGTAAAAACAGAAATCCATCGATGGTTAAGCAGGTGGTGGAAGATAGTGTGGCAAAATTCATCAAGCAGCAGAACCCAAATGTCAAAGTTTTATTATCAATTACCTCTTTTGGGTCAGAAAACAACGAGATATTCTTGGCCAGTAGAGAGGCTCAAAATCAATTTATTGAAGAATTATTGTCTATTATGATTGATGGAAATTTTGATGGAATTGACGTTAATTTCGAACAAATACCAGCTCTTTATGGTGATTTTTTCAATTTCTTCATTAAAAAGCTCAGTACGCAATTGCAAAATGGGGGTTATTCGCTGATTTTAGATGTGCCTTACTTTAATGATCAAAACACCTTTAACTATGCTGAGCTAAAATACTTCGTCACCTACTTTAATATCATGGGTTACGATTTCAGTGGTGAACACTCTGACTTCCCGGGATCCGTAGCCCCTCTCAATGCCCTGACCAATCAACCTAGTTTAGAAACCTGCGTCAATGATTTTTTAAATCTAGACATAGATGGTGGCCAGATCATTCTCTCCTTACCTTTATACGGTGTTACTTGGGACATAAAAGATATAAAGATAGGCCAGAGTGCTTATTTGGAATCTTTACCTTATTATGAAATCATTTCTACTTATGATACCGAGTATAATCCCAATTTTGATCCAATCAGTGCAAGCTTTTTTTACCTGATGAATGATGATGAGTCAAGTAAAATATGCTGGTTTGAAAATGAAACCAGTTTAGATATTAAATACGATTGGATTAAATCGAAAAATCTAAGAGGAGTTGGTTTGTGGGCAATGGGATACAGTCAAGGATCAATTGATATTTGGCAAGGAATTTCGAAAAGCTTTGGAGTAGATTCTTTGGTAAAGATTGAACCAATTAAATCTAGCCTTTCAGGTCCGTATGGTTTGGCCTTGAGTATTTACAATAACAAAAAAATCATTGGTTTAGGTTTTTTGATTTTTGTAGGATTCTTGGTTGTTGGTTTTGTTTATGCATTGACCGATTGGCGCGTACGAGATGCGCTTTTTGTGAATCAGTCCTTTCGGGTTGTATATAGTATGATATTTATGATATTAAGTATCCTTGGTTTACAATACTTCTTGATTTCAACTCCTCAATGGGGTGTTGTTTTGGGTGTTTTAGTGGGGAGTCTAGGAGTGATTTTAATCAATATGTTTTTTAGTCAGAATAGGAGAAAATTAAGATAAAAGTATGAAAATCTTTGCAAGAGAATTTCTCTGGTTCATTACCGCCATCATTCTATCGCTTCCTGTGGCTTATTTATTTATTGAATATATGTCACTCACTCCAACGGGCAATCAATCAACAATACAAGAACGAACTTTTGAAATGGAGTTATTTATAACGGGAGGAATCATTGGAATCATTTTTACTTACATCATGCGCTTGGTCATATGGGCCATCACCAAAATTATAATAGAGGAATAAAATGATTCATAACCTGCTGCCTGTAGTCTGTTCAGAACTCAATGATTATTTTAAATCAAGATATGGTGTAAGAGAAGATAGACTTGTTCTTTCTAACTTAATTAACCAAGATGGTTCAGTTGCATTAGAGGGTTCCAACACAGTAGTTTGTTCACTAGTCAACGTTGAGGAAGAGACTACGTTAAAAGCTACGGCAGGAACAACCTCATCAGGAGGTACTTTTGTCAAAAGTAGTCCAGATATTTATGTGAATTTAACCGTTATTTTTTCAAGTTATTTTGTAGGAAAAAACTATGTGGAGGCCTTGAAGTTTTTGTCGGGAGTGATCTATTTTTTTCAAGGGAAGCCTGTTTTCACTAACGATAATACGCCAGGACTTTCAGATAATGTTGAGAAGGCAGTATTTGATTTAACTTCCCTATCCTTTCATGATTTGAGTGCCGTATTTCAAATGATGGGCTCCAAGTATTTGCCCTCAGTCGTCTATCGTATCAGAATGCTGACTTTCGCTACAGACAATATGGAGGATACCATTCCATCAATTTCTGGAATTGGGATCGTCCCTGAGGGGGATGAAGATGTTTCCAGTGGACCACAGCCCGCAGGTGGTCAGAGCGCTGCTGAAGAGGCCTTTAACAGAGGAAGACAACGGGTAGTAGAGGCAGAGGAAAAGTTATTAACCGATGATGCAGAAGAAACTGAGGATGACCCATTTGAGCGCGCAAGAAATCGAACTCAAGATTCTGAGGGAGCAATGAATCAGAATACAACAGAGGAATCAGATGATCCATTTGATCGTTCTAGAAGTCGAGCTAATCCATCCGCAACTGGTAAAAATAATGATGATAAAGATAAAGAATAATTAAATGGTTCAGTATCAAGTTCTTTTTGAGGTATCACTAAGCCATAAATATTATTCAGGACCTTTTTCCAAAGATTATGAAATAATAATGACTCCTTCTTTGCAGGCAATGATGAAATCATATCAACTTGTATTCAAAAAAAAAGCAGAGGGTTTCGCTATTTTGGGTAAGTCAGATCATTTATTTTTGTTATCATCTTCCAAAGAGGCCATCAAATTTAGATTCGGAATACAGGTAAAAAACAGGTATTTTGAAAACTTCAGCAAAATCAGACCCGCAGCCCCCTATATGAAATACATGTTTCGTAATGAGATTTATCAAGAAAATAAGAAAGGGGAGTCAGAGAAGAAAGATATTAATTTGCATGCTGATAGCTTGTTAAGCGATTCTAATTTTAATTTTTGCTTGTCAAGAAATTTTCAGCCCTTTAAAATTTGGGGAAATGACCTTACTATTTCTGATAAAAATAATAATTATTTTGAGGGGAAAATAGATGAGAACACCCAATTAGGACAAATATTAACGGATGATTATGGTTCATATCAAGTCAAGACTTCTCAGTCAGCAGAAGAAGATGAAATTTTTTATCTAGAGCCTGAACTGAAAAAAAGTTGGGGTATTGTTGAGATTTCTTTGCAATCATCAGCAGATACGCAGTTCGAGAAAGTGATAGGATCACATTTCAAAATAAATATAGATGCTAGGAAAGTATTTTGGACGTATTATTTTGTGTCTAATAATAGCAATTATTTTAAAAATATTTCAGTTTATATAGGAAAGGAGAAAATAGATTTTTCTGAGGTAGAACAAGTACTTCTGCCTAATAATCAAGGAGCGACAAAAATAACCTCTCGAACCGCCATTTCTTTATCAAAATTCTATGAGGGGCCAAAAATATATGCTGAGTTAGAAGACATTGCATCTCAGGGGTCAAAGGAAGTGGCTGGTATCAATAAAATATATTTACCTACACCAAATATTGAACGTATAAAAGCAGTAGCAGTCAACGGAGAGATTCGTTATTACTCTGAAATGTATGTTCAAAATTTATAAAAAAAAAGTTCCATTTTTTTTTCTTATAATGTAGGTATTTACAATAATTACTTATAATTTTAGTGTTCTTAAAATATTTTTTTAATTAACCACTTAAATAATAAGTTTATGGCACAAGTTTTGGCAACGCCTGGCGTTTACATCGAAGAAAAAAGTGCATTTCCAAGTTCAGCAGTCCAAGTTGCGACCGCTGTGCCCGCTTTTGTGGGATATACCGAGAGAGCACTTAAAAACAATAAATCAATTGTTAACAAACCAACACGTCTCACTTCTTTAAGTGAATATCATCAGTTTTTTGGAGGAGCTCCAAAAACGACATTTACTGTAGCTGCAGATGATGCGACAGGATTCTCTGTAGCTGTGGATGCACCTACTAAGTTTAATCTGTACCGTTCCATGAGGCTCTTTTTTGCCAATGGAGGTAGCGTCTGTTACATTGTATCAGTAGGGGATTATTCTGGTGCTGTGAGTGCTAAGGATCTCAATGATGAGGCTGAAGAAAAAGGAATACCTACCTTATTGAAAGCTCCTGAACCTACCATGCTTGTCATTCCGGATGCTGTATTACTCGAAGAAAATGACTGTGCCTCACTACAGCAAGCGATGCTTATGCATTGTGGTAATGCTACGAAAAGTAGGGTAGCTATTCTTGATGTTTTCAATGGTGATCAGGAAAGATCTTATGATGAAAATGATATTATAACCAAATCAAGAGAAGGGTTAGGTAATAATTTCTTACAATGGGGAGCTTCTTACTATCCTTATGTCAACACAACTATTGTGCAAGGTGATGAAGTTGATTTCTCCAATGTCAGTAATTTAGATGCATTGACACCTTTATTGGATGCAGAAGCAGATGCCATTTACGGAGAGGATGCTCAAATCATCAAAGATGAAATAGCTAAACTGGCTGGTGAAAATGATGCGGTCAGTTTGAATCAAACTTTAATGGCCAAATTACCTTTATATAAGGCTGTTTTGGGAGAGATGAAAAATGAACTTAATGTTTTGCCTCCGAGCGGTGGCATGGCTGGAGTCATTTCTATGGTGGATGGTACGGTCGGCGTATTCCAATCACCTGCAAATGTTTCTATGGGATCGGTGGTAAGTCCAACGGTAAATTTAACAGCCAAGGATCAAGAGGACTTAAATCTTCCTTTGACAGGAAAAGCGATCAATGCGATTCGTTCTTTTGCGGGTAAAGGAGTATTAGTTTGGGGAGCAAGAACGCTAGACGGAAACAGTCAAGATTGGAGATATTTAAGTGTAAGAAGAACGGTTACTATGATTGAGCAATCATTGAAAATCGCTTCTGAAAGTTATGTCTTCCAGCCTAATGAGGTGAATACATGGGTAGCTATAAAAGGTACAATGTTTAACTTCCTTAGAGACCAATGGAAGCAAGGTGCGCTAGCAGGTTCATCACCTGATGATGCATTTTCTGTAGACGTTGGTTTAGGATCTACCATGACAGCGACAGACATATTAGATGGGATTATGAGAATTACAGTAAAGCTAGCTGTCACAAGGCCTGCTGAATTTATAGTAATTACCTTCCAGCAGCAAATGCAGAAGTCATAATCAAATTAAAATCTATTTAAATAAAAAAAAATTATTAAAAACTAAAATAACAAAAAAATGGCTGGAGAAGTACAAGATAATATATGGCCCTTACCAAAGTTTCATTTCAAACTAGAGGTAGATGAATTAGAGGCCAATTTTCAAGAAATCTCAGGAATGGACGCTGAAGTCGATGTGATTGAGTACCGTCATGGTGACAGTCCCGAATTTTCAACGATTAAAATGCCTGGTTTGAGAAAATCAAGTGATATCTCTTTGAAGAAGGGTACCTTTACGGGTGATATCAGAATGTATGAATGGTTTAATTCTATTTCGATGAATACAATTGAAAGGAAAACAGTCATCATCTCACTCCTTAATGAAGCAGGAGAGGCTGAGATCGTTTGGACCTTAACCAATGCCTTTCCTATGAAGGTAGTGGGCACGGATTTAAATTCCTCTAGTAGCGAAGTTGCTGTTGAAGAATTGGTTCTGGCTCATGAGGGTATTGAGTTTACAACACCATAATTGTCATATATATAATGAGTTGTTAAGTGCATCTAGCCTATCAGCTAGATGCATTTTAATTCTTTAGGTTACAAAAAAAGGCTAGATGGCTGAAAATAAAAAAAAACTGCCTTCTCTTGTCAAGCCAGTAACTACGCCTCGGCCAAAAGGAAAGTTGCCTCCGCTTGTTAAAGATGTCACTACACCTAGACCCAAAGGGAAGTTAACAACGAAGGCTAAAAAATATTCTGGTGCTACAACCAAAGGAAAGTTACCAACGAAGGCTAAAAAATTCACGGGTGATGATCTTAGTTATCCTTTACCCATGTTTCATTTCAAGGTTGAAATTGAAAATATGCAAGGGCATACAAGTTTTCAAAAGGTTTCAGGTTTAGAAGCTAAAACTAATTTTGTGAAATATTCCCACGGAAATACCAAGCAATCTCATGATTACAACATTCCGGGACGTACCGTATTTACTGATGTGACGCTTGAAAAAGGAATTTTTGTAGGGGACAAAGCTCTCTACGAGTGGTGGAAGGAAAATTTATCTGTTCCATCAAAAAAGGTAGTAACAATAATGCTGCTCAATCCAAGTCAGGATACAGCGATTACATGGACTCTAAATGATGCGATGCCTGTTCAGATCACATTTTCAGAACTAGACTCTCAAAAGACAGGTTCACCTGCGATAGAGAAATTGATTTTGAAGTGTAATACGATTGATGTTTCATAAGTGAAAATATTTTAATGAGAGATTATAACTGATACTAAAAAAAAATTATTTCAAATTGAATAACCTAAAACGATACTTAATAAGGATTAAAAACTTTCAATCCCTCAAGAGTTATTAGACCCTAAAAGATGAATGATTTCATTGAACCAATATTAGGATTCAGATTTATAGTGACATTTGATACCTCAAATGAAGATACTGATTGGCAATCGGTGAAGGGTATATCAAAGTCTCTAGATACGACAGTTATCCATTCTGGGGGGGATGGTCAAAGTGCTTATTATCTGCCCAACCATACAGTCTATGAAGATTTAGTTCTTGAAAGAGGATTGATCTCTAAGAATGGGGACTTGTATAAATGGTGTCAAGAGATGATTGATAGTGGAGGAGGTTGCATTACCAAAATTGTCCCGAAAACACTGAAAGTAGCATTAATGGATGCTTCATATGAATCGTTGTATACATGGCAGTTCAATAATGCATATCCTGTGAAGATGGGAATATCAGAGTTTAACGCAGAAAAAGATGCGGTAGTAATAGAATCGATGACATTTAAATTTAGTTCTTTTGATCTACAGTGATTAGTTTAACTTTTACAACAATATTATCTTATGGCTATCAAAGTCAATCAATTTTCAATTAAAGCCCAAGTCAATGATGAGGTGGTTTCTGAATCTTTTGGTGAAAAAGAATCCTCTGAACCAACACAAATGAATGAAGAGATGGAGCAAGAGTTGATTCAGAAATGTTTTGAAAAAGTGCTGGATTACCTCAAAAACGAAAAAGATAGATATTAACTAACATGGAAATGTTAACCATAACTGCTTATAAAGCAGAATCTTGTAATGATTCGGATAAGGTTGGAACAGAATATACGGTTCAGCTGAACCCTACGAAATATAAAAAGTCTTGGAAAACCAATAGTGTCGAGGTAAAACAAGCAAATGGCTTAAATTTAGTGATGGTTAAACCTGCTGATCCAGAGGAGATAAGTTTAGATTTTACGATTGACAATACTGGAGTGGTACCCGGTGGAGATGTCGACATTGTGACCAATATAAAGAGTTTAAAAGATATGTGTCTCTCCGTTAATGATGACACACATACGACTAACTATTTAATGTTGAGGTGGGGTGCATTAGAACTAAAATGTAAAATGAAAAATTTTGATGTTGATTATACCCTTTTTAATACAGATGGGCTTCCTATAAGAGCAGTTATTACCGCACATTTCAAGGAGCACCTGGATTTAGGTACGATGTTAGAAGGATTAAACTCACCTGATATGTCTCATTTCACTGAAGTGAGAAAAGGCGACAGTCTACCTTTAATGTGTGAAAATATTTATGGTGCTCCGCACTATTATTTACAAGTTGCTGAAGTCAACGGAATTATTGATTTTAGAAATCTCACCCCAGGTCAGAAAATCCTATTCCCAAGATTAGAAAAATAACATGGCCTCTCCGATAACAACCGATATGGGTACGCCAAGCTTTTCAGTGCTTGTAGATGGTGAGGATGTGGGTGCAAAATATGCCATAAAATCAATCAGTGTGTCTAAAGAAATTAATAAAGTTTCTAAGGCCAAAATAATCATTATGGATGGAGATCCCGCCGAACAGACTTTTGAAGGGAGTGCCAGTAATGATTTTGATCCCAATAAATCGGTTTCAATAAAAATGGGGTATGACCAAGTTGAAAATGAGGTTTTTTCTGGAATTATAACAGGTCAAAGTCTAAATGTAAAGTTTAAGACTTCTGAACTTGTTGTTAATTGTATGGACAAAGCCTTTCAATTGGCCCTAACACGCAAGACTACCAATTTTGTAAAAAAGAAGGATAGTGATGTTATATCAGAAATAATTACTGACTATGGATTAACTAAAAGTGTGACAGCTACAACTTTTGAACATCCAAATTTAGTACAATATAACTGTTCAGACTGGGATTTCATATTAGCTAGAGCGGATGCCAATGCCATGGTTATTATTAATGAAGATTCAAAATTGACTATTGCAGATCCTGTGGTTAGTGGAAGTGCGGTTTTAGATTTGAATTTTGGAATAGATGTTTTGGGTTTTGCTGCCGATATGGATGCACAAAATCAATTGGATGCTGTAGCGTTCCAATCGTGGGATAGTGGGCAAATGAGTTTGGTGAAAGGAACAGGGACTGAACCCTCAGTGAACGCTCACGGAGATGTTACAGGGGTAACCTTAGCAGCAGCGGGAAATAGTCCTTCCATAGCTTTAAGTTCTTCAGCGCCAGAAGATAGTAGTTTATTAATATCATGGGCAAAATCACATTTACAGCGATCTAGGTTGTCTAAAATCAGAGGATTTGTTTCATTTATTGGGAATTCAAGTCCTTTAGTTGGTAAACTATTAAATCTTTCGGGTTTTTCGCCTCATTTTAATGGAGATGCTTACCTTACCAAAGTAATTCATACTCTCGAAGATGGATTTTGGAAGACTGAAGCAGGTTTTGGAATGCAACCCAAAACATTTACTGATGAAGGTACGATACAAGGTCCATCAGCACTTGGTTTGTTACCGGGTATTTCAGGAGTTCATATAGGTAAAGTAAAAAAAATAGATACTGATCCAGCGGGTGAATACAGAGTTCAGGTCGAAGTTCCCTTCATCGAGGATACTGGAGAAGGCTTATGGGCAAGATTAGGTCAAATGAACGCATCTTCATCTTATGGATTTTATTTTTTCCCTGACATTGGAGATGAAGTTATTTTGAGCTTTATTAATAATGATCCGAGGTTTGCGGTTATTATAGGTTCTCTTTATGGCAAGAAAAATAAACCACCATTTACACCTGATGCAGAAAATAAGGATAAAGCCATAATAACTAAAAGTGAATTAAAATTAACATTTGAGGATGTAAAAAAAATAATTACTATTGAGACGCCAGGAGGTCAAAAAATCACTCTCGACGATGAGGGTAAATCTTTAAAATTAGAAGATCAAAATGATAATTCAGTTTTGTTAGATGATAAAGGGATCACCTTTGACAGTGGTAAAGATTTGATTTTAAAATCATCCGGTAAGATCACTTTGACTTCCGGAGGAGCTACAGAGATAGATAGTGGTGCCGACTTGAAAGCAGAAGGTACCAATATAAGTCTTAAAGCAAGTGCTAAGGTAGGTTTAGAAGGTGCTACAGCAGAGGTGAAAAGTTCTGGAAATGTAGATGTAAAAGGAGGAATGATAAATTTAAATTAAGTTTAATACTCTAAATAGTATCATTAAAGATTAATTTTTATATTTTAGAAAAGGTTTTAATTTTTTTGGTAGCCCTTTTCTTATATCATGACAAAAGAAGGAAGGGTTTAGTTTCATGAACCAACTAATTGATAATATAAAAAGATGTTTAATTGGGCGTCAGTGTACTGAATGAGAGTTAGAACTAAAGGACGATATGAGAATTAGGGACAAAGAAATTTGTATAAAAGTCATCGCAAAGAATGACTAATTGGACTAAGAAAAGTGCTGACTATGCCCTGTATTTTTTTAAGAAAATGATTTTTTCATAATGGCTGAAGATTTAAAATCTTTTTTAGGTACTGGCTGGAGCTTTCCACCCTCTTTCAATAAGCACACAAAGACTGTAGATATGGTATCAGATGAGACGGATATCAGTCAAAGTTTAAAGATTATTTTGTTTACTGATTTAGGCTCTAGAATTATGAGATCAGATTTTGGATCAGATGTGAATTACTTCATTTTTAAGAGTATTAATAAAGGTTCGATTACTCGATTAGCAAGTACAATAGAACGTGCAGTGAAGCGACATGAGCCAAGAATTAATTTGGATAATGTAGATATAGACCAATCGCAGGCTGCTGATGGTAAACTCCTAATTAAATTGGAGTATTTAATTAAATCTGTAAATGTAAGAACTAACGCAGTATTTCCTTTTTATATAAAAGAAGGTACTCATATTACTGATATGTGAATATGAATCAATTAGATACTCTTAAGTCAAATGGATCTTCAGTATTAAATAGATACAATAGATATCTTGATGAAGGCTATTTTCAAATTGATGAACGATCTTTATCAGATTTAATGAACTTTATTAAAGATTTTAGCTCCTCTATTCAATTTATCAATAATGACAATAAACCTGAAGGGGATTGGTCTGATTTTTTTAATCAAAATTTAGCTTTTCAGATCTCCACAATAGCCTCATTTGATACAAATTTGTTTAATCAAAAGTATAAAAAGGGTGAAATAATCTTAAAAAATCCAAGTAAAACAGATGTTCAAGACAAGCAACTTTTAGAACAACTAAAGTTAATCCTCAATTTATTTCAATCTATCAATAAGTGGTACATAAAGTCCAAGATTGATGTAGTTAATCTTTCTGAGAATATTTTGTTTAATCAGTTAAGTAACTCTATCAGAACGACCTTATCTCAACAATTAAGCGAATTTGTCAGATTGGTGGAAGAGATAAAAATGCAATCGAAAATGGTTCACGAGAGTGAACTAGTAGATCTTTCATTATTTGATAAAATTTGGACCGAATCATCAGATCAGTTCATTGATTTGGATAAAGGTGATACTGCTATGGATTTAAATAAAGGGATCAAAGAGCTCTCAATAATTTTTAATTCAATATTGGGATTTGCAAATTACATGAAGTCTATTGCTCCAAAATTATTGCAAGATATATTGACTGACTATCCTTATCATCCACCTCATATTTCCTTAATGATTGCCTTCCTGAAAGGCTATGAACATACTCAGAAGGACATCAACAATGTTCTGAAAAAGCAATTAAATTATTTTTATTTAGATCTTCTAGGACAAAAATTAAGACTAGCGATTCCGGATCAGGTCTTTGTAACTTTTGAAGCTTCAGATCATATTGTTAAATATGATTTACCAAAAGGGACTTTGTTGTATGCTGGAATTGATAATGATGGTTACGAGTATAATTATCAAACAGATCATGCCATAGAGTTAAATTCAGCTAAAGTTTCAGATTTAAAGTTGATTCATGTAGCTCAAAATGGAATCATTGGTCTAGGTAATACTTTTAAATCAGTTTCTAATATCTTTCAAAGAGAAGTAATGTTGAATGATGAGGGAGAAACATTAGATATCACAAATAATCCTAGATCTTTTGATTCTTTTGGGAAAGATCAATCTGATCTAAGTTTCAAAGATCGAGATATGGAGCAAGCGAGAATTGGTTTCGCGCTATCCTCTCCTGTTTTAATTCTCAAAGAGGGCTTGCGACTGGTTACGTTAAATTATAAGTTCAGCCTTAAATCTCTTTCAGCTTTGATTTCCTTTATTGAAGAAATTTCTTCTGAGGAGGGACTTTCTGCTGATGCAGGTTTTAAGAAAATAATATCAAATATTTTTGACATTAGGGTGACTACATTGGAGGGTTGGTTTGATGTAACTTCTTATGAAATAGTACCCCCAAAGAACTGGGTTTCGGGAGAAATACAGTTTCAAATGGCTTTTGATCGAGGGGATCCGGAAATATTGGGATATGACCCAGAAGTACATGGCGAAGGATATTCAACTGAATGGCCGGTTTTCGAGTTTAAGTTATCTTCCGAAAGAGCCATGTATGCTTATTCTTTTATCAAAGACCTCGTGATTGAGACTTGTGAGATCAGAGTAGATGTTGCAGAAATTAAAAATTTATCGGTTTTTAATGATTTAGGTAAATTAGATATAACCGTTCCATTCTTCCCATTTGGTTCTACTCCCGAATCAGGAGCTTATTTCTTGATAGGAAATGAAGAAATTTTCCGAAAAAACATAACTGATTTTGCCATTGATATTAAGTGGCACAATTTACCTAAAAGACTGGGTGGATTTAAGACCTATTATGAAGCCTACAATAACGATATTACTAATGAATCATTTAAAGTGGGCATTACATGTTTAACAGACTTTCAGTTTCGTCCCTCGGAACTTGATAGTGTTCAGAATTTTGATTTGTTTAAGAGTTTAGGTGATGAAGATAGATTGGACAACCAATCAAGCCTTGATGAAGTCAACATTGATAAATTGAAGATGAAACCCATTTACGATGATATCGATGTAGAAAATTTTGATAACCGCTCAAAAACTGGGTTTCTAAAAATAGAATTGTTGGGACCAGAGGATGGTTTTGGTTTTGGTTTGTACTCGGAATTGTATGCAAAAGCTCTCATGGAGAATGTGCCACAGCCCAAGGCTGGAATCTTCCCTGCGAAAGAAAAACCACAAGTGGCCATACCTAGAGAACCTCTATCTCCTCTAATACGTGAGATGACATTAAAATACTCTGCAAATACTTTAATTACATTGGATCAAAACAAGTTGAGCAATAATATCAAAACGAGTAAAGATCAAATTTACCATCTTCATCCTTTTGGTAATTTTCTTATTTTTGATCAGGGTATTCCTTCTCGTAATCATTGGTTTCCTCAGTTCAATGATGAGGGATATTTGATCATTGGATTAGAGAATCTTCATGTCCCCGTAGAGCTTTCTTTATATTTTGAACTAGAAGATAATATTCAAAATGAAATCGGTCAAATAGAAATACCTTCCATAAAATGGTTCTATCTAGTTGATAATGAATGGATTGAATTTAGTGAAAATGAGATTATCAAAGATGGGACGCATAACTTCACGACCTCTGGAATTGTTCAACTTAAGATACCAACATTAATCAATAAATCTCATGATATATTGCCGACAGACAAATATTGGATCAGGGCTTCTACACAAAATAATTCAAGACTGTTGTCAAAAATCAAAATGATCAAGAATAATGGCGTACTGGCGACTTGGATCGCTCACAAATCAGATGCTCATTGGGAGGAGAAAATTCCTGCTGGTACTATTAATAGATTGATTCAATCAAGAAATGAAATAAGCAATGTGAGTCAGCCTTATCCTTCTTTTGGAGGTAGGAATAAGGAATCAATGTCTGATTTATATATGAGGGTATCAGAAAGAATTCAGCATAAAAACAGAGGGATTACACCTGAGTTCATTGAAAAAATTATTTTGGAAGCATTTCCAAATTTATTTCAGGTTAAATGCATCAATCATTTTAGTCATCCAGACAAAGTTATGACTGGAATGATCAAAATAATTGTGATCCCTAATCTCCAGCATAATGAAAATTTTTATTTGCCCAAACTTGATTATTATGAGCTTAAAGCGATTCAGGCTTATGTCGAAAAAACAATATCTCCTTTCGCTAAAGTGGAAGTCGTAAATACTACTTTTGAAAAGGTCAAGATAACGGGTCAGATTAAGGTGACCGATAAAAGTGGCCCGGGTGAATTTATGAAAAGGCTTCAGCGAGATCTCCGAAGCTTCATTTGTCCTTGGTTTGCGAGTCATCAGAGGGAAATGAACTTAGGGGGTTCTATAGAAAGAGATGATATCATGACATTTATTGAATCATTGGACTATGTCACTTATATAACCAAGTTCTCCATTGTATTGATTCATTATGAAAAGGGTAAATTCAATATTTCTGATTCAGCAAGCAATCGAGGTACCAATAATGAACTGCAATCGACTTCACCTTGGAGTGTTTTAATACCCAGTGAAGAGCATGAAATAGAATTGATCGAGCAGAAAAAAGGGGCTTTACCTGAGGAAACTAAAATCAATACAATGAAAATTGGAAGTGATTTTGTAATTTCAAGAGAAGAAGAAGACGAAGTGATATTTCCTTTTTATGATCATGAGAAGGATACTTATTATGCTATTGAATTGGATGTTTAAAATTTAATTAATTATTATGGAAATTTTCAATCGATCAACGCTAAAGAGATTTTTTCAAAGGGGTCAGATACCCACCGAGGTTCATTTCACTAATTTGATAGATTCTACTATTAACAAAATCGATGATGGCTTTGCCAAAGATGTTGAAGATGGACTTAAATTATCTCCTATCGGAGAATCTCAAAAATTGATAAGTTTTTTTGAAGACATAAAAGAAACACATCCAGCATGGAGTATTGCTATTAACCCGAATGAAAGATCCAAGGGATTGAGTATTTCCGAAAGTACACACGGGAGTCGAATTTTTTTACAAAAAGGTGGAAACATAGGTATGGGTACTACTTCTCCCTCGTTTCCGCTAGAAGTAGAGGGTGCGGTGGGAATGAAAACTAGAGTGGGAACTTATCCAAACAAGGCGGTCATAACCGCCGATGGAGAATGGCATATTATGATTGAAAATTTAGCAGGCTGCAATATGTTTGAAATTGTAGCAAAAGTCGAAGGGGTGAAGCAACGCGGAAAATATGCTTTTGCGCATGCCATTGCAGTTGGTACCCATGACAGCAGAAACAATAAAATTAAAATTACTCAAGCCCAATATGGATGGTTCTGGCATCGATTGAAATTCAGATGGAAACAAACAAGGAACGGGCAATATCAACTTGAGATTAAATCTGCCCAACATTATGGGAATGATGAAAATAATCAAGTGTTGCAAATAAAATATCACATTACCTCTTTGTGGGATGACAAATTGGGATAACGTAAAGCAATAGAAAATAGAATGTCAGAAGAGGATATAAAAATAATTCAGAATAAAGAAATACCGAAAGGTATGGATTATGACTTTTTACGTAAAGAGGCCATTGGCCACACGCAAAAAGTTTCTGGAGATATTTGGACGGATTATAATGCCCATGATCCTGGAGTAACTATTTTAGAACAATTTACTTATGCGTTAACAGATATTTCATTTCGGACCAATCTTGATATTGAGACCATATTATTTCATGAAGGAGATAAGCATGGTGTACTCAGAGAACAGGCATTAATCCCGCCAGAAATAGCTTTTTCGCCCGGAGTAGTCACAATTAATGACTATCGGATATTGATATTAGATCATTTTTCAGGTGTGCTTTCAAATTGTTGGATTTCGAAAGTAGATGATCATTTGGGAGGCATCAAAGGACTTTTTAATATTGAGATTCTAGTAAAAAGTCATGTCCAATCCAAAGATTATGATCAAATTAAATTCGAGGTTAAAAAAATATTTCATGCACACAGGAATTTATGTGAAGATCTATCGACAATAAACATTTTAATTCCTGAGAAATTATCTGTTTCCTGTGAAATAGACATTGACCAGCGCGCAGATACAGAGGACATTTTATCTAAAATATTATTTGTATCTGAACGATATTTTAATCCTCTAGTCCCTTTCTTTACCCTTGAGCAGTTGACTTCAGAAGGAAAATCAACAGAGGAAATTTATGGTATTCCATCATTTGAAAATGGATTTATAAAAGAGGAATCTCTCACAGAAAAAGCCTACGAATTTTATGTTTCTAAATTAACGGATCTAATATTAGAGATTGAAGGAGTGAGAGATGTACTCAGTTTACGATTGGGCATTGCGGGCATACCTATTCTTGGAGACGTTATAGAAGTACCCAATGGAAAGTTTTTGACATTAGGGGTCATCGGACAAGGAGGGCAAGCGGATCTTTTCAAAGATCTTGACATAAGTATTCAAAAGGGTGGAACTAGAGATAATTTTAATAAGGAAGGAGTTATCTATGCGACAGAATTATTAAATGCAAATACCGAGCCCAGTTTTAAAATATTAAAACAGACTAAAGAGAAATCAGCCAAAGTCAAAACAAAACAATTAAATAGTTATTTACCCATTCAAAGATCTTTTCCAGAATTGTACGGAGTGGGCACTTATGTTCCAAGCCCTGAAGAAAGTCCATTGCGACAAGCTCAGTCTGCCCAACTTCGCGGCTATTTGGCTTTCTTTGATCAAATCATGGCCAATCACTTGACCCAATTATCTAAAATATCTAATTTGCTTAATGTCACGGATTTAGGCGAAGCACCATCGCCTACCTATTTTGGGCAAAAGATCGAAGATAGACTCAATGACTCAAAGGAACTCTTTGTTAAAAAACTGATCAGTGCTGTTGAACTTGAACAACAAATCCAAGAGTTAAATGAGCTCAAAAATGACTTAAGTGACAAAGAAGCCTTTAGGCTCAATGAGTTAAAATTAGATTTGAGGGATAAATTTAAAGAGGTAGAAAGAATAGTTCAAAACGATTGGAGCCTTTATGAAAATGATTTAAAAAATATAGGAAGATTAAAAAATAAATATGTTCATCCTAAAACTCATGATCTTCTCAATCAGATAATTGATGTATCTAAAGATTTAGAAAGAGAGTCAGGGAGCGAGGAGGAGCATTCGGAGGCATTGGATCATAATATAGTCGATGATCTAAAAAATTCTTTGTACGAGACAATGAGTGCTGAATTACTTGATCAGGACTTATATGTAAGTATGACTATTGATCATTTATCTAGAATCATCTCTACACATGATGATGTTTTTGACCGTAAAGACAGATTGATTAATCATGTTTTGGCAAGGTTTGGAGAAGATTTCAGACATAGTTTTCAGGCCTTCTTCGATGATTCCGCTTTTAAAGGAAAATTACAAAGTGAAATTGAGGGAGATTACCTCAGAACTAAATCTGCATTTTTAAATGAAGTGATTTATGCTAATAAATATTTAGCAAAAGGTGTGAATATTTTAAGTAAAGAAGTAACTCATATCCAATCGCCATTCAAACGAAAAGTTTCTTATCTTTTGGGAATTACGCAACATAGCAGCCCATTCATTATTAAAGATGATTTAAAAAGTAATCTGAGTCCCAAAAGATTAACAAGTGCTTCTATTAATGAGATAACAAACACAAAAACACAAAAAAAGGCTATAGCATTAAAGACAGGTGTTTCATCAGATAAGGTTACCTTTTTAGTTAATTCCTCTAAGTATCTAAAATATTTATTCCAATATGGATCAAATCATAAAAATTATAGTATCGAACACGAAGATGATCAGTACATCATTTATTTTAATCCTCCAACAGGAGAAACGCCAACGAAATTAATAGCGCTTGATTCCGAATCAGCGGCCAAGCAAAAACGTCTTCAAGTTCTTCAATATTTTGCAGAGAAGAATCAGTCTTGTCAAAATTTCCATGTAGTAGAACACATCCTTTTACGTCCGGTAGACCAAACTCAAGCCAATTACATATTGCTTGACGAGAATAAGGAGAAGGAGCTTTTTCAAAGTATCATAGTGATAGATGAAACCTCTCAAATAAGTGCAGCAAAGGATGCGATTATATTGGCAAGTTATGCTAATAATTATACTGTATTAAGTTCTTCGGTAGGAGATTATAAAGTGATGTTAAAGAATGCCATAGGTACTTTTTTGGCAAAATCAATAGAGGTATTTAAAACTGAGGGTTCAGCTAAGAAGTTCATTTTGTCTTCGATAGACTCTTTTCAAGTGATAAAAAACGAGAAACAATTTTCAAATTACATTAAATTAGATAACACAAAAGAATTTTTATTTCAAGTTCTAAATGAGAAAAATGATATTTTACTTTCAGGCTTAGAACCTGAAAGTATTTCAGATTATAATGAAAAATCCAATGACTTGCTGTCAAATGCAAAAGAGCTTGATCAATATAAAGTGATTGAGGAATCACCCGATGTATTTGTTATTTATTTAACGGATGACTCGGGAACCAAAATAGCACGAATTGAAAAGAAATTATCTTCCAAATTAACATCAGAAGCTTATATTAATGAGTTGGTAGCTTATTTCGAACAGTTGATTGAAAAAGGGAGTAAAGATTTAAACTTGAGGTATCATAGACTCGGTAGTAGGACTGCCGATGATTTTAACTTTAGGTTAAGCATTGTGTATCCCAATTGGACTGAGAAATTTAACAGAAAAAGTTATCTCAAATTATTTCGAAAAATTATATTTGATTGTTTACCCGCCCATTTGTCTGTGAATTTAGTTGGTCTTGATTTTGATCAAATGAGCGCCTTTGAAAAATTATATTTTGATTATCTTGATCAATTAAAAAAAGATCCTATTGAAACCAGATTGCAAAGACTGAGTGCCTCTAACAAAATCCTTGACCTACTGATAGCAAATGACCGTCAATAAACTAATAGATAAAAATAACCCCTTTAAAGGTTTAGCAAGTTTTGAAACTCAAGATGCTGTGCTTTATCAAGGAAATGAAAATGTCAAATTATCGCTATTAAGACAACTAGCCGATACCAATTTTGTTGCCCTTTTAGGGGACCCAGGTTCAGGAAAAACTTCGTTTTTGAATGCTAGGATAATACCCACATTGCAAGATGGGTTTATTATTAAGGGGATTAAAGATTGGAAAATCGCTCATTTATATCCTGGAATAAATCCGATACGATCTCTAGCTAGAGCACTAGCTCAAGTGGATTTCATAAGAAGTAGCCCAAATGAGAAGATTGATCCAGGTTTGATTGAGAAATTTGAAAAAATATTAACAAATAAGAAATATGGGATTATTGAGATATTGGAAGAACATAAATTAATCTCCAATTGTAATATTTTATTAAATATTGATCGATTGGATGATTTATTTCAATTGAAGAAGAAAGGGGAAGATTCTTTAGAGCTCGATATTTTTCTCACACGGATTGAAGAAGTAATACATCAAACGGCTTATCCAATAAGCACTATTGTGTCTATGAGATCAAAAAGATCTTACGATCTTGCCAGTAGTTTTCCTGATCGACCTATGTTTATTGAGACCATCAATAAAAATCAAATTAATCTACCTATATTTTCTTTTGCTGATTTAATGAGTACCCTTGATTTTTTTGAATCTAAAGGGTATTTGACGTTTGATAGAGACGTTAAAGATCATATATCCACTTATTATCGTGCTCATCCAATTTCTTTAGGAGAATTTCAGCATGCAATGAGGCTCAGTGTTGAGAGGAGTATAGAGAATGGAAGAAGTAATATCTCAATGGAAGATCTAGAAGCTGTTTCAGGCTTTCAAAATTCTATAAATAATCAATTAGAAGATATTTATTCAACTTTTTCTAAGGAGGATCAGAACAATTGTCGGTTACTTTTTCAACTTTTGGCGAGTGAATCTGACCTTGGATTTGAATTATTTATGTCGATATTGGAAATCTCAGATTTCACAAACATTGAGACGGATGTCATAATACAAATTATTGAAGAATTTGTGGTTGACGAATGCGTTGCGATAAAAATAGAACCCATTACGGGCGCAGATCAAAGGTTAGATCATTTAGATTATTTATTGGATGATTCGAAAAACATAATTACTCCATATTCGAGGGTATCGCTTGATGATGAGATCCTCATTTATAAATGGCTTAGATTAGAGAAATGGGTCCATGATGAAAAAGAAAACTCAGATATTTATCAGAGTGTTTTTACGGATGTTTCGAAAGGTGAGGTATTATATGAAGGAGAAAAGCTCAGGAGTGTATTGCATTGGTACAAAGAAGTCAATCCACAAAAAGGTTGGGCAAAGCGCTATGGAATAAACTACAACCTCGTTAAAGAGTTCATTGATAAAAGTGAAGAACAGTTTAATACAGCCCAGCGAATTCTTGAAGAGGAAGATAAGTCAAGGCGACGAAAGGCCAAAAGAAATATATTAATAGGTATAGTTTTCTTTCTAATCACTATTGGTTTAATATTAGTCAGTATTTTTTTTACAGGTGTTGCAGTTGATCAAAAGATGGAAGCAGATAAGAGTAAACGAGAGGCCAGTAGAGAAAAAGTAGCTGCAGAACAGGCGATGAATATAGCGAAAGAACAAACCGAGAGAGCTGAGATTGCAAGTTATGCAGCCAAAAGAGACAGTATTCGATCTATTGAAAAAAATAGAGAAGCCAATATAGCTAAAAGTCAAGCTGTCAATGCCTTAAAGCAAGCTGAATATGCGCGAAAGGATGCCCAACTGCTGACGGAAAGGCAGAATGTATTGAAAATAAAACTCACAGAATCTGAAAAAGATATAGAGAATAAAAAAATTGAATTTCAGTATTATGCCACTTTAGGTCAGATCAACAAAATATGTAGTGAGGTATTGGAACTAGCGGCTACACCCATCTCGGATAATCTTAAAATTGGAGCTAATTTGATTGCATTGGGATACAAGCGACTGAACTCATTGGATAATCCTCTTTACAATGATTTGATCCAAAATTTCCCAAATTCATCTATAAAAATGAAAGCAGAATTTCAGGTAAGCGAAAAAAACCTTCTTCAAGCCATGGGAAATGTATTTCAAAAATTGGATATAGTCTTAAATAAAGAATTGTCTAAAATTCAGTTTGGAACTGTACTTGACTTAAATAAGACAAAAAGTACATTGGCTATTGGCACGGATCAAAGCGATATTTATGAAATGAACTTACCTTCTGAAAATAAGTTCTATGATACCGATTTTTTGATTTTAAATAGATATGTACGGGTGAGAGAGATCACTTCAGGTATTAGATCAATGAAATATATAGAAGAGGATAACTTAGTCTATGGAACCGTAGATGGCAAGATTTATCGAAATACCGACCAGAAGTTTGCTGATGATAACACATCAAAAGGTTCGATCAATGGGGTTTTTAATTTGACTGATGGGGATGTATTAATTTCGAATAGTTTGGGTCATTTGACATATGTTCAAGATAATTTATCCTCAGGAGCATATGATCAATTACCATATGTTGATATCAAGCACGAGATTAATGCGATTGATTTTTCTCATAAATCAAACATCATAGCCACTAATGGGCGATTATCAGAAATTGAATTTTGGGGTTGTCCAGCCAATGGAGATATTAATTTTAAAGAAAAAATAAGAATAGAGGGTATGACATCAAAAGTGACGAGCTTGAAGTTTATAGATGATAAAAATTTAATAATCATAGGGACACAAGAAGGCACACTTTTTATTTACTCTTTTCTAGAAGATGAGGTCATTTTTGAAAATAAGAGCGCACATTTATCAGCATTAACTGTGCTTGCTTTAGATCCCTTATCTCGGTTTATTGTTTCAGGAGGTAGAGATGATAAAATCAATGTCTGGGATATAGATTTACTCAGTGATGATTATGTGCCTATAGTCCATCAAATGAATCAAGCGATCCAAGATATAGCGTTTATTGGTAATGATTGGTTCGTTTCTCTGAGTAGAGGTCAAAGTAACTTAGGTACTGATAGAAACTCCGTGGGTAGAATGTCTTTGTGGTCTGTTGATTTAGATTTGTTTGCCAAAAAGCTGGCGCAATCCGAAAAGACATGGTTGATCGAAGATTTTGAATATAATGACCTTTATCAAAAATATATTCCCAATTAAAAATGATCAAAATAGTTAATAAATTTTTTCTGTGCCTTTTACTTGTTTTTGGTTTATTTCGGCAACAGCAAAGCTCTGCTCAAGTAATTTTTGATGATCTTAAAATAGGTATTGATAAAGTTGAGTCTGATGAAGTTGTTTTTAACAGCATGCAAGAAATTGGCGTATACTATAAAAATAATCAGTTTGAGAAAGGGTTGGAAATTGCCAGTAATCTTTTTCAGGGCCATTTTAATCAGTCTTCCATACAATCAAAGGAGTCGATATTAAATTTTGCGATTAAATTAAGTTTTGCACTGGATTTGAGAGATAGTACGATTAGTTTTATGGAAATATATTATAAAATAAATCCAAGTTTTTCGGATCGTACGATACCTGATATTACTCCCGCACTACAAGTATTCATTAATAATTTTATCAAAAGTAAAAATCAAGTTTCTGTTTTTGTAAATAAATTTGCCCAAAATATTGATTTTATCTCGTCCACTATTAGTATTTATGATCAAGGTGATTTTGAACGATTAGGCATTAGAAATTTACTTGACTTGATTCGAATTACACCTGGCTTTGCTGAAATTGGGGATTGGAATGAGCGCCAATTCGGAACGAGAGGTACTTCAAATTCAACCTTGCAAGATGTGCTTATACTCATCAATGGACATAGGATCAGTGACAATCTTACAAGTTCAAACGGACCTGATTGGATCAGTCTTGATTATGTAAAGCAGATAGAATTAGTTCGGGGTCCGGGTTCTGCCATCTATGGTGGTAATGCTTTTAGTGGTGCCATCAACATAGTTACAAAGTCAGGCACGGGTGAAAAAATCAATGAGGCAAATGTACGATTGGGGAATGGGAATGACTTTTCAAGCGTAGATCAAAGTCTCAATAATGCTTATAAAATCAATTATCAATATGGGACTCAGATTAATAATACCGAGAGTATTTATTTATCAGCGACTTTTCATCAATCAGGAGGAAGTGAAATTGATTACTCGGATGCGGATCGAAAAATTATTCTACCTGAAGATAGCCAGAGCCTTGATTTTTTGAAAAAGGATGGCTCTGCAATATATGATTATTCCTTGGTAAGGGCTGCAGATACTACGGGTATAGAGCATATTAATGCTTATGGGCCCAGTTATAACTTTTTACTGAATTATACCAATAATTCAATAAAGTTAACTGCCAATGCCCAATCCAATAACTATTATTTACCTAGAAGTTTTCGAAAAAATTTATGGGCAAGTCATGATGGAGATTCTTTGAATTCATTAAGAAGAAGGATTGATAAGAGGGAATTCATTCAAATTCAAGGCAATTTTTTGGAAAAAACTAGATATGAACAAAGTGCGTTAGAATTAAAAGTTTCTGGAGATCATTTTTTAAAGGATTTATCTATTCCACTTTGGTCATTTGGCGATTTATCTAATAGTTCATTGACTGGAGATGAATATAGAGCTACCGTCAATTTAGAGTTTTCAACTCAAGCTTTGACCCTTGGGGTTAACAACTTACCCAATTTTTTATTAGTGGGTGCGGAGTGGTATGTCAATCGTTGGGGTTATCATTATTTAAACAAAATAGATAGTATGAAATATACCTCAACACTCATTGACGATGCGAGTTATAGTCCTGTTTTGGGAAGAAGGTCAGGTGATAGAAATGAAATATTTGCGGCTTTTTATATTCAAGATGAAATGCATTTGATCAAAGATCGAATGGTTTTGAATGCGAGTGTCCGATTCAATTATGATGAAGTATACTCTGATTTCAAAAATGGTATTCGTTGGGGGGAACAATATTCTCCAAGAATATCCCTAGTTTATATTGCCAATAAAAACCAAGCTAAAAAGAGAATGTTGAAATTTAAGGCCATTTATAACTCCGCTTTTTTACCTGCCGCTTTTCTATATCGTAAGGGATTTGTTCCAGCGTTCAGAACACCAAATGATGGAATCGATCCCTTAGATGCACAAATTATAGAATCTTTGGAGACGGGAACTTTTTTTCGGATCAATAAGCATTTAGATTTTAACTTTCAAACCTATATCAATTATATCAGGGATAATATTGTTCAAGATGGAGATAACAGATACGTAAATGAACCTTTACCAACGAGAATAGCCGGACACGAAATGGAATTTAAATATCGATATAAAAGTTCAAGATCTCATATTAATGGCTTCAATTATCACTTTTTTGGTAATTATTCTTTCTCCAAAACCCAAATTGCTCTAGACTCACTAGCAAGAATGTCTGATGTGTTTAACAACAATCAGTGGTCGGATACTACGTCGCGATACCCCACACATTATTTTAACTTTGGGGGGGATGTTTCCTTGAGGAAAAGTGTTTTAAATAAAACAAGAGATCAGTATTCATTGAGTTCGGATTATGATACGAAATTTCATATTCTTTTGGGATTAAATGGACAGTTAATCACTCAATCTCACCGTTATTCTGCCTATGATATCACGAACAAGGGTCTACCTGAAAAGATAGAATCGGGTAAAGAATGGATAGAAGTACCGGAACTTTTTTTATTAAATGCAAATGTTAATGCTTATTTTGACAAGTACAAACTGGGGATTAATGTCTATAATCTGTTTAATAAAGAAGGTTTTATCACTGCGAGTGATACCAATTTGGGATTACAGCGACAAGAAGGTAGAATGTTTTATCTCAGTTTGGGTTATTTGTTTTGATTAAAGTATGAAGGGATAAATGTTTGAGACTACCTCCAAAACCATTAAAACAGAAATACTAGCGGGAATGACCTCTGCTGTGGTAACCATGCCTGTGGCCATAGCCTACGGATATGCCTCTGGTTTGGGGCCTTATGCTGGCTTTGTTTCAGCCATTGTATTAGGGTTTATAGCTGCTCTTGTTGGGGGTACCTCTGGGCAAATTAGCAGTCCGACAGGTGCTTTGACTGTTGCCATTTCTGTTTTTGTAGTTACGGAAATTGAGATTCAGGGGAGTTTAGAGGCTGCATTACCTGTGTTGATGGCCATCTTTGTGTTGGCGGGTTGCCTTCAATTATTTTTCGGATTGTTGAAGTTAGGGGAGAATATTCAGTACATACCCTTCTCAGTGATTAGTGGATTTATGAGTGGTGTGGGTCTGATTATTATCGTCCTTCAGATTCCGAACACTTTTGGTGTACCATCTGGTATCTATACTTCTGTAATTTCAAAAATATTCAATATATTTTATTTTTTCGACCAGGCTAATTGGTTGGCTTTTGCCTTTGTAGTGGCTACGGTAGGTATTATTTATATCTTTCCTAAAATCACCAAAAAGATTCCAAGTAGTTTAGTGGCCTTACTGGCCTTGACGGGATTGGCATATATTTTTGAACTGGATATTGATAAACTCGGTGCTTTCCGTATTGATATGAGTCAATTTAATTTCATTTCTATAGATCAGTTAAGTCATACAGAAACTCTGCTTAGAATACTGATTGCCGCCGCCTCCTTAGCATTTATTGGATCTGTAAATACCTTGTTAACCTCTGTAGTAGCTGATAAGATGACCAACTCAGTACACAATAGTAACCAAGAATTAATGGGTCAAGGTATAGGTAATTTGCTTGCTGGTTTTTTCGGAGGATTTACGGGGAGTGGTGCCACAGCCTGCGCAGTGGCTAATATTCAGGCAGGAGGACGAAACCGTATCTCAGGGATGACCACAGCTTTCTTTTTATTGATATTCCTTATTTGGGGGGGTGATTTCATTGCTGAGATTCCATTAGCATTAATTTCTGGTATTATGATTTCTATTGGCTATGAATTATTAGATAAGGTTACGCTCAAAAAGTTGATTATTATTCCTAGAATAGATGCTGTCGTTATGGTGGCTGTGATGGGTTTGACGGCATTCTATGATTTACTATTTTCAGTAAGTTTGGGTCTGATTATTTCAGCTATTTATTTTATGAAGAAAATGGCAGATCAAGTAGAGGATGACTCAAATCAATCCAAATTAGAGTTGATGATTTATGAGCTCATAGATACTTTTGATGATGCCGAAGATTTTAAGGATAAAGTTTTTATAAAGACCATCAAAGGACCTTTATTTTTTGGTTTCTCTACGCGGTTTTTAAAGACCATACGTGCTATTTCACCTAAGGTTGAGGTAGTTGTTTTTAATATGTCTTTGGTACCTTATATGGATTATTCCGGAATTCGCACATTCAAAGATGCGATATTATATCTTAAGTCGAAAAAGATAAAAATATCTTTTTGTGAGTTGAATAAGAAGAATTATAGTCTTCTAAAAGAACTAGACATTATTCCGAGCCAAGTGCCTGAAAAACACATTTTTGATTCTATTGAGAGTTGTGTCATGTGGTTAGATGAGCCAGGAAACATTGATGGATCTATTCAAGATGATTCACAGGTTTATTTCCCAAGTGCTTTTACTCCCAATGATGATGGTATCAGGGATGAATGGCTCATTATGAATATTGAAAAATTCCCAAAATGCCATTTACAAATTATCGCTCCAGATTCAATCCTTGTTTTTGAATCTCATGGATATCAGCAACCTTGGGATGGAATTTTCAATGATGAGTCACTTCCAACGGGAGCCTATGAGTACGTATGTCAATTAGACCCCAATGATCCTGAAGAGATAACAGGAACCGTTAATCTTATTCGTTGATGCCTTCAACGTAATAAATCGATGGAACCAAATCATTTAATAAACACCTTAACATTAGAATTAGATAAGGAGCTGAGTACCACTGAAGCGGGTCGTCTTAAGTCTAGAATCCTTGATGCGATAGACTATTGTTTTAATAAATATTATCCCTACGCTAAACATCTGAAAATAGAAGATATCAGTCTCGATTTGGGTACGATAGATAGTAAAAATTTTCAGGAAGAATTTATTGTAAGACTCTCATATCTTTTAGATACTCAATTAGCAAAGTTACTTCAGCAGGAGAATATAGATGAGCTTATTGATCGACAAAATATTTTAAATGATTTAGAGTTATTTTTATATTTCCTTAAGACGGGGGTAATGATTTCAGGTTCTGATTCGGTAACAAGCGTCTTCCAAAGATTAATAAAAAATGATTTACACTCTCTAAAATTTAATTTAAAAAACACCCTTAATGATAGGGCCATTAAAGAAAGATTTTTTCATCAAATAAAGGAGGATCAGCTGGATGAATATTGGCTGAGTGTTGAACCTATCATTTATTTAGAAATTAGGCGATTTAATTATACAATACAAGAAGTCATCTGGAAAAAAAAGGAATTGAAATCCTTTCAAAAAGAGTTTAATGATTCCTTAAGAAGAGTAACGTTTGATTTTATGGTGAATGACTATAGATCCATAAGTCTGAATGATTATATTAAATTTCTACAGTTAAACTTTAAAAAAGCTCAAGGTTTGGTTGAAGAGGTTAAAATCCCTGTATCTCACTTGATAATAGAATCGCTTAAAGGGAATGAACTTGAGGAGTCCTTTAAATCCACAAGTAGTATTAAGCGTTTAATTGAAGATTTAACTGTTTATATCATTAAGGAACGTGCTTTATCGTTATCAGTAGCTAAAAAACAAACAATTAGGAAAGTGTTTTTTCGAAGAGAAATTGAAGAAATTGTTTTACAATTCACGAAATCAAATTTTACTATTAAAAAATTCATGCGCTCTTTGGAGCGAATCTATCAAGTATTAAACCCTCAGCAAATTGAATTGTTTTTCCAAATTCTTCAGCGTGAAAACAAATTCTCCTTTCAAAAAGAGCTCATTGAGCTATCTGCGATTATTCAGTTAACCCGACCTATTTTTTCTATTACCCTTTATGATTTGGGTTTATTGTGGGTGGGTGATGTTATCAAGGAATTAAAACAGCAGTTTAAAAAACGGCCTGCATTGTTATTTACGCTGATCGATCAGGTCTCTATAAGGACAGGCTATGGGCGAGATTATATCATCGATAAAATGATGAAATCTGAGGGTTCTGAAATGGCCAAAGCTGTATTGATAAAGCATAGAAAAGAGGTCGCGAACCTCTATAAGAAAGATTCAAGCGATTCAAGTATCATCGATACTTATTTATATTATTTAAAATCTGGAATTTGGGAGTTAGGAGATCAATCTCCTGATGAGGTATTGATAATGCTTTTGAAAGACCATGTAGAGTCATTCATTCTAGCTCTTAAAAAGGAACAGGGTTATAAAGTAGTCTGGCTAAGATTGATTCATGGTCATGAACTTCGCTCAGTCGAGAAATTGATTATGGCTTTTTTTCAGGGTATTCAAAGAAAGAAAAAATTTGAAAAAATCATAAAATCGATCGATCAATATGATACCGATATATCGTTTAAAAAACATATTTTTGAACGTTTAATTACAGATCCTTCATGGTTTGATAATTTGCCATTTTCAGATAAGGGGTTCAATATGAATCGAATTAAAGAGGAAGTGGATTCATTTTTCAGTCAAGAACAGAATATCAAGGATTTATCCCTGGTCCCCTTAATTGACTATCTAGATCAAGGAAAATTAGAATTTGACTACTCTTTGATAGAAATTCTAAAGATGGCTAAAAGACTTCGAAAGAAAGATCTGATAGAGTTATCAAGGATCATTTCATTTGGCACTAATAATTATCAAAATAAGCTGAAATTAAAACGAATTTTTGAAATTTTTTCATTGACCCAAATAGATATGCTTTTTGTTGTTTTTGCTCGGCAAGAAACCAAAAAGAGAAAGGCCTTTGAAAACTTCCATTATCTTAAAATCTTTCTGCACACCTTATTTTCTGAAAACATTTATCATTATGGATATCAACAAATAGCTGGTTTTATCAATCATTTTTCTATTTCTGATCCACAGTTAAACAGATCATTATATGAATTGCTTGAAAGAGTAGCCTTAAAAAAAGACATGGTCTTTACGGAGTTACTTTCAACCATTATCGCTCACCTAGACCCTGGAGAATATTCTAAATTAATTGCCTTACGAAGACAACTCATTCTATCTCAAACTGTTTTGGAAACGGCAAAGGAAAAAAGTCTCAAAATTACAGATGATCTTCTTTTGATATTGAATTATTTGGAGCTGGGGGTTTGGCTTTCGGTTGATTTAGATCCAATTTCATCTCTTAAAAAGGTGCTAGAGGACAATTTTGATCAATTAACTATTCAATTTAAAAAGAGAATTAGTCATCAAATTTTTTGGCTGCGATTGCTTTATCAATTTGATTTCGATATTGTTTTAAAAATTATTTTGCAAGTTTTTAAGGACACTGCTGGATTTGTAGCGCTAGAAAAATATTTACCTGAATTGGAGCAAAGCGATCAGGATTTTAAATTCAAGCTACTTGAAACGTTTATTTTAGTTAAAATGGATGTGGATAAAGGTGAAAATTTCGATGAATTATTCCAATATCAAGTGGCTTTATTTCAAAAAAATGATGCTGAAACGGATGCGATTGAGTTAGAAAATATTGACCTTGACGAGGGGAAAATATTCAATGATTTTAATTTATTATTGACTGTTTTTTTTGACAATCCGACAGACAGTCAAGCAGATTTGGTGTGGGCGAGATTCAATAGTGAGGTGGGACATGATGTGATTTTAAATAATTTTTTTATCAATGGGCAATATCCTTGGACTCTTTGGGAAAGATTATTCAAAAAGGGGTCAAAAGTCGATTTGATTAGATTATTACGCCTTTCATTATTAGCTCACATTCAAAACTCTTGGGAGATTAAACTGGTTCATTTTTTTGTCACTCGTAACAGATTTTCATTCTTCAAAAAAAGTAAAATTTTAGATTTTTTCAAGGCCTTACATTCCAAAGATTTATATGAATTGAAAGATCAGTTTACATGGGCTTGGACGGCATTATTAAAGGAAAAACCAAATGAAATAGCGGGTTGGTTAGAAGATGAATCATTTAATCAATTCATTGGTCCATCAAATGGCTATGATCTAATTTCCAAGGATGCGCAGTTCAATCTTCAAATGAAGGATTTGACTGATCTTGAGAATGACTTATTACTTTTATTGTCAGGTCAAATGGGTGATTTGGTAGAGGAAGTGAGATTAAAGACAAGTGACTGGATTTTTAATATTGTACCGGTAGCTACCACTAAAATCGAATTAAAAGAGCTGCTTTATTTAAAGTTATTGTCTGTTGCCACTCCACGCAAGGTTATCGATTTGAATTTGTTGATCAGAAACTTTTCACCTGAGATGAGATTATCTGTATTCACCCAGATTATTAATTTCAATATTGTAGAAATCAATCAAATATTACATCAACAAAGATTACTTTATCTTTTTCTTGAAAATTTACTCAAGGACCAAAGTTTATCAGCTCAATTTTTCCTAAATATTGACAAGAAAAAGTTGTCCAAATTTTTCTCATTACTATCTAGTCAAACCCTGGCAAAGTTGATGCTTGTGTTTGATGAAAAGAAAGATGATGAGGCGTTGTTGCTAGCTGCGGTACGGGAATTTCAGGAGACGCCTTCTAAATCAGATCTCCAGCCTTCAACTGAGGCCAAAGACCTGGCTTTATTGCGTGTTGTGATTGAAAAAGGGGGGATCAGCAGTACGCCTTTCAAACGTTGGTCATCTTTTGAGACGTTTTTTATTGCGCTATTGCGCGGCAACCTCTTGAAAGCCGTATTTTTCAAAGAGTTTGACCTGAGTACCGTGCGTCAATTTTTGGCATTATTGTCTTCTGATGCATTGACCCCACTTACGGCTGTGTTTGATGAAAAGAAGGATGATGAGGCGTTGTTGCTAGCTGCGATACGGGAATTTCAGGAGACGCCTTCTAAATCAGATCTCCAGCCTTCAACTGAGGCCAAAGACCTGGCTTTATTGCGCGTTGTGATTGAAGAAGGGTGGATCAGCAGTACCCCTTTCAAACGTTGGTCATCCTTTGAGACGTTTTTTATTGAGCTATTGAGCGGTAAATTCTTGAAAGCCGTATTTTTCAAAGAGTTTGACCTGGGTACCGTGCGCCAATTTTTGGCATTATTGTCTTCTGATGCATTGACCCCACTTACGGCTGTGTTTGATGAAAAGAAGGATGATGAGGCGTTGTTGCTAGCTGCGATACGGGAATT